>VFQQ010000121.1_pt1 | contig 200371 bp, 191 predicted proteins | sample 3512341 | NCBI WGS metagenome assembly VFQQ01 (sample SAMN10412373, study PRJNA504923) | tailings metagenome | isolation source: Relicate 2 Philex TSF1 revegetated site | place: Philippines: Tuba, Benguet | collected 2017-08-29 | reverse complement strand
TGCACGCCAACAGCGCCAACCAGGCGCTGGACCGCATCATCAACTTCTTCCCCGAAGAGCGCCGCGCCCAGCTGCTGATGGACCTGTCGCTGAACCTCAAGGCCATGGTCTCGCAGCGTCTGCTGCCCCGCCAGGAGGGCAAGGGCCGGGCTGCTGCCGTCGAGATCCTGCTGAACACGCCGCTGATCTCGGAGTTGATCTTCAAGGGCGAGGTCGCCGAGATCAAGGAGATCATGAAGAAGAGCCGCGAGCTGGGCATGCAGACCTTCGACCAGTCGCTCTTCGATCTCTACGAGAGCAACACCGTCACCTACGAGGACGCGCTGCGCAACGCCGACTCGGTCAACGACCTGCGCCTGCAGATCAAGCTCAACAGCGCCCGCGCCCGCAACGCCGATCTGGCCGCGGGCACTGAACACCTCACGATCGTCTGACCCACCCCTACGCGCTTCGCGCGCCCCCTCAAGGGGGCGACGCTGGCGGACCGGCCTAGCCGGATCCGCGGCGTCTGCGTGAAACCGATTCACCGAGGACCTGGCTGTATGAACTCGAAGACGTATGCTGAGATCGTGCCGCACACCGTGGCCTTCCTGGGCCTGGGGGTGATGGGCTACCCCATGGCCGCGCACCTGGCCCGCGCCGGGCACCGTGTGACGGTGTACAACCGCACGGCGGCCAAGGCGCAGCAGTGGGTGGCCGAGTACGGCGGGGCCAGTGCGCCCACGCCGCGGGAGGCCGCCCGGGGCGCCGACATCGTCTTTGCCTGCGTCGGCAATGACGACGACCTGCGTTCGGTGGTGCTGGGCGAGGACGGGGCGTTCGCGGGCATGCAACCTGGGGCGATCTTCATGGACCACACCACGGCCTCGGCCGAGGTGGCGCGTGAGCTGGGCGCGCAGGCCGAGGCCCGCGGCCTGGCCTTCATCGATGCCCCGGTGTCCGGGGGCAACCTGGGCGCGCTCAATGGCGTGCTCACCGTGATGTGCGGCGGCCCGGCCGTGGCGTTTGCCAAGGCCCAGCCCGTGGCGATGGCCTTTGCCAAGGCCGTGACCCTGCTGGGCGAGCAGGGGGCCGGCCAGCTGGCCAAGATGGTGAACCAGATCGCGATCGCCGGCCTGGTGCAGGGCCTGTCCGAGGCCGTTGCCTTTGGTCAACGCGCCGGCCTGGACATGAAGGCCGTGCTGGAGGTGATTGGCAAGGGGGCGGCCCAGAGCTGGCAGATGGACAACCGCGGCCCCACGATGGTGGAAGACCGCTTCGACTTCGGCTTTGCCGTGGACTGGATGCGCAAGGACCTCGGCCTGTGCCTGGAAGAGGCGCGGCGCAACGGCGCCCGCCTGCCGGTCACGGCCCTGGTGGACCAGTTCTACGGCGATGTGCAGTCGATGGGCGGCGGCCGCTGGGACACCTCCAGCCTGATCCGCCGCCTGAAGTGACTCACTGGCTCGGGGTGGCGCCTGCCGGAGAGGGGCGGTTGGGCTGAAGGCGGGCCAGCTCTTCCTCGGTGATCAGCTCGAACACCGTCACCACCTTGGCCACGCCGCCCACGCTGCGGGTGAGTTCGGCGGCGCGCTTGGCCTCGCGCTCGGTCACGCGGCCCATCAGGTAGACGGTCCCTCGCTCGGCGATCACCTTCACTGCCTGGGCCTGGATATCGCGCGCATCGACCAGTGTGGCCTTGACCTTGCCACCCAGGATCACATCGTTCGAACGTGAGGTGAGCGAGCTCACGCCCATCACTGCCAGCTCGTTCACGATCGAGCGCACGTTGTCCACGCCCGCCACGATGCGCTCCACCCGCTGCTTATCTTCTTCACTGCCGACTTCGCCGGTCAGCAGCACCATGCGGTTGTAGCTGGTCACGTTGACGTGCACGCGCTGCTCGCTGAAGGCCTCGCGGATGCGGTTCATGGCCTTGAGCTCGATGGCTTGATCGTCCAGCTGGGCGCCCGAGCTGCGCCGATCGCCGGCGATCATCACCGAGCCGACCACGGCGCCGCCCACCAGCAACGGGGCGCAGGCCGACAGCCCGGCCACCAGGCTGAGCGCCGCCACGACGGCAGCCAGCGGGCGCAGCGTGCGGGAATGAGTGAGGGATGGCTTCATGGGTGATCCTGTTCTCCAAGCAACTGGGTGTCCACCGCGTCGCACAGGCAGTGCAGGGCCAGAAGGTGGACCTCCTGCACGCGGGCCTGACGCTCGTGGGGGACGGCGATGTGGACGTCGGTTTCGGCCAGCAGGTCCTTGAGCTTGCCGCCGCCCTTGCCCGTCAGCGCGATGACGGTCATGTCCTTGTCGTGGGCGGCCTGCACGGCGGCCAGCACCGTGGCCGAGCTGCCGCTGGCCGACAGCGCAAGCAGCACGTCGCCGGGTTGCCCCAGGGCCTGTACCTGCTTGGCAAAGACCAGGGCCGGGTCGACACCGAAGCCGCCATAGTGGGTGGCGTCGGCACCCAGCGCCAGCGCGGCCAGGCCAGGGCGCTCGCGCTCGAAGCGCCCCACCAGCAACGAGGCCACGTGCTGGGCGTTGCCGGCCGAGCCGCCATTGCCGCAACTGAGCACCTTGCCGCCCGCCGTCAGACAGCCGACGATGGCCTGCGCCGCCTCGGCGATCGGGCGCGCCAGCTGGTCGGCGCTCTGGTACTTGAGGTCTGCGCTCTCGAAGAACTGCTGCTGGATGCGTTGTTCAAGCATGGGCGGCATGATAAGTCAGCGACATGGAGCCTCCGAAGGGCAAGAAGGTTCCGACGTCGAAGGACAAACGGGCCTTGGTGTCCAGGCGTTGACCGAGGGTCACGAGGCGTCGAAGGCTGCCTTGAGCCACCGCAGCCGACCGGCATCGATGGCCACCACATCGAAGCGGCAAGGCGGCGGCGACCCCAGTCGCAGCAGGTAATGCCGCGCCGCCAGGATGATGGACCGCTGCTTGGCCGCGGTGATGCTGGCCGCCGCGCCGCCGTGGTCGGCGCTGGCGCGCTCGCGCACCTCCACGAAGACCAGCGTCCCATCCCGTTCGCGCATGATGAGGTCGACTTCGCCGGCGCGCGCCCTGGGGCCGCGAGCCACCCGATAATTGCGCTCGACGAGCCTCAGCCCGGCCTCTTCCAGATGCGCGAGGGCCCGCTGCTCGGCGGCATCTCCCTTATGCTTGGTCGTGAACACACCGTCCTCCCCTTCCTCCCTGGCGTCCGATGCCGCGTTGTGGCGCGAGGCGGCAGCCCGTGCCGCCGGTGCACAGCATCTGCCTGCGGGCGCACTGTACGTCGTGGCCACTCCCATCGGCAATCTGGCCGACCTGAGCCTGCGTGCGCTGCATGTGCTGCATGGCGTGGACGCCATCGCCTGCGAGGATACGCGCCACACGGCTGCGTTGCTGCGCCATTTCGGCATCGACAAGCCCCTGCTGGCCGTGCACGAGCACAACGAGCGTGAAGCGGCGCAAGGTGTGATCGCCCGGCTGCAGCGGGGCGAACGCGTGGCCTATGTGAGCGACGCCGGCACGCCGGCCGTGTCCGATCCCGGTGCGCGCCTGGTGGCGGCCGTGCGGGAGGCCGGCGCGGGCGTGGTTCCCATCCCGGGCGCCAGCAGCGCCACGGCGGCCCTGAGCGTGGCGGGCGATACCCATGCGAGTGGTTTCTGCTTCGTCGGCTTCCTTCCCACGAAGCCGCGCGAACTCGACGAGGCCCTGCGCACGGTCGCGGCGCGGCCGATGAGCCAGGTCCTCTTCGAGTCGCCCCACCGCATCGAGGCCCTGGCCCGCGCTCTGGCGCAGGCCTGCCCGGGGCGCACGCTCACGGTGGCGCGTGAGCTGACGAAGCAGTTTGAAACCATCGTCACACTGACGACACAGGCCTTACCGGACTGGCTGGCCGCCGACGCGCACCGGCGCAAGGGCGAATTCGTGCTGGTGCTGCATGCGCCGCTGCACGCAGGCGATGACGACGGCCTGGCGCGTGCCGAGCCCCTGCTGCGCGCGCTGATCCAGGCCCTGCCGCTCAAGCAGGCCGTGGCCCTGCTGGCCGAGCACACCGGTGTGCCACGCAACGCCCTCTACGAGCGTGCGCTGGCCTTGCGTGCAGCCGCGGAAGACGGCGCCTGAGTCAACGTTCCACGACGGTGGGCACGAGCTGCAGTGCGTCGCGGATGCGCTGTGCCGCAGCACTGGCCTCGATGCGGCTCGCATAGGGCCCCGCCTGCAGGCGATGCAGCGAGGCCTCGGTGAAGATGGTCAGCAGCGGTGCCAGCCACTCGACCTGGGCGCCCACCTGGCCCATGAAGCTCTCGGCGCCGTCGCGCTGGCGGAAGGCGCCGAGCTGCACCCAGTAGCCACCGGCACTCGCGGCTGGCGGCGGCGTGGTGCGCACGAGGATGGGCTCGGGCGTCGGCGCGGCCTCGCGCTGCCAGCGTCCGGCCCGGATCTCGTCATGGGTGATGCGCTCGATTTCCACCTCCGCATGGCCCTGCGCGATGTAGCCCAGCCGGTGGGCGGCGGCGTAGCTCAGGTCGATGATGCGCCCGCTGATGAAGGGGCCGCGGTCGTTCACCCTCACGATCACCTCGCGGCCATTGCCCAGGTGGCGCACGCGCACATAGCTCGGGATGGGCAGTGTCGGATGCGCGGCCGTCATCGCATACATGTCGTAGGGCTCGCCGCTGGCCGTGGGCCGGCCATGGAACTGACGGCCGTACCACGACGCCAGGCCGCGCTGCCGGTAGGCACGGTCGGCCGTCTGGGGGGTGTAGCTGCGCCCGCGCACCGCGTATGGACGGTTGGGCCCGCTGGCCAGGGGTTCGATACGCGGCACGGCGTCCGGGACGCGGTCCAGCTCGGAGGCCGGGCGGCTGCCTGGCCCGTCGTTCTGGTAGTAGCCGCCACCGCGCGGGGCCGAGGAGCAGCCGGCCAGCACGGCCAGGGCGACGGCCACGACGGCCAGCCCACCGCGCTGGCGTGTGCGGCCCGGCAGGAGGAGGGGGGTCGCTGACATGGGCGCCAAGGGTAGCGCAGGGTTCGCCCCGTCGGAACCCATGGCCCCGGTACACCCTGCCCTGCGGCGCGGCGGCCGTGACAGGTGTCTCACTGCGCAGCCGGTGGTGGTGGCGATCGGCGCCGGTGGGCGCCCCGGCGACGCCGCAACCACACGGCCAGGGTCCACAGGAGATGGACGGCCGTCCAGGCCAGGAGGCCTCCGACCGCGGCGAACACCGCCAGCCCGAGGAACAGGGGTTTGCCGATGGCCTTGGCGCGGTCGACCCAGGAGCGGTCGTCTTCAGCTTCTGCGGCCTCGACCAGGGCTTCGGCCTTGTCGGGCTCGACCGGCTCGCCCAGCATTGCGGCCCCGGTGCGGTAGGCCAGCACGAAGATGGGCGCGTAGGTGAGCGGGTTGGACACCAGCGTGGCCGCCGCCGCGACCGGCAGGTTGGCGCGCAGCAGCACCGCAAAGATCGCGGCACCGAGGATCTGCAGCACCGGGATCAGGAAGCCGAAGAAGACCCCGAGCCCGGCCCCCAGCGCCACGCGCCGCCGGCTGAGATGCCACAGCCAGGGCCGGCGCAGCAAGGGGCCCATCCAGCGCAGCGACGGATGGGCGCGCAGGGTTTCTTCAGTGGGGATCCATTTGCGGATGAACTGGCGCATGGCGTTGACGGGGGCGTCGCGGGGTCGCCGGTTCGCAGCGGGGGGCCGTCAACCGATCCAGCGAGCGCTGTCCATCAGCTCCGAGAAAAACGCGCGCAGCGTCGCGGGGCGCATCTCGTAAGGGTCGAACCGCGGCCCCGAGGCGTACTTGAGGAACAGTGCCTGGTTCTCGGCCACCGTGCTGACCAGCCCCATCGACCAGCTGCCGAACTGGCGATGGACGATTTCCTCGAAGTCCAGGATGGCCGGGTCCTGGTGACGTGAGTCGAGAAGGATGCGGTGGTACAAGGTGTTGACGACGGCCCGATCCCCCTCCAGACATTGCAGGAAGATGCCGTTGGACAGACAAAGGGCACCGGTCACGCCAAGCGCCTGATTGTTGTGCCGGGAGCGTTCCAGGATGTCCTTCACGTCCGCTGGGCCCAGGTTGCGGGCACGGCTGGCGTAGATGAGTCGTATCAACATGGCGTGGGGGACCTGGCGCGCCCGGCTGGAATCGAACCAGCGACCCTTGGCTTCGGAGGCCAATACTCTATCCACTGAGCTACGGGCGCCAAAATCATCATTCTAGCAGTGGGCGAGGCCCGCACTGGGGCGCGCGCGGCGCTCCGTCTATAATCGATGGGTTTTGCGCTGCCGCCTGCAGGTCACGACATTGCAGGGCAGCGGTCGACGACCGGTCCCCGCCGAGGATTTCCCCAACATGAGCGACAAAGCACATTCCCACGACGAGCACGATGCACCCCATGAAGGGCCGGTGAAGACGCCCAAACAACTGGTGCTGGCGGTCTTCTTTTCCTTCCTGGTGCCGATCGTCGGCATCATCCTGCTGGTGAACTTCGTCGTGTCGGGCAACAAGCCTGCCGCCGGCAGCGATGCCTTCACCGACGAGGCGATTGCCGCACGCCTGCAGCCCATCGGCACTGTCGAGTTGCGCGATGCCTCCGCGCCGCGCGTCCTGCGCGCCGGCCAGGAGGTGTACAAGGCCCAGTGCGCGGTGTGCCATGACGCGGGCGTGGCCGGCGCGCCCAAGCTGGGCGACGCTGGGGCCTGGGCATCGCGCGTGGCCACCGGCTACGAGGCCCTGCTGAATGCGGCGCTCAAGGGCAAGGGCGCCATGGGCGCGCAAGGCGGTGGCGAGTTCACCGACCTGGAAATCGGTCGTGCGGTGGTCTACATGACCAACAACTCTGGCGCGAACCTGCCCGAGCCGCAGGCGCCGGCCGCGGAGGCTGCGGCCTCCCAGTGAAATCTGGCGCCGCCTGATGCGTGAAAAAGCCGGCCCCGTGCCGGCTTTTTCACGCCTGCGCCTGGGCCGCCTGGGGGCTGCGCACGTAACCGTACCGGGCCGGCAGGTCGTCCGAGCGGACCACCTCGGGCACCCACAGGCCGTCTTCGATCGCCTGGGCCGCATCGTGCATGTCCTGGGTGTGGACGATGCCCAGCCCCAGCCCGGTGGCGAGGTAGAGGCGGCCGGCGTCGTCCACCAGGCTGGCTTGCACCTCACCGACGCTTCGGCCCGTGTGGCCCACCACCTCGGGCGCCTGGCCCGGTCCGCGGCTGCGCACACGCCACACCCAGGGCGTGGCCTCGAGTTCCACATACACGCGCTGAGGGCCGTTCTGGAAGTACCACTGGCCGGCGTCGTCGGCCTCGTAGTTGCGATGGATGAATTCGCGCAGCTTGTCGTGCGTGATGCGGCTGCCCTTCACGGCGGGAAAGGGGCCGGCGGCCTGGATGCGGTCGTCGCGCATGTACCAGTCGCCGCGCGCGTCCAGGGCCAGCCAGCCGCGGCAGGCGGGTACGTTGGGCCACTTCTTCAGGGCTGCCTTGACGATGTCGTCCATGCGCCAATGATCGGTCAAAGCTGCGCGTGCAGCCACCCGACCACCGCTTGCGGCAGGGTCATCACGTGGCCGGGCGGCGTGCCGGAGGGGAAGCCGACATGCCCGCCATGCGCCGGTTGCCACAGGCTCACGCAGGGGCCCACGTCGGCCGGGGCGGGCAGGCTGGACGCCGGCACGAAGGGATCGTTGCGGGCATTGAGCACCAGGGCAGGGATGCGGATGCGGTGCAGGTGGGGCTTGGACGAGGCGCGAGCCCAGTAGTCCGGCGTGTCGCGGAAGCCGTGCAGCGGCGCGGTGAACACGTCGTCGAACTCGTAGAGGTCGCGCGCGGCGAGCAGGCGTTCGCGGTCGAAGAGGCCGGGGTGCTGGGCCAGCTTGCGCAGGGCCTTGGGCTTCATGGTGCGCAGGAACATGCGCGTGTAGACCAGGCGGTTGAAGCCCTGGCCGATGGCCTGGCCACCGGCGGCCAGGTCGATGGGGGAACTCACGGCACACACGGCACGCACGGTGCGCGAGGCCGTCTCGCCGGCTTCCTCGGCCCAGCGCAGCAGCGCATTGCCGCCCAGCGAGATGCCCACGGCAAGCATCGGGCCGCGGTGGGTGGCCCGGAAGCGTTCCAGGATCCAGCCGACTTCCTCGAAGTCGCCCGAGTGGTAGGCGCGTGGCGCCAGGTTCAGTTCGCCCGAACAACCACGGAAGTGCGGCACCGCGTAGTGCCAGCGGCGTTGGTGGGCCCAGTGGGCGAAGGCTTCGGCGTAGTGGCTGCGCGAGGAGCCCTCCAGGCCATGGAAGAGCACCAGCAGCGGGGCGTCGTCGGGCAGGCCGGAGGCGGGTGGCACGAGCCGGTCGACGTCGATGAAGTCGCCGTCGGGTGCGGTCCAGCGTTCGCGTGCATAGACGGGCCGGGGCCCGAGGAAGCGGCGCGAGAAGAGTGCGGGCCAGATGGTCTGGGCATTGCCGCCGACCGGGCCCGAACCGGCCAGCCAGCGCGGGGCGCGGTAGTCGAACATGGCCTCAGTGCAGCGTGGTGGGGGCTTCGGAGATTTCGGGCAGCTCGCGCGGGGTGCCGGGGCTGGCGTGGTGGCAGACCATGCGCCAGCCCTGCGCCGTCTTGACGTAGACGTTGGTGGCGATCACATGCGCCGAGCGCGGGCCGTCCTCGGTCATCACCCGCACCTGCTCGACCACACTGTGCACGGCGCTGTCGTGGGTGTGCACGCGGCGCACCTTCTCCGGCTGGGCCTGGATGCTGCCGTTGGCGAACATGGCCTCGAACTGCGCGCGGATGGCGCCGAGCCCGACCACGCGCGGCCCGCCCGGATGCACGCACACGACTTCGTCATCGTCAGCCCACACGGCCATCAGCTTGTCGATGTCGCCTTGCTGCAGGGCCTCGTAGAACTGGGCCTCGGTGTCGTCGGGCGAAGCCAGGGGCGCGAGCGGGCGGGGCATGGGCAGGCCTTGGTGTTACTTGAAGACGATGGCCTTGTGGCCGTTGAGCAGCACGCGGTGCTCCACGTGCCAGCGCACCGCACGCGCGAGCACCACGCATTCGACGTCGCGGCCGACGGCCGTGAAGTCCTCGGGGCTGAGGCTGTGGTCCACGCGCTCCACATCCTGCTCGATGATCGGGCCTTCGTCGAGGTCGGCCGTCACGTAGTGGGCGGTCGCACCAATCAGCTTCACGCCACGGTCATGGGCCTGGTAGTAGGGCTTGGCGCCCTTGAAGCTGGGCAGGAAGCTGTGGTGGATGTTGATCGCGCGGCCCTTGAGGAAGTCGCAGAACTCGGGGCTGAGGATCTGCATGTAGCGCGCCAGCACCACGAGGTCGATGTCGTGCTCGGTGACAAGCTGCTCCACCTGGCGCTCCTGCGCACGCTTGGCCTCGGACGAGGCGCCGGTGGGCAGGGGCAGGTGGTGGAAGGGGATGCCGTAGCTGGCGGCCAGCTCGGCGAAATCGGGGTGGTTGGACACGATGGCCGGCACCTCGATGTGGAGCTGCCCCGACTGACGACGGAACAGCAGGTCGTTCAGACAGTGGCCGTGCTTGCTCACCATGATGAGCACGCGCGGCTTGCGAGACAGGGCGTGGAAGGCCGCGTCCATGCCGAACTGCTGGCGCACATTGGAGAAGAGCTTGCTCAGCGTGGCCGCATCGGCCAGGTGCTCGGGGGCCTCGAAGTGCACCCGCATGAAGAACAGGCCCGTGCCGTCGGGGCTTTGCACGTCACCGAACTGCTGGGAGTCGAGGATGTTGCAGCCGGCCTGGTAGAGCAGGCCCGACACCGCGTAGACCACGCCCTTGGCGTCCTGGCAGGACAGGGTGAGGATGAATTCCTGGGAGGTGTTCATGGTGAATTCCGGATCAGGGGATTGTACGGAGCCCCATGCCCGGCGCCTGCAGGCGCCGGGCCTGTGCGGCACAATGCGCCGGCATGGACCCCACCCCCGTCGCCGCCGAAGGGAACGAACGCAGCCGCGAGCTGGCCCGGCTGCTGGCCGAGACTGCGCTCGGGCGGCGCGCCGCCTTCGCCGAGTTGTACCGGCGCACGTCCTCGCATCTGTTTGCGGTGGTCCTGCGTATCAACCGGGACCGGGCGCAGGCCGAGGAGGTGCTGCAGGAGGTCTACCTGAACGTCTGGCGGGCTGCGGGCGGCTTTGATGCCGCGCGCGCCCAGCCCCTGACCTGGCTGACCAGCATTGCACGCAACCGTGCGATCGACAGCCTGCGCCGGGCCCAGGCCCAGCCGCAGGTGGTGCGCAGTGGCAGCGATGAGGATGAACAGGACAACGACGTGGTCAACACCCACCCCGATCCCGGCCCCGGACCGGTCGAGCTGCTGCAGCGTGCGGTCGAGGCCCGCCTGCTGCAGCAGTGCCTGGGCGGGCTGTCGGCCGAGCAGCAGCACAGCCTGGCCCTGGCCTACTACCAGGGCCTGTCGCACAGCGAGGTGGCCGAGCAGATGGCCCAGCCGCTGGGGTCGGTGAAGTCCTGGATCCGCCGCGGCCTGCAGTCGCTCAAGGCCTGCCTGGAACGCCTGGCCCCCGGAGGCCTCGCATGATCGCGCTGCGCCCCGACGTGGCCGACCGGCTGGCCGCCGAATACGTGCTGGGCACGCTGCGCGGTGGCGCGCGCCGCCGCTTCGAGACACTGATGGGCGCCCACCCGTCGCTGCGCGAGGCCGTGGCCCGCTGGCACGAGCGCCTGCATCCGCTGGCCGACACCGTGCCGGTGGTGGCGCCGCCGCCGCGGGTCTGGCAGGCCATCGAGGCCCGGCTGGACGGGCGGCCCGAGCCTGCTGCGGCGCCGCGCTCGATCTGGAGCGGCCTGGCCTTCTGGCGTGGCTGGTCGGCCCTGGCCACGGCGGCGGCGGTGGTGATGGCGGTGCTGCTGGTCCAGCCGACCCCGCTGGCCCCGCCCGTGGTGGTGGTGCTGGCCGCGCCCGAGGGAGCCAATGCCTTTGTCGCCAGCGTCAGTGCCGATGGCCGCAGCCTGGTGGTGCGGCCGCTGGCCACACTCGACGTGGACGCGACCCGCGCGCTCGAGCTCTGGGCCGTGCCCGGCCAGGGCGCGCCCCGCTCGCTGGGCCTGATCCAGCTCGACCGGACCACCGTGCTGCAGCGCGAGCAGGTCCTGAACGGCACGGCCGCCCTGGCCGTCAGCCTGGAGCCGCCGGGCGGATCGCCCACCGGGGCGCCCACCGGGCCCATCCTCTACACGGGCGCCGTGACGCTCTGAGCCGCTCCTCGCGCCGCCGTGCATCCGGACGGCGGCCGCCTGCGTACAGGAACCGAGCCGGGCCGCACGGCTGCCCTGGCCCCTCCCTGTTCAACCGATTGGAGCCCTCCATGCACAAGACCCTCCTGCTGTCCCTGGCCTCGCTCTCCCTGGCCGCTTGCGGATCGATGACCTCCAGGCCGATGGCGCCCACCATGGTCGACAACATGAGCCTGCCCGCCGAGGTGCGGGTACCGGCCGGTGCGCGCCAGACGATGTACACCGTGGGCATCGGCGAGATCACCTACGAATGCCGGGCGAAGGCGGGCGCAGCCGGCCAGTTCGAGTGGGCCTTCGTGACGCCGGTGGCCACGCTCTATGACACCCAGCGCAAGGTGGTGGGCAAGTACTACGGCGGCCCCACCTGGGAGGCCAACGACGGCTCCAAGGTGACCGGCAAGCAGCTGGCCGTGGCACCGGCCGGCGCCGGCAACATTCCGCTGCAGCTGGTGCAGGCCAACCCGGCCATGGGCATGGGCGCGATGCAGGGCACCTCGCACATCCAGCGCCTGAACACCCGTGGCGGCGTGGCGCCCTCGGCCCCCTGCATGGCGGCCAACCAGGGCGAACGCCGCCAGGTGGCCTATCAGGCCGACTACGTCTTCTATCGGCAGTGAGTCAGCGCGTGGTGAGCACCTGCACGCTGGAATCGCAGCCGCGGCCGGCGGCGATCCAGCGTCGGGCCAGGCGCTCGAGCCAGGGTGCCAGGCGGCGCAGGGCCCGTGGCAGGTGCTCGGCAGGGCGGGTCAGCAGCCCGCAGCGGTAGAGGCCGAGGCGCTCGTCCCACGCGAGCGCGCTGCAGCGTCCGCGACGCCGGCGGCTCGCCAGCTGTCCCAGCGGGCAGGGCTCGTCGGCACAGCACACCCCGCAGCCATTGCAGGCCTGACCGACCGGCGGCTTGGCCGGAGCCTGGGCGTGCAGGAAGATGGTGCGGTTCATGCTGGCATCATCGGGGCAGCCGCACAGGCACAATCGGCGGAAAAGACCGGCACCTCCGGGCCAACTGCCCGGTGCCGATGCCGTCCGGCCCAGACCGCAAGGAGCTTCACCGCATGACGCAGATCCCGACCCTCGAGGTTGCGCCCAAGTCCATCGTCCACCTGGTGGGCGGTGAGAAGGGTGGCGTGGGCAAGTCCCTCGTGTCCCGATTGCTGGCCCAGTACTTCATCGACCACAACCTGCCCTTCGTCGGCTTCGACACCGACCGTTCGCACGGCACCTTCTCCCGCTTCTACGGGGGCTATGCCTCGCCGATGATGGTGGATCGCTACGAGGCGCTGGACAGCATCATCGAGTCGGCCATCGACCACCCGGGCCGCCGGGTGCTGGTCGATCTGGCCGCGCAGACGCATGCGCCGCTGGTGAAGTGGATGGACGAATCCGGCGTGCTCGACCTGGCCGACGTGTCCGAGCTGTCCCTTCACTACTGGCACGTGATGGACGCCGGGAGGGATTCGGTGGACCTGCTCAAGCGGCTGCTCGACCGTTTCGGCCGGCGCCTGCAATACGTGCTGGTGCTCAACCAGCTCCGTGGCGACGACTTCAGCCAGCTCGAGGACTCGGGCGAACTGGAGCGCGCGATCACGCTGGGCGCACGACCGATCAGCATCCGCAAGCTGCACGATTCGGTGGCGCAGAAGATCGATGCCGCCAACATGAGCTTCTGGTCGGCCCGCAACACCAGTGGCGGCGACGGCAGCAGCCTGGGGCTGATGGAGCGCCAGCGCCTGAAGCTGTGGATGAACCACGCCTACGCCGAACTCGACCCGCTGAAGATCTGATCAGCCCGCGGCCTCGGCGCCGCCCAGGATGCGCGCACGCACCAGGTCGATGTGCTGGCGCAGGGCATAGAGTTCGTCGGCATACGACAGCGGCACGCTGATGTGCGAGGCGCGGTCCTCCACGTCCTTCAGCTCTTCCAGGAGGTCCTGCGTGGGCGTGTCGCCGCGCTCCAGGGCGTCTTCCACGTCGCGCAGCCGGGCGTACCAGCGGAAGATGCGCGAGCGCACGCGGAACTCGTAGAGCGGCGGCACCAGGCGCGACAGCGGGATCAGCACGGCGATGATGGACACCAGCACCACCCACATGCGGTCGATCAGGTTCGACAACCAGAAGGGCAGGTAGCGCTGCAGCCAAGGCGTGCCGCTGCGGAAGTAGCGCTGGGCCTCCGCAGCCAGCGGCAGATCGACATGCTGGGCGTTGGGGAATTCATTGGCGCGGGCGAACCAGCCAGCCTCGCCATGGATGCGGGATGCGGCCTGCATCATCAGCTGGATCAGGGCCGGATGCAGGCCCTCCTGCGCGGCCAGCGTCGCGGTGGGGGCAATGAGTCGCACGTCATCGCCTGGCATGTCCCGGGCGAGGTCCACCACACCGCGCGGCAGCATCACGGCCGACAGGTAGGGCAGCTTGCGCGCATAGGCTTCCGACTGCTCGAAGCTGAACAGGCGCATGCCGGGCGTGAGCAGCAGCATCTGCACCAGCGGCGCATCGGGCGCCGAGACGAAGACCATCGCGTCGATGCGCCCCTCCAGCAGCTCCACCACCGCGGGTGTGTTGGCGAGGTGGCTCAGACGCAAGTCCTGCGGCGCCAGGCCGTTGAGCTCGAAGAGACGTTCGGACAGCAGTTTCACCCCGCTGCCTTCGGCCCCGGCATTCAGTGCCCAGCCCCGCAGTTCGGTGAGGGCGTCCAGGGTGGGTCGCCCCAGCTTCTCGACCGCCGCTGCCTCACGGTAGAACAGCCACACCGGTTCGAAGAAGAGGCTGCCCAGCGACACCAGGCCCGGGTCGTGGTCGGGCTCGCCGGGCGGGGCCTGGTAGATGCCGCCCTGCAGGAAGGCCACGTCCACCGCGCCTTGCTGCAGCAGGGCGAGGTTCTCGCCCGAGCCGGCCGTGCGGCGCAGCTCCACCGTGATGCCGAAGGGCGCCAGGGCGTCGCGGTAGCGTTCACCGAGCACGTCGTAGGCGCTTTGCTCGGTGCCGGTGGCCAGCACCAGGCGCTGGGGCGGCGTGGGCTGCAGCGCCCAATAGGCCACCGCCATGAGCGCCAGGGCCAGCAGCACGAAGGGTGCCGCGGCCGGGATCATGTCGCGCAGGGCGAGCAGGAAGGACTTCAGCCGCGTCATGGCGAGTGACTCCAAGGCGCGGGCCGAAGCACGGCCGTCAATGGCTGTGGACCTTCTCGCCGGCCTTCAGGCGGTATACCGTGCCGCAGTAGGGGCACTTGCCCTCGCCGGTGGTGGCCACGTCGATGTAGACCTTCGGATGCGTGCTCCACAGGGGCATCTTCGGGTTGGGGCAGAACACCACCCCGTGGCCCTGCAGGTCCTTGGCCGACAACTCGACGACGTCGATGGGTTTGCTGCTCATCGCTGCCACCTCAGACCTTGGTCAGCCACTCGGCGTACTTGGGATTGCGGCCGTTGACGATGTCGAAGAAGGCCGTCTGGATCTTCTCGGTGATGGGCCCGCGCGAGCCACCGCCGATCTCGATCCGGTCGAGCTCGCGGATGGGCGTCACCTCGGCGGCGGTGCCAGTGAAGAAGGCCTCGTCGGCGATGTAGACCTCGTCGCGGGTGATGCGCTTTTCCACGAGCTTCAGGCCCAGGTCCTGGCAGATCGCGAAGATGGTGTTGCGCGTGATGCCGTTGAGCGCACCGGCCGACAGGTCGGGTGTGTAGAGCACGCCGTTCTTGATGATGAAGAGGTTCTCGCCCGCGCCCTCGGAGACGAAGCCGGCCGAGTCGAGCAGCAGGGCCTCGTCATAGCCGTCCTCGGTGGCCTCCATGTTGGCCAGGATGGAGTTGCTGTAGTTGCTCACCGCCTTGGCCTGCGTCATCGTGATGTTGACGTGGTGGCGGGTGTAGCTGGAGGTCTTGACGCGGATGCCGCGCTTCAGGCCTTCCTCGCCCAGGTAGGCACCCCAGGCCCAGGCAGCGATCATCAGGTGGATGGTGTTGCCCTTGGGGCTCACGCCCAGCTTTTCCGAGCCGATCCAGGTGAGCGGGCGGATGTAGCAGCTCTCGAGCTTGTTGACGCGCACGACCTCGCGTTGCGCCTCCATCACCTGCTCCACGGAGTAGGGGATCTTCATGCGCAGGATCTTGGCGCTGTTGAACAGGCGCTCGGTGTGCTCGCGCAGGCGGAAGATGGCCGTGCCGTTCACCGTGTTGTAGGCGCGCACGCCCTCGAAGGCGCCGCAACCGTAGTGCAGCGTGTGGGTCAGCACATGGATCTTGGCGTCGCGCCAGTCCACCAGCTGGCCATCCATCCAGATCTTGCCGTCGCGGTCTTCCATGCCCATGCAAGGCTCCTTGGGGAAACGGGGTAAAGCAGCGATTTTACGGGGCGGGCGGGACGGTTTGCGTCGCGTCCTGCGGACGCCAAAGCGTCCAGCGTGCGAGCTTGCCGCCGTGCAGCTCCAGGGTCACGTGGGAACCGCTCGGATCGGTCCATCGATAGGCCTCCGGCTCGTCGCCCACCTTCTGGCCGAGGCTGCGCGTCATCATCACGATCTTGATCATGGGCAGACCCTTCTGCAGCTTGGCGTTGAGCATCACCGCGCTGCCGATGTAGCCCACGGGCGCACTGCCGGCCTGGCGCATCACGCGCACGGCCTTGTTGAACTGCAGCAGCAGCCAGAAGATGATGGCCGAGAAGGCAAAGAGCAGGCCTTGCCAGCCGTACTGTTGCCAGGCGAGCAGGGTGAACAGGGCCGCCAGGCCCCAGCCGATCCAGGGATTCATGGGGGCAAGTCTATCGGCCGCGCGGGCCTCCCCGGTGCGTAGTGCCCGCAGCGGCTATTTCTGACCTGCCAGCTCCCGCATGCGCTGGCGCAAGGCGCGTTCGCGCCGCTGCTCCTCGCGCCAGTCGTGGCGCACCGCCAGCCACAGCGACACCGCCATGCCCACGATCACCACCGCGAACGGCAGGGCGAAGACGATGGTGGCCGTCTGCACCGCCTGCACGCCCCCGGTGAGCAGCAGGCTGATGGCGATGCCGGACACCAGCACGCCCCAGATCAGCTTGACCCTGGCCGGCGGGTTGGGGTTGCCCTGGGTGCTCATCATGCCCAGCACCAGGGTGGCCGAGTCGCCCGAGGTGACGAAGAAGACCAGCACCAGCACCGTGGCGGCCAGCGACATCAGCAGGCCCAGGGGCAGCGCATCGAACATCGCGAACAGGGCTGTGGAGACGTCGGCCTGGACCGCCTCGGCCACCGGCACGCCCTGGAAGATCTCCAGGTGCAGGGCCGTGCCGCCGAACACCGAGAACCAGACGAAGCCGGCCAGCGTGGGGGCGAGCACCGTGCCGATGACGAACTCGCGGATCGTGCGCCCACGCGACACGCGGGCGATGAACAGGCCCACGAAGGGCGACCAGCTCACCCACCAGGCCCAGTAGAAGACCGTCCAGCCGCTCACCCAGCCGCTGTCGCGGAAGGGTGTGGTGCGCAGGCTCATCCGGATGAATTCGCTCGCGTAGGCGCCCAGCGTGGTGGTGAAGGTGTCGATCAGCGCCACGGTCGGGCCCAGCACGAAGACCAGCAGGGTGAGCATGCCCGCCACCGCGAGGTTGAAGGAGGACAGCCACTTGATGCCGCGTGTCACCCCACTCAGGGCCGAAGCCAGGAAGATGGCCGTCACCACGGCGATGATCGCCACCTGCGCCACCCGGCCCACCGGCAGCCCGAAGACGGTGTTCAGGCCGCTGTTGATCTGCAGCGCACCAATGCCCAGCGAGGCCGCCACGCCGAAGGCCGTGGCCACCACGGCCAGCACATTCACCACGGGCGACAGCCGCTGCAGCGGTTTCCAGGGCAGGGCGTCGGTGGAGGCGCTCACCAGCGCCGGCGCGCCACGGCGGAACTGGAAGAAGGCGATGCTCAGTCCCACCACCGCATACACCGCCCAGGGGTGCAGGCCCCAGTGGAAGAAGGCATAGCGCATGGCCGCGTTGGCAGCCTCGGGCGTTTCCGGCGCGATGCCCGGCGGAGGTGAGGCGTAGTGGGAGATGGGCTCGGCCACCCCCCAGAACACCAGGCCGATGCCCATGCCGGCGGCAAACAGCATCGCGAACCACGCGCCGATCGAGAACTCGGGCTCGTCGTCCTCTGCGCCCAGTTTCAGGTCGCCGTAGCGGCTGAAGGCCAGCAGCATGGCCAGCGCCACCAGCGCCAGCACCACCCACAGATAGAACCAGCCGAAGTTGTGGGTGATGCTGCCCAGGGCTTCGTTGAAGAAGGCGCCCAGCGAAGCCGGCGCCAGCAGCCCCCACAGCACGACGGCCAGGATCAACCCGGCCGAGACGATGAGTTGCATGTTGTGTCCTCTTCTTGTTGCCGCAAAAAGGGCGCGATCCTAGGCAGTTTGTTGCATCGCAACAAATGCACTTTCGCAAAGCCGCACCACCGTACTGCGACTTGCATGGCAGGGCAAGCGGGAGGATCTTCCGCGAAGAGGTGTCCTGGGCTTAAGTGAGCGTTCGCACCAGGTCGATGGCCTGCTCGACGCGCTCGACCGGATGGATCGTCAGCCCCTCGACGGGCTTCTTTGGCGCATTGGCCTTGGGCACGATCGCCACCGAAAACCCCAGCTTTGCGGCTTCCTTCAGCCGCTCCTGCCCGCGCGGGGCGGGGCGCACCTCGCCGGCCAGGCCCACCTCGCCGAAGGTGAGGAAGCCGCGCGGCAGCGCCTTGCCGCGCAGCGAGCTCTGGATGGACAGCATCACGGCCAGGTCGGCGGCCGGCTCGGTGATGCGCACGCCGCCCACGGCGTTGACGAAGACGTCCTGATCGAAGCAGGCGATGCCGGCGTGGCGGTGCATCACCGCCAGCAGCATGGCGAGGCGGTTCTGCTCCAGGCCCACCGACAGCCGCCGCGGGCTGGGAATGGGCGAACTGTCGACCAGGGCCTGCACCTCCACCAGCAGGGGTCGCGTGCCTTCGAGCGTGACCAGCACACACGAGCCCGCTACCGGCGCGCTGTGCGTGGACAGGAAGATGGCGCTCGGGTTGGCCACGCCCTTGAGGCCGCGCTCGGTCATCGCAAACACGCCGATCTCGTTGACGGCGCCGAAGCGGTTCTTGATGGCACGCACGAGGCGGAAGCTGGAGTGGGTGTCGCCCTCGAAATACAGCACGGTGTCCACCATGTGCTCAAGCACGCGCGGGCCGGCCAGGGCCCCTTCCTTGGTGACATGGCCCACCAGCACGATGGCCGTGCCGCTGGCCTTGGCGGTGCGGGTGAGGTGGGCGGCGCATTCACGCACCTGCGCCACCGAGCCGGGCGCCGAGCTGAGCTGCTCGGAGTAAAGCGTCTGGATGGAGTCGATCACCGCGATGGCCGGCTGCTCGGCCGCCAGCGTGGCGAGGATCTTCTCGAGCTGGGTTTCGGCCTGCACGCGCACCTTCGAGGCATCGAGCCCCAGGCGGCGGGCGCGCAAGGCCACCTGGGCACCGCTCTCCTCGCCGGTCACATACAGCGTGGGCAGCGTCTGAGACAGGGCATCGAGCGCCTGCAGCAACAGCGTCGACTTGCCGATGCCCGGGTCGCCGCCGATCAGCACCACGCCCCCTTCGACGATGCCGCCACCGAGCACGCGGTCGAGTTCCTCCAGGCCGGTGGGCGTGCGCTCGACGTCGCTGGCCTCGATCTCGGCCAGCGTGGTGACGGGGGTCGCCTGGGCGAGCGACTGGTAGCGGTTCTTCGACCCCGAGGCGCTTTCGGCCACGGTTTCCTCGAGCGTGTTCCAGGCGTTGCAGTGCGGGCACTTGCCCAGCCACTTCGGGGTGGTGCCGCCGCACTCGCGGCAGGTGTAGATCGTCTTGTCCTTGGCCATGAGGGGCGATTGTGCCCCGCGGCCCCGGTGCGCCCTCTCAGCGCAGGAAGAACAGCGCCAGCACGCCGCCGGCCAGCAAGGCGCTCACCCACATCAGCACCCGGGTGCGCACGCGCAGGGTGTCCACGGCCGCCACCAGGCGTTCGTTGTGTTCCGCCAGGGCCTGGATGAGCTCGCTGGAGGCGACGGCCTCCCGGCCCATCTCGGCCACGCGTTTTTCCAGCTGGGCGATGCGGGCCTCGGGCGAGCCCGCATCGAGCCCCACCGATCCCTGGGCAGCGGCCTGCGCGGCCTCCTGCGCCGTCTCGTCCTGGCGCACCTTGTTCCACAGCTGCTTGGCCCCGCGCACGACGGCGGGGGTGGCCTCGATGACATCCTTCCAGGGGATGATCTTGAAGGCAACGAGCCAGGGAAATGCCATCGCGAGCTCCTGTCAGGCGTTCTTGATGCCCAGGTAGCGCTGCTCCAGCTCCTGGCGCAGCTGCTTGCGCACGCGGGCTGCCTCGAAACGGCGCTTCTCGTCCGCCGAGAAGGGCCGCAGCGGCGGCACGGCCGTGGGCTTGCCTTCGTCGTCGACGGCCACCATCGTGAAGAAGCAGCTGTTGGCGTGGCGCACGACCTGGGTGCGGATGTTCTCCGCCACCACCTTGATGCCGATTTCCATCGAGGAGTTCCCCGTGTGGTTCACCGACGCCAGGAAGGTGACCAGCTCACCCACGTGGATGGGCTGGCGGAACATCACCTGGTCCACCGAGAGCGTGACCACATAGCGTCCGGCATAGCGGCTCGCGCAGGCATAGGCGGCCTGGTCGAGCAGTTTGAGGATGGTGCCACCGTGGACATTGCCGGAGAAGTTGGCCATGTCCGGCGTCATCAGCACGGTCATCGAGAGTTGGTGGCTGGGCAGGTCCATGCGGTCGCGTCAGTGGGGTTTGCGGTGCACCACCATCACGGCCAGGGTGACGATGGTCAAGGGGATCACGAAGCTCATCATGACCGTGGAATAGGCCGCCAGGGCGGCATGGTGCTGCGCCGCCAGGATCAGGTAGGCCACGTAGGCGATGTAGTAGGCCAGCAGCACGCCGCCCTCCCAGCGCGCGATCTCGCGGCCGGTCATGAAGATGGGCAGGCAGGCCAGCAGGGTGGCCATCATCACCCACAGGTCGAAGTTGAGCACGGCCTCGGCGATGGGCAGGCCGCCGGGTGCCACGACGCCGGCCAGACCCAGGCAGCCCAGGATGTTGAAGAGGTTGCTGCCCACCACGTTGCCCACGGCGATGTCGCGCTGCCCGCGCAGCGAGGCGGTGATGGAGGCAGCGACCTCCGGCAGCGAGGTGCCTGCGGCCACGATGGTCAGTCCGATGATGAGCTCGCTCACGCCCAGCGCCGCCGCGAAGGTCGTAGCCGCCTCGACGAGCCAGCGCGACCCCAGCACCAGCAGCGCCAGGCCGGCCAGCACCAGCAGGAGTTGCACGCCCCAGTGCCGGTCCCATTGGCTGGCGGGCGCCTCCGACGCAAAGTCGCTCTGCTCCTGGGGTGGCGCACGACGGGCCTGGACGATGAGAAAGACCGTGTAGGCGACCATCAGTGCCAGCAGCAGGGCGGCTTCGGCGAGCGAGATGCGGCTGTCCAGCGCCATGACCACCAGCACCAGGCCCGCCGCCAGCATGATCGGGACCTCCTGGCGGATCACCTGGACATGCACGGCCAGCGGTGAAATCAAGGCGGCAATGCCCAGGATGAACAGCACGTTGAAGATGTTGCTGCCCACGACGTTGCCCACGGCCAGGTCGGTGGTGCCGCTGGCGGCCGCGCCGACGGAGACCGCCATCTCCGGCGCGCTGGTGCCGAAGGCCACGATGGTCAGCCCCACCACCAGCGGCGAGATGCCCCACGACAGCGACAGGCGCGAGGCGCCGCGCACCAGGCTTTCGGCCCCCGCCACCAGGGCGATGAGGCCGGCGATGAACAGGACGATGGACATGTGAGCGGACCTCCCGGCGTGGGGCGTCATCGTGCCATGAAAGCCTGCTCCGGCGCAGACCGATGAAACGAATCAGGCGTTCGTTATAATGAACGCATACCAACATCTCTCAGGGAGGAGTTCGTGAGCACTGTCTCAGCCATCGGCAGGAACCTGCTGCGTTTCCGGGACCAGCGCGGGCTCACCCTGGCGGGCCTGTCGGAACGCAGTGGGGTGGCGAAGTCGACCCTGTCCCAGCTGGAAAACGGGGAAGGCAACCCCACGATCGAAACCCTGTGGGCGGTGGCCAATGCCCTGGGCGTGCCCTTTGGCCACCTGGTCAACGAGGAACTGAGCGACGGCGGAGAGCTTTCCGGAAAAGGCGTGATCGTTCGATTGATCGAAAAATCGACCGACGATCCCGAGATCGAGGTTTACCTGATCGAACTCCTGCCGGGCTGCCGCAAGGACTCCGCCCCGCATCCGGAGGGGGTGAAGGAGCGCATCACCGTGTTGTCGGGCGCGATGCTGGTGGGGCAGGCCGACCGGCCGCGCATGGTGCGCGCCGGCGACACCCACGCTTTCGACGCCCATGTGCCGCATGTGTACGCGGCCACCGAACAGGGTGGGCGGGCCATGGTGGTGATCGAATACCCGCCCAAGACCTATTCGGCGAGCGCCTCCACGCTCTACCTCGAATGGCCCCAGGCCCCGGGCGCCTGGGAGGGCGTGCGCAGCGTGATGGAGCGCGCCCTGCTGGAGGTGTCCAACGGCCTGGGCGCGCGCATCCTGCGACTGCGCGGTGAGCCGCTCAATGGGCGTGACGGCCTGCTCACGCTGCGCCAGATGCTGCACGAGGCCACCGTCGGCCCCTGGCGCTGGCCGGTGCTGTCGCTGGTGGAAGACGACGCCCAGGGGCCGTATGTGGGCGTGGTGCCCATGCCCCTGCCCGGAGCCTTTGCCCAGCCAGACCAGGCACCGCCCGCCTGGGCCGACGCCGACCTGCCGGCCGCCGCCACCCGCCTGGCCCGGCTGGCGGAGTCGCCCTTCATCGAGCTGGGCGCGCCCGAGACGGCCGCGATCCAGGCTCATCTGGACGGCCACAGCTGGGTGCTCAATGGCCTGGCCGCCGAGGTGCTGCTGCAGCGGGGGCGCATGTGCATGCCGCGGCAGCTGCATCACGTGCGCCCGGCGCCCGCGGCGGCGCGGCGCGGCGGCCGGGACGGGCCGTTCTCCAGCCGCATCGACGTGGAGCAGTACGACGCCTTCGAGCTGCTGCACCCCGCCTATGCCCGCCAGGTGGTGGCCGCTGCCCAGGACATCGCCAGCTTTGCCGGGCCGCAGCCGGCCCTGCAGGCTATCGACGTGGGCACAGGGCCGGGTCTGCCGTTGCTGATGCTGCACGAGCTGCACCCGGGTTGCCGTTTCCTGGCCGTCGAACCGGACGAGGCGGCGTTTGTGTGCCTGCAGCGCAACGCCCAGGGGGTTGAGGGCATTGAGCTGCATCACGGCGGCTTCCTGGAGCTCGACCTGCCGAGCGGCGAGACACCGCTCATCACCTCCTTTGGCGCCTCGCATCACTTCAACACGGCCTTCATGCTGCAAAAGGCCATGCAGCTGCTGCAGCCCGGCGGGCTGCTGGTGGTAGCCGACGAGTTCCTGCCCGAGTTCGCCAGCGTGGATGAACGCAACCTCGCGCTGGTGCGCCACCACAGCGCCTACCTGCTGGCCAGCATGGCCTGGGTGGGTGAACCACCGGCGTCCGAGGGCGGGCTGGACCTCAGGCTCTACCGCGATTTCCGCCGCTCCATCACCATGGCGATGGTGGCCGCCACCGAGGGCAAGTCCACCCAGGCGGTGAGCCTGTGCCGCAATCTGTATGCGCGACTGTGCGAGTCGGGCGTGCGCGAGCGCCCGGTGCATGAGATCGGGGCCTTCGTGCGCTTCTACTGGCTGGAGCTGCAGGCCATGGTGGCCGGTTTCGATTACGAGGTCGAGCGCAAGACCTTCCCCCGGCGTTTTGCCGGGCTGGCCGCGCTGGCTGGCCTGGAGCTGTGCCGCCACCGCCGGGTGTTTGCCACCACCGGCAGCGACGACTGGGGGGGAGGCACCCACGTCTTCACCTTCAGCAAACCGGGCGGCCCATGACCTCCCTCGTATGGCGCGGCCTGAGCGACAGCCTCGCCATCGCGGCAGGCTATGTGCCCGTGGCCTTCTCCTTTGGCCTGGCGGCCGTGCAGATGGGCCTGGGGGCCGAATGGGCGGTGGCCATCTCGGCCATCGTGTTTGCCGGAGCGAGCCAGTTCGTGCTGGTGTCCCTGGTGGCCGCGGGGGGCGGGCCGCTGGCGGTGGTGCCCACCATCTGGCTGCTCAATGCCCGCCATCTGCTCTACGGCCGCGTGGTGGCCGAGCAGCTGGCGCAGGCCCAGCCAGCCCGGGTGCCCTCCACGCTGGCCTTTGGCCTGACCGACGAAGTCTTCGCCTGTGCGGCTGCGCGTTTGCCTGCCCTGGCCCCGGAACAGCGCGCGGGCTGGCTGGCCGGCCTGCAGGCCGGGGCCTATGGCGCCTGGATCGCCGGGACCTGGCTGGGGGCCGAGACGGGCGCACAGCTGGTCGACCGGGTCCCGCTGCTGCGCGAGGCGCTGCAGTTCGTGCTGCCGGCGCTTTTCCTGTCGCTGCTGCTGCAGATGGGGGTGCGCGGCCGCGCCGCGGCCCTGTGGGGGGCGGCGGGGGTCACGCTGCTGGGGCTGGCGCTGGGGCCGGCCCACGTGGCCATTCCCGCGGGCATGTTGGCCGGTGCGGCCTTCCAGCTGCTGCAGGCGGGGGACGACCATGGGTGAGGCGGGCTGGACGCTGCTGCTGACCGTGCTGGCCTGCGGGCTGGGGACCTTCGCCCTGCGTGCCCTGCCGTTCTGGTGGGGACTGCGGCACAGCGCGCAGCGCTCCCAGTTCATTCGCCGCTGGTCCTCGGCCATCGGCCCGGCTGCCATCGCGGCCTTGCTGGTGGCCTCTCTCTTTCCCCTGCTGTGGCCGGCCGCCGGCCCTACCCGCACCCTGCCCACGGCCGTGGCCCTGGCCGCCGTCATCCTCCTCCAGCGCCTGCGCGGCGGGCTGGCAGCGCCCACGCTGCTGGGGACGGGGGTGTATGCGCTGATGCTGTGGCTGCAGGGGGGCGCCTAGCGCCGGTCAGCCTGCCTCGGGCCACAGGTCCCGCACAGCCACCGGCACGCGGGGGGCCAGCGCGCACATCAGTTCGTAGGCCACGGTGTTGGCGGCCATCGCCACGTCGTCGATGGGCAGGAGGCTGCCGTGCGGACCCTGCCCCCAGAGCGTGACGTCGGCGCCGATGCCGGCGTTCCGACCGGCCTGTTCGACCGGGGTGAGATCCACTGTGATCATGTCCATGGACACGCGGCCCACGAGCCGGGTGGGCACGCCGTCCACCAGCACCGGGGTGCCGGTGCCGCAGTGCCGGGGGTAGCCGTCGGCGTAGCCGCAGGCCACCACGCCGATGCGCATGGCGTGCGGGGCGGTGAAGGTGCTGCCGTAGCCGACGGTGTCGCCGGCTTCCAGCGATTGGGTGGCAATGAGCTCGGAGCGCAGCGTCATGCCGGGCAGCAGGCCCCAGTGGCGCGGGGAGTGGGCCGGGAAGTCGGGCGCGGAACCATAGACCATGATGCCCGGGCGCACCCAGTCGGCGCGCACTTCGGGGTGGTCGCCGGCATGGCGCAGGGTGGCGGCGCTGTTGCTCAGCGACCGTTCGCCGGGCAGACCGTCGGTGGCCTCCTCGAAGGCGGCCAGCTGGTGGGCGATGCCGCGGTCGCTGTCGGCGTCGGCGAAGTGGGTCATCAGCGAGATCTCGTCCACCTGCGTGAGGCCGCTCAGGCGCATCCAGGCGGTGCGGAAGGCATCGCGCCGGAAGCCCAGGCGGTTCATGCCGGAGTTGAACTTCAGGAAGACGCGGTGCGGCCAGGTGGTCTTGTGCGTGGCCAGCCAGTCGATCTGCTGTTCGGTGTGCACCACATGCCACAGGTTCAGCCGCGAACAGGCTTCCAGGTCACGGGCCTCGAAGCAGCCCTCCAGCAGCAGGATGGGGCCGCGCCAGCCCAGGGCGCGCACCCTCTCAGCTTCGGCGATGTCGAGCAGCGCGAAGCCGTCAGCGCCTTGCAGCCCGGCATAGGCGCGTTCGATGCCGTGGCCGTAGGCATTGGCCTTGACCACGGCCCAGACCTTGGCGTCCGGCGCGGCCGCCCGGGCGCGTTGCAGGTTGCGAGCCAGGGCGTCGGGGTGGATCAGGGCTTGGATGGGACGGGGCATGGCCGCAGCGACAGAAGGGGGACGCAAGCATTCTGCCAGCGCTGCCGCTGCATCGGATGCGGCTCGGCAGGCCCTCAGGCGAGGGTTGTTCGGTGGAAACCGTCGCAAAAGGGGCAGGGCCGCATGCTATAAACCCGAGCGCTTCAGACCCGGCCCGGCTCCGCCGATATCCGGAGTCTGGGGCCTTCCCCCCGGAGACAAGGATGTCACGCAGCCCGGAAGCCGGCGTGCAGCGAGCAGTGAGCGAATGAAAAAAGGCTTCTACACCATCATGTCGGCGCAGTTTTTCAGCTCGCTGGCCGACAACGCCTTGTTCGTCGCGGCGGTGGAACTGCTCATCCTGTCCGGCACCGATGAATGGCAGCGCGCCGCCCTGGTGCCGATGTTCGCCCTGTTCTACGTGGTGCTGGCGCCGTTCGTGGGCGCGTTTGCCGACTTCCTGCCCAAGGGCAAGGTGATGTTCGTCTCGAACAGCATCAAGGTGGTGGGCTGCCTGATGATGCTGTTCGGCACCCATCCACTCATGGCCTATGCGATTGTCGGTCTGGGCGCGGCGGCCTACTCGCCGGCCAAGTACGGCATCCTCACCGAGCTGCTGCCGCCCTCGCAGCTGGTGAAGGCCAATGGCTGGATCGAGGGACTGACCATCGCCTCCATCATCCTGGGGGTGCTGCTGGGCGGCCAGCTGGTCGGGCCGGTGCTGGGGCCTTGGCTGTTGTCCACCGACGTGCTGCCGGGGCTGGACACCGGGATCACCACGGCTCCGGAGGCGGCCATCGCCGCCATCGTCTGGCTGTATGCAGTGGCGGCCATCTTCAACCTCTTCATCCCGCGCACGAGCGCGACGCTGCAGCCGCTGCCGGCCTCGCCGATGGAGATGGTGCGCGACTTCCGCACCTGTAACCGGCGGCTGTGGCGCGACCGGCTGGGCCAGATCTCGCTGTCCACCACCACGCTGTTCTGGGGGGTCTCGGGCAACCTGCGCTACATCGTGCTGGCCTGGGCGGCGGCGGCGCTGGGCTACACCACGACCCAGGCCTCGTCACTGGTGGGGGTGGTGGCCGTGGGTACCGCGGTGGGGGCGGTGGTGGCTTCGGTCTACATGCGCCTGGACCTGGCCACGCGGGTGATCCCCCTGGGCATCGCGATGGGGGTGCTGGTCATTGGCATGAACTTCATCGACAACGTCTGGATGGCCGCTCCCTTCCTCATCCTGCTGGGGGGGTTGGGCGGCTTCCTGGTGGTGCCGATGAATGCACTGTTGCAGCACCGCGGCCACAACCTGATGGGAGCAGGCCGCTCGATCGCCGTGCAGAACTTCAACGAGCAGGCCTGCATCCTGGGCCTGGGGGCCTTCTACACCGTGATGACCAAGGTGGGCCTGTCGGCCTTTGGCGCGATCACGGCCTTCGGCGTGGTGGTGGCCGGCACGATGTGGCTGATCGGGCGCTGGCATGCGCACAACCTGCGCCACCATGCCGAGGAGGTCGAGCACCTGCTGGAGATCGCGCGCAGTGACCGGCACTGAGCGAGGATCAACCGTCGAGCACCTCGCGCAGCTTGCGGCCGAGCTCATCGATGCGGAAGGGCTTGCTCAGCAGGTGCACCCCGCGATCGAGCCGACCGTGGTGCACGATGGCGTTCTCGGTGTAGCCCGACATGTACAACACCTTCAGACCGGGGCGCAGCTGGGCTGCGGCAGCGGCTACTTCCTTGCCTGAGAGGCCTCCGGCCAGGACGACGTCCGTGAGCAGCAGGTCGAAATGCGGACCGTGCCGCAGTTGCTCGATCGCTTCGCGGCCGTCGTTGCACACGGTGGCTCGGTAGCCGAGCTTTTCCAGGCTGGCGACGGCCACCAGGCGCACCAGGTCGTCGTCTTCCACGAGCAGCACGTGCTCGTGGCCCGGGGCCAGCGGGGCGCGTTCGACGCGCCGGTAGTCGGCCTCGGTGGCGGCATCGGCGCGCGGCAGGTAGAGCTTGACCGTGGTGCCGTGGCCGGGCTCGCTGTAGATCTTCACATGCCCGCCCGACTGGCGGGCAAAGCCATAGACCATCGACAACCCCAGGCCCGAGCCCTGGCCGGCCGGCTTGGTGGTGAAGAAGGGGTCGAAGGCCCGCGCAACGACCTCCGGCGGCATGCCCGGCCCGGTGTCGGAGACGGCCACCAGCACGTACTGGCCCGGCTGGATGCCGTGGATCTCGGCATAGTCGCGAGCGACGGACATGTTGGCCGTCTCGATGGTCAGCCGGCCGCCGCCGGGCATGGCGTCGCGGGCATTGATTGCGAGGTTGAGGATGGCGTTCTGCAGTTCGTTGGGATCGACCAGGGCCTTCCACAGCCCGCTGCCGCGCACGAACTCGATGTCGATGTGCTCGCCCAGCGTGCGCCGCAGCAGCGGCTCGAAGTCGGCCAGCAGCTCGTTGATCTGGGTCTGGCGCGGATCGAGCGGCTGCTTGCGCGCAAAGGCCAGCAGCCGGTGGGTGAGAGCGGCGGCGCGTTCGCCGGCCTGGCGGATCATCGCGACGTGGGGGCCTGCCGTGTCAGGGCCTGCGGCGAGCTCCTCGTCCAGCGCGTCGGCGGCCCCGAGGATGGCGGTGAGCAGGTTGTTGAAGTCATGGGCCACACCGCCGGTGAGCTGGCCCAGGGCGTCCATCTTCTGCGCCTGGCGCAGCCGCGCCTCGGTCTCGACGCGCTGCGTGATGTCCTGGAAGTACACGGTCAGGCCTTCCTCATGGGGGAAGGCGCGCACCGAGAACCAGGTCTCCAGCGGGGGGTAATAGAACTCGAAGCTCACCGACACCTTGTGTGTGCGGGCACGCTGGTACTCGGTGTGCAGCACGGTGTCACGAGCCTCGGGAAAGGCCTCCCAGACGTTGCGGCCGAGCAGGTCCTCGCGGCTGCGCTGCAGCAGCCGCTGCGCCTCCTCGTTCAGGTAGACGAAGCGCCAGGCGGGGTCGAGCGCATAGACGGCGTCGGAGATCGAGGACAGGATGGTCTCGATGCGTGACTGGGCGGCCTGGGTCTGCGCCAGGGCGGCCTCGCGCTCGCGTGACGAGAGCAGGTACTCCAAGGCTGCGCCGGCCACGCTGGCCAGTTGCATCAGTTCGTTGCGGTCGTCTGCCGAGAACTTGCCATTCGGGTGGCCGGTCAGCTCGATCTGGCCGAGACGGTGGCCGTCCTGTCCCACCAGGGGCACGGCCAGGCGGGCCGGGTGGTCGGGGGCGTGCGGCTCCGGGTCTGCGACCTGTCCGGGGGAGGCCTCCGGGCCGCTCACGATGCAGAGCTGGGTGCCAGGGCCCTCACCGGCGGCCAGGCTGACCCGGGCCAGTGAGGCGTCGAACAGACGGCGCGCCGCGTCGCCGGCATGCTGGAGCAGCACCTCCACTGTGGGGGCATGCACCAGCCGGGCCGAGGCTTCGGCAACGTCGCGCAGCCGCTGCGAGCGCTGGCGCTGCCATTGCTCGCGCCGCACGACATGGCTCAGCGCCAGCAGGGAGGCCCCGAACAACACGGACATCGCCAGGGCGCCGATGGCCACCTGGAAGACCAGCCGCTCGCGCCACGGGGCGAGAACCTCGTCGAGGCCCAGGCCCACGTAGACAGTGGCGGCGGAGTCGTCGACCCGGCGGAAGGCTGACAGGCGCTCCACGCCGTCGGTCACGTAGGCGCCGGCGAGACGCCCCTGGTCCTGGCGTGCCAACTGCTCGCGGTACACGGCTTGGCCGCTGAAGTCCTGGCCCAGGAAGCGCTCGACCCAGGGGCTGCGCGCGATGAGCACGCCTTCGGCGCTGAAGAGCCCGACGGCACCCTGCTCGCCCAGCCGCAGCTTGTCGTAGAAGCGGCGCAGATCGTCCAGCGAGACCACCGCGGCTGCGACGCCGGCGAACTGTCCGTCCGCGGTCTCGAGCCGACGCGAGACGTTGACGATCCATTGGCCCTGGGCAAACCCGACGCGGCCCAGGCGCGGCGTGCCGAGGTACAGACCGGCATCGCGGCGTTCACGATGAACGCGGAATTCGGACGTGTCCGACAGGTCCGCGGGCTCGGGCTGCGGGGTGCGCGAACTCGCCATCAAGCGGCCTTGCGCGTCGAGCACGAAATAGGCATAGGTGCCGGCCGAAGTGGCCTGGCGGTCGGCCAGCACTCCATGCAGTCGAGCACTGTCTCGCAAGGGTTGCGGCCCCATGGCTGCGATGGCCGAGGTCAGTCCGAGGTCCAGCGCGGCCAGGGTCTGGCGCGTGTGTTCGGCCAGCGCATCGGCCAGATTCTCGGCGTCCCGGTAGGCCATTTCGACTGCCTGTGCCCGGTCGGTGCGGGCCTGCAACGTGATCAGGGCTGCCAGCAGGGCCAGCACGAGCAGATTGGCCAGCACGAGGACGCGTTTCAGGGTCACCTCGGATTCGCGGACGGCCATCGGACAACGCTCCCCGGAAGTTTCTGATGTGCAGCGATCATAGTCCGGCTCAGGGACAATCGTCGGATGACTGCCTTGCGACCCTCCCTCGGCCCGGCACTGGCCCTGCTGTTCAACGCCGCCGTCTGGGGGCTGTCCTGGTGGCCCATGCGTGCGCTGCTCGATCGGGGCCTGCACCCGCTGTGGGCCAATGTGGGCCTGTTCCTGATCGGCTGCGCGCTCATCGTGCTGTGGCGGCCCCAGGCCTTGCGCCAGCTGCGCGAGACGCCTGTGCTGTGGACCATGGCCCTGGCCTCGGGGGTGGTGAACGCCTCCTTCAACTGGGGCGTGAGCATCGGCGAGGTGGTGCGCGTGGTGTTGCTCTTCTACCTGATGCCGGTGTGGACGGCGCTGCTGGCGCGGCTGTGGCTGGGCGAGCGGCTCGGCCTGGGCGGGCTGCTGCGCGTGGCGCTGGCCCTGGCGGGCGCGGCCATCGTGCTGCAGCCCGAGGGGTGGGCCTGGCCCATCCCGCGCAGCCTGGCCGACTGGCTGGGCGTGCTTGGCGGGTTTGCCTTTGCCTGCAACAGCGTGCTGGTGCGCCGGCTGGCCCCGGTCACCCGCGACGAGGGTCGGGCGCTGGCCATGCTGCTGGGTTGCGTGGGCGTGTCGGGCCTGCTGGCGCTGGGCCTGGGGCCGCTGGGCGCCGGGGCGATGGTGCCTTGGCCGCCGGCGCCGCGTGTGGACTGGCTGGCCCTGCTCGTGTTGGCAGCGCTGCTGTTCCTGGCCGGCAACCTGGCCTACCAGCACGGCGCCTCGCGCCTGCCGGCGAACGTGACGGCGGTGATCATGCTCACCGAGGTGGTGTTCGCGGCCCTGTCGTCGATGCTGATCGCAGGCGAGGCGCTGGCGGCACGCACGCTGCTTGGCGGGGCGCTGATCGTCACGGCGGCGCTTCTGGCGGCGCTCGGGCCCTCGCGCAGCGGCGGCGCTCAGTCTTCCCCGAAGGCCAGCCGGCGCACTTCGGCGAGCAGTTCGCCGTCTTCGTAGGGCTTGGTGAGGAAGACGTCCACGCCGGCTTCCTCGGCGCTGCGCAGGTGCTTGTGGGTGGCGCGCGAGGTGAGCATCACCACAGGCAGCGTCTTCCACAGGCGCGATTCGCGCAGCCGGCGGGTGAGTTCCAGGCCGTTGAGGTTGGGCATCTCCAGGTCGGTGAGCACCACGTCCGCCTGGCGCCGGATCAGTGCGTCCAGGGCATCGAAGCCGTCGCGCGCGGTGGTGACGTCATAGCCCGCGTCGCCCAGCAGCTGCGACAGCGTCTTGCGCACCGAGATGGCGTCATCGACCACCAGCACGTGCTTGCGCTCGACCTGCATGCGCCGGCGCAGCCGTTCGGCCGCGGCCAGGCGCACGGGTGAGGCATAGGCCTGTTCCAGGGCTTCGAGATCGAGCAGGAAGAGCAGCTTGCCGTCGGCGCGGAAGGCGCCGCCCGCCACGCCGCGCACGCGCCGCAGGTAGCGGCCGATGTCCTGCAGGATGAGCTCGCGCGAGTCGAGGATGCGGTCCACCTCGAGCGCGATCTCGCCGCCGCCCACGCGGGCCAGCACCACGGGCCGGGCTTCGCCGCCGGACTCCCCGGCCGGCAGGCCCAGCCAGGGGCCAAGCTTCTGGTAGCGGTAGCCCTGACCGGCGTAACGGAATTCGGGACCTTGCGGCGTCATCGCAAGCTGGCCCTGGCCGGCAGCGAGTGCCAGCACGATGCCTTCGCTGGGCAGGGCATAGGGGTGGCCGGCGATCTCCACCACCAGGGCATGTTGCAGCCCGGTGGTGGCCGGCACGGTGAGCACGAAGCGGCTGCCCTGGCCGGCGCGGCTGTCGATGTCGATGCGACCCTTCATCGCGCGCAGGCGGTCGGCCACCACGTCCAGGCCCACGCCGCGGCCGGAGATCTCGGTGACCTCGGTGCGCGTGGAAAAGCCCGGCAGCAGGATGAGACGGGCCAGCTCGGCCTCGCCGATGGGGTCGTCGCGCTGCAGCAGTTCCAGTTCGATGGCGCGGGCGTGGATGGTGGGCAGGTCCAGACCCCGGCCATCGTCGGCGCAGGTGACGGTGACGGTGCGGCTGTCGCGCTGGAAGCTCAGGCGCACCGTGCCGTGTGGCGGCTTGCCGGCGCGCTCGCGCTCCCCGGGCGGCTCGATGCCATGGTCCACGGCATTGCGCAGCAGGTGCAGCAGCGGTTCGGTGAGACGGTCCAGCACCTCGGTGTCGAGCAGCATCTGCTCGCCCTCGATACGCAGGTCGACCTCCTTGTGCGTGGCCCGCGCGGTCTGCGCCACGTTGCGCTTCAGGCGTGACACCACCTGGCGCACTGGCACCAGGCGGGCGCCGATCAGTTCACGGTGCTGCTCGACGAGCTCCTGCCCTTGCTTGCGCAGCGCCTGCACGGCCGTCTGCACCTGGGCGCGCGCGGCCTTGGCATGCTCGGCCTCGTCGGCGATCATCTCGGCGGTGAAGCGCACCAGCGACTGCAGCTCGTTGTAGCGGTCGAGCTCCAGGCTGTCGAAGAGGCCGCCCTCGGCCTGGGCGCGCGACTGCAGGTCGTGGCCCTGCCGGTCCACGGCGAGTTCGAGGTCGCGCAGGCGGTCCTGCAGCGAGCGGTTGGCCAGCTCGATCTGGCCCAGGCGGTCTTCCACCTGGCGCACCATTTCCTCGGCGCGGCCCTGGTGGACGATGGCCTGCCCCGCGCGTCGCACCAGCCGGTCCAGGCGTTCGACGGCGATGCGCAGCGTGGCCCGAGCAGGCTCGTCGGGGCTCGCGTCCGCGGGCGGAACTGAGGCCGCAGAAGCGTCGGGCAGGGCGCGCGGCCTCGTCTCAGGCGCCAGGGCGGCCGGCAGGGTGTCCAGCGCCAGCGTCTCCACACGGCCTTCGTGGATGGCGCGCACCCATTCACCCAGGCGCGCCAGCCAGCCCGCGGCATCGTGTGGCGGGTCCTCCTCGCCGCGCAGGGCGTAGATCATCTGGTCGAGGCAGGCCACGGCCTGTTCGAGATCGCGCGCCAGCGCCGCCGGGATGCGGCCTTCGCGCTCGACGGCGTGGTCGAGGACATCCTCGATGCGGTGGGCGAGGCGTCCGATGCCTCGGATGCCGATGATGTTGCCGCTGCCCTTCACGGTGTGTGCGACGCGGCGGGCTTCGTGCAGGGTGCTCACGTCGATGCGACCGGCGGCCAGCGCCCGCACGGCCTCGGCGAGCGTGGCCACCTGGCCGGGCGCGTCGTCGAGGAAAACGTCGTAGAGCGCAGCGTCGACATCCTCGGGCACCTCGAGCGACACCTCATCGGTGCCCCCCGGCGGCGTATCGATGGCAGCGGCCCGGGTCGTGCTGTCTTGCAGCAGTTGCTCGGGCACGGCCGGCGGCTCGCGCAGCAGCTCGCGCAGCAGGCCCAGCTGATCGGAGGCCGGCGCGAGCGGTCCGCTGGCCAGGAAAGCGATCAAGGCGTCGGTGGCAGGTTCACTGTCGGGGGTGTCGAAGTAGGCCTGCAGCGGTGGTTGCCAGCCGGCCAGCCAACCCAGTGCATCCTGGCGGGCGGCTGCATCCAGGGTGGCGAACACGCTGATGCCGTCACGCAGCAGGTCGAGCACGATGCCCACACCTTCCAGGCCCACGACGCGGCTGGCCTGGGCGAGGCGGTCGAAGAGGGTGGCGGCCTCGGCGGCCGGGCCCGGGTCGTCGGGGTTGCTGAGCCATTGCATCAGCGCCGCATCCACCTCGGGCGCGGCCAGCACGAACTCGTCGCGCAGCACCTGGAGCAGGGCATCGGCCTTCATGGGCAGCTCAATAGGCGTCGTCGGGTGGCGGCAGGCGGAACTGGCCCACGGCCTCGGACAGGCGTCGGGCGTAATCGACCAGCGTCGCCGTCGATTCGGTCTGCTGCTCGATGGCCAGGATGGTCTGGGCCGAGCCGCGGTTGAGCTGGTCCACCGACAGGCGCAGCTCGTGCGCCAGCGTGCTCTGGGCCTGCGAGAAGGCCGCGATCTGCTGCACCAGGCTCACGAGCTGGGCCGTGGTGTCGCGCGTTTCTGTCATCTGCATCCCGGCGTGGCGGGCCTGCTCGGACTGCTTGACCACCTGGGCGATGAGCCGGTTCATCGTGAGCAGGGTGTCGCCGGTTTCCACCTGGATGCTCTGCACGAGCTGGGCGATCTGGCCGGTGGCCTGGCGGGCCGATTCCGACAGGCGCTGCACCTCCTCGGCCACCACCGCGAAGCTGCGCCCGGCCTCGCCGGCGTTGCTGGCCTGCATCGAGGCGTTGAGCGACAGCACATGGGTGCGCTCGGCGATCGCGTTGATGAGGTTCACGACGGTGGAAATCTCCTGGCTGCGCTCGCCCAGGCGCTTGAAGCGCTTTTCGGTTTCGGCGATCGCCCCGCGCAGCGACTCCATCCCGCGCACGGTGGTGTCCACCGCCTGCAGCGCCGCGTCCGTGGCGGCACTGGCGAGTTCGGCAGCCTCGCTGGAGTTGGTGGACAGCGCGGCCATCTGGGCGAGCTGGTAGGTGGCCTGGTTGAGGCTGGCGGCCATGCCTTCCAGCGCGGCGCGCTCCTCCTGCGCCGTCTCGTCCACCCGAACGGCCTGTTCCCCCACGAATTCACAGGCGCTGCGCACCTGCTCGGCGATGTTCTGCACCTCGTGCAAGGTCCGGCTGGTCTCGTCGCCCAGCTGGTTGATCGACGACGACAGCGTGCCGATGATGTCCTCGGTGACCTCGGCGCGGGCGGTGAGGTCCTTGTTGGACATCTGGAAGACCGTCTGCAGCAGGCCCACCACCGAGCGGTTGAGGCTCTCGTTCTCGTGCGCCGCCTGTTGCAGGCGCTGTCCGCGTTCGTCGAGCACGCGGTCCAGGGCGGCGCCCAGTGCTCCCCATTCGTCGGGCGTGTCGATGCGGCTGCGGGCCTGGGCATCGCCCTGGGCGGCGCGCGCCAGCGTCTCGCGCAGTTGCGCAAGCGGCGCCTGCCAGCGCCGGCCGAGTCCGGCCAGGCCGGCACCGGCCAGCATCATGGCCACGCCGGTGCCGGCGGCCGCCGGCCACCAGGCCAGGCGAGGCGCCGTGGCGCTGTCGGCGGCCGGAGTCTGGGGCTGCCACGCCAGCTGCCACACCGGGCCTTGGGCCCCCAGCCTGATGGGCACGCCCGGCAGGGTCTCGGTGGGTGGTGGCGGCAGCACGCCCACCGGGGTGTTGCGGTGCTGCGCCAGTGCGCGCTTGTCCTCGGCCACGTCCGAGGCGGCATCTGCGAAGGCCGCGGGGGCGGCGGACCAGGCCGCCGGCACCGAGCGCAGCAGCCCGTCGGGGCCGACGAGCCAGGCCTGATCGGCGAGGCTGACCAGGGCGGCGGTCAGCGCCTGCAGCCGGACGCGCCCGGCCAGCACGCCCACCTGGCGGTCGCCGTCGAACACCGGCACCGCGGCAAAGACCTGCCACTCGGCAGGGGCCGGGAGGTAGCGGGCCGCGTCCGACACGGCTGCGGCCGAAGCGCCTGGCGCGCGGCGCACGCGGGCATAGGTCTCGGCCAGGGCCGATGCCGCACCCAGACCCTCCACCAGCGAGGTGGCGAAGTCCGGATCCTTGGCCACGCTGTACACGATGGTGTCGGTGGCCGTGTCGATGAGGAGGAGATCGTCCCAGCCCAGGCTGCGGCGTGTCGTGCGCCAGGCGGGATGCACCTGGGCGTGAAGCTCGGCATAGCGGCCGGCCAGCTCCGCGCGGTCCAGGGTGTCGCGTTCGCCCGCGCCGTGCGGGTTGCGAACCACATAGGCCTGCTGCAGCGCCGCGCTGGCGCGATCGCGCGACCGCACCGCGGGGCCCAGGTCGGGCAAGGGCTGCCGTTCGCCGCGGGTCCACTCCGGTGTGAGCCGGGTGGTCAGCCAGGCCAGCATCTCGTCATGGACGACGGCATCGACGGGTGCCGGCTCCGTGCCGGCCAGCTCGGCCACTGCCTGGGCCAGGCCCTGCACGTCACGCGCCGTGCCGGGCTGGGCGGCCAGGGCGCGCAGGGCGGCCAGCCGCTGGTCGATATCGGACTGCAGGGCCCGGGCGAGCTGGTCGCGCTGACGCTCCTCGTGCGCCTGCCCGGCGGCGGCCGACGTCATGTCGGCAGGGGCCGGGACGGGGGCCAGGGCCAGCGCGGTCAAGGCCAGTGCGGCACCCAGCACGGCGGCGCCGGCGCCCGCGAGCAGCAGCTTCTGGCTCAGGTTCATGCAGGGCTCCGGGTCGGGGGCATGGTCGTGGTGGGGGCTCAGGCCAGGCTGAGTTCGGCGGCCCAGGCTTCCAGCAAGGCCGGCGCGTCGATGACCGCCCAGGGGCGTCCGGTGGGGTCGATGGCGGCGCCCCGGGCGAATTCGGCCAGGGCCGGCGGCAGGCTCGGCGGCACACCGGCCACGGTCTTCACCAGGGTGGGCAGGCCGCGGAAGATCAGGCCGGCCACGCGGTCGCCTTCCCCCCCAACGAGCATATGGCTGCCTGGCCCGGGTTCGGTGGCCTGGGCGGGGTCGAGCCAGCGGGCCAGGTCAAAGACGGGGATCACCGCGCCGTCCACATTGGCGGCCCCCAGCAGCCAGGCCGGGGCGTGGGGCACGTCGGAGAGCTCGATGTCTTCGATCAGGTTGCGCGCCCAGCTGAAAGGGAAGGCCAGCGCCCAGGGGCCGCACAGCACGCCTTGGGCCTGTTCGGCCGTCGCAGCGGACGGGGGTGGGGCGGAGAAGACGTTGGAGCTCACGAAAGCGATGCTGCAGCCAGTTTTGCCTGGCGCAGTGTAGAGGCTTCTCCGATCAGTTGGCGGCCGTGTTCTCGAAGCTGCGCTGGAAGGCGGCGTCGTGCTCGCTGATCACCCGCACCAGTTCGTCCTCGGACAGGGGTTTGGTGAGGTAGGCGTCGCAGCCGGCCAGGGTGCCGCGGATGCGATCGACGGGGCCGGCGCGGCTGGTGAGCATCACCACCACCGGCACCTGGCGGCCCGGCGGCGGCATGCGGCGTTTGATGACCTTGCAGGTCTGGTAGCCGTCCATGCCTTCCATCATCACGTCGAGGAAGACGAACTCGAACTGCTGGCGCTCGATGCGCTCCAGCGCTTCCTCGCCGCTGCGGGCCAGATGCACCTTGAAGCCGAAGCGCTTCAGGCGGGTCTGCATGAAGCGCAGGGCGATGTCGGAGTCGTCCACCACCAGGATGTGGTCGAACTTGTCGTCGCCCGCGACCATCACCGAATTCGAAAAACCGCTGTTGCCGGGGAAGTCAGACGCACCGGCGGGGGCGGTGGATGCTCCGGAGGCGGCAGCCGGCATCGCGTCCAGCGCCAGCGGCTGGGCTGGCGACGGCGCTGCCGCGGCCATCGGCGGCCGGGTGGGCGCGGCCCCCGGCTGGGCCATTTCGTCGAGCAGTCGCAGCACGTTCATCAGGTTGATCGGTCGGGGCAGGCGGGCGATGCCAGGTCCGACGTCGTTGGCGCCGACGAAGAGGCAGCGCTGCAGCTTGCCGGCGCCGCGTACTGCGCTGACGGCCGCCACCTGGTCGCCATCGGCGATCACGATGTCGGCCAGCCTGAGATCCTCCACCAGGTCGTACGCCGGCTGCCGGCGCGCCGCCAGGCGGAAGAAGGACTGGAAGGTCGAGCGCTCGAAGGGGCTGAAACCCTGGACGGCCACCCGGTAACGCATGCTCATGAGGCTGGGGCTCCTGGCCGGAACCGGGCGCTGACCGTCGGGGCGCCGGGTCCGGCAAAGCGGATGTGGCAATGTTCAGGCCCGCCGCAGCCGGGCGTCAAGCCCGAAAACAGGGGGCGAAACCTCCTCCTTTCGGGGGTGGCCCTGCTCGGCGTACCATGCCTGCCTTCCCTTTTCGGGTTCCTGTCTGCCATGAAATCCACCGACACCCGCACTGTCTACGACTTCGAAGCACAAGCCATCGACGGCCGGCCCGTGAAGCTGGCCGACTACCGCGGCAAGGTCCTGCTCATCGTCAACACCGCCAGCCAGTGCGGTTTCACGCCCCAGTTTGCCGGGCTGGAGAAACTGTGGGAGCGGCACGCCGCCCAGGGCCTGGTGGTGCTGGGTTTTCCCAGCAACGAGTTTGGCGGCCAGGACCCGGGGAGCAACGACGAGATCGCCAGCTTCTGCCAGGTGAACTACGGCGTGAGCTTCCCGATGATGAGCAAGATCAAGGTCAACGGCGCCGACGCCCACCCGCTCTACCAGTGGCTCACCGCCGAGGCGCCGGGCCTGCTGGGCACCAAGGCCATCAAGTGGAACTTCACCAAGTTCCTTGTCGACCGCCACGGCCAGGTGCTCAAGCGCTACGCCCCCACCGACAAGCCCGAGGCCATCGAGCGCGACATCGAGGCCGCGCTGGCGGCCGATTGATGGACAGCCGCCCCCGATAATTGAAATGCCCGTTTCTGAAGGAGACTCCATGTTCCAGCACGTCGATCCCTACGCCGGCGACCCCATCCTGACCCTGAACGAGAACTTCCAGAAGGACCCCCGGCCGGGCAAGATCAACCTGAGCATCGGGATCTACTTCGATGACGCCGGCCGCCTGCCGGTGATGAGCGCGGTGCGCGAGGCCGAGTCGGCCCTGCTGCAATCCATCGGCGCGCGGCCCTACCAGCCGATGGAAGGCGCGGCCAACTACCGCCAGGCCGTGCAGCACCTGATCTTCGGTGCCGAGCATGAAGCGGTGAAGAGCGGGCGCATCGCCACCATCCAGACCCTGGGCGGCTCCGGCGGCCTGAAGGTAGGAGGCGACTTCCTCAAGCGCTACTTCCCGCAGTCCGAGGTGTGGGTGAGCGACCCCACCTGGGACAACCACCGGGCGATGTTCGAGGGCGCGGGCTTCACCGTCCACACCTACCCTTACTACGACGCGGCCACCGGCGGCCTGCGCTTCGAGGCCATGCTCGCCGCCTTCCGCAACATGCCCGAGCGCAGCATCGTGCTGCTGCATGCCTGCTGCCACAACCCCACCGGCGTGGACCTCACGCGCGAACAGTGGGCGCAGCTCATCCCGGTGATCCAGTCGCGCCGGCTCATCCCGTATGTGGACATCGCCTACCAGGGCTTCGGTGACGGCATCGAGGAAGACGCCTTCGCGATTCGCGCGCTCGCCGATGCGGGCGTCAGCTTCTTCTGCGCCAGTTCGTTCTCGAAGAGCTTTTCGCTCTATGGCGAGCGCTGCGGCGGCCTGAGCGTGGTCTGTCCCACGGCCGACGAGGCCGCGCTGGTGCTGGGCCAGCTCAAGGCGACCATCCGGCGCAACTACTCCAGCCCGCCCACGCATGGCGGGCAGATCGTCGCGCGCGTGCTGCAGACCCCGGCCCTGCGACAGGCCTGGGCCGACGAGCTCGACGCCATGCGCGCACGCATTCAGGAGATGCGAAAGCGCCTGCATGCCGTGCTGTCGGCCAAGCTGCCGGGGCGCAATGTGGACTACTTCATCACCCAGCGCGGCATGTTCAGCTACACGGGCCTGAGCCCCGAGCAGGTGGACCGGCTCAAGGACGAGCATGGCGTCTACCTCGTGCGCACGGGCCGCATGTGCGTGGCGGGGCTGAACCAGCACAACGTCGAAGCCGTGGCCAACGCGATGGCGGCCGTGCTGGCCAAGTGACGCGGCGGCCTTGAGCTTCTTCCTGCTCAAGCGCTTTGTCAGTTTCGTCGCCACCTTGCTGGCGGCGTCGGTGGTGGTGTTCGCCGTGCTGGAGATCCTCCCCGGCAACGTCGCCGAAGTGCGCCTGGGGCCCACGGCCACGCCCGAACAGGTGGCAGCGCTGTCGGCCCAGCTGGGGCTGGATCGCCCCGCCTTCACCCGTTATGTGGAGTGGGTGGGCGGCTACCTGCGCGGCGACCTGGGGGTGAGCGTCGCCTACGACACGCCGGTGTGGAGCCTCATCGCCGAGCGCCTGCGCGTGAGCCTGCCGCTGGCGCTGCTGGCCATGGGGCTGACGGTGGTCGTGGCGCTGAGCCTGGGCGTGTATGCCGCGGCGCGCCACAACCGCCTGGGCGACGTGGGCGTGATGACGCTCAGCCAGCTGGGCCTGGCCATCCCGAACTTCTGGCTGGCCATCGTGCTGATCCTGGTCTTTGCGGTGCACCTGCAATGGTTCCCGGCCGGCGGCTTTCCGGGCTGGACGGAGGACGAGGGCGGCAGCCTGTGGGACGGCCTGCAGGCCCTGATGCTGCCGGCCGTGGCGCTGGCGGCCGTGCAGGCGGCCATCCTCGCGCGCTTCACGCGTTCGGCCGTGCTCGACACCCTGCGCGAAGACTACGTGCGCACCGCCCGCGCCAAGGGCCTGAGCCGGCGCGCCACGCTGTGGCGCCATGTGCTGCGCAACGCGATGATCCCGGTCATCACCATCATGGGCCTGCAGTTCGGCAACCTGCTCACCAGCGCCATCGTGGTGGAAAACGTCTTCGTGCTGCCGGGCATCGGCCGCCTGGTGTTCCAGGCCATCGCCAACCGCGACCTTGCCGTGGTGCGTGACGTCATCATGCTGCTGGCCGGCGCGGTCATCCTCATCAACTTCATCGTGGACCTGCTGTATGCCTGGATCGATCCGCGGCTGAAAGGGGGCGATGCATGAGGGCGGCCTTGACGCATCGCAGCTTCATGCTGGGCGCCGTGCTCGCGCTGGCCCTGCTGCTCGCCGCCGGGCTGTCGCTGGTGTGGACGCCCTACCCACCCCACGCCATCGACGTGCCCAACCGCTTCCAGCCGCCCTCGGCCGCGCACTGGCTGGGCACCGACAGCCTGGGCCGCGACATCGCCACGCTGCTGCTGGTGGGCGCGCAGAACTCCATCCTCGTGGGGGTGGTGGCGGTGGGCATGGGCCTGGTGCTCGGCGTGGGCCTGGGGCTGCTGGCCTCGGCGCGTCGCGGCTGGGCGGAAGAGTTCGTGATGCGCCTGTCCGATTTCACCTTCGCCTTTCCCGCGCTGCTCACGGCCATCATGCTCACGGCGGTCTATGGCCCCGGGCTCTTCACCTCCATCATCGCGATCGGCATCTTCAACATCCCGGTGTTTGCCCGGCTCACGCGCGCCTCGGCCAACGCCGTGTGGGCGCGCGACTTCATCCTGGCGGCCCGCGCCTGCGGCAAAGGGGCGGTGCGCATCACACTGGAGCACGTGCTGCCCAACATCGCCTCGGTGATCATCGTGCAGGCCACCATCCAGTTCGCCACGGCCATCCTGGCCGAGGCCGCACTGTCCTACCTGGGCCTGGGGACCCAGCCGCCCCAGCCCTCATGGGGGCGCATGCTCAACGAGGCGCAGACGCAGATGTTCCAGGCGCCGCAACTGGCGCTCTATCCTGGCGTCGCCATCGCGCTGTCGGTGCTGGGGCTGAACCTGCTGGGCGATGGGCTGCGCGACCTGCTCGACCCCCGTCTTGCGAGGCAGCGATGAGCACCAGCCTGCTGGCGGTGCGCGATCTGCGCGTGACGCTCAACACCTCACGCGGGCCGGCCGATGCCTTGCGGGGCCTGAGCTTTGCGCTCGACCGCGGTGAAACGCTGGGGGTGGTCGGTGAGTCGGGCTGCGGCAAGAGCATGCTGGCGCTCACGCTGATGGGTCTCCTGCCCGAGGGGGCGCGGGTGTCGGGCTCGCTGCGCTTCGAGGGCCGCGAGCTGCTCGCGCAGGACGAAGCCGCCTGGTGCCGCCTGCGCGGCGACCGCATCGCGATGGTCTTCCAGGAGCCCATGACGGCGCTGAACCCCCTGCACACGATCGGCCGCCAGGTGGCCGAGCCGCTGCGCCTGCACCGCGACCTGGACGCAGTGGCCGCCCGCGCCGAGGCGCTGCGCCTGCTGGAACAGGTGCGATTGCCCCAGGCCGCGCGGCGGCTCGATGCCCACCCGCACCAGCTCTCGGGCGGCCAGCGCCAGCGTGTGGTGATCGCCATGGCCCTGGCCTGCCAGCCCGACCTGCTGATCGCCGACGAACCCACCACCGCACTGGACGTGACGCTGCAGCGCGAGATCCTGCAGCTCATTGCCGACCTCGTGGCCGAGCGGCACATGGCGCTCATGCTCATTTCGCACGACCTGGCCGTGATCGCCCGCAACGTGCGCCGCGTGATGGTGATGTACGGCGGGCTGGGGGTGGAGCAGGGGCCGGCGGGCGAGGTGCTGCACCGGCCCATGCACCCCTACACCCGCGGCCTGCTGGCGGCGCGCCCTCGGCTGGGTGCGGCGCGCGGTGAACGCCTGCAGACCATCCCCGGCCGGGTGCCGGAGCTGGTGGACCTGCCCACGGGGTGCCCGTTTGCCGACCGGTGCGCGCACCGGGAAGCGGTCTGCGAAGCGCCTGCCAGCATGCGGCCGGTGGCGGAGGGTCATGAAGTGGCCTGCCTGCGCTGGCAAGTGCTCGACGCCAGAGGCTGAGGATGGACAGCCCGGATCTCATGCAAAGACCACTCCTTCCACAGACCGTCCGCTCGGCCATGAAGCGCTGGGCCGCGCTGCTGTTCGGCATCTTGCCGCTGGCCGGTGGTGCCGCGCCCCTCGATGCCGCCGTCAGCAAGAGCTACTTCGCCAACTGGCGCGGGCAACCCTACTACTGCCCGAACGGCAACTGTCTGGCCCATGGGCGGCGTGACATGCCGCAGGCCGATCGCGCCAGTTTCCGCCCGGTGTCCGAGATGTATGCGCTCGATCGGCACCGTGTCTACTACGAAGGCCGGGAGGTGCACGGTGCCGACCCCCGGACCTGGACGGTCCAGGGCCGCTGGCACGGCCGCGACCACCAGCACCTCTACATCCGCCGCTTTCGCATCGACGAGGTCGATGCCGGTTCGGCACGCTACCTGCCGCGCCATTACGTGCTCGATGAGCGTCACGTGTACTACGGCGAGTTCGATCAGGCGCCTCCCCATGTGCGCCGCCTGGAGGGGGCGCAGCCGGGGGCCTTCCGCTTCATTCTCGATGGGGTGGACACCCTGGCACGTGACGACCGCAGCCTCTACGCCGGCGCCGTCCGCTTGCCACTGGCCCTGGCGCCTGATTTCCAGCCGCTGTGGCGGGGGGCCGGCTTTGCCCTGGTGTTCATGAACCAGGGCGAGTTGCACACGCTGGGCGGATCGCGCACGCCGGGCCCTGATGCGCTGGCGCGCCGCCTGGGCGCTGTCACGCTGGCCGAAGGGATCGTGCGCTATCCCGGTGCCACCCGCTACGAAGGCAATTCGCTGTGGGGGCTGGTCAACAGGCGCCACCTCGTCGTGCCGCACGAGGGCGAGCTGCGTGTCGTGCGCGATGGCGTGAAGGAAATCCGCCTGCTCGAGCAAGGGGCCTTCCATGTGGTGGCCGATGGGCGCTTGCTGTTCCGCCCGCCCAAGGGAGGCGACCTGGTGGACCTGGGCAGCGCCGAGGGCGACCTGCAACTCCTGGACATGTGGACGGTCCGCAACGGGGGGCGCACCTACCGCCACGGACAGCCGGTCGGGGCATCCGATGCCCCGCGGTCGCCGGCACATTGAAGGCCTTCCACCATGACCCTGATCGACGTTGCCCACCTCACCCGACGCTACCGCCTGCCGCGCCAATCGCTGTGGCAACCGCCTGAGGAGGTGCTGGCGCTCGACGACGTGAGCCTGCGCATCGAGGCTGGTCGCAGCCTGGGCGTGGTGGGCGAGTCGGGCTCGGGCAAGTCCACGCTGGCGCGGCTCGTGATGGCGCTGGAGCGGCCCACGGCGGGCACGGTGACGCTGCTGGGCCGGGACCTGCACCGCCTGCCGCCCGCCGAACTGCGCCGCGCGCGACGGGATGTCCAGATGGTCTTCCAGGACCCCTACGGCTCGCTCGACCCGCGTCAGACGGTGGGCCGCATCGTGGCCGAGCCGCTGTCGGTGATGGACGAGGTGGGCGCCCACGAGCGCCGCGCGCGGGTGGCCCAATCGCTGGAGGCCGTGGGCCTGCGCGCGGCGGACATGGCCAAATACCCGCACGAGTTCTCGGGCGGGCAGCGCCAGCGTATCGCCATTGCCCGCGCCCTGGTGACGCGGCCCCAGCTCATCGTGGCCGACGAGCCGGTCAGCGCGCTGGACGTGTCGGTGCAGGCGCAGGTGCTCAACCTGATGCGCGACCTGCAGCGCGACTTCGGCGTGACCTACCTCTTCATCAGCCACGACCTGGCGGTGGTGGAGTACCTCTGTGACGAGGTGGTGGTGATGCAGCACGGCCGCATCGTGGAGCGGGGCGACACGGCCGCCGTCTTCCATGCGCCGCAAGCGGCCTACACCCGCACCCTGCTCGAGGCCGTTCCGACGCTATGAGGAGCGGCTGCGATTGCCCGGGTGCGGCATTCATGGTGGAATGGCAGCGCAGGTTTTCCTTCCCCTTCGTTCGAGGAGTGTCTCCATGAAGTGGCATCTTCGCCTCGTGGCCATCCTGGCCCTGAGTGCCCTGGCGCTGGGCGCCTCCGCGCAGTCGCGCAAGGACAGTGTCGTGATCGGCATGACGCTGGAGCCGCCGGGCCTGGACCCCACGACCGCCCCGGCCGCGGCCATCGGCGAGATCGTCCACTACAACATCCTCGAAGGCCTCACCAAGGTGCGCATGGACGGCACCGTGGGCCCGCTGCTGGCCGAAAGCTGGACCCTCTCGCCCGACGGGCGCAGCTATGTCTTCAAGCTGCGGCGCGGCGTGAAATTCCACGATGGCGAGGACTTCGACGCGTCGGACGTGAAGTTCAGCTTCGAGCGCGCCAAGGCCGAGGGCAGCACCAACAAGGCCAAGAAGGCGGTCTTCGACAACATCACGCGCATCGACACCCCGGATGCCCACACCGTCATCCTCACGCTGGACAAGGCCGATGGCACCATGCTCTTCCGGCTGGGCGAGAACACCGCGGTGATCCTCGACCCCAAGAGCGCGGCCACCACCAGCACCCGCCCCATCGGCACCGGCCCCTTCAAGTTCGACAACTGGGCCAAGGGCTCGGCCGTGACGATGAGCAAGTGGCCGGGCTACCGCGATGCGGCCAATGTGCGTCTGAACCGCGTGACCTTCCGCTTCATCAACGACCCGGCCGCCCAGGTGGCCGCGCTGCTGGCCGGCGACGTGGACGCCATCCCGCGTTTCCAGGCCTCGCAGAGTGTCGGCCAGTTCCGCAACGACAAGCGCTTCGACGTGACGGTGGGCGGCACCGAGGGCAAGACCCTCGTCAGCATCAACAACCGCCGCAAGCCGTTCGACGACGTGCGCGTGCGCCGCGCCGTGGCCCACGCGATCGACCGCAAGGCCCTGATCACCGGCGCGATGGACGGCTTCGGCACGCCCATCGGCAGCCACATGGTGCCCAGCGATGCCGGCTATGTGGACCTCACCGGCATGTACCCCTACAACCCCGAGCGCGCCCGCGCGCTGCTGAAGGAAGCCGGCGTGGCCGGGCCGATCAACGTCACCCTCACGCTGCCGCCGCCGGCCTATGCGCGGCGGGGCGGCGAGATCATCGCCGCCCAGCTGGCCCAGGTGGGCATCAACGCCAGGATCGAGAACGTCGAATGGGCCCAATGGCTGTCGGGCGCCTTCAAGGGCAACTTCGACCTGACCATCATCAGCCATGTCGAGCCGCTGGACCTGGCCATCTACGCCAACCCCGACTACTACTTCGGCTACGACTCCAAGGCCTTCCGCGACCTGCTCGCGAAATTCAACGAAACCACCAACGAGGCCGGCCGCCTGGCCCTGCTGGGCGACATGCAGCGCCTGCTCGCCACCGATGCGGTCAATGCCTTCCTCTTCCAGCTGCCCCACATCGCCGTGAGCCGCCGCGGCCTGCAGGGCATCTGGAGCAGCTCGCCCATCTTCGCGAACGACATGGGGGCCGTGCGGTGGCAGTGAAGTCCTTGACACTGGCCGGCCACCTGTGCGCCGTGGCCCTGGGGCTGGCGGCGGGATCCGTTGCGGCGCAGTCGGGCCGCTTTCATCAGGTGGAGACGCTCAGCACGGTGTCCTCGGCGTCCGAGTACGCCCGGCTGGCACGATTGGCCCATGACACCTGCAATGCCGTGCTGCGCGCGCAGGGGCGGGCGCCCGTGCCCTTTCCGAGTCTGCCCGAGCCCCTGGTGATCGAGCGGGTGTGGACCCTCAGCGACGGGCGCGATTTCGTCTTGCGCAAGCTCGAGCGCAGCATCGAACCGGGTGAGTCCGAGGAGGGTTGCAACACCCGCCTGGGCTGGAGCGAGCGCACCGTCATTCATCGCAATGGCCGTACCGTGGCGGTGTTCCGCGATAGTGCGGGGCAGCGCGAGATCGATCGGCAGTATTCCGTGGGCTCCTGGGACCCGCCCCACACCGCGCCGCTGGCGGCGTATGAGCGGGTGGTCGAGGTGCAGGGCCTGCGTCTGCGCTGCGGCGATCCGAGCCGCGCTGGGCTGGGTCAACCGATCCCCAATGCGCAAGTCTCAGAGGCTTGCACTGCCGTGCCGCCGGTGCGCTTTCGTGACGAGTTCGGACACGATCTGGTGCTCCAATCCCAGGCCAGCTTCCAATTCTTCGAGGGCCGTGGCGGGCGTTTCACCGTGACCCAGCGACCCCAGGGCTTCCGGCTTGTCCAGCCCGACCCCTCGGCCTGGCAGCCCGAAACGTATCTGCGCGACTGATTGCCTTGATGACTGCCCTGCACAACCTGTCCGCCACTGAACTGCTGGCTGCCTACGCCACCGGTGAGCTCTCACCCGTCGAGGCGACTCGCGCCGTCATCGCCCACATCGAACGCTGGGAGCCGCACCTGAAAGCCACCTATGCCTTCGACCCGGAGGGCGCGCTGGCGATGGCGCGGGCCTCGGAGGCCCGCTGGCGCCGCGGCGAGGCGCTGGCACTCGACGGTGTGCCGGTGATGATCAAGGAGAACATCGCCACCCGCGGTGTGCCCACGCCCCTGGGCACGGCAGCCACCGAACTGGTGCCGGCCGACGCCGACGGCCCCCCTGCCGCGCGGCTGCGCGAGGCCGGCGCGGTCTTCCTGGGCAAGACCACCATGCCCGACTACGGCATGCTGTCCTCGGGCCTGTCGAGCTTTCACCCGCTCACCCGCAACCCCTGGGATCTGCGCAAGAACCCCGGCGGCTCCAGCGCGGGCGCCGGGGCCGGCGTCGCCGCCGGCTACGGCCCGCTGCACGTGGGCACCGACATCGGCGGCTCGGTGCGCCTGCCGGCGGGCTGGTGCGGCATCGTCACGCTCAAGCCCAGCCTCGGGCGCATCCCCATCGACCCGCCCTACCCGGCACGCGTGGCCGGTCCCATGACCCGCACCGTGGCCGACACGGCGCTGATGATGGGCCCCCTGAGCCGCCCCGATGCGCGCGACCACATGAGCCTGCCCTGGCAGGACATTGCCTGGCAGAACCTGGAACGCGACGTGAAGGGCCTGCGCATCGGCCTGCACCTGGATGCCGGCTGGGGCACGCCGGTGGCACCCGAGGTGCGCGAGGCCATCGTGGCGGCAGCCCGTGCCTTCGAGGCGGCCGGCGCCATCGTCGAGCCGCTGGGCCCCTGGTGCGACCACGCCATGATCGAAGGTGTGGACCGCTTCTGGCGCACACGCTTCTGGATCGAGCTGCGCAAGCTCAGTGTCGACCGCCGCGAACGCATCCTGCCCTTCATCCGCACCTGGGCCGAGGGTGGCGGAGGCTGGAGCGGCGAAGACCTCTTCGAGGCCTACAGCCAGACCCTGGCCATCCGCAAGGCCACGGTGGACGCCACCCAGCCCTACGACTACGTGCTCTCGCCCACGGCGCCCATGGTGGCCTTCGACGCCGAGCTGCCCTGTCCGACGAACGACGTCACGCGGCCCTTCGACCACATTGCCTTCACGCTGGCCTACAACATGAGCGAACAGCCGGCTGCCTCGATCAATGCCGGCTACACCGCCGAAGGCCTGCCCATCGGCCTGCAGATCGCCGGACGGCGCTTCGACGACCTGGGCGTGCTCCAGATGGCGCGGGCCTGGGAACGCCTGCGCCCGGCCCAGCGGCCCTGGCCCATGCCGCCGGCTTGACGCCATGCAAGACCGCCGCGGCTGCCCGGTGAGCACCGCCAGCAACGCGGCGCTGGATCACGTCGAGCAGGCCCTGTGGCGCCTGTCGTCCTTCTACGGCGACCCGCTGGGCGACCTGGACGCCGCCAGCGCCGCCGACCCCGGCTGGATGCTGCCGCATGTGATGCGTGCGGGCTTCCTGCTTTCGCTGACCGAACGCCATCTGCTGGCGCCGGCACGCGAGGCCCTCGACGAGGCGGCACGCTGCCACGGCAACGAACGCGAGCAGGCCCACCTGGGTGCCGCGCAGCGGGCCCTGGCCGGCGACTGGCAGGGCGCCTGCGAGCTGTGGGAGCGTGTGCTGCTGGACCACCCCTGCGATCCCCTCGCCCTGCAGCTGGCCCATCTCTTCGACTTCTATCGCGGCGATGCCCGTGAACTGCGGCTGCGTGTGGCCCGCGTGTTGCCGCAGTGGTCGCGCGACGATGCGCTCTACCCCTATGTGCTGGGGATGTACGCCTTCGGCCTGGAGGAGAACCATCTCTACCCGCAGGCCGAGGCTGTGGGCCGCGAGGCCCTGGACGGTGGGGCCCGCGTGCCCTGGGCCGTGCATGCCGTGACCCACGTGATGGAGATGCAGGGACGCCATGACGACGGCCGCGCCTGGCTGCAGTCGCAGCGCCGCAGCTGGTCGGAAGACGACAACGGCCTGCGCGGCCACAACGCCTGGCACCTTGCGCTGTTCCACCTGGAAGCGATGGACCTGAACGGCGCCCTGCGGGTCTACGACGGCGAAGTGGCCCCGCTGATCGAGGGCGGCCTCACGCTGCAACGCCTGGACGCGGTGGCCCTGTTGTGGCGTCTGCAACTCCTGGGTGCGGATGTGGGCTCACGATGGCAAACGCTTGCCGCACGCTGGGCGCAGGACACCGAGGCCGTCGGACACTATGCCTTCAACGACGCGCATGCCCTCCTGGCCCGCCTGGGCGCCGGGGACGTGGGCGGTGCCGAAGCGCTGCTGGCGCAAGTGATCGACCAGGCCCAGACCCAGCCGGGACTCAACCGCGCCATGGCCCAGGAGGTGGGCCTGCCGCTGATGCGCGGGCTCATCGCCTTCGCCCGGCAGGACTGGGACACGGCCGTGACACATCTCGCCCCGCTGCGCGCCGTGGCACATCGCTTTGGCGGCAGCCATGCGCAGCGCGATCTCATCGATCTGACGCTGATGGACGCCTGTGCGCGAGGAGGCAACCGCCCGCTCGGCCGGGCCCTGGTTCACGAACGGCGGGCGGCGCGGGGCAACACCCCGTCCGTCGCGTACTGGGCCGACCGCGTCAGGTGCGGCGCCGTGCGCTGATCAGGAACTGCTCGGCGGCCCCGTCGTTCAGGGAGGACCACAGCTGCAGGTCGTCCAGGAAGGATCGCCACTGGTCGTGCACGCGGGCAAACGTGGCGTTGGCTTGCGACTCGCTCTTCATCACGTCCTGGGTGGCGCGCAGCATGGCTTCCATCACCGGGCGCGGCCACATCCGCAACTGGGCGCCCGCCGCCACGATGCGTTTGAGGGCCGCCATGTTCAGCGCGTCGTACTTGGCCAGCATGTCGGTGCTCGCCTGCGCGCAGGCGGTCTGCAGGATGGCCTGGTAGTGTGGCGTCAGGCCGTCCCAGGCGGCCTTGTTGACGATGAAGCACAGCGAGGCACCCAGCTCCATCACCCCGGGGCCGTAGTAGTAGCGGGCGACCTTGGAGATCCCCAGCTTCTCGTCGTCATAGGGACCGACGAACTCCGCGGCATCGAGCACGCCCTTCTCCAGGGCCGGATAGACGTCCGACCCGGGCAGTTGCAGGGGGGTGGCCCCCAGCTTGGCGTACACCTTGCCCAGCAGGCCGGGCACGCGCATGCGCAAGCCCTGGAAATCCTCGGGCGTGCGGATCTCCTTGCGGAACCAGCCGCCCATCTGTGCGCCCGTGTTGCCGGCCGGGATCTGCACGACGTTGTACTTGGCGTAGATCTCGCGCATCAGTTCCAGGCCGCCGCCGTACTGCATCCAGGCGCTGTGCTGGCGTGGCGTCATGCCGAAGGGGACGCCGGTGTCGAACACGAGGGCCGGCTCCTTGCCGCCGTAGTAGAAGCCGGCCGTGTGGCCGCATTCCACCGTGCCCGCCTGCACGGCATCGAGCACGGCGAGCGGCGGCACCAGTTCGCCGGCCGCCGAGGGCGTGATCTGGAACTGCCCGTTGCTCAGATCCCGCACGATGCTGGCGATGGTGAGCGCACCGCCGTAGACCGTGTCCAGGGTCTTGGGGAAGCTCGACGGCATGCGCCACCGCACGGCAGGCTGGCTCTGCGCGATCGCAGGGCCGGCGACGGTGGCGAGTGCGGCGCCCGAGACCAGGGTACGACGTTTCATGGGGTGCTCCGGGAGGTAAGGGTCGTCAGAGGGGGGTCGTCAGAGAGGGGTCAGGCAGTGGGGGTCCTGGCGCAACGCGCGCCTGGCGAAGTACTGGAAGGTCAGGTCGATGATCTCGGGCTTGAGCAGAAAGTCACGGGACTCTCGGGCGAGCTCATCGGGCACGCGGCGGATCTCGCCGGCCGCTGCGGCCTTCAGCTGGACCTGCGCGGCCTGCTCCATCCACAGGGCCAGCACGGTGGCTTCGGCAATCGTCTTGCCGGCGGTCAGCAGCCCGTGGTGGGCCAGCAGCAGTGCATTGCGCCCATCCAGGGCGTCGGAGATGATGCGGCCTTCATCGTCGGTGATCGGGAGGCCGGGCCACTCCGGCAGGTAGGAGCAGTTGTCGAAGAAGGGCGTGGCATCCATGTGGGAGATGGCCAGCTGACGCCCGATCATCGACAGCGCCGACACCCCCGGGGGGTGTGTGTGGACGATGGCGTGGATCCCTGGGTTGTGCCGATACACCCAGATGTGAAAGCGCGTGGCCGGGTTCGGCAGTGACTGACCGTCCAGCGGGCGCAACTCCTCATCCGTCAGAATGAACGAGCCCGGCGTGGCTTCGTCGGCACCGATGCCGAACTGCAGCGTCAGGTAGGTGTTCGGCGCTTCGCCCCGCGCGGTGATCTGCCCGGCCAGGCCATTGGTCCAGTGGCCCTCCGCCGCCAGCATGCGGCAGGCCAGTGCCAGCTGCTCCAGGCGGGAGTGGGGGCTCGGCTTGAGTCGCTCGCGCAGATCGCGATCGACGGTTTCTCGAATGGAAGTGCCCATGCGCACGGAGCCCGTTGCCCTTCCGTAGTAGGACAACAATGGCTCAATTGGTCAACAAGTTGACCCAATGTAGGCCTGGGCTTGAGGTGTGTCAACATCGCTCTCATCCATGAAATCCCTGACCAAGCCCACCGCACGCCCCGACGCGAGCCCCACGGCCGGGCCGCCGCTGCGCGATGCCCCCGAGTTTTCGGCCCTGAGCCTGGGCCCCAGGGTGAAGGCGCTGCGCAAGCTCAAGGGGCTCACGGTGGACGATCTCGCCAACGCCGTGGGGGTCAACAAGGCGCATGTCTCTCGCATCGAGCGGGGGCTGAAGATGCCTTCCATCGCCACGATGGCCCGCCTGGCCAGCGCCTTGGGCGTGACCATCAGCCACCTCGTGGGCGAAACGCTGGACAAGGCGGAGATCAAGGTCACGCGCAGCGCCGATCTGCGCGAAGCCCTGGAGACCGAGGAGCCGGCGCTGCACAGTTTCGTGCCCTTGCTGCACAGCCACTCCGTGAGCGCGTTCGAGGCCTTCCTGGTCTATCCCGGGCAGCAGCAGGGGCTCGTCGAGGCCCGGCACGAAGGCCAGGAGATGCTCTACATCCTGGCCGGCACCGTGGATGTGATCTTTTCGGACCACACCGAACGCCTGCAGGCGGGTGACTGCATCCACTTCCCGGGTTACCTGCCACACCGCATCGCCCGCGTCGGACGGGCGCGGGCGCGGGCACTGCTCGTGCTGTCTGCCGGGTGAGGGCCGGCAAGCCTCACACCCAGGGCAAAGGCAGGCCCTGCTGTTCGAACACGCGCTGGATGGCCGGCCGCGCCAGGCCGCGCTGCAGATAGGGCGCCAGGTGCGGCAGTGTGCGCGCCGGGCGCTTGAAGTTGCGCGTCCAGCGGCACAGCATCAGCGCATAGGCATCCACGGCGGTGTAGGTGTCACCCAGCAGCCAGGGCTGGCCGTGCCGCGCGAGTTCGGCATCGAGCTGGTCGATCAGCGTGCCCACCTTGGCCTCGGCGGTCTGCTTCACCTCGGCCACCGCACCCGGTGTGCTGGCCCAGCGTTCGGGGTAGAAGTAGACGATGAGCGTGGCCTGCAGCGTGTTGGTGAGCCACATCAGCCACTTGTAGAAGTGCGCCCGCCCGGGGGTGCCCAGCGCGGGTGCCAGGCCGGCCTGCGGGTGGGTGTCGCACAGGTGCAGGCAAATGGCCGCGGCCTCGTACAGCACCAGCTCGCCGTCGACCAGCACCGGGATCAGCCCGTTGGGGTTGAGCCTCAGGTACTCGGGCGACTTGTGGGCGTTCTTCGTGCGGTCCACCAGCACCAGTTCGTAGGGCGCGCCCAGTTCCTCCAGGAGGATGTGGGGCGCCATCGCGGCGGTGCTGGGGTAGTAATGCAGTTGCAGCATGGGTCGGTCCCTCGTGAAAGCGTCGTGCGCATTGTGAGGCGAACGACGCCACAAGGGATCACTGCGGGGCCAGGAACTGCTGGAAGAACCCGCGGATCAGGGCGGTGCAGAAGGGCGGGACCAGCGTGCCGTGGTACTGGGCCGTGGCGTTCGCGCCAGCAGCTGCTTTCGCGTCTTGGAATGCGTTGTAGATGTCGCTGCCCACGGTGGTCACGTCTTCCAAGTCAAAGCCGATCGCCTGCAGCGGGGCTTGCATGCGGCTGTTCAGGTCGGCCAGCATCACCGGCTGGTTGATGGCGAAGAACACCGTGGGATCTTGCGCACCCGAGCACATGGCCACCGGTCGGGTAGGGGTCCAGCCCAGCAGGGTGTTGCGCTCCATCGCGCGGCGGAAGCCGTTGTTGGGGTTGTCCACATAGTCCTGTCGGTAGCTGTCGAGGATCAGGCCATCGGGGTAGGTGCTGTTCTGGAAGAGCTTGACCGTCAGGGTCGGGTCCGCTGGCAGCCGGCCCAGGCCGATCAGCTCGGTGACGCTGGAGCTGCTGGGCAGGAGTGATTCGATGGTGGATGCGTAAGCCGCGTTGTAGGCCTGGGCGGTGCTGGTGTAGACATCGCCATAGGAGCGCTGGTAGCTGGTGAGCAGCAGCGGCGTGAAGAGCACGGCGCCGGCGTTGATCTGCAGGTCCTCGTTGATCAGGCGCCCGAACTCGGCCAGGTTGTAGGGCCCGGCCATCGGGCCCGAGGCCGTCACCGGAAACTCGGTGGCATGGTCACGCTGCAGCGTGCGGTGGGTGGCCATCGCCACATGGCCACCTTGCGAATAGCCGGTGACGAACAGGGCCCCGGTGGGCTGGGGGCCGCCGGCCACCTGCAGCGCGCGGCGCGCGGCGCGCAGGCCATCGACCATGTCCACCGCCTGGGCCTCGGCGTTCAGGTAGGGGTGCCAGGTCTGGCTGGAACCGGTGTAGCCCAGGTAGTTGGGGGCCACCACGATGTAGCCCTGAGCGGCGAACATCGCCAGCACGAGCTGGGTTTCGCCGTCGGCGAGGTTGGCCATGTTCTTGCTGCTGTCCACGCTGGTGCCGTGGGCGTAGAGCACCACCGGGCGCGCGCCGGAACAGGCGGCCGAGGTGCCGCTGGGCACCAGCACGCCGGTGGTGGCCTCGGCCTCGCGGCCGCGCGGGTCGCGCGTGACGTAGCGCACCTGGTGGGCGACCACTCCGCACTGTGCGGTGCCTGACAAGGCCTGCAGGCCAGACGCCTGTGTGCCGGCATCGATCTGCACCGCGCTCAGGCTGCCCACGACGCTGGCCGAAACGACCGTGCCGCGCGGCTCGTCGCCCCCGCCGCCACAGGCCGACAAGAGCAGGAGGGTGGCAGCCGCCAGGGCGCCCAGGGGTCTCGACAAGGTCATGGAGGGCCTTTCAGGGAAGGGAGGTTGCAGGAGCGGTTGGGGAATCTGAAAACGAACGGTCGTTCGATATTGGTCGCCGCACTATAGGGAGCGCTGCAGCGCGCATCCACCGGGCAAAACCCGCGGGGGCTTGTCCTAGGACGCTTGGCCCCGCAGTACCTGGGTGCATCGCCGGTCCGCGTGCTTTCCGGCCCCTGGCCTTCCCACAATGCGCGCATGACCACCCTCGTCTGGTTCAAGCGCGACCTGCGCATGCACGACCACGCGCCGCTAGCCGCCGCGGCGCAGGCCGGGCCGGCCGTGGGGCTCTACGTCATCGAGCCCGGGTGGTTGGCCAGCCCGGAATGCGATGCCCGCCATGTGGCCTTCGTGCTGGGTGGGCTGGCGCTGCTGCGTGCGCGGTTGGCCGCCAAGGGCTTGCCGCTGCTGGTGGAGCACGGCCCGATGACCGAAGTGCTGGAGCGCCTGCGGCAGCGTCTTGGTGTGGTGCGACTGTTCAGCCACGAAGAAACCGGCCCGGGGTGGACCTACGACCGGGACTGTGCCGTGGCCACCTGGTGCCGTGCGCAGGGTGTCATGTGGCAGGAGTGGCCGCAGACCGGCGTGGTGCGGCGCCTGCGCTCGCGCACCGGCTGGGCGGCGCGCTGGGCCGCACGCATGAACGCGGCGGAGTGCGCCGAGCCGCGAGGCTTCACCGCCCCCCGGCTGGACCTGCCCGAGCTGCCCACGCTGGCGCACCTGGGGCTTGCGCCCACCCGCGTGCCGCTGCCCGAGTCCGGTGAGGATGCGGCACTCGCCACGCTCGACGACTTCCTGCAGCGCCGAGGCGGGCACTACCGGCGCGAGCTCTCCAGCCCACTGGGTGCGGCCACCGGGTGCAGCCGTCTGAGCGCCCATCTCGCCTTTGGCATGGTGTCGATGCGCCGGGTGCACCAGGCCACCGAGGCGCGCATCGTGGCCCTGCAGGCCGAGGGCGACGACGCCTCGCGGCGCTTTGCGCATGCGCTGCGCGGCTTCGCCGGCCGCCTGCGCTGGCACTGCCACTTCATGCAGAAGCTCGAAGACGAGCCCGAGATCGAGTGGCGCAACTTCTCGCGCGCCTGCGACGGTCTGCGCGAACCGGCCTTTGACCGCATGCGCTTCGACGGCTGGTGCCAAGGCCAGACTGGCTACCCCATGGTGGATGCCTGCATGCGCTCGCTCGTGGCCACCGGCTGGCTGAACTTCCGCATGCGCGCCATGCTGGTGAGCTTTGCGGCCTACCACCTGTGGCTGCACTGGCGCCAGCCGGGCCTGCACCTGGCGCGCCAGTTCCTCGACTTCGAGGCCGGCATCCACTGGAGCCAGATGCAGATGCAGTCGGGCACCACCGGCATCAACACCCTGCGCATCTACTCACCCACCAAGCAGGCGCGCGACCACGACCCGCAGGGGGTGTTCATTCGCCGCTGGGTGCCCGAACTCGCCCGCCTGCCGCTGCCCTTTCTGGCCGAGCCCTGGACGGCACCCCCCGAGGTGCAGCGCGCGGCGGCTTGCGTGATCGGCCGCGACTACCCGGCGCCCATCGTGGATGCCGCGCAAGCCGTCGCCCAGGCGAAAGACCGCCTCTACGGACTGCGCAGCCAGCCCGAGGCCCGTGCCGAGGCCGATGCCATCCAGTCGCGCCATGGCTCGCGCAAGAGCGGCCTGCCTCCCACGACGAAGCGCGCCCGCACGCGCCGGGCCCCATCACTGGGTGATCTGCAGCGCGACCTGTTTGCCGACGAAGCCACCTCATGAGCGCTGACCTGCCCGATACGTGGCCTTCCACGCTGCAGGCCGCCCGCAGGCGCCTGGCGGCCGTGCGCCCGGCCGAGTACGCCCGCAGCCGCAACCACCTCGACGGTGCGGTGACCCGGCTGTCGCCCTATGTCACGCACGGCTTCCTGCACCTGCCCGAGGTGCTCGCGGCCGTCGTCGCACGCCATCGGCTCGACCTTCACCACAAGTTCGTCCAGGAACTCGGTTGGCGAGCCTACTTTCACCACGTGTGGCACCACGAAGGCGAACGCATCTTCGCCAGCCTGCATGACGGGGTGCTGCCCGATGAAGCCTATGCGCGCGCGTTGCCGCGCGACCTCCGCGAGGGCGCCACCGGCGTGCCCGTCATCGACACGGCGGTGCGCACGCTCTATGCCACCGGCTGGCTGCATAACCACGTGCGGATGTGGCTGGCGTCCTATGTGGTGCACCTGCGCAAGGTGCACTGGCGCGCCGGGGCCGACTGGCTGTTCGCCCACCTGATCGACGGGGACCTCGCCAGCAACCACCTGAGCTGGCAATGGGTGGCTGGCACCGGTAGCCACAAGCCCTACCTCTTCAACGCCGACAACGTGGCCCGCTACGCACCGCCGGGCTCGCCCTGGCTCAGCCCCGGCAGCGTCATCGACACGAGCTACGAGACGCTGGACCAGCTGGCCCGTCAGGGGGCGCCGGTGCCCGGGCCCGGTGGCGAAGGCATCGCGGAGCCGAGCTGGCGGACCCGCCCACCGGACGATCTGTTCGACGCCCTCGACCCAGCGTGTGTGGAGGGGCGAACCGTGTGGCTGATGCACCCCTGGGCTCTGGGGCCGGTGCCGGACGACCTGCCGCCGGACACGCTCTGTCTGGGCTGGTGGCCCGCTTCGTTCCACAGTCGCTGGCCCTGGAGCGAGCGGCGCTGGCGCTTCGTCGGCGACCGCCTGCGCGCTGTCTGCGAGGCCGTGTGGTGGGTGGATGCCCAGGGCCTGGCCGTGGCACTGGCCCGCGCGCGCCGTGTGGACGGCTGGGCCGACCCCCATCTGGGCCCCGTGCCCTGGCCGTTGCGGGCGCCGCCCTCGCTCTTCGGCGAGCCGGGGCGGCGTTGCCGCTCCTTCTCGCAGTTCTGGCAGCAGGTCACGCGCGGGCTGGACGGCCTCGACGAGTTGCCCGGACTCACCAGCGTCCGGCGCCAGGCCGATCTGTTCTAGGCGTCCACTGCGGCGCTGCGCTCGCTCATCTCGGCCTCGATGCGTCGCATCAGATCGGCCAGGGTCTTGCCGGGTTCGTCGCGGAAGCGCTCGTCCAGGGGGTCGAGGTGCTCGATCCGGTCGATGCGGAAGGAGCGGAAGTCCTCGCGCGTTTCGCACCAGGCCGTGAGCGTCCACACCCGGCCCCAGTAGGTGCAGGCCAGCGGGCGCACCACGCGTTCGCTCGCCTGGTCCTTCAGGTCACGGTAGCGCAGGCGCAGCTTGTGGCGCTGCTCGGCGGCATGCTGGGCCGATTCGAGGTGCGCGCGCGTGGTGGCGTCGATGGCCACCTCGGGGGCATACAGCGGCACGCTTTCGGCAGCCGCCCGCTCCAGGCCCGGCAGAACGGCCAGGATCTTGCTCAAGGCGCCTTCGGCACCTCGCGCCAGGCGTGGCCCCATCCAGCCCTGGGCCATGCGCACGGCGGCCACCAAGGCCTGCGCCTCGGTGGCGGTGAACATCATCGGGGGCAGGTCGAAGCCCGCGCCCAGGCGGTAGCCCACACCGGCCTCGCCCTCGATGGGCACACCCTGGGCCTGCAGGTCGGCCACGTCGCGGTAGATGGTGCGCTCGGACACCTCCAGCCGCTGCGCCAGCCACGCCGCCGTGGACAGGCGGCGCCCGCGGATCAGCTGCACCAGTTCAAACAGACGGTCGGCACGTCGCATGGGGTGATCCTACGCCGGTGCGAACCGGCCTGTGCCTCGCGAAATGAACCTCATCTGTCCTCCTCCTGCGCAAGCCGAGCATGCTGCGCCCAGGCTCCTGACAACGTGGTGGCAGGAGGGGCGAGGGCCGCACAAGTCCCCACTCGAAAGATTCGCTTACGCCACCGAGCGCCTGGGCGTCTAGAGTGGGGAGTTATGTCGACGTTTCCCACTCACCCTTTGTCACCGCGCTGGCTGGCGCCGCTGGCCCTGTTCGCCGTGCTGGCCGGCTGCGCCACGCCCGACATCCGCGGCGTCTCCAGCTTCCGCGTCCCGCCGGGCAACGTGCCGCCGGTGGGGCAGTGCGCCATCTGGTACCCGGGCCTGCCGGCCAGCCACCAGCCGCCGGCCATGTCGTGCAACAAGGCCCATGCCGATGCCGAGACCTGGGGCGGCGTGGTGATCTGGGCCGAAACGGCCGCCGCGCGCCGCAGCGGCGAGGTGGCCTATATGCGCTACGGCAACCATGGCCTCAACGGCATCCCGCCCGGGATGCTCCCGCCGCCCGGCCGCTGCCGCCTGTGGCTGCCCGACCGGACCGCCGGCCAGCAGCCCCCGCCGGCCGATTGCCGCCGTGTCGAGGCCCAGCAGCGCACCAGCGGGGGGCGGGTGCTCTACATGCCGGGCAGCGATATTCGATGAGTGTGTACCCACACAGATTCCACTGTCTGTCCTGATGTTGCACTGCGGGTTGATCCGGACTTGAGCAGAGTCACTTCTGTGCCGAAATGACACACGTGTGCTGGAACCCATGGAAACAGGAGGACGATCACCGTGCAGACCGCCGCTGCTGACAGCCTGCTGCGGGGTTGGCGCGACGACCTCCTGAGCGGCCGCCTCAGCCTGGCCGGTTTCCGTCAGGCGGTCACGGCCCATGTCCTGCAGCAGATCCGCTGCAGCGAAGTCAGCATCTGGCACTTCACCGGCCCGGTGGGCCAGCGCCGTTTGGTCTGCGTGGCCGCCAATAGCCAGGCCGACGGCTGGCATCAGCGCCCCTACGACGACCTGCTCGAGTCGCAGTTCGGCGACTACTTCGACGAGCTCTCCCGCACCCGTATCGTCCGCTCCGACGACGCCTGGGCCGACCCGCGCCTGGCCGGTTTCCGTGACACCCTCGTCGAGCGCGACGTGCAGTCCCTGCTGGACGTGAGTTTTGCCGTCAATGGCCACATCTACGGCGTGATCTGCTGCGAACAGGCCGGCCACACCCGCACCTGGACGGCGACCGAAACCCAGTGGCTGCGCAGCTTCGCCACCGCACTGAGCACCCAGATCGCCCGCGCGCGTGGGGCCGATCAGTGGGAGAAGCCGTTGCCGGTGGAGGTGGCGGTGCGGTGAGAGAGCGGTGCTGCGCTGGCAAGTGAAAAGGCCGGCGCCCCGAAGAGCGCCGGCCCGGCCTTGGCTGACGAGCAGCGTCAGTTCCAGCTGGAAGCGATCACCCCGCCCAGCGAGCTCTGGTAGTTCGGCGGCAGCGTCGTCTGGCCAGCGGCCGGCGGTGCAAACGAAGCCATCGCATCCACCAGTGCCTGCACCTGCGTCGAAGCCAGCGTCTGGCCGTTGGCCAGTTGCAGCGTCTCGATCTTGTAGGCGTCGCTGCTGTACCAGCTGTTCACGGTGATGCGGTCGGTGGTGCCGATCACCGACACCACCAGCGAGCTGCCACTGCGCTGGAACCAGAGCTGGTCGGCGGCAATGTCGCTGCCCCATTCGATGCGGTCGGCTGAGCCGCCGCAGTCAAGGAGGGAGTCCTGGCCGTCGCCGCGGCCGAAGCGGTAGACGTCGTTGGAGGTGGAGCTGTAGTCGTGCAGGGTTTCGTTGCCGGCGCCACCGATGTAGATGTCGTCGCCAGAGTGTCCGAAAAGGGAGTCGTTACCAGCGCCGCCGATGAGGGTGTCGTTCCCGTCGCAGCCGTACAGCTTGTCATCGCCACCGCCACCGTCAATGGTGTCATCACGCTCAGTCCCGTAAACGGTGTCCGCCCCGGCTGTGGTTCGCAACGTCTCCGCTCTCATGCGTGCGATATCCCAGACAGAACCGTCCGCGAACTCGATGAACTCCACGGCACGGCCGGCGTTGACAGAGCCCATGCTCTGGAACATGCCCAAGACAGCGATCGATTCCCCAGAGTTCAGCCGGATCAGGAGAGACTGACCATCGTTTCGAAGCATGACATCGTCCTGGGAGATATTGCCCTCCAGCACGACACGGTCCGTGCCTCCCCAGTCTTGAATCATGTCGTGACCGTCGCCACGCCCAAACCGATACACGTCGCTGGACAGGGCACTGTAGTCGTACAGACTGTCGTTGCCCGCACCGCCGACGTAGGTGTCGCTGCCGTTGCCACCGTACAGCGCATCGTTGCCTTCACCACCGTCGATCCAGTCGTTTCCTTCCCCGCCATCCAGCCAGTCATCCCCCAAGCCTCCAAGAAGGACGTCATCGCCGCTGTCGCCAAAGAGCTGGTCTCTGCCTGCACCCCCGATCAGCGTGTCATTGCCATGCATCCCGAGCAGAAGATCGTCGCCAGTGCCACCGTCGATCCAGTCGTCCGTGTCAAACCCGACGACCCAGTCTTGTCCATCCGTCGTCTTGAGAAGTTCGCTACGAATGCGCTGCTGGTCCCACACCACACCATTGGCGAAGGAGATCGTTTCGATACTTCGCCCTGCAACCATCGCACCTGAACCCGTGTCGCGCACGCCGGCAACCGTAAGCTGCTCTCCCGAATCCAGGTAAAGAACAATGTTCGAGCCGTGGGTGTACAGCGTCACGTCGCTCTCGGAAATGCCGGCACCCAACTCGATGCGGTCGGTGCCCCCGTGGTCGACAATGTAGTCGTAGCCATCGCCACGGGCGAAGCGATAGATGTCGTTGGAGGTGGCGCTTTCGTCAATGAGGTAATCGTTGCCGGTTCCGCCAACGTAGACGTCATGGCCCTCTCCGCCGTACAAGCGATCGTCATCCTCTCCACCATCCAGGTAGTCATCACCACCATCGCCGTAAAGCCAGTCGTACCCTCGCCCGCCGTAGAGCCGGTCGTTGCCGTGGAAGGCCTCGTCCAGGTCGATCGCATCTCCCGAGATTTCATCATCGCCATCGCCCCCGTACAACTCATCGTCCCCACCATCGCCGGACATCGTGTCGTTGCCCGCGCCGCCCTCCAGGTAATCGTTCCCGTGGAACTGGCCTGCCAGTGAGGCGCCGTCTTCATCGCCGCGCATGAAGTCGTTGCCATCGCCGCCGAGCAGCCGGTCGTCTCCACCGTGGCCCCACATGCGGTCGTTGCCATCGCCGCCGTCCAGGGTGTCATTGCCATGGAGCGCTCCGTTCACTTCGCGCCCGCTGTAGTCGCCCTGCAATTCGTCGTCGCCGCTGCCTCCCTCCAGCCGGTCATCGCCCAACCCACCCACGATCAGGTCATGGCCCGCACCACCATACAGGGTGTCGTTGCCATGGAACTCCAGCGGCGTGTCTTCCAGGACGCGATCGTCGCCCCAGATCCGGTCGTCGCCGTCCCCACCGAAGATGATGTCTGACCCTCCCTGCCCAATCAGGATGTCGTTGCCGGCCCCACCATCGAGGATGTCGTTGCCGTGCCGCGCGCCGGGGGTGGTCACCATGCCAGTGGCGGATGCGGGGCCGGCGGCGGGGCCGTCGCCATAGAGGCGGTCGTCGCCTTCACCGCCATACAGCACGTCGGCACCCCCCATGCCATAGAGGTCGTCGTGGCCTTCACCACCCCAGACCACATCGGCTCCATGCCCCGCGGCCACGAAGTCGTCACCCGCTCCGGCATCGATGACGTTCCCACCGTCATCCTCGGCGATGGCCGATCGAGCAATCCCCCAGAGATGCGAAATCACGAAGCCGTCCTGGTCGCGCTGACCGCGACCGTGCACATGCCAGTTCAGCCCGTTGGCATGGATGACCGGGAGGGTGGGGGGATAGGCGTCCTGGTCGCCCTGCCACGCAGAAAGAACCTCGATGTACGCCTCGGCGGCGCCATAGATCAGGTCGTCCCCCGCTCCGCCAAGGATCCTGTCCCGGCCGCTGCCGCCGAACAGCACGTCGTTGCCATCCCCGCCGTCAATCCAGTCCTCGCCCCCATTGCCGAACAGTGCATCGTCGCCCCCCATGCCGAGGATGCGCTCCGAGGCAGACGTGCCGGTGTACACGTCCTGCCCTCCGGGCAGACTCTGCCCCGTGCGGACAAAATTGCCGTCGACGATGCGGTAGCGCAGGGTGCCGTCCCCGATCACTTCCTTGACAAAGTCGCCCTCGAAGGTGGTGGCGGGCGGCGTGGGCGCCTGCGGCTGCTGCAGGGTGATGCCCAGGTGGCGCTCGGCGCTCCAGTTGCGAATGGTGATCGTGTCGGGCCGGTCGGAGAAGCTGACGATCAGGTCTTCCTCACCGGCCCGGGCGGAGACCCGCGTGTAGAACACCCGGCGGTCTTCGCTGGCGTACACGCCCTCGGCCAGTTCCATGCCCACGGGCAGGCTGCCGATGCCCTCCACCTGGATCACACCGTCGCCATCCGAATCCTCAATGACATCGGCGCCGAAGCTGCCGGAGAACACATAGGTGTCATGGCCGGCACCTCCGTAGAGCCAGTCGTTGCCGGTGCCGCCGTCCAGGGTGTCGTTGCCGGCCCCGCCCAGCAGGGCGTCTGTGCCAGCGCCGCCGTTCAACACGTCGTTGCCGTCGTTGCCTTCGAGGTAGTCGTCTTTGTCGGCACCGTTCAGGGTGTCGTCACCCTCGCCACCGAACATGCGCGCGCCGCGTCCGTTATTGGGGTCCGCGGTGAAGCTGTCGTTGTCGCTGCCACCGAAGTACACCTGCTGACGAGGCACCGGGCGCGTGTTGCCACCGAGCCGAGCAGTGTTCTCGGCGATGAGGATCTGCTCGGCGCCGGTGCCGTCGATGTAGTGGAACTCGTAGGCGCGGTCGGTGGGCAGGGCCGGGTGGTCGGCTACGCCTTGAAGCTGCCCGCGTGCGGAGATGGCCGTCAGTAGCATGGCGCGGTCCACGAGCCACTGATCACTGAGGGCGCCTTCGCCCGTTGCAGGGTCGTACAGGCTGAGGCGGCCGGCTGCCCCCTCGTCGATCTGCACACTCACCACACTGAGCGCTGCCAGGGCAGCGCGTGCATTGACGTCCTCGCGAGCCAAAGACGCCAAGGCACCCGGGCTGAGGGGCAGCAAGGAGGCGGACAGGCTCTGCAGTTCAGCGGCGGAGAAGCTGCTGAAGAAGTCGCGGGCACGCTGCGCAAAGCTCGCGTCGGTGGTGGTGCCGAGCTGGATGCGGCCCTGACGCGCGCCGATGAGCATGTCGAGGTACGCGTTGGGGCCGACCTTGGCTATCGTGCTGAAGATCGCAGCCACAGGACCTTGCCCTGCTCCTTGTACAACGGTGCTCAGGAGCTCCTCCATCGTTCCGGCGCCAGCCACATAAGACCAGATCGTGGGGCCCGCAATGAAGCTGTCGGTGGCGATTTGCTGGGCCGCGGCGGCGCGCTGCTCTGGGGTGTCGGTCTGGGACAGCACCAGGTTCCTGAGCCCTTCCTCCCTCGCGGCATCCAGCCCCGTGGCATAGGACACAAAGGCAAAGAGCACGTCGCGCAAATCGCTCAAAGTGTCGAGCGTCCCGGCAGTTCCTGCACCCAACAAGCGGTTGGTCTGGTCGCTGCGCAGCAGACTGAACAGCAGGGCGCCGGACCAGGCGGAGTTGCTGGGAGGGGCCGCAGTGTCGCCTTGAATGTTGAAAAGAACGCGCCCTACTGCGGTAGCGTCTGCGTCGGCGATGCGACCGATATCGGGAACTTGCCCTACGGGCCAGCCGTCGTCAGCTTGAGGTTCGCCAAGCAAGTCCCGTAGAAGATTCTCGGCGACTGCATCCGATGCCTCTTGCATTCGCCCATCGGGCATTTGTACTCCGTATCGAAGCTGATACTGAGTCGCCGAGTAGGACCGAATGAGCGCAGACAATGAACCTCTGCCTGCATTGGCTTCAGTTGCACCGCGTAGCCACAGCACTGTGGAGTCCGTCGACGACGCACCATACTCCGTGACGAGGCGGTTCGCCAGCCATTCGTAAATTTGCCAATACCCGATCACCCCGGCGCGTGCCTGCTCTCGGTACGAGGCGAGCGTCTCCCTGTCTGAATTTGTCAGCACGATGGGCATTTTTAACCTCTCCTGAGTTGATGAAGGACCCGGACTACTTCCAGATGGATTTCCGGCCAGTCAGTAGCATGTTTCGCATGAAATCGAATATCGACGGAGATCCCTGGTTGCCACTGGAAGCCCGTCGTGCATCGGTCAAATTGATGGGTTCCGTCGTCGCACCCGAGTACTGGGGGGTTCCCGTGAGAACCTTTGAGCTCAGTCGCGACATATAGCAACCCGCTTGTTGTGCCGCTCTCCCTGCGAATACGCCACAGCTCCAACCCAGGGCGGATGATCTGCTTGCTAATGAGGCGTCCTTCAGCCTCGTCTTGCTGCAGTCGTTGATAGCCGCTGGGCCCGGAGGGAGCCCTGACGTCAGAGCGCAAGAAGATTTCGACGGCGACGTCGTAGAAGTTGCTTGTCTGGCCCGGCCCGCTCGGGACGAACTCTGGTGCCGTTTGCGATGCAGTGGGGCTGTTTGCCGGTGTCTTGCTCGGCCACAGGAAGGCGAGACTGCCACCGTATCCACCGTAGACCCGAGGCACAACGAACCATTGGCCACCGATCTTGAAGACCGTTTCCGTCTTGACGTCGTGCGGCGGCAAGACATCCCCTTCACAAATCTTGTCCAGGCACTCCACGCGCCGCGCCTCCGCCCATTGGGCCTTCTGCTCAGGCGAGGGTTCGCAGGCTGTCAGCAGTGCAGCCAGTGTGATCAAAGGGATACGTGTATTGCTCATGCGTGCGTCCTCAGCGCGAATGTGGGGTCGTTGGCGCAGCGCAAGTGGTCGGGTCGCCGCGCGGTGCAGCGGCTCGGCCGAGCGCAGGGGATGTGGTGAAGTTCGTGGGTGCGGTTGTTGAACTGGTCCGGGCGATCGGACGCAACGTCGTCCCCCGCTCCGCCAAGGATCCTGTCCCGGCCGCTGCCGCCGAACAGCACGTCGTTGCCATCCCCGCCGTCAATCCAGTCCTCGCCCCCATTGCCGAACAGTGCATCGTCGCCCCCCATGCCGAGGATGCGCTCCGAGGCAGACGTGCCGGTGTACACGTCCTGCCCTCCGGGCAGACTCTGCCCCGTGCGGACAAAATTGCCGTCGACGATGCGGTAGCGCAGGGTGCCGTCCCCGATCACTTCCTTGACAAAGTCGCCCTCGAAGGTGGTGGCGGGCGGCGTGGGCGCCTGCGGCTGCTGCAGGGTGATGCCCAGGTGGCGCTCGGCGCTCCAGTTGCGAATGGTGATCGTGTCGGGCCGGTCGGAGAAGCTGACGATCAGGTCTTCCTCACCGGCCCGGGCGGAGACCCGCGTGTAGAACACCCGGCGGTCTTCGCTGGCGTACACGCCCTCGGCCAGTTCCATGCCCACGGGCAGGCTGCCGATGCCCTCCACCTGGATCACACCGTCGCCATCCGAATCCTCAATGACATCGGCGCCGAAGCTGCCGGAGAACACATAGGTGTCATGGCCGGCACCTCCGTAGAGCCAGTCGTTGCCGGTGCCGCCGTCCAGGGTGTCGTTGCCGGCCCCGCCCAGCAGGGCGTCTGTGCCAGCGCCGCCGTTCAACACGTCGTTGCCGTCGTTGCCTTCGAGGTAGTCGTCTTTGTCGGCACCGTTCAGGGTGTCGTCACCCTCGCCACCGAACATGCGCGCGCCGCGTCCGTTATTGGGGTCCGCGGTGAAGCTGTCGTTGTCGCTGCCACCGAAGTACACCTGCTGACGAGGCACCGGGCGCGTGTTGCCACCGAGCCGAGCAGTGTTCTCGGCGATGAGGATCTGCTCGGCGCCGGTGCCGTCGATGTAGTGGAACTCGTAGGCGCGGTCGGTGGGCAGGGCCGGGTGGTCGGCTACGCCTTGAAGCTGCCCGCGTGCGGAGATGGCCGTCAGTAGCATGGCGCGGTCCACGAGCCACTGATCACTGAGGGCGCCTTCGCCCGTTGCAGGGTCGTACAGGCTGAGGCGGCCGGCTGCCCCCTCGTCGATCTGCACACTCACCACACTGAGCGCTGCCAGGGCAGCGCGTGCATTGACGTCCTCGCGAGCCAAAGACGCCAAGGCACCCGGGCTGAGGGGCAGCAAGGAGGCGGACAGGCTCTGCAGTTCAGCGGCGGAGAAGCTGCTGAAGAAGTCGCGGGCACGCTGCGCAAAGCTCGCGTCGGTGGTTGTGCCGAGCTGGATGCGGCCCTGACGGGTGCCGATGAGCATGTCGAGGTACGAGTTCGAGCCCATGGCTGCGATCTGCTGCAGTGCCGAGGCCGCTTCTGGGTTCTGTCCTCGGATCAGTTCGTGGAAAACTGCACGCCCCTGTTGGTCGAAACTCATGCTCGCAAAGCCGTTGATGGCCAGCGCGGGTGTTCCAATCCCCAGCAGAATGCCCACATCTTCGACGGCGTAACTTCCGCCCAATAGCGACAAGCGTTGCCATGCGTAGCTGAAAGAGTCCCACGCGAACAGCAGGTTCTGGATGTCGCCCAGGGTGTCGAGTGCCACTGGTGTGTCAGCCGCATTCGGCTGGAGAAGGCGTCCCAGAAAATCCTGGCCTTGCGCGCCCAGCATCACGATGCCAGGCCATGCTTGGTTCAGGTACATCGGATCGCCGGAGTTTTCGTTGCCGGGGTACAGCACATCGCGAACCCCTCTCAAGTCGTGCTCCCCGATCTCCCTCACCGTTGGGATGTACCCGCCGTTACCCGGCTCGCTCCCATCACCAAGAATCTGTACCGCCATCCTCCTGGCGACTTCGTTGGATGCCAGCTGTAGCTGCGCATCTGTGAACGTGAACCCGCGCAACAGCCCCTGCCGAACGTTGTAGTCGCGGATCATCTGGCTGAACGCGCCGTTGGCGCTGTTCACGTTCATTCCACCGACCAGCCAAACCAGGGTTTGGAACTCATCGCCCGGCAACAGACCACGGAGTTGAAGAATGTGTGCGTTCTGTACCGGTGCTTCGCCCAGATTGAGAACCGTGTTTGCGATGGTGCGCGCCAGATAGCCGTAGAAGTCGGCCCAGGCTCCAACCGCATTGCCGCGTGCTTCTGCTTGATCGCGCAGTGCAGCCAGTTCGTGGCGTTGTGACTCAGAGAGCTGAATGGACGTCGGCATGCTTATTTCCTCCTGGCGGTTTCAAAGAGTCTGACCATGTGATCGTGTAGTTCTGGCAGCACAAGCATTGCCTGGTGATAGACGCTGAATTCGGCCCACAACCCAGGGCCCAAATAGACCCAAACGGTGCATTGCTCGGAGGTTTTCAGTGGTAGATCCGGGTCGTAGGGAGCCGAACATCCGATGCTCTTGAATACCTTCCTGCCGTTGATTTCCTGCACGATGTCGCGGTTGAACGGAACGTAAGACGCCCCCGAACTTCGCTCAAGTGCGGGGTTGAGCGGAATCGACTTGAATTCGGTCATTCCGATATCCGTTCTCTCCGTCTCGACTCTGCGTGCATAGCGATCCGGGTTCACAGACTTACTACGAATGAGCTCAAGAAGCTCCGTCCTACTCGGTGCGTTACTCCAGCGGTTTTCTACCCACGAAGACGGTGGCAGGTGGGCGTAGCACCTGATGTATCCATACAAGGTGCTTCCTACACCAGGATGCTTGAACTTCATCCGCTCTTCCCGTGGAATGCCAAGCACCTCCTCCGCATTACCGAAGACGCTGTACCTGAGAGGGTGGTTTTGCGGTGCGCCCAGGTGGCTAATTGGGCCACCTGGCTTCATGGGCATCTCGTAGAGCTGATTGCCTACCCACAAGTCGAAGCGAATCAAGTGGCCGCGCTCGTCGCGGATTTCATTCGGCCAAGGCCTGCCCGACTCGAGGATGGCCCGCGCTGTGAGGCGCTCACATTCGTTACTGGTCACTTTTGGGTCGAGCCAGTGAGACAACGGTGCCTGCTGGATGGGGATCTCGGTCTTGCCACATGCTGCCAGTGAAAGCACAACAAGCATGAGCACAAGCGTTCGTTGCATGGTTTTCTTTCCGAGTCGGAATGGCGATGTCGGCTTCATGGCTTATCTTTCCCTCAATCCTTCGTTAAGACTCCTCTGCACCGGACTGAGCAGATACTCAATCACCCTGCGTTTGCCCGTCTTGATCTCCGCCGTGAGGTTCATCCCCGGCGCCAGCCGGATGGGTCTGCCGTCCACGTCGATCTGATGGGCCTTGAGCTTCAAGGTGGCCGGGAAGATGGCGCCCTTCTTCTCGTCGTTCACCGCATCGGCCGTGACCCAGGTGACCTCGGCGGGCACGGTGCCGTATTTCGTGAAGGGGAAGGTCTCCAGCTTGATGGCGGCTTCCTGGCCCGGGCTCACAAACCCGATGTCCTTGTTGTCGATCGTCACCTCGGCCGTGACCTCGGCGTCGTCGGGCACGATCACCATCAGCGGCTGGGCTTCGGTCACCACCCCGCCCGGGGTGTGGATGGCCAGCTGCTGCACCGTGCCGGCCGTGGGGGCGGTGAGCCGCGTCAGCTCGGTGCGCTGCTGGGCCTTGGTGTTCTCTTGCGCCAGTTGCGCCTGCTTCAGTAGCGCCTCGGCCCGCCGGTCGCTCAGGGCGCGCTGCGTCTCGGCCAGGAAGGCGGCCAGCTGCTGACGGCTCTCGAACAAGGCCGCTTCCGTTTCCCGCAGGCGGGCCTGCTGTGTGGCCAGGTCCTGCTCCAGCTCGATGCGCTCGCGCGTGCGGTCCTGGTTGGCGTGGCCGGCCACAAACCCCTGCCGGGCCAGCGCCTCGAAGTCGGCCTCGCGTTGGCGGGCCAGGGGCAGGGTGGCCTGCAGCTTGGCGATGCTGGCCTTCACGGTGTCGATCTCGGCCTGGCGGCGGCTCAGTTCGGCCTGCAGCCGTGCGCGCTTGGCGGTGATGTCGCTCCACTCGGCCAGCAGCCGCGGGCTGCCACCGCTGGGCACCGTCCCACCCGGCCCCTTCCCACCGGCCAGGGCGTTCAACAGCGCCTGGGCCCGTTCGGCTTCGTCGGTGGCGGCACTCAGCTGCTCCGTGACGCTGGCCTGGTCGGCACTGGCCCGGGTGGCGTCCAGCTCCACCAGCACCTGGCCGGCCTGTACGCGGTCGCCGTCCTTCACCAGGATGGCGCGCACCACGCTCACCTCCAGCGGCTGGATCACCTTGGTGCGCTCGCTCACCACGATGCGCCCCGGGGCCACGGCCACGATGTCGATGCGACCGAAGATGGACCACACCATCGCAATCAGGAAGAGGCTGCAGATCGCAATCGCAAACCGCCGCGGCGCCGGGTGCACCGGGGTCTCCTGCAGGCTCAGGGCGGCGGGCAGGAAGGCGCGTTCGTCGGCCAGACGCTTCGGGCCGGCCAGTTCGTGGCGTACGCCCCAGGCGGCCTTGAAGATCGCCGCGTAGCGCCCCAGCAGGTCACGTACCGGGTGCACCGGGTGGGGCGGTGGTGGCGGATCGTTGGCGGCCGGCGCCGCGTCCACGGTCGTGTCCACCGTCGCGTCCATGGTCCCGCTCATGCTGTACCCCCCGCGGCCCCACCCGCCTGCATGCGCCACAGGTGCGCATACAGACCCTTGGGCCGGGCCGCCAGTTCCTCGTGCGGCCCCATCTCCACGATGCGGCCCTTGTCCATCACCACGATGCGGTGGGCCTGGCGCACAGCGCTCAGGCGGTGAGCGATGATGAGCACGGTACGCCCGCGGCAGATGGCGGCCATGTTGCGCTGCACGATGGCCTCGCTCTCGTAGTCGAGCGCGCTGGTGGCCTCGTCGAAGATGAGGATGCGCGGGTTGTGGAAGAGCGCACGGGCGATGGCGATGCGCTGGCGCTGGCCGCCCGACAGGCCCGTGCCCTGTTCGCCCACCACGGTGTCATAGCCCTCGGGCAGCTCGCTGATGAACTCGTGGGCGCCGGCCAACTGGGCGGCGTGGATCACGGCCTCCAGCGGCGCGGCCGGGTCGACGATGGCGATGTTCTCGCGCACGCTGCGGTTGAAGAGCAGGTTCTCCTGCAGCACCACGCCCACCTGGCGGCGCAGCTGGGCGGCGTCGATCAGGCCGATGTCGATGCCGTCCACCAGGATGCGGCCCTGCTCGGGCGCGTACAGGCGCTGCACGAGCTTGGTGAGCGTGCTCTTGCCCGAGCCCGAGCGCCCCACGATGCCGATCACCTCGCCGGCGCGCACGTCCAGGCTGAGGCTGTGCAGCACCGGCGGGGCTTCGGGGCGGTAGCGGAAGGTGACCTGGTCGAAGCGGATCTGGCCCTTCAGCGGCGGCAGCTGGGCGGCGGCGCTGGGCGGCACCTCGGTGCGGGTGTTGAGGATGTCGCCCAGGCGGGCCATGGAGATGCCGGTCTGCTGGAAGTCGGTCCACATCTGCGCGATGCGCATGATGGGCTGGGCCACGCGCTGCGCGAACATGTTGAAGGCCACGAACATGCCCACCGTGAGCTGGCCGTCCATCACCAGGTGGGCGCCGTACCACAGGGTGGCGGCGTTCACGAGCTTGGCCGTAAGGTTCACGCCCTCGTGCGCAAACGACGACAGCGTCTGGGTCTTGAAGCCGGCCGACACGTAGGCCGCGAGCTGGTCGTCCCAGCGCCGGGCCATGGCGGGTTCCAGCGCACTGGCCTTGACGGTCTGGATGCCGGTGACGGCTTCCACCAGCAGGGCCTGGTTCTCGGCGCCGCGGGCGAACTTCTCGTTCAGCCGCGCGCGCAGCACCGGCACCACCGCCAGGCTCAGGCCCACGTACAGCGGCAGCGCGGCCAGCACGATGAGGGTGAGCGGCACGCTGTAGAAGAGCATCACCGCAATGAACACTACCGAAAACACCAGGTCCAGCACCAGGGTGAGGGCATTGCCGGTGAGGAAGCTGCGGATGTTCTCCAGCTCGCGCACCCGGGCCACCGAATCGCCCACGCGGCGGGCCTGGAAGTAGGCCAGGGGCAGGGCCACCAGATGGCGGAAGAGCCGCGCGCCCAGCTCCACGTCGATGCGGCTGGTGGTGTGCGAGAACACGTAGGTGCGCAAGGCGCTCAGCACACTCTCGAAGAGCACCACCACCACCAGGCCGATGACCAGCACGTCCAGGGTGGTGAGGCCCCGGTGCACCAGCACCTTGTCCATCACCACCTGGAAGAACAGTGGCGAGATGAGCGCAAAGAGCTGCAGGAAGAGCGAGATGAGCATCACCTCGCCCAGCAGCTTGCGGTGCTTGACCAGGCTGGGGATGAACCAGCTGAAGTCGAACTTGGCGAGTTCACCGGCCAGCGAGGCGCGGCTGGTGACGAGCAGCAGCTCGCCCGACCATTGCTCGGTGAAGACATCCAGCGGTTCGATGGTGGGGCGGTGGCCTGAACGGGGTGAGGACGGGTCCTGGAACAGCACCCGCTGGCCGTCGCACTGGGCGAGCACCACCCAGCGGCCGTCGTTCATGCGCGCCAGCGCGGGCAGGGGCGCCAGCGTCAGGCGGTCGACCGCGCTGCGGCTGGGCTTGGCCTTGAGGCCCAGGTGCTGGGCGGCCAGGCGCAGGTGGGAAGTGTCCAGCGCTTCGCTGGGCGGCCAGCCCATCTGGTGGGCCAGGGTCTCGGGTTCGGCCGCCACGTGGTGCAGGCGAGCCAGCAGGCACAGGGCGTGGAGGGGGGCGTGGGGGTGGGGGTGGGGTGAAGACGAAGGGGGTGCCGATTCCGGCGCGCACGCAACTCCGCCCTCAGGCGATCCCTGAACTGCTGACACTCCCACCCCCCGTGAATTGTTGGCGTTTGAATTGCCGCCAATTCTTCAAGAGGTTTCAAGGAACTGCGTTCCCCCAAAGGGGGGTGAAGGCGCCTCGCAAGGAAAGCGCTTGCTACAGCTGTGACCAGACGCAATAAGCCTTGAGGCCGTCACTTCGGCCAGGAAGCGTCCCGGATCAATCCGGTGTCACCTTGGCGCGCCGGATCACCTCGCCCCACTTGGCGGTCTCATCAGCGATGAACCGCTCGAAAGCCTCCGGGGTGCTGCCCACCGGGATGGTGCCCATGCCCTCGAAGCGCTGGCGCAGTTCGTCGGTCTTCACCAGCGAGGCGATCTCGGTGGACACGCGTTGCACGATGTCGCGCGGTGTGCCCGCCGGCGCCAGCACGCCGGCCCAGGTGCTGCCGGTGAACTTCGGCAGGCCCTGTTCGATGAAGGTGGGCACGTCCGGCAGGGCGGGCAGGCGCTGGTCGCTGGCCACGCCGATGAGCCGCACGCGGCCCGAGCGGCCGGGTTGGATGAGGCCAGACGCCGCATCGAAGAAGAGCTGGATCTGCCCACCGATCAGGTCGGTGAGCGCCGCCGCCGCGCCGCGGTAGGGGATGTGCACCATGTAGGTCCCCGTCTGCGCCTTCAGCAGTTCGGTGGTCAGGTGCGCGGCCGAGCCATTGCCCGAGGAACCGAAGCTGATCTTGCCGGGGTTGGCCTTGGCGAAGGCCACCAGTTCGGCGGCGGTCTTGTACGGCGCATCGTTGTTCACCGCGGCCACCAGCGGCGACAGGCCCACGAGGCTCACACCCGTCAGGTCCTTGCGCGGGTCGTAGGGCAGCTTGGGGTAGAGCGTGGTGTTGGCCGCGTAGGCCGCGATCACCATCGCGAAGGTGTAGCCGTCGGCGGGCGACTTGGCCAGCAGGTCCACGCCGATGATGCTGTTGGCCCCGGCCTTGTTGTCCACGTTCACCGGTTGCCCCAGCCGCGCCTGCAGGCCCTGGGCGATCAGGCGCGCCGTCACATCGGTGAAGCCGCCGGGCGGGTAAGGCACGATCAGCCGGATGGGCCGGCTCGGCCAGGCGCTTTGCGCCCAGGCGGGGACGGCCAGGGCCGTGGCGGCAGCGCCGAGGGAGTGGACGAACTGGCGGCGGCGAAGCATCGGCAAGTCTCCTCAAGATCGGGTCAGGGAACCGCCCTGCGGAACGACATCATCGATATCGGAACGCGGGCGCTTGACCCGATTCTGCGAAGCTGGCCGCGCGGCATCAATGGCACAGCCGCCCGAATGTGTGATCGCTTTCCCTGAGATTCTGTAGAGCAGAATAGGCCTGCATCCGCGCTTCATGCTCGTCGAGAAAGTGCAGGCTCAGGGCTGTGGACCAAGGCCACACGATGGACCGGATCACGATAGCGGTATGCTAAGGTACTACCTAAAGATACTTTGCCGGAAGCCTGCCATGCCTGCTGCTGCCGTTCGCCCCGTGGCCATCAAGCTCGATGAGGACACCAAGGCCCGCGTGAAGCGCCTCGCCGAGGCGCGCCATCGCACGTCGCACTGGCTGATGCGCGAGGCGATCACCCAATACCTTGAACGGGAGGAACGGCGCGAGGCCTTCCGCCAGGACACGCTCCAGGCCTGGGAAGAGTACCGCACCACCGGGCTGCATGCGCCGGCTGAAGAGGTCGAGGCCTGGCTGGCGAGCTGGGGCACCGACAACGAGTTGCCTGCCCCGACATGCCGCAAGTGAGGTTTGCACCGGCCGCCATCCGCGACCTGGAGCGCCTGCGCGAGTTTCTCCGGCCCAAGAACCCCGTCGCCGCCCAGCGCGCGGGTGAGGCCATCCTCCGTGCCGTGCAGGTGCTCGGCCTGCAGCCTCAGATCGGCCGCCCCATCGAAGACCTGCCCGACGAGTTCCGCGAGTGGGTCATCGATTTCGGCGACAGCGGCTACGTGGCCCGCTACCGCATTGGCCCGGATGCCGTCACGATCCTCGCTGTGCGGCACCAGAAGGAAGTGGGCTTCTGAATGCCCCTGCGGCGGATGGTCCCTGCCGGCACCCCATCTACTCCAACGTCGCCTGCCTCACCGCATGTTCCCAGCGCGCCATGAGTTCTTCGGCGCGGCTGCGCGGCATCGTGGGGAGGAAGCGGCGATCGACCTGCCAGAGGGCGGCAAGTTCGTCGAGGTTCTTGTACACGCCGCATTGCAGGCCGGCCAGGTAGGCCGCGCCCAGGGCGGTGGTTTCGATGACCTTGGGGCGCACGACGGGGATGCCCAGCAGGTCGGCCTGGAATTGCATCAGCAGGTTGTTGACGCAGGCGCCGCCGTCCACGCGCAGTTCGGCCACGGCGCTGGCGCCGCCCGCCTGGGCGTCCCGGCTCATCGCCTGCAAGAGGGCGGCACTCTGGAAGGCGATCGATTCCAATGCAGCGCGGGCGATGTGGGCGGCGGTGCTGCCCCGGGTGAGGCCCACGATGGCGCCGGTGGCCTTGGGTTTCCAGTAGGGGGCGCCCAGGCCGGTGAAGGCGGGCACGAACATCACGCCGCCCGAGTCGGGCACGGTGTCGGCCAGGCTTTCCACCTCGCCCGAGGCCTTGATGGCGCGGATGCCGTCGCGCAGCCACTGCACCACGGCGCCGCCGATGAAGACGCTGCCTTCCAGCGCGAACTCGGGCGTGGCCGAGGGCTGTGCGGCACTGGTGGTGACCAGGCCGTTCTGTGAAAGCTGGAAGCGCTCGCCGGTGTGCATCAGCATGAAGCAGCCGGTGCCGTAGGTGTTCTTCGCCAGCCCTGCCTTGAAGCAGGCCTGGCCGAAGAGGGCCGCCTGCTGGTCGCCCGCGATGCCGGCAATCGCCAGGTGCTTGGGGCCCTGTGCGTCGAGCAGGCCGGGGATGACCTCGCCGTAGCGGTGGCTGGAGGGGTGGACGTCGGGCAGCAGCGAGGCGGGGATGTCGAGCGCGCGCAGCAGCTCCTCGTCCCAGCGGTTGTCGCGCACGTTGAAGAGCATGGTGCGCGAGGCGTTGCTCACGTCGGTGGCATGCACACGCCCACCGGTGAGCTGCCACACCAGCCAGCTGTCCACCGTGCCGAAGGCGAGTTCGCCGCGCTGCGCCCTGGCGCGTGCCTCGGGCACGTGGTCGAGGATCCACTTGAGCTTGGTGCCCGAGAAATAGGCATCGATGCGCAGGCCGGTCTTGGCCTGCACCACCGGCTCCAGGCCGGCGGCGCGCAGGGCTTCGCAGGTGGGCTCGGCGCGGCGATCCTGCCAGACGATGGCGTTGTAGACGGGCTCGCCGGTGGCGCGGTCCCACACCACGGTGGTCTCGCGCTGGTTGGTGATGCCCAGGGCGGCAATGGCCTGGGCGCGCGCGCCCACCTGGGCCAGCACCTCGCGCGCGGTGGCGAGCTGGCTCTCCCAGATCTCGCGCGGGTCGTGTTCGACCCAGCCGGGTTGGGGGTAGAGCTGGCGGAACTCGCGCTGCGTCATCGCGACGATCTGGCCGTCGCGGTCGAAGACGATGCTGCGCGAGCTGGAGGTGCCTTGGTCCAGCGCAAGGATGTAGCTCATGGCGTGTCCTCAGGGGCGATGATGCATTGCACGTCGGCCTCGGCCAGCAGGGCTGGAAAGGGCTCGGGGGGCGGTGCGTCGGTGAAGAGGCGGTCGAGTTCGCTGATGTGTCCGAGCTCGACCATCGCGGGGCGGTTGAACTTGCTGTGGTCGGCGGCGAGCCAGATCTCGCGCGAGTGTTCGACGATGGCGCGCGAGACCTTCACCTCGCGGTAGTCGTAGTCGCGCAACGTGCCGTCTGCCTCGATGCCCGAGATGCCGATCAGGCCGATGTCCACGCGGAACTGGCGGATGAAGTCGACCGTGGCCTCGCCGATGATGCCGCGGTCGCGCGAGCGCACCACACCACCGGCGACGATGACCTCGCAGTCGGGGTTGTCGCTGAGGATGGCCGCCACGTTGAGGTTGTTGGTGATCACGCGCAGGCCGCGGTGGCGCAGCAGCTCGTGGGCCACCGCCTCGGTGGTGGTGCCGATGTTCAGGATCAGCGAGCAGCCTTCGGGCACGGCCTGCGCCACCGCGCGCGCGATGCGGCGCTTGGCCTCGGCGTTCAGGCTCTGGCGCTGGCGGTAGGCGATGTTCTCCACCGTCGAGCTGGGCACGCGCACGCCGCCATGGAAGCGCGCGATCAGGCCGGCTTCGCTGAGCATCTTCACGTCGCGCCGCACGGTCTGCAGGGTCACGCCGAAGCGCTCGGCCAGGGCCTCGACCGAGACCGAGCCGAGGCGGCGCACTTCGTCCAGCAACTGGGATTGACGGGGGTTGGGGGTCATCAGGGGCAGGCTCGACATGCTGCGCATTGTCCCGCGCGTCCAGGGACAGTGGCGCCGCGAACCTTAAGCGAACAAAAACGAAAAGACATGCGGGTTTACCAGGCCTTGATCTGTGCGGTCTTTCCGCTTAAAACGAAAAAAGAGGAGCAAAAACGAACACAATCGAACTTTTCCTCAGGAGCCCACCTTGGACCGCGTGCCCCACGCCAGCATCGACCGACCCGACACCGCCGCGCCGACAGAGGCGCCAGGCGGGCCTTTGCGCTGCGACGTGCTCGTCGTGGGCGGTGGCATCAATGGCGCGGGCATCGCACGCGATCTTGCCGGGCGTGGCCTGAAGGTCGTGCTGTGCGAAAAGGACGACCTGGCCTCGCACACCTCGTCGTCCTCGACCAAGCTGATCCACGGCGGGCTGCGCTACCTCGAGTACTACGAGTTTTCGCTGGTGCGCAAGGCGCTGCAGGAGCGCGAGGTGCTGCTGAAGAGCGCGCCGCACATCATGTGGCCGTTGCGCTTCGTGATGCCGCACGACCCCGCCATGCGCCCGGTGTGGATGATCCGCGCGGGGCTTTTCCTGTACGACCATCTGGCGCGCCGCGAGGTGCTGCCGGGGTCGCAGACCGTGGACCTGCGCCGCCATGCCGCCGGCGCACCGCTCAAGGGGCTCTACACCAAGGGCTTTGTCTACTCCGACGGCTGGGTCGACGATGCGCGGCTGGTGGTGCTCAACGCGCTCGATGCCCAGGCCCATGGGGCCACCATCCTCACGCGCACGCGCTGCACCGAGGCACGCCGCAGCGCGCAGGGCTGGGAGGCCACGCTGAAGACGGCGCACGGGGCCGTGGTGCATGTCCAGGCCCGGGCGCTCGTGAACGCTGCCGGCCCCTGGACCGAGGAGTTCCTGCGCCGCGACGCCGGCCAGAAGAACACCAAGTCGCTGCGCCTGGTGAAGGGCAGTCACATCGTCGTGAAGAAGATGTTCGACCATCCCATGGCCTACATCTTCCAGAATCCCGACAAGCGCATCATCTTTGCCATCCCCTACGAGGACGACTACACGCTGATCGGCACCACCGACGTCGAGCACCACGGCGCCATCGGCACCGCCCAGATCGACGAGAGCGAGATCGCCTACCTGTGCGAGCAGGCCAGCCGCTACTTCCGCAAGCCGGTCACCCGCGCGGATGTGGTGTGGACCTACGCCGGCGTGCGCCCGCTGCTGGACGACGCCTCGGGCGACCCGTCTGCCGTCACGCGCGACTACCTGCTGGAGCTCGACACCGCCCAGGCGCCGCTGCTGTCGGTGTGGGGCGGCAAGATCACCACCTTCCGCAAGCTGGCCGAAGAGGCGGCCGACCTGCTGTGCCCGCCGCTGGCGCACACGCCCGCTGGCTGGACCGAGGGTCGCTTCCTGCCCGGCGGGGACCTGAGCGAGCTCATCGGCGCACCGCAGCGCCCGGACACCGACTTCGAACGCTTCGACCAGGCCCTGGCGCAACGCCATCCCTGGCTGCTGGCCGGCGTGCGCCGCCGCCTGGCCCGGGCCTATGGGTCACGTGTCGGCCTGGTGCTGGGCACGGCGGCCGCCCTGGCGGACCTCGGCGGCGAAGTGGCGCCCGGGCTCTACGAGGCCGAACTGCACTATCTGTGTGCCCACGAGTGGGCCACCTGTGCCGACGACGTGCTGTGGCGCCGCAGCAAGCTGGGCCTGCACTACACCGAGGTCCAGCGTGATGCCGTGGTGCAGTGGTTTGCCACCCATGCCGTGGGCACGACCCGGGAGCCGGCCGTGGCGAGCTAGCGGGTCGGGCGAGCAGCGGCCCGCAAGCGCTGCATGACAAGAAGACCGAGAGAACACCGATGGAGACGACATGCAGTTGATGCTTGAAGGCATCGAGAAGCAGGTGGGGGGACAGACCCACCTCTACCCCCTGGACCTGACCCTGGTGCCGGGGGCAGTGACCGTGCTGCTGGGCGCCACCCAGGCCGGCAAGACCTCGCTGATGCGCCTGATGGCCGGGCTCGATGTGCCCACCCGCGGGCGCGTGACGGTGGACGGGGCCGACGTGACGGGCGTGAGCGTGCGCCAGCGCAATGTGGCCATGGTCTACCAGCAGTTCATCAACTACCCGTCGATGACGGTGCGCGACAACATCGCCTCGCCGCTGAAGCTGCGCGGCGAGAAGGACATCGAGGCGCGCGTGCAGGCGCTGGCGGCCAAGCTGCACATCGAGCCCTTCCTGCAGCGCCTGCCGGCGGAGCTCTCGGGCGGCCAGCAGCAGCGCGTGGCCCTGGCCCGGGCGCTGGCCAAGCAGGCACCGCTGATGCTGCTCGACGAACCCCTGGTGAACCTCGACTACAAGCTGCGTGAGGAGCTGCGCGAGGAGCTCACCCAGCTCTTTGCCACGGGCGACTCGACGGTGGTCTATGCCACCACCGAGCCCACCGAGGCCTTGCTGCTGGGCGGCTACACGGCCGTGATGGATGCCGGCGAGCTGTTGCAGTACGGTCCGACGGCCGAGGTCTTCCATCGCCCGCAGTCGATCCGCGTGGCCCGCGCCTTCAGCGACCCGCCGATGAACCTGCTGCCGGGCGAGGCCGCCACCCTGGGTGTGCAGCTCCCGGGCAACGTCCAGGTGGCCGTGCCGCTGCCGTCGAGCGGTTCGCGCAGCGTGACCCTGGGCGTGCGTGCCAGCGCCCTGCGCGTGCAGCGCCGCGAGGGCGACGTGGCCCTGCCCGGCACGGTGGAACTGGCCGAGATCTCGGGCAGCGACACCTTCGTGCACGTGGACACCCCCGTGGGCGAAGTGGTGGCCCAGCTCACCGGCGTGCACTACTTCGACCTGGGCGCACCGATCACGCTGTACCTGCACCCCTCGCAGGTCTATGTCTTCAACGAGGCCGGCGTGCTGCTCGTGGCGCCCGAACGCCTGACGCGGAGGGATGCCTGATGGCCCGCATCGATCTCGACCTGGCCCACGCCTACAAGCCCCACCCGACGCAGGACAGCGACTACGCCCTGCTGCCGCTGAAGATGAGCTTCCGCGACGGCGGAGCCTATGCCTTGCTGGGCCCTTCGGGCTGCGGCAAGACGACCATGCTCAACATCATCTCGGGCCTGGTCACGCCCTCGCAGGGCACGGTGACCTTCGACGGACGGGACGTGACCCGCCTGAGCCCGCAGGAGCGCAACATCGCCCAGGTCTTCCAGTTTCCGGTCATTTACGACACCATGACCGTGGCCGAGAACCTGGCCTTTCCGCTGCGCAACCGCAAGGTGCCGGCCGAGCGCATCAAGGAGCGCGTGGGCGCCATCGCCGAGATGCTGGAGATGAGCGGCCAGCTCAACCAGCGCGCGGCCGGCCTGAGTGCGGACGCCAAGCAGAAGATCTCGCTGGGCCGCGGCCTGGTACGCGAAGACGTGTCGGCCGTGCTCTTCGACGAGCCGCTCACGGTGATCGACCCGCACCTGAAGTGGCAGCTGCGACGCAAGCTCAAGCAGATCCACCACGAGCTCAAGCTCACGCTGATCTACGTCACCCACGACCAGGTGGAGGCGCTCACCTTCGCCGACGAGGTGGTGGTGATGACGCGCGGCCGCGCGGTGCAGGTGGGCACGGCCGACCAGCTCTTCGAGCGCCCGCAGCACACCTTCGTGGGCCATTTCATCGGCTCGCCGGGCATGAACTTCCTGGACGCGAAGGTGGCCGACGGCCAGCTGCACATCGGTGCCTGCGCGGTGCCGCTGCCGCCCGAGCAGGCCGAGACGCTGCGCCAGGCGGGCGACTTCGTGCTGGGGGTGCGCCCCGAGTACGTGACGCCGGCCGGTGAAGGCGAGCCCGGCGCCGTGCCGGTGCATGTCGAGCAGGTGCAGGACATCGGCACCTACTTGATGCTCACCGCCCGCGTGGGCGACGCCGTGCTGCGCGCCCGCCTCAGCCCGGAAACCGCGGCCCCGTCGCCGGGCCAGACGATGTGGCTGTCCCTCGTGGGCCCCCACACCTGCTACTACAAGAACGAGGAGCTGCTGGCATGAACGACGAGCTCAAGCCGGTCAACCAGAAGGCCTGGCTGCTGGTGCTGCCGGTCTTCCTGTGTGTGGCGTTTTCGGCGGTGCTGCCGCTGATGACGGTGGTGAACTACTCGGTGCAGGACATCCTGGCGCCGGGCCGCACGGTCTTCGTGGGCACCGAATGGTTCGCCGAGGTGATGCGCGACCAGTCGCTGCACGCCGCGCTGTGGCGGCAGCTGCAGTTCTCGATGGCGGTGCTGGCGGTGGAGATCCCGCTGGGCATCCTGCTGGCCCTGTCGATGCCCTCGCAGGGCTGGAAGGCCTCGGCCGTGCTGGTGATCGTCGCGCTGTCGCTGCTCATCCCCTGGAACGTGGTGGGCACCATCTGGCAGATCTATGGCCGCAGCGACATCGGCCTGCTGGGCGCCACGCTCGTGAACCTCGGCTTCGACTACAACTACACCGGCAACGCCACCCACGCCTGGCTGACCGTGCTGGCGATGGACGTGTGGCACTGGACACCGCTGGTGGCGCTGCTGTGCTACGCCGGCCTGCGCAGCATCCCGGATGCCTACTACCAGGCCGCGCGCATCGACGGCGCCAGCAAGTTCGCGGTGTTCCGCTACATCCAGCTGCCCAAGCTGCGCGGCGTGCTGATGATCGCGGTGCTGCTGCGCTTCATGGACAGCTTCATGATCTACACCGAGCCCTTCGTGCTCACCGGCGGCGGCCCGGGCAATGCCACCACCTTCCTCAGCCAGTACCTCACCACCAAGGCCGTGGGTCAGTTCGACCTCGGCCCCGCGGCGGCCTTCTCGCTGATCTATTTCCTCATCATCCTGCTGCTGTGCTTCATCCTCTACAACTGGATGCAGCGCGTGGGCACCACGCCGAAGGAGGGCGGGCAATGAACCCGACCGGACGTTTCCAGAAGCGCACGCTCTTCCTGATCGCCTACCTGGTGTTTGCCATCCTGCCCATCTACTGGATGGTCAACATGAGCTTCAAGACCAACCAGGAGATCGTCTCGAGCTTCACCTTTTTCCCGCAGAACTTCACCTGGGACAACTACAAGACCATCTTCACCGATGTGTCCTGGTACTCGGGCTACATCAACTCGCTCACCTACGTGGCGATGAACACGGTGATCTCCATCACCGTGGCCCTGCCGGCGGCCTATGCCTTCTCGCGCTACCGCTTCATCGGTGACAAGCATGTGTTCTTCTGGCTCCTCACCAACCGCATGACGCCGCCGGCCGTCTTCCTGCTGCCCTTCTTCCAGCTCTACACCACGCTGGGCCTGATGGACACGCACATCGCGGTGGCGATGGCCCACCTCGTGTTCAACGTGCCCCTGGCGGTGTGGATCCTGGAAGGCTTCATGAGCGGCGTACCGCGCGAGATCGACGAGACCGCCTACATCGACGGCTACAGCTTCCCGCGCTTTTTCCTCACCATCTTCCTGCCGCTCATCAAGGCGGGTGTGGGCGTGGCCGCCTTCTTCTGCTTCATGTTCAGCTGGGTGGAGCTGCTGCTGGCGCGCACGCTCACCAGCGTGAACGCCAAGCCCATCGTCGCCACGATGACGCGCACAGTCTCGGCCTCGGGCATGGACTGGGCCACGCTGGCCGCGGCCGGGGTGCTCACCATCGTGCCGGGGGCGATCGTGATCTGGTTCGTGCGTCACTACATCGCGAAGGGTTTCGCGATGGGGAGGGTCTGACATGTTCGAGTGGATGGCCTGGACGACACCGGTGGCGGTGTTCTTCATCTGCATTGCGCTGATGCTCGTGGGCATGACCGTGTGGGAGATCAAGTCGCCCACCACCTTGCGCAAGGGCTTCCTGCCGATGGCCACGACGCGTGGCGACCGCCTGTTCATCGGGCTGCTCACGGCGGCCTACATCAATCTCGCCTGGGTGGGCCTGGGTGAGACCTTCACCGAATGGTTCTCGCTGGACGAAGCGCCGTCGGTGTGGGTGAGTTTCGTGCTGTCCATGGGCGTGCTCGCCCTGGTCATGCGCAAGGGCTAGAGGCCCGGGTTTTCCGAACACGGCCCGCCCCTCCCCCGGGGCCGATGTTCCTGACACGAGGGGAGCGCTCATGAGGAGACCTGTGATGAAAGTGCAACTGAAGGCGATCGCCTTCGCCGCGGCCTTGTCCGTCGGACATGTGGCCTGGGCCGACGAGGCTGCCGCGCGGCGCTGGATCGATGCCGAGTTCCAGCCGTCCACCCTGAACAAGGACCAGCAGCTGGCCGAGATGAAGTGGTTCATCGACGCCGCGAAGAAGCTGCAGGCCCGCGGCGTGAAGGAGATCTCGGTGGTGTCCGAGACCATCACCACGCACGAGTACGAGTCCAAGACCCTGGCCCGGGCCTTCGAGGAGATCACCGGCATCAAGGTCAAGCACGACCTGATCCAGGAAGGTGACGTGGTCGAGAAGCTGCAGACCTCGATGCAGTCGGGCAAGTCCATCTACGACGGCTGGATCTCCGACTCCGACCTGATCGGCACGCATTACCGCTATGGCGTGATCATGCCGCTGTCCGACTACATGACCGGCGCCGGCAAGGAATTCACCAACCCGGGCCTGGACCTCAAGGACTTCATCGGCACGAGCTTCACCACCGCACCGGACGGCAAGCTCTACCAGCTGCCCACGCAGCAGTTCGCCAACCTCTACTGGTTCCGCGCCGACCTCTTCGAGCGCAAGGACCTGAAGGACCGCTTCAAGGCCAAGTACGGCTATGACCTGGGCGTGCCGCTGAACTGGAGCGCCTACGAGGACATCGCCGACTTCTTCACCAATGACGTGAAGCAGATCGACGGCAAGCCCATCTACGGCCACATGGACTACGGCAAGAAGGACCCGTCGCTGGGCTGGCGCTTCACCGACGCCTGGCTGTCCATGGCCGGCACCGCCGACATCGGCATCCCCAACGGCAAGCCGGTGGACGAGTGGGGCATCCGCACCACGCCGGACGGCTGCCACCCGGTGGGGGCCTCGGTGTCGCGCGGCGGCGCCACCAACTCGCCGGCGGCCGTCTATGCGCTGACCAAGTACATCGACTGGATGAAGAAGTACGCCCCGCGTGAAGCGATGGGCATGACCTTCGGCGAAGCCGGCCCGGTGCCGGCCCAGGGCCAGATCGCGCAGCAGATCTTCTGGTACACCGCCTTCACGGCCGACATGACCAAGCCCGGCCTGCCGGTGGTGAACGCCGACGGCACGCCCAAGTGGCGCATGGCCCCCGGCCCCAACGGCCCGTACTGGAAGCAGGGCATGCAGAACGGCTACCAGGACGTGGGCTCGTGGACCTTCTTCAAGAACCACGACGCCAACCGCACGGCCGCCGCCTGGCTCTACGCCCAGTTCGTGACCGCCAAGTCGGTGTCGCTGAAGAAGACCATCGTGGGCCTCACGCCCATCCGCGAAAGCGACATCCAGTCCAAGGCCATGACCGACCTCGCGCCCAAGCTGGGGGGCCTGGTCGAGTTCTACCGCAGCCCGGCCCGCGTGGCCTGGACGCCCACCGGCGGCAACGTGCCCGACTATCCGCGCCTGGCCCAGCTGTGGTGGAACAACGTCGCCTCGGCCGTCACCGGCGAGAAGACGCCCCAGGCGGCGATGGACAACCTGGCCGAGGAGATGGACCAGGTGATGGCCCGCCTGCAGCGCGCCGGCATGGCCAACTGCGCGCCCAAGCTCAACCCGAAGAGCGACCCGTCCAAGTGGCTGAGCGACAAGAACGCGCCGTGGAAGAAGCTGGCCAACGAAAAGCCCAAGGGTGAGACCATCGAGTACGAGAAGCTGCTCGCCGCCTGGCGTGCCGGCCGCGTGCGCTGAGCTCCCGGGAAGGGGTCGCAAGGCCCCTTCGCTTCACGGCCCTGCGGCGTCTCCCCGCAGGGCCTTTTTCATGGCGCGCCGTGCAGCGCGTCGTCCACGACTTCGATCCAGTGCCGCACCGGCGTCATCGTGCCGGTCTGCAGGTGCTGGATGCAGCCGATGTTGGCCGAAACGATGGCCTCGGCCTGCAGGGGCAGCAGGTGCGAGAGCTTGCGGTCGCGAAGCTGGTAGGCCAGCTCGGGTTGCAGCACCGAGTAGGTACCGGCCGAGCCGCAGCACAGATGGGATTCGTTGGCAGCCAGCTGCACCTCGAAGCCCAGCTCGCGAAGCGACAGCTCGACGCCCCCGCGCAGCTGCTGGCCGTGCTGGAGCGTGCAAGGCGGATGGAAGGCCAGCTTGCGTGGGCCGATGGCGCGCGGCAGGCGCGACTTCAGCGCAGGCACCAGCGACGGCAGCAACTCGCTCAGGTCGCGCGTGAGCTCGCTGATGCGCCGGGCGCGCTCGGCATAGTCGGGATCGTGCTGCAGGGCATGACCGTACTCCTTCACCGTCACGCCACAGCCCGAGGCGTTCATCACGATCGCCTCGACCTCGCCGCGGCTCACCAGCGGCCACCAGGCGTCGATGTTGCGTCGCATGTCGGCCAGCCCCCCCTCGTGGTCGTTGAGGTGGGTGCGGATGGCGCCGCAGCAGCCCGCGCCGTCGGCCACCAGGGTCTGGATGCCGGCGGCGTCCAGCACGCGGGCGGTGGCGCTGTTGATGTTGGGCATCATGGCCGGCTGCACGCAGCCGGTGAGCATCAGCACCTTGCGCGCGTGCGTGCGCGTGGGCCACTGGTGGGCGCGTGCACTGGTGTCGCGCGGCGGCACCTTGTTCTTCAGTGCGCCGGGCAGCAGCGGGCGCACCACCTGGCCCAGCTTCATCGCCGGGCCGAAGAGCCGCGAGGTCAAGCCCTCGCGCAGCGCGGTGCGCACGAGCGTTTCCCCGGCGGGCCGCTCGACGCGTTCTTCCACGATCTTGCGGCCGATCTCCACCAGGTGGCCGTACTGCACACCCGACGGGCAGGTCGACTCGCAGTTGCGGCAGGTCAGGCAGCGGTCCAGGTGCATCTGCGTCTTGCGCGTGACCGGCTGGCCTTCGAGCACCTGCTTCATCAGGTAGATGCGCCCGCGCGGGCCGTCGAGCTCATCGCCCAGCAGCTGGTAGGTGGGGCAGGTGGCGGTGCAGAAGCCGCAGTGCACGCACTTGCGCAGGATGGCCTCGGCCTCCTGGCCCTCGGGCGTGTTCTGGAACTCGGGGGCGAGATGGGTTTGCATGCGCGAGGGCCGTGCGGTCAGAGGCCGCTCATCAGGCGGCCGGGGTTGAAGAGGCCTTGCGGGTCGAAGGCGGCCTTGAGCGCGTGGTGGATGCGCTGCTGCACCGGCGACAGCGGCGTGAAGACGGGGCCGTCGGCCGGGCCGTGGAAGCGCGTGGCATGGCCGCCGGCCCGCCGGGCCGCCTCGCGCACGGCGGCGGCTGGCGAAGGCGTGCACCACCAGCGTTGCCCGCCGCCCCATTCGATGAGCTGCTCGCCCGCAAGCTTGAGGGGCGGGGTGGTCTGCGGCACCGACACCCGCCACAGGCTGGCGCCGGTCTGCACCGCGGCGCGGGCCTTGGCGAAGAACTCGTCACGCTGGTCGCGCAAGCCCTCCCAGAAGGGATCGGCCTGGTGCGGTGGGATGGTCTCGCCGCCCAGCCGCTGGCAGGCTGCCGAAACCGCCGCCTGGGCACCGCGCAGGCGCAGCAGCAGGGCGCCGCCCCACCAGGCGCTGGCATTCAGCGGCAGCGGCTGGGCGGCCCATTCATTGAGCTGCTGGATGGCGCAGCCCTCGTCCAGTTCAAAACGCAGGGTGGCCGTGGCCGGGGCCACGGGCAGGACCTTGAGCGACACCTCGAGGATCACACCCAGGCTGCCCATCGAGCCGGCCAGCAGGCGCGAAACGTCATACCCGGCCACGTTTTTCATCACCTGCCCGCCAAAGCTCAGCACCTCGGCGCGGCCGTTGAGCATCGTGGCGCCCAGCACGTAGTCGCGCACGGCGCCCACCGCGGCCCGGGAAGGGCCCGAGAGGCCGGCGGCCACCATGCCGCCCACGGTGCCACCGGGCGCAAAGCGCGGTGGCTCGAAGGGCAGGCACTGGCCTTTCTCGGCCAGCGCGGCTTCCAGGTCGGCCAGCGGCGTGCCGGCGCGCACGGTGACCACGAGCTCGGTGGGTTCGTAGCTGGAGATGCCGGCCAGCGGCCGCAGGTCCAGGGGCTCGCCTTGCAAGGGCTCGCCGTAGAAGGCCTTGGTCTGTCCGCCGTGGATGGCCAGCGCGCGCTGGTCGGCCATCGCGGCACGCACCTGGTCGAGCAGCCGCTCGAGGATGGGGTCGGGGGTCATGCGGGGCGGGTCAGAAACGTTCCAGCTCGGGGAAGGGCAGCAGCCCCTTGCGCACGTGCATCTTGCCGTACTCGGCACAACGGTTGAGCGTGGGCACGAGCTTGCCGGGGTTGAGGCCCTCCGCCGGGTCGAAGGCGCGCTTGAGCGCGCGCATCTGCTCCAGCTCTTCGGGGGCGAACTGCACGCACATCGAACTGAGCTTCTCGACGCCCACCCCGTGCTCGCCGGTCACCGTGCCGCCCAGGGCCACGCTGGTTTCCAGGATGTCGGCGCCGAAGAGCTCGCAGCGGTGCAGCTGGTCGGGGTCGTTGGCGTCGAAGAGGATGAGCGGATGCAGGTTGCCGTCGCCGGCATGGAAGACATTGGCGCAGCGCAGGCCGTATTTCTTCTCCATCTGCGCGATGGCGATGAGGATGTCGGCCAGGCGCTTGCGAGGAATGGTGGAGTCCATGCACATGTAGTCGGGGCTGATGCGTCCGCTGGCGGGGAAGGCATTCTTGCGCCCGCTCCAGAACTTCAGCCGCTGCGCCTCGTCCTTGCTCACCTCCACGCGCGTGGCCCCCGAGGCGACGAGCACGTCCATCATGCGCGCGATCTCCTCGGCCACTTCCTCGGGCGTGCCGTCGCTCTCGCACAGCAGGATGGCCTCGGCGTCGAGATCGTAGCCGGCGTGCACGAAGTCCTCGACGGCCGCGGTCATGGGCTTGTCCATCATCTCCAGCCCGGCGGGGATGATGCCGGCGGCGATCACGTTGGCCACGGCGTCGCCGGCCTTGCGGATGTCGTCGAAGCTGGCCATGATGCAGCGCGCCAGTTGCGGCTTGGGCACCAGTCTCACGGTCACTTCCGTCACCACGCCCAGCAGGCCCTCGCTGCCGATGAAGACGGCCAGCAGGTCCAGGCCCGGGGCATCCAGCGCCTCGCTGCCGAGTTCCAGCGGCTCGCCCTCCACGGTGTAGCCGCGCACCTTGAGCACGTTGTGCACCGTCAGGCCGTACTTCAGGCAGTGCACGCCGCCGGAGTTCTCGGCCACGTTGCCGCCGATGGTGCAGGCGATCTGGCTGCTCGGGTCGGGCGCGTAGTACAGCCCGAAGGGCGCAGCCGCTTCGCTGATGGCCAGGTTGCGCACGCCCGACTGCACCACGGCGGTCCGCGCGTGGGGGTCGATGCGCACGATGCGGTTGAACTTGGCCAGGCTCAGCGTCACGCCCAGGCGGTGGGGCAGGGCGCCCCCTGACAGGCCGGTGCCGGCGCCGCGTGCCACCACCGGCACCTGCAGGCGATGGCAGGCACGCAGCACGGCGGCCACCTGATCCTCGGTTTCCGGCAGGGCCACGGCCAGGGGCTGCTCGCGGTAGGCGGTCAGTCCGTCACATTCGTAAGGCGTGGTGTCTTCCCGGTGCCAGAGCAGGGCGTGGGCGGGCAGCACCTGGGAGAGCGCCGCCACCACCTCGGCCTGGCGGCGGGGGCGGTCGGGAGCGTCAGCCGCTTCGGCCAGGGCCTGGGCGGGCAGCGGAGCGTTCATCGGGGGTCTCCTCGTTTGCCGTCACTGTAACGTCCCCAGGCTGAGCGCGGGCTGAATCGCCGCCAGCACAGGCATCATTTCGCTTTTGCGCCGGACGCAAGAATGCAAGGCCTTGCGCTCCGTCAGACAATGGTGTCCATGAACAGAACGGCTCCCTCCCTGTCCACCCGCGCGATGGCCGCCCCCTTGGTGGCGCTGGCCTTCCTTGTCCTCGCCCACGTGATCTGGCTGGTCCTGCCCGCGCAGGCCACGATGGCGCTGATGAGCGAACACGGCCTGGTCGAAGGCCTGAACGTGGCCCTTTACGTCGCCGTGGCCGCCCTGGTGGTGTTGTGGCGGCGGCCCGAGGACGACTGGCGGCTGTGGACCTCGCTGGCCATCGTCATGCTGGCGTTTGCGGCGCGCGAGATGGATTGGCACAAGGCCTTCACCGGCACGAGTGTGCTCAAGTTCAGCTTCTTCCTGCGCGATGGCGAACCGCTGCATCGCGTGGTGGCCGGTGCGGTGCTCGTGCCCGTGGCCCTGGCCAGTGCCTATCTCTTGCTGCGGCAGGGGCCGGGCCTGCTGGGGGGGCTGCGCCGGCTCGATCCGGTGGCCGTCACGGTGGTGGTGTTCGCCGTCACCCTGGTGGTGGGCAAGATCGCCGACCGGGCCCCCGCCATCCTGGCCGAGGAGTACGGCATCGCGCTGAGCGCGAACGTGCGGGCCTGGCAGACCTCGATCGAGGAGGTGATGGAACTCGCCCTGGCCTTCCTGGTGGCCCTGGGGGCCTGGCAGCACCGCCGGCGCGATTCCGCGCCTTGAATCAGCCCGGGCGCGCCTTGGCAGCGCGTCGTGTGCGGGCCACCGGCGCGGCCTTCTTGGGCGTCGCGGCCTGCACGGCCACCTGGCCGGCGGCCTTGCCGGCCCGGGCGGCCAGCCCCGCGGCCCCGGCCGCTCCCGCCTTGACCTGACCCGCCGCCTTGCCCGCCGTGGCCACGCCCTTGCGCAGGGTTTCCTCGGCGGCGGTGAACGACTGCTTGACCAGGCTGCCGGCCAGGTTGCGGGCCGATTCGCTGGCGGCATCCTTCATGGCCGTGGCGGCCAGGCTCGTGAATTGCCGCGACAGCGCACCCCACCATTGCATCGGATCGACCGGAGGCGTGGCGCCGCCGGCGACCTTGGACGCAGCTTTCGCGACCGGGCGCTTGCGCGCACGCGGTTTCCCGCTGGCGGGCGCGGCAGGCGAGGCGGCCTGATCTGCAGCGGCGGGCATGCGCAGCGTCAGGGACTCGCGCAGCGCTTCCACCGGCACGTTCATGGTCTTGAGCGTCGACAGCGTCATGCGCTGCACTTCCAGGGCCTGGATGGTGGCGCCCAGCATGCGGGCGTTCTGTTCCAGCCAGAACTGCACCGTGCGCAGCTCCTCGATGCGCTTTTCCAGCTCCTCGGGGTTGAGCGTGGGGGCCACCCACTGGCCGAAGTTCGGCAGGGCCGAGCCCGCATTCTTCACCAGGCCTTGCAGGAAATCGAAACCGGGCACCAGCTTGCCGATGCCTTGCAGGGGGTCGCTCATCGCGGGGCTCTCCGTTGTCGGGTCATTGCCACCCATTGTGCGCCGGCCCTGGCGGCCCGGCCAACTGCGGCCGACCCCAAGAGACCGCAGGCTGGAAGCAAACCCGCGTCTGTGGCAGGCTTGCAGTGTCATTCCCAAGGAACGCACATGACCTCCATCCGGCTGGCCCCCCACACCAAGGACCTGGGCGACGGTTTCATGGTCCGGCGGCTGCTGCCTGCTCTGGCAGCGCGCGCTGTCGGACCCTTCGTCTTCTTCGACCACATGGGTCCGGCCGAGTTTGCGCCGGGCCAGGGCCTGGACGTGCGGCCCCACCCGCACATCGGCCTGGCCACCGTCACCTATCTCTTCGACGGGGCCATCACCCATCGCGACAGCCTGGGCACGGTGCGCGACATCCGTCCCGGCGACGTGAACTGGATGGTGGCCGGCCGCGGCATCGTGCACTCGGAACGCTCGCCCCAGGCCGAGCGCGCCGCCGGACACCGCCTGCACGGCATCCAGACCTGGCTGGCCCTGCCCCTGGCCGATGAGGACACCCTGCCCGATTTCGTGCACGTGCCGGCCGAGGGCCTGCCCGAGATCCGTGCCACAGGGGTGCACCTGCGCGTGATCGCAGGGGATGCCTTCGGCCAGACCTCCCCGGTGCCGGTGCGCACCCGCACGCTCTATGTGGCGGGTGAGATCGAGACGGCCGCGCACATGGAAGTGCCGCTCGAGCACGAGGAGCGGGCGGTGTACGTGGTGTCGGGCTCGCTCACGGCCGATGGGGAGCCGCTGAACCCGGGCGACATGCTGGTGCTGCCGCCGCGCCCGGTGCGGCTGCGTGCGCTCGAGGCCACGCGTTTCATGCTGGTGGGGGGCGATGCGCTCGACCTGGGCCCGGAAAACACCGGCGATCACCCGCGCCACATGCGCTGGAATTTCGTGTCGTCGCGCCAGGAACGCATCGAGGAGGCCGTGCAGGCCTGGTCACGGCAGGACGCCGCGGCCTTCCCGCCGGTGCCCGGCGAGACCGAGTTCATCCCTTACCCCTGAGCGAGCACCTCGGCATCGATCGCGCCCATCAGCGGCGCGCCGTCGTCGGCCTGCAGCTCGATGTGGACACGGTCGCCACCCAACAGCCAGGCGCTGCGTGGCTCGCCGTGGGCGCGGGTTTCCTGGGCCCGCTTTTCGGCCAGGCAGGCCATGCCGTCGGCGGCGCTCGCCCCCAGGGGGCCGCTGTGCACCACAGTGCCCGCCGGCAAGCTGCGCGTGCGGGCCGCCTGTGCCAGCCAGCGGCCCACATGCCAGCCCATCGCGGCGGCGGCATCGAAACGACCCAGTCGCCGACCCTGGGCCTGCACGAGCAGGGGGCGATGCACCCGCCCGCGCTGCCAGGCCTCGCCCAGCTCGTCGGGCGTGAGAGCCACCGGCCCGTAGCTCGTGGCCGGGCGGGCATGCAGCAGGCCCCACGCGCGCTCACGCTCGGCCATCAGCACCGCGGGCAGCGTCCAGGTGTTGGCCAGCGTCAGCAGGCGCACGCTCTCCAGGGCCTCGCTGGGGCTGCTGCCGGCGGCCAGATCGCCCGTCAGCACGGCCAGCCCCGCGCCCAGATCCAGGGCCTCGCCCGGCAGCGGCGGCACCAGCGGGTCGACGGGGCCGAGGCTCGCACCGGCCACCGGGGTCACGATCGGGCCCTCGGCCTTGGGCGGCACGGGCAGGCCCAGGCGTTCCAGATGCGCCGGGCTGGCCCAGGCATCGTAGGCCTGCACCGGACGGGGCAGCGGGGCCATGCACATCGCCGGCTCGAAAGGGAAGGCATGGCGTGCGCGGCCCTGGTTGAGCGTCACGTACAGATCCTGCAACTGCGGCGACAGGAAGTTCCAGTCGTCCAGCACCTGCTGCAATCGGGTCGCGATGCTGGTCGCATAATGGGCCGTGGTCAGGTCGCGCGAGACCACGACGAGTTGTCCGTCGCGCGAGCCATCCTTGTACGTGGCAAGTTTCATGATTCCTATGCGTATCGCAGCCGTCCGGCATTGTAGGCAGTGGGCCTCCACCCGCCTCGGGCATGCCGAATGAACCGATGATGTGGCGTCGACGCACCCTGTTGGGGGCGGCCTTGGCCGTGCCCTGGTGGGTGCGCGCCGACGGTGGGGCTGCGTCCCCGGGCTGGCCCGGGCCGGTCACGCTCGACTACCGCATGAGCCGCGGCCTGTTGTCGGGCACGGGGCGCCTGACCTGGCAGCCCGAGGGTGAGCGCTACCTCCTGCGACTGGAGGCGCGCCTGCCGTTGCTGGGCACCTTGCTGACCCAGACCAGCGCCGGACGATTGGGGCCCCAGGGCCTGGTGCCCGAGCGCTTCACCGACGAGCGTTTGCGGCGTCCGGCTCGTTCGGCCGACTTCCAACGGCCCGATGGCCCCATCCGCTTCACCGGGCGCAGCGAGACCGCCCCCTTGCAGCCAGGCATGCAGGATCGCCTGAGCTGGATGCTGCAGCTGGCCTGGAGGGCGCAGAACGAACCCCGCTTGCGCGAGGTCGGACGCGAGCTCGAGATGCCGGTGGTGGGTGCCCGCGGCGACGTGGATCTCTGGCTCCTGCGCGCTCTGGGTGCTCAAACGGTGACCCTGGCGGGGGGGCGCACGGTGAAGGCGATGCGCTACGAGCGGCTGCCCCGCGAACCCGGCGACACACGCGCCGACATCTGGCTGGACCCATCCCGCCACCACCTGCCGGCCCGGGCCCGCCTGGGCGATGCCAAGGACGAGCCGCTCGAACTGGTCCTCGTCGGTTCCTGACCACGCCCTCTCAAGCGGGGGCTCGATCGGCCGAAATCATGGTCACGGGGCCGATGCTTGAAACTTGCCGGGCCAACCCCAGATCCCAGGGAAAGGGATCTGCGCCGGATGTTCCGCGGGGTCCTCGCAAGGAGTGCCTGATGCAAATGCTCTACAACTCGGACAACTTCGCTGTCGTGGCCTTCGAGGTGCCCGCCCGCGAGGCGGCGACTGCGGCCGCCGAGGCGGAGGGAGCACTCACACGCGGGGGCTATGAGATCGTGGACAAGTTCTCGCGCAAGGAGATCTACCTCGAGGGGGCGCTGGCCGAAAGCTTCAAGGCCGGTGTCGAGGCCCTGATCGAGACCTCCCCCAGCGTCGAGGAGATCGACGCCTACATCGAGCGCTTCGCCTCGCTGATGCACCAGCCCGTCGTTCTGCACTGAAGTCCCCGCCCGCCGCGGGGCCGGCGGGCTTCCCATGCTGCGCGGCCTGCGCTATCGTGGCCGCACGGCCGCCCCAGGCGGCGCCGCCCTGGCCACACGGAGGTGCCCATGGTTCGACGCTTGGCAGATGCACGTGCATGGCCCTCGCCTGGCTTGCGGGATGCGCCCGTGCTCGATCGCATGTGCTCGCACTTCGTGCTCACGCTCACGCTGCGTCATCCTGGCCGCATCAATCTGAGGCGCGACTGGAATGCCCTGCTGTCGCTCACCGGGCGCCACCTGGTGTGGCCGGGGCCCGTGCTGCAGCGAGTGCGCGATTACCTCGGGCGCCGCTGCCTCGGTAATGCGCTGTGGCGGGGCCATGAGCGCCTCGACGACGAAGCCTTCCTCACCCGCCATGGCGCCTGGCGAGGCCCCTACGAAGAGGGCACGCTGTTCTTCTACCTCGACGAATACATCAAGGATGCGCCCAAGGACCTGATGTCGGTGCTGGGCGCCACGCGCGACTGGCTCGAACGCGATCTCCAGCGTGAATCCATCCTGGTGCAGCAGAACATCGACGCCTTGGGGGGGCTGCTGCAGCTCAATCCCGCCGAACGGGCACTGCTGCTGTACGGCACGCTGGCGCGCTACCAGCGCGAGTTGCGCGGCCTGCTGGTCGAGTTCAAGGTGGCCAATGCCCACGAGGCCTATGCCCTGCTGGCCGAGGTGGCCCAGGTCGATGAACGCGAGGTGGCCGAGGCCTTGCGCGCGGGCTCGCGCCTCGAGCGCATCGGCATGGTCGAGAACCTCATCTCCGAGCACAACATCACCGATCTGGCCGACCTGATGAAGGTGTCCGAACAGCTGCCGCCGGTGCTGATGCGCGAGTATCGCGACCCCAATGACCTGATGGCCGTCTTCACCCGGCCTGCGATCGCAAGCGAACTGGCGCTCGAGGACTTCCACTATGTCGCCGACGATGCCCGCGTGATGGCAGCCCTGCTGCGCAATGCCGTGGCGCGGCGCGAGCTTGGCGTCAACATCCTCGTGTACGGCCCGCCCGGCACGGGCAAGACCGAGCTGGCCAAGGTCGTTGCCCGATCTGCCGGTCTGGAGTTGTACGAAGTGGAGTATGCCGACCGCGATGGCAACTCGCTGTCGGGCCGCGACCGCTACCGCTCGCTGCAGATCAGCCAGGTCTTCCTCAAGGGCAGCCCCAACGTGGCCCTGCTCTTCGACGAGGTCGAGGACGTTTTTCCGCCACTGTCCACCGACACGGCGCAATGGATGGCCCGGCTCGATGCCGGCGACGGCCCGCCCAACGGCTCGGTCAGCGGCAAGGCCTGGGTCAACCAGGTGCTCGAGAGCAACCCGGTGCCGGTGATCTGGGTCACCAACCGCATCGAGCAGATCGACCCGGCCTTCCGCCGCCGCTTCCAGTACCACCTGGAGCTGCGCTCGCCCCCGCCCGGCGCCCGCGAGGGTCTGGTGCGCAAGGCCCTGGCCGACGCCCGCGTGGGTGAGGACTTCGTGGCCCGTCTGGCGGCGCGCAAAGGCCTCACGCCGGCGCAGATCCGCACTGCGGTGCGCTTTGCACATCTGGCGCGCGAGGGCGAGGACGAAGCGGGCCTGGAGCCGTTGATCGAACGCCAGCTCGCCAATGCCGACCGGGCGCTGGGCGTGGGGGCCGGAGAGCGCGGCGCGCGAGTGAGCGTCACCCACTACGACCTCGACCTGCTGCACACCGAATCGCGCTTCCCGGTGCCGCGCATCGTCGAGGCCCTGCGCCGCCGCCAGGTGGGCACCCTGTGCTTCCACGGCCCGCCGGGCAGCGGCAAGACGGCGCTGGCCGAGCACATCGCCGCCGAGCTGCAGCAGCCCCTGCTGGTGCGCCAGGCCTCGGATCTTGTGAGCAAGTACGTGGGCGAGACCGAGCAGAACATGGCGCGCATGTTCGAGGAGGCCCAGGCCGAAGGTGCGGTGCTGCTGCTCGACGAAGCCGACAGCTTCCTGCGCAGCCGCCGCATGGCCGAACGTCACTACGAGGTCAGCGAAGTCAACGAGATGCTCCAGGGCATGGAGCGCTTCGCCGGCATCTTCATCTGCACCACCAACCTCTTCGAGGACCTCGACGAAGCTGCACTGCGCCGCTTCACCTTCAAGATCCGCTTCCACGCGCTCACGCCGGCCCAGCGCGAACGCATGTTCGCCACCGAGGCCCTGGGCGACCCGAAGGCCTGCCTCGACCGCGAACACGTCGAGCGCCTGGCCCGGCTCGACCAGCTCACCCCTGGCGATTTCGCCGCCGTATGCCGGCAGGTGGACATCCTGGGCACGGCCTTCTCGCCCGACGAATTCCTGGCCCAGCTCGAAGCCGAACACCGCACCAAGCCGGATGTGCGCACGCGGCGGGCCATGGGCTTCATGCACTGAAGCACGGTAGCGCGCGATAAGGCCTTGACCCGCCTCAAGATTGACCGGGGGCAGCCGATACAGGCCGAATGAACGGCACCTGGCTCGAACCCCGCTACGACACCCTGACGGTCGTGGCGTCGGTCTTCATTGCGATCTACGCCTCGTACGTGGCGCTCGATCTGGCCAAACGTGTGGTCGGCAGCGACCGCACGGTCGCTCGAGGCTGGCTGCTCGGGGGGTCGGTGGCCATGGGCACCGGCATCTGGGCGATGCACTTCGTCGGGATGCTGGCCTACCAGTTGCCCATCGACATCGGCTACGACCCCTGGCGTACCTTCGTGTCGTGGGTGGCGGCCGTGGCGGTCTCGCTGGTCGCCCTGGGCGTGGCCACGCGCCGCAAGCTCACTGTCGTGCGCCTGGTGGCCGGGTCGCTGGCCATGGGCGCGGGCATCTGTGCCATGCACTACCTGGGCATGGCGGCGATGGTGATGCGGCCGGGCATCGTCTGGGACCTCGGGCTGGTGGCGGCCTCCGGGGCGATTGCCGTCGGAGCGTCGGCGGTCGCGCTGATGATCTTCTTCTGGCTGCGCCGCCGCACGCAAGTGGCTGCCGGTGTGTGGCAGATGGTGGCGGCGGTCGTGATGGGCCTGGCGATCGCCGGCATGCACTACACCGGCATGGCTGCGGCGCACGTGGCCCAGGGCTCGGTGTGTCTGAGTGCGCAGGGGCTGCGAGGGGCCGAGCTGGCCACGGTGGTGGTGATGGTGGCGGTCGTGCTGTTGACCATCACCCTGCTGGTGTCCATCCTCGACGCCCGCCTGCAGTCCAAGACCTCGCGCCTGGCGCACTCCCTGCAGGCTGCAAATGACAAGCTGCTCCGCATGGCTTTCGAGGACCCGCTCACGGGCCTGCCCAACCGCCTGATGTTCGAAGAGCGCCTGAGCCATCTGGCCACGCAGGCCGGCCGACAGGTCCGTCGCGCGGCGGTACTGTTCATCGACCTGGACGGCTTCAAGCCCATCAACGACCTCTGGGGCCACCACACCGGCGACGAGGTCTTGCGTCGGATTGCCGGCCGGCTGCAAGAACTCACGCGCGCGGCCGACACCGTGGCCCGCGTCGGGGGCGACGAGTTCGTGATGCTGATCGAGGACATGCCCGACAACGAGGCGGCCGCCCAGGTGGCCGAGCGCATCATCGAAGCGATCAGCCAGCCGGTCCGCCTGGGCGAGCGCGAGGCCACCGTGTCCTGTTCCATCGGCATTTCGGTGCATCCCGATGACGGGCAGGGACACAAGCTGCTGGGCCAGGCCGACGCGGCGATGTACACCGCCAAACGGGCGGGGCGCGGCTGCTACAGATTCTTCGAACCCCGCATGGACGCCGGTGTGCACGAACAGGTGGAGATGCATCGCGATCTGCGCATCGCAATCGCCCAGGGGCAGCTGCGGCTGCTGTACCAGCCCAAGGTGCATGGCGGCAGCGGACAGATCACGGGGGTGGAAGCGCTGGTGCGCTGGGAACATCCGCGGCGCGGCGTCCTCAGCCCGGCGCTGTTCATCCCCGTGGCCGAGCGCTTTGGCCTGATCGGCGCGCTGGGCCACTGGGTGATCTCCGAGGCCTGCCGGCAGATCCAAGCCTGGGCCCGCGAAGGATTGCGCATGCGCGTGGCCATCAACCTCTCGGCACACCAGCTCCAGCAGGACGATCTGGCCGACCGCATCGAGGAGGCGCTGCGCAGCCATGGAGTCGAGCCCTCCCAGCTGACCTTCGAACTTACCGAGTCGGCGGCGATGGAGGATGCGGAACTGACCCTGCGCACCTTCGAGCGCCTGGCCGCCATCGGCATCACGCTGTCGATCGACGATTTCGGCACCGGCTATTCCAGCCTGAGCTACCTCAGCCGCCTGCCCACGCAGCAGCTCAAGATCGACCGCTGCTTTGTGCAGGAACTCGAAACCAGTGCGGATGCGCGGGCGATCGTGGATGCCGTGGTGCGGCTGGCCCACGCCCTGGGTCGCCAGGTGGTGGCCGAAGGTGTGGAGACCGAGGCGCAATGCCGCCTCCTGCAGGCGCTGGGCTGCGACGAGCTCCAGGGCTTCCTGTTTGCCAAACCCATGGCGCCGGACCGCCTCAGCCTGTGGGCCCTGGGCGGCACGGAAACAAGATCCCCCGACTTCCGGGCCTCCATCTACGACGCCACGCTCGACGCCCCTGCGCGCTGAGCTACATCTGCTCCCAGGGCAGCCCGTCGTGGCGCCAGCCGTTGAGGCGGCCACGGTGGGCCTGCGCATCGAGATCGCCCTCGAAGCCGTGCAGCACGTGGGCGACCTGCGTGAAGCCGGCTGCTTCCAGGGCACGGCCGGCTTCGACGGTGCGGTTACCCGAACGGCACAGCAGCACCAGCGGCCGTCGCGGGCTGCCGGCCTCGCGCAGCACCTGCCGGACAAAGCGGGCCTCGTCGATGGCCATGTCGGGGTATTCGTACCACGGGACGTGCACAGCCCCTGGCGGGTGGCCCACATAGAGATACTCGATCTCCATGCGCACGTCCACGAGGAGCGCGTCGGGGTGGGCCTGCAGGTAGTCCCAGGCCTGGCGGGGGGTGAGGTCTTGCATCGCGGTGTTCCTGTGCGCATTGTTGCGCAGCCCGGCGCCGGGCGGGGCCTTGACGCTCTGCCTACAATCGCGTCCATGGACACCCGACCCTACACCCGAGCTGCCGCTTTGCCGGCCCTGATGCGCGAGCGCATCGTTATCCTCGACGGGGCCATGGGAACCATGATCCAGCGCTACAAGCTGGGCGAGGCCGACTACCGCGGCACGCGCTTCACCGACCACCCCAAGGACCTCAAGGGCAACAACGAGCTGCTGCAGTTCACGCGGCCCGACGTGATCACCGAGATCCACGAGGCCTACCTGGCCGCGGGTGCCGACATCCTCGAGACCAACACCTTCGGCGCCACCTCGGTGGCCCAGGAGGACTACGGACTGGCGCCCCTGGCGCGCGAGATGAACGTCGCAGCGGCCCGCCTGGCGCGCGCGGCCTGCGACAAGTACAGCACGCCGGACAAGCCGCGCTTCGTGGCCGGTGCCTTCGGCCCCACGCCCCGCACGGCCAGCATCAGTCCGGACGTGAACGACCCGGGCGCGCGCAACGTCGATTTCGACACCCTGCGCGCCGCCTACTACGAGCAGGCCGAGGGGCTGCTGGAAGGCGGCGCCGACCTCTTCCTGGTCGAGACCATCTTCGACACCCTGAATGCCAAGGCGGCCATCTTCGCCATCGACGAACTCTTCGAAGCCACCGGCGAGCGATTGCCCGTGATCATCTCGGGCACCGTCACCGACGCGTCCGGGCGCATCCTCTCGGGCCAGACGGTCAGCGCCTTCTGGCATTCGGTGCGTCACGCCCAGCCCATCGCCGTGGGCCTGAACTGCGCGCTGGGTGCTGCATTGATGCGCCCCTACCTGGAAGAGCTGGCCAAGGCGGCCGGCGACACCTTCATCTCCTGCTACCCCAATGCGGGCTTGCCCAACCCGATGAGCGAGACCGGCTTCGATGAGACGCCGGACGTCACCGGGGGGCTGATGGAAGAGTTTGCGCGGGCGGGCCTGCTCAACATTGCCGGTGGCTGCTGCGGCACCACGCCGGAACACATTGCGGCCATTGCCCAGCGCGTGGGCCGTTACCAGCCGCGTTGCCAGGCCCAGGGCCTGTTCAGCGGTCTGGTGCCCCAGGCCGCCTGAGGCCAGCGGGCGCCCTCAGGGCGCCGGGGCGCTGATCAGCAGATCCACCCGACGGTTCAACGCTCGGCCCTCGGGCGTGGCGTTGTCGGCCACCGGCTCGGCCTTGCCGCGGCCCTCGGCGCTCAGCCGCTCGAAGGCGATGCCCCGTGCAATGAGGTAGTCGCGGGTCGATTCGGCCCGTTCCTTCGACAGGCGGTTGTTCAGCGCATCCGATCCCCGGCTGTCGGTGTGGCCGACGATCTGCACCCGGGTGCCGGGCGCCTCGGCCAGGGCCGCTGCCACGGCATCCAGGGTCTGGCGGAAGCCCGCGGTGACGGCGGTGCGGCCGCTCTCGAAGGCGCTGTCTCCGGTGGCGCGCACCTGCAGCCGGTTGTCTTCGGTGCGTTGCACGGTCACCTGGCCGGCGCGTGCCACACCGAGCAGGCGCTGGGCCAGGGCCTCCATGCCAGCGGTCCAGGCATGGCCATCGATCACCGACACTGCCGGACCGGGGGGTGGGGCCGGTGCGGTCGAGGTGCTGGGCGTGGGCTCAGAGGGTGCGGCGGGCGGGGCGGTCTCGCAGCCGGCCACCAGTGCAGCACTCAGGGCCAGCGCCCATCGCAGCAGGGATGCCTCGGGCATGGGGTCTCCTCCGGGTGGGATGATGTCTGGGCAGCAAAAAGGCCCCGGGCCGGGAAGGGCGCGCGGGGCCGGACAGGTCAACGGGCCTGGGCAGACTGCTCACGCTCGGCGATGTAGATCTCCACACGGCGGTTCTTCGAGCGTCCGTCCACGGTGTCGTTGCTGGCCACCGGCTCGCGGCTGCCGCGGCCGTCGATGGCGATGCGCGAAACCGCCACCCCGCGCGCTACCAGGTAGTCGCGCGTGCTGGCGGCGCGCTCGATGGACAGAGGGTTGTTCACCGCATCGCTGCCCGTGGAGTCGGTGTGGCCGACGATGCGGATCTCGGTGGTGGGATGCTCACGCATGCTCTGCGCGAACTTGTCGAGCACGCCGCCGAGCTGCGGCCGCACGGCCGAGCGGCCCACGTCGAAGCCGGCGTCGGACGGGATCTGCACGCGGATCTGGTTGTCCGGCGTGCGCTCCACACCGATGCCGGTGCCTGCGCTGGCCTGCTCCATCTTGGCCCGCTGCTCTTCCATGCGCTTGGACCAGATGTAGCCGCCCAGGGCCCCCACGGCCGCGCCGGCTGCGGCGCCGGTGGCGGCACTGCGGCCCTTGTTGCCGCCAGCGGTGGCCACACCGATCACCGCGCCCGCGGCGGCACCGATGCCCGCCCCCTTGGCGGTGTTGGATTGCGTCTCACTCATGTTGGCGCAGCCTGCAGCCGCCAGGGCCAGGGCGCACACAGCCACGACATTGCGTTTCATGGACATTCCTTACGACAAAAAACGGTGGAGGGAAGATTCGAGCCCAGGCGGCGCATTCGCGCAAGTGCCTGACGTTGAAAAATGTAACAAGCTTGCATCCCCCGGGCTGCCGAGACGGTGGGGCCGTCCGACGTTGGAGCCCATCGCTTAGAATCCAGTTCCTCCAAGGAGCGTTGCAGCATCGGCCGCTGGCCGGTGTCAGGCTTGGATTTCTTTTGCAACGACGCTCACCCGCGCCACGGGTGAGCCGTGGCCCACTTCCGGACTGGCCATGACCTCGATCCCTGCCCCTGCCGCCCCTGTGGCCCCGATGCGACTCTCGGGCCTCGAGCCCGTGCTGATCGGTGACGACACGCTCTTCGTCAACATCGGCGAGCGCACCAACGTCACCGGATCCAAGGCCTTCGCGCGCATGATCCTCAACGGCCAGTTCGAGGAAGCCCTCGCGGTGGCGCGCCAGCAGGTGGAGAACGGCGCCCAGATCATCGACATCAACATGGACGAGGCCATGCTCGACAGCAAGGCCGCGATGGTGCGCTTCCTGCAGCTGGTGGCCAGCGAGCCCGAGATCGCGCGCGTGCCCATCATGATCGACTCCTCGAAGTGGGAGGTCATCGAGGCCGGCCTGAAATGCATCCAGGGCAAGGGCCTGGTGAACTCGATCTCGCTCAAGGAAGGCGAGGCCGAGTTCAAGCGCCAGGCGCGCCTCATCCGGCGCTACGGCGCGGCCACCGTGGTGATGGCCTTCGATGAGCAGGGCCAGGCCGACACCTTCGCGCGCAAGACCGAGATCTGCGCACGCGCCTACCGCATCCTGGTCGAGGAGGTGGGCTTCCCGCCCGAGGACATCATCTTCGACCCCAACATCTTCGCGATTGCCACCGGCATCGAGGAGCACAACAACTACGCGGTCGACTTCATCGACGCCACGCGCTGGATCAAGCAGCATCTGCCCGGCGCCAAGGTGTCGGGTGGCGTGTCCAACGTGAGTTTCTCCTTCCGCGGCAATGAGCCGGTGCGCGAGGCCATCCACACCGTGTTCCTGTACCACGCCATCCAGGCGGGCATGGACATGGGCATCGTCAACGCCGGCATGGTGGGTGTGTACGACGAGCTCGACCCCGAACTGCGCGAGCGGGTGGAGGACGTCGTGCTCAACCGCCGCCCGGACTCCACCGAACGTCTGCTTGAGATCGCCGAGGCGGTGAAGGGGTCGGCCAAGGACGACAGCGCCCGCCTGGCCTGGCGCGCGCAGCCGGTGGAAGAGCGCCTGTCGCACGCCATGGTGCATGGCATCACCGACTTCATCGTCGACGACACCGAGGAGATGTGGCAGAAGATCCGCGCCGGCGGTGGCCGGCCGCTGCACGTGATCGAGGGCCCCCTGATGGCCGGCATGAACATCGTGGGCGACCTCTTCGGCGCCGGCAAGATGTTCCTGCCCCAGGTGGTGAAGAGCGCGCGCGTGATGAAGCAGGCCGTGGCCCACCTCGTGCCCTACATCGAGGAGGAAAAGCGCCAGCTCGAGGCCGCCGGCGGCGACGTGAAACCCAAGGGCAAGATCGTCATCGCCACCGTCAAGGGCGACGTGCACGACATCGGCAAGAACATCGTCACCGTCGTGCTCCAGTGCAACAACTTCGAGGTCGTCAACATGGGCGTGATGGTGCCCTGCCAGGACATCCTCGCCCGCGCCAAGGTCGAAGGCGCCGACATCGTCGGCCTGTCGGGCCTGATCACGCCCAGCCTCGAGGAGATGCAGTACGTGGCCGCCGAGATGCAGCGCGACGAGCACTTCCGCGTGAAGAAGATCCCGCTGCTCATCGGCGGGGCCACCACCAGCCGCGTGCACACGGCCGTGAAGATTGCGCCGCACTACGAGGGCCCGGTGGTCTACGTGCCCGATGCCTCGCGCAGCGTGGGCGTGTGCTCGGATCTGCTCTCCGACGAACGCGCGGCGAAGTACCTGGACGACCTGCGCGCCGACTACGAAAAAGTGCGCCAGCAGCATGCCAACAAGAAGCAGACCCCGCTGGTGAGCCTGGCCCAGGCGCGTGCGAACAAGACGCCCATCGACTGGGCCGCCTACGAACCCACCAAGCCGAAGTTCATCGGGCGGCGGCTCTTTCGCAACTACGACCTCGGTGAGATCGCCCAGTGCATCGACTGGGGGCCCTTCTTCCAGACCTGGGACCTGGCCGGCCCCTTCCCGGCCATCCTCACTGACGAGGTCGTTGGCGAATCGGCACGCCGTGTCTACAGCGATGGCCAGCGCATGCTCAAGCGCCTGATCGACGGCCGCTGGCTCACGGCGCATGCAGTGATCGGCCTGTACCCGGCGGCCCAGGTGAGCGACGACGACATCGTGCTCTATGCCGACGAGGCCCGCACCCAGCCGCTCATGACCTGGCACGGCATGCGCATGCAGTCCGAGCGGCCGGTGGTCGATGGCGTGCGCCGCCCCAACCGCTGCCTGGCCGATTTCGTCTCTCCGCTGAACAACGACTATGTCGGGATGTTTGCTGTGACCGCCGGGATTGGTGTGGAGAAGAAGGAACAGTACTTCCTCGACGACCATGACGACTATTCGGCCATCATGCTCAAGGCCCTGGCCGACCGCCTGGCCGAAGCCCTGGCCGAACGCATGCATCAGCGCGTGCGCACCGAACTGTGGGGCTACGCCTCCGACGAGGCGCTCTCCAACGAGGAACTGATCGCCGAAAAGTACCGCGGCATCCGCCCGGCACCCGGCTACCCGGCCTGCCCCGACCACAGCGTCAAGCGCGACATGTTCCGCGTGCTGGGCGCCGAGGACATCGGCATGGGCCTGACCGACAGCCTGGCCATGACGCCGGCTGCCAGCGTCAGCGGCTTCTACCTGGCCCATCCGCAGGCCACCTACTTCAACGTCGGCAAGGTCGGCCCCGACCAGCTGGACGACCTGGCCCAACGCAGCGGCCGCGATCGCGCCGACGTCGAGCGACTGGCGGGGGCCTGGGGCTGACGCAGTCCACCCCCTCCTCGTCGTTTCAGGTGGTTACGAAAGACGCGGTCGTTCACATCTGAAGTGACGAAGCCGGGAGGCCTCGGGACGATATGGCATATCGCTGACGACAGGCTTTGTCAGCGGCTGGGCCCGGTGGCCCTGAAAACCCCTGCCGAACCGTGGAAACCCCTGGTGGCATGAAAGCTGCCTGATGCCTTCGGGTTTCGCGGGGTGTTTGCGTGGACCCATTTCCCATGTTTGGTCCGGCTGCTCAAGGAGCCTCAGCGTGAACACTTCCACCCTGGCATGGCGGCGCGCTGTGCAGATCGTCGGTGCAGCGGCCCTGACCCTCTTGCTCGCCGCTTGCGGCGGCGCGGGCGGTGGTGATGCGATGGTCGAGGGGCAGGATCGCCCGGCCGCCGACACCGACGCGGCGCGCTTCCTCCATCAGGCCACTTTTGGTGCCACCTCTGCCGAGATTGCCACGGTGCGCAAGTACGGCTACACGAGCTGGATCGAGGACCAGTTCCGCCGCCCCCGTAGCCTGCATCGCGACTACATGGACCGGCGGCAGGCCGAGCGCGCCGCCGCCAACGAGGGCAGCGTGTCGCAGGATGACTTCTTCGAGTCCTGGTGGGCTCAGGCCGTGACCGGTCGCGACCAGCTGCGCCAGCGCGTGGCGTTTGCACTCTCGCAGATCTTCGTCGTGTCCTACACCGATGGAACGGTTTCCAACTACCCGCGTGGCGTGGCGTCCTATTACGACATGCTCGCCGCCAACGCCTTCGGCAACTACCGCACGCTGCTGGAAGACGTGAGCCTGCATCCGATGATGGGCCTGTACCTGTCCCACCTGCGCAACCAGAAGGAAGACCTCCAGCGCGGACGGGTGCCGGACGAGAACTACGCGCGCGAGATCATGCAGCTGTTCTCCATCGGTCTGGTCGAGCTCAACATCGACGGCACGCCACGTCTCGTCAACGGCCAAGCGGTGGAAACCTACACCCATGCCGACGTGCAGGGGCTGGCCAAGGTCTTCACGGGATGGAGCTGGTACGCCGGCCCCACTCCCGCCGACCGCACCAGCCGGCGCTTCTTCGGCAACGACGCCCACCCCGAGCGGGATGTGCGGCCCATGCAGTCCTACAACCGGCATGCGGCCAACACCGATTTCCATTCGTCGGCAGAGAAGAGTTTCCTGGGCCGCACCATCCCGGCCGTAGCCCAGGGACAGGCACCCGACCCCGAGGGCGACCTTCGCATCGCGCTGGACACCCTGTTCAACCATCCGAACGTGGGCCCCTTCTTCTGCCGGCAGCTGATTCAGCGTCTGGTGGCCAGCAACCCCAGCCCGGGCTACGTGAGCCGTTGCGCCCAGGCCTTCAACGGCGGGGGCGGCACACCGCGTGGCGACATGAAGGCCGTCATCCGCGCCATCCTGCTCGACGCGGAGGCACGTGCCTACAACCCCGACAACCCCCAGGCGGGCAAGCTGCGCGAGCCCGTGCTGCGCCTGGCCAACTGGATGCGCGCGTTCAACGCCACCTCGGTCGATGCCACCGGGCGTTTCCGCGGCATCGGCAACACCGATGCGCAGAACACCCGGCTCGGGCAGACGCCGATGCGCTCGGCATCGGTGTTCAACTTCTTCCGGCCGGGCTACACCCCGCCGAACACGAGCATCGCCACCGCAGGCCTGGTGGCGCCCGAGCTGCAGATCGCGCACGAGGTGTCGGTGGCGGGCTACCTGAACTACATGCGCTCGTCCTGGGTCCCGCTGAGCACCTCGAGTTCGCGCTTCGTGCGGCAGACCTACGACGCCGAGCTTGCGCTGGTGAACGACCCGGCGGCCCTGGTCGACCGTGTCAACCTGCTGCTGGCTGCCGGACAGCTGTCGCAAGCCACGCGCACCGAGATCGTGGATGCCGTGGCGTCACGCGTCATCCCCGAGCCGCGCCGCAACACCGCGGGCGAGATCACCAACCAGGCGACCATCGATGCTGCGCGGCGCGACCGCGTCTACATCGCGGTCTTCCTGACCCTGGCTGCCCCCGACTACCTCGCCCTGAAGTGAGCTGGAGCCTTCCATGAGCATGAATGCCTCCCGTCGCCAGTTCCTGCGCACGGCCTCCGTCCTGTCGGGCAGCGTGGGCGCGGCTGGCTTGCCCTTCGCGCTGAACCTGGCCGCCCTGGGTGCCGCCTCGGCGCAGACCACCGACTACAAGGCCATCGTCTGCCTCTTCCTCTTCGGCGGCAATGATGCGGCCAACATGGTGCTGCCCACGGACACCGACTCCTGGAATGCCTACACGACGGTGCGCAACCAGTCGCCCGACCGCATCGACTTGCACCCGGTGGGCACGGCACGCAACACCGCGATCGGTGCATCGGTGCGCGACTACCTCGGCGGTGTGCTGCCGATCTCGCCGTCCTTCACCCGATCGCCCGAGAACAACACGCGCAGCTTCGCTCTGCACCCGTCGATGGCGGCCGTGCAGAGCCTATTCAACAGCGGCCGGCTGGGCATCATTGCCAACGCCGGTCCGCTGATCGAGCCGCTGGAGAACAAGGCGGCCTATCGGAACGCGGCCCGGCGCCGGCCGGCCAAGCTCTTTTCGCACAACGACCAGCAATCGACCTGGCAGGCGCTGGGCCCGGAGGGTACGCGCGTGGGTTGGGGCGGGCGCCTGGGCGATCTGGTGGCCGGCCAGAACACCAGCACCATCTTCACCAACATCTCGGCCGCAGGCAACGCCGTCTTCATGGCGGGCAACACGGTCTTCCAGTACCAGGTCGGCACCGCGGGAGCCGTGGCCGTGGGGGGCTTGCCGGGCATCAGCGCCAACCTGTTCGGCTCCACCGCCGCAGGCCAGGCGCTGCAGAACATCATCACGGCCGACAACCACAACCTCTTTGCCAAGGAGTATGCGGCGATCGTGCGCCGCTCGGTGCAGGCCCAGGCGCAGTTCCAGTCGGCCTTCGATGCGTCTGTCGTTGCGGACCCCCCGCAGTACGAGAACCCGGCCACGCGCCAGATGGTCAACAACGGCATGGCGCAGCAGCTGCAGACCGTGGCCCGCATCATCAAGGCTCGATCAGGCCTGGGCGCGCGCCGGCAGATCTTCTTTGTCAGCATGGGCGGCTTCGACACCCACGACAACCAGAACCGGCAGCATGCCGACCTGATGGCCCGCCTGTCGGCGGCCCTGGGCTATTTTGACGAGGTGCTTGGAACGGACCGCAACAACGTGGCCTTGTTCACGGCCTCCGACTTCGGTCGCACCTTCACCAGCAACGGCGATGGCACGGACCATGGCTGGGGGGCGCATCACTTCGTCTACGGCGCGGTGCGCGGCCGCGAGATCTACGGGCGCTTCCCCCAGATCGGGATCAACCACGATGACGAGGTCGGCTCGGGCAGCTTCCTGCCCCAGGTGTCGGTCGATCAGATCGGGGCCACGCTGGGCCAGTGGTTCGGCGCGAGCAGCAGTGACCTGAACCTCATCTTTCCCAACCTGGCCAACTTCCCCTCAGGGGTGCGCAACCTGGGCTTCATGCTCTGAGGGGGCTCAGGCCTTGGGGCGCCGCCCCCGCACGTGCGCGTCGATCAGGGCGCGCAGGTCGCGGCGCACGAGGTCGCCCTGCTCGTCGATCAGCGCCACGCGCAGCAGCCCGATGAGGAAGTACATCGACTCCATCGCCGCGAGCTGGGGGTCGAGGCCGGCGCGCAGCTGGCCGGCGCTGGCGGCGTCACGGTAGACGCGCAGCAGTTTCTCGCGGAACTCGCGCAGCTCGGCCAGGTGCTGCTCCAGCCCGCTGCCCATGGGGCCGACGAACTCGCACTTGTAGTTCAGGATCTCGACGGTCTGGCGCAGCGGTGAGGCCTGCAGCACGGCGTCGGCCAGTTCGTTCATGAAGTTGCGCAGCCGCTCCAGCGGCTCGTGGCTCTTGTCCTGCAGCAGCGTGAAGTCGGTGCGGTCCATCAGCGGCAGCTCGACCTCGTCGCACATGGCCTTGAACAGTTCCTCCTTGTTGGCGAAGTGCCAGTAGATGGCGCCGCGGGTCACGCCCGCTTCCTGGGCGATGTGCTCCAGGCTGGTGGCCGAGACGCCGCGGGCGTGGAAGCAGCGGCGCGCCGCGGCCAGGATCTCGCAGCGGGTCTGTTCGGCTTCTTCTTTGGTGCGTCGGACCATGTCATGCATACATTCAGGAATGTATGTATGATACCGCCACGTTCCATCCTTCATCCCCGGGTTAGCGAGGTACCGCACGGTTTTCGTGCGGTTTTCCTGGCGGGCCCTCCATCCCTGGACGGGAGACCCTCATGAGGGGTGTCCCGCCCTTTTTCGTTGCGAGCCCCGATATGCGAGCTTCCTTCAAGGCGTTTTCGTCCGTTCCCGCCGCCGCGCGCTGGCAGCGCCCGCTTCTGGCCGTGGCCGCTGCCGCCAGCCTGTTCGGCCTCGCGGCCTGCGGCCCGGCCCAGACGGAGGGCGGGCCCGGCGCGGGTGGCGGCATGCCCGCGATGCCCGTGCAGGTGCGGGTGATGCAGGAGCAGACCCTGCCGCTGACCCTGGAAGCCGTGGGCCAGGCCGAGGGCTCCAAGCAGGTCGAGGTGCGGGCCCGGGTCTCGGGCCTGATCGAACGCCAGCGTTACCAGGAGGGCGAGCGTGTGCGGGCCGGCGCGCCGCTCTACCAGATCGAGCGGGCGCCCTTCGAGATCGCCGTGCAGCAAGCCCGTGCGCTGCTGGCCCAGCAGCTGGCCCAGCTCGAACAGGCCCGCCGCGAGGCCGGCCGGCTCGCGCCGCTGGCCCAGGCCCAGGCCATCAGCCAGCGTGAGGCCGACAACGCCCAGTCCGCGCTGCGCCTGGCCGAGGCAGCGGTGGCCCTGGCGCAGGCCCAGGTGCGTGAAGCCGAACTGAATCTCTCCTACACCCATGTCACGGCGCCGATCGGCGGCATCAGCGGGCGCTCGCTGAAGTCCGAGGGGGCGCTGGTCAACCCCACCACCGACAGCCTGCTGACCACGCTGACCCAGGCTGACCCGATCTGGGTGCGCTTTGCCCTCTCGGAATCGGAGCTGGCCCGCCTGCGGGCGGCTGGTGGCACCCAGGTGCGCCTGCTCGGGGGCAACGGCGAACCGCTGCTGGCCCAGGGCAAGCTGAACTTTGCCGGCTCTGCCGTGGACACGGCCCTGGGCACGGTGCAACTGCGCGCCGAGTTCGCCAACCCTGAGCTGCGCGTGCTGCCGGGCCAGTTCGTCAAGGCCCAGGTGGTGGCGGGTGAAGCCCGGGCCTTCCTCGTGCCGCAGGCGGCGGTGACACAGAACGAGCAGGGCCGCATGGTCTGGGTGATCCGCGAGGGGCAGGCCCAGCCGGCCCCCATCCAGACCGGCGGCTGGTCGGGCAGCGACTGGGTGGTGACTGGCGGCCTGACGGCCGGCGACCAGGTCATCGTCGACAACCTCATGAAACTGCGCCCCGGCGCGCCCGTGACGGCCCAGGCCGCGGCCTCCGCCGCGCCGGCCGCCTCGGCGCCGGCCTCGGGCAACTGAAGGAGTCCGCATGAACTCCCGCTTCTTCATCGAGCGGCCGATCTTTGCGGCCGTGCTGTCCATCATCATCGTGCTGGCCGGGCTGGTCTCGATGCGCTCGCTGCCGATCGCGCAGTACCCCGAGATCGCCCCGCCCACGGTGACCATCACCGCCTCGTATCCCGGCGCCTCGGCCGAGACGCTGGCCACCACCGTGGCCGCGCCGATCGAGGAGCAGCTCTCGGGCATCGAGGGCCTGCAGTACTTCAACTCCAGCGCGTCGTCGAACGGCACCGTGGAAATCACGGCCACCTTCGAGGTGGGCACCGACATCGACAAGGCCACCTTCAACGTCAACAACCGCGTGCAGCTCGCCTCGCCGCGCCTGCCTGACGAGGTGCGCCGCAACGGCGTGGTGGTGGCCAAGCGCTCGAACAACTTCCTGCTGGTCATTGCGCTGAACTCGCCTGAGCGCACGCACGACGAGTTGTTCCTGTCGAACTACGCCACGCTCAACATCCTGGACGAGCTCAAGCGCATTCCCGGCGCAGCCGACGTGCTGATCTTCGGCGCGCGCGACTACTCCATGCGCGTGTGGCTCAACCCCGACCGCATGGCGCAGCTGGGCGTGACACCGGCCGACGTGGCTGCCGCCATCAGCGCGCAGAACGCGCAGTACGCGGCCGGCAAGATCGGCGCCGAACCCGCACCGCCGGGCCAGGAGATCGGCTACACCGTCACGGCGCGCGGCCGTCTGCTGCGCGCCGAGGAGTTCGGCGAGATCATCCTGCGCTCGGGCGGGCCGGGGGGCGTGCTGCGCCTGAAGGACGTCGCCCGCGTGGAACTCGGGGCGCAGAGCTACGACCAGACGAGCAACGTCAACGGGCTGCCCTCGATCGCCATCGGCGTGTTCCTGCAGTCGGGCGCGAACGCGCTCGACGTGGGCGATGCCGTCAAGGCCAAGCTCGAAGAACTCAAGAACGAGCGCTTCCCTGACGACGTCGACTACATCATCCCCTACGACACCACGCTCTTCGTGTCGGCCTCCATCGGTGAGGTGGCCAAGACGGTGATCGAGGCGGCGCTGATCGTGCTGGTGGTGGTGTTCGTCTTCCTGCAGACCTGGCGCGCCACCATCATCCCGATGCTGGCCGTGCCGGTTTCGCTGATCGGCACCTTCGCCGGCCTGTGGCTGCTGGGCTTCTCGATCAACACGCTCACGCTGTTCGCGATGGTGCTGGCCATCGGCATCGTGGTGGACGACGCCATCATCGTGATCGAGAACGTCGAACGCCTGATGCGCGAGGAAAAGATGAGCCCCTTCGCGGCGTCCATCGAAGCCATGCGCGAGGTCTCGGGCGCGGTGGTGGGCATCGTGCTGGTGCTGTGCGCGGTCTTCATCCCGGTGGCCTTCATGGGTGGCATCGCGGGGCAGCTCTACCGCCAGTTCGCGGTGACGGTGGCCATCTCGGTGGTGCTGTCCGGCGTGGTGGCGCTCACGCTCACGCCGGCACTGTGCGCCCTGCTGCTCAAGCCCCACGAGCACGACGGTCCCACGCGCGGCGAGCGCTTCTTCGCCCCCTTCAACCGCGGCTTCAACTGGCTCACCGCGCGCTTCCTGGCGGGCGTGGACCTGGCGCTCAAGCGCCGCGCGGCGGCCCTGGTCACCTTCGTGCTGATGATCGGTGGGGCAGGCTGGCTGCTGGCCACCGTGCCCAGCAGCTTCGTGCCCGACGAAGACCAGGGCTACATCATCGCCTCGGCGGTGCTGCCCGATGGCGCCACGCTCGCGCGCACCGAGCGCACCACCGACCTCTTGCGCCAGATGAACGCCGACAACCCGGCCATCCACAGCTTCTTCGCGATCAACGGCTTCGACTTCATCGGCGGTGGCGCCAAGTCCAATGCCGCCACCATCTTCGTGCCGATGAAGCCCTGGGAGGAGCGCCAGCAAAGCTCGCAGGAACTGGCCCAGGCGGTGTCGGGCATGGGTTTCGGCCTGCCCGACGGCATCGCCTTCGCCTTCAACCCGCCCGCCATCATGGGCCTGGGGCAGGCCGGCGGCTTCGAGGTCTATGTGCAAGGCCGCACCGAACCCGATCCGAAGAAGCTCGCGCAGGTGACGCAGGACTTCATGGCCGCGCTGGAGGCCCACCCGGCGGTCGCGGGCCTGAACACCTTCTACCGGCCCACCGTGCCGCAGCTGCGCGTGGAAGTGGACCGCGAGAAGGCCCTGGCCCTGGGCGTGCCGGTGAACGAGGTGTTTGCCGCGCTGCAGGCCCAGATGGGCTCGCTCTATGTGAATGACTTCAACCGCCAGGGCCGCACCTACCGCGTCACCTTGCAGGCGGATGCGCCCTACCGCGCCAAGCCCGAGGACCTGGGGCGCCTGTTCGTGCGCTCGCAGACCACCGGGCAGATGGTGGCGCTGAAGTCGCTCATCCAGGTCGAGGACATCATCGGCCCCGAGCAGATCGAGCGCTACAACGGCTACATCGCGGCGAAGATCTTCGGCGGTGCTGCCCCCGGCTTCAGCTCGGGCGAGGCCATCGCGGCGGTGGAGCAGGTGGCGCGCGACACCCTGCCGCCGGGCTACGGCATCGAGTGGACGGGCCAGGCCTTCCAGGAAAAGCGCACCGGCAACGCCTCGGTGTTTGCCTTCGGCTTTGCGCTGATCATGGTCTACCTGATCCTGGCCGCGCTGTACGAGCGCTGGGGCGTGCCGATGGCGGTGCTGCTGGCCGTGCCCTTTGCGGTGACGGGCGCCTTGCTGCTCGTCTTCCTGCGTGGGATGGAAAACGACATCTACTTCCAGATCGGCCTGGTGGTGCTGATCGGCCTGGCGGCGAAGAACGCCATCCTGATCGCCGAGTTCGCGATGCAGGGCATGGAGCGTGGCCTGTCGGCCATGGCTGCGGCCCGCGAAGCGGCCCGCCTGCGCTTCCGTCCCATCGTGATGACCTCGCTGGCCTTTGGCCTTGGGGTGGTGCCGCTGATGATCGCCACCGGGGCCGGTGCGGCCGCGCGGCAATCGATGGGCACGGGCGTGTTCGGCGGCATGCTGGTGGCCACCTTCATCGCGCCCATCTTCATCCCGCTTTTCTACACCCTGCTGGCCCGCAAGCCGCGGCCCCAGCACAGCCATGCCCCCGGCTCGACCGAGGAGGTGCCGGTATGAACATGCTGACCCTGAACGCTCCCTCGCGGCTGCTGCCGCTGCTGGGCGCCGCCCTGCTGAGCGCCTGTGCGGCGGTGGGGCCCGATTACGAACGCCCCGCCACCTCGCTGCCTGCGCAGTACAGCGCGGCCACGCCGGCCGCTGAAGCCGCGCCCGCCGTCTCGTCCACCTGGTGGACGCTCTTCGGCGACGCCACGCTCAACGGCCTGGTGGACGCGGCGCGCCGCAACAACACCGACCTGCAGGCGGCCGTGGCCCGCGTCGAGCAGGCCGAAGCGCTGCTGCGCGAGGCCGATGCGCTGCGCTGGCCCACGCTCAACCTGGGCGGGGCGGCCTCGCGCCAGCGCACGAGCGACCTTGCGGCCACCGGCAACGGCGGCACCTTCAACACCTTCCAGCTGGCGGCCACCACCGGCTTCGAGATCGACTTCTGGGGCCGGCTGCGCCGTGCCTCGGAAGCCGCGCGCGCCCAGGCCCTGGCCACCGACCATGCCCGCGAGGTGGTGTGGCAGACGGTGAGCGGCCTGGTGGCGCAGGGCTACTTCAGCCTGCGCATGCTCGACGAGCAGATCGCCCTGAGCCGCGACACCCTGGCCTCGCGCGAGGAAAGCCTGCGCCTGCTGCGCCTGCGCCTGCAGGGTGGTGCGGCCGCGCGCCTGGAGGTGGACCAGGCCGAGGCCGAACGCGCCGAAGCCGCGTTGCAACTGCGCGAGCTGCAACGCCAGCGCGACCTGGCGCAATCGCAGCTGGCCCTGCTGACCGGCCAGCCCGGCCTGCAGGTGGCTGCCGGTGCGGTGCGCGACCTGCCCGTGCCGCCGGCCCCGCCGGCGGGCCTGCCCTCGGCCCTGCTCGAGCGCCGGCCCGATGTGCGCCAGGCCGAAGCCCTGCTGGCCTCGGCCAACGCCCAGATCGGCGTGGCGCGCGCGGCGATGTACCCCAGCATCTCGCTCACGGGCGCCTTCGGCGGCCAGAGCGCCGAGCTGTCCGATCTGCTCAAGAGCGGCGCGCGCATCTGGTCGCTGGGCCTGGGGCTGGACCTGCCGATCTTCGACGCCGGCCGCCGCCGCGCGCAGACGGCCCAGGCCGAAGCCCGCCAGCGCGAGTCGCTGGCCGCCTACCAGGGTGCGGTGCAATCGGCCTTCCGTGATGTGGGGGATGCGCTGACGAACCTCGACGCCGCCCGCGCCGCGCAGGCCGATGTGGAGATCTCGGCCCAGGCCAGCGAACGGGCATTGCAGACGGCCCAGCAGCGCTACGACGCCGGCTACTCGGCCTTCCTGGAACTGCTGGACGCCCAGCGCAGCGCCAACAGCACGCGGTTGCGCGTGCTCGACAACCGCCGCGCCCAACTGGCCGCCACGGTGGACCTGTTCAAGGCCCTGGGCGGCGGCTGGACACCGCCGGAGGTGGCTGCGGCCGCCCGTTGAGCGGGTGAGCCACACTCAGTCCGCGATGGCATCCGCTGCGGCGGGTGCCTGCGGCTGGGAGCGGGCGCGCACGTTCAGCCACACCGAGGTGGCCCCGCTGGCGGCGATCACGGCCATGCCGGCAAACGCCCAGGCGTCGGGCGTCTGCGAGAAGATGATCCAGCCCCACAGCGTGGCGAAGGCGATCTGCGCGTAGGTGAAGGGCATCAGCACCGCCGTGGGCGCGCGGCCCAGGCCGTAGATGAAGGCCAGATGCCCGAAGGTGCCCATCAGCGCCACCATCGTCAGCACCGCCCATTGCTGCAGGCTGGCCGCGCCCAGCGATTCAAAGGCATCCACCGGGCTCGCCAGCAGGGCCACGCCCAGCAGCGCCGCGCCGATGGCGCCGGTGTAGAAGTGCGTGGTCATGGGCGATTCCAGCCCTGACATGCGGCTGGTGACGAGCTGGAACAGCGCACTGGCCATCGCCACCGTGAGCGGCAGCAGCGCGGCCCAGCCGAAGAGGCCGCTGCCCGGCCGGATCACCAGCAGCGCGCCCACGAAGGCCACCACCACCAGCGCCCAGCGCAGGGCCGATACGTGCTCGCGCAGCACCAGCGGCGCCAGCAGCGTCACGAACACGGGGGCCAGCATCACCACGGCCGTGAACTCGGCCAGCGGCATCACCCGCAGGGCATAGAAGGCCAGCACGCTGGTGGTGAGCAGCAGCACGCCGCGCAACAGCTGGAAGCGCGGGTGCTGCACCCGAAAGCGCCGCCAGCCCCCGCGGCACAGCAGCCACACACCCATGATGAGCGCCTGCACCCCGTAGCGGAACCACACCACCACCAGCATGGGCAGCACCAGGCTCAGGTGCTTCACGCCGCTGTCCAGCGTGGCAAAGCAGGCCACGGCCAGCACCGTCAGGCCGATGCCCGACAGCACGCGCGTGGGCGGAGCCGCGGTGGCAGGGTTCACGAAGGCAGGTGGATGCGCTCGGCCAGCGCTTCCCACACCGGGCGCAGCGTGCCGCTGAGGTAGGGCAGGGCGCCCAGGTCGGTGTGGCTTTCGTCGGGCGAATGGAAGTCGGAGCCGCGCGAGGCCAGCAGGTCGAACTCCTGCGCCAGCGCCGCGTACTTCACGTAGTCCTGCTGCGTATGGCTGCCGGTGACGACCTCCACGCCGCGCCCGCCGAACTCGCGGAACTCGCTGAACAGCGCGTATTCCTCGTTGGCCGTGAACTTGTAGCGCCCCGGGTGCGCCACCACGGCCACGCCGCCGGCGTTCACGATCCAGCCCACGGCATCGCGCAGGCTGGCCCAGCGGTGCGGCACATAGCCGGGCTTGCCCTCGGTGAGGTACTTGCGGAACACCTCCTGCGTGTCGCGGCAGGCGCCCACCTCCACCAGGAAGCGCGCAAAGTGCGTGCGCGAAATCAGCTCGGGGTTGCCCACGTACTTCAGCGCGCCTTCATAGGCCCCGCGGATGCCCACCCGCGCCAGCCCCTCGGCCATCTCCTGCGCCCGCGCCTCGCGCCCGCCGCGCGTGCGCGCCAGGCCGTCCACCAGGGCTGCATCGTCCGGATCGAAGCCCAGGCCCACGATGTGCACGGTTTCACCCGCGAAGGTCACGGAAATCTCGGTGCCCGTGAGGTAAGGCAGCCCCAGGCCCAAGGCCGCCGCCCGCGCCCGGTGCTGCCCGCCCACCTCGTCGTGGTCGGTCAAGGCCCACAACTGCACCCCATTGGCCTGCGCACGCGCCGCCAGGTCCTCCGGGCAAAGCGTGCCGTCGGAGACGCTGGAATGGCAGTGGAGGTCGGCGTTGAGCACGCCGGCAGGCGAGAAATTCACATCTGCATTGTAGGAAGCCGGGGCCACCGAGACGGGCCAGGGGGCATCCACAGACGGCCGGCATGCCAAGAGCTGCGCGGAAAAAGCCCGGGCCAGCCAAGCCAATGACGCCGCTCATGCCCCCTTTTGGGGGGTATTGCCCACGCCCGCCCGCCCAGGCAAAGTGCGCCTTGCGAACGCTGCGCCAATTTGCATGAAATTTAGTACTGTACAAACATCCAGTCAATGCCTGGAAACGCAAGCTGGGCGCGGCTTCCCGCCCGATCAGGCCGTCGGTGTTAGGGAGACAGTCGCCGGTGTTATGCAGCAGTTTTGCTGCCTATAACAGGTTGGGCATCACGGATACAGCTTTGTCCCACCTTCAGGAAACACTAGATGAGTGCACTCGACTATCTGCTGAAGTACGTCAGAACCGGCACCGCAGAGGGCGACCGCCCTTTCCTAGGTGAGATATTCATAGCACCCACCCAGTTCACACAACTCTGCGCCATCGAGCCCGGTGGCATGAGGATTCTCGTCGGAAACAAAGGCATCGGAAAGAGCGCCGTCGTCGAATGGATCGACAAGGTAGCCAAATCAAAGAAACTGCCTTGCGTACTCATTCGACCAGACAACATATCGTCCAAAGACACGCCAACGTCACCTGACATCGGGTCATTGAAGCGCTTCTATTACGAAGTACTGCTGAGAACAGTGGGAGCGCAAATCGGCTCACAGCTCAAAGGAATGCTGAAAGGGGCCGCCGCGAAGTTGCACAACGAGGCACGTCAACAAGGACTTGCAGAAGAAGACTTCATTCAGAAGTCACTGGAGCTTATTTCAGCCATCTCGCTACCTGCCGCGAAGATCAATGGCGTCCAGCTTGCTAAAGAACTGGCAGGCACTAATTCGCCAAACTCGTTGATTAGAGCTGTCAATTCGCAACTACTTTCATCGGGCAATGTTTTCTATCTGCTCATTGATGACACCGACCAGTTGGCAGCACCCGATCAACCGGCTCACCTGAATAGGATTTGGGCCCTTCTGCTGGCAGTAAGGCGACTGACCGGTGAATGCAGCGCAGTCAGGGCAATTGTCAGCCTCCGTTCAAGCGTTTGGACTCGACTAACCAGCGAGAGCCAAGGCCAAAGAGATCAGACGGATCACATGCGCGGACTCATGATTCCTCTCTTGGCTGACGACAAACTGATGCAAAGCATCATTCGGAAACGTCTGGAAAGTGCGGCGAAGGATGCTGGCCAAACACGGGTCGATCCGTACACCGTCTTCTTCAACGGCACAACCATGACTCTGCCGACCAGCGATGAGAAGCGCTCCTGGGATTCATTCATCGCAAAGTCTGCTCGCGAACGTCCGAGGGACGCAATTCAGCTCATCAAGAATATGGTCGATGCAGCCAAGAAAAAGCCAACGCCTTTGATTGGCAGCGACGAAGCGGGTGAAGCGATGAAAGTCTATTCATCCGAGCGAGTTGACGACGTTGTGAATGAGTTCTCGCTTGACTGCAAAAGCATTCGCGAAATCATCAACACCTTTGCCGACTTCGAGTTCGAGTCCGACTTTGAGAAACTTCGACGGCACCTTGTTACGGTTCCAAGCATTGCCTCAATACAGATTCGCGGAGCACAGATCCGTCCAGATAACGATGACGACGCTATTTCAATCCTGAGGCTCTTGCACGAGACAGGCTTCCTGAATCCGCGCGTCGTCGACAACACAATGCCGCGCGGCTTCCGCCACATTCTGTTCCATGACGACTCCAATTTCGTCAAGTTCGCAAACTGGAACTCTATGCAGGGTGCGCGCTGGGAAGTCCACCCAGCGTTTCGTACGTATCTCATTGGTGTCAAGCAAGCTCAGCTGGCGAAGCTTGCACCGGCAAAGCAAACTGGCGGAGCAAAAGGCTAGATAGAGCGCGCGATGCCCAACCCTTCCATCGAGAGGACGTGCCCCGGCAAGCCGGGTCACGCCTCTCATGTCAAACGTTAGGCCCCAAGGAGACTCCATGGGCTACGCACTATCGTCGCTGGGAAACCTGCCAGTCCAAGAAGATGTCTCCTTGTACATCTTCGTTGTCGGCGGAGCATGGCGCGACGAGGCGTACGAAGCGATTCAACGCAACTTCATGGAGCTTGCCCGCCGGATCGGTCCTGCCGCTGTAATCGCGAAGGGCTTCGAACCCCAGATGTGGTCAAGCCAAGTTTGCGATCGCTACTTGGGCAAGTCGTTTGAGGTGCTATACGACGTGTTTCCCGCTCTTCTGCTCACGGATGCGCATCCAGATCGGCTCAGCGAGAAGAGCATGCGCCTGCTAATTCCACTGCGTGACGCCGAGAGGCGGTTTGGTGGAATGCCCGCGTTCTTCGAGGCGCTAAGCGAGTTCGCCAGAACGCGCTCGACAGACTTCCTGAAGCGGTTCGAAGACAAGCCGACTCTTGGAGCTAAGGCATGGTCCGTGCTTGAACTCAAGCCCAACTTCTTTGGCTTCGGCGTAAACATCAAGGAACTGGTTGCGCGTGTGCAAGGTAAGTGAACTAGCTGCTGCGCATTGAGGCCTAACCCTTCTACAGGGACTTCCCGGCAAGTCAAGCGCTTGGGCATTTGCCTCGTCCGCAGAGCACCGTTGCAGGAACTGCTCCCAAGAGATGTGTTCGGTCTTGATGCAGCGCCACAGAGAACAGACTGCACATCGACAGGCGGCCTTGTCGCACTCGGGTTGTGGTGCGGGCCCAGAGGCCAACCGCTCAGCAGGGCTCCATTCACTCGCCGCCGTCGCCACCGTGGGCGCGGCACAGGGTTAGTCGAGCTGGCCTGCTGCCGGTCTGACCTGTGTGATGCATCTTCGAACGCATGTCGACGGGGAAGAACTCGCAGGGTGGGGTCTCGGGATGTGGTACCCGAAAGTGGTACCATATGCAGATGAAGCGGAAGCACCAACGTACCCTTGAGCTTCTCTTCACTCATCCGACAAGCGGCAGCGTGCGCTGGTCAGATGTGGAGGCGTTGTTCAAGGAGCTTGGCGCTGACGTTTCGGAGCGGGAGGGCAGCCGGATTGCTGTCGTCCTGTTCAACGAAGTACGCGTCTTCCATCGACCGCACCCCTCGCCCGACACCGACAAGGGGGCAGTCGCCAGCGTGCGCAAGTGGCTGGAGTCGCACGGAGTGAAGCCATGAACCTGATGACCGTTGACGGATACAGCGCTCGAATCGAGTACGACGCCGAGCTGGATCTCTTCCGCGGAGAGATTCTCGGGCTGAACGGCGGAGCGGACTTCTACGGGAAGAACCCGAAGGAGCTGCGAACGGAGTTCAAGAAGTCGCTGCAGGTCTTCCTGGATGTATGCCGCGAGAAGGGCATCGAGCCACGCAAGAGCTATTCCGGCAAGTTCAATCTGAGAATATCTCGCGAGCTGCATGAGCGACTTGCGCTCAGGGCTGAAGCTGAGGGCAAAAGCATCAACGCTTTGGCTCAAGAGGCCATTCAGCAGCGGGTGGCCGCGTAGCGGCGCCTCACCCTTTCGCTGCACCTGGACGTGCTGGAGCGGGATTCGCCGGCCTGCGCACGCGCGCGAGATGGAGCGTCTGCACCCACAGGAGCCCCCGTGGATGATCTGAAATGGTCCGAATCGGAAAAGAAGGTGGCGCGGCGTGCGTTTGAGGCCGCACTCGCGGCCGAGTTGGCGGGCGTCATGGTCGAGTTCAAGGCAAGGGCGGCTGCGGCGTCCAAGCCGGACGACTTGTGGGCCATCGAAGAGTATCTGCGTGACACGCGCCGCGAGATCGACGCGAAGTACGACTACCGGTACTCGCAGCTGATCATCGTGTTTGGCAGGCTGCTGCGTGAAGGGCGCATCCAGGACGCGCAGTTGGCAGGGATCTCTGAAGGGAAGCTCTCGTCCATCCGGCGAATTGCGTCATTCTGAGAAAGCCAGCGAGATCATGCGAGAGGCGCTTCGTCTGATGGAAGAGCAGGACCACCTTCGGCAGGTGAAGCGGGAAGAATTGCGTCGTGAGGTCCGCAAAGGCTTGGACAGTGGGCCGAGTGCGGCCTGGGATGCACCCTCCCTGAAGCAGAAGGCGAGGTCCCGCAAGGCAGCCAAGTCGAGCGCTGCGTAGATGGCGCGTGTCACGCTCCGACCGCAGGCCGAAGTCGAGCGCACCTCGACCTCACGCGCGGCCTCGGCCAGCGCGATCTCGATGCTGTCCTTGTGAACGTCCAGCCCCACATACAAAGTGCTAGATTGACTCATGGCCCGTTTCCTTGACAAGCATGCGTTCGCCCTCGGGCTGCGCCTTATGGCTCGGCACACCCACGGTGCGCAATCCACGGTAGTCCCGGAGGCGGGCCGCCCCAAGTCAAGCCATCTTGTCTAGACGCCGCAAGGAGAACTCGTGAACTTCGGAATCGTTGTCTTCAACAAGGTCGAAGAACTTGACTTCGTCGGACCTTGGGAGATGCTCACCATGTGGAGCAGATTCGCCAACGGCCCCAAGCAATGCCTCATCGTGGCGCAATCTGAGGAGCCTGTTGTCTGCGCGAAGGGTTTGTCTATCAACCCTCACACATCGTTCTCCGCATGCCCTCCGCTCGACTACATCCTCGTTCCCGGCGGCGAAGGAACTCGCGAGGAATCGAGTAACCCAGAGATGCTGAAGTTCGTCTCCTCGCAAGCGAGAAGCTGCAAGGCGACTCTTTCCGTTTGCACCGGTTCTTTCATCCTTCACGCAGCCGGCCTTCTCACTGGAAAGAAGGCAACCACTCATTGGGGATCTCTGGCGAGACTTAGAGCTCTTGGTGATGTTGAAGTGGTGGAGCAACGATTCGTACAAGACGGCAATGTCTGGTCTTCGGCGGGTGTCTCCGCGGGCACCGACTTGATGCTTGCGTTTATCGCCAGCGTCGCAGGCGAAGAGGCGGCCGGAAAGGTCCAGTTCGCCGCCGAGTACTACCCTTCGTCCCAGAAGTACGGTGGCTTCGAACGAAACCAACAGGCGCCCGGCTATGTGCGCGGCGTCTAACCCTTCCTGTATGGACTCCCCCGTAACGGCAAGGACCTGATCGATGAGGGCTGTGTGGGAGAAGCACCTGCAGTCGTGTATCCGGTATCTGGTGTGGGATTGAAGGTGTCCCGTGCCGAAATGGAATCTGCGCCATAGAGGCGCCACCCAATATAGGAGGCGGCCGAAGCTGCTCGGCTGCCGCATGCGTAGCTTGCTGGAGGTTGTGTCGTGGCAATAGAAGATCCCTTCGTCACGCTTGCAGAGTCTGTCGCCGCGAAGGTTCTCCCGCCTCCGCTACGGATCGGCCGCGGGGTGCCGCTGCTCTATCAAGTCACGGTGGACAGCAATTTGGCCATCGCGGTGGATGTTCGCAAGCCAGTTCGCGGCAGGTCCTCTTTCCAGACTGATCTATGCGTTCTGGAGGTGAAGTCGCCAGACGTGTCGATTCCGCGCGTTGTTCTGGAGTTCAAGACGCGGATCACGACGCACGATGTCCTCACGTACAGCGCGAAAGCCGAGAAGCACAAACAGATCTATCCATACCTGCGCTATGGCATCGTCGCGTCTGGTGAGTCTGCCGTCCCGGGGCGCGTGTTCACTCACAACCAATCGCTCGACTTCTTCGCGGGGGTTAAAGGGCTACAGGGCTCCGACCTCGAAAGCTTCCTCTCGGACTTGCTTCAGGCCGAAGTTCGGACCTCGCGCGTGCTTGAGTCGATCGCCTTCGAGAAACAGGCGACAAGACTGTTCAGAAACGAGGTTGAACTCAAGATGCTCTAGGTGCCGGGCCTGTTATGGGGCTGACCTGCCGGCGAGCCTTCCCCCTGTCGCGCCCAATTCCCTGTTGGAGTGATTGACAACGATCGTCGATGTTGTCATCATCACCAACATGAAGGCGACCCTTGTCGCGCGAACGCGCATCGTCTATGCCGAGAACGCGTTTGCCGAACTGGTGCTGTGGAGAGTGCCAACGCCCGTGGTTGGCTCATCCCACGAGTTCAAGTACCGGCTGGCCTACGTTGTGGATGGCGTCTGTGTGATTCGCTACGACAACGAAGCGGGCAAAGGGGATCATCGCCACTACGGTGAGAAGGAGTCGGGCTACTCCTTCACCACGCCCGAGGCATTGCTCGCAGCCTTTGAGCGAGACGTAGCGAGGTGGAACCGTGAGAACAGTCACTCTTGAGGTGCGCTCCCCGAAGGCATCGATGGCCGACTTCGCCAGCGCCTGGCACAGCGGCAAACCGGCGCCGTCGGCGCGGATCAGCTTCGCTTCCCCCGAACTGCTCTGGAAGGTGCTGACCGCCAAGCGGTGGGAGCTGTTGAAGGCCCTCTGCGGAGCCGGGCCGGTCTCCATCCGCGAGGCCGCGCGGCGCGTCAACCGTGACGTCAAGGCGGTTCACAGCGACGTGACGGCCCTGCTCCATGCCGGGGTGCTGGACCGGGCCGAAGGGGGCGGCATCGTCTTTCCGTATGAAGCGGTGAAGGTCGAGTTCCTGCTCCAGGCGGCATAGCGACCCCCGGCCTTCACTTCTCCAACCTCAGCACCTGCCCGTCGTTGTTGTCCGTCAGGATGTAAAGCCACCCATCGGGCCCCTGGCGCACGTCGCGGATGCGTTCGCGCAGGTTGGTGAGCAGGCGTTCTTCGCGCACCACGCGCGTGCCGTCGAGTTCGAGGCGGATGAGGGCCTGTTCGCGCAGGGTGCCGATGAAGAGGTTGCCTTTCCACTGCGGGTAGCGCTCGCCGGTGTAGAAGACCATGCCGCTGGGGGCCACGGAGCGGGGCAGCCATTGGCGCAGCGGGTCTTCCATGCCGCTCTTGCTGGTGCCTTCGCCGATCTTGAAGCCGGTGCCGTATTCGCGGCCGTAGGTGGCCACGGGCCAGCCGTAGTTTCGGCCGGCCTGGGTGAGGTTGAGTTCGTCGCCGCCCTGGGGGCCGTGTTCGTGGGTCCAGAGTTCGCCGGTGGCCGGGTGCAGCGCGGCGCCTTGCACGTTGCGGTGGCCGTAGCTCCAGATCTCGGGGCGGGCGTCGTTGCGGCCCACGAAGGGGTTGTCGCTGGGCACGCGGCCGTCGCGCTCGATGCGCACCACCTTGCCGATGTGGTTGGCGAGGTTCTGCGCCTCGTCGCGCTGGCCGAAGCGGTCGCCCAGGGTGATGAAGAGGCGCCCGTCGCGTGCGAACACGAGGCGCGAGCCGAAGTGGGCGGCGCTGTTGATCTTGGGTTGCTGGCTGAAGATCACCTGCACGTTGGTGAGTGCATTGCCTTCCAGCCGCCCGCGCGCCACGGCGGTGCTGTTGCCGCCCTCGCCGGGCTCGCTGTAGCTCAGGTAGATGAGGCGGTTGGTGGCGAACTCGGGATCGACCGCCACGTCGAGCAGGCCGCCCTGGCCGCGCGCATCGACCTTGGGCACGCCGGCCACGGGTGCGCTGAGCGCACCGTCGGGCGAGACGATGCGCAGCCGGCCCGGCCGTTCGGTGACGAGCATGCGGCCATCGGGCAGGAAGGCCAGGCCCCAGGGGTTCTGCAGGCCGCGGGCCACGCTGACAGGCTTGAGGGCCTGGGCCTGGGCCAGCACGGTGGCCAGGCCGAGCGCGGCGGCCAGGAGGAGGCGTTGAAATCGCATGGGCAGCTCCGACGGAAGGTTTTTCTGTCGGAGTCTGCCACCGGGCGCGGGTTCCCTGCGCCTGTCGGGGCTTCAGCGTTCGATGCGCAGGATGCGGCCGTTGCTTTCGTCCAGGACGTAGAGCCAGCCGTCGGGGCCTTGTTTGACGTCGCGCAGGCGGGCGTTGATCGAGCCGTACTGGGGGCTGCCGTAGCGATCGGTGGTGGTCCCGAAGGCTTGCCGACGAGACAGCACGGCCGTGTTGGAGACGGTCAGGCGCCACAAGGACCGCCCGCCCTCGCCGGCCGGACCGAGGGCGGCAATGAAGAGGTTCCCTCGCCATTCGGGGAAGCGGTCGCCGGTGTAGAAGCACATGCCCGAGGGTGCGATGGACGTGGGGCCCCACCAGGTGAGGGGCTCCGTCTGGGGCGGCGGGTGGGTGCCGCCACCGATCGCGCACGAGGGGCCAGGGTTCGCGTTGCCGTACTCGCAACCATGACTGTAGGACGGCCAGCCATAGCTCGCCCCGGGCAGGGTGCGGTTCACTTCATCGCCCCCGAGCGGGCCATGCTCGCCGGTCCACAGCTCGCCGGTCACGGGGTGCAGCGCGGCACCCTGGACGTTGCGGTGGCCGCGGCTCCAGACCAGGCCGTTGTCGGTGCCGGTGTAAGGGTTGTCGGCCGGGCGGCCACCGTCACTCGCACGGATGCGGACCACCTTGCCACGATGGGCAGGAATGTTCAGCGTGAGCGGCGCCAAGTCCGTCCTCGGCTGCCCTCGGTCACCCAGGGTCACGAAGAGGTTGCCGCCGCCGGCCACGCTCTGCCACGCGAGCCGACCGCCGAAATGGATTTCGCCGCTGAGCACATCGGGCATGGTGTAGATGTCGGTGGCGCTCATGTTCGCGAGGTCCTGGCTCAGGAAGCAGCGCGCCACTGCCAGCACCTGGCCGCCAGCCACGGCCTTGGCGTAGCTGAGGTAGATCGTGCGGTTGCTCGCAAAGCCGGGGTCGACCACGATGTCGAGCAGGCCGCCCTGGCCGGCTGCGACGACCGACGGCACGCCGCTGACGTTGGCGAGGGCCTCGCCAGTGTTGCTGAAGCGTCGCAGCGCCCCGCCCTTTTGCGTGACCAGCAGGCTGCCGTCGGGCAGGAAGCCCATGCCCCACGGCTGGGTCAGCCCGGTGGCGAAGGTCGTGAGGACGGGCGGCGCACTGGGAGGCGGCGGGCCGGGCGGCGGGCCCGGCGAGCCGGCGTCACCCCCCCCGCCTCCGCAGGCCGATAGCGCTGCCACCGCGGCGGCGTAGCGGCTGGCGCGCACCAGCAGGCGGCGCCGGTCGGCATCCTCGAGGGGGGCGTCGGGCGGTAGCGGCAGGGGGGGCATGGGAACTCCTTCGAATGCAGCCCGTCAGCCTAGTGCCACACGCCGGGTACAGGCGTGACAAGTCGCAACACGCCCCCTGACCCAGGGGTCAACCCAAGGCCTCCACCACCATCTGCACCCGCTGCTGGCCGTTGTATTCGTCCAAAGACAAGCGGTAGGCCAGGCGGCCGCGTTCGGGCAGGGGGTCGCTGTGGCCGAACCAGATGGCGTCGCGCAGGTTGCCGGCGTGGCGCACGGTGAGCTTGAGGTGGCGTTCGCCGACGATGCGCTGCGACACCACCTCCACCTCGTCGCAGAAGACCGGCGCCTCGAAGGCCTGGCCCCAGACTTCCTGTTCCAGGATCTGCACCACGTCGGGCCGGAACCATTGCGGCTCCAGCGGGCCGTCGGTGGCCACGGTGCGCGCCAGCAGGCTGTCGTCGAGCCATTCGCTGGCCACGGTGGCGAAGGCCTGGGCGAAGGTGACGAAATCGTCCTCGCCCACGGTGCAGCCGGCCGCCATGGCGTGGCCGCCGAACTTGCGCAGCACGCCGGGGTGACGCTTGCTCACGAGATCGAGCGCATCGCGCAGGTGGAAGCCGGGGATGGAGCGGCCCGAGCCCTTGAGCAGGCCGTCCTGGCCGCGGGCGAAGACGAAGGTGGGGCGGTGCACGCGGTCCTTGACCCGCGAGGCCACGATGCCCACCACGCCTTCGTGGAACTCGGCATCGTAGAGGGCCACGGCGGGCGGTGGGTCGCCGGCGGGCATCAGGCGCTCCAGCAGGGCCTCGGCCTGTTCACGCATGCCGGCTTCCACGCTGCGGCGCTCGCGGTTGATGCCGTCGAGCAGCTGCGCCAGTTCGGCCGCGCGGCCGGGGTCGTCGGTGAGCAGGCATTCGATGCCCAGGGTCATCTCGGCCAGTCGGCCGGCGGCGTTGATGCGCGGCCCCAGCGCAAAGCCGAAGTCGAAGGCGCCGGCACGTTCGGCGCGGCGGCCCGCGGCGGCAAAGAGCGCGGCCACGCCGGGGTGCATGCGTCCGGCGCGGATGCGCTTGAGCCCCTGGGCGACGAGGCGCCGGTTGTTGGCATCGAGCCGGACCACGTCGGCCACGGTGCCCAGGGCGACGAGGTCGAGCAGGGCGTCCAGGCGCGGCTGCGAGGCACCCTCGAAGGCACCGCGCCGGCGCAACTCGGCGCGCAGCGCCAGCAGCACGTAGAACATCACGCCCACGCCGGCCAGGTGCTTGCTCTCGAAGGGGCAGCCGGGCTGGTTGGGGTTCACGATCACGTCGGCGTCCGGCAGCACGACCTCCCCGTTCACCAGGGCGGGCAGGTGGTGGTCGGTCACCACCACGCGCAGGCCCAGCGCGCGGGCATGGGCCACGCCCTCCAGGCTGGCGATGCCGTTGTCCACGGTGATCAGCACGTCGGGGCGCTGGGCCATCGCCAGATCGACGATGGCCGGCGTGAGGCCATAGCCGTGCACGGCGCGGTCGGGCACGACGTAGCTGAGGGTGTCGGGCCGCGCGCCCAGCAGCTTCAGGCCGCGCAGGGCCACGGCGCAGGCGGTGGCGCCGTCGCAGTCGTAGTCGGCCACCACGCACATCCGCTGGCCGGCCGCCAGCGCATCGGCCAGGCAGGCGGCCGCGTCGGCAGCGCCTTTCAGGTGTTCCGGTGGCAGCAGGCGGGCGAGCGAGTCGTCCAGCTCGTCGGCGCTGCGGATGCCGCGGGCGGCATAAAGGCGGGCCAGCAGCGGGTGCACGCCGGCCTGTTCCAGCGCCCAGGCTGTGCGCGGCGGAGTGTCGCGGGTGGTGATCTTCATCGGCGTGGCCTCACAGGGCGTCCAGCACGGCCGCCGGGGCCGGCGCGGACCAGCGGCTGCGCAGGGCCTGCCACCAGGCGCGCGGGGTGCGGGCCCAGGCCTGGGCATGGCGTTCGCCGCACAGGGTCAGGCGCAGGTCCTGGCCGGCCTGCACCCGCTCCCAGGCCTCGCGCAGCGGACCAGCGTCCAGGGCCTGCCAGGCCTCGGCCCAGGCGGTCCAGTCTTCACGCATCAGGGGCTCGCGCAGGCGGTCGTCCACCCGCAGGTCGGGGGCGGGCTGCACCGGCTGGCGCGGCCCGCAGCCGCTCAGCCAGAAGCTGTTGATGGGCAGCAGCCCGGCGGCCTGGCGGCGTTCGTTGAGCGGGTGGGTGTAGAGCAGCATCTGCACCTCCTGCTGCAGCCGCCGCACCAGGCGGGCCTGGGGGTGGTCGGGCATCCAGAGGTCGACGTTGCGGCCGATCACGCGGTCCACGCTGGCCGTGGGCAGGTCGGCCAGGCTTTCGTGGGCGACGTACCAGCGCAGCGGGGCGCCATAGACCAGCAGCCAGCCTTCGCCTTCGAAGAGCTCGCGCACGGCTTCCAGCGCCTCGCGCGAAGCCGCTTCGTCGAGGTGCAGCGCTTCGGGCGGCAGCATCGTCACCTCGTCGGTGCCGGCATGCCAGTGGGCGGGCGTGAGCAGGCCCCAGCACAGGTCGTCGGTGGCGATGCCGTCGGCGGCCACGGCATGGGCGGCCCAGGGCAGGCCGCCATCAGGGCCGGCGTAGCCCCAGGCCAGGGCCAGGGCCCGTTCGTGGGGCATGGACAGGCTGTATTCGTCACCCTCGCTGCGCCACACCGGGCCCAGGCGGGCGAGCAGGCGGCCCAGGTGGGGCAGGGCGAGATCGCGCACGACGGCGCGGGCGGCCTCGGACAGCGCCGAAGCGTGGGGGATCAGCAGATGCATGGCCCGCCATTATCCCGGCTCGGGTAGCATCGGCGCCTGCCTGCGGGCGATGCCCTTGCCTTCCATGAACTGGCCTTACGAACTGCAGATCGGCTGGCGCTACACGCGCGCCGGCCGCGCCACCCGGCGCAACGGCTTCATCTCCTTCATCTCCGGTGTGTCGATGCTGGGCATCGCGCTGGGGGTGGCGGCGCTCATCATCGTGCTGTCGGTGATGAACGGCTTCCAGAAGGAGGTGCGCGACCGCATGCTGTCGGTGATCTCGCACATCGAGGTCTTCTCGGCCGACGGGCAGGCCCTGCCCAACTGGGAACAGACGGCCAACGAGGCCCTGGCGAACCCGCAGGTGCTGGGCGCGGCCCCCTATGTGGCCGCCCAGGCCCTGGTGGCGCGCGGCGAGGACATGCGCGGCGCCATCATCCGCGGCGTCTCGCCCGAACACGAGCCCAACGTGACCCCGCTGGCGGCCCAGCTCAAGGACACCGTGCTGGCCCGCCTGCAACCCGACGGCTGGGGCGTGGTGCTGGGGGTGGAACTGGCACGATCGCTGGGGGTGCGCGAAGGCGACCGCGTCACCATCGTCTCGCCCAGCGGCCAGGTGACGCCGGCCGGCGTGGTGCCGCGCCTGAAGCAGATGACCGTGGTGGGCACCTTCGAGGCCGGCCACTATGAATACGACAGCGGCCTGGTGCTGATGCACCTGGACGACGCGGCCCGGCTGTTCCGCGTGGCCGGGCCCACCGGCGTGCAGCTGCGCCTGGCCGATCTCCACCGGGCCCGCCAGGTGGCGCAGGAACTGGCGATGCAGCTCAGCGGCGAGCTCTACCTGCGCGACTGGACGCGCACCAACCGCAACTGGTTCGATGCCGTGCAGCTGGAAAAGCGCATGATGTTCATCATCCTCACGCTGATCGTGGCGGTGGCGGCCTTCAACCTGGTGTCGATGCTGGTGATGACGGTGACCGACAAGCGCGCCGACATCGCCATCCTGCGCACCCTGGGCGCCACGCCGCGCTCCATCATGGGCATCTTCATGGTGCAGGGCGCGGCCAGCGGCATCATCGGCACGCTGGGCGGCCTGCTGCTGGGGTTGCTGGTGGCCTTCAACATCGACGTGATCGTGCCAGCCATCGAGCGGCTCTTCAACGCGAGCTTCCTGCCCGGCAGCATCTACCTCATCAGCCGCATGCCCAGCGACCCGCAGATGGCCGACATCGTGCCCATCGGCGTGATCTCGCTCGTGCTGGCCTTCGTGGCCACGCTGTACCCGAGCTGGCGAGCCAGCCGTGTGCAACCTGCGGAGGCGCTGCGCTATGAGTGAGGTGGTGTTGAGCGCCGAGGGCCTGCACAAGCGCTTCCACGAGGGCCCGCTGGACGTGCACGTGCTGCGCGGCGTGAGCCTGCAGGTGCATGCCGGCGAAACGCTGGCCATCGTGGGCGCCTCGGGCTCGGGCAAGAGCACGCTGCTGCACCTGATGGGCGGGCTCGATGCCCCCACCCAGGGGCGCGTGGTGCTGCAGGGGCGCGACTTCGCGAGCCTGGGCGCCTCGGCCCAGGGCGAGTGGCGCAACCGGCACCTGGGCTTCGTCTACCAGTTCCACCACCTGCTGCCCGAATTCACCGCCTTGGACAACGTGGCCATGCCGCTGCGCATCCGGCGCCTGCCCGTGCCCGAGGCCCAGGCCCGGGCCCAGGCGGTGCTGGCCAAGGTGGGCCTGGCCGAGCGGGCCTTGCACCGGCCGGCCGAACTGTCGGGCGGCGAGCGCCAGCGCGTGGCCATCGCCCGCGCCCTGGTGGCCCAGCCGGCCTGCGTGCTGGCCGACGAGCCCACCGGCAACCTCGACCGCGAGACGGCCAACGGCATCTTTGCGCTGATGCTGTCGCTCGCGCGCGACCAGGGCACGGCCTTCGTGATGGTGACGCACGACGAGGAGCTGGCCGCTCGCTGCGACCGCCAGTTGCGGCTGAGGGCGGGCGTGCTCGTCTGAACGCAGGCGCGCCATGTGGATCGACACCCACTGCCACCTGGACGCGGCCGAGTTCGATGCCGACCGCGAGGCGGTGGTGGCGCGCGCGAAGGCACAGGGGGTCGATTGCATGGTGTTGCCGGCGGTGAGCACCGCCAATCTCGACACCGTGCGTGAACTGGCCCACACCCATGGCTTCGTCTATGCCCTGGGGCTGCACCCGATGTATGTGGAGGCCGAGCCGGCCGATGCGCTGGAGACCCTGCGCGATGCGCTGGAGCGCCACCGCCAGGACCCCCGCCTGGTGGCCGTGGGCGAGATCGGCCTCGACCATTTCGTGCCTGGCCTGGACCGGGTCGTGCAGGAGCGCCACTACGTGGCCCAGCTTGAACTCGCCCGCACCTTCGAGCTGCCGGTGATCCTGCACGTGCGCCGCTCGGCCGATGCCTTGCTCAAGCAGTTGCGCCGCGTGCGCGTGAAGGGCGGCATCGCCCATGCCTTCAACGGCAGCGCGCAGCAGGCGCAGGCCTTCATCGACCTGGGCTTCAAGCTGGGCTTTGGCGGCGCGATGACCTTCGAGCGGGCGCTGCAGATCCGCACGCTGGCGCGCGAGTTGCCGCTGGACGCGCTGGTGCTGGAAACCGATGCGCCCGACATCCCGCCGCAGTGGCTCTACCGCACCGCCGAGCAGCGCGCTGCGGGCCAGACCAGCCGCAACGAACCGGCCGAGCTGCCGCGCATCGCGCACACGCTGGCCGAACTGCGCGGCCTGAGCCTGGAGGCCTTGGCCGCAGCGACATCGGCCAACGCCCGCGCCGTGCTGGGCCCGGCCCTGGCATGAGCGGCGCCGACCGCCTGCAGGGCCTGGCCCCCGTTATCGGGCCGAACACCCGCCTGGTGGTGCTGGGCAGCTTCCCCAGCGTGGCCTCGTTGCGCGAGCAGCAGTACTACGCGCATCCACGCAACCACTTCTGGCCCCTCCTGTCGGCGCTGTGGGGCCTGGACCTGCGCGCGCTGCCGTATGCCCAGCGGCTGGACGTGGTGCGCGAGCGGGGGCTGGGCATCTGGGACGTGTACGCGAGCTGTCGGCGCGAGGGCAGCCTGGACAGCGCCATCGAAGCCGCCGAACTCAACCCGCTGGCACGCCTGCGCGAACGGGCGCCGGGCCTGCAGGCCCTGGCCCACAATGGCGGCGAATCGGCCCGGGCGATGCGCATCACCCGCACCCTGGGCCTGGCAGTGCACCGCCTGCCCTCCACCAGCCCGGCCAACGCCTCCTGGCGCTTCGAGCGCAAGCTGGCGGCCTGGCGGGCCGTCTTTGAACAGCACCAACTGGCATGAGCCCCACCAAGAAGCGCGCGAGCGCCCCTGAATTGCCCCCGGTCAGTCTTTCCGAATCGGACGGCGTGCGCTACCTGCACCTCGACACACCCTGGGTGCAAGGCGCCATGCGGGTGAAGAAGCCCTATGACATCGAACTGGCCTACGTGCAGCGCATGATGGCCTGGATGCTGATGCGTCCCGCCGAGGCCCTGGACGACGGCCATGCCGTGCAGCTGGGCCTGGGCGCGGCGGCGATCACCAAGTTCTGCCACAAGAAGCTGGGCTGGCGCTGCACCGCGGTGGAGCTGAACCCCGAGGTCATCAACGTGTGCCGCCACTGGTTCCGCCTGCCGCCCGACGATGAGCGGCTGCGCGTGATCGAGGCCGACGCGGCGACCTATGTGGCCGACCCGGCGCACGCGGGCACGGCCGATGTGCTGTGTGTCGATCTGTATGACCATGACGCTGCCAGCCCCGTGCTGGACGACGAGGGCTTCTACCGCGCCTGCCACCGCCTGCTGGCGCCGGGGGGCGTGATGAGCGTGAACCTCTTCGGCCGCGACGCCAGCTTCGAGCGCAGCCTGGCCCACATCGCGGCCGCCTTTCCCGGCGAGACGCTGTGGAGCCTGCGCCCGACGCGCGAGGGCAACACCATCGTGCTGGCCTGCCGGGAAGTACCGCTTTTGCCGCGCGCCGTGCTTGCCGAGCGTGCCGAAACCATCGAAACTCGATTCGGCCTGCCGGCCCGCAAATGGCCGCGCATGATGAAACCCGTGCCCCCGTCATGACCGCCAAGCCCGACACCGCTCACGCCAAACCCCACCGCAAGGCCCACCACAAGGGCCGGCTCGACTGGCGGGTGCTGGTGGACTGGCTGCGCGAGGACGGTGTCATCACCCCGGGCGAGGCCCAGCGCACCCAGCAGCGCCTGGCCGCCGGCGCCAGCGCCCAGCACCCGCTGGTGCGCCTGTCCAACGTGGGCCTGGTGCACGGCAGCACCGGCAAGCCGCTCGATCCGGAAACCCTCACCGAATGGCTCGCCGGCCGCGCGGGGCTGGATTACCTGCGCATCGACCCGCTCAAGGTGGACGTGGGGCGCGTGGCCGACGTGATGTCGATCAACTACGCCGAGAAGCGCCGCTGCCTGCCGGTGCAGGTGGGCCTTGCCGACATCACGATGGCCACCTGCGAGCCCTTCGACACCGACTGGGTGGCCGAGATCGAGGCGCACACGCGCAAGAAGATCCGCCTCGTGGTGGTCAGCCCGAACGAACTGACACGCTACACCACCGAGTTCTACACGCTCGCCAAATCGGTCAAGGCGGCCACGAAGAACGGCCAGGTGAGCGGGCCGGCCAACTTCGAGCAGCTCGTCGAACTGGGCAAGGCCAAGAACCTCGACGCCAACGACCAGGGCATCGTGCAGGTGGTCGACTGGTTGTGGCAGTACGCCTTCGACCAGCGCGCCTCCGACATCCACCTCGAACCCCGGCGCGACATGGGCGCGGTGCGCTTCCGCATCGACGGCGTGATGCACACCGTCTACCAGCTGCCGCTCACCGTGATGGGCGCCATGACCAGCCGCATCAAGCTGCTGGGCCGCATGGACGTGGTGGAAAAGCGCCGCCCGCTCGACGGTCGCATCAAGACGCGCAACCCCAGCGGCGACGAGGTCGAGATGCGCCTGTCCACTCTGCCCACCGCCTTCGGCGAGAAGCTGGTGATGCGCATCTTCGACCCGGACACCACGGTCAAGAGCCTGGACGCCCTGGGCTTCGGCAGCCACGACGCCCAGCGCTGGGAGCAGCTCGTCACCCGGCCGCACGGCGTGATCCTGGTGACCGGCCCCACCGGCTCGGGCAAGACCACCACGCTGTATTCCACCCTCAAGCGCCTGGCCACCGACGAGGTGAACGTCTGCACCATCGAAGACCCGATCGAGATGATCGAGCCGGCCTTCAACCAGACCCAGGTGCAGCCCCAGCTCGATCTGAACTTCGCCAACGGCCTGCGCGCCCTGATGCGCCAGGACCCGGACATCATCATGGTGGGCGAGGTGCGCGACCTCGAAACCGCCGAGATGGCCATCCAGGCGGCGCTCACCGGCCACCTGGTCTTCACCACGCTGCACACCAACGACGCGGCTGCGGCCATCACCCGGCTGCTCGACCTGGGCGTGCCGTCCTACCTGATCAGCGCCACCGTGCTGGGCGTGCTGGCCCAGCGCCTGGTGCGCACGCTGTGCCCCCACTGCAAGCAGCCCGACGAGGAGTTCAGCCGCGACACCCTCGCCGCCGCGATTGCGCCGTGGCGCATGAGCGGCGCCTTCAAGCCGCACCGCCCGGTGGGCTGCATCGAATGCCGCATGACGGGCTTCCAGGGCCGCGCCGGCCTGTATGAACTGCTCACCGTCACCGAGGCCCTGAAACCGCACCTGGGGCAGACGCCCGACCTGTCGCGTCTGCGACACCAGGCCACTCAGGACGGCATGCGCCCGCTGCGCCTGGCCGGTGCGATGAAGGTGGCCGAAGGCCTGACCACGCTGGACGAGGTGCTGCGCGCCACCCCGAACTGGGAGGCGTGACGTCCCGGGGCGGCCCGACGCGGCCGCTACGTGTATTCCACAGGGCCGCGCTGGAGGGCGCTCCCTAGAATCCGCGTCATTCCTTCGAATACCACTACAACCGTCTGAGGAGCGATCGTGAAGATCAAGAGTCAGAAGGACTTCGCGTCCGGGCTGATGTTCATCGTCGTGGGCATCGCCTTTGCCTGGGGCGCCACCGAGTACGCCTTTGGTTCCTCGGCCCGGCCCGGCCCCGGCTACTTCCCCTTTGGTCTGGGCATCCTGCTGGCCATCCTGGGGGCACTCGTCACCTTCAGCGCACTCACCATCGAAACCGATGATGGCGATCCGATCGGCCACATCGGCTGGAAGCCGCTGGCCATCATCGTCGGCTCGGTGGTCCTGTTCGGCGTGGCGCTGCCGCGCCTGGGCATGATGGTTGCCCTGCCCCTGCTGGTCATCCTGGCCAGCCTGGCCAGCGACGAGTTCAACTGGCGCGATGCCCTGATTGCGGCCGTCGCGTTGACCGCGCTGTCGTGGTTCGTGTTCTCCTGGGCCCTGAACCTTGTCATCCCCATGTGGCCGACCTGGTTTACGCCCTGACCGCAAGGAGTACACGACATGGATTTGCTTGCCAACCTGGCGCTGGGTTTTGAAACCGCGCTGACGCTGCAGAACCTGGGCTATGCCTTCATGGGCGCCCTGTTCGGGACGCTCGTGGGCGTGCTGCCCGGCCTCGGCCCGGCCGCCAGCATCGCGATGCTGCTGCCTTCGATCTACGCCCTGGACGCCACGCCGGCGCTGATCATGCTCGCCGGCATCTACTACGGCGCGCAGTACGGGGGTTCCACCACCGCCATCCTGATCAACGTGCCGGGCGAGTCGTCCTCGGTCGTGACCGCCATCGACGGCTACCAGATGGCCCGACAGGGCCGGGCAGGCGCCGCCTTGTCTTCCGCGGCGCTGGGGTCGTTCTTCGCCGGTACGGTGGGCACGCTGGTGATCGCCGGGTTTGCCCCGCCGCTGACCGAGCTGGCCTTCAAGTTCGGTCCGGCCGAATACTTCTCGTTGATGGTGCTGGGCCTGATCGGCTCGGTGGTGCTGGCCTCGGGTTCCCTGATCAAGGCCATCGCGATGATCCTGCTGGGTCTGCTCATCGGCCAGATCAACACCGACGTGATCTCGGGCGTGCCGCGCTACTCCTTCGACATCCCCGAGCTGTCCGACGGCATCAACTTCGTCGTGATCGCCATGGGCATCTTCGGCTTCGGCGAGATCATTGCGAACCTGTCGGTGCACTCGTCCAAGCGCGAGGTCTTCACCAAGAACGTGACCGGCCTGTGGCCCACCAGGAAGGACTTCACGGAGGCGGCGCCCGCCGTGCTGCGCGGCACGGCCCTGGGCTCCATCCTGGGCATCCTGCCCGGCGGGGGCGCGCTGCTGTCGTCGTTCGCGGCCTACACCCTGGAGAAGAAACTCGCCAAGGACGCGAGCAAGTTCGGCAAGGGCGACATCCGCGGTGTGGCGGGCCCCGAGGCGGCCAACAACGCCGGCGCCCAGACCTCCTTCATCCCCATGCTCACGCTGGGCATTCCGTCCAACGTGGTGATGGCGCTGATGGTGGGGGCCATGACCATCAAGGGCATCCAGCCGGGCCCGCAGGTGATGACCAGCAACCCGAGCCTGTTCTGGGGCCTGATCGCCTCGATGTGGGTCGGCAACCTGATGCTGGTGGTGCTCAACCTGCCGCTGATCGGCATCTGGATCAAGCTGCTCACCGTGCCCTATCGCTTCCTCTTCCCGGCGATCATGGTGTTCTGCTGCATCGGCCTGTACACGCTGAACAACAACCCCTTCGACATCTACATGGGGGCCTTGTTCGCCATCATCGGCTATGCCTTCTACAAGCTGGGCTGTGAACCCGCGCCCTTGCTGCTCGGCTTCATCCTCGGGCCCATGATGGAAGAGAACCTGCGCCGCGCACTGCTGCTGTCGCGCGGCGACTGGACGGCCTTCGTCACCCGTCCGCTGTCGGCCGGCCTGCTGCTGGCGGCCTTGGCGATGGTGGTGATCGTGCTGCTGCCCAACATCCGGCGCAAGCGCGAGGAAGCCTTCCAGGAAGCGGACTGACCGCCCGCGCCCCTCGTGTCACAAAGGCCGCCCTTGGGCGGCCTTTGTGCTTTGGGCGCCGCCGTGATAATCCGCCTCCAGGAGGAGAAGCCATGTTCACACCCCACCCGCTGCGCGAGGTCCTGCACAACGAGGTCCACGCGCGGCCCTACGAACGCCTGGCCGCACCGTTGAGCCTGTCGCACCTGGCTTTGCTGACGCCGCCGGGCCAGACCGCGTCGCGCGAGCACCTGCACGCCCTGCTGCGCGCGCGCCACCTGCCGCTGCCGGCCGAGGACGCGAGCCATCTGAGCCTGGACATCGGCGGCGTGCACCTGCGCTGGGAGCAGCACACCGAGTTCCAGACCTACACCTTCTGGCGCTCGCTGCCGGAACGCCCCACCAGCTTCGACGAACCCGCCGTGAGCCTGGTGCCCCAGGACTGGCTGCGCGGCATTCCCGGCCAGTGGCTGGTGGGTACACACGTGGTGGTCACGCGCACACGCGACGACGGGGCCGACCCGCTCGTGCGAGGCGGGCTGTCGGAGGAGAGCCTGGTCGGCTCGGTGGTGATGGACGGCCAGGCCGAGGTCTACACCGACTTCCGCCTGCACCCGGATGGGTTCGCGCGGGTGGTCGTGGTGGCGGCCAGCATGCACCCCAGGCGCCTGGGCCGCACGGTGCAGCGCCTGCTGGAGGTCGAGACCTACCGCATGATGGCCCTGCTGGGTTTGCCGGCCGCCCGCCAGGTGTCGTCCACGCTGGCCGATGCCGAGCGCGAGCTGGCGCAGATCGCCGACCAGATCCGCACGGCCGAGGGCTCGCGCGAACCCGAGCTGCTGCGCCAGCTCACCGGCCTGGCCGGTCGGGTGGAAAGTCTGTATGCCAACACCCATGCGCGCTTTTCAGCGAGCAGTGCCTACTTCGAACTGGTGCAGCGGCGCATCGACGAGCTGGCCGAACACCGCCTGGCCGGCCTGCAGACCATGGGCGAGTTCATGGACCGTCGCCTGGGGCCGGCGATGCAGACCTGTGCCTGGGCGGCGAGGCGCCAGCAGCAGCTCTCCGAGCGCATCTCGCGCACCAGCAACCTGCTGCGCACGCGTGTCGAGATCGAGCAGCAGCAAAGCAGCCAGGCCCTGCTGGACGCGATGAACCGCCGCCAGAAGGCCCAGTTGATGCTGCAGACGGCCGTGGAAGGCCTGTCGATTGCGGCGATCACGTACTACGGCGCCGGCCTCGTCGGTTATCTTGCGAAGGGTGCAAGGGATGCGGGACTCCCGTGGGACACCGACCTGGTGGTGGCCGCGGCAATCCCGCTGATCGCCTTCACGGTGTGGCTGGGCATGCGTCGTCTGCATGCGGCGGCCCAGCGCGCGGCCGAATAGGCCCGGCCCTGCAGGACCATGGCCGGCCGCGCATAATCATCCGATGATTGCGCCGAGGACTGCCATGAAACCCTTCCTGTACGACACCCCTTACCCTTCGCTTCGCCTGCCGGTCTTCGCGCGCAACCTGGTCTCGACCTCTCACCCGGCCGCGGCCACGGCGGGCGTGCGCATGCTGATGAAGGGCGGCAACGCCGTCGATGCCGCCATTGCCGCGGCGGCGGCCATGACCATCCTCGAACCCGTCAGCAACGGCCTGGGCAGCGATGCCTTTGCCATCGTCTGGGATGGCCAGACGCTTCACGGTCTCAATGCGGCAGGTCGCGCCCCGGCGGCCTGGACGCGCGACTATTTCGCCGCGCGGCAGGGCATGGAAGCCCGGCGCCCGCCCAAGCGCGGCTGGGATTCGGTGAGCGTGCCCGGCATGGTGGCCGGCTGGGTGGCCTTGCACGAGCGCTTCGGCAAGCTGCCCTTTGCCGACCTGCTGGAGCCCGCCATCGACTGTGCCGAGCGGGGCTACTGCGTGCCGCCGGTGGTGGCGGGCAAGTGGGCCGCGGCGGTGCCCGAACTGGAGGGGCAGCCGGGCTTTGCCCAGGCCTTCATGCCCCATGGCCGCGCGCCCGAGGTGGGGGAGCACTTCAGCTTCAAGGAGGCGGCCCGCAGCCTGCGCCTGATCGCGCAGACCCGCGGCGAGGCGTTCTATCGGGGCGAGATCGCCGCGGCCATCGCGGCCTTTGCGCGCGAACATGGCGCGGCACTCACCGAGGCCGACCTGGCCGCGATGCAGCCCGAGTGGGTGACGCCAATCGCGCGCGACTACCGCGGGTACACGCTGCACGAGATCCCGCCCTCGGGCCAGGGCATTGCCGCGCTGATCGCGCTGGGCATCCTGTCGCACTTCGACGTGGCTTCGCTGCCGCGTGACGCGGTGGCCTCGCAGCACTTGCAGATCGAGGCCATGAAGCTGGCCTTTGCCGACACCTACCGCTACGTGGCCGAGCGCGAGCACATGGAGGTCACCGTCGAGCAGATGCTCGATGACGACTACCTGGCCAGCCGCGCCCGGCTGATCGACCCGAACAAGGCCCAGGACTTTGGCGCCGGCAATCCGCCCACGGGGGGCACCATCTACCTCACCGCTGCCGACGAGCAGGGCATGATGGTGAGCTGGATCCAGAGCAACTACATGGGTTTCGGCTCGGGCGTCGTGGTGCCGGGTTATGGCATCTCGCTGCAGAACCGCGGGCATGGCTTTTCGCTGGAGGCCGGCAGCCCCAACCTCGTGGCACCGGGCAAGCGGCCTTTCCACACCATCATCCCCGGCTTCCTCACCCGCGAAGGCCAGCCCGTCATGAGCTTCGGCGTGATGGGGGCCAACATGCAGCCCCAGGGCCATGTGCAGACCCTCGTGCGCATGCTCGACTACGGACAGAACCCGCAGGCCGCCTGCGATGCGCCGCGCTGGCGCTACAACGAGGGCCTCTCGCTCAACGTCGAGGCCACCATGGACCCGACGGTGGTGCAGGGGCTGGTCGAACTCGGCCACCGCATCGATGTGCTGCAGGACCCCTACCAGGACTTCGGTGCCGGCCAGTTCATCTGGCGCCTGGGCGACCCGTCGGTCGAGGGCTATGTCGCCGCCAGCGACCCCCGGCGCGACGGCCAGGCGGTCGGGTTTTGAGCGCGGCCGCACAGGACGCGACATCGCGGCCCCCGATGGCCGCAGGCCTGCTGCTGGCGGCCGCCGGCGCCGTGGCCTTCTCGGGCAAGGCCATCATCGTGAAGCTGTCCTACCGCTACGGCGTGGACGCGGTGACGGTCATCATGTACCGCATGCTCTTCGCCCTGCCCTTCTTTGCGCTGCTGGCATGGTGGTCGGGGCGCGGGCAGCCTCCCTTCACCCGGCGTGACTGGCTGGGCCTCCTGGGCCTGGGGTTCTGCGGCTACTACCTGGCCAGCTTCCTCGACTTCCTGGGCCTGCAGTACATCAGCGCCAGCCTCGAGCGCCTCATCCTCTACCTCAACCCCACGCTGGTGCTGGCGCTGGGCGTGGTGCTCTTCAAGAAGAAGGTGGGTGCGCGCCAGCTCGCCGCCATCGCGGTGAGCTACGCCGGGGTGCTGCTGGTGTTCGGCCAGGAAGTGAACTTCGAAGGCCCCAATGTGCTGCTGGGCGGCCTCCTGGTGTTTGCCAGCGCGGTGTCCTACGCCGTGTACCTGGTGTACAGCGGCGAGATGGTGCAGCGCCTGGGCTCGATGCGTCTGGTGGGCTGGGCCAGCATGGTGGCCTGCGCGCTGTGCATCGCGCAGTTCGTGCTGCTGCGCCCGCTCTCGGCCGCGGCGGTGCCCGTGGAGGTGCTCTGGCTGGCGCTGCTGAACGCCACGGCCTGCACCGTGGCGCCGGTGCTGATGGTGATGATGGCCATCGAGCGCATCGGCGCCGCGGCCACGGCCCAGACCGGCATGATCGGGCCGCTGTCCACGCTGGCGCTGGGCGTGCTGGTGCTGGACGAGCCCTTCACGCCCTGGATTGCCGCCGGTACCGTGCTGGTGCTGGCGGGTGTGTGGTTGTTGACTCGACGGAGATAGAACGATGGACTTGGGTCTTGCAGGCAAGTGGGCGCTGGTGTGCGCCTCGAGCAAGGGGCTGGGCAAGGGCTGCGCCGCGGCACTGGTGGCCGAAGGTGTGAACGTGGTGATGACCGCGCGCACGGCGGCCGATCTGGAGGCGGCTGCCGCCGAACTGCGCGCCCTGGGGCGGGGCGAGGTGCGTGCCGTGGCGGGTGACATCACCACGCCGGAGGGCCGCGCCGCGGCGCTGGCCGCCTGCCCGCAGGTGGACATCCTCGTGAACAACGCGGGCGGCCCGCCGCCCGGCGACTTCCGCGACTGGGGCCGCGACGAGTGGGTCAAGGCCCTGGAGGCCAACATGCTCACGCCCATCGAGCTGATCAAGGCCACCGTGGACGGCATGGCCGCGCGCGGCTTCGGGCGCATCGTCAACATCACCTCCGGTGCAGTGAAGGCGCCCATCGACGTGCTGGGGCTGTCCAACGGCGCACGCAGCGGGCTCACCGGCTTCGTGGCGGGCCTCGCGCGCAGCGGCATCGCGGCGCGCAACGTCACCGTGAACAACCTGCTGCCCGGCGCCTTCGACACCGACCGTCTGCGCAAGACCCTGGCGGCCGGTGCGGCCAAGGCCGGCCTCGACGCCGACCAGGCGATGCAGCGCCGCATGCAGGCCATCCCGGCCCGGCGCTTCGGCACGGCCGAGGAGTTCGGCGCGGCCTGTGCCTTCCTGTGCAGCCAGCAGGCGGGCTACATCACCGGCCAGAACTGGCTGCTCGACGGCGGTGCCTACCCCGGCACGTTCTGATCGGGCTCGGTGCGCAACCACACCTCGAAGACCGCGCCGCCGCCCTCGCGGTTGCGTGCGCGGATGTCGCCGCCGTAGCGCTCCACGAGGCTGCGGCTGATCCACAGGCCCAGGCCCGTGCCCTCCTTCTTGCGCGTGACGAAAGGCTGGAAGAGCTGGGCGAGCAGTTCCTCGCTCAGGCCGGGCCCGGTGTCGGCCACCTCGATCACCACACCGATGTCGTTCCAGTCGCGGGTGCGCAAGGAGAGTTCACCCCCCTCGGGCATGGCCTGCAGCGCATTGACGATGAGGTTGATCAGCACCTGCTGCAGCTCCTGGCGGTTCAGCCCCGCCGGGCGCGAGGCGCGGTCGTCGCGCTTCACGGTGATGTGTGTCTTGGACAGCAGGTGGCCCACCAGCACCAGGCTGTCGTCCAGCGCGGCGCGCACGTCCACCGCCTCCACATAGCCGGCGTACTCGGTGGGGCGCGCGAACTGCAGCAAGCGCGTGACGATGAGGCGCATGCGCTCGATCTGCTCGTCCACCAGGCGCAGCTCGGCACGCACGCCCTCGGCCTGCGGCCCCAGCAGTTCGCGCACGAGGTCGAGGTTGCCCTGGATCACTGCGATGGGGTTGTTGACCTCATGGGCGATGCTGGCCGTGAGCTGGCCGATGGCGGCGAGCTTCTCGCTGCGCACGAGCTGCTGCTGGGCCAGGCGCAGCGAGGCGTTGCTCTCCTCCAGCTCGCGCGTGCGCTCGGCCACCTTGCGGTCAAGCTCCTCGCCCCAGCGCTGCAGCGCCCGGGTCTTCTCGTCCACCACGTCGAGCAGATGGTCGAGGTGGCCGGCGAGCTGTCCGATCTCGTCGTGCGAGGGCAGGGGACCCACGCGGGCCTGGGCCTGGCCTTCCTCCACGAGGCGCATCGTGCCGGCCATCTGTTCGAGCGGACGGAAGATGCCCCGCGCCAGGCGCAGCGACACCCAGGCCGCCGCCACCATCACGCTGAAGAAGATCACGCCGATGCCGGCCAAGGCAGCGTACTTCATCCACTTGAACGGGCGCTCCGTGTAGCCCACATACAGCATCCCCACCCGTTCCCCGGCGCTGTCGTGCAGGGGCTGGTAGGCCGAGACGTACCAGTCGTTCACCACGAAGGCGCTGTCCAGCCAGGTGGAGCCGCGGCCCAGCACGGCATCGCGCACCTGTTGCGACACGCGCGTGCCGATGGCGCGCTCGTCGCCAAAGAGCCGCACGTTGGTGGTGATGCGCACGTCGTCGAGGAAGAGTGTGGCCGTGCCCTGGCTGCCGAAGGGCAAGGACCCTTCGGGGTAGACGATCTCGTTGATGTGGTCGATGAAGGCGAGGTTGCGGTTGAGCAGCACCCCGCCTTGCACCGTCCCCAGTCGCTGTCCGTCGGGCGACACCACGGGGGCGGTGGCCAGCACGATGAGCGCGCGGTCCTCTTGCGTGCGCGCCGTGGGGGCGGCATTGGCCGTGGGCACCAGGGCAATGCCCAGGCGATCGGCGAGCGCCGGGGCCATGCGTTTCAGCTCTTCGCGTGTGAGGCGCTCCACGCTGGCCAGGGCGCGCAGATCCTGAGGAGGCGGGCGGCGCCGAAGGTCGCCGCCCGCAGGCAAGGCCGCCCCCTCGGCGTGCCAGTCTGCGGCGAGCAGTTGTCCCTGTGCATCCAGCAGGTTCACGAAGTCCAGCCGAGCGCTTTCCTTGAACTCCCGCATCAGGGCCTGCATGCCGCCGGGGCGCTGCAAAACCAGGTGCAGGCGATGGGAGTCGGCCACGGCCGAGGTGCCAGCCCCCACCTCGCCAAGCACGCGTTCGAAATAGCCCTGGGCCACGGCCAAGTCGCTGCGCACCTTGGTGATGAGCAGCCGGTCGACAGCGGCATTGCTCCACCACAGCAGCAGCAGGCCCAGCAGCGGCAGCACCACCGCCAGCGGTAGCAGCACCATGACCAGCAGCTTGTGGCGGATCGACAGCCGCGCGAACGAGGAGGCCGCTCTCACGGCACCGACCATTCGGCGCAGCGCCGCTCCAGCGTACGCCGCGAGATGCCCAGCAGGCTGGCCGCGCGGGTCTTGTCGCCGTGCACCGATTCGAGCACGGCCAGGATGTGCTGCTTCTCCAGCGTGTGCAGGTCGGTGGCAGGAGGCTGGGGCTGGGTGGCCGCACGGCGTCCAGGGTAGAGCGCCGAGACATTGAGCGAGCCCAGGATGAGCGAGCGCTCGATCAGGTTGCGCAACTCGCGCACGTTGCCGGGCCAGTCGTACTGCTGCAAGAAGGCCAGCTCCTCGTCGCTCACCGGGATGGGCTCCACGCCGAGCTGGGGCGCCAGGGTCTCGATGAAGTGCGCGACCAGGGCGGGGATGTCCTCCTTGTGCTCGCGCAGGGGAGGAAGAACCAGTTCGACCACCTGCAGCCGGTAGTAGAGGTCGGCGCGGAAGCGGCCCGCGGCCACCGCCTCGGCCAGGTTGCGGTTGGTGGCCGCGATGATGCGCACATCCACCGACACCTGCTGCTCGCTGCCCACCGGGCGGATCTTGTGGTCGTCGAGCACGCGCAGCAGGCTGGCCTGAAGCGGCAGCGGCAGCTCGCCGATCTCGTCGAGGAAGAGGGTGCCGCCCTGGGCGTAGTAGAACAGCCCGTCGCGGCTCTTGCTGGCGCCCGTGAAGGCGCCCTTGGCATGGCCGAAGAGTTCGCTTTCGATCAGCTCGGGCGACATGGTGGCGCAGTTCACCGGCACGAAGGGGCCGGCGCTGCGCGGGCTGTTGCGGTGCAGCGCCATGGCGGCCAGCTCCTTGCCCGTGCCGGATTCGCCGCACAGGAGCACCGTGCTGGACACCTGGGCCACGCGTGACAGCGACTGCGCGAGGCTCGCCATGGCGGCGGACTGCCCCACCAGCCCGGCGAAAGCCGGTGTGCGCTCGGTGATGGTGCGGCGCAACACATAGTTTTCGCGGGCCAGGCGCGACCGCTCCAGGCAATGCTTGACGGCGTTGAGCAGCTGCGTGATGCGAAAAGGCTTGAGGATGAAGTCCGACGCGCCGGCGCGCAGCGCCTCGATGGCGGTGTCGAGATCGGCGAAGGCCGTGATCAGGATCACCTCGCCGGTATGGCCCTGCTCGCGCAGTTCTCGAAGGAAGGCGATGCCGCTCTTGCCCGGCAGCGTGATGTCCAGGATCACGAGATCGTAACGATGCGAGCGCACGAGCCGCTCGGCCGCCTCGGCGCTGTCGGCGCCATGCACCTCGCCGCAACGCGGCGCCAGGGTCTTCTCGAGGAAGTTGCGCATGCCCTGCTCGTCGTCGACGACGAGCACGCTGCTCAAGTGCCAACCTTCGGCCAGGCGTTCAGTAGGAGATGGGGTGTTCACAGACCGTAGGGTGCCAAAAAAAGCGGACGAAGATGCTCAGGTATATCGATGACCGCACGGATGCGCTGGCGGCGCGTTGCGCCGGCGAAGTGGTCGCATGATGAGGCGATCGACAACTTGTCGCCAAGACTTGCGACAAGTTGTCGCGATCGACGCTTGCATTGCTGCGCTGCACATGCGCGGTGGCCGCAGGCTGTCTCGATCGCGATGGGTTTGCATGTTGTGGCATGAGATATGCATGCGCAACCGAACGCCGGGGTGATGGTGTGTTGCAGGCCCATGGGCTGTGCCCTAGGGTATGCACCAAGAGGGGCGTGGCCCACGTGCACGAGCCGTCTGCGGCCGATACCATAGGCTTACACAAACACATGCAAGGCCACGGCCACCCGTTGAGCGCCGGGGCACTTGTCCAGCAGGAGACCACGATGAAAGCGTCTCAACCCCAGCAGAGCCGACGCCGCCTGTTTGCCGGCGCCGGCACGGTCGCCGCCGTGGCGGCCGTGGCCTCAGTGCTGCCTGTGCGTCAGGAGCCTGCGGCAGTGCACAGCCAGGCCGAGCCCGAGAAGGGCCCGGGCTACCGGCTGACGGAACACGTCCAGCGCTACTACCAGACCACGCGCGTCTGAACCGCCGGTCGCCGCGCCGCTGTGTGCGGCCGGCTGCGCCACGTTCCGCCCTTGTTGTTGTGTCAGGAGCCATCATGCTGCTCACCCGCAAATCCCCCAGCGCCGCCGCGGCCACCCGCGGTTCGTCCCCGCTTGTGGCAAGCCTCGCACGAGGTGTCTCACGCGCCGTGCCCACGATGGACCGCCGCGCGTTCTTGCGCCGCTCCGGCCTCGGCGTCGGTGTGGGCTTGGCCGCGTCGCAGCTCACCCTGGTCAAGAAGGCCCAGGCGGCCGACCCGGCCCAGGCCACTGGCGCGCCGGGCAACAAGGTCGAGGTCAAGCGCACCGTGTGCGGCCACTGCTCGGTGGGCTGCGCCATCGATGCGGTGGTGGAGAACGGCGTGTGGGTGCGCCAGGAACCGGTGTTCGACTCCCCGATCAATCTGGGAGCCCACTGCGCGAAAGGGGCCGCGGTGCGTGAGCATGGCCATGGCGAATACCGGCTGAAGTACCCAATGAAGCTGGTGGACGGCAAGTACCAGCGCATCAGCTGGGACCAGGCGCTGGACGAGATCACCGCCAAGCTCAAGGAGCTGCGCGAAAGCAGCACGCCCGACTCGCTCTTCGTGGTGGGCTCGAGCAAGCACAACAATGAGCAGGCCTACCTGCTGCGCAAGTGGATGAGCCTGTGGGGCAGCAACAACTGCGACCACCAGGCGCGCATCTGCCACTCCACCACCGTGGCCGGCGTGGCCAACACGTGGGGGTATGGCGCGATGACCAACTCCTACAACGACATGCAGAACGCCAAGGCGGCGTTGTACATCGGCTCCAATGCCGCCGAGGCGCACCCGGTGTCGATGCTGCACATGCTGCATGCCAAGGAGAACGGCTGCAAGATGATCGTGGCCGATCCGCGATTCACCCGCACGGCAGCCAAGGCCGACCAATACGTGCGCATCCGCTCGGGCACCGACATTCCCTTCCTCTTCGGCGTGCTGTACCACGTCTTCAAGAACGGATGGGAAGACAAGCAGTACATCGCCGACCGCGTCTATGGCATGGACAAGGTGCGCGAGGAGGTGCTGGCCAAATGGACGCCCGACAAGGTCGAGGAGGCCTGCGGCGTGCCCGAGGACCAGGTGTTCCAGGTGGCCAAGACCATGGCCGAGAACCGGCCCTCGACCATCGTGTGGTGCATGGGCCAGACGCAGCACTCCATCGGCAATGCGATGGTGCGGGCTTCCTGCATCCTGCAGCTGGCGCTGGGCAACATCGGCAAGAGCGGTGGCGGCGCCAACATCTTCCGCGGCCACGACAACGTGCAGGGCGCTACCGACGTAGGCCCCAACCCGGACTCGCTGCCGGGCTACTATGGCCTGGCCGAAGGCTCGTTCAAGCACTTTGCGAAGGCCTGGGGCGTCGACTTCGAGTGGATCAAGGGCCGCTACGCGCCCAACATGATGACCAAGTCGGGCATGACGGTGTCGCGCTGGGTCGACGGGGTGCTCGAGAAGCCCGACCTCATCGAGCAGGCGACCAACCTCAAGGCCCTGTTCTTCTGGGGTCACGCGCCCAACTCCCAGAGCCGCGGCCTGGAGATGAAGCGGGCGATGGACAAGCTCGACCTGCTGGTCGTGATCGACCCCTTCCCCTCGGCCACGGCTGCGATGGCGGCGATGCCGGGCAAGCCCGAGGATCTGAACCCCAATCGGGCCGTCTACCTGCTGCCGGCCACCACGCAGTTCGAGACCTCGGGCTCGTGCACGGCTTCCAACCGCTCCATCCAGTGGCGCGAGAAGGTCATCGAGCCGCTGTGGGAATCGCGCACCGACCACATGATCATGTACCAGCTCGCGCAGAAGCTGGGCTTCGACAAGGAGCTGGTCAAGAACTACAAGATGGTGGCGGGCAAGGGCGGCATGATGGAGCCTGAGCCCGAGTCCATCCTGCGCGAGATCAACAAGTCGGTCTGGACCATCGGCTACACGGGCCAGAGCCCCGAGCGCCTGAAGGCCCACATGCGCAACATGAACGTCTTCGACGTCAAGACGCTCAGGGCCAAGGGCGGCGTGGACAAGGACACCGGCTACGTGCTGGACGGCGACTATTTCGGCCTGCCCTGGCCTTGCTACGGCACACCCGAACTCAAGCATCCCGGCTCGCCGAACCTGTACGACACGTCCAAGCACGTGATGGACGGCGGCGGCAACTTCCGCGCCAACTTCGGTGTCGAGCGTGAAGGGGTGTCGCTGCTGGCGGCCGACGGGTCGCACTCCCTGGGTGCCGACATCACCACCGGCTACCCCGAGTTCGACGACGTGCTGCTCAAGAAGCTGGGGTGGTGGAGCGAACTCACGCCCGAGGAGCAGCAGGCGGCCGAAGGCAAGAACTGGAAGACCGACCCCACCGGCGCCATCATCCGCGTGGCCATGAAGAACCATGGCTGCCATCCCTTCGGCAACGCGCGGGCACGGGCTCTCGTCTGGAACTTCCCTGACGCGATCCCCCAGCATCGCGAGCCCCTGTATTCGACCCGGCCCGACCTGGTCGAGAAGTACCCGACGCACGCGGACAAGACCTTCTGGCGCTTGCCCACGCTGTTCAAGACCGTGCAGGACCAGAACAAGGACATCGGCCAGAAGTTCCCGCTGGTGATGACCTCGGGCCGCCTGGTCGAGTACGAGGGGGGTGGCGAGGAAACCCGCTCCAACCCCTGGCTGGCCGAGCTGCAGCAGGACATGTTCGTCGAGATCAACCCGGCCACGGCCAACGACCGCGGCATCCGTCCGGGCGAGATGGTCTGGGTGTCCACGCCCACCGGCGCGCGCATCCGCGTCAAGGCGCTGGTGACCGAACGGGTCGACCGCAACACGGTCTTCCTGCCCTTCCACTTCTCCGGGCATTGGCAAGGCCAGGATCTGCTGCGCCACTACCCGGACGGCGCGGCGCCGATCGTGCGGGGCGAGGCGGTCAACACGGCCACCACCTACGGCTACGACAGCGTGACGATGATGCAGGAAACCAAGACCACGGTTTGCCAGGTCGAGCGGGCAGCCGCCTGAACCACGACCCGCTGACAGGAGAATCACATGGCCCGAATGAAATTCATCTGCGATGCCGAGCGCTGCATCGAGTGCAATGGCTGCGTCACGGCCTGCAAGGCCGAGCATGACGTGCCCTGGGGCGTGAACCGCCGGCGCGTGGTCACCATGAACGACGGCCAGCCCGGCGAGCGCAGCATCTCGGTGGCCTGCATGCATTGCAGCGATGCCCCCTGCATGGCGGTGTGCCCGGTGGACTGCTTCTACCGCACCGAAGACGGCGTGGTGCTGCACGACAAGGACATCTGCATCGGCTGCGGCTACTGCTCCTACGCCTGCCCCTTCGGTGCCCCCCAGTTCCCGGCCAACGGCACCTTCGGCCTGCGCGGCAAGATGGACAAGTGCACCTTCTGCGCCGGCGGCCCCGAGGCCAGTGGCAGCCAGGCCGAGAACGAGAAGTACGGTCGCAACCGCCTGGCCGAAGGCAAGTTGCCGGCCTGCGCCGAGATGTGCTCGACCAAGGCCCTGCTCGGCGGCGACGGCGATGTCGTGGCCGACATCTTCCGCACCCGCGTGCTCACGCGCGGCAAGGGCAGCGAGGTGTGGGGCTGGGGTACGGCTTACGGCCGGCCCGCCCAGAGTGGTCAATCTCCCGCGAAGGAAGGGGCCAAGTCATGAGGCCACACATTCTCTTGCTGGCGTGTGCCTTGGTGCTGGTGGCTTGCGGCGATGCCGACCAGACGGCCAAGGCGGCCTACAAGAAGAGCGACACGCCGGCCTGGCAAGGCGCGGCCAACCCGTATGGCGTGGCCGACTGGAAGCCCAGCGACCGGGCGGCGTGGGAACAGCAGCTGCGCCGGCGAGCCGCTGGCCAGGACGAGTATTCGCGCGTGAACTGAGGCAGACACCTCGCCACGCGCACAGGAGACGCCATGGTTCGCATCTTCCAGGCCCTGATCGCCGCCACCGCACTCGCGCTGTCCCTTGGCGCGTCTGCGCAAGGAACGGCGCCCGCAGCCCCAGGCGGGGCACCGCCCGGCTTTGTTGCGCCGGCCGACCCCAAGCCTGACGAGAGCAATGCCCAGCGGGCGGTGTCCCAGCCGGGCAACAATGCGCCCTTCTGGCGCGCCGTGCGCGAGTCGGGCCAGGACAGCGGCTACACCAGCCTGCCTGGCGCGGAAAAAGGCGTGCTGATTCAGTCCTTCGTTCAGTACCCGGGCTCGATGTACACCACCGCCGGCGAGGCCTGGCGGCAGGTGCGCAACAACTGGATCATCCCCTATGGGGGGTCCCTGCTGATCATCGCCACGCTGGCCGTGGCGCTGTTCTACTTCGCCAAAGGCAGCATCGGTCTGCACGCAGCCGAGACCGGGCGCAAGATCGAGCGCTTCACCTACTTCGAGCGGGCGGCACATTGGACCAACGCCATCGCCTTCGTGGTGCTTGCGGTTTCAGGCATCGTGATGGCCTTCGGGAAGTTTTTCCTCCTGCCCATCCTCGGTGGCACGCTCTTCGGCTGGCTGGCCTACGCCATGAAGAACCTGCACAACTTCGCCGGGCCCTTGTTTGCCGTCTCGCTGCTGGTCGTGATCCTCACCTTCATCAAGGACAACCTGCCCAGCAAGGACGATCTCGTCTGGCTGGCCAAGGGTGGTGGCCTCTTCAGCGGCGCCCACGTGCCTTCGCATCGTTTCAATGCCGGCGAAAAGATCCTGTTCTGGGCGGGTGTCTTCGTGCTGGGCCTCATCGTGGTGGCCTCCGGCCTGGTGCTCAACATGCTGGTGCCCGGCCTGGCCTACACCCGCGGCGAGATGCAGATCGCGCACATGATCCACGCCAGCGCGGCGGCGCTGATGATGGCGGCTTTCATCGGGCACATCTACATGGGCACGCTGGGCATGAAGGGCGCCTACGCGGCCATGAAGACCGGCTACGTGGACGAAACCTGGGCCAAGGAGCACCACGAGCTCTGGTACGACGACATCAAGGCCGGGCGCATCCCTGCCCAGCGTTCCCAGACGTCCGCCGCGCCCTCGGGCCAGGCAGCGCCGCAGGCCTGAGGCTCCTCCACGCCGGAGAGCCCGGCCCATTGTGTTCTGCATGACCGCGCGCCCGCCCTTGCACCGCCCCCTGCTCAGCCAGGCGGCCACCCGTTTCACGCACCGCGCCACCGTGCTCGACGAGCACGGTCAGGCGCGCGAGGTCGAGATGCCGGCAGAGCGCGACCTCACGCTCTACCTCGACAAGCGCGAACTCGTCACCTTGATGACGATCGGCGCCCACCCCGAACTGCTGGCCCTGGGCTACCTCAAGAACCAGCGCCTGGTGCCCGGCATCGAACACATCGCCAGCGTGCAGGTGGACTGGGACGTGGGCGCCTGCGCCATCACCACCCGCGGCGGCGTGCCCGACCTCGAGGCGCGCACCGCCAAGCGCATCGTCACCACCGGCTGCGGCCAGGGCACGGTCTTCGGCAGCCTGATGGATGAGGTCGACAACATCCGCCTGGGCGACACGCGCATCCGCCAGGGCACGCTCTACGCGCTGCTCGATGCGATGCGCCGGCACGACACCATCTACAAGAGCGCCGGCTCGGTGCACGGCTGTGCCCTGTTCTCCGGCAGCGAGCTGCTGCTCTTCACCGAGGACGTGGGGCGCCACAACGCGCTGGACGCCATCGCGGGCTGGATGTGGATGGAAGGTCTGGAGGGTGACGGCAAGATCCTCTACACCACGGGCCGGCTGACCAGCGAGATGGTGATCAAGGCGGCCCAGATGGGCGTGGCCATCGTCGTGTCACGCTCGGGCATCACCGAGATGGGCCACCGCCTGGCCGAGCAGCTGGGCATGGCGCTGTTTGCGCGCTGCACCCAGCGCCACTTCCTGCTCTACAGTGGGCGTGAACGGTTCACCGCCGAGCCTGAACTCGCGCCTCCGCCTCCGCAGCCCTGGACGCCGCCGGCCCAGCGAGGCGGCTGAGGCTCAGGACCGGGCGTTGGCCAGGTCGCGCACGATGGTGGGCCCGGCCTTCTGCTCGATGCGAGCCAGCATCTCGCGGTTCCAGCCCGCGGCGAACATTGCTTCGGCCACCACGAACATCGGCCCCACCAGCAGGCCGACGAGGTCGTCCACGAAGGCCGGCTTGCGCCCTTCGTAGTAGTGGCCCACGAACTGGATGATCCAGCCCACCACGAAGGCCCCGATGCCGGTGGCCAGCCAGGCGCTGGTGCTGCCCGCCGCGGCCAGGTGGCCCAGCCAGATCAGCCCGCCCACGGCGAGGCTGGTGGCCAGGCCCAGCACCAGGTGGCGGCTGAGGTACCACAGGGCCGCCAGGGCAAACAGCACCCAGGCCGGCGACAGCGCCAGCCCTGCGAGCTCGAAGCCGGGCCGCGCCAGCAGCGCGCCCACGGCGAAGACGATCAAGGGCACGCCCACGAAGTGCGTGGCGATGTTGCGCCGGTCCCGGTGGTACTCGGCGTACTGGGTCAAGAGGTCGAGGGCGGTGCGCATGGTGGGCTCCCTGGAAGCTGAAGGCCTGGCGGTTGGACCCCGCCGCAGGCTTCAATATCCCGAGAACCGCCCTGGGTGGGGTTGCTGGTTTTCCCTGACCCGGGCCCAACCAGGCGCGCCGCGGCTGCCTACAATCCCCGCACCTCACCGGGAACCGACATGAGCATCAAGAGCGACAAGTGGATCCGCCGCATGGCCGAGCAGCACGGGATGATCGAGCCTTTCGAGCCCGGGCAGGTGCGCTACGCGGCCGACGGGCACAAGATCGTCAGCTACGGCACCAGCAGCTATGGGTATGACATCCGCTGCGCGCCGGAATTCAAGGTGTTCACCAACATCCACAGCACGGTGGTGGACCCGAAGAACTTCGACGAGAAAAGCTTCGTCGACATCAATGCCGACGTGTGCATCATCCCGCCCAACAGCTTCGCGCTGGCGCGCACGGTCGAATACTTTCGCATTCCCCGCAATGTATTGACCATCTGCCTGGGCAAGAGCACCTACGCGCGCTGCGGCATCATTGTCAACGTCACCCCCTTCGAGCCCGAGTGGGAGGGCTATGTGACGCTGGAGTTCTCCAACACCACGCCGCTGCCGGCCAAGATCTATGCCGGCGAAGGGTGTGCGCAGGTGCTGTTCTTCGAAAGCGACGAGGTCTGTGAGACCAGCTACAAGGACCGCGGCGGCAAGTATCAGGGCCAGACGGGCGTGACCCTGCCCAAGACCTGATCGGCCCCCGGGGGGGCGGATTTGCGGGTCTCGCGGCCCGCTGTTCCGGGCTTTGGGCGCGACCGGGCGACCCTACAGTGACGCCATGCCCCGCAGCCGGCACTTCCGGCGCCCGGAGGACCCCATGCACCTGCCCCTGCCCGACATCGTCGAACACTACGAGGAACTGCCCACCGAGTTCCGCACCACGGCTTTTGAGGTCCTGAAGAGCTTCGAGGGCTCGCCGGATGAACTGCGCGAGGCGCTGGTGCGCCCCCTGAGCCCGCAGACCCAGGCCGGTGTCGGCCCCCACGACCTGCTGGCGCTGGCGCGTTTCAAGGACCTGATGGCCGAAGCCGGGCATGCGGTGTCTACGGCACGCATGTTGTTCGATCGCCGCTATGCCGCGACTTGTCTGGCCCAGGCGCTGCGATCGAGCCACCCCGGCTTGCGTGCCCACGCCGACAGGCTGTTTACCCGCTACGCGCTCGACACGCCGAGCACCCCGCACTGAGGGGGTGTCGCCGCTGGCGCCTCGCCCGGCCGGGCGCTACCATGGGCCGCAAGGGATGCGTGCCCATGTGTGCGGCGCACCCGAGGGAGACGACACGAGGGGACCCCAGCATGCCCAAGCGGCCTTGCCTATGGAGCGCGGCGCCATGAGAGGCACCGTGCGCCCCAACGCCCTGGTGGCGGCCTATTTCGACACCCTGGGCCCCGATCAGCGCGACACCGCCCAGGCCCTGCAACGCGCGGTGCTGGAAGCGGCTCCTGATCTGAATCAAGCCGTGAAGTGGGGCAACCTCGTCTTCGTGGCCGACCGCCAGAACCTCATGGCCATCGTCGCCCACAAGGGGCATGCCAACCTGCAGTTCTTCAACGGCGCAGCCTTGTCCGGCGAGTTCCCGCAACTCGAAGGCACCGGCAAGGGCTTGAGGCATCTCAAATGCCGCTACCGCCAGCCGGTGGACGTGGCGCTGGTGGGCGAGCTCGTGCGTGCAGCCGTGAAGGCTGGCTCGGCTGACCCCGCTCAGCGAGCGCCCGGATAGGTCCCGGGCAACAGGATGCTGCGGTCCACGGTGCGGATGTCGGTGCGGCCGCAAAAGGCCATGGTCAGGTCGAGCTCCTTGGCGATGATCTGCAGGCACTTCGTCACGCCTTCTTCCCCCATGGCCCCCAGTCCATACAGGAAGGCGCGGCCGATCAGCGTGCCCTTGGCGCCCAGGGCCACCGACTTGAGCACGTCCTGTCCGCTGCGGATGCCGCCGTCCAGCCACACCTCGATGCGATCGCCCACGGCTTGGGCAATGGCCGGCAGGGCCTCGATGGACGATGGCGCACCGTCGAGCTGGCGACCGCCGTGGTTCGAGACGATGAGTGCATCGGCGCCGCTGTCGGCCGCCAGGCGTGCGTCCTCCTCGTCGAGGATGCCCTTGAGGATGAGCTTGCCGCCCCAGCGCTTCTTGATCCATTCCACATCGGCCCAGCTCAGCGCCGGGTCGAACTGCTCGGCGGTCCACGACGACAGCGAGGACAGGTCGCCCACGCCCTTGGCATGGCCCACGATGTTGCCGAAGGTGCGGCGTTTCGTGCCCAGCATCCCCAGGCACCAGCGCGGCTTGGTGGCCAGGTTGATCAGGTTGCGGATCGTGGGCTTGGGCGGGGCCGACAGGCCGTTCTTGAGGTCCTTGTGGCGTTGGCCCAGGATCTGCAGGTCGAGCGTGAGCATCAGCGCCGAGCAGTTGGCCGCCTTGGCGCGGTCGATGAGGCGCTCGATGAAGTCGCGGTCCTTCATCACATACAGCTGGAACCAGAAGGGGTGGCGTCCGGTGGACTCGGCCACGTCCTCGATCGAGCAGATGCTCATCGTCGACAGTGTGAACGGCACCCCGAAGGCCTTGGCTGCACGCGCGGCCAGGATCTCGCCGTCGGCATGCTGCATGCCGGTCAGGCCCGTGGGCGCGATGGCCACCGGCATGGCCACGTCGTGACCGATCATCTGGGTGCGGATGCTGCGGCCTTCCATGTTCACCGCCACGCGCTGGCGCAGCTTGATGCGCTGGAAGTCGGTCTCGTTGGCGCGGTAGGTGCTTTCTGTCCACGAGCCGGAATCGGCGTAGTCGTAGAACATGCGCGGCACGCGCTTTTCGGCCAGGACGCGCAGGTCTTCGATGTGGGTGATGGTGGGCATGCAGTCTCCTTCTTGGGGGCGGACCGATGCTAAGGCCGGCGGGCGGCCCCTGTCGCGGAAATTCCTTCAGGGCTTGCCCGAAGGAAGTTCGGCCGGCACCAGCAGCGCCACCGCTTCCTGCGCGACCTGCGCGCACACCGAGCGCAGCCATTGCGCAAAGTCGGCCGGGGCCCCGCTGCGCGCATGCGGCATCAGGTAGTACTGGTGGGCCGGCCGCGCCGTGAGCGCGAACAGCGGCACCAGCGCCCCGGAAGCCAGCCAATGGCGCGCGAGGCTCGGTCGGCCCAGGGCGATGCCCTGGCCGCTCACGGCCGCTTCCAGCAGCAGGCCCAGGTCCACGAGCTTGGGGCCCTGCGCGGGCTCGGGCGCGGCCAGAGCGGCGGCCGCAAACCATGGCGCCCAGGGCTCCAGCGGGGTGCGCAAGAGCGGCGCGTTCAGCAGGTCGGCCGGGGTGCGCAGCGGCGGCAGGCGTTGCAGCAGGGCCGGGGCCGCCATCGGCGTCACCACGTCGTCCATCAGCAGCGTGCCACCGGCGGCGGCCGCGTCGCCGTTGCGCACCTGCACGTCGGCGTCCATCGTGCCGGGGTCGAGGTAGGGAATGGACAGCACCACCTCCAGCTCCACCTCGGGGTGGGCGGTGGTGTAGGCCTCGAGCGCTGGCACCAGGACCTGGCGCGCGAACGTGGGCGGCGCGCACACCCGCAGCCGCGTCTGCGGCCGTCCGGCGCGCTGGTGCAGCGGCATGGCCGCCAGCAGGCCCAGGGCAGCGCGCACCTGTTCCAGGTATTCCTTGCCCGCCGCCGTGAGCGCCAGCGGCTTGGCGGTGCGTTGCAGCAGCTGGGTGTCCAGCAAGTCCTCCAGCGTGGCCACGCGCTTGCTCACCGCGCTGGCGGTGATGTGCAGCTCGTCGGCCGCGCGCTCGAAACTGCCCAGCCGCGCTGCCGCCTCGAAGGCGCGCAGGCCTTCGAGGGAGGGGAGGCGGGGCGGCAGCAGCGGCATGGCTGCATGCTACCGCGGCCTATCGGCCGCAGCGGTCAACGGGCGCGGCGCTTGCGTGGCGCGAAGTTCAACTGCGCGGCCTGGGTGTGCGCTGCGGCGCCTGCCGGCAGTTCACCTTGCACCTCCGGCTGGTCGAGGAACTGCTCGGGATGCCACAGCATGACCCGGTAGGGCCCGGCCGGCACTGCGGCGATCACGGCCTGGCCGTTCTCGTCGGTCACGCCGAACCAGGGCGAGGGGCTCACGTACAGGCCGCCTCGCATCGTGGAGTGCAGGTGGCAGGACAGGCGCACCGGCCCGGGCTGGGTGAGGGTGACCTCGGGGGTGGCCTCGCCGGGCGCCAGGCGGGCATTGGCGCGCAGCTCGAAGTTGTGCGCCGGTCCCGTGCCGCGCACATGGTGGTCGAAGGCATCGCGGTTGGTGAAGCGCACCGTCGTGCCCGGCTGCACCATGGTCACCATGGGCAGGAACTGCATCTTCTCCTGCGTGACCACGGTGGTGGTGGGCGCCGGCGCGGCCACCGGCCCGGGCTGGGCCGGCAAGATCACCACCGCCACGTGGGCGGCCGGGTCGCCTTGCCGGTCGGTCACCGTCACGCGCAGGCTGGCGGCCGAAGCCAGCGACCCACCCAGCCCGAGGGCCAGTGCCAGCGCAGCGCGCAGCGCTAGGGGAGCGGGGCGGCTCATCGCACGTTCACCACGTCGCGGTGCATCGGCGCCAGGCGTGCCAGCAGACGGTTCTGCACCGTGAAGCCGATGCCCTGCGCGTCCATCGAGCGCTGCAGCACTTCCACCAGCGCATTGAAGTCGGCGCGGGTCACGTCGATGCCGGCGTGGGCCGTCTTCATGTCGGCGCCGGTGTAGGTGCACGGGCCGCCCGAGACCTCGCAGAACTGCTCGGTCAGGCGGGCCTTGAACTGGGTCGCGTTCACGTCCACGAAAAAGGGCGCCATGCGGGCGTCGGCCTTGAGGTCATCCCAGAAGCGGTCCACCAGCCGGGTGAGGCCGGGCTGGCCGCCGAGGTCGTTGTAGAGGCGGGCATCCGCGGCGGCGGCGGTTGCCGCCGGGGCGGTCTGGGTCTGGGCCTGGGCCAGCGGGGCGATGATCAGGGCGGCCGAGGCGGCCGCGCAGGCAAGCAGGAGTTTCATGGGGGGTGTCCTTGGAAGGGGAAGGGCAGGGGAGCGGTCAGTACGCAAGCTGCAGCGAGGCATAGGCCCCGCGCTGGTTCTTCTGGCCCACCACGTTGCCGAGCTCCACATAGGCCAGGGTCAGCGAGGCGTGCTTGGTGGGCGCCCAGGCCACGAACACGTCGCGCCAGGCGTCTTCACGGAAGGCGCTGCCGGCGAAGGCGAGGTTGTCGGGCTTGGCGCGGTACTCGGCGCCCACGGCCAGGTCGCGGCGCAGCAGCCAGGCCACCGACACCTCCGGGCGGAACTTGTAGTTGGGGTGCTCGGCGCTGCCGAAACCCAGCAAGCCGTTCTGGTTGGCCCGGGTGGCGCGCAGCGTCCCGTTGACAAGGACGCCTTGCGCGAGGAAAAGCTTGGTGGCGCTCACGTAGGCATCCACCCCATGACGCTTGGCACCCACCGAATCGAGCACGCCGCCCACGGCCGCGCCCGGCTCCAGGTGCTTGTACTCCAGGCCCACGGCCACTTGGGGCATCCAGGTGTCGGCCTCCAGGATGGCGTCGCCCGCCACCCGCAGCTTCACGCCGGCAATGTCGAGCTTGAGCGTCGTGCCCGGCACCACCACGCCGGCATCGAAGTCCTGGCGCGCCAGTGACAGCTCCAGCCGGTCGTCCCAGCCGAAGGCGGCACCGTAGGTGGTGAGCCCATACTTCTGGGTTTTCAGCCGCGACACGTGGGCCGTCGCACCCCATTGACCCTCGGTGCCCGGGCCGGCGATCACGGCCCAGGGCGTGAGGCCGCCGCCGGCCGCGCCGTCGATGCTGCTCACGCCGCCGGTCAGCAGCAGCTTGCCTTGCCGGCCGGGGCCGGCGGGGGGATCCATGGGGGCTTGTGCCCAGGCGAGGGCCGGCGCCAGCAGCGCGGCAGCAGCCCAAACACGAGAAGCTTGATTCATCGGGGTCTCCAGGGTGGGGCGCCGCACCCTTGCAGCGCCTCTGCCCAGGTCTTACGCACCCGACCCCGGATCGGATGCAGCCGCCCGGCACGCCCGGCGGATCAGCCCGCGTCCGGCTCGCCGAACAGCGGCAGGGTGTAGGCGGGCACCGGCTCCTGCACCTGGGGAGCTGGCAGGCGTGGGGCCCGGGCCGGGGCCTTCGGCGGGGCGTCGCCCGCCTTGCGCAGCGAGCCCACCCGCACCCCCAGCAGCCGCAGGCGCCGCTTCAGGTCCACCCGCTTCAGGCACTGCCCGGCCGCCTGACGGATGGCCTGGGCGTCCGCGGTGGGGTGATCCAGCGTGTGATCGCGCGTCACGGTCTTGAAGTCGTCGAAGCGCAGCTTGATCCCGATCGTCTTGCCCACGTAGCCCTTGCGCGCCAGGTCGGCCGCCACCTGCTCGCACAGCCGCGTGAAGATGCCGCCCAGCAACTCGCGGTCGTGCCGCGCATGCAGGTCGCGTTCGAAGGTGGTCTCGCGGCTCATGCTCACCGGCTCGCTGTGCGTCACCACCGGCCGCTCGTCGCGCCCGTGCGCGGCCTCGTGCAGCCAGGCGCCGTAGCGCGCGCCGAACTGCTGCACCAGCCACGCCGGGTCGGCCGCGGCCAGCTCGCCGATGGTGCAGATGCCCAAGCCCAGCAGCTTCTCGTTCGCCTTCGGCCCGATGCCATTGATGCGCTTGGCCGGCAGCGGCCAGAGGCGCGTGGCCAGGTCGCCGGGGCGCAGCAGCGTCAGCCCGTCGGGCTTGTCGAGGTCGGAACACAACTTCGACAGCAGCTTGTTCGGCGTCACCCCAATGGAGCAGCTCAGCCCCGTGGCGCGCTTCACGTTGTTCTTGATGGCCAGCGCCACCGCCCGCACCCCACCCATCGGGTCGTGGCCCACGGCCTCCTGCGCGCCGGGCACGTCGGTCAGGTCGATGTAGATCTCGTCGATGCCCCGGTCCTCGATCACCGGCGCCACCTCGGCCACGGCGGCCTTGAACAGGCGCGAGTAGTGGCGGTAGGCGTCGAAGTCGGTGGGCAGCAGCACGGCATCCGGTGCCAGCGCTGCGGCCTTCATCAGCCCCATGCCCGAGTGCACGCCCAGCGCCCGCGCCTCGTAGGTGGCCGTGGTGATCACCCCGCGCCCGGCGTAGTCGCGCAACACCGCAAACCGCCGCGTGCCGTCGGCCAGCACCTCGGGCTGGTGCCGCCGCCCCCCACCAATCACCACCGGCCGCCCGCGCAGCTCGGGGTAGCGCAACAGCTCCACCGACGCATAAAAGGCGTCCATATCGAGGTGGGCGATGTAGCGGGGCATGGGGACTGCGGGAACGGCGGCTGGGACAGTGTCGCCCAGGCGGGTGGCTCAGTGTGTCAGCAGGGCGCGGATACGCTCCCGCAGTTGATCGAGCAGCCGCGCCGATTTCAAAGGCGGTAGGGCCTCACCGTGTCGAGGCAGCCTGCCCGCTGCCGGATGGGTTTCATGCATCTTGTTCTCTCCCTTGGGGCCCCCTTTCGGGGGGGATTGCCCACGCCCGCCCGCCCAGGCAAAGTGCGCCTTGCGAACGCTGCGCCAATTTGCATGAAATTTAGTACTGTACAAACATCCAGTCAATGCCTGGAAACGCAGGCTGGGCGAGGCTTCCCGCCCGATCAGGCCGTCGGTGTTAGGGAGACAGCCGTCGGTGTTATGCAGCAGTTTTTGCTCCCCATAACACGTTGGGCGTGCCGGATATGAGGAAGGAGTACGGAGCTGTCCTACGCGAGGTGTTCGCTGATCGCCTCGCACGCGTATGTCCAGATTTCATTCCTGTAAAGAGGCACTCAGCCTTGGCGGGCTTCCCCGGCGAACGCGCGTTCTGCTCGCGTGTTTCGGAAACCTTGCTCAATTGGGTGGTCCTGGTCCCTGATCAGAAGCGGGAAGCCTTCTTCGTCGAGCTCGGTTGGTCCAGAAAGGGACGCTTTCCCCAGCTCACGATGCGGCCTTCGGGAACGCGGCCCGCAGAGGCAGGTTCGGAGGAAGAGTACCTGTGTCGCCTCGGAGAGTTGTCGCGCGGCGGCGACTTCGGTTGGGAGATCGAGGCGCTTGCCGCGGACGCATCGCAGGACGAGATGCTGGCCTACATCGTCGCACAGACAAGACCGATCGCTGCCGACGTGGCTCGGGACAGGGTCGTTCCGCACGTAGAGGAGGCGTTGCGGGAAATAGTCCAGTACGGACTGCCGTTTCTGCGGAAGCACGCCCAACCCGGCGCTGCAGGGGACGCGCCGCAAGCGGCGCGCCCCTGAGCTTTGGCGTTAGGCCTCACATGACACCCTCGCTGTACTCGCTCTTCGCCGAATACAACCGCACAATGAACTTGCGCTTGTATGAGGCCGCTGCAAGGCTCTCCGCTGAAGAACTCACACGGGATAGAGGTGCCTTCTTCGGTTCGCTTCTTAGCACCATGAACCACATCGCTGTGGCGGACCTTCTTTGGTTACACAGGTTTGCCACATTGCCGGCACTTTCAGCAACCCAAGTCGAACTGGCAGCCTTCCCGAAGCCAGTATCACTGCGGGAGCCACTCGCTGACTCACTTGCGGAACTCGCGACACTGCGAGCGAGTATTGACGCACTGGTCGTTCGGATGTCTTCGCATCTCACGGAGGGGCTACTGGAAAGCACGCTTCGCTACACCAACACCGCCGGTCAAAGACATGCGAAGAACTTTGGCCTACTGCTCCATCACTTCTTCAATCATCAGACGCACCATCGCGGGCAGGCCAGCACGCTTCTCTTCCAAGCAGGTGTCGACATCGGGGTCACGGACTTTATCGCGCACATCCCAAGTGATGCCTAACCCCTCGTATATGGACTCCCCCGCAACGGCAAGGACCTGATCGATGAGGGCTGTGGGGGAGAAGCACCTGCAGTCGTATATCCGGCGTCTGGGGTGGGAACGAAGGCGTCCCGTGCCGACATGGAATCTGCATCACCGAGGCGCCACACAATGCAAGCGGCAGGCGAAGCTGCCGGAAGAGTGATTGGCGTTGCGCGGTGTGGGAGGGCTCCCTTTGGGCCATGAGGGTCGATCGGATCCATCGCAAGGGGGGGTGGGGTGAACAGATGAGGCAGCCCGTGCGGGGTTCAGGCGGGCAGGGCAAAGCTCTGGCGCTGCGACTTGCGACGGGCGAGCGAGGCCGGCTCATCGAAGTCTGTGCCGTCGCGCAAGGTGGCGTAGCCGATGCGCGCCAGCTTGTTGGCCAGCGCACAGGTGGCCTTGTTGTGGTTGGTGCGCGCCTGCACCGAGAGGGCCCACTGGCGCACCCCGCTCAAGGCCTTGCCCCGGTCGGCGGCCTGCTGGAAGACCACTTGGCCAAATCCACGGCAACGGTATTAGCATCCATGACGGACTCCTCGCGTTTGTGAATCTGATCCCCATGCCCATGAAAACCAGGGCGCCCATCTTGCGCGCCAAACAGACGGGGGAGCCCATCCCATCAATCGAGGGGATGCCCAACCGGCTGCGGCCGGTCGGTCACCCCTCATGTCAAACGTCGGGCGTCATGATGCACTTGCGTCCCCTGACCTGCGCCCCATCAGAAGAACTCGGAAAGGGCACTCAAACGCTGCCGGGTCGTCCAAAATCACCGGTCATGACAACCGTGCTGACCAGCTTCCGACTCCGCAGGACGGCCGCACTCGCGGGTCGCGCAGAGGTGACTGGCCCGCCTCGTCAGGCGTCACACCCCCAGCATGCGCCACGACCCTTGGCTTGACCGTTGGCTCAATGCCATCCTTGCTCGAGCACACGGCAGGCCGGTGCTGGAGATTGGTTGCGGCAACGGGGACGACACCAAAACCTTGAGTGATGCTGGGCTCGACGTGATTGCGTTCGACTTGTCCGCAGACGCCGTGCGCCAGGCCATGCGCCAAGCCCCGAAGGCCCGAATCACGCAGCAGGACATTCGAGAGCCGTTCCCACCCGAAGCGGTAGACCTTGGCGTCGTCATCGCCAGTTTGTCCCTGCACTACTTCCCGTGGGCACAGACGCTTGAGCTTGTTGGGCGAGTTCGAAGGGTACTGGCCCCGGGGGGCATGCTTCTATGCCGTCTGAATTCAACTGAAGACACAAACTTCGGCGCTGTGGGGCATCCGGAGCTCGAGCCGAACTACTACCTCGTAGATGGCTCACCGAAACGGTTCTTCAGTGAAGCGGCTGCGCGTGAGATGTTCTCAGACGGCTGGACAGTGGTGTCGCTTGAGCACTTTGTCACCACAAAGTACATCCAGAGCAAGGCGCTCTGGGAAGTCGTCGCCCTCAGTGACGCCTCTCAAGTCGATCCCCCTGAACGATTGAACTGAAATGAGTTTTCTGGGGCGACTTTCGGGCGATTTGCGCTCGGGCCCGATTCCTCCGCTAGCCCTTCCCGGGGAGCATGCGCAGTGACAGCGAGCGAGATCCAAATGTACTTGCACGAGCATATCCCGCTGTCTGCGGCAATGCAGGTGCAGGTTGAAGTGGCAACACCCGGGCAGGTCGTTCTGGGCGCGCCTCTGCAGCCGAATATCAATCACAGGGATACCGTCTTTGGCGGCAGGTCAATTCTTGGCTACTTCACAGCCCACGCCTCATCTCCTGGCATGGAGCAACGGAAGGCGTTTACGCGTAAGCTCCCCCTTTTCAAGCGACTGACCCATGCAGAACGCACTCACTGGCAAACGCGTGCTGGTCACCCAGGCCTCCGAATTCATGGGGCCGGCTTTCTGCAAGGTGTTTGCAGAGCAGGGCGCGGACGTCATCGAAAGCAACGATCCGCTCGCAGCAGCGGGCGCGGCGGAAGGCGTGGTGGCCGCGGCCGGGCCTATCGATGTGCTGGTGGCCAATCTCTCCATCGGGGCGCGCAGCTCGCATACGTTCAGGCCGTGGGGGTGGAGCTGGCCCGGGAAGTCCCTCCCGGCCGCCTCGTGGCGGCGCGTGAGGACGCTCTCTTCGCAGCCTACTTGTGCAGCGACGCTGCGGACTGTTTCGTCGGGCAGGTGTTTCCGTTGTCGGGTGGCTGGGCCGCCAAGTGACGGCGACGCCTGACCCGGACCCCGGATTGGTTGCGATGCTGCGCTGGGCGCTGCACCGCAGCGCCCAACCACCCGTGGCAGGCTCGCGAAGGCGAACCAAAGGAGAGGTGGACGTTCAGTCATGTGATGGCGGGCAGCAAGGACATCAAGTGTTCCAGGCGCTTGCCACAGTGCCCGGGCAACGCAAATGCGCATGAATCACGATGCCTGGCTTCCCTCAGTCATCGCTGCCGTCGCGGCGGGGCAGAGCGTGCTCGAGATCGGGTGTGGCTCAGGCTGACGCGCCCCCCATCATCCGTACCAAGCTCGCTGCTGGAGCGCACCTTCGGCGCGGGCGTCACCACGCGAACCCTTGAGACGGTCCGCAAGTGCGCGTGGGCATGAGGTACCCTTGCTCTGAACAACGGAAGACTCTTCAATGAAGCTGATTCGCAGATCGATCAAGTGGGTGATGCTCATCGCCGGCCTTCTGACGTGCACCATGTTCTATGCCGCGATAGAGCCCCAAGCGGCGCTGCACTCGAACTTCGGCGAGGGGCTGGAGGGGCCGGTGGCGGAGATCGTCGTGAGGAACTGGGGCGTCCTCGTCGGCCTGATGGGCGTTCTCCTCATCTATGGCGCCTTTCGTGAGCGGGTCCGTGCGGTCGCGCTGCTGGTGGCGGGCGCCAGCAAGCTGGCCTTCATTGCGCTCGTTCTGTCGATCGGGCAGCCCCCCCTTCAATTCCAGCTGGGGCTGTCGGTGGCCGTGGATGCCTTGATGGTGCTGCTGTTCGCCACCTACCTGGTCGCCGAACGCATCTCGCCGGCGCAGTCGCAACACACACCATTGGCTCCCGACAGTCGACGGGCTTGAGCGCCGGGCAGCCCTGCAACACCATGCGCTACGCCCTGCACGACGACGAAGTCGAGTTCAGCGCCATCCGCGCGCAAGGGCCGGGCGGCCAGAACGTCAACAAGGTGGCCACCGCCGTGCAGTTGCGATTCAACGCCAAGGCGTCGGCCTTGCCGCCGGACGTGAAGGCACGGCTCCTGGCGCTGCCGGACAGCCGCATCACGAAGGACGGCGAGGTGGTCATCAAGGCGCAAGGGGCCAGAAGCCAGGAACTGAACAAGGCCGAGGCCCTGGCGCGGCTGGCCGAAATCATCGAACAGGCAGAACACGTTCCCAGGGCACGAAGGCCGACCAAGCCAACGTATGGTTCGCAGCAACGCAGACTCGCCGGCAAGAGCAAGCGCTCTGAAGTGAAGGCCGGGCGGGGCAGGGTAACGGAATGAACAGCATGATGGACAACGACCTCGCCCCCTTGCCGACCCTGCCATTGGGCCGCTACCGTCACTACAAGGGCGGCGAATACGAAGTGCTGGGCGTGGTGCGCCACAGCGAGTCGCTGGAGCCGATGGTGTTGTACCGCCCGCTCTACAACGGCACCGGCCTGTGGGTGCGGCCGTATGCAATGTTCACGGAAAGTGTCGAGTGTGAAGGCGGTGAGTGGCGTCCGCGCTTCCTACAATGTCCGGCACCGTAGTTGCCTTTGGGTTGCCCCATGAAAATCCTGCTTCCCCTGCTGGCGCTGAGCTTCGTGCTCCAGGCCTGTGCCGTCTACACGCCCTCCGGTTCGGTGGTGATCGACCCGACCGGTTCGCCCGGTCCGCGGGGCCAGGGGCAGTTCTGCCCGCCGGGGCAGGCCAAGAAGGGCAACTGCTGATCGCAGCCGACCCGACGTCGTCCTGCCGGTGACGCCGGCCCGAAACTGGCGCATGATCCGGCGCCAGGGCCACGGCAGGAGACCACGATGGACGTCATGACCGGCCTGGCGCGCCGCACGGTGCGCGCCAACGGCATCCGGATCAACCTCTGGGCGGGCGGCAAGGGCCCGCCGGTGCTGCTGCTGCATGGCTGGCCGCAGACGGCGCAGATGTGGCACAAGATTGCGCCGGCGCTGGCCGAACAGTACACGGTGGTCTGCCCCGACCTGCGCGGCTACGGCGATTCCGACAAGCCGCGCGACGGCTACGACAAGAAGACGATGGCGCGCGACATGCACGAGCTGATGCTCGCGCTGGGTCATGCGCGCTATGCGGTGGTGGGGCACGACCGCGGCGGGCGGGTGGGGCACCGGCTGGCGCTGGATCAAGCCGAGGCCGTCGCGCGCCTGTGTGTGCTCGACATCGTGCCCACCCACACCGTCTTCATGCAGACCGACCGGCATCTGGCAGCCGCCTACTGGCACTGGTTCTTCTTCCAGGCGCCTGACCTGCCCGAGGTGATGATCTCGGCTGCTCCCGAGCCCTTCCTGCGCCACGTGCTGCGCTCGCTGAGCTTCCAGTCCGGGGCCATCGAGGAGCCGATGGTGCAGGAGTACCTGCGCGCCTTCACCCTGCCGGGCACGATCCGCGCGACGCTGGAGGACTACCGCGCCGCCGCCACGCGCGATGTCGAGGACGACGAGCGCGACCTGGCCTTGCGTGTGCGCTGCCCGCTGCTCACGATCTGGGGCGAGTTCGGCAAGATGCACGGCATGTTCGACGTGCTGACCACGTGGCGGGCCAAGGGCGACAATGTGCAGGGCCATGCATTGCCCTGCGGCCACTTCATCCCTGAGGAGGCCCCTGAGGCCCTGCTGGCGGACTTGCGGACGTTCCTGGCCTGAAGCCGGGCCCGAGGAGGGAAACCATGGGCGAGTCACTCGAGACGGACTACCTGGTGGTGGGGGCGGGTGCCGCGGGCATGGCGTTCACCGACGCATTGTTGACGCATTCGGATGCCACGGTCACGGTGGTGGACCGTCGTCCCGCTCCCGGGGGGCACTGGGTCGACGCCTACCCCCATGTCCGCCTCCACCAGCCCTCGGCCTTCTATGGGGTCGATTCCCTGCCGCTGGGGCAGGACACGCGCGACACGGTGGGGACGAATGCGGGCTTCTACGAACTCGCCGGTGCCGACGAGATCCGGGCCTACTACCAGCATGTGATGCAGCGGCGCTTCCTGCCCAGCGGCCGCGTGCGCTATTTTCCGAACGGCGAGTTCCTGGGTGACGGCCGCTTCGACTCCCGGCTGTCGCCGCGGTCGTGGACTGTGCGCGTCAGGCGCAAGGTGGTGGACACCATCTACCTCGAAGGGACCATCCCCGCCACCAGCGCCCCGCCCTTCGAGGTGGCCGACGGCGTGCAATGCGTGGCGGCCGGCGACATCGCACGCCTGCGCGAGCGGCCGGAACGCTACGTGATCATCGGGGCGGGCAAGACGGCGCTGGACACGGCCGTGTGGCTGCTGGAGCAGGGTGTGCCGCCGTCGGCCCTGTGCTGGGTCAAGCCGCGTGAGGCCTGGTGGGTCAACCGCCGCTACTTCCAGCCGCTGGATCTGCTGCCCGACCTGAACCGGGCCATGGCCATCCAGATCGAGGCGATGGCACAGGCGACCTCGATCCCGGAACTCTTCGAACGCCTCGAAGCGCAGGGCGTGTTCCTGCGGGTGGACCCCGAGGTGGCACCGACCATGTTCCGCGGGGCGCTGATCAGCGAGGCCGAACTGGCGCTGCTGCGCCGCATCGACAACGTGGTGCGCCTGGGCCATGTGCGCCGCATCGATCGCGACGAGATCGTGCTGGACGGGGGCCGCGTGCCGACCACGCCCTCGACCGTGCACGTGCACTGCGCGGCCCGCGGTCTGGCGCAGCGGCCGTTGCGCCCGATCTTCGAGCCTGGGCGGGTGACGGTGCAGCCGATCGCGTGGGGCTTTGCCTGCTACCAGTTCGCAACGCTTGGTGTGGTGGAAGCCACGCTGTCCGGCGACGAGGAGAAGAACCGGCTGTGCCCTCCCATCGCCTACTGGAACGAGAATGCCGATTACCTGTCGGCCTTCCTCGCGATGCTGGTCCGGGAGCCCGCCCGCCTGTCCCACCCGGCGCTGGCCGCCTGGGCCAAGGGCAGCCGCCTCAATCCGCTGGCCGGCCTTGTGCATCACCGTGACAACCCCGCCGTGGTCGAGGACCGTGAGCGCATCAAGCGGCATGGCGCCGCCGCCGCGGCCAACCTGGCGAAACTGATTCGATCCTCCACCTGAACCCACCTTTCACCATGCCCCGAACCCTCATCAGTTCCGGCTCCCCCTTCGAGGAGCAGATTGGCTATTCCCGCGCCGTGGTCGATGGCGACTGGATCTTCGTGTCCGGCACCACCGGCTTCGACTACGCGACCATGACCATCTCCGACGATGTGGCGCAGCAGGCCGAGCAGTGCCTGAAGAACATCCAGCAGGCTCTGCGCCAGGCGGGGGCCGACCTGGCGGACGTCGTGCGCGTCCACTACATCCTGCCCAGGGCGGCCGACTTCGAGGCCTGCTGGCCCGTGCTGCGGCGCTACCTCGGCTCGGTGCGGCCGGCCGCCACGATGTGGTCGGCGGCGCTGCTCGACCCGCGCATGAAGATCGAGATCGAGGTGACCGCCCGCAGGGCCACGCCGACCTGAGCTGGGCTACACTCCTTCTGTCACACGTTGTTACATCTGAGGCAGGCTCTGCCTCGCACGTGTGGCCAGGAAGGAGACGACGATGTCCGAGTCCGCGAAGACCCCGCTGTACAAGGAGTCCACCATCGCCGACGAGCCCATCCTGGGGCCGGCGCTGTTCCTGCCCGACGGCCGCATCCGGCCGCTCACCTGGTTCGAGCGCGTGCTGGTGGCCTTGCGCCTGACCACGGCCAAAGACCTCGAAGCGCGCCACTTCAAGCAGGCGGCTTCAGCGCCCTGATCAGCAGGCCTGCAGGGCCCGCCGCAGCTGGATGGCTTCGGCCAGGTGGGCCACCGCCAGGGTGTCGGCCCCGGCCAGGTCGGCCACGGTGCGTGCGAGCTTGAGCACCCGGTGCAGGCTGCGGGCCGACCAGCCCAGCCGGGCGGCAGCGGCCTGGAGGAAGCGCGAGGCCGTGTCGTCCAGCGGGCAGTGGGTGTCGATCAGGGCGCCATGCAGCAGGGCGTTCGTGCAGCCCTGGCGGGCCAGTTGCCGCTCCCGCGCCCGCGCCACGCGTTCGGCCACGGCCGCGGTGGACTCGCCTTCGGGCAGCTTCAGCAACTCATCATGGGCCACGCTGGCCACTTCCACCTGCACGTCGATGCGGTCGAGCAGGGGGCCGCTGAGCTTGCCCTGGTAGCGCGACACCGCCTCGGGGCTGCAGCGGCACAGGCGCTGGCGTGAACCGAGGTAGCCGCAGGGGCAGGGGTTCATCGCGGCGATGAGCTGGAAGCGGGCCGGGAACTCGGCCTGGTGGGCGGCGCGCGAGATGGTGATCTGGCCGGTCTCCAGCGGCTCGCGCAGCACTTCCAGGGCGGCGCGGGGGAATTCGGGCAGCTCGTCGAGGAAGAGCACGCCATGGTGGGCCAGCGAGATCTCGCCGGGGCGGGGCGGCGAGCCGCCGCCGGCCAGGGCCACCGGCGAGGCGCTGTGGTGGGGCGCGCGGAACACCCGCTGGCGCCAGCGCGTCGGGTCGAAGCTGCCCACGAGGCTGAGCACGGCGGCCGACTCCAGGGCGGCTTCGGTGTCGAGCGGCGGCAGCAGCCCGGCAAAGCGCTGGGCGAGCATGGATTTGCCGGTGCCCGGCGGGCCCACCATCAGCACGCTGTGGCCGCCGGCCGCGGCAATCTCCAGCGCACGCTTGGGGCCGGCCTGGCCTTTGACGTCGCGCAGGTCGGGCCCGGCAGCGGGCGTGTCGTCGGGGGCTTCCTGCTGGCGCACCCAGCCACTGTCGTCAGGCACGCCACTGCCGGCCGGCTGCAGCGACTGCACCACGTCGAGCAGGTGGCGTGCCCCATACACGACGGTGCCGTGCACCAGCGAGGCCTCGCGCGCGCTGTCCATGGGCAGCACCATGGCACGGCCCTCGCCCTGTCGGCGCAGGGCCAGGCTCATGGCCAGGGCGCCGCGCACCGGTCGCAGGTCGCCCGCCAGTGAGAGTTCCCCCGCGAACTCGTAGCCGCCCAGCGCGTCGGCCGGGATCTGGCCCTGGGCGGCCAGGATGCCCAGGGCGATGGGCAGGTCGAAGCGGCCGGACTCCTTGGGCAGATCGGCCGGGGCCAGGTTCACCGTGATGCGCTTGTTGTGCGGGAACTCCAGGCCGCTGTTGAGCAGGGCGGCACGCACACGCTCACGAGCCTCCTTCACCTCGGTGTCGGCCAGGCCCACCAGCGTGAAGCTGGGCAGGCCGTTGGCCAGGTGCACCTCGACGGTGACGGGCGGCGCCTGCAAAGCGGCCAGCGCCCGGCTGTGGATCACGGCCAGTGACATGGCAAACCTCTCCTGAATGCGATGTGTTCTTGTTGGGGAGGGAGGACCCGTCCCAGGCTGCATTCTGGACAGAAGCGCCGTAACCGGGTGTAGCACCCGCACCCCAGGACGCGGGATGGCACAAAGTTGGTGCGCCTTCCTTGTTCGCACCGCCAAGGTGCGGCTTTGGTGCGCAAGAAGGGCGGGCTGCGCCGTCCTGGGGCGGGCGGGCGGGCTGCGGGCAGTGGCACGCTTCGTGCAGAAAGGGCTGCGGTTCCTGTCACCCACCCCCGTTGAGGAGTTCGTTCATGTCCCGCAAAACCCTGCTCGCCCTGGCGCTTGCCTCTTCCTTTGTTGCAGCCCCGGCCCTGGCCGAAGGTGTCGCCACCAATTTCGGCCTGACCACGAACTACAAGTTCCGCGGCCAGGACCAGACCGACAACAAGCCGGCCATCCAGGGCGGCTTCGACTACAGCGTCGGCGGCTTCTACATCGGCAACTGGAACTCGAGCATCAGCTTTGCCAACGGCATCGAAATGGATGTCTACGGCGGCTACAAGGGCGAGATCGGCGGCCTCGGCTACGACGTGGGTGTCCTGCAGTACATCTACCCCGGCCTGTCCGATGCCAACACGACCGAGATCTACGGTGGCCTGAGCTTTGGCATGTTCTCGGCCAAGTACTCGCACACCGTGTCGGACGAGTACTTCGCCGTGCCCGACAGCCAGAACACCGGCTACTTCGGGCTGACGGCCAACGTGCCGCTCATCGACAAGCTCACGCTCAACGCCGGCCTGGGCTACACCCTGTGGGCCAGCGATGCTGCGCCGCCCGACTACTACGACTACAAGCTGGGCGCGACCTATGAGTTGGGCCAGGGCTTCTCGCTGGGTGGCCACGTGGTGGGCGCCAACAAGAAGAACTACTACGGCGACGTCAACAAGGCCCGCTTCATCGTCACGCTGACCAAGGCCATGTAAACCCAAGGCGCCCGTCGCGGAGGGCGGGCGCCGCCTTTCCTACTTTCTCAAGGAGCAAGCCATGAAGATGGTGACTGCCATCGTCAAGCCCTTCAAGCTGGACGAAGTGCGCGAAGCCCTCAGTGCCATCGGGGTGCAGGGCATCACGGTGACCGAGGTCAAGGGCTTCGGCCGCCAGAAGGGCCACACCGAGCTGTACCGTGGGGCGGAGTACGTCGTCGACTTCCTGCCCAAGGTGAAGATCGAGGCGGCGGTGGACGATGCCATCGTCGATCGCGTCATCGAAGCCATCGAAGGCGCAGCCCGCACCGGCAAGATCGGTGACGGCAAGATTTTCGTGTCGGCCCTCGAGCAGGTGGTGCGCATCCGCACCGGCGAGACGGGCAAGGACGCCCTGTGATCCTTCCGACCTAGAGAGACAACCCATGAAAAAACTGCTTGCCATCCTGGCGTTCGGTCTGTCGGCCCTCGGGTTCGTGGACGTCGCCCTGGCCCAGGACGCTGCGGCGTCTGCGGCCGTTGAAGCTCCCGCGGCCGCACCGGCCGCAGCGGCCCCCGCGGCCGAGGAAGCCCCCAAGCTCGATTCGGGCGATACCGCCTGGATGCTGACCTCCACGCTGCTGGTCATCATGATGAGCCTGCCGGGCCTGGCCCTGTTCTATGGCGGCCTCACGCGAGCCAAGAACATGCTGTCGGTGCTGATGCAGGTCTTTGTCATCTTCTCGCTGATCACGGTGCTGTGGGCCCTGTACGGCTACAGCCTGACGTTTGCGGGTGGCGGCTCCTTCTACGGCACGCTGGAGAAGGTCTTCCTGTCGGGCATCACGACCGAGACGCTGTCGGGCACCATCCCTGAGTACGTCTTCGCGGCCTTCCAGTCGGCCTTCGCCGCCATCACCGTGGCGCTGATCGTCGGCGGCTTCGCCGAGCGCATCAAGTTCTCGGCCGTGCTGCTGTTCTCGGTGCTGTGGTTCACCTTCTGCTACATCCCCGTGGCCCACATGGTCTGGGCGGCCGGCGGCCTGCTGTTTGAAGATGGCGCACTGGACTTCGCCGGCGGCACGGTGATCCACATCAACGCGGGTGTGGCCGCGCTGGTGGGTGCCTACATGGTGGGCAAGCGGCTGGGCTATGGTCGTGAAGCCATGCCCCCGCACTCCCTGACGCTCACGATGGTCGGTGCCTCGCTGCTGTGGGTGGGCTGGTTCGGCTTCAACGCCGGCTCGGCGCTGGCTGCGAACGGCACGGCGGCCCTGGCCTTCATCAACACCATCGTCGCCACCGGTGCGGCCACCCTGGCCTGGTGTGTGGGCGAGTCCCTGGCGCGCGGCAAGGCCTCGATGCTGGGAGCTGCCTCGGGCGCCGTGGCGGGCCTGGTGGGCGTGACGCCGGCCGCGGGTTTTGTCGGCCCGATGGGCGCCATCGTGATCGGCCTGGCCGCGGGCTTCATCTGCCTGTGGGGTGTGAACGGCCTCAAGCGCATGCTGGGTGCGGACGACTCCTTCGACGTGTTCGGCGTGCACGGTGTGGGCGGCATCGTCGGTGCGATCCTGACCGGGGTGTTCGCTGCGCCCGGACTGGGTGGCACGGGCGCCGAAGACTACGCCATCGGCTCCCAGCTGGTCATCCAGCTCAAGGGTGTTCTGATCACCATCGTTTGGTCTGGAGTGGTCTCGCTGATCGCCTACAAGGTGGTCGATCTCGTGATCGGCCTGCGCGTGACCGAGGAAGAGGAACGAGAGGGCCTGGACATTTCCTCGCACGGCGAAACCGCCTACAGCAAGTAAGCGCCTGCTCGCGCCCGACGCGCGAACGGCTCGGGGCCTCCTTCGGGAGGCCCTTTTTCTTTCGCGCATCCTCTTGCAGTGCAGCAGGGCGGCCCTCAAATCCCTAGAATCCTCAGTCCGGCCCTCGGGCATTTCACGCAGGCATCGCGCCCATGGTTCCCCATCTCATCACGGCCCTCACCGGCCCGATCAACGAGCTCGAGCAACGCATCCTGGAGTCCATGCCGGCCATCGAGCGCTGGTTCCGCCTGGAGTGGATGGAGCACACGCCGCCCTTCTACACCTCGGTGGACGTGCGCAACGCCGGCTTCAAGCTGGCGCCGGTGGACACCAACCTCTTCCCGGCGGGCTGGAACAACCTCACCGAGGAAATGCTGCCCCTGGCCGTGCAGGCCGCGATGGCGGCGATCGAGAAGATCTGCCCCGAGGCCAAGAACCTGCTGCTGGTGCCCGAGAAGCACACCCGCAACACCTTCTACCTGATGGCGGTGAAGCGGCTGATGCAGATCTTCACCCAGGCCGGCCTGAACGTGCGCCTGGGCACCCTCGACGAAGAGATCAAGGAGCCCATGACGCTGGCGCTGCCCGATGGCGGCACGCTCACGCTCGAACCCCTGCTGCGCACCAAGCGTCGCCTGGGGCTCAAGGACTTCGACCCCTGCACCATCCTGCTCAACAACGACCTCTCGGCCGGCCTGCCGCCGGTGCTCGAAGGCCTGCACGAGCAATACCTGCTGCCGCCGCTGCACGCGGGCTGGGCGGTGCGGCGCAAGTCCAACCACTTCAATGCCTACGAAGAGGTGGCCAAGAAGTTCGCCAAGCTGCTGGGCATGGACCCCTGGCTCATCAACCCGATGTATGCGCAGTGCGGCAAGGTCAACTTCCACGAAGGCGAGGGCCTGGACTGCCTGCAGGGCAACGTCGATGCGCTGCTGGGCAAGATCCGCCGCAAGTACAAGGAATACGGCATCCAGGAGCGCCCCTTCGTGATCGTCAAGGCCGATGCCGGCACCTATGGCATGGGCATCATGACCGTGCGCGATGCCAAGGACCTGACGGAGCTGAACCGCAAGACGCGCAACAAGATGAGCGTGATCAAGGACGGCCAGTCGGTGTCGGAGGTGCTGATCCAGGAGGGCGTGCCCACCTATGAGCGCATCAACGAGGCCGTGGCCGAGCCGGTGGTCTACATGATCGACCGCTACGTGGTGGGCGGCTTCTACCGCGTGCATGCCGAACGCGGCATCGACGAGAACCTGAATTCGCCGGGGGCGAGCTTCGTGCCGCTGGCCTTTGCGGAATCGACCCACCTGCCGCGCCCCGGTGAAAAACCCGGCGCCAGCGCGCCCAACCGCTTCTACATGTACGGCGTGATCGCCCGCCTGGCGATGCTGGCGGCGAGCTACGAGCTGGAAGCCACCGACCCGGACGCCGAAACCTACGACTGAGCCCGCACCGGCCGTGCAATCTGCGCCGTCCTCCCACGCGGGCACACCCCTGGCCGCGCTCACCCTGGGTGCGGTGGGCGTGGTCTATGGCGACATTGGCACCAGCCCGCTGTATGCGCTGAAGGAGGCCTTCACCCACGGGCAGATGGCGGTCACGCCGGACAACGTGCTGGGCATCCTCTCGCTGATGTTCTGGACGATCACCGTGATCGTCTCGCTCAAGTACGTCACGCTCATCCTGCGTGCCGACAACCATGGCGAGGGGGGGCTGGTGGCCATGATGGCCCTGGCCTCGCAGGCGGTGAAGGACCGCCCGGTGCTGCGCCGCCGCCTGCTGCTGCTGGGCGTGTTCGGCACAGCCATCTTTTTCGGTGACGGCGTCATCACACCGGCCATCTCGGTGCTCTCGGCCGTCGAGGGCCTGGAGGTGGTGGCGCCGGCCCTGCATCCCTACGTGGTGCCCGTCACGCTGGTGGTGCTCACCGGCCTCTTTGCCGTGCAGCGCCATGGCACGGGGGCCATGGGGCGATGGTTCGGGCCGGTGACGGTGCTGTGGTTCCTCGTGCTGGCGGCGCTGGGCCTCGTGCACATCGTGCAGAACCCTGCGGTGCTCGCGGCGCTGGGGCCGCAGCATGCGCTGCGCTTCGTGATCGAGCATCCGGGCCTGGCGTTTGTCGCGCTGGGTGCGATCATCCTGTGTGTCACGGGGGCCGAGGCTCTGTATGCCGACCTCGGCCACTTCGGCAAGCGGCCCATCCGGCTGGCCTGGTTCGGCCTGGTGATGCCCGCGCTGGTGGTCAACTATTTCGGCCAGGGCGCGCTGCTGCTGGCCCGGCCCGAGGTGGTGAGCAACCCCTTCTACGCCATGGCCCCGCGCTGGGCCCTGCTGCCCCTGATCGGGCTGGCCACCTGCGCCACCGTGATCGCCTCGCAGGCGCTCATCTCCGCCGCGTTCTCGGTGACCAAGCAGGCCATCCAGCTGGGCTACCTGCCGCGCCTGCGCATCACCCACACCTCGGTGCGTGCGGCCGGGCAGATCTACATCCCGGCGGTGAACTGGGGCTTGTACGCCTGCATCGTGGGCGCCGTGATCGCCTTCGGCTCCAGCAGTGCCCTGGCGTCGGCCTATGGCATCGCGGTGACCATCGACATGCTGATCACCACGGTGATGACCTTCTTCGTGATCCGCTACGCCTGGCGCTATCCGTGGGTGCTGTGTGTGGCGGCCACAGGTCTGTTCTTCGTGGTGGACGCGCTCTTCTTCGCGGCCAACGCGGTGAAGATTCTCGATGGCGGCTGGTTCCCGGTGGCCATCGGGGCGGTAATGTTCACGCTGATGACCACCTGGAAGCGCGGCCGCTCGCTGCTGGGCGAGCGGTTGCGCGCCGAGGCGATCGCCCTGCCCACCTTCCTCGAGGCGGTCTTCACCAGCCCGCCCACGCGGGTGGAGGGTACGGCGGTGTTCCTCAGCGCGGAGCCAGGTATCGCGCCCAACGCGCTGCTGCACAACCTCAAGCACAACAAGGTGCTGCATGAGACCAACCTCTTTGTGACGGTGCGTCACCATGAGGTGCCCTGGATCGGCTTTGACCGCCGGCTGGAAGTGCATCCGATGGGTCACCACTGCTGGCAGGTGGTGCTGCACTTCGGTTTCAAGAACGACCCGGACGTTCCGGAGGCCCTGCAGCTGCTTCAGCCGCACGGCGTGCATCTCGACGAGATGCAGACCAGCTATTTCCTGTCGCGCGAGATCGTCGTGCCCTCGCTGAGCACCGGCATGGCCGGCTGGCGCGACAAGCTGTTCGCCAGCTTGCACCGCAATGCCGCCGCGGCGGCCGATTTCCTGCACCTGCCGGCCAACCGCGTGGTGGAACTTGGCGCCAAGGTGGCGCTGTGAGTGCAAGGCCTTGACGGCATGGGAGCGCTGAAGGATCTCTCGCTCTCGGCTGCGGTGGCGGGTTTCGTGGCCGTGCTGGTGGGGTTCACCAGCTCGGTGGCCCTGGTCTTTCAGGCGGCGTCTGCCTTGGGGGCCACGCCGGCCCAGACCACCTCGTGGATCTGGGCGCTGGGCCTGGGCATGGGGGCCACCAGCATCGTGCTGTCGCTGCGCTTTCGCCAGCCGGTGCTCACGGCCTGGTCCACGCCCGGTGCGGCCGTGCTGGCCGCAGCTGCCACGGCCAGCGGCATCGGCATGGCCGAAGCCACCGGGGCCTTCATCGTCTGCGCGCTGCTGATCACCCTCTTTGGCATCACCGGGCTCTTTGCACGGGTGATGAACCGCATTCCCGCAGGCATTGCATCAGCCCTGCTGGCCGGCGTGCTCGCGCGTTTCGGCATGGAGGCTTTCCTGGCGCTGGAGTCGCAGTTCGGCCTGGTGCTGGCGATGTTCGTGGCCTATCTGCTGGGACGGCGCTGGTGGCCGCGCTACGCGGTGCCGGGCGTGCTGGCGGTGGGCATCGTGGCGGCCTCCTGGATGGGCGACCTGCGCTGGTCGGCGGTGGAGTGGTCGCTCGCGTGGCCGGTGTGGACCCTGCCCCAGTTCACCCTGGCCAGCATCGTGGGGGTCGCCCTGCCTCTGTTCGTGGTGACCATGGCCTCACAGAACCTGCCTGGCGTGGCGGCGATCCGCGCGGCGGGCTATGACACACCGGTGTCGCCCCTCATCACCTGGACAGGCCTGGCCACGCTGGTGCTGGCGCCTTTCGGCGCCTACGCGTTGAACCTCGCGGCCATCACCGCGGCGATCTGCATGAGCCCCGAGGCGCATGAAGATCCGCGCCGACGCTACATGGCCTCGGTGATGGCGGGGGTCTTCTACCTGGCCGTGGCCGTGGTGGGCGGCGCGGTGGTCGGTCTGCTGGTGGCCTTCCCGAAAGCGCTCGTGCTGGCGGTGGCCGGCCTGGCCCTGCTGGGCACCATCGGCAGTGGTCTGGCGGTGGCCTTGAAGGACGAGGCCCACCGCGAGGCCTCGCTCATCACCTTCCTCGTCACGCTGTCCGGTCTGACGCTGTGGGGGGTGGGCTCGGCCTTCTGGGGCGTGGTGGCCGGCACGATCGCGCTGATGGTGCAACACTACCGCCCTGGCCCTCCACGTTCCTGATGCCCCGATGAAGCTGCTCTTCGTTGCCGACCCCCTCGACCACTTCAAGACCTACAAGGACAGCACCTACGCGATGATGCGTGAGGCGGCGGCCCGCGGGCACACCCTGGCCGCCTGCGAGCCGCGCCAGCTGTCGTGGCAGAGCGGCGGCCGCGTGACCGCCCTGGCACGCGACATCCGCCTCACCGGCCAGGTGGGTGACGCCGGCACGCCCTGGTATGTGGCCGATGATGCTGCGCCGGTGGCCCTGGCCGATGTCGACGCCGTGCTGATGCGCAAGGATCCGCCGTTCGATGCGGAGTACATCTACGCCACGCATCTGCTGGAACAGGCCGAACGCGAGGGAGCTCGGGTGATCAACACGCCGCAATCCCTGCGCGACCACCCCGAGAAGCTGGCGGTGATGGAGTTCCCGCAGTTCGTCACGCCCACGCTGGTGACACGTGACGCCGAGGACATCCGCCGCTTCCATGCCGAGCACCGCGAGATCATCCTCAAGCCCCTGGACGGCATGGGCGGCATGGGCATCTTCCGCGTGGGCCCCGACGGCCTGAACCTGGGCAGCATCACCGAGACGCTGAACGCCCACGGCGAACGCACGGTGATGGTCCAGCGCTTCATCCCCGAGATCGTGGCCGGTGACAAGCGCGTGCTGATCATCGACGGCGAGCCCGTGCCCTACGTGCTGGCGCGCATCCCGCAGGGCAGCGAGATCCGCGGCAACCTCGCGGCCGGCGGCAAGGGCGTGGCCCAGCCGCTGAACGAACGCGACCGCGACATCGCACGCGAGATCGGCCGGGTCCTCAGCCCCCGCGGCCTGCTGCTCATCGGCCTGGACATCATCGGCGACCGCGTCACCGAGATCAACGTGACCAGCCCGACCTGCTTCCAGGAGATCGAGCAGCAGACGGGCTTCAACGTGGCCAAGGTGTTCGTCGATGCGCTGGAGCAGCGCCTGAACAAGCCGGCGTGACGGTTGCGGGGCGTCGATAATGCGCTCCACACATGGCTCTGCTCACCCTTTCCAATGCCCACCTGGCCTTCGGCCACGTGGCCCTGCTCGACGGCGCGGCGCTGTCCGTCGAATCCAATGAACGCATCGGCCTGATCGGCCGCAATGGCACCGGCAAGTCTTCGCTGCTCAAGATCCTGGCCGGGCTGGAAAAGCCCGACGACGGCCTGCTGCAGGTGCAGCAGGGGCTGCGCATTGCCTACGTGGCGCAGGAGCCGGTCTTCGCGCCGCGGATCAACGTCTTCGAGGCCGTGAGCGAGGGGCTCGCCGAGGTTCGCGCCCTGCGCGAGCGCTACGAGGCCCATGCGCCGGGCGAAGACCTGGATGCCCTGCAGACCCGTATCGAGGCGCTGGACGGCTGGACCTGGGAGCAGCGGGTCGATGAGACGCTGCACCGGCTGCGGCTGGCGCCCGATGCGCGCATCGACAGCCTCTCCGGCGGGAACCGCAAGCGGGTGGCGCTGGCGCGGGCCCTCGTGGCCCAGCCCGACGTGCTGCTGCTGGACGAGCCCACCAACCACCTCGACCTTGACGCCATCGCCTGGCTGGAGGAACTGCTGCGCGCCTTCCGCGGCTCGGTGGTGCTGATCACCCATGACCGAGCCTTCCTTGACGCGGTGGCCACGCGCATCGTCGAGCTCGACCGCGGCGTGCTGCGCAGCTACCCGGGAAACTTCAGTGCCTACGAGCACCTGAAGGCCCAGCAGCTGGCCGACGAGGCCCTGGCCAATGCACGCGCCGACAAGCTGCTGGCCCAGGAAGAGGTGTGGATCCGCAAAGGAGTGGAGGCGCGGCGCACGCGCAGCGTGGCCCGCATCGCGCGCCTGGAGCGCCTGCGCGATCAGCGGGCCCAGCGCCGCGACGCGGTGGGCCGTGTGCGCCTGGACGTGGATGCGGGCGAGCGCAGTGGCAAGCTGGTGGCCGAACTGCAGCACGTGAGCAAGGCCTATGGCGGACGACCCATCGTGCGCGACTTCTCCGCCACCATCCTGCGCGGCGACAAGATCGGCCTGATCGGCCCCAACGGCGCGGGCAAGACCACGCTGCTCAAGCTCATCCTGGGCGAGATCACCCCCGACGCCGGCACGGTGCGCCTGGGCACCAAGCTGCAGGTGGCCTACTTCGACCAGATGCGCGAGGCGCTCGACCTGGAGCGCAGCCTGGCCGACACCATCAGCCCGGGCAGCGAGTGGATCGAGATCGGCAACGCGCGCAAGCACGTGATGAGCTACCTGGGTGACTTCCTCTTCGCGCCCGAACGCGCGCACTCGCCGGTGAAGTCGCTCTCGGGCGGCGAGCGCAACCGGCTGCTGCTGGCGCGTCTGTTTGCGCGGCCGGCCAATGTGATGGTGCTGGACGAGCCGACCAACGACCTCGACATCGACACGCTGGAACTGCTGGAAGAGCTGCTGCAGGACTACGACGGCACCGTCTTCCTGGTGAGCCACGACCGGCGCTTCCTCGACAACGTGGTGACCAGCACCATGGCCTGGGAGGGCGAGGAGTCGCCGGGCCAGTGGCGCGAGTACGAAGGCGGCTACGACGACTGGGTGCAGCAGAGTGCGCGGCGGCGCGCCCTCCAGGCGCCGACGCCGGCCCCCGTGGCCGCACCGAAATCCGCGCCCGCGCCCGCGCCGGCCGCCAAGGCCGCGCGCAAGCTCTCGTACAAGGAGCAGCGCGAACTCGACGAACTGCCCGCGCGCATCGAGGCCCTGGAGGCCGAGCAGAAGGAACTGGGCGAGTTGCTGGCCAGCTCGGCGCTCTACACCGAGGCACCGCAGCGCGTGTCTGAGGTGCAGGCGCGCTACGACCAGATCGAGGGTCTGCTGATGGAGGCGCTGGAGCGCTGGGAAACGCTGGGCTCGCGCTAGTACCAGGGCCAGTGCGCTACCAGTCGCGGCGCCGCAGGCCCAGCCCGGCCAGCCAGGAGTCGCTGATGCGTGGGGACGTGCGGCTCACGATGAGGCCGGACTGCAGGTACAGCGCATTGAGCAGGCGCGCCACGGCGTCGGGGCTCTGCCCGGTGGCATCGACGATGTCGCGCACCGTCATGGGCTGGTCGCGCATGTGGCGGATCACCGCGCGGTGGATGCCATCCACCGGCAGGCTGCGCAGGTCCAGGCCCGGTGTGGTGCGATAGCAGGCGCTGCCGGCGATCTCGGGCAGCAGCTCGGTGCGGCTGCCATGCAGGGCCAGCATCCACAGCAGCGGGCCGATGGGGTGGTAGTGCTCGTACTCGCCGATCAGCCGGGGTTCATCGTGGCCGGGCGGTTTCATCACCGCCGGCTCCACACGCATCACGCGCAGCAGCGGCAGGCGCTGCATCAGGTAGACCTGCGGATCGGCCGGGCAGTGATACAGGCGCTGGTGCGGAAACACCGTGACCGGCACGACCACGCCCCCCGCCTGCAGTTGCACCACCACCTGCTGGGCGTGGCGCAGGCAGGCTGCCAGCACCTCCAGCGCCTCGGTGCCGTTGGCGCGGTGTTCGAAACGTTCCAGATCGGCCAGCAGCGAAGGGCTGAGCGACGCCAGCCGCGAGCGGTCGGTGCCGGCGAGCGGGGGCAGCTTGTCCAGCTCGTCGAGGTAGCGCTGGAATGCGCTCGCGCGCATCAGCTCCGGCTCGCCGAGCGGTAGGGTCGATTCGTCCATCAGCAGCAGGGCCGCCCGGTACGTGCCAGGCGGCTGGTTGTGGGGCCGCACGGGTGAAACCAGACCCCGCGCCGCCGAACGCCCAATGTACTGCAGCCCGATGTCCCTTTGCCACCCTCGCGAAGGGGGATTTACAGGCTGTGTGGCACTTTCACAGGCTGTCGCGCAGACGTGTGAAGTCCTCCCAGACCGCGGCGTCCTGGGTGCTGGCGAAGTTGATCCGCATGAGCGTGCTGGGCTGGCGCACGGCATGGAACAGCGAGCCGGGCGCCAGCAGGTAGCCCTCGTCCATCATGTGCTGGGCCAGGCGGTCGGTGTCCACGCCGGTGTCCACCCAGCCGAACAGGCCCTGCGGCTCGGCGGCGAAGCGGCAGCCGGCCGCCAGAGCCAGCTGAACGGCGCGCGAGCGGGCCGCGTCCAGGCGCTCCCGCACCCGTTCGGCGTGGCGCCGGATCTGTCCCTGTTCCAGGCAATGCGCCAGGGCCTGCTCCAGGATCGAGGGGGTGGTGAGCGTGGTGAGCAGCTTGGTGTCGATGAGCCGCTCGACCAGCTCCGGGCCTGCCACCAGGTAGCCCACGCGCCAGTTCGGAGCAAGGATCTTGGCGAAGCCGCTCACGTAGAGCGTGCGCCGCAGGCCGTCCAGGGCAGTCAGGCGCGTGGCGTGGGCAGGCGCCAGGTCGCCGTAGGTGTCGTCCTCCACCACATGGAAACCGAACTGCTCGGCCAGACCCAGCAGGCGGTGGGCGGCATGGGGGCTGAGGTTGCCGCCGGTGGGGTTGTGCAGCACGCTCACGGTGATGAAGAGCTTGGGTGCATGCGCGCGGCAGTAGGCCTCCATCACGGCGAGGTCGGGTCCTTCGGGACGACGTGGCACCGGCAGGATGCGCATGCCCATCTGCGAGAGCCGGCCGAACTCCACCGCCCAGCCGGGCTCATCGACCATCACGGCATCGCCCGGGCGCAGCAGCGTGCGGCAGATGACATCCAGCGCATGGGTGGCGCCCACGGTGGTGACGATCTGACTCGGCTCGGCACGGATGTCCAGGTCGGCCAGCTTGTGCGACAGCGCGCGGCGCAGCAGGGCATCCCCCGCAGGGTCGCCGTACTGCAGCGACAGCGCATGCAGGCTGGTCGACGTGGTGACACGGCGCACGGCCGCGCCCAGGAAGGACGTCTCCAGCCAGGACTGCGGCAGCACACCCAGGCCGGGGTCGTTGCGCGGCGGGCCGTCGCGGCGCGGCATGCGTTGCAGCATGCCCCGGATGAGCGTGGCCGCATCGATGGGGGCACTGGCACGGCCGGGCCCAGGCGGCGGCGCCGCATGGCGGGCGCGCGGCGGCTCGGGCCGGGGTTCTCGCACGAAATAGCCGCGGTGGCGCCGCGCCTCGATCAGGCCCTGGGCCTGGAGCTGGTCGTAGGCCGCCACCACGGTGTAGGGGCTCACGTCGTGCCGGCGCGCGCATTCGCGCACCGAGGGCAGGCGGCTGCCGGGGGGCAGCAGGCGGCTGCGGATGCGCTCGGCAAAGCGCCCGGCCAGCTGGTCGGTGAGGGTCTGGTCGGACGAACGGCTGAGCATGGCGGCGCAAGGAGGGGGACTGTGCTGGCCGACGAACCAATACAGTGCGCTTTGCGCGCTGGCGATCTGTATTGGTAGTGTATTGGTGTGAAGCATAGACTGACCGGCATGTCGATGCAAGAGTTCCTCGCCCTGCTGGTGCTGGCCACCGCCATGAGTTTCACGCCCGGGCCCAACACCACGCTGTCCACGGCGCTGGCGGCCAACCGGGGCCTGCGCGGGGCCTTGCACTTCTGCCTGGCCGTGCCGGCGGGCTGGACCCTGCTGATGCTGGCCTGCGGCCTGGGCCTGGGGGCCGCGGTGGTGGCCGTGCCGGCCCTGCGCTGGGGCGTCACGGCCGTGGGGGTGGCCTACATGTTCTGGCTGGCCTGGCAGCTTGCCCGTGTGCGCCAGCTGGGCGAGGCCGATCGTTCCCGCCTGGATGTGAGCTTCGTCCAGGGCGTGGCGCTGCAGTTCGTCAACATCAAGGCCTGGATGCTCGCCCTGGCACTCACGGCCGGCTGGGTCACCAGCAGTGGAGGGGCACCTGCGGCCAATCCGGGCGAGCGCCTGGCCATCGTGCTGGTGGTGATGGCGGTCTATGCCTTCACCAGCAACCTGACCTACGCGGTCGTGGGCGCCAGCCTGCGCGGCTGGCTGGCGCAGGGGCAGCGTCTGCTGTGGTTCAACCGCACGATGGCGGCCGTGCTGGTGGCCACCGCCTTGTGGATGTTGCGGCTATGAGTCGCGAGCAGCGCGGTCTTTGGCTGGGCGTTGTCGGCGTGGCGATCTTCGCGCTCACGCTGCCCATGACACGCGTGGCGGTGGGCACGCCCGAGGCGCCGCTGATGTCCGGCCTTTTCGTGGCCCTGGGCCGTGCCGTGCTGGCGGCCGTGCTGTCGATCGTCTTCCTGCTGGCCACACGCGCGCCGTGGCCGAAGCGCACCGACTGGCCGGCGCTGTCGCTCACCGCCGGCGGCGTGGTGTTCGGTTTCCCCTTGCTCACCTCGGTGGCGATGCGCCACGTCGAGGCCGTGCACGCCAGTGTCATCGTGGGCGTGCTGCCGCTGGCCACCGCCGTGGTCGGCGCCTTGCTGCATCGCCAGCGGCCGGCGCCGCGTTTCTGGCTGTGTGCCGGCCTGGGCAGCGTGCTGGTGGTGGCCTTTGCGCTGCTGAACTCGGAGCAGGGCGGGCTGCGCCTGCACCCGGCCGACCTGCTGCTGCTGGCCGCGATGGCCTGCGCGGCGGTCGGCTATGCCTATGGGGCCCGCTTGTCGCAGCACATGCGCGCCGAGCACGTGATCTGCTGGGCGCTGGTGGCCTCGCTGCCAGTGACGCTGCCGCTGGCCTGGTTGACCTGGCCGCCCCAGGCCCTGCCGGCCAGCGCCTGGGGCGCCTTCGCCTACGTGTCGGTGGGCTCGATGTGGCTGGGCTTCTTTGCGTGGTATCGCGGCCTGGCCCTGGGCGGCACCGTGCGCGTGAGCCAGGTGCAGCTGCTGCAACCCTTCCTCACGATGCTGTTCGCCGTGCCGCTGCTGGGCGAGCGGCTCGATGCCCTCACACTCGCCTTCGGCGCCGCCGTGGTGGCCACCGTCTTCCTGGGCAAGCGGGCCCCCATCGACACCCGCACGCCAAGCACACCGACCCTGTCCCCGAGGAGCCCTGCATGACCTTCGCCTGGCAACTGGCCCGACGCGCCGACCGCATGAACCCGTCCATCATTCGCGAGATCCTCAAGGTCACCGAGCGGCCGGGCATCCTGTCGCTGGCCGGCGGCCTGCCCTCACCCGACACCTTCCCCGCCGAAGCGATGCGCGTGGCGGCCGACAAGGTGCTGCGCGAGTCCCCGCGCGAAGCCCTGCAATACGCGGCCAGCGAAGGCTATGCGCCTCTGCGCGAGTGGGTGGCCGAGCATCTGGGCCGCCAGGGCATGGCCGTGTCGCCGGGCCAGGTGCTGATCACCACCGGCTCGCAGCAGGGGCTGGACCTGTGCGGCCGCCTGCTGCTCGATGCCGGCAGCCGCGTGCTGGTCGAGACGCCCACCTACCTGGGCGCCCTGCAGGCCTTTGCGCCCAACGAGCCGCAAGTGGACGAAGTGGCCAGCGATGACGACGGTCCCGTGCCCGAGGTGCTGGCCGAGGCCACCACGCGCGGCGGCGACCGGGCGCGCTTCCTCTACGTGCTGCCCAACTTCCAGAATCCGAGCGGGCGCTGCATGAGCGAGGCGCGCCGTGCGGCCCTGGTGGACGCCGCCCAGGCGGCCGGCCTGCCGCTGCTGGAAGACAACCCCTATGGCGACCTGTGGTTCGACACGCCACCGGCGCCCACCCTGGCCTCGCGCTGGGCCGAGGGCACGGTCTACCTGGGCAGCTTCTCGAAGGTGCTCGCGCCGGGCCTGCGCCTGGGCTACGTCGTGGCGCCCAGCGCGCTGTACCCCAAGCTGCTGCAGGCCAAGCAGGCGGCCGACCTGCACACGCCGGTGTTCAACCAGCGCCTGGTACACGAGGTGATCCGCGACGGCTTCCTCGACACCCACGTGCCCACCATCCGCGCGCGCTACGCTGCCCATCGTGATGCGATGGAAGCGGCATTGCGCCGTCATGCACCGGCGGGCTGCCGCTGGACCACCCCGCAAGGCGGCATGTTCTTCTGGCTGACGCTGCCCAGCGAGATCGACAGCCTGGCCCTGCTGCCGCTGGCGGTCGAAGCCGGTGTGGCCTTCGTGCCCGGGGCGGCCTTCTATGCGCGCACCCCGCAAGCCAACACCTTGCGCCTGTCCTTTGTCACACTGGCACCCGAGCAGATCGAGCGTGCGGTCGCCCTGCTGGGCGGCGTGCTCAAGGACGTGCTGGCACGCACGCCCGTTCTTACCCCCTGAGCTCCACCCTCTCAGCCCCACCCCATGAGCGTCCATCCCTACCGCACCGTCGATGTCTTCACCGCCGAACCCCTGCGCGGCAACCCACTGGCCGTGGTGTTCAAGGCAGAGGGCCTGAGCGATGCGCAGATGCAGGACATCGCGCGCTGGATCAACCTCTCGGAAACCACCTTCCTGCTGCCGCCGACCGACGCGGGCGCCGACTACCGCGTGCGCATCTTCACGCCGGGCGGTGAACTGCCCTTTGCCGGCCACCCCACGCTCGGCACCTGCCATGCCTGGCTCGAGGCCGGCGGACGGCCGCAGCACGACGACGAGGTGGTGCAGCAATGCGGCGTGGGCCTGGTGCGCATCCGCCGCAGGGGGGCACGACCCGCCTTCGCGGCGCCGCCGATGCGCGCCAGCGAGGTGGCCCCCTCGATGCAGCGCGAGATCCTCGCTGCCCTGGGCCTGCAGCCCGAGCAGGTCCTGGCCGTGAGGATGCTCGTCAACGGCCCCCATTGGCTGAGCCTGTTGCTCGACAGCGCCCAGACCGTGCTGTCGCTGGAACCCGATCATCGTGCCCTGGCCACGCTGGCCAAGGTCGGGGTCATCGGGGTCCACGCTGACGGCGGTGACGCGCAGTTCGAGGTGCGTGGTTTCGTCAGCCATGCCGGCGTCCCCGAAGACCCGGTGACCGGCAGCCTCAACGCCGCGCTGGCGCAATGGCTCATCGCCGAAGGCCGGGCCCCGCGCCGCTACGTGGCTGCGCAGGGCACGCGGCTGGGGCGAGCCGGGCGCGTCTTCATCGAGGCCGACGACCACCACGTGTGGGTGGGCGGTGACACCGTCACCTGCATCCGGGGAGAACTGCACCTGTGAATGCCTGCATCGACCACCTCGTGGTGGCCGCGGCCAGCCTCGAGCAGGGGGTGGCCTGGTGCGAGGCCACCCTGGGCCTGCGGCCCACGGCGGGCGGGCAGCATCCGCTGATGGGCACGCACAACCGCATCTTCGACATCTCCGGTCCGGGCCATGCACGTGTGTACTTCGAGATCATTGCCATCGACCCCCACGCCCCGCCGCCGGGCCGCGTGCGCTGGTTCGATCTCGACGACCCGGCCCTGCAGGCCGCGGTGGCCCTCGAGCCGCGGCTGGTCCACTTCGTGGCCCGTTGCGACGATGCCGCGCTGGCCGTGCAGCGCCTCGCGGCCCTGGGGATCGATCGCGGGGAGGTGCTGGCGGCCGAGCGGCCCACACCCCGAGGCCTGCTGCGCTGGCGCATCACGGTGCGCCCCGACGGCCAGCGCCTGATGCATGGCGCCTTGCCCACCTTGATCCAGTGGGGGGCGACCCATCCGGCCGATCACCTGCCGGACAGCGGCGTCCGGTTGCAGCGCCTCGTGGCGGCGGCCCCGCCGCGCGAAGCGCCCGCATTGCTGATGGCCTACGAGGCCCTGGGCTTGCGCCATGTGGCTGTCGAGCCGGGGCGCGGTGCGCCCCTGCAGGCCGAGTTGAGCACCCCGCTGGGCCTGGTGACGCTGTCGGCCTGGGCCGGGCAAACCTGAGGAGACTGGAGTGACCGAAGACCTCTTCCGCGAAGACAGCCATCTGCGCGAGTGCACTGCCACCGTGCGCGCCGTCACCGACCACGGCGTGCTGCTCGATCGCACGGTCTTCTATCCGTTGGGCGGGGGTCAGGCCGGCGACAGTGGCGAGCTTCGGTGGGGCGATGGCCAGGTGCTGCGTATCGCCGACACCCGCAAGGGCACCGAGCCTGGCGAGATCGTGCATGTGCCCGCGCCTGGGCAGGAGCACCTGCTGGCCCGCCTGGCATCCGGACAGGCAGTGACTGCCACCATCGACTGGGAGCGCCGCCATCGCCACATGCGCTTCCACACGGCCACACATCTGCTGTGCGCCCTCATCCCGCACCCGGTGGACGGCTGCTCCATCACCGCCGACTACGCGCGGCTCGACTTCCACATGACCGAGCCGCTCGACAAGGATGCCCTCAACGAAGGCCTGGCCCGCCTGGTGGCCGAAGACCATGCGGTCAGCCACAGCTGGATCACCGATGAGGCGCTCGACGCCAACCCCCAGCTCGTGCGCAGCATGAGCGTGCAGCCCCCGCGCGGCACGGGCCGCGTGCGCGTGCTGAAGATCGACGGCGTCGATCTTCAGCCCTGCGGCGGCACCCATGTGGCCCGCACGGCCGAGATCGGTGCGGTCGTGGTCACGAAGATCGAGAAGAAGAGCGCCAGGACCCGACGCGTCGTGCTGGGCTTCGACGGGCCCGCAACCCCTTGAACGCGGGTCAACCGACTGCCCTCGAGCGCGTTGATCCGTTCACGGACAGGGGCGCTCGGAGGAGCAGTGGGAGTGGAGAGACAGACAGCCGAGGGACAGCATGCGATTGCGGGATCGGCTCGGCCGCGCTCGGCCCTGGTCGACGTGGGCAAGGGCCTGGGGATCCTGCTGGTCGTCTTCGGCCACAACGCCTGGGTGGCTGACCACCTGCTCTGGCTTGACGAGGTCATCAGCACCTTCCGGCTGCCGCTGTTCTTCTTTCTTGCGGGCGTGACCTTCCCCGCAGTGCGCAGCCTTGGCGACACCGCCAGGCGCCGAGCCGACGCGCTGCTCAAGCCTTTTGTCGTGGTGGTGCTGGTGTATGCGCTCACCCATGCGACGCGAGCGGATGTGACCCTGGAATCCACCTTGCTGTCGCTGACCTACGCGACCGGCTTCACCCTGGTCTGGGTCCCGATGTGGTTCCTGCCGCACCTGTGGCTGGTGAGCGTGGCGGCCGCGGCCTATCTTCACGGGGTGGCGCCCCGCCTGACGACGGCCTGGGCCCGGGCGGCAGTGCTCGCCGCCATGGCCCTGGCAGGGGCGTGGGTCATCCACCTCTTCCACAACCCGGTCGACGACACGGCGTGCATGCACCACACCCGCTTCAGCACCGACCTGTTCGCCTGCGGCCTGCCCTTCAGTGCAGATGTGCTGCTGCTCTCGGGCTTCTTCTTCCTCGCCGGCCAGCATCTGAAGCGGCAGGTGCTGACCTTGAAACCGCATCCTTTGTGGATCGCGTTCGCCGCGGCGATCTTCGCTGCCCTGTGGTTCGGTTTTCACCAGACCATCAACTTCAACTTCCGCAGCTACGGCCATCCCCTGGTGGTCCCGGTACAGGCGCTGGCTGCCATCTATCTGGCCCTGGCCCTGTGCCACACGCTGGGCCAATGGCCGGCGGCGAGGGGGCTGCTGTCCTATGTTGGGCAAGGCAGCCTCTTCATCCTGGTGTTCCATTCCCCCCTCCAGGCCAAGGCCTTGACCTGGTTGGGGCGATGGCCCGGGCCCGGCGTCCTGTCCATGCTTCTGTCCTTTGCAGCAGCCGTGGGCCTCAGCCTGCTGCTGTGGGAAGGGGTCCGCCGGCAGCGCTTTCTGTCGTGGCTGCTGCTGCCCCGGTCCTGGGCGGCTCCGCGCCGGATAGACGTGGCAGTCTAGTCAGATACAGGGTAAACCAGAGGCTGGTCTGTGCGGCGATCGCGCCAGACTACGGCGCCCGCGAGTGGTTCGCGGAGACCCGACTCTTGCATGAACTCCAACGACACGAGCTCCGCCCCGATCACCGCCGCTCGCCCCTGGCTGGCCCAGTACGGCGATCACATCCCCCGCACACTGCCGCCACCGGCGCATCGGCATCTGGCCTCGCTGATCGGTGCGGCCTGCCAGCGCTATCGCGACCAGGTGGCCTTCACCACCTGCATGCCCAACGGCATGCACGCTTCGATCACCTTTGCGCAGGTCGAGGCCCTGTCCGATCAGTTCGCGGTGTATCTGCGCGAGGTGCTGGGCCTGCCTGCCGGCGCCCGCGTGGCGCTGCAGACGCCCAACTGCCTGGCCTACCCGGTGGTGGCCTTCGGCATCTTCAAGGCGGGCTGCGTGCTGGTGAACACCAACCCGCTGTACACGCCCAAGGAGATGGCCCACCAGTTCAAGGACTCGGGGGCCGAGGCGCTGGTCATCGTGGACATGTTCGCCGACAAGCTCGAGGCCATCCTCGCGCAGACCAAGATCAAGCGCGTCATCGTGGCCGAGGTCTCGCAGTTCTTCTCGATGATCCCGCGCGGCGTGATCCGCCTCGTGCAGAAGTGGTGGAACCGCACGCTGCCCTCCATCACCGTCGATCACATCCGCCTGCCCCAGGCTCTGGCCGAAGGACGTGCGGCACTCCAGTCCAAGGGCATCCGCGTGACCGACTACACCCGCGAGCAGGGCCCCGAAACCCTGGCGGCGCTGCAGTACACCGGCGGCACCACCGGCGTGGCCAAGGGCGCGATGCTCACCCACGGCAACCTGCTGGCCAACCACGACCAGGCCTATGCCATGGGCCGTGCGCTCATCCACGAGGGCAAGGAGGTGGTGCTCACGGCCCTGCCGCTGTACCACATCTTCGCCTTCACGTTCAACCTGATGTGCTTCTTCACGGCCGGCGCACGCAACGTGCTCTCGCCCAACCCGCGGCCCATCGGCAACCTGCAGCGCGCCTTCGACAACTACCCCATCACATGGATGAGCGGCGTCAACACGCTCTACAACGCCTTGCTCAACGAGGAATGGTTCACGGCCTTCCCGCCCAAGCACCTGCGTGCGGCGGTGGCCGGCGGTGCCGCCTTGCAGCATGCGGTGGCCGAGCGCTGGCGTCGTGTCACGAATACCGTCATCGCCGAAGGCTATGGCCTGACCGAGACCTCGCCGGTGGTGGCCTTCAACCCGCTCACCGGCAAGCAGAAGCCCGATGCCATCGGCATCCCGGTGCCGGCCACCGAGGTGCGCCTGGTCGATGACCAGGGTCGTGACGTGCCGCCGGGCGCGCCGGGCGAACTGCTCGTGCGCGGTCCGCAGGTCATGCAGGGGTACTGGCAGCGTCCCGAGGACACCGCCCAGGTGCTCAAGGACGGCTGGCTGTGCACGGGCGACGTGGCCGTGATGGACGAGGAGGGCTACTTCCGCATCGTCGACCGCAAGAAGGACATGATCCTGGTCAGCGGCTTCAACGTCTACCCCAACGAGGTGGAGGATGCGATCGCCCAGCTCGACGCCGTGCTGGAGGTGGCCGTGATCGGTGTGCCCGACGCCAAGACCGGCGAGGCGGTGCGCGCCTACATCGTGCCGCAGGCCGACGGCTTGACCGAGGAGCAGGTGAGGGCGCACTGCAAGGGCCTACTCACCGACTACAAGCTGCCCAAGGCCGTGGAGTTCCGCACCGAGCTGCCCAAATCCCCCATCGGCAAGATCCTGCGCAAGGACCTGCGTGATGAATACCGTGCCCGCCAGAAGAACTGAACCATGCTGACCGAACTCGAAACCCGCCTGCTGGGCCTCATGATGATGGTGATCATGCTGGGCATGGGCGCCTCGCTCACCTTCAAGGATTTCCGCATCGCCTTCCGCAAGCCCCAGGGCATCCTGATCGGCCTGCTGTGCCAGTACGCCATCATGCCCTTCCTGGGCTACCTGATGACCGTGGCCCTGGGCCTGCCGCCGGCGCTGGCCATCGGCCTCATCCTGATGGGCTGCATGCCCGGCGGCACCACCTCTAACATCTTTGCCTACTTCAGCAAGGGGGTGCTGGCGCTGTCCATCATGATGACCATCTGTTCCACCCTGGTCGCCGTGGTCATGGTGCCGGTGCTGCTCCAGTTCTACTCGGGCCTCACCGGCCTGCCTTCGGAGTACACGGTGCCTGCAGGCAACGTGGCACAGGTGCTGGTGGTGCTCATCGTACCCACGCTGATCGGCATCGCCATGCGCAAATGGAACCCCAACGTGGGGGCCACCGTCGAGCTCGTCGGCGGCTTCCTGGGGGTGGTCGTGATCCTGTTCCTGGTGCTCACCTGGGTGCCGCGCAACCACCAGCTGCTCTTCACCACGCCGGGCACGGTCTATTTCGCGGCCATCGGCTTGGGGCTGATCGGCATGGCGCTGGGCTATGGCCTGTCGCGCCTGCTGCGCCAGGACGCCCGGCGCAGCCGCACCATCGCGCTGGAGACCGGCATCCAGAACGGCCCGCTGGCGGTGCTGATCGTGCTGCTGACCTTCCGCGATTCCCTCCAGCAGGAGGTGCTGCTGATCCCGGTGCTGTACTCGCTCTTCATCGTGCTCACGTCCAGTGCGGTCACGGTGTGGTTCCGGCGCATCACCACCCGGGAGGAGCTGGCCCGCGACCAGGCCAAGGTGCCCACGGCGGTCAAGCCCGTCCCCGGCGCCAAGGCAGCCTGAGCCGAGGCAGCGAGGCGCGGACGGAACTCGTCCGCCGTCCGCGCCTCGAACCGGGCATGTCTTCGTCCGCCCGCTCCTCCGGCTGGCGCGCCAGGCTGCCCGGAGTGCTCGGCGGCCTGGGTGTGCTGACGGCCCTCATGGCGATGCCGGCGGCGGCCAGCGACACGGTGCGCACCGGCGAAGTGCGCGCCCAGCTCATCGCCCATGCCCCCGACGGGCTGGCCCCCGGCCGACCGCTGTGGCTGGGGCTGAAGCTGGAGCACGCTCCCCACTGGCACACCTACTGGAAGAACCCGGGCGACTCGGGTCTGCCCACCACCCTGGCCTGGACACTGCCGGCCGGCGTCCAGGCCGGCGAGATCGACTGGCCCACGCCCGAGCGGCTGCCCTTCGGTCCGCTCATCAACTACGGCTACGAGAACACCGTGGTGCTGCCGGTGCCGGTCCAGGTGGATGCGGCGTGGTCGGCTTCGCGCCTGGACGTGGTCCTGCAGGCCGACTGGCTGGTGTGCAAGACCGAGTGCATCCCGCAGTCCGGCGACTTCCGCCTGAGCCTGCCGGCCGATGGCCGTCCGCTCCTGACCCATGCCCGTGACTTCGAGGCCGCCTGGGCGGCCCGCCCGGCGCAATGGGCCGGTGCCCGCGCCACGGCGCGTGTCGAGGGGGGCGCCCTGCAGGTGGGCGTGGACGGGTTGCCGCCCGACGTGCAGGGGCGCCCGGCCGAGGTCTTCCCCGAAACCGCCGGAGTCCTGGAGCCGGCGGCGCCCTTCACCCAGGACTGGCAGGATGACGGCTGGCGCTCGGCCCTGCCGCTGAATGCGCAGCGCAGCGCCGCTCCCGATGTGCTGCCCCTCGTCCTGCGCTTCGGCCCGGACCAGGCGCTGCGGGTCACGGCCAGCGTCGAAGGCGGCTGGCCCGCCGGGGCGGCGCCGCCCACCGTGTCGCCGGCGCTGCAGGCCGCCCTGGAGGCCAACGCCCGCGACGCCGCGTCACGCGCTGAAGCCCCCGCGATGGGCTGGGGCCTGGCCCTGCTGGCGGCGGCCGTGGGCGGGCTGCTGCTCAACCTGATGCCCTGCGTGTTTCCGGTCCTGTCCCTGAAGCTGCTGGGCGCCGTCCAGCACGCGCACTCGCCTCGCGAACGGATGGCCGGCGGCCTGGCCTACACCGCCGGGGTGGTGCTGTCCTTCCTGGCCCTGGCGGGTCTGCTGCTGGCGCTGCGTTCGGCCGGCGAGCAACTCGGCTGGGGTTTCCAGCTCCAGTCCCCGGCTGTGGTGGCGGCCCTCGCGGTGCTCTTCACCGTCATCGGCTTGAACCTCGCTGGCGTGTTCGAGTTCGGCAGCCTGCTGCCCTCGGGCGTGGCGTCGGCGCGGGCCCGCCACCCCATGGCCGACAGTTTTCTCTCCGGCCTGCTGGCGGTGGCGGTGGCGTCGCCTTGCACGGCGCCCTTCATGGGCGCCTCCCTCGGTCTGGCCGTCACCTGGCCACCGGCCCAGGCGCTGAGCGTGTTTGCCGCGCTGGGCCTGGGCATGGCCTTGCCCTACCTGCTGGTGACGGCCGTGCCGGCCCTTGCGAAGCGCCTGCCGCGTCCGGGGGCCTGGATGGCGCAGTTCCGCACGGCCATGGCTTTCCCGATGTTCGCCACGGTGGTCTGGCTCCTGTGGGTGCTGGGCCACCAGGTCGGCGTCGATGGGGCGGCTGTCTGGCTGGGGGTGCTGGTCGCCCTGGGCTTTGCCGCCTGGGCCTGGGCCAGCCCGGGTTTCAGCCGGCGTGCGCGCTGGGGCTGGGGCCTGCCGGGCCTCCTCGTGCTGGGCGGCATGCTGGCCTGGGCCGGCCCGGCCCTGCGCGAGCCCCCCGGGGTCGCGGCCGCGCCGGCCACGAGGGCGGTCGAGGATCCCTGGCAGCCCTGGAGCCCGCAGGCGGTGCAGACGGCGCTGGCCCAGGGCCGGCCGGTCTTCGTCGACTTCACGGCCACCTGGTGCGTCACCTGCCAGGTCAACAAGCGCACCACCTTGTCACGCGAGGAGGTGCTCGACGACTTCCAGCGCCGTGGGGTGGTGTTGCTGCGTGCCGACTGGACGCGCCGTGACCCGGCCATCACCGAGGCGCTGGCCGCGCTCGGCCGCAACGGCATCCCCGTCTATGCCCTGTACCGGGCGGGCCAGCCCCCGCTCGTGATGTCCGAGATCCTCACCGTGCCCCAGGTTCTCAAGGCCCTCGCCGCGCTCGATGGCCCCGCTTGAGCCTTCCGGCTCTGCCCTGCGCCAGAAGTGCGCGGACTCCGGCTGTCGCATCGAATGAACGAATGCTGGATGAGTGCCGCGGAAGCAGGCTGCGGGTAGACTCTTCCGGTGCATCCCCGCCTGCCCCGATGACTTCGCCCGAGATCCAGCTCCTCACGCCGGACACGCCGGAGTGGTTCGATGCCACCCGGCTCATCTTCCGCGAGTACGCCGACGCGATCGGCATCGACCTGGGTTTCCAGGGCTTCGAGGAGGAGCTGGCCTCGCTGCCCGGCGAGTACGCCGAGCCCGGCGGCAAGCTGCTGCTGGCCCTCCTCGATGGAGAGCTGGCGGGCTGCGGCGGGTTCCGGCCCGCCCCCGAGGTCGACTACCCCAATGCCTGCGAGATGAAACGCCTGTATGTGCGGCGTGCCTTCCGGCGCTTCGGGCTGGGCCGGGCCCTGGCCGAGGCCCTCATGGACGAGGCCCGCCGCGCCGGCTATTCGGTGATGCTGCTCGACACCCTGGACGACATGGAGGCCGCCCGCGGCCTGTACGTGACGCTGGGCTTCGAGGAGATCCCGCCCTACTATTACAACCCCATCCCCGGGGCCCACTACCTGAAGGTCGATCTCGACGAGAGCGTGACGAGGTACTGAGTCCAGGCTCTGCACGGAGGCGCCCATGAACCCCTTCCGCCACCTGCTCAAGGCCGCCGGCGCCCACCCGCCCGTGGGCACCTGGGTGGTGTCCTCGAACGCCCTGGCCGCCGAGGCCCTGGGCCATGCCGGCTTCGACTGGGCCGTGCTTGACCTCGAACACACCACCACTGACCTCGGCGACCTCGTCCACCTGCTGCAGGCCGTGGGCAACACCCGCATGGTGCCGGTGGTCCGCCTGCCCTGGAACGAACCGGTGATGGTCAAGCGTGTGCTCGACGCCGGCGCGCTGACGGTGATGTTTCCCTTTGTGCAGAACGCCGAGGAGGCCCGCCGGGCCGTGGCGGCCACCCGTTACCCGCCCGAGGGGGTGCGCGGTGTGATGGGCCTGAGCCGCGCCACCCGCTATGGCACGGCCCCCCAGGCCCTGCGCCATGCCAACCAGTCGGTGGGCGTGATCGTGCAGATCGAGACCCGCGAGGCCCTCGAAGAGCTCGAAGCCATTGCCACGGTGCCGGGGGTCGATGCCGTCTTCGTTGGCCCGGCAGACCTTTCCGCGAGCCTGGGCCACCTCGGCGAGCCCGCCCACCCGCAGGTGATGGAACTGCTGGCCCGGGCCGTGGACCGCTGCAAGGCCCTGGATCGGCCGGTGGGCACCATGGGGGCCTCGGCCGAACTCGTGGCCCAGTACCGCGCGATGGGTTTCGATTTCGTCGGCGTAGGCAGCGACCTCGGCCTGATGATGCGTGGGGCCCAGGCGGCTCTGTCGGCGCTGCGCACCCAGGACACCACCATCGTCCACTCGGTGACGGCCGGCACGCTCACGCGCTGAACGCCCCGTCCCGGTTACAGCGAGGTACGCCCTTAGGATGGCACCCCAGCATTCCGGCTGACCCAAGCATGGCCTTGACCGAACCTGTCCCCCTGGAGTTGCGCCTGGACGCCTGGCGCCTGGCCCTGCGTCCCGACCTGGGGGGGTGTGTCGCCGGGCTGTGGCATCGCGGGCGGCCTGTGCTGCGCAGCACCGAGCCGCTGGCCCTTGCCGAAGCACGCCGCGCCGCGTCCTACCCCCTGGTCCCGTATTCCAATCGCATCGCCGATGGCCAGATGACCTGGCGAAACCGCGAACATGTGTTGCGGCTCAACGTGGCGGGCAGTCCGCATCCGATGCACGGCGTGGGCTTCCAGCGGCCCTGGGCCGTCGCCCGCTGCAGTGCCACCGAAGCCGAACTGACGCTCGCCCACAGGCCGGATGCCGACTGGCCCTTCGCCTTCGAGGCTGTGCAGCGCATCAGTTTGCGCGACGAGGGGGTGCGCTTCGAGTTGGAAGCCACCCACCGCGGCCCGGGCACTGCGCCCATGGGCCTGGGCTGGCACCCATTCTTCCTTAAACGCCCAGGCAGCCGCCTGCAGGCCGAGGTCGGCGGGCGCTGGGAGATGGACGAGCGTCAACTGCCCACCGAGCATCGCTCCTGCCCCTCCCTGGACGCAGAGATCGCTCACCTGCAGCTCGACCATTGCTTCACCGGCTGGCGGGGTGAGGCCCGTCTGAGCGATGACACCTTTGTCCTGCGCCTGAGCGCCTCCACCGACCACCTCGTGGTCTTCACCCCGCCGCACCGTCCCGACTACGCCGTCGAACCGGTGAGCCATGCCAACAACGCCATCCACCGCAACGATCCCCTGGCCCATGGCCTCGTGGCCCTGGCCGACGGCGAGACCGTTGCCGCCTGGATGCAGATCGATCTCCTGGACGCCCGCCCATGACCGCCCACGCCGACGCCCTGCGCCCTGCCACCGGCACGCCTGCCCTCCTGGGGGAGTCGCCGCTGTGGCATCCGGTCGAGCAGTGCCTCTATTACTGCGACATTCCCGGCCACCGCCTGCATCGGCTCGACCCGACCACCGCCCGGCTCGACACCTGGGACTTCGAGACCGACGTGTCCGCCTGTGTCCCAGCCCGGCGCGGCGGGCTGGTGCTCACGCTGCGCAGCGGCATCGTGCACTTCGATCCCGCCACGGGCGCATCTACCTCATTGGTCGCGGCCCCCTACGATCCCGCTCGCGAACGCTTCAACGATGCCAAGTGCGATCCTGCCGGCCGCTTGTGGGCGGGCACGATCTACGAGCCGCGCGACCCGCCCTTGGCGGCGCTGTATTGCCTGGACGAGACCGGTCGCCTGACCCGTCGCGCCGACGGCATCACGGTCTCCAATGGCCTGGCCTGGAGCCCTGACGCCCGCACGATGTACTGGTCCGACACCAAGGCTCACACCATCTACGCCTTCGACTATGACCTTGTCCGCGGCGACCTGGGCGAGCGGCGCGTCTTCGCGCGCTTCGAGCGCCGCGCCGAGGGCCAGCTGCTGGAGAGCTACGGTGGTCGTCCGGACGGCGCGGCAGTGGATGCCGAAGGCTGCTACTGGGTGGCGATGTTTGAAGGCGCGCGCGTGCTGCGGCTGTCGCCGCGCGGCGAGGTGCTGCATGAACTGCGCCTGCCGGTGCGTTGCCCCACCATGCCCTGCTTCGGCGGGCCCGACCTGCGCACCCTCTACATCACCACGGCCCGAGAAAAACGCCCTGCCGAGGAACTGGATGCCCAACCCTGGGCGGGCCGGGTGCTGCAGGTGAGGGTGGACGTGCCGGGACTCCCGGCGGCCGTCTGCGCCGTCTGATCCTGGGTCAAGGCCGGCGTTAGCGGCAAGCGCTGCCTCCGGCAAGCCCCTGTCGGACGGACGCGACAAAGTCGCGGCACACAGGGGGATGGAAAGTACGTGGGGGTTTCCACGTATAATCCCGAGGCTTTGCCGCAACCAACTGTAACTTTCGTGCCCGACATGCCCGAACGGAACCCGAACGGCCATGTGCTGGCGCAGACGGCGCAACCGGTGCCGCAGGCCCATGACCCCCAAGGTCATTGGCGCGACGACTGGAAACAGGAAGATGCGGATGAAGCCGAGCACTTCAAGCCCCTGACGCGAGAACAAGCGTTGGCCTTGCGTGCGAAGCACCCGCCGCTCTCGCCCTGGCGGGTGGTCATGGCCCAGGCCGTGGCGGGGTTGGTGGTGGCTGCGCTGGCGTGGCTTGTCACCGGCAAGGGCGAGACGGTCGTCTCGGCGCTGATCGGCGCGGCGGTCGTGGTGGTGCCGGGGGCCCTCTTGGCCCGAGGCATGACCGGCGCTCCTGGGGCGAATCCCGGCACGGTGGTGCTGAGGTTCATGGTCTGGGAGTTGGTGAAGATCGTCGTGGCCGTTGCCATGCTGGTGGCGGCCGCCAAACTCGTGCCCAACCTGAGCTGGCTGGCCGTGCTGGCCGCGATGGTGGTGTGCTTGAAAGTGAATGGGGCGGCCCTGCTTTGGCGGGGTCGGGTGAAACAGACACAAACCGTCGCCGCAAGCGACCGTTGACGAGAACGAACGATGGCAGCCGAAGGACAAGCGCTCACCGCCGGTGATTACATCACCCACCACCTGGTCCACCTGCAGAACAAGAAGCAGACCGAGATCATCGACTTCTCGGTCATCAATGTCGATTCCCTGTTCTGGTCCTCCCTGCTGGGCATCTTGACCGTGATGTTCATGGCCTATGTCGCCCGGCGGGTCCACGCCGGCGTGCCCGGCCGCCTCCAGGGCCTGGTCGAAATGCTGGTCGAGATGGTCGACAACCAGGCCAAGGGCATCGTCCACAACGAGACCTCGCGCCGCGCCGTCTCCGCCGCAGCCCTGACCGCCTTCGTCTGGATTTTCCTGATGAACGCGATGGACCTGGTGCCGGTCGACTTCATTCCCCAGATCTGGCATTTCGCCGGTCCGGCCATGGGTTTCCCTGATTACATGCGCGTGGTCGCCACGGCCGACCTGTCCATCACCCTGGGCATGTCCACCTTCGTGCTGGCCATGTGCCTGTACTACGGCATCAAGGTCAAGGGCCTGGGCGGCTTCGTGAAGGACCTGTTCTCGGCGCCTTTCCATGCCCACGGCTTCGCCGCCGTGCTGCTGGCCCCCTTCAACTTCCTGCTCAACCTCATCGAGTACGCCGCCAAGACCATCTCGCACGGCATGCGACTGTTCGGCAACATGTACGCGGGTGAGCTGGTCTTCATGCTGATCGCCCTGATGGGGGCGGGCGCGGCCCTGTCGCTGAGCGGCTCGCTGCTCTTCGTCGGCCACGTGATTGCCGGCACGATCTGGGCCCTGTTCCACATCCTGGTGATCACCTTGCAGGCCTTCATCTTCATGATGCTGACGCTGATCTACGTCGGCCAGGCCCACGAAAGCCACTGAGTTTCAAACCGCCGGGGGGTGTTGGTCCGCCGGCTTTTTTTCGGTTTTTTCTTCCGTCCGTCAACAACCTTCCAATAGGAGCAATCATGGAAAACATTCTGGGTCTTGTCGCGCTGGCTTGCGGTCTGATCGTGGGCCTCGGCGCCATCGGCGCTTCCATCGGCATCGCGCTGATGGGTGGCAAGTTCCTCGAGTCGTCGGCCCGCCAACCCGAGCTGATGAACGAGCTGCAGACCAAGATGTTCATTCTGGCCGGCCTGATCGACGCGGCCTTCCTGATCGGCGTGGCCATCGCCCTGCTGTTCGCCTTCGCCAACCCGTTCGTGCTCGCCTGATCGGCTTCATTTCTCTCTTTGCGGATTCCGATCCGTCTTCGATTCCAGAGAAACGAAAGGCCTGATCCATGAACATCAACGCGACACTCGTTGCGCAGTTCGTGGTCTTTGGCATCCTGATGTGGTTCACGCTGAAATACGTGTGGCCGCCCATCACCAAAGCCCTCGACGAACGCGCGCAGAAAATCGCCGACGGTCTGGCTGCGGCCGACAAGGCCAAGGCCGAGCTCGCCACCGCCAACCAGCAGGTCCAGCAGCAGCTGGCCGCTTCGCGCGACGAAACCTCCAAGCTGCTGGCTGACGCCGAGCGTCGGGCCCAGGCCATCATCGACGAGGCCAAGAAAAAGGCCGGCGAGGAAGGCGAGAAGATCGTTGCCGCGGCCCGTGCCGAAGCCGACCAGCAGGTCGTCCAGGCCCGCGAGGCCCTGCGTGAGCAGGTCGCCACGCTGGCTGTGAAGGGTGCCGAACAGATCCTGCAGCGCGAGGTCAACGCCTCGGTGCATGCCGATCTGCTCAACCGCCTGAAAACCGAGCTGTGACCATGGCCGAGCTTGCAACCATCGCACGTCCCTACGCCGAGGCCCTGTACCGGGTGGCCGGTGCCAACGCGGCCCAGCTCGCCGACCAGGTCGACGCGCTGGCCGCCGTGGCCGCCGAACCCCAGGTGCGCCAGTTCGCCGCCAACCCCAAGGTCAGCGCCGAACAGGTCTTCGAGCTCTTCACCTCCGTGATCAAGTCGCCGCTGGGCAAGGAAGCCTCGAACTTCCTGCGCACCGTGATCGACAACGACCGCGTGGCCGCTATCCCCGAGATCGCAGCCCAGCTTCGTTCGCTGATCAACGCCGCGGCCGGTGCGGCCGAGGCGCGCATCGTCAGCGCGTATCCGCTGGCCGATGACCAGCTGGCCCAGTTGCTGCCTGCGCTCGAAAGGCGCTTCGGCCGCAAGCTGAACGCCAAGGTGGAGGTCGAGCCTGCGCTGATCGGTGGCGTGCGTGTGGTGGTGGGCGACGAGGTGCTCGACACCTCGGTCAAGGCACGACTCGAACGCATGAAGGTGGCGCTGACGGCCTGAGGCCCACAACGCTTTAACGCAACGGTCTAACGCAACGGTTCTTTGCCCGGGAAGGTCCCGGGCCCGAACCCGGTTCAGGCCCCGGGCCGACAACCAGACTGGGAGTACGCAATGCAACTGAATCCCGCAGAAATTTCCGAACTCATCAAGAGCCGCATCGAGGGTCTCGGCGCCTCTGCCGACATCCGCAACCAGGGCACCGTGGTATCGGTGACGGACGGCATCTGCCGTATCCATGGCCTGTCCGACGTGATGCAGGGCGAGATGCTTGAATTCCCGGGCAACACCTTCGGCCTGGCGCTCAACCTCGAGCGCGATTCCGTGGGCGCGGTGATTCTGGGCTCCTACGAGCACATCTCCGAAGGCGACACGGTCAAGTGCACCGGCCGCATCCTGGAAGTGCCCGTGGGCCCCGAACTCATCGGCCGCGTGGTCAACGCCCTGGGTCAGCCCATCGACGGCAAGGGCCCGATCAACGCCAAGATGACCGACGTGATCGAAAAGGTCGCGCCCGGCGTGATCGCCCGCCAGTCGGTGTCGCAGCCGCTGCAGACCGGCCTGAAGTCCATCGACTCCATGGTGCCGATCGGCCGTGGCCAGCGCGAGCTGATCATCGGCGACCGCCAGACCGGCAAGACCGCCGTGGCGATCGACACCATCATCAACCAGAAGGGCCAGGGCGTCACCTGCATCTACGTCGCGATCGGCCAGAAGGCCTCGTCGATCAAGAACGTGGTGCGCGCCCTCGAAGCCAACGGCGCGATGGACTACACCATCGTTGTCGCCGCCTCGGCTTCGGAATCGGCCGCCATGCAGTACGTCTCGGCCTACTCGGGCTGCACGATGGGCGAATACTTCCGCGACCGCGGCCAGGATGCGCTGATCGTCTATGACGACCTGTCCAAGCAGGCCGTGGCTTACCGCCAGGTGTCGCTGCTGCTGCGCCGCCCGCCGGGCCGCGAAGCCTTCCCTGGCGACGTGTTCTATCTCCACAGCCGCCTGCTGGAGCGTGCCGCGCGTGTGAACGCCGAGTACGTCGAAGCCTTCACCAAGGGTGAGGTCAAGGGCAAGACCGGTTCGCTGACCGCGCTGCCCGTGATCGAGACCCAGGCCGGTGACGTGTCCGCCTTCGTGCCGACCAACGTGATCTCGATCACCGACGGCCAGATCTTCCTGGAAACCAACCTGTTCAACGCCGGCATCCGTCCCGCCATCAACGCGGGTATCTCGGTGTCCCGCGTGGGCGGTGCGGCCCAGACCAAGCTGATCAAGGGCCTGTCCGGCGGTATCCGTACCGACCTGGCGCAGTACCGTGAACTGGCGGCCTTTGCGCAGTTCGCCTCCGACCTGGACGAAGCCACCCGCAAGCAGCTCGACCGCGGCGCCCGCGTGACCGAACTGCTCAAGCAGGCCCAGTACAGCCCGCTGCCCATCAGCCTGATGGGTGCCACGCTGTTCGCGGTGAACAAGGGCTACCTGGACGACGTGGACGTCAAGAAGGTCCTGGCCTTCGAAGCTGGCCTGCACCAGTACCTGAAGACCAGCCATGCGGCGCTGCTGACCAAGCTCGACACCGACAAGGCCATGGACAAGGACGCCGAGGCTGAACTGACCGCCGCGATCGCCGCGTTCAAGAAGTCCTTCGCCTGATCAACCCTGAGGAAGGAGTTCCGTCATGGCGGCAGGCAAGGAAATACGCGGCAAGATCAAATCGGTGGAGAACACCAAGAAGATCACCAAGGCCATGGAGATGGTCGCCGCCTCCAAGATGCGCAAGGCGCAGGACCGCATGCGTGCGGCCCGGCCTTACGCCGACAAGGTGCGCAACGTCACGGCCAACCTGGCCCAGGCCAACCCCGAGTACCAGCCCGCGTTCCTCAAGAAGAACACCGGCACGGGCCAGGTGGGCGTGATCGTGGTGACCACCGACAAGGGTCTGTGCGGCGGCCTGAACACCAACATCCTGCGGGCCACCACGGCCAAGCTGAAGGAACTGGAAGCCCAGGGCCTGAAGGCGCAGGCGGTGGCGATCGGCAACAAGGGCTTCGGCTTCCTGAACCGCATCGGCGCCAAGGTGGTCACGCATGTCACGCAGCTGGGCGACAAGCCGCATCTCGAACGGCTCATCGGGCCGGTCAAGGTGCTGCTCGACCAGTACGCCGAAGGCAAGCTCGACGCGGTCTACCTGTGCTACACCCGCTTCATCAACACGATGAAGCAGGAGCCGGTGATCGAGCAGCTGCTGCCCCTGGCGGCCGACAAGCTGCAGGCCGACAAGGACGCACACGCCTGGGACTATCTCTACGAGCCCGACGCGCCCACTGTCATCGACGAGCTGCTCACGCGCTACATCGAAGCCATCGTCTACCAGGCTGTGGCCGAGAACATGGCCTCCGAGCAGTCCGCGCGCATGGTGGCCATGAAGGCGGCGACCGACAACGCGGGCAACCTGATCAACGAGCTCAAGCTCGAGTACAACAAGACCCGTCAGGCGGCGATCACGAAGGAATTGTCCGAGATCGTCAGTGGCGCGGCAGCCGTGTAAGCGGCACCGCAACAGCCCGCATCAACGAATATTGATTGAAGGAACGAAAAATGGCTGAAGGCAAGATCGTTCAGTGCATCGGCGCCGTGGTGGACGTGGAGTTCCCGCGCAATGCGATGCCCAAGGTGTACGACGCCCTGAAGATGGAAGGCTCGACGCTGACGCTGGAAGTGCAGCAGCAGCTCGGCGACGGCATCGTGCGCACCATCGCGCTCGGCTCGTCCGACGGCCTGCGCCGCGGCATGACCGTGAGCAACACCGGCAACCCTATCACCGTGCCCGTGGGCAAGGCCACGCTCGGCCGCATCATGGACGTGCTGGGCGCGCCCATCGACGAGCGCGGTCCCGTGAGCCAGGAGCTCACCGCCTCCATCCACCGCAAGGCCCCGGCCTATGACGAGCTGTCGCCCTCGCAGGAACTGCTCGAGACCGGCATCAAGGTGATCGACCTGATCTGCCCGTTCGCCAAGGGCGGCAAGGTGGGTCTGTTCGGTGGCGCCGGCGTGGGCA
>VFQQ010000120.1_pt1 | contig 202199 bp, 168 predicted proteins | sample 3512341 | NCBI WGS metagenome assembly VFQQ01 (sample SAMN10412373, study PRJNA504923) | tailings metagenome | isolation source: Relicate 2 Philex TSF1 revegetated site | place: Philippines: Tuba, Benguet | collected 2017-08-29 | reverse complement strand
AAGCCGATGTGAGGGGAATGGAAATGAAAGCGCGGGTGGTTGCCTGCGCTTTTTTCATGTGCTGAATTTAGGTGTTGTTTTTTATCTTTGATGTTCATACCAAAATGGGGTATTGGTATGTCATAGTGGTTTTAGGGTTAGCCGTCCTGCGGGGAAACTTGCAGGGCGGTTATTTTTTTATGATTGGTGAAGAAGGGGGCTGTCTCAAAAGTAGAGTACAGGCTCATTGATTAATTCAGGTTTAACCCTAAACAGACGGTCGAAAATCAGAAACTGACTGCGATTAACTGTTTGTAAGCATTTCAAAAAAATAGGGGTTACCCAATCATATAGGCAAACAATCCTTAAAAAATAATTATGAGCAAATGTTACACTCATTTTTATCACAATTAAAGGCTTTCATTCTGCCGAAATACCCTACCACACATTCTTAAACAGTAGTTTAGGAAAAAGTTACTGTATGTTTGAAGAGTGGAACCATTTTGGAGAATATTTAAAAACTCTTAGAGTAAAAAGGGATTTAAAAACGAATGAGATAAGTGCAAGGTTGAATATTTCTCAAAATCAATATGCAAGGATAGAAAATGGTGAAATAAATATTGCTGAAAACATGCTTCCTTCCCTGGCTAAGTTACTCAAAATACATTACAAAGAATTGCTGAGGGTTTATGTTTACTATTTCGCTTTCGATCAAATTAAAAACGATGTGTTTATTGTCCCAATATTAAACTCAGCAATTCAAAGAGCAGGATATAACACCAGAGATAATCATCCGTGAATCTTTAAAATTTCGGATAATTTATTTTTAAATAGCTCGGTTTCCCATTCTTTGTTCATCAAAAATCGTGTGAGGCTGTGTGTGCCCCGAAGCATTAGTTTTTGGGCGATGTTATAGCGATGATTGGTGATGGTTTTGGGGCTCACGCCAAGTTCGGATGCAATTTCCTTTGTGTTCTTGCCTAATAAAATTCTTTGAATAACCATTCTTTCTGTTTTTGAAAAAACTCCTAACAAATTATCCGGAATTGACCTATTGGCAGTCGTTACTTCCGATAAGTGCTTTTCATTCCTATCGTTTACCCTTTTCAGCCTTGCTGTAATACTGTCAATTACCTCCTGAATTTTGAATGGCTTGGTGATATAGTCATCAGCACCAAGATTCATGCCAAGTCTTATACTTTCCCGTTCAGCTTTTGCAGTTAAATAGATAAATGGTATTGCGAGTTTTAAATTTACCCTCACCTTAGTTAAAACTTCGTAACCGTCCATATCGGGCATTCTGATATCGCATAGAACAACATCAGGAACAATTGATTTTATCATCGCCAACCCTTCAATGCCTGAGTCGGCTGCAAAAACTTCATATCCTTTAATCTGCAATAACTCAACAAGGTTTGCAAGTAATGTCTTCTCATCTTCAATTACTACCAATGTTACCTTTTTATCCATACAGATTTTTAATTTTCATTTCGAAAACAAACCCCTTATTCAGTTCCGTTTCAACCCTGTAGGCTATTCCATGCAAATCAAGAAACCGCTTAATTATTGACATGCCCAGCCCTGTACCTTGATAACTTGATGCATTGCTTGCCCTGTAAAATGGTTCAAACAAACTTTGTTTATTTTCATCCGGAACTCCAATGCCGAAATCTTTAACAGCAACTTCAAGAAATTGCTCGCTGAAGTTAATGTAAATAACAGGTTTGAATTCTGCCGATTCGGAGAACTTAACAGCATTTGAAATTAAATTCCGAATTACTTGTTCTAAAAGATAAGGATCAACAAAAACATCATAAGGGGTTCCTGATACATTAATCGCAATTTTACTTTTGCCATCTACCGGGGTGGTATATATTTCAGCAACATTGTAAATTAAGCTAAGCAAATCAGTTTTAACAGGATTAAATCCAATCTTATTAGCATTTATTTTTCCAATTGCCAAAACCTTATTCATCAACTCTGTCATTTTATTCAGCTCACTTTCAATTCTTGATGAATGTTTGTTAAGCACACTGAAAACGGGCGAATCTGTATCTTGATTTAATATTGACTTGATAATTTCTGTGCTGGATTGAATAACAGCTATTGGCGTGCGAAATTCGTGCGAAACCATGCTTACAAAATCGGATTTTAAGCCGGATAACTCTTTTTGCTTTTTCTCGGCTTTTAGTTTTTTCCTTTCAGCAATTTTAAGTTCAGTGATGTCGTTTTCTACGGATATGTAGTTAATCAAAACTCCATTATCATCAAAAACCGGAGTGAGGTTTATGTATAAGTAAATTTTTTTCCGGCTTTTTGTATAGCTGGTAATTTCACCGGTGAATGCTTTTTGTTTATTCACAGCTCCCCATATCTTTTTCACAGTTGCAGGGTCAGTTTCAGGTCCGTGTAAAAAATCGGGAGTTTTTCCTATCACTTCCTCAAAACAATATCCTGTTGTTTGCTCAAAGGCTTCATTCACCCACTCAATTTGTCCGTTCACATTTGTTACAATCACAAAGCTGTTGGTTTTACCTGCAACAATTTTCAAGCGCTTTAAATCTGTGCTTTGCTTGATGCTTTCGGTTATGTTTCGGGTGGTGCATATCAGCCCATTATCCGGAGTAAGATTTAAAGTTACGTGCTGGAATAACGGCTTCCCCTTAATGGTTCGCCCTATTGTTTCACCTGACCAACTCCCTTCGGCAAGTAGTTTTGGGAAAATATCCCGCTCGATTCTTTCAATCTCATCTTTGCTGTAAATGGCATGCCATTTTTTGCCAATAAAAAAATCCTTTTTCGGTGCCTCAAAAATTTCGCTGTGCGCTTTGTTCATGTAGGTATAAACACCGTCTGCATCCAGTATGGCAATGCCCTCGGGCGAAGATTCAATGGCTGTGTGCAGAATCTGATTTTCTAACTCACTTTGTTTCAGTTGAGTAACATCCAATCCGTAGCCAACTACCAAATCCACATGGTTATTTTCAACTACCGGTTTAAATATCCGCAATTTATAAGTTGTTTCTCCGGTTTGGCTGTTAGTGAATTTTTCGATGAAACTATTGATTTGCTTCTCTTTGAGCGCTTTTGTAAAGTGCTTGCGCCTTTCTATTGCTCGTTCATTACTAATTCCTTTTAAGTTGAAATAAGCTTCGTCATCCTTGCCAATCAGCCACTCCCGTAAATTGTCATCCGATATTGCACCCTTGTTTATAAAAATATATTTATGCTCACTGTTAAATGCAACAATATCGGCAGGAATGTTATTAAGTAACTTTACATAAAAGTCAGCGCTATCTGTTTTGTCCATGGTTAAACATCACAACTTCAGGACAAACTAAGCTAAAATCAGGCATTGGGTAAATGGGTGAAACATCCCAAATATGGGTATTTTCTAACTGCTCTGAATCACGCTATGAATTTCGTTTAGCAACTGCCTTCGGCTGCGCAATGCGCCAACTACTGCCTCGCGCACTTCACCTATCATTTCCGAGTTATTGCCACATAACTTATTGACAAGTTCAAATGCTTTTATTCCATGTTCGTTACCGTCAATTTCAATATGTCGTTCCAAATAATAAAGCAACAGGCTAAATTTTCCGTCATGTATTGTGTTCAATTCGCTTACTATTTTGCTGAACATGTCGGGAATTAACCGCTCGCGTCCAAAAGCAAAAACTCCGGCTACCACATGTAGTTTATTGGTTCCTATAACATCAAATGTACTGCTCACAAACAATTTTGCAGCAAGCGGAACATCAGCCTGTGCCAGGGCATTGCTTACACCCACACCACTTTTAAGAAAGCCTAAAAACCTTTCAATCGCATGGGTGCAAGCCCCGCACTGATGCATCGCTTCCAAATAAATTTCAAAGTGGCTTTTATGTTTTCCTAAAGTATCAACATCAGATTCCTCTGCCAAAACTATCTCATTAATTAAATGAGCAAGTTCGCCTTCACCGGCAGGTATCCAAGGAACCGATACACAAGTAACTTTACCTTGCAAAAATTTTAGTAACGACATAAAATCCCAAACTGCAAAAACGTGGTATTGCATGAACAAAGTCACATTTTCAGGCGAGTTTAATAGCTGGTTTACCGGATGAGTTACAATGGCTTCGTATTCTTGATGGATACTTTCCAATATATCTGATATAGAACTTGGGTGTGTAATCATTTGCTTAATTTTCTCCCAATAGTTTAAAACATAATTTTCTTAGAATATGTTCGTGTCTGCCGGAATAACGGGGTGGTCTATTCTGCGCAAACCGGTGAGGGGTAATTATTCTGCCCCTCACTTTTTCCAGGTAACAACTTCACAAAATAGCCCACATCTTCAGCATCGCCAATTACATAAACGTGGAAAGTTTTGTACTTGTCAATTATTAAAACTGTTGAATAAGCCAAAAATGGCAATGTGTTTTTGGATGCCTCATCTTTAATCATTTCAGCAAATGCATCAATAAACTTAGCATCAAAGTGTTTATTAAAATTTTCTGAACATTTAATTAGGCTAAATGCAGTATCAAATTTTGCAAAAAACGTTATTGGTTTATTTGACATCATGTTGTTATGATGATAAATTTTTAAAAGTTATGTCAGCAAGAAATTGCATTATGCATAAAATCAAAAAAGGGGAGTTTAAAATCCACCCTCATGTTAAAACACTTCTGATTATGCAAGTGAACACATTCAAACAAATTTAAGTTATCTAAACTTCTTTGCTCTAAAAGCAATTTACTTTTTAGGATAAATAGGATAAAATTGAGTGTAGTTTGTGAGGGAAAGTGGCAAAAAAACCAGCGATGAAATTGACGAAGCTAAAAGCGCATTTGGCGGGACCACCGCAATAACAGGATTTTATTCCTATGGCGAAATTGCTCCACAGCGTGCAAGCCACAGTTGCAGCCTGCAAAACCAAAGCATGACAATCACCACTTTGTTTGAAATTTAAGCTTAGGTTAATTACTGCGGCTAAACTAAACACATCAAAAAAACAACAATGCAGAGAACAGAGAGCAGAAATCAGATATTAGAACCAAGACAAAGCAGCGCGGCTGTTCTGTCCCCCTTATGGACGGAGATTTCAGCCGAGGTTGGTGTTTTTCACCAACCTCTTTTTCCTTCTCCGCAACTTCTCTCCCAAAGGAAGTTGCGGGTTGGGTTCAACCAAGTTCTTTCAAAACTATTTCAAAAAACAGTTATCAGCATAAAACAAGAAATATTAAGAAAGCGTTTGGTGACGTCCACCAAACGCTTTCTTTTTTTTACCATTTGCTAAAATCTAAAAAATAATGTTTCCTAATAAAGAAACTTTTATCTTTGCAGAAACGTTTAGCAAGTGCAGACACCAAAATTTAAAGTTGAATTTTTAGAAGAAGCTTCGGAGTTCCTTGATAGCCTTGACGAAAAAGTAAGAGATAAAATCATTTACAACATCACAAAGGCAAGGTTTTCAAATGACAAAGAGCTTTTCAAGAAACTAACTGACGAAATTTGGGAGTTTAGAACGCTTTTTAATAAAACCCATTACAGACTTTTTGCTTTTTGGGATAAAATAGAAAAGACCGACACAGTTGTAATATCAACTCACGGACTGATAAAGAAAACAGATAAAACTCCACAAGGTGACTTGGACAAAGCAGAACGATTAAGAAAAAAATATTTTGAACTAAAAGACAAGAAAAAATGATCCCGAAAAAATCGGGAAGCGAATTTGATAAAAATAAAAATTAAACAATATGAGCAAAAAGGAAGGATTAAAAACTTACAGCTTAGACGAAATTACCGACAAGCACATCGGTAAGCGTGGAACACCAAAGCGTGAAGCCTTTGAAAACGAGTTGCGACTTGACTTGCTTGGGGAAGCAATCAGGCAAGCACGTTTAGAACGTAATTTGACACAGGAAGAACTTGGAAGACTTGTAGGCGTTCAAAAAGCACAAATTTCAAAACTTGAAAACAGTTTGACTGATGCAAGATTTGAAACAATAATTAAAGTATTTAAAGCACTTAACGCAAAGATAAATTTCAATGTTGAGTTACATAATCAGACATTGAAACTCACCTGAAAGTGAGAAGAAAAACTACTGCCAACAGCTAGAGTTTCAGCCGAGGGTGGTTTTTTTCACCAACCTCTTTTTCATCATCACTAATAAAACTAAACCATAAAAAGCAATTGCGCATAAAACAGATATGAGAACCAAGAACCAAGAACCAAGACAGAGCAGCGCGGCTGTTTGCCCACAGCTCATGGCGCTTCTTGTCTCTTAATTCTTGCTACTTTGGGCTTTCTAAAACATTAATCGGTTAAGGCTTGAAACAATTTGATTTATTAGTGGTGGGAGGAGGGATTGCGGGCACATTCCATGCTTACCATGCCCTGCAAAAAGGATTAAAAGTTGGTTTGGTTGAAAAAGACCATCGCCCTAACGGAGCATCAGTTCGGAATTTTGGCATGGTTGTGCCATCAGGCATTGGCAAAGCATTTCAGGATTACGGCAAAAAAAGTATTGAAATATACAGGAGTGTTCACACGCAATGTAACATAGAAATTGCTTCAAATGGCAGTGTATATTTTGCATCAGATGAAGATGAGGAGCAGTTAATTACTGAGTTACACGAAATGAACCGGCACAGCGGATACCCGTCAATGATGCTGAGCAAAAAAGAGTGCGTTAGCCGTTATGCATTCATGAAGCCCGACTATGCACGGGCTGCCATTTTCTTTCCTCAGGAAATTTCGGTTGACCCGCGCAGCTTTTTAGATAAAATGCACGCTTTTATGCGGCAGAATCCGTTGTTCACATACCTAAACAAAAGATTTGTTGTTGATATAGACAGCGGTGGCAACACGGTTAAAGCCCGCGACTCGCACGGAAATTTACTACTTGCTGCAAACTTGGTGTTGTGTTGCGGCAGTGCGGTGGACACGCTCTATCCGTTATGGTTTGAAAATGCCGAACTGCAACTGGTAAAGTTGCAGATGCTGAGGCTGAAACCCCAGCAAGCCCTTTCAATGCAGGGGAATATATTCACCGGCAAAACCATTAGGCGCTACGAAAGCTTTGCTGCCTGCCCTTCTTTTGATGCCATAAAATCTAAAAATGCCAACGATGCATTTGCTGATAAATGGGGTGTTCACATCCTGCTCAAGCAAGATGCTGACGGTAGTATTTTGCTTGGCGATTCACACGAGTATGCCTCATTAACCGATAATCAATCACTTGATTTCCGGATAAGGAATGACGTGAACGAATACTTTGTTACTGAAGCAAAAAAAATGTTCAATTTAAAACATTGGGATGCCGATTTCTGCTGGACCGGAACTTACCTGCAATCAAAAAATGCAGGTTTTTTTCAAAAAGTAGTTGATAATAAAATGCACATTTTAACCGCTTTGGGAGGCAAAGGGATGACCATCAGCCCGGCACTGAGTTTAGAAAAAGTTTCAGCGATTTTCGGTGCTTAGTGTAAAATAAAATGAACTATCCTTTTACACTACCTCCAACTCATCAATCTCTTTCATTGACTGTTCAGCAGAGGTTGGTGCTTTTCTCTTTAACCCAAACTATGCAAAAGAGCAAAGCTTTACTGCATAGCGATTAACCTAATACGGTCTGCTGTTATTCATTAGTTCGCTTTGCATCTAATGAGTAAATTGGGTTAACTGCTCGGAAAACTCATGGAGTTTGTATTTCTGAAATCAGAAATCGTTAATCAAATTGAACACCTATTCACTACTGCCAAGCGAAGATTGCGGCAGTATAACAAAATCAAGCGTTTTGCATTCCTTCCTAATACATGTGGTAATTTTCACTAACCTCATTTATTCCCTTATAGCAATGTTTTGCTTTTTGGGTGTTGCGTTCTTCCCTGCAATGTCTCCTCTCATCATCTTCTTGTAACTTGTGCCATCTTGGATTAAGCCGCAACCAGTGGAAACAATTGTAGCAGATTCGGCAAGCAATGGAAGATGTGAAAAGTTGAATTTTACAAGTGCCTTTGTGCGTAGCTTTTGCACACATCCTTATCTTTAAATTAACGTTAAAAACATAATCTCTTAATGTGCTAAGTAGTGATTTGAAAAGTGAAACAAATTCTTTTTGCTTTATTTTCTTTAGCCATTTTGCCGGCATTTGCCAACAATTTGAATTTATATGCTGACACGGCTCATGCACCATTCTGTTATGGCGTAGCATCGGGCGACCCCTCTGCTTCAAGTGTTGTAATATGGACCGCAACGGAACCGTCAGCGCAATGGCATGGTGCAACTGTTTCATGGCAAGTTGGCACAGATTCGCTGCTCACCAATGTGGTGCAAAATGGCACTGCTGTTTTAGACAGTGCACGGGGCTTCACAATAAAGCATGAGGTGAATCAGCTACAGCCAAACACTCGCTATTTTTTTTCTTTCAGTGTTAATGGGAATACATCTGCAACAGGCATCACACAAACAGCACCGGACGCAGCAAGCAGTAAGCTAAGTTTTGCATTAGTGAGCTGCAGCAGCCTATTCTCAGGATACTTTAACGGCTACAGGCAGATTGCTGCCATGAAAAACCTCAGTGCGGTTATTCATGTTGGCGATTACATTTATGATTTTGTTGACCCTGACGAGCGCATTCGCATACCACAGCCTGAACCTGCAAACCCCGCCAATAATGTTGTTGAAGATTGGCGCAATCGGCACAGACTCTATCTTCTTGACCCGGATTTGCGTGAAGCCAGACGTGTTTTGCCCTGGATACAAACATGGGATAACCATGATGTTTTACGCAATAACCCGGATGCATCAAGCAAAGCATTCAGAGAGTTTATTCCATTTAAAGAAGATCCGTCAGACACTTTAAAGATTTGGCGAACAATCAGGTACGGTAATTTGCTTGACATTATGATGCTTGACATTAACGTAGAGGCTCGAAAAGATTCCTTTCCCTCCGGCAACAAAACGGTAATGACCAATGCACAGTTTAACTGGCTGAAAAATGAGTTGAAAAATTCTTCGGCTACATGGAAATTCATTGGTAGTGAAAAGCTATTCAGCCCGTGGAATTTACAAGGTGTATCCTTGCCGGGTGGAGGCTTGGGAAACACTTGGAATGGCTTTTCTGAAAGCAGAGATTCGCTTTTGGCACACATTAAACAGAATGATATAAAAAACACTGTTGTTCTAAGTGGCGATTTACACATGAATTTATGGAGCGACCTTGCAATTGACCCGCTGAATGCACAACTTTATGATGGTGCAACCGGAAACGGAGGCTTGGGTATAGAAGTTATGGGTACCAGCATCAGCCGAGGAAATGTAGATGAATCTGGCATAAGCACAGCCTTGAAAAGTTTTTTACACAGCAATTCATTGGCTTTAAATCCTCAACAGCAATACATCAATTTATATGACCATGGCTTTAATGTGGTGAGTATTAGCACAGACAGTTTGGTAGCTTATTCTTACCTCTGTCCCATTTTAACTAACACCAACACAATAACTTTGGAAGCAACACGCACAGCACTTGTAAATGAAAACCACTGGAAACGAAATGCGCCAAATGCTGTTAACCAAGTTAAGCTAAGCAACCATATTCCGCTTTATCCAAACCCATCCAAAGATGGTATTTTCAATATTGATTTGTCAATGATAAAAGGCATGAGTGAAGTGATGATTGTAGATGCAACCGGAAAGCTTGTAATGCCTCTAACCACCTTTAACAATGAAAAGCAACAACTAAATCATAAAGCACTAAGCAAGGGTGTTTATTTTGTTGGTGTGCAGGCAGATGAGCAAAAATTTATTGAGCGAATAACAGTACAATAGCGAAATCATTCCACTGCTAATGTGCATCTTGTTTGATGACTCTGCTCTTTATAAACACCATACAATATAGCGCTATTTATTCTCCGAAAATGCCTCCAGCTTCTTCTTCGAAACGTAATTAAAGCGTAAACATGGGGGCAATTAAATTTTATTTGGCAGAAAAATCCGAAGGTTAAACCCGATAGAATTTTTTCGGGAATACTTCTGTGTACCCTTTCCATATTATCATAACCACAATATCTGCAATTCAACAAAGTCATTATCAAACTGGATTTACAAAAATTTTAAGCAGCTAGTTTTTTTACTTCAGTGTGTATTTTGCATTGGTGCCTGAGTTATCTATTTACTCCTGATTGATGATTAAAAAGAGGGGGAAGTCAAAAAAAAAAATCGAACAAGAAAACAAGAGGAGGAAACCACCCCCCTCTTGCATTAAACACCACTTATGAAAAAGAAAAACTAAATCAATTGTTATGAAGGGAACACCCAAAATCCATCATCAATAATAAACATTGCAAATTTTAAAGTAGCCTGATTGGGATAAATATGAGTGTAAACAGGATTAAACCATCGGTGCGCTTCATAGGCTAATCGGCAGGATTTAGAACAATAAATACCTTGGTGCCCTCCCCCGGTTTGCTTAAAAGCCATATTTCGCCCTGATGCCTGTCAATAATTTTTTTCACAGTAGATAAACCTATGCCCGAGCCGCTGTATTGCTCATCGGAGTGCAGCCTTTCCAAAAAGCCGAATATCTTATTGTAGTGTTTCATATCAAACCCACAGCCGTTATCTTCAATCATAATTTCCACCCTGCCGCTGTGGCTGTTTGAAGTGGCAGTAATTACAGGGTGTTCATGCTTTGAACTGTACTTAACTGCATTGGAAACAATGTTGGCAAATGCAATGTTTAATAAATCGCTATCGCCTGAAACTAAATGCGATATATTGTTTTTAAGTGTTGCATTTTCCAAACCATAAGCTATGCTGTATTGGTTAAACCAATAATCAACCATTTCCCTGATGCTTACCGCATTAAGGTTAAGTTGCTTTTGCCCTGCCTTTGAAAATGCAGATAAGCCATCTATCAAGCGTTCAAGTTTCACCGAAGCAGCATCAATAAAATTCAGGTAAGCAGCAACCGAATGTTTTGTGAAATCATCGTCCGGTGTTTTGCTCAGCAGTTTCGCAAATCCTCTGATGTTCCGCACCGGAGCTTTGAGGTCATGTGCAATTCTGTTAACAAAGGTGCTAAGTTGGCTGTTGGATTCCTCCAACGTTTTGTTCTTTTCCAGAAGTTCCAAATCAATGGCATTTGATGCAACCTCTTCTTCTTTTGGTTTAATAATCAGTAAGTAGAGATTTTTGCTTAAATACTCATCAAAGGAGTTTACGCTAACCTTAGATACTTCAAAGAAGAATTCTTTATCGCCTATTTTACCTGTAAATTGGAGATGGTCATTGTTTTTGGTTTTTGAAAGGTCGTTAATGGCATCGGTAACTCTTGAGCGAAGATTGGGGCAATTGTGTGTTTTACAATGTTCGGCATGGAAGCTGTTTGCAATAACCAAATCGCAAAAATCGTCAAAAACTGCTGCCGGATAATTAAAGTGATCTACCAATACATTTAATCCCCCTGCGAATTGTTCGCGGTAAACCACTGTTTCAACAAGTACACTAAACAGTTTTAAAACACTCACTTCGCTTTCTGTCCATAGCAAGTTGTTGGTGCAATTATCGTAGCCTACAAAACCCCACAAGCGGTTCTCAACAAAAATAGGAGTTAACAGAATGCTAAGGATTTCCTGATATTCCAAAACTTCCCGCAGTCCCTGATTAGCAATAAGTGCAACTTTAGTATGCAACTCACCATTTTGATCAAAAATCTCCTTAAGCCCCGGAAAACTCTCGTAGCTGATTCTGCTGAGTAAGGGGTTTTCAATTTGCTTTGAAACAGAACCTTTTGTCCATTCAAATACCTGACTTGTGTATAAACTGCCATCCTCAAAATAGTTTTTGAACAAGTAAATTCTATCGGCAGCTACGGCTTCACCAATTGTGTTAAAAGATTGATTGATTTTATTTGAAAAGATATCGTGCCCAAGCATTATTCCGCTTAGTTTTTTTATGAGTAGGGATAACTGTAAATCTTTTTGTGGCAATCCGGCTGTGTGCGGCATTACTTTTGCGAAAAAGCCGGCATAACTTTTATCACCCGAAACCTGAACTTGGAAAGCTTGCTTGGTTGAATCATTAAATTCAAATGTTTGATGAACATAAAGTTTATCTGTTAGTGTACATTCTTTTCTGATTTTGTTTACTAGTTCATTCAAGTCGTTTTCTTCGAACTGCTCAGCTAATTCATTACTTTTTTCAACCAGATTCAATTGTCTGTCAAACACTAATGTCATATTGGACGGCTTATTCTAACAATCCGTCAAATAAACCTTTTAACAATGCGATAGGCAATAGGCAAAACAGCCCATTTTCACTCGTGCTCAAGGTTTGCTTTTGTGTAACCATTGATTGTGATACAAGTAAATTATTTCAACAAAGGGATTTATTCACTCAATTTTATCCTGCTAATTGATTGTTGTGTGAAATAACTTTTATTTTGCTGAGCTGTCATTTCAGGAGTGTATTAGGTTGGCAGCGTGTCATAATCGGTTAGGTCGAGCGAAAGCTCGACCTTTTGCTTTACAACAACATCAATATAAATCACACCATGTTAGAATTTGCGTATTGGGATAACTGGCACTTAGGATAAATCAAGAACCTTACAGTGCATCTGATTTTATCTTGCCTCACTATTTGTGAGGCAACACCGTTTACCAGAAAAAAACATCATCGAGGGTAACTATCCGATTGAGGATGTGTGTTTAACCCAAATTCAACATTAAAAATGCTGAAACGACTAAGCGTTTGTAAAGCAGCGATTTTATACCGTTAGCACATCCATAATAGTCCAATTACATTGTACTAAACGGCTGTTGCTACGGCATTATACAAGAAAACATTCGACTCTTTCATAGGTGCATTTGGTATAACAAATCGCTTCAACAACGCTAAGTCGGGATCACCCTTCCCGATGTAGCATGGGGACAAGCTATGGAATCAAAAGAATACTTCGATGAAGTTTTTTGTTGATTAATTCAGGTTTAACCCTAAACAGACGGTCGAAAATCAGAAACTGACTGCGATTAACTGTTTGTAAGCATTTAAAAAAATAGGAAAATAAGAAATGCTAACAAACACTAAATCGGGATTAACCGCACTAAGACAGGCAGTGCAGGTTTTTCAAACCTTTCTACTGTCTAATTGCGGTTTAACGAAAATGAAGGTTGGCATTAAAAACCAACCTTCACATCTGAACAAAATAGCACTATTAAAAATCCACCCATAATAGTACGTTACAATTCTATTTAGTTTGTTCTTGTTATCTGAATTTAGGGATAAAAATGAGTGAAAAAAGCGCATTGTGTTTACTAAAACACAAAAACCTCTTGAATAACTTCCTCTTTCAACTCTTTATTCAGCAACTCTTTAATTTTTGCACGGCTGTAATAAAGTTCATTTTTCAATGCCGCTGAGTCAACGCTTATGTAGAGTTTCCCTGCCTTTAGGTTAACCGATTTAGTGTGTTTTCCAATTGGAGCGCCCATCAATTCATTCCAAAGCTGGCGAATTTTTAACTCGTCCATGCGCGGCTTCAACTTCAAATCTTTTATCACCTTAGCCAATGCATCGCCAAGGCTGATTTGATTTTCGGAAGGCGGACGATAATACATGGACTGTTACCTTCTTCTCAAAAGCATTGAAGCGTAGTATATCAACATTGCCAATGAGCTCAAAGCGGCAACCACATAAGTCATAGCAGCCCACTTCAATGCATCGTAAGCCAAATCATGCTCTTTGTCGGTTGTCATTCCGGTTGATTCTAACCAATATAATGCACGCTTTGAAGCATCAAACTCCACCGGCAAAGTGATGAACGAAAACAAAGTGGTGATGCCGAACAACACCACACCAACAGCCAACGGAATAACACTGACACTCAGCAACAAAACACCAGCCACCAAAATCCATTGCATGTATTTGGAAGCAAAACTTACCGCAGGAACCAACATGCTGCGCATACCCAACCATGCGTAAGCCCTTGCATGCTGAATGGCATGACCGCATTCATGTGCTGCTACCGCAGCCGCTGCAACACTTCTGCCGTGATAAACATCAGGAGAAAGGTTAACTGTTTTTTCCAAAGGGTTGTAGTGGTCAGTCAACTTACCTTCCACGCAAGTGATTTTTACATCCACCACTCCGTTTTCGCGAAGCATTTTGGCTGCAATGTCAGCGCCAGTAAGGTTGCCACGGAATGAAATTTGTGAATACTCTTCAAACTTGCTTTTCAATCGCCATGAAATAGCATAGCTAAGCAGACCAAAAAAGATTACAATAAACCAAATCATAACAAAGCGTTTAGTAAAGGTGAGAAGACAAATATTGTGCTACAGTTTGTAACTGACAAATTGTTACACGATTAAAATATCACAATATTTTACTGTGGTGTAAAATTGACAAATTAGGCAGAGAAATCTGCCGTTAAGGCTTGTCGAAGAGAATTGCGAACTTGAACTTATCAATCGTTTTCAACTGATAATTCATGGTGCCGGTGCTGCTAACTTTCTTGTAGGTGCCATCGGGCAGCAACGAAAAAGTGATGTTGCTGAGTTCCTTTCCCGAATTTTCAATGGCTTTTAGGGTTATTCTGCTCAACTGAGTTTTTAAACCCGGTTGCAGTTCCGAAATTGCAATCAACTGGTCTTTATCCACTCTTTGTACATCGCCAATGTAATTGCCGTTTAGAATCATTCTGGTTTCAACCGGAAACTCCCTGTCGGCAGATAAAATATAAACTTCAAATGGCTGTTCAATTTGCTTGCTGCACGAAGACAACAGCATCATAACGGCAATGCCGATTACGGTGAGGTAATTTAAGTTTTTCATAGGTTGCTTATCTATACGAATCATTTCAAAATTTGTTGCTCAAACTGTTTGTGTAAGTCGGAAGTTTAAAGGCGTGGCAGTATCTAACATTTGTTTAGAACCCTACGGATATGAATGGCAAAGTTCAACTTTAGCTGTGTGTCAACAGCCTTCCACCATCATTTGATGGACTGATATAAAACAGTAAAAGGAAAGATTCGGTTTGCTTACGCCAAGCCCTCCACCAACACGCTAACGCTGTTGTTCAGGCATTCTGCAAAACCCCCGGTGATGTTTAGTGTAACCGTGTCGGTTGCAGTTTTATACTTAATGGTTCCTTTCGCCAAAGCTGCAATCAAAGGTGCGTGTCCGTTGAGCAATTCAAACAAACCATCCACACCCGGCAATTGCACCAACGATGCTTCGCCTTTGTAGATTACCTTTTCGGGAGTAAGTATTTCTAATCTCATTTTACTAATGTGATGCTCTGAAGATTTTAAAATTTGAAAATGAAAAAATCAATCCCTCACCTTCAAATTTTCAAATCATCTAATTTTCAAATTTACTTCGTTGCTTCAGCCAACATTTTTTGTCCGGCAGCAATCACTTCTTCAATGGAACCTTTCAGGTTGAAAGCTGCTTCCGGGTATTCATCAACTTCGCCATCCAAAATCATGTTGAAACCACGAATGGTTTCTTCAATTGGCACAAACACACCTTTCAAGCCGGTGAACTGCTCGGCAACGTGGAAAGGTTGGCTCAGGAAACGCTGCACTCTGCGCGCGCGGTGAACCACCTGCTTATCTTCTTCGCTCAATTCGTCCATACCAAGAATGGCGATGATATCCTGCAATTCTTTATAGCGTTGTAAAATTTCTTTCACACGCATTGCGCAGCCATAATGTTCCGAACCAATAATGTCTTCATTCAAAATCCTTGAAGTAGAATCCAACGGGTCAACCGCTGGATAGATACCCAAAGCAGCAATTTGGCGGCTCAAAACGGTTGTTGCATCCAAGTGCGCAAAAGTTGTTGCCGGTGCCGGGTCAGTCAAGTCATCGGCAGGAACATAAACAGCCTGAACGGAAGTGATGGAACCACGCTTGGTGGAAGTGATGCGCTCTTGCATCAAACCCATCTCGGTTGCCAAAGTAGGCTGATAACCCACCGCTGAAGGCATACGACCCAAAAGTGCCGACACCTCGGAACCTGCCTGAGTGAAACGGAAGATGTTGTCAACAAAGAAAAGGATGTCGCGACCACCGCTGGCATCGTTCTTGTCGCCATCGCGGAAGTATTCGGCAATGGTCAATCCGCTCAATGCCACACGTGCACGCGCTCCCGGTGGTTCGTTCATTTGCCCGAACACCAAGGTAGCCTGACTTTGCGCCAATTCTTTGCCGTCAACTTTTGTCAAATCCCATCCGCCTTGCTCCATGCTGTGTTTGAAAGCTTCGCCATACTTGATAACGTTACTCTCAATCATCTCGCGCAACAAGTCGTTTCCTTCGCGTGTGCGCTCTCCCACACCGGCAAACACCGACATACCCGAATAGCGCTTGGCAATGTTGTTAATCAATTCCATGATTAACACCGTTTTGCCCACACCGGCACCACCAAACAAACCAATTTTACCACCCTTAGAGTAAGGCTCAATCAAGTCAATTACTTTGATACCTGTAAACAACACTTCGGTTGAAGTAGAAAGATCCTCATAAGGTGGCGGCTGGCGGTGAATAGCATATCCACCTTCCTTGCTTGCAGGAATTTGAATGCCGTCAATAGCATCGCCAATAACGTTGAAAAGCCTTCCTTTTATGGCTTCGCCCACGGGCATGGTGATGGGTGCGCCCAAATCCACCACATCCATCCCTCTGCGCAAACCATCGGTTGAATCCATTGAAACGGTTCTCACAGCATCTTCGCCAAGGTGCTGCTGCACTTCCAAAACCAGCTTTTGCCCGTTTTCGCGGGTAACTTCCAAAGCGTTCATAATTTTAGGAAGCGTGGCATTTTCAGCCTCAAAACTTACGTCCACAACCGGACCGATAATTTGCTTGATTTTTCCAACGTTAGCCATATTGCAAATGCGCTGATAAGCGACTTTTTTGTGATGCCTTTTCAAAAGGCGGTGCGAAAGTAGTGCTTTAAGCAGAATATCAAAGTGAAACCACTATGAAAATAGCCGATTGTGAACAAAAAAAGATGAGTACCCCCTGATAGCAGGCAGGCTTCTACACACCAATAGCTAAAATCTCAAAATCAATGGCACCTCCGGGTGTGTTTGCCGTGGCAACTTCGCCAATTTTTTTTCCCATCAATGCAGCGCCAATAGGAGAAGTGGAAGATATTTTACTTTCCTTGAGGTTAGCTTCCGGTTCGCTCACAATGGTAAAGGTCATTTTTTTATTCATTTTTTTATTGAGCACTTCCACCTTTGAAAGAATACCAACCTTTGAAACATCAATTTTGCTTTCGTCCATAATGCGGGCGCTCGCAAGTTTGGTTTCCATTTCAGAAATTTTTGCTTCCAAATGCCCTTGTTCTTCTTTGGCAGCGTGATATTCGGCATTCTCGCTCAGGTCGCCTTTTTCGCGTGCTTCGGCAATGGCACGGGCAACTTCGGGTCTGCGCACGGTTTTCAGGTGTTTCACTTCCCGCTCCAATGCTTCGTAGCCTTCTTTTGTCATGTAGTAAACTGACATATCAAACCTTGTTTAGCTTAGAAAATAAAAGACGCCCCTGCATGGCAGAAGCGTCTTTAAATGCGAATATAATGTTTTTAGTACTCGAGGAAAATCTCAACTCTGCGGTTCGTCTGACGATTAACAGCAGAATTGTTGGGCACTTTAGGTTTATCGGGACCGAAAGCCTCGGTCATCACACGATAATCTTCGATACCTTTAGAAGTGAAGTATTGCTTAACAGCAGCAACCCTTTCCTGTGAAAGTTTAAGGTTTTTCTCGCGCGGTCCCACATCATCGGTGTGCCCTTGCAGCTTCAAAATGGCATCCGGATTCTTGCGCAATTTTGCAATCAGGTAATCCAAGTATTGGAATGAGGTGGAACGAATAACTGACGAACCGCTTTCAAACTCAAGGTTTTCGTAATCATCAAAAACTTCCACTTGTTTGCCATTGATGGTTTCCATGTGCGACTTCGCCCCAAAGAAGAAGGTATCAACTTTAACAACCTCTACCTGTTTCACCTGAACCACAGTGTCCGGCTTTTTACTTTTTGCTTCTTCCAATTCCAAGCGCAAAGCCTCAGCCACACGATTGATGGAGTCTAACTTAGCATCAGCATCTGCTTGCAATTCTGCTTTTGACTTCTTGCTGCCGGCTTTTTTAACTTCCTTCTCGAATTTGTCATCCACCAAAGTTGCCTTTGCGGGAGCTTTGTCCACCACCACTTTATCCTTTCCACCTAAGTTAAAATGCAAACCTAAACTGTGTGTGCCTTGGTAAAGCGCGGTGGAACGGAATGAGTAGTCAATTCCCAAACGAGGACCTGTTCCATCTTTTTTAAACGGAGCTTCCACCGTCATGCCACCTGCAAAACCTGTGTAAACCGTTTGGCGGGTTTCTGCTTTGGTGATACCCACCTCGCCACGGTAGCCTCCACGAAGCATGAAAATGTCGCGGTAAGAAAACTCCACTCCACCACCAAAATGGTCATTTCCAAAAGCGTTAGATGTGAAGTTAGCCATCAATGTTACACGGTAATTTTGTGTTTTGTTTCCGGGTTCCAAATCAAAATAGTTTCCGAAAAGGAGGTCGTAAGCTGCGCCAATGTTCAACTGAACCGGCAAATCAAACTTCTGCGATTTGCGGTCGAAAGCCAATTGATACTGCCCGCTTTCAGCTGTTCCCTGAAACGAAAAACCATCGCCACGGAAAGTCATTGGTGTGCCAACATTGCGTAGTGCAACACCAAAGTGGATGTTCTTCTTTTTACCTGTGGTGTAAAGCAAACCTGCATCCACCGAGAAACCGAAAGCATTGATGTTATCAATTCCTTCGTTAATCAAACGAACATTTATGCCACCTTTAATACCAAGAGGAAAAACTTTAGCATAGGAAAGCGCAACATTCAAAAAGCGCGGGCTGTAAGTTCCGATTCCACCCTGCGGGTTTTCGTAAGTTGTTCTGATGATTTGCCCGAAGTTCAGCGATTGAATGCTAAGCGCAATAACATTGGTAGAAAACTGCTGCGCAAATCCGGCATGAATCACGCCCAAACCAGAGCCTTGCATCCACAAGGAATAGGAAAACTGCACGTCTGTTTTACGCACATAGCCCAAACCTGCGGGGTTGATGCGCTCCGACTCGATGCCTCGCACCCGTGCTGTGTTCATTCCCCAAACACCGGTGGAACGTGCCCATCCGTTCATCACCAATTCAGCTGCACCTGCCTCACCACGCCTGTCGGGGTTGCCCGCAAAAGTTTGCAACTGCAATGTTCCGATGGCTGCTAATGCTAATAGAATTTTCTTCATCTCTTTTCTGCTTTCTTGATATATCTGAATTCTGTTCTCTGATTTCTGACTTCTGATTTACTTCTACATTAAAAATTTGAGATATCCGGTGGGCGCATTCCCAAAAACACTTTTTGGGTGCGTTCGCCAAGCCCGTCTGCTTTAATGTGCACGATGTAAACACCGCTGCTTACCGGAATGCCTCTATCATTTTTCAAATCCCAATCCAACGAACTGTCTAAGTTGATTTCATCGGTGGGTCCGCCATCTGAAATATCCACCTTCTGGTTAGTTGATGGATTAATGTCAATGGCACGTGAGTAGCTTCTGATAAATGTTCCATCCAAAGCAAAGATGGACACCTGACATTTGTTCGGCAGATTAATAATTTTCACTCGGGTATCGAACTGCGAAGTTTCATATTGCGAATAAGCAAGATAAGGATTAGGCACAATGCGAATCAAATCCAAAGCGTTCTTTGCAACTTCCTTCTGGTTATCCTTTGGAGCAAGCCCTCTTGTGCTAAACTGATAGCGAGGCAAACCGCCCGATGAATTTGATGGGTCGGTAAAAGTTGCAATAGTTGGAAATTCCGAGAAAGGGCGCTCAACACGCAACTTAACTTTTACCTCAGATGGCGGAACAATTTTGTTGCCATTCAATGGTAAAAACTCAGCATTAGGACGAAGGAATGGAATGGAGGTGTACATGAATGTTCTGTGCAAAGCCTGAACACGTTGATTCAAAACGTTATTCGGACCGGGAACATTGTAGTTGCTCAACAAAATTTCCTGCGCATCAGCGCCTTCATCGTAGCGGCTGTTCATCACATAAATGAAATGCTTTCCACCAAAGAAAGGCTCGCGCGGAGGAACTCTGTCAGGAATTTCAATTGGAGAAAACACAGTTGATGTAGGATTCCAAAACATATCTGCGCCATTCTGTGCGGCATTGGCTGAAGATTCACCGAATGCGATATTCAATCGCTCACCGGTTTCCACATTGATGGCATAACCCGGAAACCATCCGCGCCCTGTGTCAGGAACAAAATCTCCATTTTGATCGAAAATCGGATTGCCAAATTCATCACGCTGAATGGCGGTGGTTCCGTTTTTATTTTTTGATAATGCCATGCGGATTTGCCCTTTGCGAGGCGCGCGTCCATTTCCGGCAATGTCTGCACCACGGTTACTGCCGCTTTCCTCCCCTGTTTCAAAAACCACGCAGCGCGTCCACTTGCCAGTGTCAGGAGTAATAACAATGTCAACACTTATCAACTCTTCCAAATTGTTCTGCGGCATAGGGTTCAGCAAATTAGCCTGGCTGCACTGCCCCTGTTGTCCTGAATAGTTGAAAGTGTTCTGATAGTTTCTCCACTTAAAACCGGGGTTGTGAATCAACTGCGGACCTCGGTCGTTACCCACTTGGTAATTCAAGCAAGAGGCATTGTTCTCCATGGAGAAGTTGGAAGTTAAGGCATAAGGCGCCCAGCGACCACCTGCCATTTTATCAAAGCGCGCTTGTGGGTCGGTGAAAGCAGTATCCACATTACCCGTGCGGTAGCGATTAGGGTTCCAAGCACCAGAAAGGTCACCCAACAACTCACCCGAACGAATCCAGTTAGAAACATCACGTTCGCCTTCATCCTGAAGGAATGCAAGCCAAGGGCTTGTTGGGTCGGCAATTTCTATGCTGCTTGTAAGAAAATCATAGATGCCTTTGCCGTTAGCCCTATTGGTGTAAACAGCAACGGGGAAACCAAATGTTAATGAAAAGCCATAATCGTTCTGAACAGTACCGCTTGTGGAATAAATATACTGCTCATAAGGCGGAGAGGTGCGCTCCTCTACTTTAACTACAGGTGTGTTACCGCTGTAATCAACAATTCTTCTTTTGTAATAAGGAACAACTTCGCTGTTGATGATTTCGGCTACCGAGCCATCGCTGTTTAATTTACGCAGCTCCCATGTTATGATGGTGTCGCTTGCAGCCACAGAGTCAATGTCAACCAAATTGCCGTTGCTATCGAAGATATTTGTGTAAGAAACTTTAGCATCTGTCAACATCTTGAATCGAACCTCCCAATCTGCTTCAACAATACGCATCGGGTCAACCACTTTGAATTTAATTGGGTCTTTTCCTTTTTGGTAAACCAAAGTGTCGGTGTAATGCAAAGGCGACTTGAGAATTTTCTCAATACTTTCCTCAGTAAGTTCCAAAGTGTTACCACCATTGCCACCGCCTTCAATTCTTCTCACCTCTATCCCATCGCCAAAAGTGGAATTCAGCACAGTTCCTGAATTACGTACCTCGGGCTTGTGCGGAATGGCAGAGTACACTTTGAAGTTTCTTCTACCTGCTTTGTAAGGCTCCGGCTGCGTAGAGTCAGGCCTGTTAGGGTTAAATGGTGCAAAGTTATTGTAGCCATAAGCAATGGCTGTGAAGAAGTAGGTTTTATGATTGATGAGTTTATTCTCATCTACCGAAGCAGCAAAACGGTCGGTAAGAATTCTAAAAGAATTTTGAATGCCCTTGTCGGTGTTGTCGCCCGGCTCAACCCGCACCACTGGTATATATAAGTTCAGAGATTGGTCTAAGCGAAACTCTACAATCTTTCCTACACCATCTTTAATATCCACTTGTGCTATTAACAAAGCCTTGTTAGGGTCATCCACATCGGTTGCTGAAACACGGCTGTCAAGCACTTGGTAAAGTTTGTAACCTTGGAAAACATATTTCACACGGTTAGAAGTATCACCGGGGAACAACACACTTGCTGCGGGAATGATTTCCTTATAGCCCTCTCCAAAATTGTTACTACCGGGCAAATTGCGCAGGTTGATAATAATCTCGCGGTCAAGCTCACGGATGTCTAAAGTTGGCGCATCGGGACCGTTAGTCAAACGGAATTTCTGATTAAACAACCCTTGGGCTTTATCAGCAGCAGGACGAATAAAGCTCAATGGAGGACAAACCCCAACACCCACTCCCGGAGGGCGAACAAACACTACGCCAATCGTTACGTCCTGAGTAATACCCGGATTCAGCAAAAATGGACCGGAGGTTTGCACCATCCGCCTGTCACCTTTGGCATTTGGACCCGAAACCTGATTGTTACATTCGCTCCATTGCGATGGGTCGGCAGGATCTCCAGGAAAACAGTAGTTGGTAACATCCGTTCCTCCGTAACCGTTGCCACCCAAGGTAAATGGTGTTCCATCTAACCAACGCCCGGTCATATAGTTTCGATATTCCACCGCATTACCCGGGTCGCGCCTTGGACCCGAAACCTCGTTGTTGAAGTAAACAAAACTGGTTAAACCTAACTCATTGCCATTATCATCTTTTGGTCCCTCAAAGAAAACTATACCGCCTAAAGGCAACTGTGTTCCATAACCACCCACACCATTTGCAGCTTCATCAAAATTGTCAGCATTGTAAACAAATGCCAACCTGCGTGGCACATCGCAACCCACATAATCATCGGCAGCATTACCTAAGTCGGGGTCGCTCCACTGCGAAATATAGGTTTGGCGCAGTCCTAATGATGATTTGTTGGTGATATTATACCTGTAGAAAGTCATGTTGTTGATTTCATCGGTGGTTTTGAAGGCAAACGCCAGAGTGTTCACCTGAATACCAATGCCTTGCCCACTCGACTCGGTGTGAATGTTTCCGGCATCGTTCATCACCCAAAAAATCATTTGGTCGCCATAAGCGCCCAAAGTGTCGGGAGCAGGGAATGCGCTTGCATAAATAGTAGGGAAATCGCCCTTTGTTGGGTCGTAAATTCCGTCACCGTCATTGTCGCGGAATGGCGCAAGCACACTACTCATCTCAAATCCCTCGGCAGCCAACACAGGATTTCCTTTTCCGGGCCATCTGAGCACATTGGTAGGTACACTCGCCTGCGTAAGTTGCTGCCCGCCACCTGCTTCAAAAGCAGTTTGTAATTGTTCAATTTCTGCTCCCAATACATTAAAATGCCTGTCCCATTTAACACAAGTAGCGCGGTTAACCTCACCTTTATTATCTAAAGGACCAGCCCAAAAATCGTAACCAACCTGACGGTAACGCATGGCAGCCACTTTCAGGTTGCCACCGGCATCCACACCCGAAACCCAAATTGCACCTGCAAAAAGCAAGTTCAAAGGCAATGTGGAACCCGGAGGATTGGCTTTAGGCACCTCATAACGTGCTACCGATAAGTCCCACCACATATCGCCTCCGTTCAGCAATCGGGTACGAACATTGTTAATATCCATATCCGTTTGTGCCACAGGAGGAGCACAATCACCGGCTTCGGTTTTGTAGTAGCCCTGAGGCTTGGCAGCGGCTTTTTTCTTGCCGATGCTCACATCAACGTTGGCGTGCAGCGCCACCGGCAACATCACGGCTAACGCTATCACTCTGGTTAAATTCTTCATCGTTTCAGCTTTTATCTTTATCAAATTATTTCTTTAGAAGTTAAATTGAAGCCCAAGGAAAATTCTGCGTGGCAAACTGTAATTGTTAGGGTCATTTACAAAGGCGCGGTACAAATCCACATAGCTCTGCGGGTTGAAAGCCGCATCGCGTGGACCATCACTCAATGTTGAACTCAAGTAGCCGTCATCATCAGGGTTACCTGTGAAACGGTAAACGTTAACTGGGTTTGCTGCGTTCAACAAGTTTTGGATTTGCACATAAACCTGAAAGTTCAATGTGCGCTGCAATTCGCGGTCTTTGTTCTTGTTCACCAACACATCAAATCCTTTGAACACACGGAAGTCAACGCGGAAGTTCCACGGCAAACGAGAACCGTTGATAGAACCTTGCGACAAACGCTTTGGCGTGGCATTCAATGCTTCGGGGGTTACGTTCGACTGCGAAGTGTATGGCGTTCCCGAGCGGGCGCGAATGTTGAAGTTCAAACCTGAATTTGCCAAAATCTGATAGCCCGATTTGCTCACAGGTCCATCATAATCTCTGCCCGATGCAAAACTGTAATCTAAAATCACATTAATCATGTGACGGGCATCAAAGTTCAGTGGGCTAATGGTGCGCAGGTTGTCGTATCCACCCAAAGCCAAACTTAGCTGTGTGCGGTCGTCAGAACCTGTTCCTTCGGCAAACTGCATGGTGTAGTTAGCAGTGGCTTTGAAGTTTTTAATTCTGCGCATGTCAAGGTCAAGCTTAAAGCCCTTAACCGTTCCAAAGTCAATGTTATCGTAAGTGATATAGTTCTTAGGAAAAGCAAAGGTGTAGTAGCGAATTTGCACCTGGTCACGGAATTCGCGATAGTAAGCGGCAATAGTTACCGCAGCAAAATCAGCCAATTTTTGCTTGAAGCCCAACTCAAAATCAATGGTGCGCTCGGGGCGAAGATTTGGATTATTGATAGGCGTGCTGATGTTCTCATTAAAATACAACCAATCGGTTGGATTCATGAAAGAGCGAGCACCTTGTGGGCGTTGGCTCAACACATCATAGTGTGCAAAGAACAAGGCATTTTCAGCAATGTTGAATGAAAACTGCAAACGTGGCATCACTACCCACTGTGGTTTGTAGCGCTGGAAAGTGCCTTCAGGATTGAATCGCTTAGGGTCTTGAATCAATGTTCTGATTTCGTTGATGTCTTTAATATTATCTAACTCAGAAAGGTAAGGGGTAATTACACCTGTTGATGAGGCATTTGCCACCTGCGCGCCTGTAGCCAATTCATTTCCAAAAGCATCATACCATCTGCTGCCTTGGCGGTAACCTGCAACACCTGCACCCGGGTCGTCAGAATTTCTCAGATAAACATAGGTCTTATCAGCATTGAGGTTTGTGGGGTGTGCAAATTCAGAACTTGTTTGAGCAATTGTTTTCACTTCATACAATGAGTAGGGGTCGCGCAAGGTGAATTGATTGGCATCGTATCTGTCCACCCTCAAACCCACGTTAAAAGTCAAGTCCTTGAAATAGAACTTATCAGAAATGTAAGCTGCTGCATAAAACGGACGGAAGGCATCAATTTCGCGTGTAGGCACTCCGTTGGCATCTGTTTTAGTGAAGAAATCGAAGAACTTAGGGCGGGTTTTAAGCAAATTGCCCTGATAATCGAAACCACGATAAAAAGCATACGAGCTGTTGTTGTTCAGAATTTCTTCCGCATTAAACATGCCCACATTAAAGAAACCCGGGTCAATAGCATCAATGTTGATGAACGAGTCAATAGGCACATTCAATTTAGCGCGAACATTACGGTCAAAATTTGTTTGCAAACTGTCATTCACAAAACGCTTGAATAACACTGTATCCAAATCATAAGGATTCAAACCAAGGTCTTTCAATTGCTGATAGCTGAATTGCTGACCGGGCAAACCATCCAAAATGAACAAAGGATTTGCAAAATCCAAGCCTTGTAAATGGCGGTTCATCAACTGACGTGAAAGGAACCAAATCTCCAATGGAGAGAATTGGTATCTGCGCTGTACACGCTGTTCCACTTCCACACCAAATTCTAAGCTATGTCGGTTGCGGTCGCTGGAACCGGGTTTTAGCAAGTCTAAGTTAATCTCTGCTCTGCCGCGATACTGCTCATCGTAATTATCATAACCGTAGCCATTGAACTGACGCCCTGTGTTGAACCAAAGGTTGTAAGCCAAATCGGAACGTTGTCCGTTGATTAACGCACGGTTGGATTGGATGTCATTCAAATCGCGGGCAACTCCACCCAATTCAAAAAACTGTTGGGTATAGCGTGTTCCAAATGGATTAATGGTGCCGGGAGTAAATGCTACCGCAGTGTCGCGAAAATCCTGCTGGATAATCATATTGCTGAATGTACGCACCACATCGCCATCCACAATTTGGAAAGTGTCGGCAGAGGGGCGGAAAACAGGCGCTTTTTTCAAGTCAAAAGAACCGATGTGTCCATAGTTAAACGGATTGAATCCGTGTGTCTCATCCTCAAACTTTCTGATGTTGCGCTCATAATCAAACTGTAAAGTGTAGCCGATGTAGCGCAAAGCCTTCGCCTTTTTACTCTCGCCATCTTTAGGGTCTTGAGTTACAAAACTTTGGTTAAAACGTCCATAAACACGCCAGTTGTTCTCGGTGTATTGCGGGTTGTTTTCATAATTCAACAAGGTGTAACGGTCAACCCAATCCTGATATCTTTGATAAACATAAGTGCCGCCCACAGACATGTTGATGGTTTTGTGCGGCTTGATGTCAATTCTTGCCACACCACGGAAGTTACTCTCGGTGTTGTTAGGCTTTGCTTTCACCTTATACATGTCGCGCATGGTAAGGTCTTCGGCAGCAAGGTTGAAACCTTCGCCAACTTCATTTTTTATCAAAGGAAACTGACGGAGTGAATCCAATTTGTCTTCCCGAACTTTCCAAACGCCTACTGCAGAAGGTGAACGGTCTTGCTGGCGCAGATATTCAAACGCTCCGAAGAAACCTAAAATCGGTTTCTTATCGCCTTTCTTCGATTTTACGATGGGTCCGCTAAGGTTTGCGTTTACAAGGTTATAGCCAAACCCATCCAAAAACTGCGATGAAAGAAATTCCACACCACCCGAAATTTTATCTGCCGGTCCGCTTGTAGTAATGTTCACCACACCACCCGTTACATCACCATAGCGAGCAGGAATGCCACCTGCCAACACGCTCAACTGCTCAATGGCATTTTGCGGAATAACCGGTGTTCCTATAACTTTCACACCATCAATGTAGTATTCGGTAGCATCGGAACGTGCGCCCAAAATGTTGATGCCCTTACCCGCATCCGATTGGAAAGCGCCTGCGGCTGTTGCCACCAAGTCGGTTACGTTACGCGTTGCCAACTTGCCAATGTCATCTTTGGTAATTGTGGTTCCACCGGTGGTTTTGCCCGGGTCAATCAACTGTTGTTTTACGGCAACAATTTCAACTTCCTGCAACACGCTGGAGCTTTGAGCAAGTTTGGTGTTGATGAAAGTGGGTTTGTCGGCACTTACAATAATGCCGGTTTTTACAATCGGGGTATAACCCACCAAGGAAAACTTCAAATTGTATTTGCCGGGGGTAAGCGGCTTGATGGAATAGTTGCCATCAAAGTCAGTTTGCACGCCCTGCCCGGTAACCTTTCCGGTTTCGTCCACCACTGCTACCACTGCGCCAATGGCGCCATCACCTGTTTCATCAGTTACCTTACCAATGATTTCACCGGTTTGCGAGAACGCTGCCACAGATAGCACCCAAATGCTCAATACAGTATAGAATTTCTTCATCTTTTCTTAATGATGCGTTTTACAAAAGCGGTCAAAAATAAAAAAGTAGCGAAACAAAGCTAATCAATGTTAAAGCACCCCTGCAAGCCCGGAACGTAGAAATGACAATACTTTGACGAATGGAGGGATTGTAACGCGAAAATGAGGATTGTAAATGTATAGCATTTGTTCGGTATGAAATGCCTGATGCCATAGACTTTTAAATTCACCCGCTCAATTGATAAAACCTATGGTTAAGTGACAATAAGTTTAATTCGAATTGTCATCAGGCAGCAATAATCAATCTGCAATAATCAATAATCAATTCATAGTTTTGACGCAACTAAAAACATTAAGTTGATACACAGAAGCAAAGCACCATTAAGATTGGGACTGGCAGGGGGCGGAACAGATGTAAGCCCCTACTCAGATGAATATGGCGGAGCAATTTTAAATGCCACCATTGGCATGTATGCTTATGCCACCATCAAACCCTCCAGCGACAGGAAAATTGTGCTCAATGCCATTGACAGAAATGAAGCCTACACGCTAAATTCCATTAACGAATTAGAGTTAAACGGCAAGTTAGACCTTGCAAAGGGTGTTTACAACCGAATTATCCGCGATTTTGTAAAGCAACCACTTTCTTTTGAGCTTACCACATTTGTGGATGCACCCCCCGGAAGCGGCTTAGGTTCTTCATCCACCTTAGTGGTGGCAATGATTGGCGCGTTTGTGGAGTGGCTGAAACTTCCGCTTGGCGAATATGACATTGCGCACTTAGCTTACAGCATTGAGCGTGAAGACCTGCAAATGGCAGGCGGCAAACAAGACCAATATGCTGCAACATTTGGCGGTGTTAACTTCATGGAGTTTTTTGCCAACGATAAAGTGATTGTGAACCCGCTGCGCGTGAAAGAGAAGTTCTTGCATGAGTTAGAAAACAACCTTATTCTCTACTTTACCGAAACCAGCAGGCTTTCCAGCGACATCATTGAAAAGCAACGCCTGAATGTGAAGTTGAAAAACGAAAAAAGCATTGAAGCCATGCACAGCCTGAAAGAGCAGGCGCAGCGCATGAAAGAAGCATTGCTGAAAGGCGAGGTGGACAGCATTGGCGAAATTTTACACTATGGCTGGCAGCACAAAAAAGAAATGGCGGCAGGCATCAGCAATCCAATGATTGATGAAGTTTATGAAACCGCACTGAAGGCAGGAGCCACTGGCGGAAAAATTTCGGGTGCCGGGGGCGGTGGCTTTATGTTCTTCTATGCGCCTTACAACAATCGCTTTAAAGTGATAGAGGCATTAGGAAAGTTTGGCGGCAAAGCTGTGCGCTATAACTTTGCCACCCACGGGCTTTCAACCTGGACGATATAGAAATTCAGCGCCCTTTTTCTAAAAATACATAGACCAAACACATTGCAAAGCGCTGCAAACCCTAACAAAAACTATGCGCCCATTTGTTCAATGATATGGAACATATCCAATACTTAACCTGAGCAATGGATTAAAGCCAATAGAAAAAACGAGTTGAAAAAAAGCAACGATGCGGCACGCCCTCAATTGTGGCAGCCTTTAGGCACAAAAGCCCTCGTAAACCTCACCCGCCAACAAGGTTTTCAACACCAAAAAGCGATGTTGGAATGACAAAATGTCGCAACACCACATTTTCTGTTAAAATACAGTTAAAAATAGCATTTACCCCACCCCTCATACCCCCCTCCCCCCACCCCCCATGGTGGGTGAGCACACCTTTTAGATAAACCAAGTTTAGCAAAAAAATGAACTAAGTTTGCCAAAAAGGCGCATTAGGTTAGCCAAAAAGGTGCGGTAAAGTACCCTCCGGCTCGGCTGTGTTCACCCCCAAGATACGTGGAAGTGCCCATTTTGCCAGTTAGCGCACCTTCGGGCTGCGGTGGCGCAGCCCGAAGGTAAACTCACCGCATCCCGAAGGTGCACCAACTCACCAAAATGGTGAACCCAACCACCCCCCACCCGGCACCCAAGCCCACTTAACTAAAGTAAAACAAAATCTGGACTTGCTTATCCACAACCCACCTCATGCTTAGTGTTATTTTTAAACCATTTACCTAACCGCCACTCTGATTGTGCAAAATTTAGTGTTGCTGTTTCGCAGCATTCACTACTTTCAAACTTGAAAATGAAAAGCATACTTCTTGTAGCGGCATTAACGGCTTGCAGTTTTGTTTTTGCACAAACACCCGAAGCGCTGATTGCATCCATGAAAAGCGGCAATGCTGCCGGGGTGGCAAAGCACTTTGAGCAAAACATTGAAATGACTTTGCTTAAAAACTCAGGCACATTCAGCAAAACTCAGGCAGAAGGCATCTTAAAAGATTTTTTTGCCAAGCGCGGTGTGCGCGGTTTCGATGTAAACCACCAGGGAACTTCGCCCGAAGGCGCGCGCTACTATGTGGGCACCCTGAACACTGCCGCAGGCAGCTACAGCGCTTATCTTTTCGGCAAACAAAACGGTGGCGTGTTTCTGATTCGCGAGTTGCGGGTTGAGGAAAAATAACTTTTCAGTTTCCGGCTTTTCTTTCCTTCGCGGTTGCTATGTTTCCTCAGCAAATTATTGATGGCATCATCCTCCGTTCATTATCCGAAGATGTGGATGACCCTTTAAACAAAATTCCTTCGGGTGACCATTCTTCGCTGGCAGCCATTCCATTTTCAAAACAAGGGAAAGCCCAACTTTTAGTTAAAGCAAACGGGGTTTTGGCAGGTGTTGAGGTGGCAAAAGCAGTGTGCCGCTTAGTTGATGAAAACATCAGGTTTGAAGCACAACTGAACGATGGCGCAATCATTCAAAAGGGCGATGTTGCCTTTGTAATTTTTGGCGAAGTGAAATCTATCCTCCGTGCCGAAAGGGTGCTGCTGAATTTCATGCAGCGCATGAGCGGCATTGCCACACACACAAAACAATTCACCGATGCGCTGCGCGGCACAAAAACTAAAATTTTAGACACCCGAAAAACAACACCGGGCTTTCGCCTTTTTGAAAAATGGGCAGTAAAAATCGGTGGTGGCGAAAATCATCGCTTCGGGTTGTATGACATGATTATGCTGAAGGATAATCACATTGACTTTTGCGGTGGCATTACAAAGGCATTGGAAGCAGTAAAAAAATATCAGGCAGAAAAAAAACTAAGCCTGAAAGTGGAAGTGGAAGTGAGAAGCCTGAAAGATGTAGAAGAAACAATGGGCATTGAAGGCATCCACCGGATTATGTTCGATAATTTCACGCCCGATGATGCGCAAAAAGCTGTGGAAATGGTGAGCGGAAAGCTGGAAACCGAAATCAGTGGAGGCATCACATTAAACAACATTCACCTTTATGCAAACACCGGAGTTGATTTCATTTCGGTGGGTGCGCTCACACACTCCAGCACATCGCTCGATTTAAGTTTAAAAGCATTCTGAAAAGCGCAATGGAGGTTCCTGCAAAAAAGAAAATAATGTTCATCATCAACCCCATTTCGGGTGTTGCGCGCAAAGAAGGAATTCCTGAAAAAATTGCACGCTACTTAGACTATGTGCAATATGATTTCACCATCCGCTACACCCAGTATGCAGGGCACGCCACCGAAATTGCCCGCGAAGCCATAGATGAAGGCTACAGCGTGGTTTGCGCAGTGGGGGGCGATGGCTCCATTAACGAAGTTGCAAGCGCTTTGGTAAATACCAATGTTGCGCTTGGCATCATTCCCTTTGGTTCTGGAAATGGTTTAGCATCGCACCTGCAAATTCCACCACGCAATGCCAAAGGCGCCATTCAGGCGCTCAACAATTCAAAAACTGTAACCATGGATGCCGTGAAAACCAATCGCGGCTATTTTTTCAGTTGTGCGGGCTTCGGCTTGGATTCCAGCGTGGCACGCAGATTTAAGTTCCATAAAATCAGAGGATTGCTTTCGTATGTGTGGGCTGTGGTGAGTGAATTGTTTTTTTACTTCAAACCATTTCATGCCAAAGTGAAAATTGACGAACATGAAATTGAGCGCGACTTCTACCTTTTCACAGCATTCAATTCCAATCAGTATGGCTATAACTTTGGTGTGTTTCCTTTCACCAGTTTGAAAGATGGCATCATGGACATCATCGTAATTAAAAAATTTCCGTTGTGGAAGCTGCTTTACATCTTCGCCTGCATGTCGTTCAAGCGGGTTGACCTGATTAAAGAAGCCGAAACTTACCGTGCCAAAAAAGTGGTGATTGATGGCGACCCTAAGCGCGTTTACCAATTTGATGGCGACCATTTCATTGCGCACGAACACATTGAAATGGAAGTGGCACCTCTGTGCCTGAAAGTGCTGGTGCCTGAAAACTTAAACTCATTTTAAATCTTAAAAATCTCCGTATCAACAACATGAAAAGCAAGCCCGACAAGCACGGAGTTGTGTACAGCACCAACCCGGATTTTAAGTTTGAACATGAAGCGGAAACCACCTCAACGTTACCTGCTGCGCAGCAAAAACTATATGTTAGGTTAGACAGATTGAAAGGGGGGAAAATGGCAACTGTGATTGAAAATTACATTGCAACTGATGATGACCTTAAAGCTTTGGCGAAAGAACTGAAAGCCAAATGCGGAGTGGGCGGCAATGCAAAAGATGGCGAAATTATTTTGCAAGGCGAGCATCGCGAAAAAGTGCTTGCGCTGCTTGGCGCAAAAGGCTTTTCGGTGAAAAGGAAAGGTGGATAAAAAAAGAAAACCTGTCTTACAGGACAGGTTTTTCGTCAAATCTATTTGACATCAGAGCAAGAACGAGAGGATTGTTTTTGGTTGGTTTTTAGAATGATATACGGCTTGCCATAGATAATGTTTCATCGGCAGCAGAATTTTTTACAAAAGTTTCGGGTAAGCGATATTTTTTGCCGGAGGCATCGAAAGCAACAGCGCGATAGTAATTGTTTGCGCTTGCTTTGAAATCTTCGATTTTGCTGTGGCTGTCATTGAAATTTATTTCAGCAAAAGGGCGGAAAACATTCCCATCATCGCTTCTTTCCAACACCACTTTGGTAAAACGATAGGCATGAGCATTTTGAATTTCAATGCGCACAGAATTTTTTCCGGTTGGCATAGCACTGATAAGTGCATTGCAGTATATGGCTTCATCAATTTCAGCCATTGGGTTAGTGTATGCAGCTTCAAAAACTTTAATTCCATTTTCATGGATGGAACCGGGCGATGAAATGAACATGCTATTTGTAAAGTAACTGCCTTTGTTGCCCGCAAGCACACCGTTTTCATTCACCATAGATGTGCCGGCAACAGTGGTGGAATTGTTGTGAATGATGCCGCTGTTTTGCATTTCAAACATGGTTTCAAATACCATTTGATTGTCCAATTGCCCTTGGTTTTGAAGCCTTCTGACAACTGTGTTGCCTAAGTTGAAAATCTTTCCGCTCTCATTCAATGCAACATCTTTATTGCCTTGCAGCGAAGCGCCTTTTTGAATGGCTGCTACGCCTGAAATAGTAAGCGGAGTGTTCAGCACAACATGTGATGAAATGATGATGGTGTCACCTTTTTGGATGGAATTTCCGGGATAAGCCGGCTGCCATATTTTTTCATCGGTAAACTTGCCTGATTGTGCTGCTGTGTATGTTTTCGCACTTGCATTGGTTACGGCAAGCAGCGAAGCCATCAGCAACGATGTTTGGGTTAGGGTAAAGAAGTTTTTCATTCGAGGTTCACATAGGTTTCAGAGGTTATTACGGCAACCCCGAAACAAATGTTACGCCCCCGAACAAACTTGAACGCCCGGCTTAGTCCTTCTTATCCTCGGCAATGGCTTTCGATAGCTCCATTGAAATGCCGCTCTTGTCAATTTTAATTTTGACGTTATTGTCAATTTCCACCAGAAAAAAAGTGTCTTCCACTTTCAAAATCCTGCCGTGAATGCCTCCTGTGGTAATCACTTTTGCACCTTTTTCCAACTGCTCGATGTATGCCTTTTGCTCTTTGGCTTTCTTGGTTTGGGGGCGAATAAAAAAGAAGTAAATAACCGCAAACAATGCGCCATAAATCACTAAAATAATTGGATCGAAACCCCCTGAAGATTGCAAAAGCGTGAACATGATTTGATTTGTTTAATGAAAAAATGAGAATCGTGAATTTTAAAAGTTAGTCTTTCTTTTGAACATAGCCCGAAAGGTAAACCACTTCATTTCTGGTTGCTGTGTTCATTACCATTGTTATAGATTTTTTCTGATTGCCTTCTTTTCCTTCCGAGTTAAAGGTAACCTTCACTTTGCCCGATTTGCCCGGAGGAATTGGTTCCTTGGGGAACTCAGGCACTGTGCAGCCACAACTTCCATAGGCATTGGCAATCACCAAATTTTTTTCACCCACGTTTGTAACCTCAAAAGTGTGTTCCACTTTGTCGCCTTGCATAATGGTGTCGAACACAAATTCAGTTTCAGAAAAAGTAACACGGGTGGAGTCTTTAATCATGTCGGTTGTAAGTCCGCCATTGCGCAGCGCTTCATCGCCTTTCCTGCGGCACGATTCTGTTGCAATGAGCAATACTATGGATGACAGAACAAGAAAAAGATTCTTCATGGAGCGCGAATTTATTTTTAATTCAAACTATGTTATTGCGTTTGCAAAATTTCACCACCCTATTCTACTAAGCCCCTGCCGTGCTTTTTTATCGAGCCTTCTTCTTGCAGGTGGTTTTTAATCCTATCAAGCACCCCATTCACAAAATCTTTGCTTTTGGGTGTGCTGTAGAATTTTGAGATGTCAATGTATTCGTTGATGGTAACTTTCACCGGCACAGTTGGGCAGTAAAGCAGTTCGCACAGCGCCATTTTCAGAATCAGAAAATCCATAACGGCAACACGCTCGGGGTCCCAGTTTTTTAGGTAAGGAAGAATGAGTGCGCGCAACTCCTCGCTGTGCTGAAAATTTTTCTTTAATAAATCAAAGGCAAAAGGCTGCTCTGCCTCCCAGTAGGTTGTGGCTTCTTCAAAGGGCTTCACACCGGTTTTATCAAAAGCGGCAATGTATTTTTGAACAACAAGCCACAGGGTTCCGCTGTCATCATCCATGTTCACAAAGTTCTCTTCCAAATGCTTATCCAAATCCTTGTTTTTGGTAAGGATGTTTTTTACCAAATAGCCTACAATGTCAATATCGGCTTCAAGGGTCGATTCCGAGAGTTTTGCATATTCAATGTAGCGCTGAGTTTCGGTTAGTTCGGTGTAAAGCTTACGCACCAGGGCTTCATCTAACCACTGTGCCGATTTTTCTTTAGCGAAAAGTTCTTTTAATCGCTCACTTTCTGTAAGTGCCGCCACCACCTTGTTTGCAGCAATAAGTGTGCTGAGGTTAATGTCTTCTTTTGTTTTAAGGTATTTGCCCATGCGCCTGTTTTTGTCGGCAAGCACATATTGACATACGGCAATGATGTATTGCAACAAAGCAAGATATAATGCTGAACTACGCTGTATGTTGTTTTTCAGTTGTCCTTCCAAAAACTGTAATGCCACATCTTCGTTCAGCTCTTTGCCAAACAAAGTCTGCATCACTTTTATCCTCAAATTCCTTCTTCCAAGCATTATTTTTTCCTTTCCTTTTTTGCATTTTCAATGCGCTCTAAAGCAATTTCCATTGCCGCCTTGTGGGTGGAAATGCCGCTGTTGCTGCTGCGCTGAATCACTTCAATTGTTTTTGCATATATGGCTTCGGTGCGCTGCAACGATGCTTTTTCATCATAACCTATCACTTCCTGATAGCAGTTGATAACCCCGCCAGCATTGATTAAAAAATCGGGAGCATAAACAATGCCGCGTTCCAAAAGTGCTTCGCCATCGGCATCTTCATCGGCAAGTTGATTGTTGGCTGCACCTGCCACCACCGCACATTTTAACTGTGGAATGCTGCTTGCGTTCAGTGCACCGCCCAGCGCGCAAGGTGCATAAATGTCCACATCTGCACCAATCACTTCATGTTGCTGAAGCACGCTTGCACCGAATTCTGCAGCAACCGATTTTAGTTTATCTTCTTTAATGTCGCTGATAAAAACTTTTGCGCCATGCTTGGTAAGGTGTTCCACTAAATATCTGCCCACATGCCCAACACCTTGCACCAAAACTTTTTTACCGTTTAAGTCATCGCTTCCGAAAGCAGACTTGGCAGCTGCTTTCAAGCCCAGAAAAACCCCGTAGGCTGTGAAAGGCGAAGGGTCGCCACCACCGCCAAGTTCAACCGGCTTTCCGCTAACATGGTTTGTAACCTGCATCATGTGCACAATTTCGGCTGTTGATGTACCCACATCCTCGGCAGTGATGTACTTGCCACCCATGCTTTCTACAAACGTTCCGAACCTTTTCCAAAATGCCTCGGTGCGCTGCCCGGGCTGGTTGTTGATGATTACCGACTTTCCTCCTCCAAGATTGATTCCGCTGATAGAGGACTTGTAGGTCATTCCGCGGCTTAGGCGCAACACATCTGTTAGGGCTTCATCAATGTTGTTGTAATTCCAAATGCGGCAGCCGCCAAGTGCCGGACCAAGTGTGGTGTCGTGCACGCCAATAAAGCCTTTTAACCCTGTGGCTGCATCGCTGAAATAAAGTATTTGCTCGTGCTGCATGGCTTCAGCCATTGCCATCAAACTCTGTGGTTTGTTATTTGTTGTTTCAACATCAATTAAAGAACTCATTAAGGCAGCCGATTGTTAGTTTTGCAAATGCAGCGCGAATGTAGATTTTTTATTCAACCTGCTAAATGACCGATGACCGCGCTGAATTTTTATTTGAAAGCAACGTAGTGAAACACCTTTTTGCCCTCAACAGATATTTTGGGAAGTACAAGCTGCGCGTGGGTGCCGGAGTTTTGTTTGTCATTCTTTCCAACGCATTTCGGACCTACAATCCGCGCATGGTGGGCAAAGCCATTGACAGCGTTGCCGATTTTCTGCGCCAAGCCACGTTGCCAGGCAACGATTTGGCATCATCCATCATTGAATCAAACTTGGGCAAACAGTTGTTTATTTTCTTTTGCATTTACATGGGTATTGCACTCATGGAAGGTTTGTTTACTTTTTTAATGCGCCAAACCATCATTGTTGTAAGCCGGTTGATAGAATTTGATTTAAAAAATGACATCTACAGCCATTATCAGGATTTAGACACTGCTTTCTACAAACGCAACAACACGGGCGATTTAATGAACCGCATCACCGAGGATGTCAGCCGGGTACGCATGTATGCAGGTCCGGCAATTATGTATTCCGTGAACTTGTTTTTCACCATAGCATTTGCCGTTTCTGCCATGCTGAGCATCAACCCAAAACTAACTTTGTATGTGTTGATTCCGCTGCCGGTGCTGTCCTTCATCATTTATTATGTGAATACATTAATTGAAAAAGTAAGCACCGAGATTCAAGCAAAACTTTCAGACCTTACCACACAGGCTCAGGAAAACTATTCGGGCATCAGGGTGGTGCAGGCTTACCACCGCGAAGAAAACATGGCGCAACATTTTGAAGCCGAAAGCAATCTGTACAAACAAAAGAGCTTACACCTTGCAAAGATTGATGCCATTTATTTTCCGGCAATGAACTTTCTTATTGGGCTTAGCTTGATAGCCACCATTTATTTTGGAGGAATTCAAGTAGGTGCCGGACAACTTACGCCCGGCAACATTGCCGAGTTTTTAATTTACATGAACATGCTGATGTGGCCCGTGAGCTCGCTGGGGTGGGTGGCATCGCTTATTCAGCGCGCAGCGGCATCCATGAAGAGAATTAATGAATTCATGAAAGTGAAACCGGCAATTAGAAATCAGACTGCAGAAATCAGAGCGCAGAAATCAGAGCGCAGAAAGTTGATGAAGGATGAAGCAATTGACCACATAACTTTACAAGGGGAAGTTGAATTTTCGAACGTAAGTTTTGTTTACCCCGACACAGGCATTCGTGCCCTCCACAATTTATCATTCAAAATTCCGAAGGGGCAACGCTGGGCGGTGATAGGCAGAACAGGAGCCGGCAAAACCACCATTGCCGAATTGCTGATGAGGATGTATGATGTTTCATCAGGCAACATTTTGATTGACGGCAAGGATGTGCGCGAATGGCATTTAGGAAGTCTGCGTCATCAAATTGGATATGTGCCGCAGGATGTTTTTTTGTTTAGCGAAACCGTGGCGGAGAACATTGCATTTGGGGTGAAAACTTTTTCGCAAAGCGATGTGGAGCAATTTGCAAAATACGCATCGGTGGATACTGAAATTGAACGCTTCCAACACGGCTACAAAACCATGATTGGCGAGCGGGGCGTTACACTAAGTGGTGGGCAAAAACAACGCATCAGCATTGCACGTGCTCTGATTAAACAACCCAACATGCTGATTTTAGACGATTGCCTGAGCGCTGTGGATGCCGCAACCGAAAAATCCATTCAGCAGCAATTGGATGAAGTGCTGAAAAGCAAAACAGCCATCATCATCACACACCGCATTTTTTCACTCATTCATTTCGACAACATCATTGTGCTTGAAAACGGAACCATTGCCGAGCAGGGAACCCACGAACAACTTTTGCAGCGCAAAGGCATTTATGCCGGCTTGTATGCGCATCAGTTAGAGGAAGAAAAATCTGAAGTGGGTTAAAAACATTACTTCTCGAAAACGGGCAAGCATGCCAAGCAAAAAATTTTCTGAGGAATTTTCAGATTTTCACGGCTTCAAAAAGTAGAAAATGATTTTGCCGATAGTTGCTTACGGAGACCCTGTTCTGCGAAAACGCGGAGAGGATATTGATAAAGATTACCCAAACCTTCCACAGTTAATTGAAAACATGTTTGAAACCATGGAACGCGCAAAGGGCGTGGGTCTTGCAGCGCCACAAGTAGATAAAGCCATTCGTTTGTTTATTGTGGACAGCACCCGAATGACTGAAGGCGATGAAGAAACCAACCCCGATGGCATTCGTGAAGTTTTCATCAACCCGAAACTGTTTGATGAAACCGGAAAGGAATGGGCTTATGAAGAAGGATGCCTAAGTCTGCCCGGCATTCGCGAAAATGTTGTTCGATTCGACACCATTTCCATTCAGTGGTACGACAAGGATTTTGAATTTCAGGAACGCACTTTCAAAGGGTTAACTGCACGTGTCATTCAGCATGAATACGACCACATTGAAGGCAAACTTTTCATTGACCATTTAAAGCCTTTGAAAAGAAGTTTACTAAAAGGAAAATTAGAAAACATCAGCCGCGGCAAAGTGAATGCCGATTACAAAATGAAGTTCCCGAAGAAGTGATTACACTTCTTCATTCAGATTCTTAAGAATTTCCTCCGCCTCGCGCTTGTGGTCGTTCAGCGTGTCGTATGCCTTGATGATTTCTTTAACCAAACGGTGGCGAACAACATCTTCCTCAGTTAACCTGATGAATGAAATTCCGCTAATGGAGCGAAGAATTCGTGTTGCAGTGTGCAAGCCGCTTTGCTGCGTTTTTGGCAAGTCAATTTGAGTAGGGTCGCCTGTGATGATGCACTTGCTGCTTGAACCAATACGCGTGAGAAACATTTTCAATTGTGGATTGGTGCAGTTCTGTGCTTCGTCTAAAAGGATAAAAGCATGATCGAGCGTTCTGCCGCGCATAAAAGCAAGCGGAGCAATTTCAATCACTCTGTTTTCCATGTAGTATTTCAATTTATCGGCAGGTATCATATCCTCCAAAGCATCGTAAAGCGGGCGCAGATAGGGGTCAATTTTTTCTTTCAAATCGCCCGGCAAAAAGCCAAGGTTTTCGCCCGCTTCCACTGCGGGGCGTGTAAGAATTATCTTCTTCACACTTTTATCCTTCAAAGCACGCACAGCCAAGGCAACAGCCGTGTAGGTTTTTCCTGTTCCGGCAGGACCAATGGCAAACAGCACATCGTTTTGCTCGCTTTCTTTCACCATTATTTTTTGGTTCTCGGTGCGGGCGCGAACTATCAAACCATTGTTGCCATAAACAATGATGTTATTCAAATCCTTGTTTACACGCGTGTCAATTTTTGCAACTTCAGAAAGAATGATGTTTTCGATGTTTTCCTCATTCAGCTTCCCGTAGCGTTCAATCATCGCAATCATTTGTGCAATTTTCTGTTTGAAAATTTGCAACTCTTCTTCGGTGCCCTCAGCCTTGATGCTGCTGCCACGGCTTACCATGCGAATGGTTGGGAACGAGCGTTTGATGTAGTTGAACTTTGAATTGTTTACTCCGAAAAAATCTATCGGGTCAATTCCTTCGATGGAGAGTGTGAGTTCTGTCAATGGAACAAAATTTGTTTCACCGAAGTTACATTTCGCTTTCGATTAAAAGCATGTATAGATTAGTTTTTAATCCACAAGGTTATCCACCCTTTGCTATTGCATGAATGAAGGGAATAGAAGTTTTTTGATTTCATAAAATTCAATTAACACGCAGCATGGCTGTTGTTACCATTACAACTGACTACGGCAAAACGGATTTCTACCTTGCTGCGTTGAAAGGCGCATTGCTTTCGGCATGTGGCAATGTGCCCGTTGTGGAGTTGAATGTAAATGTTCGCCACTTCGACATCAAGCAGGCGGCATATAGCTTGCAACACGCTTATCATTACTTCCCAAAAGGTACCATTCATCTTGCATTGATTAACCCTGACTCGGCTTTGAAGCAACTGCTGATTTGCAAATTCGATGAGCACTATTTTGTTTCCTTCAACAATGGGCTGCTGCCTCTTTTTTTAAAAGAAAGCCGCGCAGAAATTTTTGTTGTGAAAAGCGAATTGGCTTCGCTCGAAAACATGAGTGTATATCAGGCATTTTCAGCAGTAGCGAAAGCGCTGAACGAACAAGAACCCATACATGCCATTGCTGAGCTTGCATCTGATTTTAAACGAATGACTCTGCCCAACCCAACTGCCGGTGCTGCGGGAATAAAAGGGAATGTGATTTCAATTGATGGTTTTGGCAATGCCATCACCAACATATCAAAGGAGTGTTTTGAAAAACATTTCAGCGGCAAAAACTTTGAAATTCTTATTAACCACATCAGCATAAAGGAACTGAGGCGAGATTATGGCTTAGACAATGATGAAGGCGACACCTTTGCCTTTTTCAATGATTCAGGATTGCTGGAAGTTGGCGTTTGCAAAGGCAATGCACATCATTTGCTTGGCTTTGCAGTAAACAACACCGTGATGATTGTTGCGTTGTAATCAGCGTATCAGCGTTACCGTTCCCTTCTTCTCCACTTCTCCCCCATTGGTGCAAATGGCTTTAACATACCACACATAAGCATCGGTTGGCGCCAATTGCCCTCGGTAAGTTCCGTCCCATCCATCCTTTATATTGTTTGAACTGTAAACAACATTTCCCCAACGATTACTGACAATGAAGGTTTTTACCTCTGCCAATGCTTTACCGCGCACAAACAAAACATCATTCAATCCATCGCCATTAGGCGTGAAAGCTGTGGGCACGAAAACAAAATCGGGCGTGCAAGGCAGCACTCTGATGTAGGCTGAGTCAATGTTTTTGCATCCAAACTGATTGGTAACGGTTACATAAATCCACTGAGTGAAAGTTGCGCTCAACACGGGTGTTTGGCAATCATAGCATGTTAATGGGTCATTGGAACTCCATTCAAAAAGAATGCCATCATTGGTTAATGCAGATAAGTCTAACTCACTTCCAACTGCAATAATGGTGTCGCGGTATAACTCAACTTCCGGCAAAGGATCTACGCGCACAAAAAAAGTGTGCGTGTCTGGCTCACAAAGCGGACTTGTGATGATCACCCTAAAGTCCATTGAGAATGGCGGAGTGGCAATGGGATCTTCCTGATTTGGGTTGTCCAAATATGATGCAGGAAACCAATAAAAGTTGGTATCGTTAATCGAAGCATCAACTACAGTAAGGTCTAAACGTAGCGACTCACCTGCACAGATTGAAGTGTCAGGCAATGGCAGGGTTCTTACTGTGTCAATCACAGTCATTGTTAGCGTGTCATATACATAGCATCCCTCGCGATTGCCAAGCCTGTTTTCGCTGTAAATTATCCAAGTGGTATTATCACTTGCAAAAACTGTTGGTGCGAGGCTAGTAACAGAACTCACATTGGTTGGAGGCGACCACAATGCGTTATACACATCACCAACGGGCACCACACGAGTTTCGCCTCTACAAAGCTTGAAATCGGGTCCGGCATCTAACTTTGGCAAATCCTCCACATTTAGTGTTATGGTATCTTTTGCCACGCAACCCCAAATGGTGGTTGCTGTAATGATGTAAGAGATGGTATCCGGTGCATTTGCCACCACGAACATGCAGGTGTCACAACTCAAATACTTCTCACAAGTGTCGCAGAGCGGATTGTCAAAAAGCTGCCAATGAAAAAAGTCACCATCGGGCAGTTGATAATCCACCACGGCACCTATACACACTGAGGTGTCGTTCTGATTCGGGTGCGGATACTCATCCACATAAACCGAATCAATTAAAGGATAAGGCACTCTACAACCTTTGTCATCTTCTAAAACAAGTACGGGTCGTAAAACACCTGATTCAGTAAGCGAATCTGCATAAACATATTGGGTAGTGTAATACAAAGTGTCGCCATATACTATGGAAATGGTGTCAGATTTTCCGGGTGACCAAATGAGGTCTGCATACTCTGTTTCATAAATCTTACCCGAGAAATTTACTGTTAGAGGTCTGCACCCAAAAGGTGGGTCAAATTGCACATCCTCTAATCGCGGGCCTAGAATTCTTATATATTTCCGCTTAATTAAGGAGTCTTTGCAGCCGTTTGATTTCTCGCCTACAAGTGTGATGTCATACTCTCCCGGGAAGTAGTAAATGTGAATCGGATTAATCTCAGTAGAGGTTCTACCATTTCCGAAATACCACCTAAAAGTTACATCTGGGTCTGTGGTAAGGTTTTGGAATACAACAGGAGCTGGTGGGCATGGAAAATCAGTGGTAGCAGAAAAATCTACACCCACGCCTTGCACATTAACATTGCGTGTAATTGACTCTTCACAAGTATCATTGCCCACCACTCGTTTTGCAGTCAGTTTAACAGGCATAATACCGTTTGAGGAGAATGTAAAGGAGGCATTGGTAGAGGTAACAATATTCCCATCGCCAAAATCCCACTCGAAAAGCATTCCCGCTGGTTGCGGGGTTGTGTTGGTGAATGTAACTGGTCTGCCGGGGCAGCGAGGTGATGAAAAAGTAAAGTTCGGTTGAATAACCGTCATACGTATGTAATTATCTTTAACAATCCCTCTTGAGCATCCATTAGCATCGGTAACAATGAGTCGAATGTCATAGCTGTTGGCAGTTTCAGTGAAGGTGTGAGTAGGGTTTTGGTCGGAACTAGTTGCAGAACCCGAACCACCAAACCGCCACTGCCAATCAGTTATCGCTGCGAATTGTCCAACACTTTGGTCTGTGAACTGAACAGTTAAGGGTCTGCATCCACTGCGAGGAGTTGCCGTGAACTCAGCAATGGGTCTGCTAATGGTAATAAAAAGAGGTTTAACAATAGAGTCTTCACATGGTGTGCCGGGGTCAATAATCAATTTTACGGTGTATTGCCCTGGAAGATTGTATGAATGGCTGGGATTGCGAAGGGTGCTGGTGTTGCCATCACCAAAACTCCAAAGCCATGCGGAGCCAAAACTTGTGGAATCGCGGAACTGAATCTGCGTTCCCACACAGCCTGTTAAGCGATTTGCTCCAAAATTTTTATTGGGCGCAGAAAAATTAATTCTTCTGGTTAGTGAATCAATACAGCCTGTAGCAAAGTTTTTCACATAAACTGTGGCGAAGTAGCTTGTTGTTGTTGAAGGATAAGTATGCGTTACACTTACCCCTAACTGCGTGGGTGAACCATCACCTAATCGCCACCACGTACTGTCCGCCCCTTGCGAAATTGAGGTGAGTGTAACCGTTGTGGGAGTCGCGCAATCGCGCGCAATTGTAAAATCCGCTTTCGGGACTAACGACTCAATGAAATTATTTTTTGTTACAGTGGTTGTGCAAGTCCCGTTAATGAGATTCAATGAAACCGTGTGAAAACCGATTTCTTCATAGGTGTGGGAAGGGTTTTGTTGAGTGCTTGTCCCCGGTCCAAACTCCCAAAAATAAGAGGTGGCGCCAACACAACTCACACAGTTAAACTGAATAGGTTCCTTTAAACATGCCACACGTGGTGAAGCATTGAAATCACCTGAAGGGCGCGGTGTAACAGTGATTGTTCTTCTTGCTGTATCAAAACAACCATCGGCAGTTTCAACTCTAAGCCAAACATTGTAAGTACCTGGATTACTATAAACTTTTGATGGCCCTGAACAATTACCCAAAGCAAAGGTGCCATCGCCAAAGCCCCAATCGCAATTAATAATGGGCTGATTCACCTGCGTATTGTTACTAAAATCAACTGTTAAAGGTGCACATCCGGTTAAAACACTAGCCCCAATGTTTGCAGAAAAGCTTTGTATGCACACAAAATTTTTCTTGGTTCTTGTAGAAACACAGCCTGCTCCATTGCCCGCACTAAAAGTAACATCAAAACAGCCTGATTGATTGTAGGTATAGGAAGGATTACAAAGCGGAGACTGCCCTATTCCATCGCCAAATGTCCAAAAACATGTGCCGGGGGCTGCTCCGGGGGCTGTGCTTGTAAAATTTACAGTTAATGGTGGCACACAACGCTGGGTGGGTGTGGCAGTGAAATTGATGGGAATAGAATCAGTTACAGTAACAGTTTGTGTAAAAACACTGGTACAGCCGTTCAAGCGAGCTGTTAACCGTACAGTAAAAGTTCCGTTCGATTTGTAAACGTGTGTGGGATTTACTTGAGTAGAAACATTATTATCACCAAAATTCCACTGGAAAGTTGGCGTGCCAAGCGCTGTTGTTCCCAGCGGAGTTGAGGTGTTAGTGAATCTTAATGAATCGAAGCGACATGGCGTGTTGGTGGGCATGGTGAAACCTGCAGTAACGCAATTGATTTTTACTACTCTGAAAGTGTCGCTTCTGCAACCACGTGCATCATTAGCTCTAAGGCGAACGGTGTCCACACCACAAGTGAAATTTCGGTTTGGCGGCACAGGTTGGGTGCTGCCAAAACTCCACTGATAAGCAATTGGGGTTCCGGGTGTTTCATGAAAAGAGCAATTGGTGAAACTGATGCTTTGAGGTGATGAACAAGAATCATATTGCGAAATGCCAAAACAAGCAACAGGTTTCCTACGCACACAAATGGCAGCAGGGAGAACCAAACTTGCATTACATCCATTGCCATCCACCACAAACAATGCAATTTGCTTGCACCCTGAGTTTCTATACTCAAAAAAAGTATCGCTGCACGTTGTAATCACCGAACCGGGAGCATTATTTTCCCCGAAATCAATGAAACATGTTGTCAGTGGTGCATCTCCAAGAATGGTGTTGGTATTTACCCAAGCACGCTCATTAACACAAACTGTATCCTTAGGTATCGTAACCTGTGGAATCGGCTTTCTGAAAATACTCAACTGAAGTGTAGCTGTGTCTTCCTGAAAACCATTGCTTGCAATCAGTATAATGTTCTTAACTCCCGGAACATTGAAAAACTTTGATGGATTAGTGGTGAAAGTAGAATCATTATCGCCCAAAAACCATTTAAAACTTGAAGCCCCGCTTGATGTGTTTGTAAAACTAACAACTGTTCCTTCACAAGCTTGAGTAACGTTAGAAACGAAGCCTGCAATGGGCTGTGCGTTGGTGGCAACGTAACACGATATTGAAACAAACAGTATAAAAACTCTCAGTGCGTTGAGATGCTTCATAAATTCCTCTCTTAGACCATTTAGACGACCAATATACCTAATTTGGTTTGCACCATTGCTGTCAAATCGTGTTGCAACTTAGAAATTTCTTCTAAATCCCAAACCACGAACAAGGATAATCAATCAAGTTGAGAGATTGCACTCAATAATATATCACAAACCCAAGCGTTGGAATCACAGTTCTGTTGCGGCTTCTGTCCAAAGTATATTGCGCAAATCCGGGTCTGCCGAGGTCGGCAATCGGCAAATCATTTTCATCTGTTTGCACAATCAAGTTGGGAACGCCATCGGGTGCGAAGGCATAAGCGTTTTGCACATCCAAATACAATTCAAAACTCCATTTTTTGAAATACCATCTTTTGGTTACACGAATATCCAATTGATGAAACCATGCCAATCTTTCGCTGTTGAGCGAACTGTAATCCACCACGCCTTGACGGTTAAAGGGCCATGCGCTCAAAGCGGTTGATGCTGCAATGTCGAAAGGCGTGTAAGGCGCGCCACCACTCACTCGCCAGCGTGCGCCCACTTCCCAATTTTTGCGGAATTTCTTGCCCCCGGTCAGGCTGATGATGTGGCGGTTATCCCATGATGATGGGGCATAATCGCGCTTGCGAATATCCTCAAACCGGCTCCAAAACAAGGTGTAGGAAACGATGCCAAACCAACCTTTAAACAGCTTCTGTTCATATAAAAGTTCCAAACCGTAGCTTCTGCCATTGCTGGTGGATTTGCCCGGCTCGTTACCTACCACCCCAAAATTTCCGCCCTGGTTGGCAATGGAAACAGAATCGTTGGTAAGGAAAGGAATGTTGTAATACTGTTTGAAAAATCCTTCGGCTGATACACGCGCATTCCATTTCAAATTGTACTCTGCACCCAGCACCACATGCACGTTGCGCATGTAAGTCAAATCCTCGCGATTAGCTAATTCATTGTTGTTATCGCGGAAGCCCATTACGGTGTAAGCAGGCAGTTGGTGATAGTAGCCGGTGTTGAAGTTCAGCCGCAAGCCATCCATCACAGCATAAGAAAGCGAAACTCGTGGCGACATTTGGTTCAGCAGCGATTGCATACTCTTGTTGTAAGTGTTGCCATCGAAGCGCAAACCTGCCGAAAACAACAAACGGTCTTTGGCAAACGAGCGGCTGAACTGCGAAAAGATGCCATACTTGTGCATGGTTAATGTGCTTTCAAACTTCACTGGGCGCGGTGTCGTTTCACCACCAATCACCGTTGAAAATTCACTTCGGTTGAAGTAGCGTGCATACTCATAATTTAGCCCATAGTTGTATTTCCACCCCCCCACGCGTCCGGTGTGTTCTATACGCAATTTGTTCTCGCTTTCCTGCGATGAATAATCAATGGTTTTGGGAAGGTTGCGGTTGTTGTTTTGATGTTTGAAAAAGAAATTATCCAACATATTTCTGCTTACCACCAATTGCAGGTAGCTCTTATCGAAAAAGCGCGTGTACTTAGCGCCAATGGAATAATTCCACTGACCTTGCTCAGGTAAAATTCCCAATAGGTAACGTTGGCTTTCGGTTTCGTTTGCTTTCAGATTCAGCTTAAACTGGTCGAGTGCGCCAAGCGACAAAACCACCAATTCATCTTTAGGCGAAATTTTCCATTTGATTTTGAATTGTGCATCGCTGTAAGTGGGCAGAAACGGCAACTTCAAAGCCTGAAACAAAAATTGCAAATAGGAATAACGCACCGATGCAATAAGCGTTGCACTTTTCTTTTTGTTCAGTGGTGTTTCCATCGAGGCGGCAAATTCACTGCTGCCGAGTGTAAGCGTTCCTCCCCAGCGGTCATCGCGCCCATCTTTCAATCTAATATCCATCACCGAACTCAAGGAATTGCCGCGGTTGGCAGGGAATGCGCCACTATAAAAATTTACTTCACGAATAAAATCTACATTGATTAAGCCCACCGGACCACCGCCTGCGCCTTGTGTGGCAAAGTGGTTGATGTTGGGGATTTCAATTCCATCCAAGTAAAATCTGTTTTCGGAAGGACCACCACCTCTAATCAAAATATCATTTCGGAAGGAAGCTGTGAAACCCACGCCCGGCAATGATTGTATCACTTTTGAAATATCGCGGTTGCCACCCGGATAACGCTGAATTTCATTAGTGCCAATGGTGCGCACACTCACAGGGCTTTCTTCGTTTTTGGTGAAAGGTGATGCTGTAATTTCTACCGCACTCAGTTCCTGCGAAGCAGGTTCAATTTCAATGCTCAGCACCTGCGGTTTTCCGTTGGTTACTTCAATTTCATAAATCACTTTGGTTTTGTAGCCCACACTCGAAATTTTCACGTTCACCAAACCGGGTTTCAAACCTTCTATAATGAACTCTCCTTTCTCATCTGTTTGAGTGCCTTGTGTGGTTCCATCAATGGCAACTGTAACAAACTCAATGGCTGCCCCGGTGCCGCTTTCGGTAATTTTCCCTTTAACTATTCCTGTTTGAGAAAAAGTATAAATACTACAGAAACTGAAAAGTGAAATCAGTAAACTTTTTTTCATGTTGAGTTGAGTAATGGAAGTCAAACACAAAGCGGATAAAATTGTTGCAATGTTTAGTTCAAAAAAAACTTTAACTGACAATGATTTTTGTCATTTCAACCCTTTGACGAACAAATAATTATGCTCGAAAAAAAATCCCTTTGTTTTCGGTAAAAATCATTTCTTGCAGCCTTTTCTGAAAAAATAACATAAGCATTAAAGCAGGCATGTCAAATAAATTTTACGCACAAGATTGGCCCAAACCTAACGCAGACATTGACCTAAACATTCACGACCTTCCGCATCATTCTTCCACAACTGAGTGGTGGTACTTGAACGCACATTTGGTTTCAAAAACCGGAAAAGAATTTTCACTTTTTGCTTCGTTTTTCAGAACCGTAATCAGTTTTGATGAAAAAACTAAGAAGGCTGATTTCGGGCATTCGGTGTTGTGGGCAATCACCGATGTGGAGGAAAAAAAATATCGCGCAGTTTCATTGATTGACAGGCGCGCGCCAAAACTCGGCATCGAAAAAATTAAGCGTGGCGAAGCCATGAAAGACCCTTTCATCAAGCGTGCAGCCTTGGAGATGTTGAAAAAAGGTGTGGTGCCTTATCCTGATGAACTGTTGAAAGATGATGCGAAAATTGATTTTGATAAACTTCATCTGAATTACGACAACAACATTTTCAAGAAAGAGAAAGACGGCTCTTACACCTTGCAACTACAACACGAGGAGCAACAACTTGCTGTTTCATTAAAGTTTACGCCCAAGAAAAAAGCTATCCGTCATGGCGATGAAGGCGTGGTGCGTGGCATTGCATCCGAGGATATGTTCTACTATTTCATTCCGCGAAATGAAGTGAAAGGAACCTTGAAAGTGGGCAAGGAGAAGCATGAAGTTTCGGGCGAAGGCTGGTATGATCACGAATTCGGCTGCCCGCCACCACAGCGTAAAACCGCAAAACCCGAAACCGATAAAGATGCCGTGTCATGGAACTGGATTGCCATGCAACTGAACAATGGCTGGGAATTGACAGCATATGATTTAATCAATGATAAAACCGGCTCTAAAGCAGGTTCACTCGCTATTTTAATTGACCCAAAGGGCAATCGCTTTCAAACACCCAAATTCAAAATGACCGCTTTAGGCGAGCCGTTTTGCAGCACACGCACTTTCACTGAGTATCCAACTTCGTGGAAAATAGAAGTGCCTGAGTTTGGTTTGAAAGTGGAAGCTCATGCCACTTTTCCGCATCAGGAATTCGGCACTGTAATTTCTAAACCCGCTTTCTGGGAAGGAAGAATGGAGCTTTCAGGTAGCATGAAGGGCAAAAAAGTTTCGGGTAAAGGATACTTGGAAAGACATGGTTTTGTGCAATCGCAAAACATGAAAGACTTTCTGAAAGCGGTGTCGAAACAAACCTTAAAATCCATTGACAAAATTCTTCCGCTTTCGTTCGGGCAAGAGAAGTTTGAGGAGTTGGTTTCCAAAAAAGGGAACAAACATTTTGTGGCTGACTTAGATAAAGAGGCTTACGCAAAAACCTTCATCAAACCCATTCGCGAAGTAACCGACCGCAGCGGAAAATCGTGGCGTTCTTATGCCACCATTGCTTGTTGCGATGTGGTGGGCGGCAACTCACAAGATGCTATTGACTGGCTGGCGTTGCCTGAGTTGATGCACGTAGGTTCATTGATGGTGGATGATGTGCAGGATAAATCGGAAGTGCGCAGAGGCGGACTGGCAGCACACAAAGTGCATGGCGAAGCCACTGCCATCAACTCCGGAACGGCATGTTATTTCCTCGGGCAGGTGTGCATTTACGAAGCTAAGGACAACATTGAAAAGAAGATTCAGATTTACAACTGGTATTTTGAAACTATGCGTGCTTCGCACAGCGGACAGGCAATGGACATTTACGGTTTGGATTACATGATGCCGCAAGTGTTGAAAGATGACAAAGCCGCAAAGTTGTTGCCCAAAAGAGTGATTGCCACACACCGCTTAAAGTCGGCTGCGCCTGCAAGCTACCTGGCAAAAATCGGAGGTTTGCTGGGCGATGGAACACCCGAGCAAATTGAAGGGCTGGGGCAATACTACGAAGCGCTTGGCATTGCATTTCAAATCGTTGATGACACCTTGAATTTGAAAGGTTTTAAAGACCATTTAAAAACCAAAGGCGAAGATATAACTGCCGGAAAAATTACTTATCCGGTTGCGAAAGCACTGAGTTTGATGACAAAACCCGACCGCAAAAAATTATGGGACATTGTGAAGTCGAAAACTGAAGACATTAACGAAATTGCAAAGGCTGTTGCGCTGTTAGATAAGTATCAAGCCATTGAAATTTGTGAACAGGAAGCCCGTCAAATTCTTGAGCGCGCATGGCGCAAACTCGACCCATTGGTGCGCGATTCTATGGTGAAACTTAACCTCCGCGCCTTCAGTTGGTTTGTGTTGGAAAGGACTTACTAAAGTTTTGCCAAGCAAGGCTTAATTCAACAAGTTCTTCAATTTACCTTCATTCAGGATGTGAATTTTCCCATCCCTAATGTCTATAAGTTTTTCGCTTTTAAAATCACTTAATGTTCTGATGAGCGACTCGGTGGCTGTACCAACTACCTGTGCCAAATCTTCGCGCGACAAACCAATTTTAGGGCTATCTGTTTCTCCCCTTCTGAATTTCTCGTAAACCATTATCAACCCATCTGCCACGCGCTTGCGCAGCGAGTTGTAAGCAAGCTGAATAAGCTTTTCCTCGCGCTCACTTAAATTGCTGCTTAACAGCTTGATAAAACGTTTTGCAGTTTGAACATCACTAGATACCAACTGCATGAAGTCAGCCCTTGGAATCAACATCACCTCTGCGTCATCCAATACCTCTGCATGATCCTGATAAGTTGTTTCTTCTAAAATTGGAGTGTAACCAAAAAATTCTCCATCAGTGTAAATGCCGGTAATAAGTTCCTTCCCGTCATCATTCATTCTGAAAGTTTTCACTTTTCCTTTTACAACATAAAAAAGTGAAGATGGGCGCTGTGCCTGCGCATAAATGATGTGCTTCTTCTTAAAATGAATCACATCTCGTTCATCAGACGTGAGTTTTATGTTGGCATGTTCACCCGCAGCTTTTATGAAATTTTCAATACCCTCTTTACCTCCAAGCGAGGTTTCTTTCATTGCACTGGCTTTCTTTAGCCTCACCTCAATGGCATTCAGCAATTCAATATCATCAAACGGCTTGGTGAGATAATCATCTGCACCCATTTCCATGCCTTTCCTGTAATCGGTTCGTTCTGCCTTGGCAGTCAAAAAAATGAATGGAATACCTGAGGTTGCCGGATTTTTGTTAAGCATGTGCAACACCCCATATCCATCCAACTCGGGCATCATGATGTCGCAAATAATAATATCAGGAGATTCTTTCAATGCAATATCAACACCCACTTTTCCATTTTCAGCAGCAAACACTTTGTAGGATGCGAGTTCTAAGATTTCAGTGATGTTTTCGCGTACATCTTTGTTGTCTTCAATAAGCAATACAGTTTTCATTCATTTCAGTTTATTGATAAAACACGAAGGCGCATCATTGATTTCCCTATTGCAAAAATCCTTGCACAACGCCTTTGCAAATAAATTTCGGGCTCAATTTAGCCGATTTGATGACAAACATCATGCGCGATGATTTTGGTCATTACCATTTTTGCAGACACAAATTCAGCATTAGAAAATGCTGAAACAAAAAAGGCTGCCTCAACAGAAGCAGCCTTTTTCATTATTGAATCAAAAGTTCTAATTAACGAACTACATTGAATTTGATAGTAGAAACTTTGTTATCGCTTTTCACTTTAGCGATGTAAAGTCCTGAATTCAAATCACGGATGTCAACAGTTTGATTGATGGTTTGGTCAGCATAAGTTGAATTCAAAACATTCTTCACCACACGACCATTCAAATCCAAAATTTCAACTGAAACGTTGCTGTTGTCTTTTACATCCAAAGTAACAAACAAATCGGTTGAAGCAGGATTTGGATACATGCGCAAACGAACGTTATCATTCAAATCAACAATGCTTGATGGAAGAATTTTTGCCAATTCAACCACAGTTGGCTGAGGACCGCCATTGTCAATCACCACGAACAACCCGAAACTCTTACCGTTTTGGTTAGCAGCAGTGGTGTCCAAGAAACCTGATGCGAATGCAACTACAGCCTTGCCGGTTACGGCAGTTGCCTGTGCAGCCGAAACAAGGTGACGAGTAACAATGTTAGCTCCTGATGAATCTTTTACTTGCAACTCGGCATTAGTTAATGCAACTGAAGGCAATGGTCCGAGATAGCTTGATGTATATGAACCGTAGCCAAGGTTATTTACAATGTTAGAATTTGTAAGTGGTACAAAAACATCTACATGTGGTGCATCTGTTGCACCGTGGAAAACCAATATCTCGGTTTCATTTGAGGTTCCAGCAGCAAACTTAGCAGGTGAGAAACTGTAAAGATTTAAAGCAGTTGAAAATCCATCAGGGTTAGCTTTAAACTGCGTAGGATCTAAAACGCCATTTACAAAAATGACTCTGTTTTCGTTCTCTGCAAACTGAGTAGCAGGGAAAGTAACTGCAGGAGTGCTACCATTGTTAGGAGCCAAGCCGATTGAATAATCGAAATCAGCAATGAATGAAGTGGATTGGAAACCACCACGGAAGTTAAGGTTCAAAGGCAATTTATCACCACTTACAAAAGCAGCAACTGATGAAGCCAAAGCCGGGTCAGCAGCGTTGTGAACAATCTGAACTGTTCCTGCAAGTTTTTCAGCCGGTAATGCTACTACTGCGCCATTTGGCAAAGCTGCGAACAAACCAAATGAAGGAAGACCTGTGCCGATGCTTGTGTTCAACAAACCTGATGCGAACACTACTGCACCTAAACCACCAAGACCTTGAACTGCATTTGCATTATACTTTGCAATGGCAGCGGCAGAAGAACCCCCTTGTGGTGAAATCCAAATGCGCAAAGGTTTAACTTTGATTGTTGCATCAGCACCTTCCAAATATTCCAATGAATCAACAACAGATGCAAAGGTAAAAGTGGTAACACCAGCAAAAATTCTTACGCCTGGAGCATCAGGAGCTCCATGAACAATTCTCAAAGCAGCAGAATCAGGGTGTGCTGAGAATGCAGCATTAGGATAACCAACAAGATCAAAAGAAGCACCTGCACCAAGGCTATCAACCAAATCTTGGTCAACTACGCCTTGAGCGATTATGTGGTAGCTCCCTTTAGGCAGACCTGACGGGAAATTTTTAGTGTAAACCGGCACTGTAGCAGTAGTACTACCTTTGGTTTTAATTCTTACTTCAAAAGGAAGGTCAGCTGGAATGTACCCCACAGGTGCTCCTGGTATTGAAGTAACAACCGGAGTAGCAGTTCTAAATGCCAAATCCGGCACAGCTTTATATTCCGTCATAGTAAGCGGAACATAAAACCAAACGTCCACCGTGTCCGCAGCAGGATCGGGTGAGTTGTGAATAATTTGAACAAACACCGAGTCCGGTGATAATTGCGCTTGCACGCTGCCTGCCATCAATCCGCAGGCTACAAGTGTCGAGAAGAAAAGTTTTTTCATAGCACAGAAAATTTTGTTTAATAATGAATGCACGAAGTAACACATTGCAGCGACATTTTGTTTAACTTTTCGCCTGAAAATTTTTGCAGCGTGCTGACTTTCAACTTCTTTAACAAAGTGATATGCTCTGAACACTGCTTTCATAACAATACGAAAGCTACCAATTACAAAGTTTATCTTGACATTGTAACCGTCCCCGATTTTGTAACGGTGCGGTCGTTCAGGTAAATCACTGTAAGCAGGTAAGTAAAAACATCAGGCATTTGCATCACACCTTTGTAACTGCCATCCCATGTTTCAAACTGATTGGTTGATTCAAAAACCTTTTCACCCCAACGGTTGAATATTTTCAAATTGAAATCGCGAATGCCGGCTCCAAAAACTTCAAACCGATCGTTCACGCCATCGCCATTTGGCGAGAATAAATTAGGTATAAATAATTCCGGTTCTCCTTCCACACTCAACACCACTGATGATGACGCTTTACAATCGTTAGTGTAAACAACAGTGAGTGAATAAGTGGTAGTATTCGCAAATGGCGTAGCTACGGGATTTGCGCAGTCCACACAACTTAAACCTGATGCCGGAGACCAATTATAGCTGATAATTTTATCGGCTGAATAGGGCTTCAGCAAACTAAACAACTGAATAGATTGCCCCATCTGAATGGTTGAATCATCAGGGAAAATGTCCACCGTGCCGGGAAGCGGCTGAGGCACATCAACAAAGAAAGTAGTGTCGCACCCAAAGTTATTTCTGATATAAATTTTGTGCGCACCTGCCGATAGGTTCTCAAAATCTCCGGTTAATGAGAACTCGTTTGCATCGTCAATTTTAAAAATGTGCGGTTGATTCACAATGGTAAGCGGAATGATTCTTATTCTGCCATCAGTATATGCTGAGCCGAAACAGGATGTAGTGTCAACAATCAGGTCATAAACATCGCGTGGAGGAGTGCCCACGTTCACTAATGTTCCTGCTGTACAATTATTGCCATCGGTTATCACCACTTGGTAGGATGCCGGAGACAGATTTCGGATAGTGTCTGATGCACCGGGTAAAAAATTCACGCCATCAAATGAATAAGTGAACTGATATGGCTGAACACCGCCAATGCCAACAGGCACAATCTTTCCATCACCCGAACTTGAACACGACTCGGGAATGCTGGTGGCAGAAACTTGGAGCAAACCGGGTTGGCTGACCACCCTGCTGAACACGTGCGTGCACCCATTTGCATCGGTAACCGTGCATTGATAATCATTAGCCAATAAATTGTCGGCTATTTGACTTGTTGAAGTATTGCTCCATAAAAAAGTATATGGCGCAGTGCCTCCTGCAGGGTTGGCATCAATGCTACCATCGGTGTAAAGGAAACATGTTACATCAGTTACAATTGGATTTGCCGTAACCGCAACCGGCTCGGTAACTGTTACCGTTGCTGTAGCTGTGCAGCCATTGCCATCAGTGGCTGTAACTGTGTAAGTGGTAACCGCATTAAGATTTGAAGCCACATTTCCGGTGTTTCCGTTGCTCCAGGTAAAAGTATAATTACCCACTCCCCCGCTTGCCGAAGCTGATGCGCTGCCATCGTTTCCGCCACCACAACTTACGTTGCGAATGACCTGCATTGAAACCTGAACAGCGGAGGGCTGTGTAATGGCATATGCATTGGTTAATGTGCATCCATTAGCATCACTCACCGTAAGGAAATAATTATTTGCAGGCAAGCCTGTGATGTTTGGCTGTGGTGGATTACCACCACTCCAACTGTAAGTGTAAATCGGTGTGCCTCCTGAAACAAAAACACTTATAGCCCCTGTTGATGCACCATTGCACAAAACATTAGTTATCTGCTCGGGTTGAGCAAAAACAAGCTGAGTAGGCTGTGTAACACTATAATTCCCCTCAACAGTGCAACTGCGCGAATCAGTAACCGTTACTGAATAATTATTTGCTGTTAGACCTGTGTTGGTTTGACCACCCGATCCACTTCCTGTCCAACTGTAAGTGTAAGGCGGATTACCTCCTGTAGGATTTGCTGTAACCGAACCATTGTTTCCTCCAAAGCAACTCACATTAGTGATGTTTGGTGGATTCAATGCAAAAAGGGTGGGTTGATTAACAACAAAAGAATTTGAACCGGTGCAGTTGCTGCTGTTGGTAACGGTAAGTGCATAAGTATTTGCCGCCAAGCCTGTAGGGTTTGAACCGCTGGCGCCATTTGTCCAATTGAAAGTGTATGTGCCCACCGGAGTAACATTCACGGCTATCTGTCCATCACTTTGCCCGAAACAACTTACATCAGTAACAGTTCCTGTAACCACAATTTGTGGGGGCGAAGTAACCAAAGCCGAGTCAATGGCTTGGCAGAGGCTGTCATCGGTAACTGTAACACGATAAGTTCCTGCCGTTAAGTTTGTGATTTGATTTCCCGAGCCCGGAACATTCCATTGATAAGTGTATGGAGGCAATCCACCGGTAGGGTTTGCGGTAACACTTCCGTTGTTTCCACCAAAACAAGTAACATTCGTAACCGTGAATGGGTTAAATGACATGCCGGCAGCGGGTTGCGTGAGGATATTGCTTTGTGTGCGTGTGCAGTTATTGGCATCGGTAACGGTTACCACATAAGTTGCCGCTGGAAGGTTTGTGGCTGAAGGATTGTTGAGATTAGCGTTATGACTCCAACTGTAAGTGTACTGTGGCGTTCCGCCCGAAACAGAGACTGTTACAAATCCATCGTTACCATTTCTGCATCTGATATTCTTTGTGTTGGCTGCGCCAAATACAAGCGGTGTAGGTTGCGTTATGTTATAGTTGCCGGTTGCAGTGCAGTTATTATTATCGGTAACGGTCAACTGATAACTTCCTGCAACCAAGTTTTGAATGGTATCATTGTTTGGCGCATTTGGCGACCATGTAAAACTATAGCCTGGCGTTCCACCGTTTACTAAAACTGATATAAAACCATTGGAGCCTCCGTTGCAACTTACATTTCTGATAGTTTGTTGAGCAACGGTGAGCGCAGGGGGCTGGGTAATGGTGTAGGAACCTGTAACAGTGCAGCCTTTGCTGTCTGTAACAGTAACTGAATACTGCCCAACGGGACGATTAGTTATGGTTGGAGTTGTTGCACCACCTGTCCACAAGTAAGTGTATGGTGGAGTTCCGCCCGAAGGTGTTGCTGTAGCTGAGCCTGTAGCACCACCATTGCAACTCACATTTGTGCCGGTAACAGAAACCGTTGGCGCTGCCACTGTAACGGTGATGGTGTCTCTGGCTTGGCAGCCACCGCTACTTGCCACCACAATGTAGGATGTTGTGCCGCTTGGCGTTGCCCTCGGGTTTGCTATTGTGGAGTTATTCAGGGTTGCAGGAGGCGCCCAAACATAAGTTACCGGACCTAAATTACCGGTAACCACAGTGTTGATTTGCGCACTTCCACCGGGGCAAATGGTGGTATCATTTCCGGCATTCACACGCAGTGAAGTGTCAACCTGCACCGTTACCACATCGGAACCCACGCAGCCTTTATTATATACATTGATAGTGTAAGTCTGTGTAGTGAAAGGTGATGCTGTGGGGCTCACTGCAGTTCTGTTTGAAACAGCATTCAAACCAACATTAGGTGTCCATGACAGTGAGTCATAGCCTTGTGTGGATTTTTGGAATCTTGTGTTAGGTCGTTGATTCACTGCGGTGCCACCTGTAATTCCACATTGATTCGTATTTGCGCTTGCGTAAACGCAGCTATTAAAAGTAGTTGTTGTAACCCGGGCTTTATTGTTTGCACTTCCGCTTGTGTTGGGGTTATTCCAACAAACATCAATAATCAGGTTGCTTTGTCCGTCCCAATCAAACCAATTAGTTAACTGATGATTATTCCAAGGATTATTGATGGGGACATAACTTATCGGACCAACAACTGTTTGCAACCCCGTGTTTACAAAAGCATTTATCGCTGTATCATTTGTGCAAGCCATTCTGATGGTAAAACTCTCAAGTGAGGCATTGCTGTTGAATTGACCAACGTTGAAACCAACTGAGGTTATTCTTCCTCCTGTGCCCAATGCTGCTGCTAACTCGCTCGCTCTGTAGAGATACTGATTTCGAGTACTCCTTAAATAATTTCCGTAAACTGTTGGTGAGGCAAAAGGCTGTGTTGGGTTAGGAATTGCAGTTCCATTGCCCACATCACCGCTAACATTGGTTGAGCCTGTTCCAAGCAAACTGTTATTTACACCACAAAACTTTGGCTCAAGAATAAAACTGAGCGTTGTTGGCTGACCCGGGCAAAGCAGAATGGGATTAGCAGATGCCTTCACCGAAGGTCCCTGACCAACTACTCCCACCAACACTGTGTCAGTGGCGCTGCAACCTTGTGCATTTCTTACAACCACAGTGTAACGCGTGGTTTGCGCAGGCGAAACGGTAGGCGTTTGCAAGGTGCTATCATTCATGCCCGCCCCTGCTGGTGTCCAGCGATAAGTGTAGCTGCCGGGAACAGAAGGAACTGCCGTGATGGTTGTGCTTTGATTGCCACATATAACAGTATCTTTTCTGGCATCAACAGTAAAGTTTACATTGTTAACCACCACTCTTCCCTGCCCTGTTGCAACACAACCATTTGCGGTGTAAGTAACAGTGTAATTTGTTGTTGTTGCAGGATTCACCGTAATGCTTTGCGAGGTTTGTCCTCCCGGGCTCCATGAATAAGTTCCTCCCGGAACCGTTGGAGTGGCAGTTAAAGTGGCTTGGATGCCACTGCCCGCACAAATGGTGTCATTGTTCACTGAAACAGTGGGTTGTGGAAAAACCGTAATTGCCCTGGCTTCAACGTCTTCGCACCCTGATGCAGATACCACTTTAAGTGAAACCAAATAGGTTCCAGGTGTTGTAAATGTTTTCGATGGCGGATTTGCTCCGTTAAATATTGTTCCATCGTCAAAATCCCACAAGTAGGAACTTGCAGAAACACTATTATTGGTGAAGTTAACCGTAAGTGGTGCACAACCCGATGTAACACTTGCGTTGAACAAAGCTGTTGGCGCCATGGTGAATGTGCTGCCGGCAAATGAGAAAGCAACAGAACAATTACTGCCTGAAGTATATTGATCTAAATAGATTGCGTATGTTCTTCCTGCAACTACATTTGCTCCGGAGCAAATCTCAGCGGCTGTTGTCCCCTGATTACTCACACAACCCTGATTATTTGCGGTTGTCGGTCCTTGCATACCTTGCGGTGAGGTAACCGGAGGGCTGAAGAAACCTCCGGTGAAATTGTAATTACATTTTACCAAAGTTCCCGGACATCCACCGGTAACATCATAAACCGCCCAGTCAAACTCAGTTGTGTTTGGGTTTGTGGTACAGGTTGGTGTTGCTCTCCAATTCAATAAACCACCCTGCCCCACAGTGAATTGATAGATAATTGGTCTTTGCAACGGACTGCCAAAACAAGGCGGCTGAAAACCATTGGAACCTGGACCAATGGTTGATGTGAAATTATTCATGTTGCAAAGCGGCTCAGCTGTTGAACAGTCTTTACCTCCCACCGCTGGCTGCTGAATAGAACTTACACAAATCTCAAAAGTTCCCCCGCTATTGGTATTCGATGAAACATAAACATAAACCCTTGTTCCTGTTTGATAAACCCAGTTAAGTGTTGCAGTTCCTGCACCAACTGCGGCATTGCACGAGCTGATGACATTACCATTGCATGAATCCGGCTTTAGTGAAACAGCAAGGTTTGATGCGGGTGTAGCACCAATTGGTCTCACAGTAACAGAATTGTTTGGACCCGCTGCAACGAACGTAAACCAAACCTCTTGACTTCCTGACTGCTCGCAATTGTTTGTGAAAACACCATCATCTGTTGCACCGGTCAATGTAGCATTCACGCAAACAGAGCCACTCATTGGAATGATAATTGGTGTTGCATTAACACAATCGTCATTTGAGGGCTGGGCAAAAACCCCTGCGCTGAAAACTGAAAAAAGGAAAAAAACAAGTAAACTTCTATTCATTATTTATTCCCCCTTATGCTCGTTAACTGAAAAAGATATTGCCGAAAGGGGGTAGATAACAAGCGATACTTCTGGCGAAAGTTCCTTGGTTACAGTTTTATCAGCCGCGCGGCTTTCTGTAATAATATCAGCGAGGTTTGAGGGTAATGTGTAAAACCGATGTGTTGACTCAATTCGATATGTACCTTTAAGTTTATCAAGTTTCTGCTGCTGTTCAGAAACAACAACCGTCTTTTCCTGTGCAAGCAAGCAACAGTAGAAAGCCATGGACACACTTAATAGTAATAATTTCTTCATAATAACTTCCATTTTAACAAAGGGCGTGTAATATCGTTTAGATGAATGGTTTGTGCAAATGGTGGCTTTTGAACGTTACAAAACAAGAATTTATTTTAATTCTATTTGGCTTTCTCCAAAGCGTAAGCAAATACGCCATGTTTTTGGGCAGCAAATAAAAAACCACTGTGGTTTTGCATTTCAATATCAGAAGTTTACATTTGCGCTCCGTTTTTTGAAAATGTGTGTGCTTTATTGTGAAAAAAAAGTGTGAAAACACTTGACTGTTTTTCATAATAGTCATAAAAAAATAAGCCAGCGTAGCTCAGTTGGTAGAGCTACTGATTTGTAATCAGTAGGTCGGGGGTTCGAATCCCTCCGCTGGCTCATTTAGTTTTTATGAATTGGGGGAATAGCCAAGTGGCCAACGGCAACAGACTGTAAATCTGTCCTCTTCGGAGTTCGGTGGTTCGAATCCATCTTCCCCCACAGCTTTGTTCTTTGAAAAGAGTTAAATGATTTTTCAGAAAGACAGTATTCTTCGAAATCATTTCTCAAATCAAAATTTGCGGGAGTAGCTTCCCTACTGTTACAAGTAGGGAGTAGAGCGACAACCCAAATCAAAATAGAGATATTTTGGAAAACGTTCTTTATCAAGTTTTAAAAAATGCGGGAGTAGCTCAGTTGGTAGAGCGACAGCCTTCCAAGCTGTAGGTCGCGGGTTCGAGCCTCGTCTCCCGCTCATTGCAACGGATTTGGATGCAAAATCAAAATTCTGAATCTGAAGTAAATTGCCGTTGTAGCTCAGTGGTAGAGCACTTCCTTGGTAAGGAAGAGGTCGCGAGTTCGATTCTCATCAACGGCTCTGAAAAATTGGGTGAAGGCGGAGATGTATTTTATATAATAAACAACTATAAACAATTAAAACAACCATTTAAAAAACAAAACAATGGCTAAAGAAAAATTCATTAAAGACAAGCCGCACGTAAACATCGGCACTATCGGTCACGTTGACCATGGTAAAACAACTTTGACTGCTGCCATCACAACAGTGTTGTCAAAGAAAGGATTCGCAGAAGTTCGCGACTACTCTTCAATTGACAACGCTCCTGAAGAAAAAGAGCGTGGTATCACCATCAACACTGCACACGTAGAATATCAAACAGATAATCGCCACTATGCACACGTTGACTGCCCGGGTCACGCTGACTACATCAAAAACATGGTTACCGGTGCCGCTCAGATGGACGGAGCCATTCTTGTGGTTGCTTCAACTGACGGTCCCATGCCTCAAACACGCGAGCACATCTTGTTGGCTCGCCAGGTAGGTGTTCCACAAGTTGTAGTGTTCATGAACAAAGTTGACTTGGTTGATGACCCTGAATTCTTGGAATTGGGCGAAATGGAAATCCGCGACTTGCTGAAGTTCTACAACTTCGATGGCGATAACATTCCTGTAATCAAAGGCTCTGCTTTGGGCGCTTTGAACGGTGATCCAAAATGGGTTGCTACGGTTGAAGAGTTGATGGCTGCTGTGGATAGCTGGATTCCGGTTCCTCCGCGCGCTGTTGACCAGCCGTTTTTGATGCCTGTTGAGGACGTATTCTCTATCACAGGTCGTGGAACAGTTGCTACCGGTCGTATTGAGCGTGGTGTTATCAACTCAAACGATCCGGTTGAAATCATCGGTTTGCAGAAAGAAGGCGAAAAAGCTTTGCAATCAACTGTTACCGGTGTGGAAATGTTCCGCAAAATCCTTGACCGTGGCGAAGCAGGCGACAACGTAGGTTTGTTGTTGCGTGGTATTGAAAAAGAAGCCATCAAGCGTGGTATGGTTATTGTAAAGCCAGGCACTGTAACTCCTCACACTGAATTTAAATGTGAAGTTTACGTGTTGAGCAAAGAAGAAGGTGGTCGTCACACGCCATTCTTCAACCAGTACCGTCCTCAGTTCTACTTCCGTACAACTGACGTTACCGGTGAAATCACTTTACCTGCAGGTGTTGAGATGGTAATGCCTGGCGACAACGTTACTTTGAATGTAAAACTTATCTATCCAATTGCGATGGAAAAAGGTTTGCGTTTTGCAATTCGCGAGGGCGGTCGTACAGTAGGTGCCGGTCAGGTTACTGAAATTGTGAAGTAAGCAACTAATACCTAGTATCGAAAGAAAGGCAGTCAACAATGGCTGCCTTTTTTATTTTCAGCAAGTAAATTGGGCTCAACAATTACAAAATTTTCCATTGGTTTGTTCAGTCTAAATCACTTTGACACTATGCTCGTAAAAACCTTTGGCAGTGCGGTTCATGGGGTGGATGCCGCCACCATTACCATTGAGGTAAGCAGTGGCGATGGGCAGTTGGGCTACTTCATGGTGGGGTTGCCCGACAGCGCAGTAAAAGAATCGTGGCACAGAATGGAAGCAGCCATCAAGCACAACAGCTTCCGAATGCCGCGAACAAAAATTGTCATCAATCTTGCACCTGCTGATCTGCGCAAAGAAGGAACCGCTTACGACCTGCCTATGGCAATCGGCATTCTTGCTTCCACAGAGCAGATTCCGGCTGAGGAATTAAGCAGCTACATTATCATGGGTGAATTGAGTTTAGATGGCAGTATCCTGCCCGTAAAAGGCGCTTTACCCATTGCTATTCAAGCGCGCAAGGAAGGCTTTAAAGGTTTTATTCTGCCAAAGCAAAATGCGCGCGAAGCTGCAATAGTGAACAATTTGGATGTTTTTGGAGTGGAGAGCATTGCTGAAGTGGTGGAGTTTTTGCGCGGGGAGCGCAACATTGAAAAAACAGTTGTGGATACCCGCACAGAGTTCACAGATAACCAACAAAAGAGCGAATATGACTTTGCAGATGTGAAAGGACAAGAAAACATCAAACGCGCTATGGAAATTGCTGCCGCTGGCGGGCACAATGTTATTCTCATTGGTCCACCTGGAGCCGGCAAAACTATGTTGGCAAAGCGCCTACCCACCATTCTGCCTCCGCTCACGCTGAACGAGGCTTTGGAAACAACAAAAATTCACTCTGTTGCAGGAAGACTTTCTAAAAATACCGGGCTTGTTTATCAGCGTCCGTTTCGTTCGCCACATCACACCGTGAGCGATGTGGCGCTGGTGGGCGGGGGAAGCCACCCACAACCCGGAGAAATTTCTTTAGCACACAACGGGGTGTTATTTCTGGATGAACTGCCAGAGTTCAAACGCACGGTTTTGGAAGTGATGCGCCAACCGATGGAAGATAGAAAAGTTACTATTTCACGTTCGCGGTTTTCGGTTACCTACCCTGCAAGTTTTATGCTTATTGCTTCCATGAACCCATGCCCCTGCGGCTACTTCAACCACCCTGAAAAAGAGTGCGTGTGTGCACCGGGAGTAGTGCAAAAGTATCTGAATAAAATTTCGGGTCCGTTGTTAGACCGAATTGATTTGCATGTTGAAGTTACTCCGGTTTCCTTCACTGAACTTTCAGGCGAAAGGCGAACAGACAACAGCGAAGCCATTCGTCAAAGGGTGCTGCTGGCGCGTGAAATACAAAGCAAGCGATTTGAAAACAATTCTATTTACTGCAACGCTCAAATGGAAGCACAAACGGTGCAGGAAATTTGCACCATCAGCGATGTAAGTCGCTCGCTGCTAAGCAAAGCTATGCAGCGTTTGCAGCTAAGCGCCCGTGCTTACGACCGCATTTTAAAAGTTTCGCGCACCATTGCCGACCTTGCCGCTTCGGAAGCAATTCAACCGGAACACATTGCCGAAGCCATTCAGTTCCGGAGTTTGGATAGAGAAAACTGGGCTGGTTGATGCTTACTTTTCCCATCCCTCATCTATATCTCAGCAACATTTTGCAACTAAAAATTACACTGTAACTTAATCTTTCACAAACCGCGCCCTTCCGGTTTCGGTGTTTGCATGAATGTGCATGAGGTAGATACCCGCAGGCAATGCCGCAACATCAATTTCGGCAGTATTAAAAACCTTCATCACACGCTCACCCACAAGGTTGAAAATTTCAACATACTCAATGCTCTGCGTTTGTGTTTCAATGTTTATCAATGCATTGGCAGGGTTCGGATAAACATGATAGGCTTTTGCCTGTGCAGGCTCAGCTATGCTGCTTGGTGTTGGTCCGTATTTCAAGTTCAAAACAGGTGCAAAATCAGGTTCAGAAGCATCATTGAAAACCACTCTACCTCCAGTGAAATTGGGAGCAGATAAAAGTGTAAACTGTGTAATGTCGTTTCGGCTAATAAATGGGAAAAGCGAAACCGGAATATCGAGTCGAATCCAATGCCCGTTACCGCCATTGGAACCAAACAGGCAAGGGTTAGCGCTTCCGTTTCCGGCATCGCTAAAATCTGCCGCCTCAATGCTTGCACTTGCACCAAAAGTTCCGTTTTTAATTTTCAACACAAGGTTATTGCCAATTGGATTTGAGCCTTCCAAACTTTTTCTGCGCAAAAAAATACTTGCTTTTGAAAGCGTGGTGTCCGCCATGCCTCGTGTATCAAACGACAGCACTGTTGCAAACTGTTCGCCAAACACTTCCCCCATCACAAGGCTATCCGCAGTATTGTCGTGCGATGTAACCGTGCCGCTCGCTCCGGCTTGGGTTAGCAAATACAAATCGTCCATTAAAAACTTGTGGTAAAATTTTTGGGTGTGGTACTCAATCATATCTGAATAGCCCTTAGGTGAAAGATGGAAGCAATCTTTTGTGAGCAGATAGTCTCGCATAGAGTTACGAGGTGAAGGATAGGATGGATCGCCAAAAGGCAGTGGCTGCGAAAAAGCAGGATAAGTTCCACTCGGGGGAACACCAAGTGCAGTGTTCTGCCCGTAGGTGTATTGCATCAACCCGGTTGCATTTACAAAATCAACGCGGGGGTCGGTGGCAGCATAGGCTTCCACTTCAGTTGAAAACTCGTTGAGCAGAGTATTGAGTTGCAAAAAGGTGGGAAATTCCATTTTCTGCCAGGTGCTGTAAAAAGGATGGTTGCTGCCGAGGAAAGAAGTTTGAATCACTTCCTCGAAGTTCGGATACATGTAGCCACTCCAAAAAACCTGCACATCGGGGCGAACACCCTTAATGAAATCAATGATTTGCAACAGCCGCTGCTCCACCTGCGCTTTCAGTGTGTCGGTTTTGCCCTGGCTGAAACTAACCTTCCAATCTCCCAAAACATCGTTTCCGCCAATGCTCAAGTGCACTGCTTTAATTGATGGGTTTGCTTTCAGCAACGAATCAATCATTGCCTGCTTTTCAGGCTTCAGAAAATCATCTGTTTCAGCACCGTTTTCGGCTATTACGCCATTGGTAATGAACCTGTAGTTTGAAAAACCCCACTTGCGAAAAACATTGTTAATGGTTTGGTCAACCCCCATAAAAAACGCCCAACTATCGCCCACCAAAAGCACTTTAGGTTCGTTCTGCTCAGCGCATTGGGCAGAGGCTTGAAAACACTGTGATATCATCATCGCACACAAGAGCAAAAATCTATTCATCTTCTTTTAAGTTAGTTTTCAATATTAAGAAAAGATTAAGGTGATGTGCAAATGATTCTGCACAAGAAGATGATTAACTGAGCTCGGCAGAAGATTCCGATAGTGTTTTAGCAACCAATCCAAACCCAATCTGCTTCATCCTTTCCGCTAAATACTCTTGTTCCGTTTGGCCGGGTGTGGGGATGAAAATAATTTTTGCTTCGGGTTTCAGTTGCCACAAATCCATGATGGTACTGTAGCCACTGCGGCAGATAATTGTGTTCGATGAAAAAATAACTTCCCTCAGTTCACCAGCATTCAAATAGTTTTTGACAATAACATTTTCTGCAACAGAAAATTTCGATTTTTCATTTGCGGGAATACCGCGCACCAGCAAACATTTTTTGTTAGCGCTTTTCATTTCCTCTAAAAGTTGTTTTTCCAGAATACTTCGCTGAGGTTCTGGACCGGAAAGAATTGCAGCGATGTGGAAGAGATGGGAGGTGGATGATGAGGGGTGAGAATGAGAGTAACTATGCCGAGATACGATTGACGATGATGTTTCTTTGTCATCCGACATCCGACTTCTGACATCAGATTTCTGTTCAGTAAATCTGGATAGCACTCCAATATATTTTGCATTCGGAAGCAATGGGCGCGAAAGTTTTCCACTTAAATTTTTTTCGCCTGCTTCATCGGGTACCCAGCATTCAACAAATTTTGCAATCTGCCGGTGATTGAAAAAATTTATTGCAGGCTCCATCCATTTAAAGTGCATAGGCATGATGAGATGCAATTGATGCGTGATAAATACACACTTCACTTTTTTGGTGTGGCAACCGAATCGGCTGTCAGACACTACCAGTTCAGGCTGATGTTTTTCAATAAGTTTTTGCAGTTGTTGATGCTCGAGGTTGATGGCAGAAATAAACTTCGGCAGTTGCTTTGCCATTGCCCAAACCATGTTGCTGCCGGTGTCGTAGATAACACTGTACGATGGAAGCAATTCAAATTCCAAATCGGGAAACTCCATTTGCAACATTTGCAATGCAGCACCATCCGAGGCAATCACCACGCGCTTATTTTCGCTCATCCATTTGCGCACCAAAGGCACGCAGCGCGCAGCATGACCAATGCCCCAGTTTAATATGCACAGTAAAATAGTTTTGCGCTCCGATGCCATCTTTTAACTTCGCACAACAATAATGAACCGAATCAAACTAATTTTTGCGGCAGTTGTTTTTGTAGTGATGGCAGCATCTGCGTTAAGCTCGTGCAAAGGCAGCAAATGCGATTGCCCACACAACACTTTTAGTGGCAGAAAACACCGTTGATAATTCATCAAAAAAATAATCTAAATATATGCTGATACCAAAGAAAGTTGAAAAAGCCCTAAACGACCACCTCGCATTGGAAATGGGTGCCATTTACCATTATCTCGCTGTTGCATCATGGTGCGACAACAAAAGCTACGAAGGTGCGGCAGCATTTTTCTTCAAGCAATCAGCCGAAGAACATGCGCACTTTATGAAGTTTTTCAACTACATAAACGAAATGGGTGGCCACGCGCTCGTTCCTGAATTGAAAAAGCCGCAGGTGAATTTTAAAACCATTGTGGAAGCTTGCGAGCTTTCATTGCAGGGCGAGCAGCGCGTTACAAAAAGCGTGTATGGCTTGGTAGATTTGGCGCGCAATGAAAAAGACCATGCCACTGTGGAGTTTCTGAAATTTTTTGTGGACGAGCAGCGCGAAGAAGAAGTGCAATTCACCCGCCTGATTGATAAAATAAAACTCATTGGCGATGGACCTCAATCACTTTATTACATTGATAAAGAAATTGAAAAACTGACTGCCGCTACCGGCAAAAAGAAAGGTGGCGATAAAGGCGGAGCCTGATGATTCAATCGGAAAAAACGTGATTTAAGAAGTATAATTTAAGTGCCTTCCAAGTTCGGACATTCAAAACATAAATTCAATCCAACATCCGCAATCTAAAATCAAAAATAAAGGAATGGGTCATTCACCAACCGTTAAGCATTTTGAAAAGAAATTGATAGTTATCACTTCGCCATCGGGCGCAGGCAAAACATCCATTGTAAAAAAGCTGTTAGTGCATTTTAAAGATTTTGCATTCTCAGTTTCTGCCACCACACGCGAAATCAGAAGTGGTGAAGCACATGGCAAGGATTACTATTTCATCAGCGCATCGGAGTTTCAACAAAAAGTATCTGCTAACGAATTTATCGAGCACGAGGAAGTTTATCCGGGCATTCAATACGGCACGCTGAAAACCGAAGTGGAAAGACTTTGGGCGCAGCGAAAAATTGTGGTGTTCGACATTGACATCAAAGGCGCAGCCAACATCAAAAAACAATTTGGCAATGATTGCTTTACCATTTTCGTGAAGCCGCCATCAAAAGAATCGTTGGTGGAAAGATTGAAAGCCCGCAACACCGAAAGTGCAAAAACACTCAAGCAACGCCTGCAACGCGCAGAAGAAGAATTGCGTGCCGAAAGCCAATTCGATTATGTAGTGCTGAACAAAGATTTCGACACGGCCTACATGCGCACCAAAAACGCCATCATCAGGTTTTTGAATCCTGTACCGGTTTATCATTAAGTTTTCGATTGCGGAATTTCGAGTACAGATTGAACGTGTAGTAAACATTAAACTAATTCCGGGTTGGATAAATAAAATCACCTTTGCCTTACTTCCGCTTGTGCCCATGTGGCTGATTCAGCCTATGCACCGAAAAACCGATTGGGTGGAAAAAGGGAATCAATCGTTGGGGTAAGTAACAATGTCATTAAAACCGCTTTCAAATACTTTCACTTTTTTCTTTCGCTTTGGTTTACATCTTTGAACAATGGAAAAATTCATAGTGAAAGTGCGCGAAGCGCATTTTGTGAACAGCGATGTAAAGCGCTTTGTGGTGGAAAAGCCGCAGGGTTATCATTTTGTTTCGGGGCAAGCCACCGAGGTGGCTTTAAATGAAGCAGGCTGGAACGACAAGTTCCGGGCATTCACCTTCACAGGATTGAACACATGGGAAAATCTTGAGTTTTACATCCGAATTTACCCCGAGCGGAAAGGTGTTACCGCAAGGCTGGCAGGAGTAAACTCAGGCGCAGAATTCATTATAGGCAATCCCTTTGGCGCAATAGAGTACAAAGGGTCGGGTGTTTTTATTGCCGGAGGAACGGGCATCACCCCTTTCATTTCCATTTTCCGCGAATTGAAAAAGCAAAACCGCATACTGAACAATAAGTTGATTTATTCCAACTACACCTCGCGCGATGTGATTGACAGCGCAGAACTGCACGACCTGCTGAAAGAAAACTACATGAACCACTATACCCGCGAAGGAGTGATTGGTTTCAGGGAAAAAAGATTGGATAAAGATTTTTTGATTCAGTATGTAAAAGATTTCAGCCAAAGGTTCTATGTGTGCGGCTCGCAAAGTTTTGTGGAAGACATTTCGCGCTACCTTATTGAGCTTGGCGCTAACCCCGATGGGTTGGTGATTGATAAATAGTGGGTGCAACATACAAAATCAGTTCTTCGCTTAACTTTTGATTCTTCTTGCAATGGAATATCTGTCTTTATTTTGACCTTGTGTAACTCATGTAGAAAAGGCTACTTTTGAGGTGTAACTTATTTAAGTTTCTATGAAAAAACTTATACTGCCCTCAATTCATTTTTTACTCGTAGTTATAATACCCTTTTTTATGTCAGCCAATTGTTTTTCCCAATTTTTGGCGGGAGGTAGTTTTCATTCACTTTATCTATGTAATGACTCCACAGTAATGTCGTGTGGTTTAAACAACTCAGGCCAACTAGGTAATGGCACATTTACTAAAATAGCTGCCCCTGAAAAAGTCAATAATTTAAATGGCGTTATTGCCATTGCTACCGGGAGAAACCATTCGCTTTTTCTCTTAAGTGATAGTTCTGTTTGGGCATGTGGCACAGGTAACGCCTTAGGTCTCGGAACAAATTCATCTTATCCAACTCCGGTAAAAGTTGTTGCGCTAAGTGGAATAGTTGCAATTGCAGCGGGGCACAGTCACTCAATTTTCCTTAAAAATGATGGAACTGTATGGGCATGCGGCTCAAATCTGGAAGGGCAGTTAGGCGATGGAACAAACACAAACAGTTCTCTTCCGATTCAAGTGAACAACCTCTCAGATATAATTGCAGTATCAGCAGGAAGAGCACATTCAATTTTCTTAAAAAAAGATGGAACCGCTTGGACTTGTGGTGAAAACTTGATGGGTCAAATGGGTGATGGAACTACAACAAGTAAAAACACTCCAGTTAAAATAAACAGCTTGAGTAGGATAAAAAAAGTGGCTGCTGGCTCTTCTCATTCTGTTTTCTTAGATCAAGATGGTGACGTATTTACTTGTGGAAGAGGAAATGAAGGACAACTAGGATATTTTTCTGGCAATCAAACAGTTCCGTTTAAGATTCACAACTTTGGAGGACTAAGAGATATTGCTGCCGGGTCAGGAGTTACCTTTTTTATTAAAAACGATTTCACTGTTTGGGCTTGTGGAGAGAACATATATGGTCAATTAGGAATAGGTTTTACTGCAAACTCTTATGTTGCACCTCCAAAAGAAGTAGTAGGACTGCTTGGGATAGTGTCTGTAGCCGCAAGTGCAGAAAGTCACTCAATATTCTTAAAATATGATGGAACTGTTTGGTCATGCGGGAGAAACAATCAAGGGCAGTTGGGAGACAGCACAGTTGCCAACTCGAATATACCTGTTAAAGCACACAGCAGTTTATGCAAAGTGTCAACCCCTAAAGCTGAGGGAAAGCATTTTATTCATGGATTTACCTATAATGATTTAAGCAAAAATTGCCTTAAGGAATTGGGAGAAAGTTCTTTACCCTCAATTATAGTTAATGTAAACCCCGTAGGAAATTATGCATTATCTAATGATAGCGGAATGTATCTTATTGGTGTTGATGACTCAACAAGCCATAAACTAAGTCCAGTTATACCAAGCAGGCTTGCACACATGATAAAAAATCCGTGCCCTAGTGATTACAACGTTTTTTTTACCTCAAACTCACCCAAAGACACCTTTGAACTAGACTTCGGGCTTGACATTAATCCATGCTACCAACTTAGAGTAGCTGTTACAGAATACCGAAAAAGAAGGTGCATGATGAGCGGTATTTATATCCATTATTGGAATGAGGGAATAATTCCTGTTAATAATGTAAAAGTTCATGTTAGGTTGGCACAGTATGACGTTCCAATCACAGCTACTACTACTTTCACTTATGGTATTGACAGTACTCTAATTTTCAACATTGGAACGCTCAATGCCGGACAAACAGGGCGCATACTTATTACCGATTCTATTGCATGTGTAAATGGAATAATGGGCTTGACTCTATGCACCAAAGCATGGATTACTCCCTCAAACGTGTGCTATATAGATTCCACAAAAGGGGCTAACTGGGATAATTCAAGTGTTATCGTTACAGGTAAATGTGTTACTGATACAGCACGTTTTGTAATATCCAATCTAGGAAGTGGCAATATGGGAATGCAAAATGAATACAGGGTTTTTGCTGATAATGTGCTTAAGAAAAAAGGAGACTTCCAACTTGTTAGTGGGGATAGTTTAATTATACCAATTTATTCAGAAGGCTCAACTGTGCGAGTTGAGGCAAACCAACACCCACAACACCCAGGCAGAAGCAACCCCCGGGCAACAGTTGAAGCTTGTGGCACAAATTCCTCTGGAACCTTTAGCATAGGCTTTGTAAATCAAACTCCGCAGAACGATTACGACCCAGATGTTTCAATCTCCTGTTCACCTATATTTGACTCATATGACCCTAATGAAAAAGAGCACTTTCCAGCAGGTGTAGGAACATCTAAAATTGTCCTCCCCGAAACACCTATAAGCTACACTATTCATTTTCAGAATACTGGAAATGATACTGCATATGATGTCGTAATTGTTGACACATTATCAGATCATTTAGATTTATCAACTTTAGAATTTGGCGGAGCTTCTCATTCATATAAACCTGAGTTATCAGGTATTGGAAAACCTGTATTAAAATTTGTTTTCAAAAACATCTATTTAGTTGACTCCGCAACTAATGAGTTATTTAGCCAAGGGTTTGTTAACTTCAAGATAACACCGCATAGAAACACACCTTTAGGCACTCAAATCAATAACATTGCTGATATTTATTTTGATTTCAACCTGCCAATCACAACAAATAATTCATGGTTTACTATCAATAATTACCCACAAGATTTAGCGGCAGGACAAAATCAAATTGACAACTTTGGGTTGTTGCATCTCTATCCAAATCCTGCATCAAGCACTGTTAAAATAGATGGCATTAATACCCTGTTTGACAAGATTTATATTCACGATTTATCGGGCAAAACTGTTTTCAGTGATTATGTGGGGAAAGGAAACGTTTCATTAATTGATATCGGCACCCTCAAAAGTGGCTTCTACATTATTGAGTGTATATATTCAGATATAACTGTGGGTAGAGCAAAGCTTATTAAACAATGAAAACAATAAGAGTGAATTAGATATTACGTGGCAACATCTAAGTGGCAATCATACATCAAAGGCTTTGTAAGCTATCTGAAGTTAGAAAAATCGCTTTCCGAAAATTCAGTGGAAGCCTATCAGCGCGATGTGCAGAAACTCGAAAATTTCATGGCATCGGAATTCCCATCGGTGGGCTTGTTGGCGGTGGAATTGCATCATCTGCAAATGTTTTTGAAGCAACTGAACGAACTCGGCTTCGATGCCCATTCGCAAGCGCGAATTGTTTCGGGTTTGCGCGCATTTTGGAAATATCTGATTCTGGAAGATGAAACCAAAAACAACCCTGCCGAGTTGCTTCAGCTGCCCAAGCTTGCACGCAAACTGCCCGACACGCTCTCGGTGCAGGAAACCATTGCCGTTATCGAAAGCCTTGACCTAAGCAAGCCCGAAGGGCAACGCAACCGCGCCATGCTGGAAGTGCTTTATAGCTGCGGTTTGCGCGTTAGCGAGCTTGTGAACCTGAAAATTTCCAACCTGTTTTTGCAAGCGGGTTTTGTGAAGGTGGTGGGAAAAGGCGATAAAGAGCGCATTGTGCCCATTGGCAGCGAAGCGGCAAAACAACTCACCAATTATTTGAGTTATGTGCGCAACCAACTAACCATTCAAAAGGGCGAAGAAGATATGGCGTTCCTGAACAAGCGCGGCAGGCGGCTTTCGCGAGTGATGGTTTTTTACATCATCAAGGAGCAAGCCGCAAAAGTGGGCATTCAAAAAGTGATTTCACCGCACACCTTCCGCCATTCATTTGCCACGCACCTCATTGAAGGCGGAGCCGACCTGCGCACCGTGCAGGAAATGCTGGGTCATGCCTCCATCACCACCACCGAAATTTACACCCATTTAGACCGCGAATATCTCCGCAGCGCCATCATGCAATTTCACCCAAGGTACAAAACCGCTTAAGTTGTTGATTTACAATAGGCGTAGATATATTCCTTTATGTGCATTGTCCCCTTTGCCGCTTATTGCCAATTTGTATTGAATAATATTTGGAACTGCCCCCAAATAGCCTACTTTTGCCGCGCTTTTTAAAAGCAGGGTTTCATTCAAAACATTTTAAATAAACAAAGAACATGGTAGAGGTTCGCGCAGAAGAGATTTCTGCAATCTTACGTGAGCAGCTTGGCAACTTCAAAACTGCTGCTGAATTAGAGGAAGTGGGAACGGTATTGCAGGTGGGTGACGGTATTGCCCGCGTTTACGGATTAACCAACGCTCGTGCCGGTGAGTTGGTGGAGTTTGAAAGCGGAGTAAAGGCAATTGTTTTGAACCTTGAGGAAGACAATGTGGGTGTGGTGTTGATGGGTCCTTCCGATAAAATTAAAGAAGGCGACACCGTTCGCAGAACCGGAGTTATTGCATCGGTGAAAGCCGGTGACGGGCTGCTTGGACGCGTGGTAAACACCCTTGGCGAGCCTATTGACGGCAAAGGACCAATCAGTGGTGATTTATACGAAATGCCTTTAGAGCGCAAAGCACCGGGCGTAATTTACCGTCAGCCGGTGAATGAGCCTTTGCAAACAGGCATCAAGGCGATTGACGCTATGATTCCAATTGGTCGCGGGCAACGCGAATTGATTATTGGCGACCGCCAAGTAGGAAAAACCGCTGTGGCGATTGACACCATCATCAACCAAAAAGAATTTTACGAAAAAGGCGAGCCTGTAATTTGCATCTATGTTGCCTGCGGTCAGAAAGCATCTACCGTAGCCAACGTGGTGAAAGTGTTGGAAGACAATGGCGCCATGCCATACACAGTTGTGGTTTGTGCTTCAGCTGCCGACCCCGCTCCATTGCAATTCTACGCACCATTTTCAGGCTGTGCCATTGGCGAATACTTCCGCGACACAGGTCGCCCTGCATTGATTGTTTATGATGACCTGTCAAAACAAGCAGTTGCATACCGTGAGGTTTCGTTGTTGTTGAAGCGCCCTCCGGGTCGCGAGGCTTATCCGGGTGATGTGTTCTACCTCCACAGCCGCTTGCTGGAGCGTGCCGCAAAAGTGAATGCAAACATTGAAGTGGCAAGCCAAATGAATGATATTCCTGATAGCATTCGCCACTTGATTAAAGGCGGTGGTTCATTAACTGCTTTGCCTATCATTGAAACACAGGCGGGTGACGTTTCTGCTTACATCCCTACCAATGTGATTTCGATTACTGACGGGCAAATTTTCTTGGAATCAAGTTTGTTTAACTCAGGTGTTCGTCCGGCAATCAATGTGGGTATCAGCGTTAGCCGCGTGGGTGGAAATGCGCAAATCAAAGCCATGAAAAAAGTTGCAGGAACACTGAAACTCGACCAGGCTCAATACCGCGAGTTGGAGGCGTTCAGCAAGTTCGGTTCCGATTTGGATGCTGCCACCAAAGCCGTGTTGGATAAAGGTGCGCGCAACGTGGAAATTTTGAAACAACCGCAGTTCACGCCTTATTCAGTAGATAAGCAAATTGCGATTCTGTTCATTGGCACCAAGAACCTTGCCAAGAGCGTTCCGGTGAACAAAATGCGCGAGTTTGAGAAAGACTTCATCACGCAGTTGGAAAGCCGCTTCCCCGACACTTTGAAAGCTTGCCGCCAACCGCTTACCGAAGAAGTTGAAAAAACTTTAACGAAACTGGCTGAGGACGTTGCGCTTAAATTCAAATAAGCAGAGCCGATAAAATTTTATATCGAAAGAGCGGGGAGCAATCTCCGCTCTTTTTTTATAGCAATGCTTCAATTGCTTTTGTAACCTTCGATGAATCGGGGCGGGTAAAAGGCATAAAATAGTCCATTACCATACCGTTTCTATCCACCAGATATTTTTGAAAATTCCACATAGGCGATAAACCTACTTTTCCGTTTTCTGCCTTATTGGAAAGGAACTTGAAAACCGGATGTGCGCTTGGACCCTTCACCTGAGTTTTTTCCATGATGCGGAAGCTGATACCATACTCCATGGAGCAAAACTCCTGAATCGCCCCATTTTTCAGTGGTTCCTGCCCTGCAAACTGATTACATGGAAAAGCAAGAATTTCAAATCCTTTGGCACGATACTTTTTGTAAACATTTTCCAGCGCTTCTAACTGCGGTGTAAATCCGCACTGAGATGCGATGTTCACAATCAACAAAACTTTGCCTTTGTAATCTTTAAGCGAAACTGCCTCACCCTGCAGGTCTTGCGCCTTTAAATCATAAATACTCTTCAACATAACATCCGCTTTAACCGCGAAGCTACCGCTTTGTTGTAGCCGAAAGGTTTTGTTGTAAATTATTAAAGGTTTGGAAGGGATTTTCAACCGACTGTGTGTTCACCAACCAATCGGGAATATCGCCTCCGGCATCAGATGAATACTCATTCATCACCTCGGTTCGGTTGCCTGCCTTGGGTGTCATGCGCCACACCGCATTCATTCTTTCAATTCGGGCATATTGGTCATCACCTTTCAGGTAGCGTGGCTCAGAATCCTGAAACAAAGTTATGGTGCCGTCACTTTCCCTTTCAATGCGCATGCGCAACAAACACTCGCGGTCGCGCAGGGGCCAGGGCGCATTGAACACCAAGCGGACAATAAATTCATTTTCGTTGATGTTTGCCAAACGCTTAGCCGATTTGCAACGAGGCATCCAATTCGTGAAGTTTTCAAAATCGGTTAGTGCGCGTAAAACCTCCTCGGGTGTTGAGTTAACCATCATCACTGCGCGAGCATCTTTCAATTTCCCCCATTTGCTTTTCTTGGTGAAAATTTTGATTCCGCGTTTTTCCTGTGCCAGCAGCCATTCATCGCCCGACTGTTGCCGAAATGCCAACAACTGTAATGCGAAGATCAGGAAAGTGAAAAGTGACAAAATACGCACAGACAATAGTTTTTTGATTTAACGCTGAAACAAAAAAGATGTTTTGGTATGAATAGAATGTTTTGAAAACCTTCTTTTAACGAAAGATTGGAAAAGCTGCGCACTTGTGGCTGCTCGGCTTCTTGGTTTTCCGCTGTGCCTTAATTCGCAGGCGTTTTCGGCTGCTCTTTAAGCCACTAAACAAAATGGCAGGTTCGTAACATTGAAAAGTACTGATAATCAGCCTAAAGAGAATTGTTTGCATTTCACACAAAACAATTTCTTAACTTTCCAGAAACATTAAAAGCAAAAGTTGTGGTGAAAAACTTGGTGTTGCTGCTGTCAGCATTAATAATTGGATTTTCGGCTTGTAAAAAAGAAGACATTAAAAACCAACAGGAAGCAGATGCATGGGACACTGTTCCGATGAACAAAGTTCAAGTGCTGGCAAGCCACAACAGCTACCGCAAGCGAACTTATGAACCGATTTACAACTTCGTGCAATCCATCAAGTCTGCCTTGCCTGCAAGCCTTAACCCTGACGACTGGGATTACACACACATTCCATTGCATGAGCAATTCAGCGATTACGGGGTACGCAGTATTGAAATTGATATTTACTACGACCCAAACGGTGGCAGATTTTACAACCGCGGGGGAATGTCGCTGGTGAGTGAACCGGTGGAGTCGGGCATTGCAGAACTTAATTTGCCGGGGTACAAGGTGTTGCATATTCCTGATGTAGATTTTGAAACGCATTACATTACATTTAAACAGGCATTGACAGCCGTGAAAAACTGGTCTGATGCGCATCCGCGCCATTTGCCCATCAGCATTTATGTGGAAACAAAGCAAGAAACCGCTGGCGACCGGCTGCCTATCAACGGCTTTGTGAAAGGCATACCTTACACTGCCGAATCGGCTGACGAATTGGATGCAGAAATCAAAGCTGTGTTTGGTGCAAATCTTGATAAGGTGATAACTCCAGATAAGCTGCGTGGCGACTTCAATACCTTGAATGAAGCCGCGCTTGCAGGCAACTGGCCCAAACTTAAAGATGCGCGCGGCAAAATCTGCTTTGTGATGAACGGTGGAATGATGAGTGTTTACAGACAAGGAAAATCTTCATTGGAAGGCAGAGCCATGTTTCTGTTTGCAAACCCCGGGCAAACAGATGCAGCCTTTGTGATTCGCAACTCGCCCAAGGGAAATGAAGCTGCCATTGCTGATTTAGTGCGCCAAGGCTACATGGTGCGCACCCGTGCAGACAGCAACACCGAAGTGGCTAAAACTGGTGACTATTCAGGCGCAACAGCAGCCCTTGCCAGTGGTGCGCAAATTGTAACCACCGATTACTATAAACCTGATTTACGTTGCGACACCGGCACTGTTTACACCTGCTACAAAGTGGCTATACCCGATGGAAAATTAGCGCGCATCAGTCCGGCATTTGCGGACTACAGCGTTAATGGTGAATTGAAGGAGTAACTATACCACCTCCACTTTCACTTTCAACACTTCTTCATTCATTTCAATTTCATCGGCAACGTCTAATGTTTCCACCACCGAAATGTCTTTTGCCAGAATTTCATTGCTGATATAATCTTTGAATTGCGCTAAGGCTTCTTCAAATGTATCGTTCTTCACCACAGAAACTTTGATGCGGTCGAGCACCTGAAAGTCCTTGTCTTTACGCAGGTTTTGCACCTTGTTGATGAACTCGCGGGCATTGCCTTCTTTGCGCAAATCATCGGTGATAGTAACGTCCAAAGCAACGGTCAAACCGGCATCGCTCACTACCAACCAACCCGGAATGTCTTCTGTTTGAATTTCAACATCAGCTAACAACAATTCAAATGTTTCACCCTCCAGATTCAAAGCAAATTTCTGTTCGCGCTCGATGGCTGAAATCTCTTCCTGACCAAAAGCTGCAACAGCATTTTGAACCGCTTTAATCTTTTGCCCGGCACGTTTGCCAAGCTCTTTAAAGTTTGGTTTTATTTTCTTTTTCACCACTCCCGAAGCATCACTTATATATTCAATCTGCTTCACATTCACCTCGCTCAAAATGTAGTTCTCAACTTTCTCAAATTGCTTTTGCTGCGCTTCGCTCAACACCGGAATCAAAATTTTTGAAAGCGGCTGACGCACTTTTATCTTCTCTTTTTTGCGTAAAGAAAGAATGAGCGAACATGATTTTTGAGCCAACTCCATGCGCTGCTCCAGGTCTTTATCAATCAGACTTTCATTGGCTTTCACTAAATACGAAAGGTGAATAGAATCCTGTCTGCCATTCAAATTAGCAAACAACCAATCGCTGAAAAATGGCGCGATAGGAGCCATCAGTTGCGCCACCACATTCAGGCAATCATACAAGGTTTCGTAAGCCGCTTTTTTGTCTTCGCTCATCTCACCTTTCCAGAAACGTCTGCGATTCAGGCGCACATACCAGTTGCTCAAATCTTCGTCCACAAACTGCTCGATGGCGCGCGCAGCTTTGGTTGGTTCATAGTCTTCGTATTGCGCGGTTACTTCCTTAATCAGCGATTGCAGTTTTGAAAGAATCCAACGGTCAAGCTCGGGGCGTTTTTCTACCGGAACGAGATTTGTTTTGTCAATGCTCCATTTATCAATGTTGGCATAGAGCGCAAAGAATCCATACGTATTATACAAAGTGCCGAAATGCGAACGCTGCACTTCCTGCAAGCCGGCAATGTCGAACTTCATGTTATCCCACGGGTCGCTGTTGCGCATCATGTACCAGCGCGTGGCATCAGCAGAATATTTTTCAAGCGTCTCAAACGGGTCAATCACATTGCCCAAACGCTTGCTCATTTTATTGCCGTTTTTATCGAGCAGCAAACCATTACTCACCACCGTTTTGTAGGCAGGGAATTTTCCATCCGTTAAGGCGGTTGCCAAAACATGCAAAGTGAAGAACCAACCTCTTGTTTGGTCAACACCCTCGGCTATAAAGCCCGCAGGGAAGAAAGGTCCGGGAACTAAATTGCCGTTGGCATCCAGCGCGCCCACTTTATCCTGATTTTCAAAGGGCCAGTGATATTGCGCATAAGGCATAGCACCGGAATCAAACCATACGTCTATTAAATCGGGAACGCGAAACAAGATCTTTGAGTTTTTTACCACAATTAAGTCATCAACAAATGGTTTATGCAAATCCACTATCTCATTAATAGGGACTAAAAATTTTTCTATGATATGGAATGGTATCACCGATAAAAGCCCTCTCATTATACTAAATGAGCCATCAATGCGAGCACGTGCTTCACCCACTTCATTGTCATTACTTTCTATAAAGCCAAACCAATGTCTTAAAAACTCTTTGTTTTTCTCAAGTGTAGTTTTCCCCTCTTCAATAAATAAGGAATCAAACTCCTCAGAACTTAAAAGATCTTCCCATTTGAGATACCTTCCATATTTTTTCAACTCATCGATACTGCCTATACAGATTTCTTCACTTCCATCTTCACTTTGCCAAATCGGCAGCGGAGTACCCCAATAACGAGAGCGTGAGAGATTCCAATCCACCAAATTCTCTAACCATTGCCCGAAGCGACCTTCGCCTGTGTGGGCAGGTTTCCAGTTGATGGTTTTATTGAGGGCAATCAGCTTGTCTTTAATGGCAGTGGTTTTGATAAACCAACTATCGAGCGGATAGTAAATCACCGGCTTATCGGTGCGCCAGCAGTGCGGATAGTTGTGCTCGTATTTTTCGGTTTTGAAAAGTTTGTTTTCGAGTTTCAGTTTCAGCACAATCAAATCATCAGCACTCATGAAACTTTTCAAATCGGCAATGATGTTGTTAGTGCGCAGTATTTCGTGTTGCAGTTTAAATTCCTGCTCTTTCTCTGTATCAGTGTAGTAAGCTTCTTTTACATATCTGCCCGCCAGCGGAAACACCGGGTCGTTTACTTCATCTACAAACTTGCCGCTTCTGTCCACCAAAGTCAATGCTCCGATGCCGTTTTGCTTCGCCACTTTAAAGTCATCGGCACCAAACGATGGCGCAATATGTACGATACCCGTTCCATCAGTAGTGGTAACAAAATCCCCCAACACCACTCGGAAAGCATCGCCATCTTTTGGTTGTGCGTAAGGCAACAGTTGTTCGTAGCGGATGCCTTCGAGTTCGCTGCCTTTAAAGGATTTTAAAATCTCGAAAGGGATTTTCTTATCGCCTTTTTTATAGTCTTCAAAACTGAGTACTGCGTTTTCGGTTGGGAAATATTTTCCAACTAAATCTTTTGCCAAAACAACATGCACCAATTCATGCGTGAATTGATTAAATGTTTTCACTAAGACATACTCAATATCTCTTCCAACTGCCAAAGCCGTGTTGGAAGGCAATGTCCAAGGTGTGGTTGTCCATGCAAGGAAGTAAGCCGTATCAATTTCGTTGGTCGTTAGTCTTTGGTCTTTGGTCTTGAATTGTGCAATCGCACTCACATCCTTTACATTTCTGTAACACCCCGGCTGATTCAATTCGTGTGAACTTAAACCCGTGCCTGCAGCGGGTGAGTAGGGTTGAATGGTGTAACCTTCATACAACAAACCTTTGTCGAACAACATTTTCAGAATTGCCCACAGGGTTTCGATGTAGTTGTTTTCGTAAGTGATGTATGGATTATCGAGGTCAACCCAATAGCCCATTTTTTCGGTGAGGTCGTTCCACACATCGGTGTAGCGCATCACATCTTCGCGGCAAAGTTCATTGTATCGGGCAACTGATATTTCTTTCCCAATGTCAGCTTTGGTGATGCCCAAAGTTTTTTCCACGTTAAGCTCCACAGGTAAGCCGTGTGTGTCCCATCCGGCTTTGCGTTCCACACGATAGCCCTGCAAAGTTTTGAAGCGGCAAAACAAATCTTTGATGGTGCGGCTCATCACGTGGTGGATGCCGGGTTTGCCGTTGGCACTTGGCGGACCTTCGTAAAATACAAAACGATTTTCCTCAGGGCGCTCGTTTACGCTGCGCTCAAACACTTTATTTTCTTTCCACCATTGCAAAATTTCTTTTTCAATGGCGGGCATATTCAGTTGTTCAAATTCGGGATAAACGGCCGACTCGGAATTTTTTCTTTTCATATCATTAATGGCTTACGCGCAAAAAACAGCCCGCGAAGGTAGTGTTTAGATGTGAGATGGCAGACGTGAGACGTGAGACATAAGATATTAGATAAAGACATGAGATGAGTAAAAAATAAATTTTTGGCAGGGCTTTTGATTTTCAAACAGAGTGTGTTTGATTTGTCATCACATTTCAAGGAACCAAACAAACACAAACAGTTATGCCACGTAAAAAGCGCCAGGAGGAAGAAGAGGAACTCGAGCTGAATTTGGACGAAGAAACCGATGAAGAGGTTGAAGTTACAGATGACTTCGAGCAAGCCGAAGAAGGCGAAACAGAAGACGAGCCTTCGATTGATGATTTGAAAACCATGGAAGGCATGGAAGAATTTGACGACATGATTGAGCAGAAAAGCAGCAGTCGTGGCGGCAGGAAAAAGAAGTTTGACGATGATGACGACTTCGATGAATTCAGCGGAGGTGGCGGTGGCGGCTTCGATGACTTCAATGACGACTTTGATGACGATTTCTAAGTCATGCAAAGACCCATCAGAGTTTTAGTTGCAAAAGTAGGATTAGACGGACACGACCGTGGCGCAAAAGTGATTGCCACCGCACTGAAAGATGCAGGCATGGAGGTGATTTACACCGGCTTGCGCCAAACGCCCGAAATGGTTGTAAACACTGCCCTGCAGGAAGATGTGGATGCCATTGGCATCAGCATACTTTCGGGTGCACATAACACGGTTTTCCCAAAAGTTTTGCAGTTGATGAGAGCAAAGGGCTTGGATGATGTGCTGCTGACCGGTGGCGGCATCATCCCCGATGCCGATGCCAAAGCATTGAGCGCAATGGGCTGCGGCACGCTGTTTGCCCCGGGCACCCCCACTGCCGAAATTGCCAATTACATCAGGGCATGGGTGAAGGAGCATAGGAGTTTTTAGTTTTTGGGAGATATGAGATGGGAGACGTGAGATATGAGACATGGGGCTTGAGACACACCCACCTCTCGTCCCCCGACCCTCGTCCCTCGCCCCTGAGTTAACACAATGGTAATGCTGTGCGTTTGCAAATTGCAAATGATTTGTTTTCATTCGCTGAACGAAGAGCGATGACCACCCATTTTTGAACACACGCGCTGACTGATACAAGGACACACTTTTCGGAATAGTATTTAAAGGAGTTTGATGATTTGCTGCTGCTGCTGCATGTTTTGCATTGCTGTAAGCGGTTGTTCATATACCAAGGGGATTTTTCCTGAACACCCCTCGTTTGCTCCACCGGGATGGTGGAGGGCGGAAGAGAGTAGGGGAATATTTTTCAAACAATAACACATCCAATGAAAAACACCAAAACATCGCGCAAAACAGTGCCATTGAAAAAAACAGTTGCCAAGAAAACAACCTCTAAGGCTGATTTAAAGCCTTTGGGGTCGGTTTATGAAAAGCGGTATAACGTTATGACTACTGCCCACGACCACATTTCGCGTGCCTATGCGCATTTGGTTCCGGAGCGATACCGAGGCACCGATAAGTATTTGGATGTGGTGCAATGGAACATTGAAAAATTTGGCGCTCAGTTGATGACCGGCTCGGCAGATAAGCGTTATCCGGTGCTAATGGATGTTTTGGAAGCCCTGAATGCCGATTTATTCATATTTGAAGAAGTGGCAGGACCGAGCGCTGACGGAAGATATGAGGGCGGGCTGGATGCCGTGGCAAAAGAACTCAACCGCAGAGGTGCGGGAAACTATGTGGTGCATTACACCAAAGCAGGTGGTGCACAGCGCATTGCCATGATGTGGGATTTAGATTTTGTTCGGCACAAAAGCGAAGTAGAAGAACTTTTTCCAAAGCACACGCACAAAAAACCCGGCAACCCCGACCCCTTTGCCGAGCGCACTCCGCTTTACGGCAACTTCACCACCCGTGCCGATAATGCTTCGGTGAAACGCTTCGATTTTCAAACCATTGGGGTGCATTTGAAATCGGCATGGAACGGTGGCTTGTGGCAGCGCACCAAAAGCGCAGAAATTCTCAGCGGCATCATTCAGGAGCTTGCCGCAGACGTTGACACCGATGTGATGCTGATGGGCGATTTTAACGCCCCCCCTTCCGATGATTGCTGGAAGGCATTTCATCAATTAGAGAAAAAGGGGTTAGCAGCTTTCCGCTCTATTAACGATGAAGATGATTTCAGCTACCTGTGGCTAAAGAAGAAAGACGGGCAAAACGTGAGCCGCATTGACCTGAGCCTGCTCACCACCTCATCGGCTGCGCAAATGGTGGATAAAACCAGCGATGCCATTCAGTGGCAACCCATTGAAGAAACCATTGCGCTTGCCGGACACCACACCGCCACTGCCGCCCGCAAAGTGATGAAGGAAATGAAGGAACTCATCAGCGACCACCTGCCGGTGGTAACCAGATTTTATTTTGATGTGAAGCAGTAAACCCGCAAAAACATGAACAAAGCAATACTTACATTACTGATTGCACTTGTAGGCATTGGTGCTGCTTGGGCGCAGGGGCAGCAGCAAAATGAATACAATGCCCTCCTGAATGATGTTACTACCACTTCAAATTACAGAGTCGAAAATAGGAACGGCAGGGTTGTTGAAAGGCTACTTACCAATAGGGCTTTAAACCACTTTACGGTAAAAAAAGTAGCTTATTTTCTGGCTGGCCAAAACGACCTTTCGCTTTTCAACTACAGCCTTAGCAGTAATATCAACAACGGTACATTCTCGGTGAAGTATGGCAACTCGTTCCGAAGAAGAAATTCAACAAACAGAATATGGAACGTTTACAACATTGGTTTTACATCCGGGGCATTTCAAGGAGCGGGAGACATTTTCAGGAAAGATAGATTTCAACCCAATATTGGACTTGACTTGAAATTGTCTTTTCTTATCCCAAGCTTCGTTAGATGGGGAAAAAAAGATAGTTACGATGCCGTAAGAAGGAAAACTAATATGGTAAATTACAGGAACCAAGCCTTCAACAGCTTAATTGCAGACACCATTGCTAACGCTTATGACCACAACACCGCTGCAAAACGCAGAAAAAAAGTTGATGAATTTTATGAAAAGGAAGCCGATGAAGCTGATAATCTCGGGGTGGATGCTTATAGTTCTTTTAGAGTTTTTTGGTTCAGTTTATCCGGCTATGTACCATTTACAAATGCTGAAAACTTTTACATTCAGGACTACGCCAATCTGTCAGCAATAAAAGTTTCAACCTATAATTATCGCGCAAGGCTTGATTTCAACGGGCTTCTTGAAAGTACCAGTTTGGGTAGTTTTCATTTTATAGTTGGTGGCACTTTAATGAACACCAATGAGGCGCTTGCCGGTATTGCTTCAAAAATAAAGGTTTCGGAGTTGGTAGCTCAAGACACCACTTATGCCGGTTACGTGAAATACGCAGCATTGGATGCCGATAAAACACACAAAGGCGAAATCAAAAACCGGCTTTTAGGTGGATTGCATGTCCGTGCAAACTACTTCTTTCCATTCAACAAACGCTTTTTGGGGTTATCAGCAGAGCATAATTATTATACCGACAAAAATTTTCCATCTGATGCCAAATTTGGGCTGCTCATTTCTGCTCCTGCCGATAAAGACGGCAAAAAGCGTTTGAACTTAGAGCCACAGTTAGTGCTAAACAATCTTTATTGCGATTTACCTGAGGGAAAAACACTTAAAAATTATATGTGGTTTGCCGTTAAGGTAGCTATTCCTTTTGGAAGCGCTATTTATTGATTCCAAAAAAAGTTGATGATATGCACACATTGGATAAACCTCACCCGCCCCTCACCCCCGCCAAATCGGGGGCTGAAAAGGCACGCCCGCTTTTCAACACTTCTCCCCTGCTTTTCACACCTTCACGCACACTTTTCACCCTTTCACGCTTGCTTTTCAACCCTTCACACACGCTTTTCAACCCTTCACACACGCTCTTCAACCCTTCACACACGCTCTTCAACCCTTCACACATACCCTTCAACCCTTCACACACGCTCTTCAACCCTTCACACATACCCTTCATCCTTTCACACACGCTCTTTAACCCTTCACACAAGTGTGAAAACATAAACAGCGAGTGTGGAGCCGTAAAAAGCTCAGGGGAAAGTTTAAACACCAAAGTCAACTATTTACTCACCAATAAAAATCAAACACCATGAACAAACGATTGCTGAGAACCTACGAAGGTTCCGACACCTTTATGCTGGAAAGCGCAGAAGTGATGCAAGCCGCTTTTGTGGGCGACCTTGCCGACTTCACCGCCTTTGACACAAGCCTCGATGCCGCCTTTGCCACCGCATGGAACACCGCCATTGCAGCCGCCCGCGCCACCGCCACCGACCCCACCATTGTGGGCGAACAAAAAGACCGCACCCAACAAGTGCAGGCTGCCATGGAACAATGCCGCAATGCCTACACCGACCTCATCTATTTTGCCGAAAAAGCCTTCCGCACCCAGCCCGGCATCCTCAAAAAATTCGGCAAAGGCGAAAGCTACCTCAAAGCCCGCCAAAACCAACCCCGCATGCTCGAACTGATGGAAGAAATAGCCGCCACCGCCACCGAATACACCGCCCAGCTTACAGCCGCAGGCGCACCGGCATCGGTAATCAACGCACCGGCAGCCGCCCACGCCAACCTCAAAACCCTCAACATTGACCAAAACCTCTACATCAAAGACCGCATGGAATACACCCGCGAGCGCATCGAAGCCTACAATGCCGTGTATGCCATCATGGCGCAAGTGGTGGAAGCCGCCCAGCGCGTGTACCGCAACAACCGCGAAAAACGCAACCAATACATCTACAACCCACCCTCCTCCAACCTGCGCACCATCAGCCTCAGCCTGCCGCCATCGGGCGTCATCGCCACCTTGCTCAACGCACCCTACCGCCCCGGGCGCGACATCCGCCTGCGCACCACCGCGCCCATCGAAGTAGCCCTCAGCACCGATGGCACCAACCCGGGCATCAACGGCTGGCTGCCCGTAACCGCAGGACCCACCCACAGCGCAGATGTGGAAGACCTCGGACCGGAAGGCGACTTCATCATCGCCCGAAACACCGGCACCGAAACTGCCGACATTCTGTTCAAGTACGAAGAATAAAGTACAATAACAAGCCTTCCAAGTTTTAAAAACTTGGAAGGTTTTAAAAACAAATTCGAAAATCAAAAATGAAGTAGCGAGTGGTGATACAACAGCCCTTAGGCTCCAATCATAAATCCGCAATCCAAAATCAAAAATCCCCCCACCGCTGCGGGGCAATTTCAAAGCAGCACCCGGAATGCCGAAAAGGGAAAATAGAGTAGGTGAGGAAATCACACACATGAACAGGCAATTAACAGAAAGCATAGAAAATGGCAAGCTCTTCAAAAAACTATTTAAGCACGCGAGTTTCGACACAATTGTTGATTTTGAACGCGTAATACCAGAGCCAATTGAGCTTTCAGAAGTATTGCGCAACATCAACGCAGCAGACCTCAATACAATTATCGAGTTACTCACAAAAACAATAGCAGAACTACCGAATGGTTCAACTTCTAATAAAGGTATTTTAGGTTGGTTCAATAGAAGAAAGAGAAACAAAAAATTGAAACACTTCAATTGGCAAATGGGAGCATACCCCAACAATCCAATTGTAATAGCTGAGGGAGACAGTTGGTTTGAGCACCCGCTAATAGCGGATGGTATAGACTGGCTACAGGAAGACCACGAGCTAAACACAATCAGCCTTGCAGCAGGTGCCGATTGGTTGGTTAATATGCTGAAACAGCGCGAGTATCTCAAAGAACTGAAAGGAAAATTAAATGATAATAAACAGGTAGCGGCAATAGTGCTAAGTGCCGGAGGCAATGATATTGTAGATGAAAACCTAAAAACAGTAATTAGCAAGGATGTACAAAGAAACGAGGTGCCAAGTGATGTGGAACAATATGCCCGAAATGAGTTTCCCCAACATTGGAAAGCCATAGTGGAAGGATGGAAGTATCTTACCCCAAAATTCTATGTTAAACTAAGCCTGTTCCTTACACTATACACATTATTGTTTCAGGAGATAAGAAGAGTTACAAGAACAATCAGACCGGAGGCATCAGAGCAAATTCGTTTGCTTCTTCATGGCTACGATTTTGCTTATCCTTCAAAGGCAAAAAGTATTGGCAATTCCTCTTTTGGAGGTTATCTCTATAAGCTATTCTTTAATGGAAACAATCTCTATAAACCAATGCAAGAAATAGGCATTCCAGAGCGTCTTATGCACCCGATTGCCTCGGCTTTGATTTTTGAATTCAACAATATGATAGCTTTAATCAATAGGCATCAGTTAGATGTAAATTTTTGTCATGTGGATTTCAGAGGTCTTTTCAAAGATGAAAATTGGAATGACGAACTTCACATCACAGGTAAACATGCCGAATGGATAGGAGCAGCTTTTTCCTACGCTATTTGCACAAAGGAAAATCCTAAAACAGTTGCATTGAGAGATAATACAATTCAGAAGGAAGTAGAGAAGCAATGGAAAAACTCACTACCTAAAATTTAATAACAACAGTTCAGCCGCAGTTTGGTGTTTCTCAACAACCTCTTTTAACCACCCCCCACCCCCCCGCTGCGGGGCAATTTCCAAGCAGCCCTCAGGTGATGAACACAAGCTGCAATGGCATAGAACACCAAATTGTAAAACACTCGTGCAAAATAGCCTTAAAAACAACCTAACTTAGCCACAACCAAATTGCAGCAGCCATGCAAAACGAAAATGAAAATCCAAATGAAAAAAATCCACACCTGAATGAGTTTCAGCAGAATGAAATAAACCGCATCCTGCAAAGCGCAACCACCCGGCAGGAAGTTGAAAACGAACTGCGCACCGAACCGCGCTTCAAAAACTTTTTTGAAGGCTACACCACCACCTCCGTAGAAAGCTTCATCACCACCTACAAAGCCTTTAAAACCATGCTCCTGCAAAACGGACCCCACTGGAACGAATGGGACGAAGCCGACAGCCTGAAATGGATAAACGAAGCCAAAGAACACCTCGCCATCATTCAGCAAAAAAAACTCTTCGATGCCCAATGCCTCTGGCGTGCCGAACAATTAGAAATACCCGATGTGCACCTTTGCATTGACTTTGATATTTGGGAAGCCAATGTGCTGCGCTGCCCATTCATTGAACCCATCACCGAAGCCGACATTGAACTCTATGCCCAATTCCTCAACCAACCCAATGCTGATTTCGCCCTCGGCTGGTTTGAAGGCTGGCAGGACTATGAAGAAATAAAAGAAGCCTACCACTCAGAAAACGTCAACCGCAACTTCCCCGAATGGTACGACTTCCACATCAACCGCAAAGGCGGCTCGCACCTCCTTTCACTGCCCGACATCCGGGGCGATAAAGAAACATTTTACATGAACCTTTGGCGCAACCACAACGCCATCCAAAACAAACAACAAACGGAAGAATGGGAACGCACCCGCGACAAACGACCCTCACTCAAATCCATTTACGACCCTGAATTCGCCCGCTTCTTCATCTCCACTTTTGAAAGCAAAGAACTGCTCCATTACTATGAACTTTACCTCAAAAGGCATGGAGATGACGACAACGAAGAAATTGAAACAATCGTTAGCGACCTACTTAAAGAAAACCAACCCATCCCCATCCAGGCACACCACAACTGGCGCGAAGCCCTCAAAATTGCTCATGCCTCGCTGCGTGCACAAAAAATTGCCGACCACCTCCCCAATGCCTTTGAAGAATTTCAACTACAACTGTCGCTTGGGCTTGAAGGAGAAAATGAACTCAAACACTTCAACGACATGAAAAATCTCAAACAAGGGTGGATAGACAGTATCCTCAAAGGGCGCGAACTCAATGGCGAACCTCGCGATTTGGATTTTTAACTCCCCCTGCAATCAAAAAAAACTCCAAAGACGATAAAGACGCCTAATTACGTGAGAAAGCATTAAACCATTGGTACTATTACAGCAGCAGCCAGGTAATCAACGACATCATCGAAGTGCTGAAAGGCAACCCCTCAAAATTTCCTGCCTGATGGGTATGAGTTTTACGAAGTTTGGAAAGTCGCTCAATATAGCCCCCCCGCTGCGGGGCAATTTTTCAAAGCAGCGCTAACAGTAAAACTAAACTCACACTTATGAAAACAATAACTCCTTACACCCTCTTATTGCTCATCCTGTTCTGCATTTCAGCATCGGCACAATCCGACATTAAAAAACCCGAATCAAAATCTGTAGGCATACGCTATGGTTTATTTTTGGTTAATGGCATCAGCAATCAAGTGGCTGTTTCAGGCTGGCTGAAAAAAGACTTTGAGGTGGGAACAGGCTTTGCGGTTGGCTACAGCCAAAGCAACAATAGTGATGAGTTTCAAGGTGTGGTTACAGATGTTAATGGTGCCACTCAGCCGTCAAACATCCTTCAAAAATCAGTTTCAAAAAACATACACTTTCAGTTTGCGCCTTTCATGTGCAAGCATTTTTTCCTAACCAAATCTATTGACCTTTACACAGGCTTTTCCATTCCGTTTGAAATCCGAAAGCCATTTGTCAACGGCACCACCACCATCTCGTCACAGGATTATTTAACCCAACAAACCAGCGTTACACAATCGCCCGTCTCCATTGGTTTAGGCGCGGGCATCACTTTGGGCTGCAACTATTTTATCAACCGCCACTTTGCTATAGGTGCAGTTACTTCCATAGCCGGCACTTACCAATTTTCGCGGGGGAAAACCACTACTAAAGTCAAGTACACTTACTCAGGCGATATGCACCCCCTGAAAGGTCAAACCGGAGAATTTGATGCAATGCCAAGCATGGAATCCGCCAGAGGTTGGTTCACCTTAAATGCTGCGCAATCTTTTGGTATAGTGATGAGTTATTACTTCGGTAAAAAATCTGCAACCCCAAAAGCAGAAGTAATAACCAAATAAATCCCCCCTAAAACCCCACCTCCATCATCACTCCGAAATGGTCGGATAGGTCTTGGTTGCGTTTGCTCCAGCGGTGGCGGTAAATTTTCACTTCGCGTTTTATGGATTGGGGTTGAATGCCATTGCCTTTGTAAAGAATGTAATCAATCAAATCGCGGTATTCATCTTTGTAATGATTCATGTCGTTGGTGGCAAAGTCTGATGTCCACTGTACCTCGCCCGTTAGCTCACCATCTTCCGACTGCAACGCACGCAGCAATGCAGCATACAAAACAGTGTCTGCCTTGCGGATGTTGAAATCGCCCGCACTGAACTGCGGCACATCGGGCATTTGGTGTTTCCTCAGCAGTGCACCAAAATCGTTCAACTGCGAAAGCATCACATCGCCCACGCTGAAAGCCTGCAAATGCGTGCCGAAAATCTGAAACCGCTGTAGCGGATAATCCACCTCTACCGCCATCACGCCTTTGCCTGCAAGGCAATCAATACCTTTACACTCGCTGTACTTTATTTTCTCTAAAGGTTTCAAAGGGTAACGGCTCATCATCATCACGCCAGAACCTTTCCTCCAACCCTTTGGTTTATTACTCCCCGGACCAACCATGTAAGGAAAAACATCGCGCATTTTTTTCTCCAACATGCGCCTGCCGCGTGCATCAAACATTTCCTGAAACACCACCACATCAATGCTATCGGCAATAATGGCATCGGCAATGTGCAGCGCGCGTTTATGCGGAAAGTGCTTGAGGTGGATGGCAAAGCCCGGCAAAAACTGAACGTTGTAAGTAAGGATGCGCAGCAGTTTTGGCGAGTGCGGTTGCGCCTCCAACAAATTTGCTGCTGCAAAAAGCAGTACAATACACCACAAAAACTTTGGAATGATTTTCATTATAGACAATTGCAAAACAAGCGCACGAAAGTGTTGAAAAACTTACCGAAACAGTGCGCTAATTTGGTGCGGGAATAATGATAAACTGTTAAGCGAAAAATGATTTTAGGGAAAGATACATACAGGCACCAAGGACTGCGCAAAGCGCTGGTGGCAGAGTTGAAGCAAAAAGGAATTACCGACACACGAGTGCTGGATGCCATTGGTAAAGTGCCGCGCCATTTGTTTTTGGGAACCGATACGATTTTTGATAACCATGCTTACGAGGATAAAGCCTTCCCCATCACAGCCGGGCAAACCATTTCGCAGCCTTACACTGTGGCATATCAATCGCAGTTGCTGGAAATTGCGCCCGGTGAAAAGGTGTTGGAAATTGGCACAGGCAGCGGCTATCAGGCTGCAGTGTTGGCTGAAATGGGCGCAAAAGTTTTTTCCATTGAACGCCAAAAAGCGCTTTACGACAAAACCAAACCGTTGCTTCAACAACTTGGCTATGTAAACATCAAATGCTTTTTTGGCGATGGCTTTGAAGGCTTGCCATTGTTCGCTCCTTTCGACCATGTTATCATCACCGCAGCTGCGCCTAAAATTCCTGAGAAATTATTGCAACAACTCACTGTGGGCGGCAACATGGTTATTCCGCACGAAGTGGGCGACATCACCAAAATGAAACGCTACACCAAGCACAGCACGCGCGAAATTGAAGAAGAAATTTTTGATGACTTCCGCTTTGTGCCCATGCTCGAAGGGAAGGTTTATCAATAACTGAAACTAAGTTTGCGGCTTATATTTCCCTACTACTCGCTCAGCCCCTTTCTATTTACTATTTACTATCTACTTCAAGTCTGTCTAATATCTCATCAGCGAATAAACATTATCACTGTATAGCCTGATAACATCCCTTCCTTTCAAAAAATCCAATTCCATCACAAAGGCAAAACCTGCAATGTTTCCGCCTTCCATTTTTATCAGTTCGGCTGCTGCGCGCGCAGTGCCTCCGGTTGCCAAAACATCATCATGAATCAGCACATTTTCGTTTGGCTTCACAAAGCCCTGATGCAATTCAATGGTAGCGTTGCCGTATTCCAACTCATAGGTAAACTCAACAGTTTTGCCGGGCAACTTTCCTTTTTTGCGGATGATGTGAAATGGAACATCCAACTGCTGCGCCAGCAAAATTCCGAACAAAAAACCACGGCTTTCCACCCCTGCCACGGCATCAATTTTTGTTCCGTTTGAAAGCATTTTTTCTGCCAGCCGTTCCACAATTTTTTTGCAAACATCTGGATACAAAAACAGTGGAGTAATATCTTTGAATAAAATTCCGGGCTTGGGGAAGTCGGGAACATTTCTCACTAATTCATTTATTTGTTGCTCAAGCATTTGGCTGTGTTTTTATGACCGAAATTGAAAAATTTGATGCGTGGTGCAAGAAATTGGCAAACGAAGCCGGACTCTCCTATCCGCTGATATTCAAACACCATTTGCGGCAAATAAAAAACAAATGGAATGCTTTTGACGATGAAGTTGCTGTGAACATAAATGAAGTGATGCTTGCCCTGCTTAATCACAACATCACCAACCTGCTCATTGAGTTTGTTCCGCTGCTGGAATCGAAAATGCTGACCGGCAAACTCATTTCCATCCGCCTGCGCATGTTCATCAATTGCGGCATTGCATTCAACATGCAACATCGGTTGGGCGATAGTGAGCAAATGTATTTGCGTGCATTAGAAAGTGTGCCTTGCCTGCGCGAACGCAACGACACCGAAGCCAACAATCTGATTGGCAGCATACACTACAACTATGCCAGGCTGAAAGTAAGCTGCGGTGAAAATGACGTGAATCAATTACTTGAAACCGCCATTGACGGCTTCACCAAAGGCGACTATAAACCGGGTTTGGCAAGCTGCTACGGGTTGCAAGCGGTGCTGCTGCCTGCCGAGGCTTACAAGGAGCGCATTGAATTGTTTTTGAAAGCCGCTGATTTAAATAAGCAAACCAATCAAATGAATGATTACGCCATGCGCATTGCCAATGTAGGCGTTGAGTTTGTGAATAAAGGCGATTACAAAAAGGGGCTTGAATATCTGAACCATGCACTTGACATTAACCTTCAAAACTGTAGCGCCCATCACCTTGCCGTGAACTATTTAATGCTTGCCGAAGCCGTTTTTAAAAGTGGAGATGTTGCAAAAGCAAAAGGCTTTTGTGAAATAGCCGAAAAAGAATTTCAAAAAGCAAACATCGTTGCTTACAATGCCGATGTGGAGCGCCTGAAAAACAACATTGCAAATGCTTTGAAGCAACCCACTTCTAAATAATTACACTACTTTTCGCCAACACTCAAAGCATTGAAATCACTCATCAACATTTTGAAGAATTACTTGCTGTTGGCGATTGGCTTGGCAGCAGCAGTGTTGCTGTTTTTTCAGCCTGAGCAGATGAGTATTCAAACTGCTGCCATAAAAATTGAAAAAAAAATTCTTGAAGACCGCAGCACACTCCAAAGCTTCGTTACCGATAAAAAACTGCTCGATAATTTTTTGACCGGAAAAATTTCCGTTGAGGAGTTACAACAAATCCGCTCCACCGGACTTCGGTTATATGCTTACAGCAACGACTCGCTCACCTTTTGGTCTGAAAACAAATCGCTGCTGCTTAGCAAACCATCGGAAATTGAAAGTCAGGTTAGCGTTCAGAAACTTCAGAATGGTTGGTATTTGGCGCACAAACAAAAAATTAATGCCGAAAAAACTTTAGTTGCCCTTCGGTTGATTCAACACACATTTGCCGCCACCGGAAATTTTTTGCGGAATGAATTAGACCTCGGCATCCCGCTGCCAAAGCGCTATGCATTTGCTGAAAGGTCCGAAACAGTTTCTGCAATAACTCCAATTCATTTTGATGGCAAGCCACTGTTCTTCATTGCTGACAAAGGCATTCAACAATCAAACGCTGAAAATCCTTTTGCAATGGCGCTGTGGCTTATTCTTGTAACCACCATTGCCTTACAACTGAATCGGTTTGCAGTTTACATTCATGGCAAACATGGATTTGCAAAAAGCTTTCTTTTCCTTGTAGTTGCTTCGCTTGTTCTGCTTGCTGCCATCACCCTTGTCAAATCACTGTTCAATGCCTCGGCACATCCATTGTTTAACCCGGTTTATTGTGCGTCTAACTATTTATTTTTCTCATTAAGCGATTTGCTGATGTGCACTTTGCTTGTGGCATGGTGGCTGCTTTTTGCAGCGCGCTTCGGCAACTTTGATTATCCCATTGCAAAGGCGCGCTGGAAAAGAAATCTGCATCAAACACTTTTGGTGGCTAATGTTTTTGGGTGTTCGTTGTTGATACTTTTTGTGGTGAAAACGTTGGTAATTGATTCACTGATTTCATTGCAGGTGTTCAACCTGCTTAGTTTGAACTTCTATAGTTTTATCGGCATGATGTGCATTGCATTCATGGTGCTTTCGCATTATCTCATCAGTTTTCGCGTCATCAAATTGATTTACGGTATCAGCCTTTCCACCTCCTCATTTTTGGTGAATGGGTTGGTGCAGGCGGCATTGCTTGTGATAGTTTTTTGGAACAGCGAATATGCTGAAGCAGCCATTGCCACTACACTTTGGACTTTAGTGTGGATGTTGATTTTGCTTTGGGTTTATCAAGATCGTTTCACTTTAAGCCGAACGCGCAACCTAGTAATCATCACTGCGCTTTATGCCGCACTGTGCGCATATTTGTTAGAAAACTTATACGAAAAACGCGAACGAAACCTGCGCAAACTTGCAGCGCAAACACTGCTTCAGGAGCGCGACTTTCTCACAGAATCAAACTTTGAAAAAACTGCCGAAGCCATTCGCAGCGATTCATTTTTTGTGGCGAATGCAACAGTGAATATGCTCAATGACGAGTTGGTGCGCGAGCGACTAAATGCACTTTACCTCAACAAGTTTTTGACCAAATATGATTTTCATCTGAGCATTATTGGCAATGCAATAACGGCAGAACAAATTGCGGAAATAGAGTATTTCAAAAACAGAGCAGCAGGGGCAGTGAACCCCTCATCTGTTCTAAAACTGAGTGAAGACTCCACAGGGATTTTTACTTACATCGCTCAAATTGACTTAGGCAAAAACACAACTTTGTTGCTTGAGCTTATTCCAAGAATTTACGCATCGGGGAATTTGTATTCCGAGTTGACGGCAGATAATTCGCTTGCCAATCGTGTGGATGAAGAAGGCTTTAGCTATGCCATTTATCGCAACAAAAAATTGGTGGCGCAGCGCGGTGAATATGCTTACAGTTACTATTGGAACAACGAATATGAGTTCAATGGTGAAAACGAAATGTTCATTGACATTCCCGGTTGGGAACACAACATTCACGAAGCAGAAAACGGCAAGCGGGTGATAGTTACCGTGAAGCAGGAAAGTTTGTTTGAACCCATTGCTGCATTCTCTTATTTGTTCACATTTTTCTTTCTGCTTTCGGGTGGCATGCTGATGTTCATGCAAGTAAGAAAGAAAATTCTGCGCAATGAAAATTTACTCAGCGGCTTTTACACCTCGTTCCGAACACGCATCAACTATTCGCTGCTTGCCATCATTTTCACTTCATTTATTGTTATTGGCATCATCACCATTTCTTTTTTCCGCCAGCAGTACAATCAGTTTTATTCCGATAGGTTAGTGGCTAAAGAAAAATCGGTTATCACTGCCTTGGAGTATGCGCTGAAAGCCCTGCAAACAAAGGACTTTAATGCTCAGCAAAGGCTTGATGAACTTGGAAAAGAACTGCCGAAACTTTCACTCATCAATGGCATTGACATCAACCTTTTCGGTAGCAACGGCAACCTCATTTCCACTTCACAAGCGCCATTGTTTGACAGGGGAATTATTTCACGAAAAATGAATCCGGTGGCTTTTCTCTCGCTCATTCAAAACAATGAGTCGCAGTTTTCTCAAAGCGAAAAAATCGGAGCATTAGAATATCGTGCCACATACTTTCCCATAAAAGACAATCTGCAAAAAACTTTGGGATTTGTAGCCATTCCTTACTATGAACGCAACCAAAAAATTGACGATGAGGTAAACAATTTTCTTATCGCATTGATGAATGTTTATGTGTTTCTTTTGATTTCAGCTGCGGCTTTGGCTTACTTCATTTCCAATTCGGTTACTAAGCCTTTAGCCTTTATTGCCGACAAACTGCAAGTGGTTAATCTGGGCAGAAAGAATGAACCAATTGAGTGGAACAGTAATGATGAAATCGGCATCTTAGTTAAGCAATATAACCGCATGATTCGCGAGTTGGAAAACAGCGCAGAGCAACTTGCACGCACCGAGCGCGAAACCGCATGGCGTGAAATGGCAAAGCAAATTGCACACGAAATCAAAAACCCGCTCACCCCCATGAAGTTGAGCATCCAATACCTGCAACGCGCCATTCAGGAAAACAACCCGAATGTGAACGAACTTGCGGCAAAAGTTACCAAAACATTGGTGGAGCAAATTGATAACCTCACCGCCATTGCCACTTCCTTTTCATCGTTTGCAAAAATGCCAAAGGGCGAAAACGAGCCGGTGGATTTGGTAGAAATGTTGCGCGGCATCACCGACCTTTTCAGTGCAGAACAAGAAGCAAACATTCACTTTGAAAGCGCTTTGGAACAAGCAATGATTTTTGCCGACAGAAACCAAATGTTGAGTGTGTTCAACAATTTGGTGAAGAACGGCATTCAGGCAGTTCCGGATGATTTGATACCCGATGTGAAGGTGTTCATCAGTGAAGAACACAACATGATTAAAGTGGAAGTGCGCGACAATGGCGAAGGAATTGCTGAAGAAAACTATTCGAAAGTGTTTGCCCCGAACTTCACCACCAAATCAAGCGGAACGGGCTTGGGGCTTGCCATCACTTTGCAAATTATTGAAGGCATTGGTGGTGCAATTTGGTTTGAAAGCGTGGTGGGCGAAGGCACATCTTTCTTTGTTGTGATTCCCAAACTTGAAAATGAATGAACATTAAAACCACCACCTACCCGCGCGCAGCGCTCATCGGTAATCCATCCGATGGCTACTTCGGAAAAACCATTGCTTTTCCTTTCGGTAATTTTTCAGCAACGGTTGAGTTATCCGAATCAAGCGATTTAAAAATTGTTCCCTGCGAACGCGAGCGAACAATGTTCGCATCGGTTAATGAGTTAGTGCACGAAATAAATGAACATGGCTACTATGGCGGTGTGCGCTTAGTAAAGGCAACCATAAAACAGTTTTATGATTACTGTGCGATGCAGAACATAAAGCTGACGCAGCAAAACTTCGCTATCAACTATCAATCCAACATCCCCCCGCGCCTTGGCTTAGCAGGTTCAAGCGCCATTGTAGTTGGGGTGCTGAAATCACTTGCCAAGTTCTACGAAGTTGAAATTCCCAAACCGATTACTGCCAACCTTGCGCTGGCTGCAGAAAAAGAAGAATTGGGCATAGGAGCTGGCTTGCAAGACCGTGTGGTGCAGGTTTACAACACTCCTGTTTTCATGAACTTCAATGAAGCAATAATGCAACAGCAAGGTTTTGGCGAATACATACCGTTTGATAAAAACTTACTGCCCAACATCTACATTGCATTCAGAAGAAGTCTTTCCGAAGGCTCGGAAGTGTCGCACAATACTTTTGCAAATCGTTTTAAGGAGCGCAACACTGATGTTTTACAAGCTGTGCAGGAATGGATTCAACTTGCTGACGGAACATGGAGCAGGCTGCAACAAGGCAACAAGCAAATTGACGATTTGATAAACAGAAATTTTGATGTGCGAAAGCGTGTGATGAACATTTCAAAAGGAAATGAAGCCTTAGTTGAAACTGCGCGAAGTTGTGGTGTAAGCGCAAAGTTTACAGGCTCGGGGGGTGCGGTTATCGGTTGCTTTGAAAATGAAGAAACATTAACAACCTTAACGGATGCCATGAAAAAAATTGAAGCTGAAGTAATAATTCCGGAAATCTTATGAGCGCAATGTTTCTACCGATTAAAAAAGCGGTGATACCCGCAGCCGGCTTCGGCACACGTTTGCTGCCTGCCACCAAATCAATGCCTAAGGAGTTGATTACAGTTGTAGATAAGCCGGTGATTCAATATGTGGTGGAAGAAGCTGCGGCATCGGGGATTGAAGAAGTTATTTTGGTGATTGCCGAAGGAAAAGAACTGCTGCGCGAGCACTTTGAATGCGATGCAAAATTGGAAACCTTTTTGAAACAAAAAGGGAAACACAACGAGCTTGATAGCATTATCAAACTAAATGAAATTGCCCGTGTAAAAGTGGTTTATCAACCTGAGCAAAAAGGGCTTGGCGATGCAGTTTTATGTGCGGAAAATTTAGTTGGCAAAGCGCCTTTTGCTTTGTTGCTGGGCGACACCATAATTCGCTCCAACCCTCCTTTAACACAGCAGTTAAATGACGTTTACATCAAGCATGGCGGCTCAGTTGTTGCGCTCCAGCAAATTGATATTGCGCTGGCACACCGCTATGGTATTTTTGATGGCGATGCGTTGGCGCAGCGGTTGTTTCAGGCGAAAAAATTAGTTGAAAAACCTTCTGCCGAAAACACTCCATCCAATATGGCATTTGCAGGCAGGTATGTGTTGACACCCGAAATTTTTGATGCCATTCGGCAAACCAAGCCCGGAGTAAACAATGAAATACAACTTACCGATGCAATCAATTTGTTATTAGCCGCCAATCAAAATGTATTCGGATGGTTGTTTGAAGGAAAGCGATATGATGTTGGCAACAAACTTGATTTCATCAAAACTAATGTTGAACTCGGCTTGATGCGCCCCGACATTGCCTATGAACTGAAAGCATGGCTAAAAGCCATCAACCAAACCCTTTAATTCAAGAAGTTGCGAATGATGTCGTTGCCAAGTGCGTAAACCATAAGTGTGAGCAACAAAATCATGCCCACTGTTTGGGCGTATTCCAAAAACTTATCGCTGGGCTTCTTGCCGGTAATCATTTCAATCAAAGTAAACAGTGCGTGCCCGCCATCCAATGCCGGAATGGGCAACACGTTCAGCACTGCAAGCATGATGGAAAGGAAAGCCGTGAGATTCCAAAAAGCAGCCCAATCCCAAAGCTTTGGGAACAACTGTGTGATGGTGATAAAGCTGCCAACTTGCTTGTATCCTTTCACATCGGAATCAAAAATCAATCGGAACTGTTTCAGATAATTTGAAAGTGTGCTGCCCGTTTTTTTCACTCCTGCAGGAATGGATTGCAAAAAAGTGTATTGCTTAGCGCTAAGTGTGAAATACTTATTTAATGGCATGGCTGCAAAGCCGATTGTTCCGGCTTCGGAGACTGTTACAGTGGTAGCAACAGTGTCTGTTCCGCGAAGTAAGACTATTGGCACTGTTTGCCCTTTCAAGCTGCGAAGCTTAATGCGCAATTCATCGAAAAAAACAACGGGTTCATCGTTGATGCCAATGATAAAATCGCCATCTTTTGCTCCTGCTTTTTCAATGGCAGAACCTTTTTGAACCGAACCAATTTCGGCAGGGAAAGCAACCAAAATAAACCCCTCGCCTTTTCCGTCCACAAGGCTTTTGGTGAGCGAACGAGGCAATGCAACATCTACCACTTCGCCATTGCGCTCCACTTGCAGCGAAAGTGCATTTTCAAGCAGAATGGTGGGCACAATAGAATTGAAGCTTTCAAACTTTTTATCGTGGTCGTAACCCACAATGATGTCGCCATTTTGCAAACCAATTTCACGCGCAAGCGAATCTGCCACTATGCCATACTTTGCATCGCGCACCGATAGGTACTGTTCGCCTTGCGTGTAAAGCAACATGGCATAAATGAAGAACGCCAAAATCACATTCACCGTTACGCCACCCAGCATAATAATCAATCGCTGCCAAGCCGGTTTGCTGCGAAACTCCCACGGCTGTGGCGGCAGTTTCATCTGCTCTTTGTCCATGCTTTCGTCAATCATGCCGGCAATTTTCACATAGCCCCCAAGCGGCAACCAACCAATGCCATATTCTGTTTCGCCAATTTTCTTTTTCAGCACCGAAAACCAAGGGTCGAAAAACAAGTAAAACTTCTCTACCTTGGTTTTAAAAAGCTTTGCCGGAATGAAATGCCCAAGTTCGTGCAGCACCACCAAAATGGAAAGGCTAAGCACCAACTGAGCGATTTGAATAACTACCTCCATTGAATTATATCATTAAAAATGGGCGGCAAACCAACATAAATTTTCCGATTCGGCTATTTAATTCAGAAACCTTCACACCGTTTGTTTACCATAAACCTTTGCTATTAAACTCAACTGCCCCAGGTGTGTTCCTTCATGGCGAATTAAGTGCTGCAACATGGTTAGTTTACTGTTTTTACCATCGCCAAAATGGAAACCTGTTTTATTCTGCTCTTGCAACTGTTCATCGGTTACTGTGCCCAGAAACTGAAGTGTTGCTTCATGAACGCGCTTCATTTCATCCAACACCGATTTAAAATCCGGTCTTCCTTCGGGCAGCAAACCATCTGATTTAATGGCGAACTTTTTTGCCCATTCGGGTGCATTGCTTTGTCCGCCCAACTCTATCACGCCAATATAATCTTCTGCCCAAATCAGGTGCGCAACAATCCAGTAAATGCTGTTCGCCTTGTAGCCATTTAGCTCAAGTTGCGCTTCGGGGTTTACATCTTTTAGTTTTGACAAATAGAAACGAGTAAGTGCACGAGTGTTTGCAAAAGTATCGGCAAGAAGTTGCGCTTGAGTCATGATGTTGTTTTTGGTAAAGGAAACGTTTTTGTCCCACGAAGACACAAAGTTCACGAAGGTTTTTATTCAATAACATTGCTCTTGGTTATCGGGTATTCTTTGTGTGCTTAGTGGCTTTGTGGGAAATGCAAACTACTTCTTCTTCAAAGCGCGTGTTGCAGCAATATCCAAGCGCTCACCGTCCTTATAGGCTATAACAAAGGCATCGGCATAACCATTGCTAACTGCCTTGGGCAATAGCTTTTCGGCTTCTTCATAAGAAGAAAAGTTTCCGGTCATAAAACGGTTAACACCATTAGGTAGCGTTTCCACATCAATCTTTCCGAAAATTTCCGGCAATTGCGGATACCACTTCAGCGCTTTTGACGAGGCAAACATTTGCACCTTAAACACCAAACCCGATTTGCTTTGAGTGGCAATTGGCGCTGATTCAGGCGTTTTGGGTTCTTCTTTTTTCGCCACCGAAACGGCTGGCTTGGGTTCTTCTATTTTGGGCGGCTCAATTTTTGCAGGCTCGGGTTTTGCTTCTTCTTTTAGTGTTGGCTGCAGCTTTGGCGGTTCAGGCTTGGGCTCCTCTTTTCTCGCAACCTCTTGAGGCGGCTGCTGCTGTTTAGGTGGCTCTGCCTTCACAGGTTCAGGCTTTGCCTCTGCTGCTTTTGTCGCTGAAACTTCCCTTGTTTGGGCAGGCTTGGTTTCTTCTTTGGTGGCAGGTGCCTTTGGCTTTACCTCTTCTGTGTTGCTTACAACTTTTGGCGGCACGTTTGCCTGCGCCACTCCGTTTGACGAGGCTTCTTTTGCTGCCACAGCAGCCTTGCCCGATTTTTCAATGTGTGCTTTGTAGCTTGAAAAAGCATTGAAAATTCCTTCGGCAATTTCGTCCTGCCCTTCTTTGCTTGCTAAATACATTTCCTCCGTTGGGTTAGAAATAAAACCTATTTCGGCAAGCAGCGAAGGCATGGATGTTTGATACAAAACAAAAAAGCCTGCTTGCTTCACCCCACGGCTATCGTTGTTGCCTTTCCTGCCCGTAAGTTCATTTTCAATGCGTGCGGCAATATCTATGCTTTGTTCCAAAAAAGCATTTTGCTTCATGCTCATAATGATGTGCCCTTCAGGGCTGTTGGGGTTGAAGTCATAATTCTTCTCTACATTTTCCTCCAATTCAATAACGGCATTTTCCCTTTTAGCTACATCAAGGTTATCCTGCGTTTTGTGCAAACCCAACACATAGGTGCTGCTGCCCTTTGCCGTGCGGTTAACTGCAGAATTGCAGTGAATGGATATGAAAAGGTCAGCTTTATTTTTGTTGGCAAAGTTGGCGCGGTCCACCAACGGAATGAAAACATCGGTAATGCGGGTGTAAAGAACTTTCACCTCAGGGTAAGTTTCTTTTATCTTTTTGCCCAAATTCAGTGCCACAGCAAGCGCCACATCTTTCTCCTGCGTTTTGTTTAAGCCGATGGCTCCGGGGTCTTTCCCTCCATGTCCGGCATCAATCACCACAGTTTTCAACGAAAATGTGGGCAACGCATGAGCGGACAAATTTGCTCCAATTAACAACGCCAATAATAATTTCAAATGCCTCACGTTTAGCTGTATTCTTAGTTTTGACGCGATTAAATTTTTATTCCACATCAAACCGCTCCAAAAATATACTTATAGTGTTATTCCTAAACGAATGTATCTCACTATTGGTGTGGCATTGTCTATTTTTATGTTGCTGAGCAATAATGTTCACGCTCAGGAAACACAAAAGCAAGAACCCGTTAACTCCTCATTCGCTGAAATCGCTGACTCCGCTGCCCTTGCAAACGACTCGCTTGAGGTTAAAGCAGCCACAGATAGCAGCATTCAGAAAATAGATTCTATTGATTTAAAATTTTCGGAGAGCGAAATAAAAGTGCCCATTACCTACAGCGCGGAGGATTCGATAGTGTATGATTTAGACACCCGAAAAATGTATCTCTACAACAAAGCGGATTTGAAGTATGAGGCGATGGAACTGGAAGCTGATTCGGTGGAATTTGACTGGAACACTTTCACGCTTGCGGCTGGTGGAAGAATGAATGACTCAACCGGTGAAGTGAGCGGTAAGCCGATTTTCAAAGAGTCGGATAAAGAATACAGAGCCGGGCGAATGGCTTACAATTTCAAAACCAAACGCGGAAAAATTTTCGATGTTATCACGCAGGAGGGCGAAGCCTACATCCACAGCGATGCAGTTAAGCGCAATGAATTTGACGAATGGTACAGCCTACGCGCCAAATACACCACCTGCAACCTCGACCATCCGCACTATTACTTCCGTGCAAAAAAGGTGAAGGTGGTGCCGAATAAGGTTTTGGTTACGGGACCTGCAAACCTTGTGGTGGGCGATGCGCCAACGCCACTGTTCATCCCCTTCGGCATTTTTCCGGCAAAGCAAGGCAAGCGTTCGGGCATCATTGTGCCAAAGCCCGGGCAAGATGTTGCCTATGGTTTTTTCCTTCGTGAAGGCGGCTATTTTTGGGCTGTAAATGATTACTTCAATTTGAAGTTTACAGGTGATGTTTTCACCAACGGAACTTTTGGTTTGAGTGTGGGCTCGCAGTATAAAGTGAACTACATTGCAAACGGAACTTTTGCTTTTACCTATTACCGCACCCAACCCGAAGATGCCGACATCCCCGGTGCGCGCGCAGGCAATTCATTTGCATTCAACTGGAGCCACACGCAAGACCCCAAGAGCATTCCCAACTCAAATTTTTCCATCAACATCAATGCGCAGTCAAGCAATTTTTTTCAGGCTTCGCGCGTAACCGATTCAAGGGTGCTGCAAACACAGTTCACTTCGGCAGTGGCTTTTTCCAGAGTGTTTCCCGGCAAACCGGTTTCGCTTTCGCTTAATTTCAACCACGACCAAAACCTGCTCACCAAACGCCTGAACATCACACTGCCGGTTTTTAGGTTAAATGTTTCGCGCATCACGCCATTCAAATCGAAAGTTTCAACCGGAGCTCCAAAGTGGTTTGAAAACATCGGTTTCACTTATGCCTTTGAAGCAAAAAGTTTCGTTTCCACCTTCGACTCGCTTTTTTTCAGGCGCGAAACCATTACCAAAGATTTGAAGTATGGCATCAACCAAAATTTTGCGGTGGATGCGCCCATCACCTTCCTGAAGTATTTCAACTTTAACCCATCGTTTAATTATCAGGAGCGGTGGTATTTTCAACAAGAAAACCGCAGGTGGAATGGCGACACCGTGTATGTGCTGAATCCGATAACCGGCAATGTGGACACTTTTAACGGACGCGTGGAGCGCGACACGGCATTTGGGTTTTATGGTGTGCGCGATTTTGGCGTTAGCGGAAGCCTGAGCACCAAACTCACCGGCATTTTCAATTTCAAAGGAAAGTACATAAAAGCCATTCGCCACATTTTCACTCCGCTGGTTGCCTTTAACTATCGCCCCGATTTTGGCAGTAGTTTGTGGCGCTATTACCGCGATGTGCAGGTTACAAATGCCGAGGGTGTTGCATTAGCGCGCTACTCGCCTCATGAAATCAACCAATCGGTTTATGGTGTGCCCGGGCAGGGGCAGGTGGGCGTGCTCACTTTTGCATTGAACAACAACTTTGATGTGAAGGCATTTTCAAAACGCGACACTGCCACCAATGTGCAATACCTGGGCATTTTGGAGCGGTTTAACATCAGCGGTGGTTACAATTTCCTTGCTGATTCGCTGCGGCTGCAACCGTTTTTGTTTGAAGGCAACTCACGAATTCTGAACAACCTTACACTCAACTTTCGTTTTGTGTTAGACCCCTACGCCACCGACTCGCAGAACCGAAAAATCAATCGCTTTCACTTTGCCGAAACCGGAAGATTGCTGCGTTTTTCCACTGCCAACTTTGCGCTGAATGCCACCTTCCAAGGCAAAACAAAAAATGGAGCTGCCGCACCACCGCCACCGCCTCGGGGCATGAGTGATTATGTGTCGTTCAACCCTGATGATTACTATGATTTTAATATCCCATGGACTGTGAATGTTGCCTACAACTTCGACATTACTCGCGGCACGTTCGATAACCCCGACACCATTGTTACCACACAAGCGCTGCGCTTAAATGGCGACTTCAACTTAACGCCCAACTGGAAATTTGCCGTGAACACAGGTTTCGATTTTGTGCAAATGCTTCCATCACTAACCAACCTTACTGTGATTCGTAATTTGCATTGCTGGGAGCTGAGCTTCAACTGGACGGCATTCCCGGTTCAGTTTCAGCAGTTTTTAATTGAGTTGAAAGTAAAATCGAGCGTGCTGCAGGATTTGAAACTGACACGCAGAAGAACCTTTTTGCAGGGAGGGTTTTAAAAATCATATTTTGTTGTTTGATTCGGATTGTCAACGAGAACTAGATTACATGAGAGGAATTTTCGCCATACTTTTTACAATTTATTTTTCGCAATCTCTTTGCCAACAAGAGGATGTATATGTTGATGTATCAACTACAACTATAGCTAAAGATTTTGGAGGAAACACCCCTCCACCAAATTTCACATTAAACAATGGCTTAGAATTCGGGAGATATGTATTTGATGCGTTTGTAAATGAGTATAGGGATAAGAAACTTCGAGAAGCTATTCGAGAACAGTCAATGACAAAGTTAAGCATGCTGAAAAAACATTATGATTCATACGAGTCATACCCGGATACCATCTCCAACGGTTGGCACAGAGTGATTGTAACTGACAATCTTGATTTTTGTCAAGAAGCAAAAGTTTTAGTTGAGGAAAATCGAATAAAACAATTTGTTATCGAGAATTGTATCACATTAAACTTTCAGCCCGCCAGCTCAATAAAAAAGGGGAAGTGCTTGGGAACAATCAGCAATTACAAACAAGAAGCTACAAAAATTGTAGATATATATTTCATATACGACTTAGAGTTCTCCGCGGTAGTGGAGCCACCACAAGAGCCCGGATATATGACTTTGTGGACAAATTCAAGCAACTACTTGGATATGAGAATAGCATTAGGAGGAAGATTTGAATCAAATGGATTATTCCGAACTGCAAAAGGTGGCAACTACCTAGATCCATTTACCAAGAGGTTTAAGAAGCGCCCGAACTGCTTTTCTACTGGGGCTATCAATCTTATTCTTCCGGCTGGAGGCTATAATGTAATGGTTCGCAGGAAAGGTAGGGACTATATGGAATCTTTTGAAATAAAAAGAGGTCAGTGTCTTATATTCTATGTCTATTGATATTAAAAGTGGAGCTGGCGGGAATCGAACCCGCGTCCGGCTAAGGCAGCGATAAACTTTCTACATGCTTAGTTACTTATTGATTTTCGGGTTTGCGGCAGGTTAAGTAATCCCACCAACCGAAACCTTACATCCTATTGTACGGAACCCCTGCAGGAAGATGAATCCGGCAGGGAAGTCACCAAATTTTGATTGCCAGCGCGCTGTGTATGGTGCCTCAAGCGCGGGGCAAATGGCACGTAATCTCTAAGATTAGGCAGCCATAGCGTAGTTATACTCGCCAGTTAAAATTGTTCTGTGCATGGATTATCGAGCTATGCACACGCTCGGCATGCCGGTTTACCGATACGGCTTCCCGTCAATTCCAATCAGCCCCATTTGTGATTGCTGCATGGCAATCCTCTTTCAAAGAACTGTGCAAAGATAGCGAAAAAGTGGGACGGTGGTTGGATGATGAATGACCGATGACGGATGACCGATTAGAAATATGAAAGATAAATCCTTCATTAAATTATCAAATCTTCAAATCAACTCATCTTCAAATTTTCAAATCTTCATGCAGTGTCATCTCTCAAGTGTATCTAAAGTAATCTCCCGAACTCTTCGGTCGCCAACAAAAGCAACAATAAAGCTTTGCTTGTAGCGTGGTTTAAAAACGCGAAGCCACAGTTTTTGAATTTCAGCAAAACTGTAAGTGCCTTTTGAAAAGTACTTGTAGTAACCCTCATCTTCAATGGTGATGAAACCTTTGAGGTGTTCATAATAATTGGTGTCTAACGGAATAAGTTTTTTCATGGCATAAAACTGAATGCGATAAAAAGTATCGGCTTCGGTGGCATTGGCAGGTCTTCTAACATCTGCCGGAGCCGCACTTGAAGGCATAAATTCAGGTTTGAAAATGCTGAGTTTGTTATTCAATGAAGCGTTGATAAGGTGAACTGTTTCGTCCACATTGTTCACCACACGGTCAGAAATGTTATACTGAATTTCATCGCTGTGCGTGCCCAAAATTTTTCTGATTTCAAATGCAGAATTGGCTGCTCTGCGTTTTTCAATGTATGGAATTGCTTTAAAAACATCGCCATCCTGAACGGCTGCCGATGGCAGCGCATAGTTGCGCAATTGACCTTTTGCTGTGGTGGTGTCAAAATAGTTCCAAACAGGAATAAACCCGTAATCGCCCAGTTTCACTGCTCCGGTAAAATTGTTTTTCAGCAATTCAACATCCAATAAAATTCCATTGCGGTTGCGCAGGTCTTCATCGGGCGCAATTAAATTTCCGAGCGAATAAGCCACCAAACCCTCACGCTGTACCCCACCATAATAGTATTCAATGAACTCCATATACTGCACAGTGTTGGGGTGCGTGCCCACTACCAATCCGGCTCCTTGTTCAAAAGCTAAACGCGCCAACTGCTGCTGCGCATAAGCAGGAATATCCTGCATGTTGTTGCCCCAATCAAAATAAACAATAATGAAGTCGGCATTTTGCATTCTGGCAGAGCGCATGTCGCGTTCAATGCTCATTTTATCTGCCACATTCATCACAAAATCTTTTGGAGGGGCGGTTCTGCCGGGCAGTACAGCATAATTCAAAACTGCAATGCGAAAACCTTTTCGGAACAGCAGCAGCGGGCAGTTTCCATTGCGCTGAATGTTGCTGCCGTAGGCTCCTGTGTGCACAATATCCATTGTTTTTAAAACATCATGCGTGCGTTCCAATGCCGGCTTTTCCAAACTTGCGGTGTTGGTGTTTGCCGTAAGTAAAACATTGATTCCGCTGTATTTCAAAGCAAGCGCAAATTCATCTGGTGCAGAATAGGGCGAGGCATTGTCATTAGCAAAAGCGGTTCTTAGGTTTGCCAAAGTGATGTCGCCTAAGTTCAAAATGGGTTGAACAAAACGCAATTCATGATTGAAGTCGTATTTACCTTCAACGGAATCATAAGCTTGCTTAATCTGATTTTCACTTTTATAGATGTTGCCTGCAAGCACCACATGCAACATTCTGAATGAATCCACTTTTTCAAATTCTGCGGCTTCATCCATCTCCAATCGTTTTGCCAAAACTTTTTGGGCAAAAGCATTTTGGCAAAGCATCACCGACCAAATCAATAAAAACCAAATGGGGTATCTCATTAACTATCTGCCTCAAATTTCTGCCGCGAAGGAAACCAAGTAATCAGGAATAAAAAAGGAGGAGTAACTTTTAAAACACATAAAGCAACAAACAGAACAAAAGTCTTGCAGCAACTTTGTGCGCTTTGCTACTTTGTGGTTAAATTTTTTCGGGTGTGTTTGCAATTTCATCCACACTTACCGGCTGAAGTTTTGGCGAAAGGAAATGCAACAAAGCAAGCCCTGTTAAATAGGCGCAGGCTGCAATCAAAAACAATGGCAGGTAGCCAAGTTTCACCCTAATGATGCCTGTGGATGCTGCAAACACAGCACCGCTTGCCGCGCCAAACATGCTGCCAATGCCCACCACCGAACCCACCGCTTGCCTGGGGAAAAGATCGCTTGCCACCGTGAAAACATTTGCCGACCAACCTTGGTGCGCAGCAGCGGCAACAGCAATAAGTGCAATGGCTGCATAAATGTTTGAAGTAATGGATGCCATGAAAATTGGCACAACCAACAGCGCACAAATGAGCATAGTTATTTTCCGCGCTTTGTTCACGCTCCATCCGCTTTGAATAAGCTGCGAAGAAAGCCAACCAAAAAACACACTGCCGCCATCACTCACCAAATAGATTATCAGAAATGGGATGCCAATGCTTTTCAGGTTTAGCTTTTGCTCCAAAGCATCGTTGCTGTTGAAGAAATCGGGCAGCCAGGTGAGGTAGAAATACCAAATAGGGTCGGCAAAAAACTTGCCTGCTGCAAATGCCCATGTTTGCCTGAACTTCAGCAACCTGAACCAAGAAATTTTCATGGGTTTTACCTCGTCAGTATCTTGCTGAATGTAACGAAGCTCCGCTTCCGAAAGCCTTGGGTGCTGCTCGGGCTTTCGATACACCAACAGCCAAAGTGCAAGCACTGCAAACCCTAAAAAACCTGTGGTGATAAATGCTGCCCGCCACCCAAAATGCAGTGTGATAAGCGGAACGGCAAACGCAGTGGCAATCACACCAATGTTTGCCCCTGCATTAAAAATGCCCGCAGCCAGCGAGCGTTCTTTCTTTGGAAACCATTCAGCAACTGTTTTCACTGCCGAGGGGAAATTTCCTGCTTCGCCAACGCCCAACAAAAAGCGCGCTATGCTCAGCCCCTTTGCGGTGTTCACAAAGCCTGTGAAAACCCCCGCCACACTCCACAAACCAATTGCCAGCGAAAAGCCCTTGCGCGTGCCAATGCGGTCAATAAGCCAGCCCATCAACAAAAAACCTAACGCGTAAGCTGTTTTGAAAGCTGCATCCACATATCCCATCTTAGTTTTAAAACTATTCAGCGCGGCTTCGGTAAGCGGCTCATTGGCTGCAACACCCGCCATTTCTCTGCGAAAAGTTTCGTCTATCATGGTAAACGAAAGCACATTGCGGTCAATGTAATTTACAGTGGTGGCAAAAAACAAAATGGCACAAATGCGCCACCGATAGCTGCCCATGGAGGTGGTGATGTTCACGAAGCTAAGAAGGGGAAAATTGGGGGGAATATGAACAGGCTTTGTTTTGCGCACTTCAGGAACACCTCTTCATTTTCAATTCTTTCAGTCAACGGCATATATTTTTCAGCTCCCATCACCCAATTTCCTCATTCAGTTTATTTTCACATAACTTTGTAGGAAATACTCGTAAGGTCTTTTTTGTTCACTAACAAAAAGTTTATGAATCTCTTACCGATTGAAAGAGTAAGCAACATCACAGCACAAGAGTTCAAAGAGAACTTTCAATGGAAAAACAAACCATGTGTGTTCACCGATTTTACTAACGACTGGGCTGCAATGGAAAAGTGGAATTATGACTTCTTCCACAATAAATACGGGCACATAGAAGTGCCTGTTTTCAGCAGCAATTACTCTAAGCCGGGCAAAGGCTACATGAGCAACGACACGGTGATGCCCTTCGGAGAATTTCTTGAAAAAATCAAGTCAGGGTCAACTGATTACCGCCTATTCCTTTTCGACTTGTTTGAACATGCGCCAGAGCTGAAAAACGATTTTCATTTTCCTGACTATCAGTATTTCTGGATTAAGGTTCCGTTCATGTTTTTTGGTGGTGAAAGCGCAGAAGTAACCATGCACTATGATATTGACTGCGCCAATGTTTTCCTCACGCAGTTCATCGGCAGCAAAAGGGTGATTTTGTTCCCGCCCGAAGAATCGGAAAAAATTTACCATCACCCTTTTACCGTAAAAAGTTTGATTGACCCCCGCAATCCTGACTACGAAAAGTTTCCGGCATTGAAGCACGTTACCGGTTACGAAACCATCCTGAAGCACGGAGAAACGCTTTTCATGCCTTCATGCTATTGGCATTATATGTATTACATGGATTTCAGTTTTGGCTTAGCGCTGCGCTCGCAGAATTCGCCCATTTCGGCTGCTAAGGGCAGCATCAACCTTGCCACGCATTTTGTGGTGGATAAGGGTTTGAATCGCCTGATGGGTCAAACATGGCATGCATGGAAAGAGCGCAAGGCTTATGCAAAAGCCAAGCCTTACGAACTGTGATGTAACACTTTGCGCAGCAACAACTCATCTGCAAACTTTCGGTTGTTTGAAAGCCTCGACACTTTGTGTTGCCCGCCTAATTTTTTGTTTGCCGAAAGCCAGTTGTGAAAAGTGTTTTTGGGCAACTCAACAATTTCTAATTTGCGCAAGGCAAGGCTGCCGCTGCGTTTTGCAGCATAATCGGAATTGATGTTTTGTAAGGCTGCATCCAAATCTTTTTTGAATGCGGCAATGTTTGCAGGCACTCGTTCAAATTCAATCAGCCATTCGTGAGCGGCTGTCCCGGTTTCATCAGGGAAAATTGGAGCAACGGTGTAATCTGAAATGCAACAGTGGTGTTGCGCACATGCCATTGAAATTGCCTGCTCGGCATTGTGCACCATCAACTCTTCACCCATGATGTTGACGAATTGTTTGGTGCGCCCAGCAACGGTTATGCGATAAGGATTTACTGATGTGAAACGCACTGTGTCGCCTAGGCGATAACGCCACAAACCACTGCCGGTGGTAATCACCATTTCATAAATTTTCCCCGCCTGAACTTCGCTTAGCGGAAGCGCAATCGGCTTGGTGCTTTGCGTTTCTTCTAAAGGAATAAATTCATAAAAAATGTCGTGGTCGGGCAGCAGCAGCATTTCATTAGCGTGAGCATCCTGCATGGCAAAAAAACCTTCCGAAGCATTGTAGGCATTCACATAAAAAATCGGCTTACCGATGATTTGCTCAAACGAATTATTAAACGGTTGAAAATCCACTCCGCCATGAATGAAGAGTTGTAGGTCTTTCCAAACTTCTGCAATAGTTTCTTTACCTGTAATCTCCAACACGCGCTTCATCAACAGCAACGTCCATGTGGGCACACCCGAAATACCCGTAACATTTTGCTTTGCCACACACTGCGCCATGCGTTCCAATTTTTCTTCCCAGTTGTTCATCAGCGCAATGTCTAAAGTTGGCGTGCGCAATGCCTGAATCCAGGGTGTGATGTTGCGCATCAACACGGCTGAAACATCACCGGTGATCACTTTCGGATTTTCGGCAAAAGGAGCAATGGAGCCGCCCATCACTAAGTGTTTTCCTGAGAACAAATTATTGTTCGGTTGCTGCTCAAAGTAGGCTGCCAGAATATCTCTACCCGCCTTGAAATGCCCGTGGTGCATAGCATTCCTGCACACAGGAATGAACTTACTTACATCGGTTGTGCCGCTCGATTTAGAAAACCACTTGATGTTTTCAGCACACAAAACATTGCTTTCGCCCATCATCATCCTGTGAATGAATGGCTTGATGCTTTCATAATCGAAAAGCGGAACGGCTTGTGTAAATGATGAATAATCGGAAATGTTTTCAGGAAAATATTGCTTGCCGAATCGGGTTGATTTTCCTTTTTCAATCAACCGACTGAATTGTCTTTGTTGAAGTTCAACTGCATTGCTGCGCATCTGCTGCAATGCTGCAATGCGATACTCCACATATTTATTGCCTAACCAATGCAGCATAAAAAAATAATTTAACCACAATAGTCACATAGAAAACCATGCGTTTGCGGGTAGTGCTTTGTATCTTTTATTTTGCTTTTTTTCAACGCCAACTTTTAGTGAAAGGGTGATAATGAGATTCTTAAGTAGTGCAAAGTGCGGAATTGAAGTAACAACTATGTGACTATGTGGTTAATGAACCGAGCCTGCTTATTGTGAGGAACTAACTTTTCTTCTCAATTCAAAATTCTGACCCAAATACACTTTGCGCACCATTTCATCTTCAGCCAACTCTTCGGCAGTTCCTTGCTTCAGAATTTTCCCCTCAAACAACAAGTAAGCGCGGTCGGTGATGGAAAGTGTTTCCTGCACATTGTGGTCGGTAATCAGAATACCGATGTTTTTTTCTTTCAGCTTTTCCACGATGCGCTGAATATCTTCCACCGCAATGGGGTCAATGCCGGCAAAAGGTTCATCCAACAAAATAAACTTGGGGTTGGTTGCAAGCGCGCGCGCAATTTCGGTTCGTCTTCTTTCGCCACCGCTGAGCACATTGCCGGGGCTTTTGCGCACACGGTTCAAACCAAACTCGGCAAGCAACAACTCTAACCTTTCTTTTTGCTGTGCCTTGCTCAGGTTGGTCATTTCCAACACTGCGGCAACATTATCTTCCACACTTAAATTTCTGAACACACTCGGCTCCTGCGGCAGATAGCCAACGCCTTGCTGGGCGCGCTTATACATCGGCAGGTCGGTGATGTTTTGGTCTGCCAAAAAAATCTTGCCTGCATCGGGTTTAATCAAACCAACCGTCATGTAAAACGAAGTGGTTTTGCCCGCACCGTTTGGACCCAACAACCCAACAATTTCGCCTTGCTTTACTTCAAAGCTCACCTCGTTTACAACGCGCCTGCCTTTGTAACTCTTTACTAAATTTTCGGAACGCAAAATCACCATGATGCTGCAAAGTAAGCAATGGCATTTATTGCTGCCTGTGAAAATTGGTTACAGGCACACATTTTGCATTGATTGAAAACCGATTTACCTCGGTGCAATTACCCTACGGGCAACATTTAGCCTACGGGCGGAGGTATCCCAAACCGAGTACCTCATTTCATAGCCGGTAACAATACCTTCCAAAAATCGCCCGTTCACCACTTCGCTGTTCAGCAGCGTTCCATTCCGGTCTAATGTCAGCCTTACTTTGCTGAAGGTGATGGTATCCTTTGGAAGGAACTGCTTCACCGTTACTTCTTGTTTGTTGTTTTTGGTAATTTCCAAAAAAGGATAAGGCTCATCGAAAAACACAAAAGCTGTATCCAAAATTCTGGTTGAACCATCTGCCGGAAGAATGGTGTATTTATGCGTGGTGAAGGAAGTTGCAGGTGCAAATCGGTAAATGCCCTGAACAATTAACGCGGCATCTGTTTTGTTACATGAAAATTGAGCGCCAACAGCAGCAAAAGCGAAAAGCACCATCAGTTTTCCAAAAAATTTCTTTTCCATATCAGTTGATGTTTAGCAATTAAAATTGATAAGAGAATTGAACGGTGTAGTTTCTTGGCTCACCATAGTAACCCGGGCGAGTAACATATTCCCAGTTCAGTAGGTTTTTGATCAAAAAGCCGAGTTTGATTTTCTCGTTCACGTTCCATGCAAAGTTGGTGTTCAAAATCACATCACCTTTAATAGGCTTCGCCTCTTGGCGTCTTCTAAATTCATATAAACCGGAAAACGATTGTGCATTGAACGAAGGCTCGAAACTTGCGAACAACTCGCTCATGAAAGCGTAGTCAATGTTTTCAACATAACTGTTGTATTGAAGGTTAATGTTGAACTCCAACATTTTGTAAGTGATGGTGTAATCCAAACGCAAAGTGTGGCGATTTCTGTATTTCAGAATGTTTTTACCTGATGAAGATGTTGCAGCATAAGATTGCGGATTGATAGTAGAATCAACTCTTCCCACTGTTGTAGTTCGCTCTCCATCCACATTGTACAGTTTCAAAGTGTCTTTATCCCATGAGTTTCCAACCACTTTAGGGTCAATTACTGTGTAACCAAAAATCAAATTCATGCCCACATCGTTACCCACTTTGCCGCTGATTGCTCCTAACAATTCACCGCCAAGGATTCGGATGTTGCCAATGTTTTGAGCAGAAAATCCTAAGCCGAGCAACTCACCAATGTTGTTCCACGATGAGCGCGGACCGAACTGACCAAAGGTAAACTCCATCATGTTTGTGTAGCCATTATAGAAGCCAGCCAAGTCAACAAAACCTGTCCACTTTCCGAATTTGAAGCCTTGCTTCACACCCAACTCAGCACTGTAACCTTTTTCAGGCTCCACACGTGGGTTAGGATAAATGCCGATTGCGCCAACGTTTGTTCTGATGTATTTCTCGGCAATGCTTGGGTAGCGGAATCCCTGACCAAACGATGCGCGGATGTAAGTGGCTTCGGCAGCTTGGTAGTTTGCACCAAGCCGAAACACCGGATAAGGCAAATCTTTCAAACTGTTTTGGTCTTCAATTTGGAAGTATTCCCAACGTGTGCCAAAGCTAAGGTTTAAGGTTTTTACAATCTTCATATCCAACTGCGCATAAACTGCAGCGCTGTAGCCTATCTTGTTGCCAAATAATGAACCAGCTCCTTCGGGGCTATTCACTTGGTCGTAGTTACCCACCAAGCCCGAAACCAAATTCATGTTGAAATTCTTCTTGTTTTTGAAGAAAGGACGCGAGTACTGAAATTCGCCATAATACTTTGTAGGAATGGAACCCTGCCCTGTGTTATTATAGTTTGGTGAAGTAAAAATTCTACCCCTTAAACTGAACTGATTATCGTGTTTATCATAATAGTTAATGAATGGGTCAATGGTGGCGCGATAAGTGCGGTAAACACTCACTGAGTTAGGCAATGGTTTGTAGCCTAACGAGTCTATGCCTTTCCAAATGAAGAATGTTTTGCCCCAACTGTGATAGGCTGTAACATTCACACCCATATTCAAACCTTCAACTTGTTTCACGCGCCAGCGAATTTTCACGTTTGCGCGCACCCAACTTCCGTCACTTGAATCTAAATAGCCCTGATTGCCATCGTAAGCCACACCGGTTACCAAATCTACTTGTCCGAGTTTGCGCCTGTCCGCAAAGTTGATGTTTCCAAAAGCATGTGTCTTGCTATCCCACGACTTACCGAGTGATGAGTTAGCACGCGGACCTTCATACAAACCTGCTGACATTTGTAAGCGCGTGTATGGTACATCTGTAGGCACAGCAGTTCTTGCATTGATAATTCCATTCAATGCGGATGAGCCATACAATGCAGAGGCAGCACCTTTGATAATCTCCACCTGTTCAATGTTTTCCACCGGAATGGCGCTCCACTTGGCATCGGCAGCATCAGCAGCCATAATCGGCATGTCGTCATATAAGATAGAAACGCGGCTTCCGGCTCCGTAGCTCCAACCTGCGCCACCGCGAATGTTTGCCTGACCGTCCACCACAGTTACACCCGGCACGCGGTTCATACCTGCATCCAGCGAGTTCAAGTTGTTATTTTTAAGCAGGTCGCTTTTCAAAACATCCATTGAAACGGTTTCCTCACTCATTTTTTTCTCGTACTTACTGCCCGTAACCACCACAATGTCCATCAACTGCTCCCGCTCAATCAAGGTGGCATTAAGCGTTTTGTTTTCGCCCTCAGCCACTGTAATTTTGACGCGCTTTTCTTCTTTTCCCACATACTTAAACAGCACAGTGTAGCTGCCTGCAGGCACACTCATTTCATAGTTTCCATCAAAATCGGTTACGGCAGCCCAACCTTTGCTAACGTCAATAATTACGTTTGCCTGAATCAAACCTTCTCCCTTTTCGTCTGCCACCTTTCCGGAGATTTTGGCATTCTGAGCAAATGACGAGAACGCGAGGCAAACCATCAGCGATGAAAAAATTCCTTTGAACATGATTTGTATAAATTTTTGTAAAAAAGGCGGGCAAACCTAACTGAAATCGTTGATTATGCAAATACGAGTGAATATGTGTCCCAAACACCCCAAATTGTGTCTGTCAGTTTTTAGAGGATGAGCGCGGAATTGCTTTTTTCGCTTCGCAAAACAAACAAGGGTGAAGGCTATTTACTTTAAGGAAATCAATCAGTTTTTCAGTTCGCTGGTGGGTTACGTGGCGTTAGGGATTTTCTTCTTAGTGCTTGGCTTGTTTTTGTGGGTGTTTCCCGACACCAACATTTTAGACTTCGGCTATGCCAACATTGACGGCTTATTTTTCCTTGCGCCCTACATTTTCATGTTTCTGATTCCCGCCATCACCATGCGCAGCTTTTCTGAAGAAATGAGCAGCGGCACCTACGAACTGCTTGCCACACGCCCTGTTACCGAAATGCAAATTGTTCTTGGGAAATACTTTGCCGCACAAACTTTGGTGGTGTTGGCTCTTGTGCCCACTTTCATTTATGCCTTCACGGTTTACAAACTTTCCATCCCTGCCGGGAACATTGATATGGGCGGAATCATTGGGTCTTACATCGGCTTGTTTTTTCTTGCCGCTACTTTTTCGGCTGTAGGCGTTTTTTCATCATCTGTAAGTTCAAATCAAATTATTGCTTTTCTGCTTGGCGTGGCAATGTGTTTCTTGCTTTATCAGTCGTTTGATTATTTAGCAAAGCTCGGTGTGTTTTTTGGCAAAAGCGATTTTGTGGTGGAGCAGCTTGGCATCAGCGCGCACTATGCAAGCATTAGCAAAGGGGTGATTGACACCCGCGATATCATTTATTTTTTGAGTGTTATTGCAGTGTTTCTTCTGCTCACCCGCTTTGTGATTAACTCCAGAAAATGGTAGCGTAGAGCGCGTATGATTTACATCATGTATGCACATGAATTCGCATTCCAATAAATGATAATTGAAACCTAACTTTGCATAAAATTTAAAATTATGGGAGTTACTATAGCCGCAATCATGACCAGAAAAAATGTGGTGGTTGCAAAACCGGAAAATAACCTTTCGCAGGTGTTAGATTTTTTCACCGAGTTGAAAATTCAACATCTGCCTGTTTGCGAAAATGAAAATGAACTTGTTGGCATCATCAGTGTAAACGACTTGCTTAGGTTCATTCACGACAAACTAAAAGAAGGCAAAGCCATCAATGAAAGTGTTTTGAAAAACAGCTACACTGCAAAGGATGTGATGACACTCAACCCTGTGTCATTAACCACTGCCAACAGCATTGATGATGCTTTGGAAATTCTGGGCGGAGGAAAATTTCAGGCAGTTCCGGTTTGTGAAGACGGGAAAATTGTGGGCATTGTTACCAACAAAGACTTGGTGAAGCACCTTAGCCTTTAAAACGAAAACTTCGCGCCAATCACCCCATTGAATCCAAAGCTTGGATAGCGATAGAAGCGTTGGTGCTTCTGATGTGCTATAGTTTTAAAGAATCATCTTTTACCATACTCTCTAATCAGTTTTTCAAGTAATTGATCGGACAATCGGAAACCTTTGTTTACGATTTTTAAAATCAATCCCCACACATCTCTTACCAAACCTTTTTTATCTGCCAACAACAAAACCCCCACAGTGCCTATAATTTCAATTCCGAATTCCTTTGCAATCCTTCTTCCCTTCATTTCATCAATAATCAGCAGCGAATGCTCGAACTCAAGCGCCAACGCGATTGACGAAGCTTCACCTATATCTAAAAAGTTCGCTATTTCAGCTTGCTTATGCTTATTACGCACTTCACAAACCACAATCCAATCCGGTAAATCCTCACCGAACTCCAGATAAACTTCTTTGGTTACAAAAACATTTCCATATAAGTGTTGCAGCACATCAAGTTTTTCAACATTTCTTAGCGCAATCAAACAACTTGTGTCAGAAATTATTGCCTTACTCATTTAGAATCTTCTCGATATCCTCAACAGTTTCACCAAATATAGAAACACCATAATTTCCTGCGTTTTCAAGGAATTGTCGTTTTGAAACACCAGCCATGTCAGCAGCTTGCCCCGAAGACAAAATACCTCTTTCGAACAAAACTGCAGCTAAAAGCATTTTTACGTTTGTTTCATCAACTGTGTCCGGCACTTGCAGCGTGAGTTCCTTCATAAAATCAATTTAATCTGTTACAAATCTACTACAAAAATTTTGCGGACACTTCTGCATCACCTATCACAAAACATCCAATTGTTAGAACACATTCAACATGTTTTAAAACGAAAACTTCGCGCCAATCACCCCATTGAATCCAAAGCTCGGATAGCGATAGAAGCGTTGATATTTCTGATGTGCAATGTTATTCAGCTTCAAAAAGAAGGAAAGATACTTTTTGAAAATATACTCTGCGCTGATGTTTAAATCTGCTGTGCCTTTGATGAGTTGCGATGAGCCATCAGCAAGTTTTGCATGTGCCTGAGCAAGGGCAAAAAGCTCTAAACCGAAAATCATTTTTTCTTTGAAATTGTAAGTGGTGCGGAAAGACAAATTCAAAGCAGGTTCATGCCACGCTTTCGCTTCATTGTCCATATCAAAAATGTGGTAGTCCACCGATAGCAATGAGCGCAGATTTTCTTTCCAGTTGTAGCCCATTTCGGCATGAATGGTGAAGATGTGCGCATGGTCGTAAATGGTTTTGAAACGGTTAATGTCGTTCGTATCATTCACAAACAATGGCATGTTCCACACCCGCTTGTAATGAAATGCTGCAAGGTAACTAAATGCACTCACCGTTCCTTTGAAACCCGCTTGCACATCGCTTCTGCGCGTATTCAGCAGTTGCAGCGAGCTACTCACAAAATTGTTGTCTAAAGCAAAGTTGCGATAGCTGTTTTTGTTGAATTGAAATTGCCAGTCGGCAAGCACAATCAGGTAATGTTCAAACAATCGTTTTTCCACCGTAACCTGTGCCAGCGGATAAACTTTGCTGCCATCCACCGCCACGCCTCCTCTGCCGCGAATCAACCAATCGTCATTATCGAAAAAATAACCCGCGCGAACGGTGAAAATGTTTCTGCGCAAAGCAGCCGTGTCGGTGTAGTTGGAAATGTCAAACCCGAAATCGAAATCCACATGATGTACTTTGCTGAAAGCCCTTTCGGCATAAGTATTTCCGCCCACAAACCACTCTTTCGATTTGCCTCTGAATTCTTCAAAATAACCGAACGCAACATCTTGCCGGAAGTTCAGTTTCAGATTGTTCTCTTTAGTGTTTCGGATGAAAACTTTTCCATCGTAAGAACGGAATCGCTGGAAAATATCTTTGCGGTTTTCAACACTGTCGGTGGCATAAAAATGCGTGCGCAGATTGTGAAAACTGAAATCGAAACCGGTTTCAATTTTTCCCGGAGTGCCTTTCAGATACACACCCACTTTGTCATCGCTGAAGCGCATGAATTTGTTCTGAAAACCGCGCATGGAAAGATGGTCATACCATATTCCGTATTTCAGATTTTTCACTCGGTTGTCGTTGTAGGCAAACTGCGCCAGTGGCGTGAGTTGTGTGCCGAAACCGAACTTGATGTAAGAACCGTTTCTGCGCTCAATTTTTTCTTTGCTGAGTGCAATAGGTTTCAGCGGGTTGGGTTCAAATACCATGGATTTATAGTCGCGCTGCGGAACCTGGTAAGTGTAATTCTGCTTAGGTGCTTCCACTTCAGGAATAGTGGGTGAAACAGTGATTTTGTCGGCATCCTCCAAAGTGCTTTGATATTGCTTAATCACAATCATTTCATCGGTGGTGCCGGTTTGTGCATTTAACGAGAACCAAGAACCAAGAACCAAGAAGCAAGTGAATACAAACACACCCCTACCCCTCTCAAGAGGGGAAAACAGCCATGCCAAAAATTTCTCTTGCGGTCTCATTGCCACCTTCGCAACTCGCAACTCACAACTTGCTACTCGCTTATTCATTGTCCAACGGTTTTTCCATGATTAAACTATCGGTTGGCAAATCGGGCATTAGTTTTGATTTGTCCAATTCTTTATTGCGCAATGCTTCCAATTTTTCGCGCGCATCATTCAGCACTTTTTCATCGCCTGTGTAATTGGCAACAATGCTTTCCAGCGTTGCCTTTGCCTGAAAGGTGTTGTCTAAAGCAGCATAGTTTTCAGCCATTAAAATAAATGATTTCACCACCCACAGTTCGTAGTTCGCAAAGCGGTTTTTCAGTTTCAAACAACTGTCTAACGAGGCTTTATATTGTTGCTTTTCAAACAAAATTTTGCAGGCATAGTATTTACACTCTGCTGCTTTTTCACTCACTGCCGAAGCAGCAACTTTATTCAACAACGGCAGTGCATCGTCATTACGGAAAGTATTGTAAAGCGCTTTTGCCTTCATGTAGTTAATCTCCAACACATCGTTATCCTTCAACTGATTGTTTTGCAAAATCACATCGGCATATTCTATCACTTTATCGTGCTTGTCTAATTTGTTTGCTGTTTTCAGCAAGCCCAATTGTGCGCTGTAAGTGTTGGGCAAATTCGATGAGGCATTCAGCAACTTTTCATACAAATCATAAGCCTCGTTGTAGTTCTTCAACTCAAAGTAGGCAATGCCCGAAGCCTTCAACAATGCACGCTCGAAGAACTTCGCAGGACGATTTTCAATCACCACTTTGTAGTCGTCAAAAGCCTGCTGGAACTGCTTGCTGCGGCTTAGGCATTCTGCGCGTGCAAAGCGTGCTTCGTTGATGAAATAGCCTGTTTCAAATTTTGAAATGTAGTTGGAAAACAACTGCACTGCACGCTCACATTCATTGTTGTTGTAGGCATTTTCAGCGGCAAGATAAGTGAGTGAATCTTGCTCCGATTGTGTGATGCTGCCAAAGCCGGAAGCCAATGCAACATACTCATCGGTTCTGCCAACTTCCACTGCAATTTCTTTCATGGCAACCAATGCCTCTTTCGCCTCAGGCGTTTTCGGGAATTGCTGCACCACTTTTTTGTATGCAGCAAATGCATCTTCTTTTTTGTTCTTGTTGTAGGTAACCAAAGCAACTTTCAGGTAGGCTTTAGGCACCAAAACACTTGCCGGAAATTTCGATAACAAATTGTTGTACGCTGTTAATGCAGCATCATATTTACCCTCTTCTAAATGTGTTTCACCAATTTCAAAATATGCCTGCTCGCGGTAGCGGCTTGTCGGATATTTTGCAATCAGGTTTTCAAGCGTAGAAATTTTTTCGGTGTTGCGATTTTTCAAACCCAGCAAAATGGCTTTTTGATATTGCGCATATTCTGCGCTGCCCCAGTTGCTGCTGATAATTTTTGAATAGCCCTCCAGCGCATCATCATATTGTTTGGTAACAAAGCTGCAATCGGCATAGCGCAGGTAAGCATCGGGCAACAATTTTGTTTTGGTGTTTTCGGTGGCAGTGGTGCCGAAATCTTTGATGGCGCGCTCGAATGCATCAGCAGCATAGCGGTATTCTTTGCGTTTGAAAAACGAATAGCCGATGTTGTATTGTATCTGAAAGGGAGAAAAGAAATCGTCTTTCTTGTCAAAAGCACCAGGCACTTCCATGCTCTTTGCAAAGTTGGATGCGGCACCCGAAAAATTTTCCTGACGATACTGCGCTTCACCTTTCAGGAACAAAGCCTTCGCCATCACGCTTTTGTCAATGGGATATTTCAAACTTTTATCGCAAAGTTTTTCTGCCTCTGCGGCATCGCCATCGCTCAGCAATTGAATTGCGCGGAAGAAGGTCAGCTTCTGATAGGTTTCGTTCATGCGCGGGCTGCGCAAGTTCGGGTTGCCTTCAATAATTTGATAAGCGGCATCGTAGTTTTTGGTTTGAAACAAAGCTGTTGCCAGCAACTCATTTGCTTCGTCATAGTAACTGCTTCCCGGATTTTTTTCAATAAAACTTTTCAGCGTTTCCACCGCCTCGCTGTAGTTGCCCGCTTCCACCGAAAGTTTGCCATAATGAAACAAAGCCAACTGCTGCAAACCCTTGTCGAACGGCATGTTCGACACACTTTGAAATGCCGAGCGCGCCTTGTCTTTTTGGTTTGATTTCAGGTAGCAATCTGCCAAAGTGTAAGTGGCGTTTTGCCCCAAAGTGTCATTCAGCAAATTCAGTTGCACCAAATTTTGAATGGCGCGTTGATAGTCGCCAGTTTTATATTGGCAGTAAGCCAACTGATAAATTTCATACTTGTTGGCTTTGCTTTGCTTGGAAAGAAATCCATCCAACAAAGGCAGCGCACGGTCATATTGCGATGTTTGAAAATATGCCTGCCCCAACAGAAAATTCATTTCCGGTTTATACATCACACCCGCATCATTCACCTTAGTGGGGATGTAGTCAATTGTTTTCTTGTAGTCCTGCTTGGCGTAGTAAATCTGAGCGATGTAGTAGGGAATTACCGCGGCATACATTTTGGAATCCTGTATATCCAAAAAACTTTTCAGCGATTCGTCATAGTCTTTGGTGTAGAAACAAATGAAGGCGTAGTAATAGTTTGAAGGATAGAAATACTTATCGTTTTTGTTTTTCAGTTGCTTGAAAAACGGCTTTGCTTCTTCAAATTTTTTGCGCGTAAAGTAGCTGTAACCTAACATGAATTTATAGTCGCTTTGTTGCGAAGGCAGCAGGTCGGCTTCTTTGGTTTTTTCTAAGTAAGCAATGGTTTCGGTGTAGTTTTTGTTGCCGAAATAATACTTGCCCAACAAGAAATAAATCTGTTTGCGTTTGTCGGTTTCGTGGTAACGCTGCATGTAGTTTTGCAGCAGTTGCTCGGCATCGGCATCGTTGTTTTCCACTGCGCAGGCAGCAATGTAGAAATCCAGATTTTGCAGCAACACATCGGGCTGCGAATGATTGGTGAAGGGCTGCAACTTGGCATTTTCAAACGTTTGGCGCGCTGCCAAAAAGTTGTTTTCATCCCACAGTTCCATGCCGCGCTGATACTCGCGCCATGCGTCAGTATATTTTAAAGTGGACTGCGCCCACGAAGCCTGGAACGCAACACACAACACCACAAGTACGAAAATTGAGCGAATCATCTGCACACTATAACGCACCAAAGGTAGATTTCAGTATATGCGTTAGTGTTTTGCGATTTCAACAGGGCGGTGTGTTTGTCTGTTTAGCAGCGCAGTGGGTGCTTGATGTTGTGTTGCTGTTTAGAATTTATCTTTTATTCATCAAACTGATTTCGATAAATTCATGCTCTAAAAATCATGTAAAACGTTGCTTCATTTTTTAAATTTGGCTTATGAAATTGTTTATTATTCTTGTTGTGATGCTCTTCTTTTTTTTAAGCGCATGCAAGCCTTGTTATGAGTGTCCAGGCTTAAGTAATTGGGATGGACAAAGTAGCGATAAAGTTTGTAGTGGTGACTCCAAATACAAGCAAGCAAGGAAATGGGGACAGTTAACAAATGATCAGGGACAAGAAGTTTCATGTTATTAAAATTCTAACGTTACCTGTAGTCTTAAACGGAATAGAGTCAATAGCTCTAAAAGGCATATGAATCAAACTTTTTAATTCACTTGAAGTTATCACTGACTTGCTGACTCAAAGCAGTTTTTATGCACACAGAAAAACACTAGAATTTTGAAAAACCTATTAACTTTTGTAGTACTGATAATGTCTGTTGTGTGTTATTCACAAACCTCGAATTATGAGAGGTTATTTAAAGATGGGCTGATAACAGAACCCGAGTATGAAATGCTAAAGAAAAGGAATACAATCCAAAATGATACACTCAATAGAATTAAGCGATATGACAGTCTTTATCAAGCTGGTAAGATTAGCATTGACGAATATAAAATGCTTAAAGAGCAAGTGTTTCTAACAATGAAGCAGGAAAACTTCAATCCCAAAAGTGCAAGTAAACAGGGAAAAAATCTCTTAATTGCCGGAATAGTTTCATTTGTTGCCTCGGGTGTGTTTTATGGGGTAATGGGAGATGCAATTAATAAACAAAAGTCAGCACTCACCTATAGTAGTTTGCAAGGGTATAAAACAAGAACTATTGTTTTGGGCGTTTTTGGTTCAGCATGCGTTGTGCCTGCTACTGCTTTGACAATACAAGGTGCTGTCTTGAAAAGCAGGGCTAATAAATTCCGAAATAGAATAGACTTTTAGCACCTCTCAACTTATAGAGCACCCAAGTCGCACCAAGATTATGCTTTTAGCATTCAACTTCTCTGCATCATGTTAGTTGCACACATTCACAGTGTTCCACAACATATATTCTTCCCAACAGCGTTTCTCGCAACGAACGCTGTGTGCCAAAGTGAACAATTCATAAATTAGCGCAATGGAAACACTTGTGTTGCAAACAAAAAGCAAGAAAGAAAGCAAACTCATAATGGAGTTGTTGAGCAAGATGAACATAGCCACACAGAAGCTTTCGGCTGAGGAGCAAGAAGATTTTCTGTTCGGTAAGCTGATAAAAGAAGCCGTGGCAAAAGGCGAAGCCAAATCGTCAGCCATTGAAAAGGTGTTCAACAAATGGAAGTAAAATTTGCTAAGCCATTCGAGAAAGACCTGAAAGCTATTTCCGAAAAGCAGGTAGTGCTTAAAGTTGAAGAGCTAATCAATGAACTTCGAGGCGTAGCTACCTTGCAAAGCATTGCAGGGATAAAAAAATTGAAAGGCCACAAAGATTGTTACCGCATACGAATAGGCAGTTACCGACTTGGCTTGTTGCTACAAGGCAAAACAGTGTGGCTGGCAAGATTGATGCAACGAAAAGACATCTATAAGTATTTCCCATAAAGCATTAGAGAATACATTTTATTTTAGGTATTGCCGTTCGTTTTTGCTTATCGATGCCTCAACAGGGCAGTGGGTTTGTCTGATAAGGAAAGCAGTGGGTTAATAAAGTTCAAAAACTCCGTAGTCTTCATCAGTATAGAACTGTTGAATTGCGTCCTTGTTTTGTAACAACTTATTTCCAACACTCAATGTTGATTGGTTACCAATTCTGATGACAACAACCTTAGGAGGAAAACCTTTCATCAACGAGAGGCGATAGAAGTCGTCATCGTTGGTAATAATGGTAAAACTATTTTCTCTGGCATATTCCCAGATTTCTATATCGGATAGTGATTTAAACCTATTTAAATCCAAATTCAGCATTAGAAATGCTGAAACGGCTAAGCGTTTGTAAATCAGCGATTTTGCAAATCGCTTCAACAACGCTAAGTCGGGATTACCCTCATGGAATCAATAGATAACTTCGATGAAGTTTTCTATTGATTAATTCGGGTTAAATCAGAGGTGTGAGCAACTTCCTTAAAGTCATTTTCAAGCATCCGCTTCAAACGCCAAGAAAGGTTCTCATCCAATAGAATTTTCATTTACGAAATTTTGATTTTCGTTGATGCCTCCCTGTTTGCTGCAAACGACAAGGCAGCAAGAATATCCTCGTGCGTAAGGCTTGGAAAATCGCTTAAAATTTCGGACTCATTCATTCCTGAGGCAAGCCATTGAAGAATATCAACCACCGCAATGCGCGTGCCTTTTATACAAGGCTTCCCGAAGCGTATTTCAGGATTGATGGAAATTCTGTCTAAAACAATTTGCATTTGATAAACGGTTTTTGCAAATATAGTATTACTAATGCCGAGTTCTTCTGTTCGATATCTTTTTTGAATGTCCGTGTTTGTGCGACATCCCATGCGCTTCTCTGCTGAGGGGTTGCCGAAGTTGTACCAAATTTAATACTATCCTTGCCAACAGCGTTTTGCAACGAACGCAATATCCAGAAAAACAACCCTTGCAGCATGGCTTAAAACTGATTCCACCCACACACCGTAGCTGCGGTTCGTTTTTGCCTATCGGTGCCTGCGTAAATCAGCGTTTTGCTGAGCTTGGTTGCGGGGTCTAATTTTTCAAACCAGTTCAAGCCTTTCATTAAGTCGGTGGTTACAGTTTGCGTGGCTTTAATTTCGTAAATGCTCGTTTTGCCTTCTTCTATCAGCACATCTACTTCGTTGCCTGCCGAGTCGCGCCAAAAATAAATGTCCTGCACCAGCGATTGATGGTAGTTGCGCTTTTGCATTTCAGCCACGATGTAATTCTTAAACAAATTGCCTTTGTGCGGTTGCAATTCAAAATTGGCAGCAGAATGAATTTTGAGCAAATGACACAGCAAGCCGGTGTCGTAGAAATACAATTTCGGGCTTTTGGTAATGCGCTTGTTGTAATTTTTGAAATACGGTTGGAGCAGAAAAATGATGTAGCTGCTCTCTAAAACCGTTAACCACGACTTTGCAGTTGGTGATGAAATGCCACACTCATTGGCAATAGAATGTAAATTCAACAGTTGCCCTGCACGCGCAGCACACAAGCCCAAAAAGTTGCGGAACAAACGAATATCCCTCAGTTGAATAATGTCTGAAATATCGCACTCTACATAGGTTTGCAGGTAGTTGGCATAAAACACTTTGGGTGCAATGTTGCGGTCGTAAATGGCGGGGTAAAATCCGCGCACCAAGTTTTCGGCATAGCTTTCACTCAGCAAACCCGCATTGCGCAACTCCTGAAAATCAAACGGCAACAACTTAAACAACGCCACTCTGCCCGCCAGCGATTGCGTAATGTTTTTGATGAGATGAAAATTTTGCGAGCCACTCAAAATATATTGACCCATCATGCCCGTATCATCAACACGCTGTTGCAAATAAGAAAACAGCTTGGGCGCTTTTTGCGCTTCATCAAAAATCACCTTGTTATCAAACTCTTTCAGAAAGCCGTTGGGGTCGTTTTCGGCAAAATCAAAAGTGTCGGGGTTTTCTAAACTCAGGTAACGATAATCGGGGAACAGGTTTTTGAGCAAGGTGGTTTTTCCCGATTGGCGCGGTCCGGTAAGCGCCAAAATCGGATACTTTTTCAGTTGCTTTTTGATGGAGCCGACAAGGGTTCTGTTTATAGCCATTTATTGCTCATTTTCAAGCAAATATATCATATTAACTTTAAAAATGCAAGCCTTCAACTTTAAAATTACATGCGTTCAACTTTAAAATTGCAAGAAATGTTTTGGTTTAGTATTTATTGCGCTTGCCGTGCTTTACTCTGTGCCTGTGCGACATTCGGTGGCTTGGTTCATAAATCAATCGCGTAAAAAAACTATACCGTTCGGGAGTGCGATTGATAGGAATGCCCGATACAATGCCCAACAGCAATTGGTCGGTGATGCCCAATCGGATTTGCGGACGAATCACCATATTAAAATCATGCTTACTCACTTCTTTGTTGAATTCAATACCAATGAAATTTCGTGTTCCGCGAATCATGTAGTGGAAGTTGGAATTGATTTGATAATTGAAATGAACATGACCTGCATAGAAAGGCACTTCAATGTGCGGACCGGTGTATAGCAAAGTGTGAAAGTTGCTTCCCCAACGCTTTGCTGCAATTAAAAACGGGTTAAATACATTGCTCATAAACGGCTTTCGAAAGTCAAAGCCGCGCAAGTCAGAGAATAAAACTTCATTGATGTATCCCAGTGCTAAACTTGTTTTCGCCTTCTCCGAAACAAAGAAAGTCCATTGAATAGCTGTTTTAATTGACTCTACTCTGCTGGAAGGTATAGAGTCGCTTCCATTTTTCCTGAAAGGGATATAAACCGTAACCGGCACCTCAATTTCAAGTCCCAGCCTGTCCACCGGAGCAAATTCATATTCTACCAAAGCGCTGTAGGCATCCACCTTTCCACGGTCGGTTAAGCCAAAACCAAAGTTCCACTCATTTTCCCCCTTTCGCGCACCCAAGTCGCGAATCAGGTCAATAAAAAGCGGCTCGGCATGAAGCACCTTGGGCTTTCCGGGCTTCACTTCCACCTCTTGAATATAAATGGAATCTATTTCCGCCTTGGTTTCCACCTGAGGTTGTTCCGCCTCTTCCTGTGCTGCTGCAACATACACGCAGCAAAAACCGATAACTATCAGTATTACTTTTTTAAACATAAATTTTTGATTGGGAAAACTGAACGCCAGCGCATTCAATAATGAAATCAACTGCTGAAAAATTTTTGCAGGAAAAATGGGTTACCCGAATTGGGGAGGCGGAGGGGTTATTTCCCTCACATAACCCTTGTACACTTCACCCTCTTGCAGATGTGTGAAACTTTGAAAACGAATTGAGGAAGAAAGAAGCGATAAATCGGCAATGCCCTGCTGAAATTTCAATGATGAAAACTTTTTAGCCAAATGGTTTCCATCGTTATCATCGTTGCGTTGCTCATTAAACTTTATGTCGGTATTTAAAACAAACTCAGCAACAAATTCAACGATACTCTCCACCTCATTTGCGGCACTAACCTTGCTTTTGGAAAGGTGGCGATAAAGTAAGTTATCAGGCACATCAACACTTGTATTGAGTATTGACAGCACCATAAAAAAACACACAACCCGCTGCGCAAAAATTTTCACAGTTGCGAAGTTAAAATGGTTAACTGCCGCTTTGTGTTAATAAAACTAATGTGTAAGAAGCTGCATTGGTTCATCTCAGCTAAGCTTTTGCAAAGTTTGTTTGGAATGTTTTTTCATGCAGGTTTGCTGAAAGAAATACCTTCGCGTGCATGAGTTTTTACTTGCATTTACTTACGCTGCTCTTCACGTTCAATGTTTCTGCCCAAATCATTCATCACGGGCATTCACATAATGATTACCTGCAAAAAAGACCTCTTTTTGAAGCACTGAAACATGGCTACAAAAGCATTGAAGTAGATGTTTGGCTGCATGAAAACCGATTGGTGGTTTCGCACACCAAATTCGGGCTGAGCAACAAAAAATCTATTGACTCATTGTATTTAAAGCCTTTGGCTGACTTCATTAAAAAAAGTAAAGGAAAACTGTACGACACCGACTCTGCTGCACTTGTCCTGATGATTGATTTTAAAAATAATGGCGCAGCAACTTACGATATGTTGAAGCGTGCCATTCACCCGCACCGAAACCTTTTCATGCAGTGGCAGGGCGATTCTTTAGTGCACAAAGCGCCATTGAGTTTATTGATTTCGGGTGCAGTGCCACGCAACGAAATTATGGCTGACACCTTGTTGCGGTTTGTAAACATTGACGGAAGAATGCAAGACACCGCTGCTGCTGTTTCCACAGTTTTGGTGCCGCGCATAAGTTTTCCTTGGAACAAATACTTCAGTTGGAACGGAGCAGGTAAAATGCCAAAAGAAGAATTGAAAACACTTCGCAAATTGGTGGAGGTGGTTCATGGCAGCGGCAAAACCATTCGCTTTTGGGGTGCGCCCGATAATTTTGGCGTGTGGCGCACTTTGCTCAACGAGGGTGTGGATTGGGTGAACACCGACAACCTTAAACCGTTTGCAGATTATTACAGAGGGCGAGGGCAATAAAGCCGCTACGCAACCACCAAGTTGAGCAAACTTTCAAACAAAATTTTGCCATCAGTATTGCCAAGCGCAACCTCCGAAGCACGCTCCGGGTGAGGCATCATTCCAAAAACATTGCGTGATTTATTGGTGATGCCTGCAATGTTATCAACTGCTCCATTCGGGTTAGCTTCAGGCACTACATTGCCATTTGCATCGCAGTACTTAAAAAGCACCTGGTCGTTAGCATAAAGCTCACTCAAAGTGGCAGCATCGCAATAGTAACGTCCATCGCCATGTGCAATCGGAACTTGCAACACTTGCCCCTTTTGTGCTTTTGAAGTGAGCAAACTGGCACTTGTTTGAACCGAGAGAAAAACATTTTTGCAGATATACTGCATGTTGGTGTTGCGCAGCAAAGCACCCGGTAATAAATGGCTTTCGCACAAAATCTGGAATCCGTTACAAATGCCAAAAACCTTTCCACCAGCATTGGCAAATTCAATTACAGCTTGCATCACTGGCGAAAAACGTGCAATGGCGCCCGTGCGCAAATAGTCGCCATAGCTGAATCCACCGGGCAACACAATGCAATCGTTGGTGGTGAAACCATCCAAATTTCGCTCCTTGTGAAAAATTTCCTTTACCGATGCGCCCATCACATTTCCAATCACATGCATCATATCCTTATCGCAATTGGAACCCGGGAAAACCACTACACCAAACTTCATGATATATTGAAAGTTAACTGATAAAAAACTGAATAATTAAAGGGCACGAAAGTAGTAAAGTGAACATCACTTCGGCATAAAAAACCGACTTGATGGAATGAAGATAGATGGTGAAAAAGATGCTGAGCGGAGCAGCCAACAGCACAAAATGATTGAAACTAAAGTGCGCCTGAAGCGAAAACCCCAAAAAAATCAACCCAACAGCTATTGCCATGATGGTTACATATTTTCTAACTTGAATTAAACTACTGAAGAAAATTTTCGGAAGCCTCAAAACCGATAAAACTGAATACATCACAACAGTTGCTATGCCGAAAACTTGCGCAGCATTCAGTGAACTCAATGTTCGGCTAACATGGTTGAAGTTCACAACATCACTGATGAAGTTTGGAAGTTGGTCGTGATAAAAATACCATGTGAACACAGCAAAACTAACCGCAAAAAAACCAATGAGCGCCATCCACCATTCGCGCAGCACAAAAGGACGAAGAATTGCCAACCCAACTAACGCAAATAGGAGCAGCCAAAAAGCAGGGAAGTAGAAAAACACCGCCAACGCGCTCAGCCATCCAATGTCAAAAACTTTCGCGAATGGTTTTTCAACCCCGTAAACCGCAAACAATTTTTGAATGACACGAACTGCTAACAGCAACGCAACAAGTTGCGGACACAAAACTGTGAAATCCTTAAACAACGACACCAAAACAATGAAAACCGCTCCTGTTACATACGTGCGCTGTGGTGTGATTTTATGTTCGTTTACGATTTGATTCAGCAGCGTTGCGGCTACAAAAACCAATCCAACCCCAAGCGAACGCTGCCATGCTTTTTCAGCGAACAAACTTCCCAAGAGCTTGCTCAACGGCTCGGTGTGGTTTGCAAAAAACTGAAAGTCGGTAGGCTGAAACCACCAACCAATTTGCATTGCAAACAGCAGCACTGCATAAAGTGCAACATTGAGAGGAGAATTGTAACTGAATAGCCGGAACATGTAGTTTAATCGCGCAGCGACTCCACATAAAGCGTTAAGCCTTCCACCTGCTCATCGCTTAATTTTTTGTAGGCAGGCATGGCATTTTTTCCGTTGCGCACAATTTGAATGATTTCCTCGTGTGTCATCACCGATGTGCGCAGATTTTTTGCACCGGCAAGCTGTGCCGCACCATCATCGCCATGGCAGTTGCGGCATTCCTGCTGGTAAACCAACTTGCCAACTGCAATCGGGTCGCCCGCAACGTCCGAAGTGTCCACAGTAACTTTCCCTTTTTTGGCGCGGCTCATTTCTGCAAGTCCATAGCTGGTTACAATCAACAACAGCGAGAGCACTGCAAGCGCTTTGTTCTTGCGTTTGAAACCAATTACCGCCAATGGTATTGCCGCAAGAATGGTAGAAATTTTAACCAGCAAAAGCGTGTTGATGTTAGCGCCCATCAGCAACATGGCAACCCCGGTTAACAAAAACAGCGAACTGATTATCATTTCAGGAATGCGGGTGGGTTTTGTATATTTTTCAAGTGCTTCGTTTCTGTTCAAAACCAGTAACGCGGTTTTAATTACATAGTGTAACAAAAACAACACCACCACCAATTTATGGGTGTGGTAGAAAGCAGTGTAAAGCGATGCGTTGCTCATGGATATTTTATTTAGGGGCAAACCTGCACAAAACACTTCTTTCGCACAAACCTGATTTAAAAACGCTTATGCAGACACCTTCTGTCTGATTGCAAAAACTCATTTCAAAAGAAGCCTAAACCCAAAACTCACTGCGCGTCCTGGCACAGTTCTATCAAAACACCGTGTGTGGTTTTTGGATGAAAAAAGAAAACGAGTTTGCCGTCTGCCCCGCGTTTGGGCGCAGCACTGATGGGCTGAAAACCTTCCCCCTTCAGCCTTTCCACTTCTGCATGAATATCATCAACCGCAAAAGCAATGTGGTGAATGCCCTCTCCCCGCTTTTCAATAAACTTGTGAATGGCGCTTTCTTCGCTTGTGGCAGCAAGGAGTTCAATTTTGCTTTCGCCCATCTCAAAAAACGATGTAACAACAGCCTCACTTTCCACCTCCTCGGTTTTGTAAGGTTGCTTTCCAAACAGTTTTGAATAAACATTGTTAGCATCATGAAGTTGCTTAACTGCTATGCCGATATGTTCTATTTTAACCATGCCGCGAAAGTAATTTTTAAGAAATGAGTAAGCGCTTTGCACTACTTTTGTAATTAAATTTAGATACTATGTTGTTCGTTTCAGACGCTGCTTGCGAAAAAATAAAGTCCATTATTCAACAAGAAAATAAACCTGCCGATGCCTTTGTGCGCATAAGTGTGAAGGGTGGCGGATGTTCCGGCTTGTCTTACAACATGGACTTTGATAATGAAATGAAACCTGATGACCAGGTTTTTGAAGACAAAGGCGTTAAGTTAGTTACCGACTTACGCAGTTTCCTTTATGTGTGCAACACCACATTAGAATTCACCGATGGTTTAAACGGCAAAGGCTTTCATTTCAGTAATCCCAACGCATCGCGCACTTGTGCCTGTGGCGAGAGTTTTGCAGTGTAGTTTTCATTCGGCAGTGTAATCGGGGATTTCATTCAGCAACATCCCGCTTGAGTGTGCATCAAAGCAGTAATGATGCAAGCCGTTGGTAACCCATAAATACTTCACATTTAATTTTTGATTGTAGTTTAAAATTTGACGCAGCGCTTCATCGGTGATGTTCACGCTGTCGGCTTTGCATTCCACCAGCAAAATGGGCGCGCCACTTCGGTTGAAAGCCACCACATCACAGCGCTTGCGCAAGCCGTTTACCACAATTTCTTTCTCCACTGCCACCAAAGTCTTCGGATACTTTTTTTCAGTGAAAAGATAATGCAACACATGCTGGCGAACCCATTCTTCGGGTGTTAGTGCAACATGCTTTCTCCGCACTTCGTCAAACACTTCCTCTGCTCCGTTGTGCCACCGCCTTTTGAAATTGTATTGCCCGAAAACCACTTTTGTCATTCTGCAAGTTTAAACCCAAATTCAGCATTAGAAATGCTGAAACGACTAAGCGTTTGTAAATCAGCGATTTTGCAAATCGCTTCAACAACGCTAAGTCGGGATTACCCTCATGGAGTCAATATAAAACTTCGATGAAGTTTTATATTGACTAATTCGGATTAAACTTCAGAAAACTTAATTTTTTGTTCAAGTATCAACCGACACAAAAACAATCCGTTTCCAAAGTTCTGTTAATTGAATTAGGTTCAGTAATCTTTGCACCACATCTTCGTTCCGATGTTACAAATTTAAACCGTATGAAAAAGTTAATTGTATTAATCTCTTTTGTGGCTGTCGGGATGGCTGCAAACGCGCAACGCTACTGCATTGTGGATATTGAATATGTGCTTTCAAAAATGCAGCCCTACAAAGACGCACAAACCCAACTTGATAAAATTGCCGATGGCTGGCAAAAAGATGTGGAAGCCCGAATGAAAGAGGTAGATGATGCTTACCGTAAGTTTCAGGCTGAACAGGTGTTGCTTACAGAACAAATGAAGCAACAGCGCATCAAAGACATTGAAGCCAAAGAGAAAGCAGTGAAAGATTTTCAGAAAGAAAAGTTTGGACCCGGTGGCGACTTGTTCAAGAAACGTCAGGAGTTAGTGAAACCCATTCAGGACAAAGTTTATGACGAAATGAAAAAGTATGCCGAGGCAAAAGGCTATGATGTAATTTTTGATAAATCCAGCGGACCTTCAATGCTTTACCACAGCGAAAAACTGAACAAAAGCGATGATATTCTTGCAGCTTTGGGCATTTCAAAGTCGGCAGGCAGCGCTTCGGGCAGCGCCACTCCGGGTAAATGATGCGGTTTGGCTTAAGTTTTTATTTTCGCACTCCTTTCAAAAAATAAATAATGAAAAAAACAATCGTGATGATGCTTTGCGCGCTGTTTACCACAGCCTCCATTGCACAACAAAAAATCGGACACATCAATTCTGCAGAAGTACTTCAGGCAATGCCAGAGTTCAAACAAATGCAGGAAGCATTAGAGAAGAAAAAAGGCGACTACACTAAGGTGTTGGAAACCATGTATAAAGAATATGAAAGCAAAAGCCGCGATGTGCAGGAGAACGGCAAAAACATGATGGAAGCCATTTTGGAAGCCAAAATCCAAGAGATTCAGGATTTGCAAAGACGTATTCAGGCATTTGAAGACAAAGTGCAAAACGACCTTGAGAAGTATCAAATGGATTTAATGAAACCCATCAATGACAAGTACATGAAAATTTTGGAAGATGCGGCTAAAGAAGGCAGCTACACCTACATCTTAGACATTGCAGCCGGGGGCGTTCCTTACTTTCCAAAAGGCGAGTTTGACCTTACAGAAAACGTGAAAAAGAAAATTGCGGCTGCGGCTCCAGCTTCGCCCACCGCACCAAAATCATCTACTTCGGCTACTCCGGTAAAACCTGCGGGCAAATAATTTGAAACTCAACAAACATCAACCCATTGGGATTTTTGATAGTGGTATTGGCGGCTTAACGGTCGCCAATGCCATTTCTGAGCTATTGCCAAATGAGCAGTTGATATATTTTGGCGACACCGCCCACTTGCCTTATGGCGATAAATCTGCCCGCGCCATCAAGCAATACTCCTACATCATCACCGATTTTCTGATTGAAAAAAAGTGCAAGGCAATAGTAATTGCATGCAACTCAGCATCGGCAATTTCTTATTTGTTTTTGCGCGAGATGTATAAAAATGATGTGCATGTTTTTGGTGTGATTCGCCCTGTGGTGAGGGCTGTGATGCAAGACGAGCAAATCCGCAAGGTGGGCATCATCGGCACACAGGCAACGGTGCAATCAGGAATTTACGAATCGCTTTTCCGCGAAGAAAAACCCGAGCTGGAAATAGTTTCGCTTGCCACTCCGCTGCTTGCACCCATGATTGAAGAAGGATTTCATAACAACATCAACATGGACAATATCCTTAAACACTACCTGCACCGAAAAGAATTTGAAGGTATTGACGCGCTGATTTTAGCCTGTACACACTATCCGCTCATCAAACAAAAAATTGCTGCGTTGATGCCGGATAAAGTGAAAGTTTTTGACAACACCACTTTTGTTGCACGCGAGGTGCAACTGGAATTAGAAAGACTTTATTTGCTTAGCGATAGCCGTAATGGTGGGCACGAGTTTTATGTGAGCGATTACACTGAAAGTTTTGAACAGTCCACTAAAATCTTTTATGGCGAGCAAATTCAACTGCAACAAGCTAACATTTGGCGCAATGTTTAGTTAGCGTTTTTTCAAGTTTCATTGAACATCAAATGGCTTTTTTCGCGCGATGCAAAAATTGCTCCGCACAACGCTTTGGGTTTTCGTATGCCTGTTCATCGCAAATCATGCAAAGGCAGTCCGCCCATTCATCACCGATGATGCCCGTGTGGTGGGTTTCAAACTTTTTCAATGGGAAACCTGGTGGCGTGCCGACCGCGATGGATTCCAAAGTTGGCACATGTTTGCTTACGGACCACACAAAAACATTGAACTGACTTTGGGTGCGGCAGTGGGCGCAGATTTTTTGAATGATGAACGCGGCAAGCAGCGGTTTACAGGCGCTGCACCTTTGCTGCAAGCTAAGTTTTTGTTTAATGAGTATCGCCCCAATAAAATGCCGGGGTTTTCATTTGCAGCAGGAACCTTTTTGCCATTTGGCACAGGTGAGCTGAAACCACCCGGACACGGAACTTTTGGCATGTTAATGGTTACTCAAAGCTTTCTGAAAAATGATGGCATTTTGATTCATGGCAACGTTGGCTACAACTATCTGCGCATTGGCAAAACCAATGACATCAAACCCATTTGGGGAGTGGGAACGCAAATTCACACTTACAAAGGTTTCCATTTGGTGGCAGAAGTTTTTTCAGGCGACCCTTATGTGTCGGGAGCGGGCACGGCTTTTCAGGGAGGCTTCAGGCACTTTGTCAGCGACCTGATTCAAATTGATATGACCGTAGGAAAAGGCTTTGGCGGCAGCAACCCTATGCCCATTTGGAGCACTGCAGGAGTGAGAATGGTAACGGAATACTTTTTGAATAAAGGGAAAAAGAAACCTAATAAGGTTTAACTGCTTTGCCTGAAAACCCAATACTTCTGCATGGTGAAATTGAATCCCAACGACACCACCGCATCTACACACAAGCGGCTGATGCGGTAATCCAAACTGAAAATTTCGGTGAGCAAATAGGTGCCCGAACTTTTTAAAGCAATGCTGCCCAGCACCACAAAAATGAACTTTGCCAACTGCGTGCGCTTTTTTTCATCCACACTACGGAAAGCCCAATAACGGTTGAGCGAGAAATTGATAACTGCACCAAGCATCCCGCTGATGCAAATAGACCAAGTGTAGAAAATGCCTGCAATTTCTGTGAGCAAAATCATTATGATGTAATCTGCCACACCACCCACAAAAGCAGAAAGCTGCGCCTTAATAAAAACAGTGAAGCGGTTTTTGAATGCAGCCATAAAAAGTTTAATGCAGAGCCTTAATCTTTGAGTTTAGTAACATTTAGGGAATCAAAAAAATTGTAACCACTCATCAATCCCTATCACATTTACTTTTGGAAAATCAATCTGCTTAAGTCTATAAAGTGGTTATCTTCTGTAACAAGATAGTCGGCAGCTGTTGCAACCGCACAATCCACAAACTTATTGTCTTCCTTGTCTGCTTCTATTAAATCCCAACGGTAGTAAATTTGAGCAAATCGAACGTTGGGGAGTTCTGACAAAAGGTTCAGAAATTCATTCGCAGTTCGCTCAGAATATTTTCGAGCAATGACTTCGTGATATTCAGAAAGAATCTCATTGCTAACCGATAAATCATATTTACCCGAAACAAGTGAAGTGAAAATCTTGTGATAAGGCGATTTAGAAGTGAGGCTGATAACGAAGATATTAGTGTCGGCAACAATGTTCATGGCTTAACGAACATGCGACTTTTTCCATTGCTCAATCGTAGATGTATCATAGTTCTTTGCCTCGAAAGCTGCATCTGCTTCTTGAACAACTTTTTTACTCAGATAATTCACTAACAACTCTTTAAGCTCGCGCAACTCGTTTTCAGACTTGTAGTTGCTAAACAGTTTCAGAATTTCCAATTGCAATGGATTCAATGCATTCATGTTGCCAAAGTTATTGAAAAGATTTTTTGTGTTTGATGCTATTTGATACCGTTTAGAAAATCAAAACTCCCATTAAGTAAACAACTCTTCTAACTTATACGCCCTCGAACCTTTCACCAACAAAGCGTTTCCGGGTTTTAAATACTCTGATAGCAGCTGCTTGGCTTGCGAAGTTTCCTTGAACCAAACCCCATGATGACTTACATTTTCAAACTCACTGCCAATGAAAATACATTGCCGGATGTTTAGCGAATGAGCAAGCGATGCCATGCGTTGATGCTCATCAAAACTATACTCCCCCAACTCTTTCATACCACCAAGGATGACAATTTTATTATCCCCTGGCAGTGCTCCAAAGTTCTTCAATGCCAGTTCCATGCTGCTGGGGTTGGCGTTGTAGCAATCCAAAATCACGCTACAGCCATTCACCTCCTTGCGCTGCGAGCGATTGTTGGATGGAACATAACTTTCAATAGCAGCTTTGATTTTAGCAGCACTCACCCCAAAGTACTTGCCAATGCAAATAGCGGCAAGCACATTTTCAAAATTGTAGTTGCCCACCAAATTGGTGTGCATCACTTCTCCTTCCGCTTCCAATTTCAAAAAATCTCCCTCCAAAATTTTACCCACACAAAATGCTTGCTTAGTGCCGTAGGTAATCAGCCTTTCTTCGCTAAAATCTGCCTCAAGTGCTTTTGTGGTAAGTATTTCGTTATCGGCATTCAAAAAGAGCTTGCCGTTGCCCTTCGCCATGAAGCGATAGAGTTCTGTTTTACCTTTCACCACACCTTCAAAACCGCCAAAGCCTTCCACATGCGCCAACCCCACATTAGTTATCATGCCAAAATCGGGTTCCACATAGTGGCAATAGCTTTCAATTTCTTTCTGATGATTGGCGCCCATTTCAATAACGGCAAAATCCAAGTCCACCGGCATAGAGAGCAAGGTAAGCGGAATGCCTATGTGGTTGTTCAGATTGCCTTTGGTTGCCTGCGTTTTAAACGTGGAAGCCAACACGGCAGCAATCAATTCTTTGGTAGTGGTTTTACCATTGCTGCCGGTGAGGGCTATCAATTTGCCCGTAAAATTTCTGCGGTGATACAACGCAAGCTGTTGCAGTGTTTTCAACACATTTTCAACTTTAATGATGCGTTCGTTTTGCTCAACAATTTCATCTACCACCGAATAGGCTGCTCCTTTATTCAACGCTTCTGCCGCGAATTGATTGCCATTAAAGTTTTCACCTTTCAATGCAAAAAAGATATTGCCCTTTTGGATGTTGCGCGTGTCGGTGGTTACTCCGGCAGATTTCAGAAAAAGCGAATACAACTTTTCAATTTCCATAAAGGAATTTTAGGCAATGATAGTTATAGCTTGTGGTAAAAACTTATGGCTGTGAAATTTCAATCATCATCTTTTTTAACTCCGCCTTTTCGCCCCAAACTACCCAACATCACTTTCACCCCTGCATTAAAGATGGTGCCATCCAATGGCGCATAAATTTCGGCAAATCGCGGATTGGCGTATGTGGGGTAGGGCTGCACCAAGCTGCCGAATTTTCCTTGCCGGATGTCTAAAATATTTTCGATGTTGGCAAACACCACCACATATTTCATCATCAGTTGCGTGTTGATGCCCAGCTCCCAAATGGGCGATGAAATGGAGCCATCGCTCAATATTTGCGGGCTAAAGTAGTGGGCATCAATGCCTGCACTAAATCGTTTAAACAATTCATAACCTGCCAAAAGCGAAACCTGATGTGGCGCAGTGATGGCGGCAGGAAATCTATCGCGCCCAAAAACATAATCGTGATTGGTGAAAGTGTAGCCTGCCGAAAAATTGAAGCCTCGATAGTAAAGCTGTGCGCGGGTTTCAACACCCATAGTTTGTATATTTCCAATTCCGTTTGAAAACAATAGCTCATCGCAATCGAGCGTGATGCAGGGTGTGATGCGCCTTACACCAGCAAGAATGGGGCGAAAGATATTGGTGAAAAACCATAGCTGCGAAATGCTGATGTTCACTCCGTTGAAATTGGGTAGGCGCAGTTGCATATCAAAAGTTCCACCGGCTGAAATTTCGGGCTTAAGGTTTGCAGACAAAGCACGAACATTTTTGAAATTCATTTCTTCGCTTTCCCCTTGAAAAATAGTGGGCAGTTTGTAGCCCATGCCACCATTCAAGCGGGTAAGGAAAAATTTATGCCACTGCTGCATGATGGCAAGGTGCGGCAGCGGCACCCATCCCTTTTGCAAATTGTAATCGCTGCGCATGCCTGCTTCAATGGTGGTGCCGCGTTTGAAACGCATGGTATATTGCGCAAACACCCCAATGGTTTGATAGTTGTAGCTGCGCAGCGGAATAGTGTCCAACGGGGTTTCATCAAACTTATCGGTGCGCAAATCCACGCCCACAATCAGGCTGTGTATGTTTTTAGTAAAGGCGTAATTCACTTCTGAAACACTTGCCAACTGCACGCCTTCAAAATCGTAATTCGGCAAGCGAATTTTGCGCGTGTAGTGGTTGATGGAATTGCGAAGGGTAAGTTTGCCTGCCTCGGCAAAATCGTATTCAAACTTAAAATTGGTTGCTGCCTGATTGCTGATGTTGCGCTCGAAATAAGTGAAAGTGGAATCGGGTTTGTTTTGAATAAATGGCAGACTTCCGCCCAAGCGGTTTTCAAAAGTGTAGTTCACACCAAGTGATAGTTTTGCTTTTGGGGTGATGAAAAAATACAACTGCGGAGCGATGTAATAACGCTGCAATCGCGGGTATTCTACAAAGTTGTCGTTGTTCCAGTCGCGCTCGCGCTGGTTGCGCAACATGCCCGTGAGGGTGAACCCAAACCATTTCATTTTTTCACTTAAAAAAAAGCCTGCATCCACCGAGCGTGTACTTTCAATGTTCAGTAGTATGTCGCGCTCCGGTGCGCCTTCCTCCGGTTGCTTAGAAATTAAGTTTATCACGCCTGCAATGGCATCGCCACCATAAAGGGTTGAAGCCGGACCTTTGATGATTTCGATTTGTTTCAAATCTAAAGGCGGAATTTGTGCAATGCCCACACCGCTGCTTAATCCGCCAAAATTGGCAAAGCCATCTTTCAGCAATTGGGTATATTTTCCATTTAAGCCTTGCAGGCGAATGTTGAAAGTGCCACTGGTTGCCGAAGTGCGCTGCACCTGAACGCCCTGCTGCTCTTTCACCGCATGAGAAATGCTGGAAGGTTTGTCCACACTCCGCTCTTGCATTTCTTCGGTGTTCACCACATCTAACGGAATGGGGTTTTCTTCCAGCCGCCTATAAGAGCGCGTGGTGGCAATAACAATTTCTTCCAGTTCGGCTTCTTTCGATTCTAAATAAATGATGGCAACGGAACTATCCTGCTTCGCAAAATTTCGCTTCAGTCGCTTTTTAAAATAGCCCAACATCGAAAATTCAATCACCTGCGCACCGGCAGGAATTTCTTTCAATTCGATGTTGCCCTGCGCATCGCTGATAGCAGCAATGCCGGTGTTCAGCACCACTGCCGTTACGCCCGCCAAAGGCTCTTCATCGCCTTCATCCTGCTCCAGCACTTTAGCCCGAAAACTGAATGTTTCCTGTGCCTGCACATGCAGCGCAAAAACAAAAAGCAACAAAGCGAGGAAAACTCTCAACTCTTTCGGGTTTTAATGCGGAATGACCGTATCCAACATCATGCCAAACTATCTGCCGCTTACGTAACCTTCCAAAATACTCCAAATCATTGGGTAGGCATTTTCCTGATAAAGCGGCAGGTCGTTCAACTCTGTCCAAATCACTTCTTCTATGCCTTCGGCTTCTTGCGGCACGGGAATTTCCTGATTCAAAGCGGCATCCATTTCAAACCAATGCGTTTCTTTAATGCAATACTCGCCTTTCATCACATAGCAGTGGTAGGTTACAAAACTGATTTCGGCTGCGGTTTCAATTTTAACGGCTGTTTCTTCTTCCACTTCGCGAATGGCAGTTTTGCGAATGTTTTCGCCCGGCTCGGCTTTGCCCTTGGGCAAATCCCACATGCCATGCCGTTTTATCAGCAACATTTGGTTAAGCTCGTTAAACACAATTCCACCGCCTGCAAGCACCAACCGAAGTTCCGATTTTAGTTTCCGGAGCACAACCTCAGGCTCATCCACAGCTATCAAAATTCTGTCATTGGTTTTGCCGTCAAAAATTACTGACGATGGCTGCAGCAGCGCGTTCAGTTGCTCGGGTGTTTTCACCACCTGTTCAAACAGCATTTCGGTTTCAGCACTCACATTTGCCGGATTTGCAATTTTCATCAATGAGCGGTTGAACCAGATGGTGTATGTTTGCGGCATGATTTACAACAATGTTATTGCACGCGAATTAGCCGAATATCTGCTCGAAATAAAAGCGGTTGTTTTGCAGCCCGAAAATCCATTCACCTGGGCAAGCGGTTTAAAAAGTCCGATTTACTGCGATAATAGAATTTCACTTTCCGAACCTAAGGTGCGTTCATTCATCAAGAACGCATTTATTGATTTGATAGCAGAAGAGTTTCGCTCGTGCGAAGTGATTGCAGGAGTTGCCACTGCCGGAATCCCGCATGGAAGCTTGGTGGCAGAAGTACTTAACCTTCCGTTTGTTTATGTGCGCGACAAGCCGAAAGAACACGGCATGAAAAACAGAATTGAAGGCAAACTGAAAGCAGGGCAAAAAGTGGTGCTGATTGAAGATTTAATTTCAACGGGTGGAAGTAGTCTGAAAGCCGCTGAAGCCATTCGTGAAGCAGGGGCTGAAGTAATTGGCTTAGGCGCAATTTTTACTTATGGCTTTCAAAAATCAGTAGATGCTTTTGCCGCTGCAAAGTGCCCGTTTTTCACGCTGAGCGATTACCCCACGCTCATTCAAATTGCATTAAAGAATGCTTTTGTGTCGGCTCAGGATGAAGCAACATTGATGAACTGGTATAAAAACCCAGAGGGCTGGCTAAAGTAAACCAGAGGCGAAACTCATTGTCTGCATCGCGACTTTGCACTGCATCGAAAAACATTAGCTTCGTTCACCAACACTTTTTCAATGAAGAACACATTTCTTATATTCCTGCTTTTGCCATTTGCTTTGGTAGCCCAAACCAAAACGGTTGCAGAAAAAATTCTTGGCGAAAAAACCATGCCGTCTATTGTGTTGAATGATGCCAGCGGTAAGAAAGTAAATGTGAGCGATTATGGTAAGAACGGACAGATTACAGTGTTCAGTTTTTGGGCAACATGGTGCGTTCCGTGCAAAAAAGAACTCAACAACATCAGCGAACTTTATGATGACTGGAAAGAAAAATACAACGTGAGAGTGGTAACCGTTTCCATTGATGATTCGCGCAGCAGCACTAAGGTGAAACCCTATGCTGACAGTCAACGATGGGAATTTGATTTGCTGCTCGACCCCAATCAGGATTTAAAGCGCGACTTGAACATTCAAACCGTGCCGTTCACCGCACTTTTAGATAAAAACGGAAAAATTGTTTACACCCACACAGGTTATGTGGAAGGCGATGAATTGGTGCTGGAAGATGAAATAAAAAAACATGCGGGAGTGAAGTAGATTTTAGATTTTGAGGTCGGAAGTCGGAGGTCGGAGGTCCGATGATGGATGACGAATGACCAATAATCAATAATCACTCATAATTCATCAATTCTCATACCCATACACATCTTTGTAAAACCGAAGCTCACCATCGGCATTTACATCGGCAGTGAGGTATAAAAGCAGCACCGGAAATTTTTCTTTCAACCTAAATTCTTTTGGTTTTTCGGTGCGCAGGCATTGGTTCAGGTATGCAGTGTCCACCGAGCTTCCCAATAAGTATTCGGCAAGCATAAAAGGTTTTTCCACGCGCACGCATCCATGACTCAAATGGCGACTATTATTTGCAAACAATCTGCGCGCGTTAGTGTCGTGCAGGTAAATGCTGAAAGGGCTGTTTAAGTCAAATTTCATCACCCCCAAAGCGTTGTCGCAGCCGGTGCTTTGCCTTAACACGTAGTTGAAGTTTTTTGCTGAAAGCGACTTCCAGTTGATGGATGAGGCATCCAACACATTCCCTTTTCGGTCGAGCACCTGAAAGTTGTTTCGCTCAAGGTAGGCGGAGTCTTTGTGCAGCTTAGGTAAAATTTCTTTTGTGGCAATTGAAAATGGCACCGTCCAGTAGGGGTAGGTAATTACTTTAGATACATAGGCGGTGAATGAAGGCGTTCGCGTTCCGGGTTTGCCAACAATTACACGCATGCCCATTTCACTGTTTGTGGTGTCGCGTTTCACAATGCGCAGGTAAGCAGCCGGCAGGTTCACAAAAATGAACTCCTGCTCTTTCAGCCTTCCTGTCCAGCGCCAATAGTTCAGCGATGATTTGAGTTGCTCCACACGCTTTGAAAGCGGAAGATTCAATTCTGCAAGGGTGCGCTTATCGGCAATGCCGGTGGTGTCTGCCCCAACAATGCGCTGAAAAGTTTTGATGGCAACCGTAAGCTGATTGGCATCAAAGGAGTCGGCAGAGAAATTTTCGGGCAGTAAATCGAATGCCATAAGTTTGGAAAAAATGGTTTGCAGCGCACCTGCCACGCACTGCATGGTGTCGGCTTCGGCATGCGTGAAAACAAAATTACGCATGTGGTTGTAAGTAGCCTTCAGTTGAAGATACTCCGGCATTTTCGGCTCTAAGGTGTCAATCACACCCTTCCAGTTTCGCGAAGCCAAAAGTTGAGAAAGTGAATTAGCAATTCGGTTGGTGTCTATGTTCAAATCCACACCATTGAATGAAATTTGCTCAATGTTTTTTCCGTAAGCCACATCATACAAAAACGAAAGTGCGGCATCGGCAAAAATCACTTCGCCTGCCAGCAAATTGTCTTCATATTTATACTCCGGGTTAAAAACATTTTGCTCGTAATTGCGCAGGTATTTTTCGTGATAATCATCGGCATCTAAACCCAAGCTATCGGCATATCGAAGCATTTCCAACAACATTCTGCGGTCGCGCGCAGCCTGCGAATCGCGCTCGGCTAGCGCAATGAGTGCCGCCTGTTGCTCATAATACTTTTTCAGCAACTCCGGGTTTTTCAACTCGTGGGTGTCGCCATTCTGCGCAATCACCTTATCGGGCAACTGAAGCAAGTAATTCAACACTTTTTGCCTTCGGTTGTCGAAAGATTTATTGAACAGCAGTGCAGCCAACACAAGCACAGTCAAACCGCCAAGCAACCACCATTTCATTCCACTTTTCATTTTCCAATAGTTGTTTTTATTCATTACCCAAAATGGTACCGAGGTACAAAACTACTTGAAGTATTTAATGTTCCCCTGATGTTCGCAACACAATTAAATACAGAGCGACATAGTTCCAGTGCAATGTTCTTGTTCTATTGTTTTGCTATGCAACCATTCTTTGCAAACTCCTTTGGGCTTGCGAGGTTGCAAACGTGCTATCTCTCTTTCCCTCAAAAATTTCATCTGCAAACTTCCTGAACATTCACTTAAATTCGTTTTGCGTGAAAAATATTCTGCTATTCTTTTTCATCACCATTGTTGCAGTGGCAGCTGTGTCGCAAGATTTGCATTACACACAGTTTTTCAATTCCCCATTAACCTTAAACCCTGCTCTAACCGGATTAACCCGCGGCAGTTATCGCGTTGGCGCAGCTTACAGAACGCAATGGTTTGGGGCAGCCAACACTGGTTTTTTCAATTCACCGTTTTCAACACCTTCAGTTTTTTTCGACCTTCCGGTAAACATCAATGACGATGCCATTGGCTTGGGCGGACTTTTCATCAGCGACCAAACCGGAGCCAACACTTTCAGTTCATTCACCGGTTGTGTTTCAGCTTCATTCATTAAAGGCTTGGGCAAAAACAAGGAACATCAACTTTCGGGTGGTTTTCAAATTGGCTACACCAATAAAAGCATCCGTGCCAGCGAGTTGCGGTTTGAAAGCCAATTCATAGGCACCAATTACTATGAAACCCTAAATAGTGGCGAAAATTTTGATGCGCTGAACATAGGGTTACTGAACCTGAACACAGGCGCACTTTGGTTCGGAAAACTTGACCGCAGGGTGAGCATGTATGCAGGCGGCTCGGTGTTTAATGTGGCACAGCCGCGCGACCGCTTTCTTGCAGGTTCAAACAACCGCTGGTACTTGCGGTGGAACATTCACACCGGATTGGATATTACATTGGGGAAGCAGGTTCACTTGCTGCCGAGTTTGATGTATATGCAACAAGGTACTGCCGACCAACTGATGCCGGGTGTTTCTGTTGCCTATGATGTTACACCTGTTGCAACCCTCTCGGTGGGCAGCCTTACGCGCATGAATGATTTTTACAACCGAAACATTCAGGTTGATGCCACGGCAGTTTACATGGCGTTTGATTACAAAGGTTTCAAAGCCGGATTGAGTTATGATATCACCGTTTCGTCATTGCGCAGAAGCCGCAACACGCTTGGCGCGTTGGAACTTACTATGATTTACATCGGCAGAACCAAAAAGAGTAAGCGTGTTATTTTTTGTCCGCTGTTTTAAACGCTCAAAATCCTTGTTCAATTTTTGAATGCTCCAATCTTCCTTTTCTGAAAACCTGTCTGCCGCGGTTCACACCTTTGCGCAATTCTTTTTGCTTTTCAGCAGGCAAGTGCCGCACCTCTTTGCAATCGGTTGAACAACAACCTTCAAATTTCGATTTGCATTCATTGCATTGAATAAAAAGTAAGTGGCAGCCATCATTGGCGCAGTTGGTGTGGGCATCGCAGGGTTTGCCACATTGATGACAATGTGCAATCACATCGCTTGAAATGCGCTCGCCAAGTCGCTCATCAAACACAAAGTTTTTGCCTATGAACTTGTTCTCCAAGCCCTTTTCATTTACTCTTCTGGCGTATTCAATAATGCCTCCTTCCAATTGGTAAACATTTTTGTATCCGCGGTGCTTGTAATAAGCGCTGGCTTTTTCGCAACGGATGCCCCCGGTGCAATACATCACGATGTTTTTGTCCTTGTGTGTTTCCAGAATTTTATCCACCACAGGCAGCGCCTCGCGAAAAGTATCCACATCAGGAAGAATCGCATTCTTGAAATGCCCCACTTCATGCTCATAGTGATTGCGCATGTCCACAATCACTGTGTTGGGGTCATCGGCAAGTTGATTGAATTCCTCTGCTTTTAGGTGAACGCCCTTGTTGGTTACATCAAAGGTTTCGTCATTCAAACCATCGGCAACTATTTTCTGCCTCACTTTTATATCTAATGTAAAGAATGATTTTCCATCATCATCCACTGCAATGTTCAGCCGAATGCCATTCAGGAAATCAATGCTATACAGATACTTTCTAAAGGATTCAAAATTCCCTTCAGGAATCGAAATTTGAGCATTCACGCCCTCGTGTGCTACATAGATTCTACCCAACACACCCAAGTCGGAGAGGTTACTGTATAGCTCATCGCGAAAAGAATCGGGATGTTGAATTTTTGCGTATTGATAGAATGACAGCGTAACACGCGGAGTGTTGTCGTGCTGCAATTTTTCTTTCAGCAGCTTTCGGTTGACTTTGTTGTGCAATTGCATGTTGCAAACATTTTATGTGAGCTGCAAAGCTATGCTATTCAACAAAAAAAGTGAATGATTCTGCTCACCGCATTGAATCTACTCCGGCTCAAAGCCAAGCACAATGCGGAACTCGCCATACTTGGCAAAGAAGCCTTTGCCCGGTTTCGGAGCGCGATCCCAACCCAAACCATAGTCGAAACCAAGCAATCCGAACATCGGAAGGAACACGCGCACGCCTGCACCAACCGATTTACGCAAGTCGTAAGGACGATAGTCGCGGATGTTGTTCCAATAGTTACCGCCTTCCACAAACATCAATGCATAAATGGTTGCCGAAGGATTCAGCGACACCGGATAGCGTACTTCAAAAGTGTATTTATTAAAAATTGGTGCGCCACCATTCGGAGAAATCACGGGGTAACCTCGTAAACTGATGATGTCGCGTCCAAGAATCTGTGCATTGGAAATACCATCGCCACCCAACTCGAAACGCTCAAAAGGCGAGTAGCCAATCTGTGGATTGTATAAACCCAAAAAGCCAAGTTTTGCACTGGTTCTAATCACTAAATTCTTCCACACATTCACATACCAATCTACCTTGAACTTCCATTTGTGATATTCCACCCAACGATAACGGTCGGCAGTGGGCAAATCGGGATTGGAGTAATCTAAGTTTCTTCGCCCGCCAAACATGTAGGAGTAAGGCAGTGTTGCGCTCACCGTAAAATCAATGTTTGCGCCTTTTGTGGGATAAAGCGGAGCATCAATCGAGTTGCGCGAAATGTTGAATGAAAAGTTCAGGTTATTGGCATTGCCTTGATTGAAAATGAAAAATGAGTTCACATAATTATCCAGCTCATATCGCTGATAAGTCATAGCAGCTTCCACGGTGAAAAAATCATCAGGTCTTTTTAAGCGAGTGCCCAATGCAACAGTGGCAGAAGTGGCAAGATACTTACCAATGTTTTTGTTGGTATTAAAATCAAAATCGTTGAGCCGCGTACGGTTGAAACTCACCGTAAAAGCATTTGGTTTTTTACCGCCCAGCCACGGCTCGGTAAATGAAACGGTGTAAAACTGAGCGCGCGCGCCCGTGCTTTGCACCCGCACACTCAACCTTTGACCATCGCCCGATGGCAGTGGGTTCCATGCCTTTTTGTCAATGATGTTTCTGATAGAAAAATTGGTGAACGTTAACCCAAGTGTACCCACCAAACCACCGCCTTGCGATTGCCTTCCTCCCCAACCGGCTGAAAGCTCCAACTGGTCGGATGGTTTTTCCGTAACGCGATATTCAATGTCCACCGTTCCTTTTTCGGGGTCAGGAATAGGCACCATATCCAACTGCTGCGGGTCGAAATAACCGAGGTTCACAATCTGGCGCTGCGAGCGCAGCAAATCGGAACGGCTGAATTTGTTGCCGGGTAAAGTATAAAGCTCTCTGCGAATAACCCGCTCGTTGGTTTTGTTGTTGCCTATAATGCGCACATCTTTGATGGTTGCCTGTGGTCCTTCGCTGATGCGCAGTTCCACATCAATGGAGTCGCCATCAATGTTCACTTCTAATGGCGTTACGCTGAAAAACAAATAGCCATCATCCATGTAAAGCGAACTCAAATCGCCTCCGCTTTGGCTCATAAACAGTTTCTCATCTAATAGCTTTTGGTTGTAAATCTCGCCACGCCTAATGTTCACAATTCGGTAAATCAACGAGTCGGAATACTTGGTGTTTCCGTTCAGGAAAATGTTGCGGAAATAGTATCGTCTGCCCTCATCAACCGAGATGAAGATGTTGAGGTTGCGCGAGTCGGTGGTGTAAACCGAATCGTAAACAATGGCTGCATCGCGAAAACCCTGTGTGTGGTAGTAGTCAATGATTTTGTTCTTGTCATCCTCATACTCCCTGCGCTTAAATTTTGAGCTTTTGAAGAAATTCAAATTCGCAAAGCGGTCAACATAATCGTAAATTCTTGTGGGCGAAATTTCAAGCAGGCGGTACCAATGCTTCCGCAGCGTGGTGTCCTTAATGTTTTTCTTGAAATTCAAAATTTCATCCAAGTCAAACTTCACCTTTTCTTTGGTTTCTTTCATTGCTCTGCGCAGGCGGTTTTCAGTAACCTGCTCCACCCCCGAAAAGTTGATATAGTTGATTTTCACGCGCTGCCCTTTGCTTACCCACAGTTCCACCTTTGTGCTGTTGGGGATGAGCGAATCTTTCCTTTCAATCACCTCCACATCGGCATTCAAATAGCCTTTGTCAATGTAAAACGCCTTAATTGCCGTTACAGCCTGGCTCTTCACACTTTCGGTGAAGATGCTACCGGCACGCAGGTCAATTTTCTTTTTCAACTCCTCCAAATCACCGCTCTTCACACCTTTTATAGAATAGCGCGAAATGCGCGGGCGCTCCTCCAAAATAATTTTCAGAAAAACATATTCACCCTCCAATTTTTCCACCTCAATTGCTACATAAGCGAAAAGCCTTTGTTTCCATAAATTCTTAATTGCTTTTGAAATGCTTTCACCCGGAATTTTGATTTTTTCATCTACCCGCAAACCTGAAAGTGTGGTCAGAATCCGGTCGTCCAGAAACTTTGTACCCTCCACTTTTATGGCTGCAATTTTGTATTCCTTCGGCTCGGAGTAGTCTATTATCTCCTGAGCTTTGAGACATGAGACATGAGATATGAGAATCAAGACAAGCAACAATGTTCGACTTCCGATTTCCGAAGCAAATCGAGATAGTTTGGATTGTAGATTTTGTTTTTCGGTGCTTTCACACTCGCAACTCGCAACTCGCAACTTGTAACCCATCATGCCTGAATTTGTTCGTCTGTTTTGCCGAACCTGCGTTGGCGGTTTTGAAAATCAATGATGGCTTTGTAAAGCTCTTCTTTGTTAAAGTCGGGCCAAAACAAATCGGTGAAATACAATTCAGAATATGCGATTTGCCAAAGTAAAAAATTGCTGATGCGCTTTTCGCCACTGGTGCGAACAAGCAACTCAGGGTCGGGGATGTTGGTGGTGTAAAGATATTTGCTGATAAGGTCTTCGTTGATATTGTTGACAGAAACCTTGCCGGCTTTCACATCGGTGGCAATTTGCTTTACCGCGCTGGTGAGTTCGCTTTTGCCGCTGTAGCTGAGTGCAAGAATCAAATCCATTCTTTTGTTGCCCGATGTTTTTTCAATGGCATCGTTGAGTTCGCGCGCGGTGGCTTTCGGCAGCGATGCAATGTCGCCAATGGCGCGGAGGCGAATATCATTTTTCATCAGGGTTTTCAGTTCCAACCTAACGGTTTTTAACAGCAGTTGCATCAGCGCACCCACCTCCTCCTGAGGCCTGCTCCAGTTTTCGGTGCTAAATGCATAAAGGGTAAGAAACTTAACACCCAATTCAGCGCAACCCTCCGACACTTCACGCACCGATTTAACGCCATTGCTGTGCCCAAACACGCGGTGCTTGCCGTGCTGCTTTGCCCAACGCCCGTTACCATCCATAATCACGGCAATGTGTTGCGGCAGCTTGGCTAAGTCAATTTTTTCTTTCAGTTCACTCATTGTTTGAATGTGGAGCGGTGTTGGGTTTGTTTCCTTTTTCCAAAAAGGGCGGACGAAGATAAAAAATTACCTTGTGCTGTAAGGTTTGGGGCACTGAATGCGCATGATGGTGTAACTAAAAGTGACTCCCACAAACAAATAGGAGTCTTTTTTGGGCGATTCGCCACGTTGATAATTCGGTTTGCCGATGGGTTCAACACCGGTTTCGCGCGAGCGGTCGGAAAGCTGCGCAGCCAAGCCTGCGGAACCACCGGGCAAAGAAGCATAGCTTGGATAGTTGCCGCTCACATCATCTAAATAATCGGTGAAAGTTTGCCGCCAGCCGCCTTCAATGGCTGCATTCCAGTTTTTGTAGGAAAACTTAAAACCCCACACAAACGGAATGGCAAAATTGAATAGGCGATATTTTTTCACCCCCGAGTAACTTGGATCGTTTTGCCCCTCGGTGCCAAGCGGTTGAAGGAAATACCACTTATCGTTGTACTTCGTTTCGGGGTTAAAAAAGAAAAGCGAGAAACCTGTGGCAATGTAGGGTGTAAACCACTTTTTCTTTTCCTTTTTATCGTATTCCAAAAAGTTGAATTCTATCAAATTGGTGATTTCAAAAATGTTAGTGCGAAAGGAAAGATTGCGCTGCAAACTGCGCTCATTTTTTTTGTTCATGGCATCACTGTATTCCAGCATGGCATAGTTGAAACTAGCCCGATATGCTCCGCGTTTTTTTATATTGTAGCGGTAAAACGCACCGGCTGCAGGGCGGGGAGCAGCAAAACTGAATTGTGGGTTGAGATCTCCAAAGTAATGCGCAAATCCGCCAAAAGCTCCAAACTCATGGAACTGTGCATCGGCTGTTTGCAACAGCAGCGTGCCCAAAACAAGCAGTAATGCCTTTTTCATTGCCGCGCGAAGGTAAGTTTTTGGAATGGAAGTTGTAGTTTTGAATCCCACACAAAACGAGCATAAACGAATTTTGTTGTTTAGTCATTTGTTATCAGATTTGTGTGTCCCAAAATTTGTAATTACTTTGTAATCACAAATTGAAATCATGGAAGTTTCTGTAATCCCTATTGGCAACTCAAAAGGCATACGATTGGGAAAATCTTTGCTTGAAAAGTACAACATTACCGATACTGTTGAACTGATTCTTGAAAAAAGCTATATCATCATCAAACCCAAGAGTGAGCCTCGCAAAGGCTGGGAGAAAGCATTCAAAAAAATGCACGAAAATGGCGATGACAAACTGCTGCTCAATGATGTTTTTGAAGATGAAAATTTTGAAGAATGGAGTTGAAGCAATATCAAATCGTGTTGGTGAATTTAGACCCAACCGTAGGCAGCGAAATAAAAAAGACTCGCCCGTGTGTAGTTCTATCGCCAAACGAAATGAATAAGTATCTCCAAACCATTGTGATTGCCCCAATGACAAGTAGTTCAAAGAACTATCCCACAAGAATTGAAGTAACGCATAACAAGAAAAGAGGCTGGATTGTGCTTGACCAAATCAGAACAGTTGATAGGCAAAGAATAGCTAAAGTGTTGGGCACGCTTAATGATAAAGAAATTCAAAATACGAAAAGTACTATCCGCGAAACCTACGTTGATTGATGCTTACAACAGCCCTTTTATACCCTCAACCAATTCATCCAACTCATTAATTGTAGTGTAAACATGGGGCGAAATGCGCACGCCATTCAATGCTTCATGCACTACAGTGGTGGCGTGAATTTTCTTTGAATCGAAAAGATGATTGGCGATTTCACCGGCATCTTTCCCGGCTAAACTGAAAGTGGCAATGCCGCAACTGAACTCATTTTTCATGGATGTGTAAAGGGAAATTCCACTTAGCGAACTCACCTTTTCGCACCAATAGTTTTTCAAAAAACGCAGGCGCTTTTCTTTTCGCTCTATTCCTAATTGTTCGTGAAAATTCAACGCGGCATGAACCGCCATTTCGGCTGCAAACGAGCGCGTGCCTAATGTTTCAAACTTGCGGATATTGTCGCTATCAGGCTCGTTTGAAGAAAGCAGCGGCCAGACATTTTTTATTTTTTCTTTTCGGATAAACATAAAACCCGTGCCGAATGGCGCACATAACCACTTGTGAAATGATGAAGCGAAATAATCGCAGTTCAGGTCGCTGATTTTGTAATCAATGTGTGAGAATGAGTGCGATGCATCTACCATCACTTCGCAGCCTTTTGCTTTAGCGGCATCGGCAATTTTACGCACAGGCAAGATTTGGCCTGTCCAATTCATCATGTGTGTGATGTGAACCAATTTAGTTTTTGGGGTGATGGATGAAATGTACTTTTCAACTATACGGCTTTCATCTTCTTCTGGAAAACTCAAATCCACCCAATTCAACTTTATGCCATCGCGCTTTTCGCGCTGCTTCCAGGCATTCATCATGTTGGGGTAGTCGTATTTACACAGCACCACTTCATCGCCACGTTGCAAATTCAACCCGAAAATAATGGTGTTCAAACCCTCTGTGGTGTTGCGGTTGAAGGCAATTTCTTCTCCATCCACACCGCAAAACATCGCAACCCGATGCCGCAATGGTTCGCGTTGTTCATCTAATTTTCGCCACATGAAATAAGTGGGCCCCTGATTGGCAAAGCGGTAGTTTTCTATGTGAACCTCCTGAACCTGAAAAGGTTGCGGACTCACACCGCCATTGTTCAGATTGATAATGTCATTGGAAATAAAAAACTGCTGACGAACATGTTGCCAAAACTGTTCTTCATCAGGAAATTTTTCGGGTTCAAACTTTTGTGTGCTGTTGCTTTTACATCCTTGCAGCATCGCTGCCCCAACCGACATCAATGCGGCTTGCTGCAAAAAGTCTTTTCGGTTGAGCATAGTAATTTGAAAAATGAAACTATGAATTTTACTTTTAATGAATTGGTGTCAATAAAAAATTCTTAATCCAATTCTTGCCCAATTTCATTTGCCTATCTTCACCTCGTGTTTAAGAAGTTATTTTCCCTTGCATTGTTTTATTCGGCTTTGGTGCAGCCGCTTTCTGCTGCCCGCATCCTCATCCCAATGGATTTGGCGCAAAAGAACCACATGAAAGCTTATGGTATTGCTTATTGGGTGCTGAAACAAGGTGTGGATGCTGATTGGATGCTGAACTACCGAGGCGGCAGTTTTTCAACGCCCTATGCCAAGCAAATTGAAAGCGAGTGTAAAATCAGAGGTGTTTCTTACGAGGTAGTTGCCGATGGGCAATACAATTCAATCCTAAGCGAAATTGCCAAACCCGAAGTGAACATGGATGTGGTGAAATTGGAAAAGGCGCCAAAAATTGCGGTGTACTCACCCAAAGGAAAACTACCGTGGGATGATGCTGTTACCTTAGTGCTCACCTATGCCGAAATCCCCTACGACATTGTTTACGATGATGAAATTTTAGATGGCAAGTTGATGTTGTATGACTGGCTGCATTTGCATCATGAAGATTTTACGGGGCAGTACGGAAAGTTCTTTGGGATGTATCAACATGCCGAGTGGTACAAAGAGCAAGTGCGCGAACTGGAAGAAATTGCACGCAGGCGCGGATTCAACAAGGTAAGCAAACTGAAACTTGCCGTGGCGCAGGCAGTGAAAAATTTTGTGTTTGGCGGAGGATTTATGTTTGCCATGTGCAGTGCTACCGATAGCTACGACATTGCCCTTGCAGCCGAAAACACCGACATCTGCGATGTGATGTATGATGGCGACCTGCAAGACCCTCAAGCGCAGCAAAAGTTAGAATATGACAAGTGCTTTGCGTTTGAAAAATTTCAATTGCGCACCAATCCTTATGAATATGAATACAGCGACATTGACGCGCAATTCGGCAGGCAAGTGCCGAAGGATTTAGACTACTTCACGCTGTTTGAATTCAGCGCCAAGTGGGACCCTGTGCCCACCATGCTCACCCAAAACCACACCAAAACCGTGAAAGGCTTTTTGGGGCAAACCACCGCCTTCAAAAAGAAGTATGTAAAAAGCGGAACACTCATCATGGGGCAAAATAAAACCTATGATGAAGCAAAATACATACACGGAGAATACGGAAAAGGCATGTGGAGTTTTTATGGCGGGCACGACCCCGAAGACTATCAGCACCTTGTGGGCGACCCACCTACTAACTTAGACCTACACCCCAACAGCCCGGGCTATCGGCTGATTTTGAACAATGTGTTGTTCCCCGCTGCGCGGAAAAAAAAGCAGAAGACTTGATGCTTGATGTCAGAAGCCATTTGCCGACTTGAGTTTTTACATTGCAATCATTCTGTGAAATTCTTCTCGCTTTATTGCGTCAAGAAATTTGCCGCAGTATTCGGCAGTAACGGTGGAGCTGGTAGCATCTTTCACCCCGCGTGAGGTAACACACAGGTGAACAGCATCAATAACTACCGCCACATCTTCGGTTTGCAATACTTTTTTCAATTCGTTAGCGATTTGAATGGTAAGCCGCTCCTGCACCTGCGGGCGCGCTGCATAGTATTGCACAATGCGGTTCAGTTTACTTAACCCAATCACATTACCATTGGAAATATAGGCAATGTGCGCCTTGCCCATGATGGGTACAAAGTGGTGTTCGCAGTTGCTGTGGAAAGAGATGTTTTTCTCTACCAGCATTTGGTTGTATTGGTATTTGTTTTCAAACAAACTCACCTTAGGCTTATTGGCAGGGTTTAAACCGCTGAAAATTTCTTTCACATACATCTTTGCCACACGGTGCGGTGTGCCTTGCAGGCTGTCATCGCTAAGGTCTAAACCGAGGATGAGCATGATTTCGCGGAAATGCTCTTCGATGAGTTCCATTTTAGTTTCGTCATCCAATTCAAATGCATCTTCGCGCAGGGGTGTGTTGATGGAAGTGAGCACATGCTCATCGCCCATGTCATCGAATTTAGTTTTTATGAGTTCTTTTCCGTTGAGGTTTTCTATGGTAATGGTTCCGTTGAGCATAAAATCAATTTGTGGGATAAAGACAAAACGCTGCGGGATTTGTTCGGGAAGTAACAAAACAGCTTTTCACAAAGAAGAATTGTACTACACAAAGGAGTAATCTTAGAATGATTTGAGCGTGTATGATGAAGACTAAGCGTTCATAACACTTTCCAAGTTACAGGAACTTAGAAAGTGAATGATGAAATGCAGTGTAACGGCTTATGCGCAAACACTTGATATCTTTTCTTAGGCTTAAGCAACATTCAAAACGCTATTCTTTACATAGAGATGAAAAGAAATCGTTTTAATTCCTGTTAAGTCGGCAAGTACTTTTTCTCATTGCCAACCTAACTTACTTTGTAGCAGTCCCCGAACATGACGGAAGAATAGTTCCGTTGCCAAGTGTTTTTGTGTACGTTATTGTAGCAGAATTAAAGTCCGAATTAAATGTAATTGAGCCTTGAAAAGTACTACCACCTGATACTTGCTGCGGAATCAACAATACTCCCTGATTGCTCACATCAAATTGAGCAAACACTGTGCTTCCCAACTTATCAATATTGCCAATCTCCACAAATGTGGCTCCTCTACTGGAAGCGGATATTGTCATAACATAGGTTGTTGAGCATGATGTCAGGGTGTTGAAAGAACCATAATACTGTGAGCGTATTTCAGATTTACAATCACTGCCAAAATATCCGGTTTCGCATGCTTTTTCCTTGCAACCATAAAATGCTAAGCCAAAAGCAATCAGCATGAACCCATAGAGAAAATACCTTTTCATAAATCAATTGTGTGTTTACTTGTTTCAGACAATTTTAAGAAAAAAATCAAGAAACGTAATTATGCGTAAGCACTTGCGCCTTTCTTCTTGGCAATGGCGCGGTCGGTTTCTTTCAGCAACACTTTGCGCAAGCGAATGGAAAGTGGTGTTACTTCCACATACTCGTCTTCCTGAATGTATTCCATAGCTTCTTCCAAACTCATAATAACCGGTGGGGCAAGCGATGATTTGTCATCGGTGCCGGAGGCGCGGAAGTTGGTGAGTTTTTTTGCTTCGGTGATGTTGAGCACCAGGTCGTTGTCTTTGTTGTTTTCGCCCACAATTTGTCCTTCGTAAACTTCGCTGCCGTCTTCGATGAAGAATTTGCCACGGTCAGAAAATTTATCCATAGAGTAGGCTGTTGCTCTGCCACCTTCCTTTGAAATCAAAGTGCCATTGATGCGGGCAGCGATGGGTCCTTTCCACGGTTGGAACTCTTTGAAGCGATGCGCCATGATGGCTTCGCCTGCACTCACGTTTAAAATCAAAGTGCGCAAACCGATGATGCCGCGCGAAGGAATTTCAAATTCCATGTGCATCACATCGCCTTTGGGTTCCATAATCAGCAATGCGCCTTTGCGCATGGTTACAAGTTCAATACATTTTCCGCTGGTTTCTTCGGGGCAGTCAATGGTGAGGATTTCCACCGGCTCGCATTTTTTGCCGTCAATTTCTTTAACGATAACACGCGGGTTGCCAATGCACATTTCAAAGCCTTCGCGCCTCATGGTTTCAATCAAAACCCCGAGGTGCAGAATGCCGCGTCCGAAAACAATAAACGCATCGCCATTTTCGTTGTTTTCAACGCGCAAGGCAAGGTTTTTTTCCAATTCTTTTTCTAAGCGCTCACGGATTTTTTGGGAGGTAACATGCTTACCTTCTTTGCCAAAGAAAGGCGAGCTGTTTACGGTGAACACCATGCTCATGGTAGGCTCGTCAATGCTGATGGGCGCCATTGCTTCGGGTTGGTCGAAATCGGCAATGGTGTCGCCAATATCGAAACCTTCCACACCCACCACAGCACACAAGTCACCACAGTTCACTGTTTCGGCTTTCATCTTGCCCAAGCCGCTGAACACATACAATTCTTTGATGCGCGATTTCACCATGCTGCCATCGCGTTTAATCAACATAACTGGGGTGTTGCTTTTTAGGGTTCCGCGCGACACGCGCCCCACGGCAATACGCCCGATGTAGCTCGAATAATCTAATGAAGTAACCTGCAACTGCACCGGACCTTCTTTGATTTGCGGAGCAGGAACATGCTCGATGATGGTGTCTAACAGGAAAGAAACATCGGTGGCAGGAGTTTTCCAATCACCGCTCATCCAGCCGTTTTTAGCCGAGCCGTAAGCGGTTGGAAAATCTAACTGGTCTTGGGTTCCACCCAGGTGAAACATCAGATCGAAAACCGATTCGTGCACTTCATCTGGTCGGCAGTTTTCTTTGTCCACTTTATTGATAACCAAAATGGGCTTTTTGCCAAGCGCAATTGCCTTGCTAAGTACATAGCGCGTTTGCGGCATGGGACCCTCAAAGGCATCCACCAGCAGCAGCACCCCATCAGCCATGTTCAACACGCGCTCCACTTCACCACCAAAGTCAGCGTGACCGGGCGTGTCAATGATGTTAATCTTGATGCCTTTATATTCAACCGCAACGTTTTTTGCAAGAATGGTGATGCCGCGCTCGCGTTCGAGTTCGTTGTTGTCGAGAATCAACTCGCCTGTTTGCTGGTTTTCGCGAAAAAGCTGACAGTGGTGCAGGAGCTTGTCAACAAGTGTGGTTTTGCCGTGGTCAACGTGGGCAATGATGGCTATGTTTCTGATATTCATATACTGATTAGCTGATTTGAAAATTTGAAGATTGATGATGGCTTTTGCAAACAATGCAAATGGTTTCAATCTTCTTAAAATGCTCAAATCATGTTATGTTTTTGAAAACGGGCGCGAAGCTAAGCATTTAAACTGAGTTTCGTGTTACGGTAGTTTAAAATGTTATATCAAGGCAGCATCTCCAATAAATACCCATTACGCAAAATGCGTTACGCATTTTGCGTAATGCATTTTGCGTTTTATATTCGCGATGTATAAAACCAAGTATGGAAGTCAAAAATCCTTTTCTGCTAAACGGCTACATCACGCCCGAGTACTTCTGCAATCGCGAAAAAGAATATGCGCGAATAGTGGAGTCGGTGGATAGCGGAAGGCACCTGACTTTAATTTCGGAACGAAGAATAGGAAAAACAGGTTTACTGAAACACGCCTTCTACAAACTGAACAAACAAAAAAGCTATGCCTGCTTTTATATTGACATTCACCCCACCAATTCTCTGAATGATTTTTTGAAGATGATGGCAGATAACATTATTGGCAAATTGGATAGCTTGCCAGTAAAAGTGTTAAAAGCGGCAAGTGAGTTTTTCTCGAATCTGAAACCTACCATTTCCATTGACTCGATGACCGGTGAGCCTTCAGTGGAGTTTGACTTAGTGAAAAAAAACAAGCAGCGCGAAACCTTAAAGGAAATACTTGTTTACCTTGAAAAACAGCAGAAGCACATCGTTATTGCCTTGGATGAATTTCAACAAGTAGAGCGATATGAAGAAAAGAACATCGAAGAACTGCTAAGGTCAAGTTTTATGCAGTCAAAAAATATCACGTTTATTTTTTCGGGAAGCAGCACGCACATTTTGCATGCCATGTTCGGTACACAAAATCGTCCGTTTTTTAAAAGCACCGACATCATGCACCTTGAAAAAATTGAAGCAACTGCTTACTCGAAATTTATCAGAAGACATTTTGAAAAAGCCGGAAAAACAATAACGGATGACTGCATTGCACACATACTGAGTTGGACAAGATTGCATACTTGGTATGTGCAAATGCTTTGCAATAAACTGTTTTATCTGCCTGTGAAAAAATATACCCAAGACATGGTTTTGAAGTGTTGCCTAAACATTTTGGAAGAGAATGAGCACGTTTATTACAGTTTCCGCAACTTGCTGAGTGATGCCCAATGGAAACTGCTTAAAGCGGTAGCAAAAGAAGAAATTGCAGCACAACCGATGAGTAAGGATTTTATAGAAAAATATAAGCTGGGGGCGCAAAGCACAGTTCAGCGAAGCCTCGCTGCACTAATACAAAAAGAAATGCTATGCCAAAGCGATGAGGGTTATTATTTGCCAGATGTGTTTATGTCGCGCTGGTTTGAGCGGCATTGATGATTACCTGTTTGCAATCCAGAGTTCGGGGTCAATTTTTTCTTTCCCACGCCAAATTTCTACGTGCACTTTGGTGATGTTGTCGTCATCATCGTTGTATAATTTGCCAAGCGATTGCTTGGTGGAAACTTTTTGACCGGGCTTCACTGCGGCTTCTTCAATGTTTGAATAAACACTGAAATAATCGCCATGCTTAATGATGATACAAGTGTTGGTGGTAGGCAATGAAAACACACTAACCACCGTGCCTTCAAACATGGCACGCGCTTCGCTGCCTGCTGTGGTTTTTATATCAATGCCATTATTCTCAATAAACACACCTTTAAGCGTGGGGTGCTCTTGCCTGCCAAAACCCGAAATGATGTGCCCGCGGGAAACGGGCCACGGCAGCTTCCCTTTGTTGCTTACAAAATCATTGCTGAGGGCACGCTCTTCGGGTGTAAGCGGAATGGGTTCGTAATCCGTTTTTGCTGTTGGGGTTTCCACCACAGTTCCTTTTGCTTTTGCAAGCTCTTCAGCTTTCTTTTTTGCAAGGCGAATTTCCTCGGCAATGATGGCTTCAATTTTCTTATTCAGGTTGCGTATTGCCTGTTGCTTTTGCTCAAACTGCCTGCGGAGTTTTTTTTCTTGGTCGCTGAGTTTCGCCACCATGTTGGTTTGCTCACGCTTTTCACGAATCAGTTCTTCCTGCTGTTTATTCTCTTCGCTGAACACTTCCAGCTGTTCCTTTTTGTTGGCTTCCAATACTTTCTTTTTCACTTCAAGCGAAGCAATTTCCGATTGCAGTTGTTTCGCCTGAATACGCCTGAAATCGGCAGTTTTACGCAGCACTCGATAGCGCGAAACTGCATCGTTAAAGTTTTTGGCAGCCAGAATAAAAAGCATTTCATTTTGCAGGGTTAGGCTGCGATATGCTTTGCGCAACATCTCGGCATATTCAATGCGCATCTTTTGCACTTTGATGTTTTGTGCTTCAATGTCATGCTGGGTTTCTTTGATGTCGCCATCAATTTCGCGCAGTTGATAGCGGAGGTTATCAATCAATTTTTCGCGCGATTTTATTTTTGCTTGCAGCGATTGCAGTTCGCCAAGTGTTTGCTTTTTCTTTTCGGATGTTGAGTTAATTATGGCTTCAATCTCCTTGATTTCTTGCTGCAGTTGTTTCATCTGCTGCTGCAAACGGCTTTTGGTTTGCTGCGTGGATTGTGCAGCGGAATGCATAAAAACGAAAAATGAAAAGAGCAAAATGATAAAGGGACGAGGGACGAGGGGCGAAGGACGAGGGGCAAAGCAAACGGCAGTTTCAGAAAGGTTTAAATCCTTTCTGCTGCTGAACCATTTAATTGCGTTTGTAACTGTCATTTACTTCAAAAGGAAACGTCAGCGGCTCGTTTATGGTGTAGCGTTGCACTTCCATATTAAGTTTCATTTTCTGCGCACCGCGGTTTACTTCAATGAAACGCTGAAAGGCAAAGGCTTTTCCGCTTAAATCCCTGTAATCGCCAAAAGTAATTTTCAAATCTTGCTTCAACTGTTGGTCTGCTAACAGCAGTTCGAGGGCTGTATAATTTTGACGATGCAAGGTGGCAGTTTGCCGCAGTTTTTGGTTCTGAAAATTTACCACCAAAAAAGAATCGGCTTCAAAAATTCTTCGCTCTGAGGGTTCAACATTCACCATCTGCCCAAGCAGTAAATTCTGCAAAGCATCGTAGCCGGAACTTAGTGGAATGATTTGTTGCAAATAGCTTGCTGGGCGGGCAAGGTACTCGCGCGTGAGTTTATTCATCAGAAAAACCGAATCCTGCCTGATGACCATTCGCGCACCTTCAATGCCGAACAAACCGGTGAGTGAAAGCCAAATCAGGCTGTCTTTGCGAATGCGAATGTTTGCAGTGAAATCCTGCCGAAAACTGCCATCGTCATAGTCCACTTTGCAGCGCATGGAAAACTGATTGAACTGAAGTTGTTGCAATTGCAGCATGGAAAAAGTGTGGTCGAAAAAAGTGTCGGCAGCAGGCTGCACTGCCTTTGCGGGCGGAACTGCATCCACAATCGGCTTCAATTCCTTTTTGCTTTTGCACGATGCCGCAAACGCAAGAAGACCAAAACAAAGTGCAAAGAGTTTTGAATGACTCACTTTCAAAATCACCATCAAATCTACGTTTCATGCGCAGACTTGATGGTGTAAAAAAAGTTATCTGAATGTTATTGTCATTTCCACTCTGCGGTTTTTCTGACGACCCGCAGGTGTTTTATTGTCGGCAATTGGGCGGGTTTCTCCAAAACCTGCTGTTTCTAATTTGCTTCCATCCACTCCTCTTCCAATTAAATATCGCTTCACGGCATCGGCACGTTTTTGCGATAAAATCATGTTGCTTGCATCATCGCCCACGTCATCGGTATGCCCTTCAATTTTCAAGCCATAGGATGATTTGTCAACTAAAAGTTTTGCCAATCCGTTCAACGATATAAAACTTGTTTTCCTGATGATGTCCTTGCCGGTTTCAAACTCCAGATTTTCAAAAGCATACTTCACAACTTCCAACTCCTTTTTCGCCAGCTTAGGGCAGCCGCGGTTATCGGCAGGACCCGGAGTGTTCGGACAATCATCATCTTTATCCAACACACCATCGCCATCTGTGTCTTTGTAGGGGCAACCTTTGTTTTCAATTGGTCCGGGTTCGCGCGGGCAGTCATCTTCATTGTCATAAAGTCCATCGCCATCGCTGTCGGGGCAGCCGCGGTGTGCCTTATCACCGGGCACATCCACGCAATCGTCATCCTTATCTGGCACACCATCGCCATCACGGTCGGGGCAGCCGCGCAGCTCTTTGGGTCCTGCCAGCTCGGGGCATTCGTCATCTTTATCAGGCACGCCATCGCCATCGGCATCGGGACAACCACGCAATTCCACTAAACCTTTTTCATCGGGGCAATCGTCTTCCATATCCAGCACACCATCGCCATCGCGGTCGGGGCAGCCTTGTGTTTCGCGCGGACCCGGAACATCAGGACACTTATCATCCACATCCAACACACCATCACCATCGCGGTCGGGGCAGCCGCGTGCTTCCCACGAGCCTTTTTCTTTTTTACATCTATCCTCGCGATTTGACACTTTATCACGGTCGCGGTCTTTGTGTTTGCGCGCAAGAATTGGAATTTTCACTGCCACATGCACATCGGCATTGTAAACATGTTTCTTGGCAAAAAAGCCCAGCAAATCTTGCGTTCCCACAATGATAGGACCAATACGCGCTGTGGCTCCCAAGCCAACATTGTTGTGCATGTTATAGGAAACAGGGAGATACAAACCGAAGTATTTCCAATCTAAATGCGGAGTGATGGTGAAAGTGGTAACATGATGCACACTGCGCTCTTTATCCATGCGCGGAGCAACGCTTGCCAATGCGCTGATGCCGAAATAGTGAACGGGATTGTAGTCCACCCAAAAATTGAAGCGGGTGGGAAGCCACATGGTAAAAGTCCCTTTGGTTTGCTGAATGTTGAAGCCCGGGGTTTGGCGAATGGTGTCGCCCAAACTTTGCAAACCATCATCAATCTTAAATTCCTTAACATACCAATCCTGCTTATCGGCAGTAAAATTGTAACTGTATTCGGAGCGCTTGAAACGCACACGCCCAAGGTCGGTCATTGAAAAGCCTGCCTGAATGGTGTAAACGCTTCTGTCCACATTATACCATTGGCTGCCATCCATTTCGTAAAGGTGTTTGTCTTTTTTAGGTCGCCATTCATAAACAGCGGCAATGTCGCCAGCTACAGTAAAACCACCATCGCGCACACTGAATAAATCTTTCATTACATATTTTGCAATGTCTTCAGCTTGGTTGGCACTATTGAATTCCAGCGTTGTTGGCGCAAGTGAGTTCACATCTAAATGTCCTGACGAATTGTAGATAGAAATGGTATCGTAGTTCTGATAGCGGTATTCTGCATTTTTGATATAAGCATTAACACCAAACAAGCCCTGAACAAGTTTTAGCGTTCCGCCCACTTTCACGTAGTGGTCATTTTTTTCATAAATGGTTCTGGAATAAGTTATACCATAATCTAACCAAGTAAGCGACTGCAGGCTTGCATCGCCTTCTTTAAGCCTCACGTAATCGAATTTCTCGATGGAGTCGGCAGTAAAACCTGCTCCATAGTATGCAATGCGCGCCATTTTCTGACTTACGTTGTCAAGGTTTGTTACCGAGTTGATGTTCCATGTAAGCGCAATGGCATTTTTGTGCTCTTTGTGCTTTTCGCCAAAGGTGAACATGAATGAAAGCGGACCTTGAATTTGCGCACCAACATAGGCACGTTTTTCTTTGCCATCCAATCGCTCACGCAAATAGGTGTTTTGAAAATCAACATCTTTATCAATGGATGAAGGCTTGAGGATAATGCGCCTGTCCACACCAATGTAGTTGTTCTGAATGTTCATGCCCAAGCCGAACAGGTTCACATCCACACGGTGGCGATCCCCGGCAATGGCAGGATTGAAGCCCACATTGGTTACACCGCCATATTGGCTTGTTCTCAACCCCAAAAAGTATTGCGCGCTTGAAATTGCCGGAACTGCCATTAGCAGCAGTGTCAACAGGCGGAAAGTGCGGTTCATAGAAAGATGATTTGTAAACAAACCTGCACGAAAAACTTCATACTGCCTAAAACCATTTGGAAAAAATATGGCGCACTTCAAGGAGTTATTCTATGGCACTATATCCAATAAAATACGCTACGGGTTTAAGCAGTAGAAATGCCGAATTGACAGCAGCATTGCTCAACCCCTTTTATCTGCTTATCATCAACTTTTTACGGATGGTTTTATCGGCATGATGCACCACAAGCACATAAACGCCATTGGGTAAATCGAGGCGAAGTTTCAGTGTTTTCTCCTCCACATACTCCACATTAAACGCTGAAACCTGCTTACCCAAAGCATCTGCAATCATCACTTTCACATTGCCGTTTAAGTGAGTGTCAAACGCAATGCTCACTTCACTGCTTGCAGGATTTGGGAAAATGCGCATTTCCGGCAGGTTGATTTCCGCGATGGAGGTTTCTAAAACACTGTCGCGCTGCCACAAATGCTCTAAAGTTTTTCCATCCACAATAACTTTTGCATAATAGTTGTGCTGCCAGGGCGAAACTGTGGTGTCAAGCGACCAACTGTCGGTGAAACTACTTTGAGCAATCATTTGCCTGAACGCACTGAAACTGCCATGCGTGGCTGAGTCGCCAACCACTATTGCCCATGTTTGCCCTTTCTTTTCGGGGCAGGCGCGCACACTGTCAATTTCATCAATGCAATATCTTCTTACGGCAACATAGTTTTCATTCTGCCTGCCCAACAACCAAAGATTTTCTTCCTGCACCTCATCATAATCTTCATCCTTGAAAAGCAAAGCCACTTCGGGGTTTTTGTAAGTAAAAACAAGCGGTACAGGTTCCTGCCGAAACATTAGCATGGCAGCATTGGCATTTTGCGCAACATAAGGAAGGTGTTCATTGGCATTTGCACTTGAACGGTTTTGCCATGTTTTATTCACTTTCCCTGATGCCACCACCACGGCTGAAGTGCCAACAGTTGCCACACAAGGGAATTGCTGATGACCAAGTTTGCCTTTCCAAAAATCCTGCACAGAAGTAAGCAAAACCCCGTTACTTTTGAAAATTGCCACATCCTGCCCACAAATGGTTGAGCTTTTGGTGGCGTAGGATGCATATTCCGCAATGGCAGGGGCATCGTTTGCACTGAAAAACTGGTATTGCTTATAGTCCACAAAATCAACATGGTTCCATAGGTTAGAATCGCGAATCATCACTGCCGACTCATAAGCCACTTTTGGGTGGAAATAAGCTCCGGCACTCCATTGAAACATTACTTTATCAACTTGCGCCATGTCCTTGTGAATGGATGAAAAACTATCAATCGGATGACCAATTGAATAAAGAGTATCAACTTGTGGTTTCCATGTGGAAGCAATGCTATCTATCTGAAGCGATGAACTTGCAAGAAACGCCCCTGAATGCGATGCCTGCGTGGGCGGCTCGCCCATGCCGGTTAACAGCCAAATTAAACTGTTGTGGTTTTCATGATAAGGCACCACATATTTACTGTAATAGTTCCTTCCTGCCGATGGATAAAACACTCCCTGATTGTTGGTTACCATCAAAAGCTCGCGCAGCAAACGCACACATGCCTGCGTTGCCAGCGATTTAATTTCAGCATCCTGAGCAAAATCGGCAAGGTTAATCAGCCCCGATAAACAATAGGGTGCATAAACCGATGAAAAGAATTCATAGAATCCATACTTCAACTTTAATTTTAAATAATGACGAAGGCGCTTATCCAAGTTGGCATCAATTGCTCTGCCAAAGCGTTCGTGCAGCAGCCAATCGCTGGACATCCACATAATCATGTGGTTTTCTGACCAATAACCATATAGCCATTGATTTTTGCGAATCCAAAACGGAACGGTATCTAATGCAGGAAAGAAAAAGTTATCGTAAGCGCCATTCGTCAAATACATTATACGAATCATCTTAACGATATCGAAGTCCAAGGTGCTTTTCACACCAATCAAGCCAATCATATCATTCAGCGCAGCTTGGTCAAGCGGAACGTTGTTGTAAGCCTGCAACAAAGGCGTGTGCGAGTTAAAGTTGTTGAGCGATGTTGCGATGTAGTCTGTTCTACGCTGCTCATAAGCGGCATTATTAGCAAACACAACAAAAACTTGGAATACCAATGCAGATGCAGCAATAAATGCTTTCAATGGATGAGTCATAAAATGTGAGTTACATCTGTAAATATGGTAAAACCCTTGAAAACAAAGGACTTTCTGATGCCTTGCATTTTAAAAAAGCACATGCTGCATTTCGTAAACGCAAAACCTCGCGTTTACGTCAAACTCAACCAGAAAGTTACCGACACTCATTACGAAACACAAATTACACAACTCACTTATCATTGATTTTCAATTATTTATATTTTTATTGAAAGCATTTTTTGATTCAAAAAAGCAATGAAAGTGTAGAACACAAGGGGGGTTGGTGCCCACATCTTTGCATCATGTAAACGATATTGTTTGCACAATCAAAAAAACATCTGACATGGAACTTTTACTAACACTTCTGCTCGTTTCATCCGAGCCAATCACCAACGGAGTTGGTTATGGAGACCTTTTTGAGAAAGAAGTAATCACTGTAGGCTACGGTGACTTGTTTACCAAAGAATCAGAAACCGGCTCAGCAACTGAAAGCCGCTAACCAAAACTTAAACTGCTTAGAAAATCATCCCGCATTTTTTAAACATTAAAATTTAACTGACATGGAACTTTTATTAGCACTTCTGCTCGTTTCATCCGAGCCAATCACCAACGGAGTTGGTTATGGAGACCTTTTTGAGAAAGAAGTAATCACTGTAGGCTACGGTGACTTGTTTACCAAAGAATCAGAAACCGGCTCAGCAACTGAAAGCCGCTAACCAAAACTTAAACTGCTTAGAAAATCATCCCGCATTTTTTAAACATTAAAATTTAACTGACATGGAACTTTTATTAGCACTTCTGCTCGTTTCATCCGAGCCAATCACCAACGGAGTTGGTTATGGAGACCTTTTTGAGAAAGAAGTAATCACTGTAGGCTACGGTGACTTGTTTACCAAAGAATCAGAAACCGGCTCAGCAACTGAAAGCCGCTAACCAAAACTTAAACTGCTTAGAAAATCATCCCGCATTTTTTAAACATTAAAATTTAACTGACATGGAACTTTTATTAGCACTTCTGCTCGTTTCATCCGAGCCAATCACCAACGGAGTTGGTTATGGAGACCTTTTTGAGAAAGAAGTAATCACTGTAGGCTACGGTGACTTGTTTACCAAAGAATCAGAAACCGGCTCAGCAACTGAAAGCCGCTAACCAAAACTTAAACTGCTTAGAAAATCATCCCGCATTTTTTAAACATTAAAATTTAACTGACATGGAACTTTTATTAGCACTTCTGCTCGTTTCATCCGAGCCAATCACCAACGGAGTTGGTTATGGAGACCTTTTTGAGAAAGAAGTAATCACTGTAGGCTACGGTGACTTGTTTACCAAAGAATCAGAAACCGGCTCAGCAACTGAAAGCCGCTAACCAAAACTTAAACTGCTTAGAAAATCATCCCGCATTTTTTAAACATTAAAATTTAACTGACATGGAACTTTTATTAGCACTTCTGCTCGTTTCATCCGAGCCAATCACCAACGGAGTTGGTTATGGAGACCTTTTTGAGAAAGAAGTAATCACTGTAGGCTACGGTGACTTGTTTACCAAAGAATCAGAAACCGGCTTAGTAACTGAAAGCCGTTAATCAAAAACATTGTTTGACTGAAAACAGGCAAACAACTGCGAGACAATTTGAATGCAACAAAAAGGCGGGCACCAAGCCCGCTTTTTTATTTCTTTTTGTTTTGAAATGGAATGAACGCTTTTGATTTGAAGCAAACTTCATCCACCCAATCATGAACAGCGCAAGCAAGCCAAAACTTCCACCTGGACCAAAAGGAAACCTTCTGCTAAGCAAGGAAGTAAACCTGCAAACCGACATCCTGAATTTTATAGTAAAACAAGTAGCAAAATACAACGGCATTTCGCGTAGTAAATTGGGGTTTAATCACTATGTGAACATTTCAAACCCCGATTACATTGAACATGTTTTTCAGCATCGCGATGTGTACGTAAAAGGGCGCGACAACAAAAACCTGATGTTCTTGCTCGGCAACGGATTGCTCACCAGCCAAGGCGAATTTTGGATGAAGCAAAGAAGACTGATGCAGCCGCTGTTTCATAAGCAAAGGCTAAACGGATTTGTTGAGAAAATTTCGGAATGCACCCACGCCATCTTAAATGAATGGCAAACCATAGGTGCAAAAAACATTGACGCACATGCTGAAATGACCAAACTCACACTTGAAATTGTGAGCCAAACCCTGATGAGCACAAAGGTGGAGGGCGATTTTGCCCACATCAGTGAGGCGCTTGAAGTGGTAATGAAGGGCATGATTGGCAGAACAAATAGTTTCCTCCGGCTGCCCTATTGGTTGCCAATACCCAAACACATCCAAATGAAACGCCACCGAAAGCTGTTGGATGACACTGTTTTGAAAATTATTGCACAAAGGCGCAAGGAGCCGGGCAAGTACAATGATTTGCTGACCATGCTGCTTGAAGTGGAAGATGCTGACACTGCCGAGCGCATGACCGATGAACAAGTGCGCGATGAAGTGATTACTATTTTCCTTGCAGGGCACGAAACCACTGCCAACGCACTTTCGTTTGCGTTTTATCTGCTGGCAAAACACCCCGATGTGCAGGAAAGAGTGAGGAACGAGGCATTGGAAATGCTAAAATCGGGCAAGCTGAGTTATGAGTCGCTGAATAAGTTAACATTCACCACCATGGTTATCAAGGAAGCTATGCGGATGTTCCCTCCGGCATGGGCGATGCTGCGCGAGGTGGCAAAAGACGATGTGATTGACGGCTATTTGCTTAAAAAAGGTGATGGCGTGGTAATGTGCGCCTATGCCGTTCAGCGCTCGGAAAAGTACTGGAGCGAACCTGATAGGTTTATTCCCGAAAGATTCTCGCCCGAAAACCAAAAACATATACATCGCTATGCCTACTTTCCTTTTGGCGGTGGCGCAAGGCTATGCATTGGCAACAACTTTGCCATGATGGAAATGCAAATTATTCTCGCGTTAATCTGTAGTGAATATGTTTTTGAACTACCTGCCGATTACCAACTTCAGTTAGAACCATTGGTAACGCTACGCCCAAAAAATGGTGTTCGTTTGAATCTGAATAAAACTTCAGCTTAAGCCAAAACAGAGTTGCGCACCATCACTTTCACAGTGCTGCGGGGCTCGCTTACCTTCCAAGTTTCAAAAAAGTTTTCGGTGAGGAAAAGCATCAGAAACTTAAAAATCACTGTGTCGCCTTTCTCATATTTCTTGTTCATGTAAGCCAACCACGATTGGTGCACCACAGCTCCAAACATTTCTTCAAAAAATTCAAAGTATTCTAAAGTAACCTGTTCATCGCTTGTGGCTGCGCCTTTGCGCTTAAGTTCGGAGCCGGCAATCAACACCTCAGGCAAATTGCCGAAAACAACGGTGTGCATCACCGATTCATACACTTTGTAATTCTTTTTTACAACGGCAGTTTTCGCCTTTTGCTGAAACTGAATCAACAGTTGTTTACAGTCCTCTTTTTTGCGGACAAACTCGATGGGTTTGAATGTAGCAGATTGCATGTGAGAGATTTTTTTGTTTCCACATTTACGAAGGTTCATTCCAAAATGTTTCAACCTAAAGCCACATGCAATAAAAAAGCCGCTTCAGCATTTTGAAGCGGCTTTAAAAAACTTAGGAATTGACAATTACTTAATCAGTGAAATTTGCTTTACTGCCACTGCTTTATCAGCCTGTAACTTCACAAAGTAGCTGCCTGATTGCAAAGTTGAAGCATCAATGGTTACAAAACCTTCGCCATTCACTTCAACACTTGAAACCGGAAGCACTTCTTCGCCCAAAATGTTCAAAAGCGAAACAGAAAGCATTTCGTTTTCCAAACCTAACACACTCACAAAAATCTTTCCGTTTGAAGGATTCGGGTAAACGCGAACCGATTCGCTAAACAGTACTTCATCAACGCTGACTTGTACTTCAACGCAAAGCGTGGTGTCATCAGAACCAAACGAGTTGGTAGCTGTAAGTGTGATACATTTCTGACCAGAAGTAAAGTAGGTTGCGCTTGGGTTACGAGCCGATGAAGATGCCGGTGAGGCTCCTGCGCCAAAGTTCCACAACCAAGCAGTAGGGGCAAACAATGACTGGTCTGAGAAGTTCAGACGAACGCCATTTGGAACAGACTGAAATGAATAAGTAAATCTTGCTTCGGGCACTCTTCCTACAGTGATGGTTCTGATAACTGTATCTGAATTTCCTGCGGCATCTGTAGCAATGTAAGTAGCTTCGTAAGTGCCGGGAGTGTTTGAGTTCACATTGTTTGAGAAAGTAACCTGCACCTGACCATCGTTGCAATCCACAGCGGTTGCGCCAAGTTCGGTGTAAGGTGTGCCCACCAACAATGTAATTTCAGATGCGCCATTCAATGTAATTACCGGAGGCAAAACATCAGTAAGGCTGTCCACAAATTCATTGTCAGAAAAGTTAATGTCGCGGATGTAGAAGAACTGAGCAGGCTCAACTCCATACTTGTTAAAAGAAGAAGATTGATAATCAACTTGCGCGAGCACCAAAGGAACGCTGTAAGTAGTGCCGTTTTGGAACACTGTAGGTGAAACAGCAGGGAACAACGCTCCACCAAATGTACCTACGTCATCACCACCGAACTGAGGGTCGTTTTGAGTGAAATTCTTAACAGCGGTTAGTTTTTTAGAAACCAAATCGTAGCCGCGGCTAAAGAAATTTGGCGAAACGTTTTTCAGGAAGTTGTCAGCAGGGTCAGGATTTCTGCCGGGGATAATGTCGGTATCCAACCAAGAGAAAAACAACTTTGTGCCATCACTTGAGCGGGAAATATTTGCACGCAAATCTAAATCAATTGGTGCGCCACCGGGTTGGTCTAAACAGATGTCACCAGACAGTAATGAAACCATTTCAGTGATGGTGATGGCTTGCCAGTTGCAACCATTTCCTGCATTAGGGTCATAAGTGAGGTCGTAGAGGAATGCGCCTGCATTAGGGTAGATGTTATATTTGTTAGTTCCTGAGCCATCATCCTCTGCGCCATTCAGCACACCAATGAGGTAATGAGGGTTTCCATTGGCATCAACCATCAAATCAGACCCACCGCTTGTTGTGGCAACTTCCGAAACACTGCGGTTCAGGTTGTAATTGATTTGCTGAATTTCGGTGAGGTTTACAAAAATTGGAGCACTCCATGTGTTTCCTCCATCAGTTGATTTGAAGAAAACAGGGTCGTAGGTATATTGGTTGTCATTCACAAAATCACCTTTCATGGCTATCCAACCGGTTTGCCCTGTTGGGTCGAAAGCAATGTCAAAATCAGAAACCAAGGTGAAATCATCTCCGCTGTTGTTCACATCATCCACCAAAGCGCCATGCGCAAGGCGGGTTTCAGTCCAATCCACATTGCGGGTGGTAGGATTCCAAACGCCTTTCATAATAATCAAAGAATCTCTGAGCGTTGTTGTGCCTCCATTAGGGTTGGGCACTTCGCGGAAGTTAAGGTGCAAATTCCAATAAACACCATTTGTTGATTGCTTAAAAGACTCGGCAACAATTACATTTCCGCCATTCACCACATCAGCACTTTCGGTGAAAGTTGCAGCATTGCCATCCAAGCGACCTACACCACGGTATTCACCCGACCACTCCGTGTTATTTCCGCCTGTGCTGGTGTAATCTAACCAAGTTCCGGTGTAAGCCAAATAAGCGCTATCGGCAATCAAAGTGTTGTTTGGACGGGTGATAACCGCCTGAGGGAAACGCGCAGAAGGTGTTCCCACATATTGTGAGTTTGGGTTCAATGGTCCGATGTTCAGATTCCATGTTGCACCTTTGTCTTTCGACACATCAAATATGTACTGACCTTTGTTGTTAGCCACGTTAGCCTGATTCAAACCACGGTGAATAAACGTTACTGTACCAATGGAATCATCGGCATACAAAGGCTTGGTGCCTTCGTTCAGCGCAGTGTAAAGATTTCCTGCAACACCAATAGCAACTGAATTGACAGCCCTGCCGGCACTTGATTGATTTTTGGAAACCGGTGGTGTAAGCAGCGGAGTGTTATTTACCGGAACGCCTTCATTGGTTGAATAGATTTTGGTGATGGAGGGGTCCTTAACGGACAATTTAACGTTTTGCGCCTGCGCAAAAACTACACTCACAACACCTAACAGCAGTAGAACTTTTTTCATTGTGCAGAGAGATTGTTTTTTATTTTTTGAAAAACGAACAGCGAATATAGCATTTTATCAATGCTGTGTAAGCAGAGGGTTAAAATTACTTTAAGGTTGCTTTTTTTATCTGCCCACCTGCAATTGTTTGCGGTAAACTCCATTGCCTGAAAGCGTGAACAGATAGTTGCCTGCCGGAAGGATACTCACCCCGATTTCAAACCAATTTTCGCCTGTTTGCACTTCGGCATGTCGGCTGTAAACGGTTCTTCCGGTCATGTCGGTGATTTCCATTTTGCCCGAAAATGATTTGCCGGAAATCAAGGAAACTGTTACACGCTCGAATGAAGGATTGGGATAAACCAACACATCTATTCCGCCTTTCAACTCTTCGATGCCCACTGTGGCATTGCAACCGTTGGGGATGTAGGTCATGGTGTTGAAATCAATGTAGCAAGCCCACTCAGGAAAATCTGAAAACGGATTGCGATTCGCCTGTTGGTCGAAAACAAATTCGTTGCGCGCGCGCTCAAAAGGGCTTGGCGGGTCTTGCTGATTCCACTTTTTCAGCAATGCCTGCTTTTGGCGGGTGCTGAGTTTTTCATCGGGGTTAGGGAACAAGCCGGGGATGGATAAAGTATCTAAAGTCCACCAATCGGTTACTGCTTGTGCATTTGAAGATGCAGAAACGCGGTTGAGTTGGCGGTTATATGCCACCAACATGTACATGATGCTTCGTGCCACATCGCCTTTTATGGCATCCAATGGTTCAAAAACCTTTTTGCTGTTGGTATCGGTGCCAAATTTCGCACCTAAAAATGTTGCAGTTTGGTTCACCACTTCATCAAATGGGAAATTACTGCGCGGTTGATTCACATCGTTTTGGTTGGCAAGGCGCAGGTTGTGGAGGTCGGAGTAAGCAAAGCGGTCGGTGTGGGCGGTTTTGCCGAAGGTGGGCATCCAGCTTGATGCAAAGCAGTGCTCGCGGCTCATGTTTTGTGCTGTGAAATCGAAAGGCGGAGTGAATAGCACAAACTGACCGCTGTATTCGCAGTTCACCACTTTTTGGTCGCCAGTGGTGTCGCGGGTATAAAAATTGTCAATGATGGTTGATTTATAGTTGCTGTAGAAAACCTGGGTGTGGTTGTTGATGAGGGTGGAAAGCTGTGTTACAAAACTTGTGCTTGCGGTGTCAATACTGTTGTAATAGCTGCCGGGCAATGCCGCGCCCGAAACCTGCGAGGCGGTGAGCGGTGAGGTGGTTTTGTATTTGGTGTATTGCCCCACGCCATTGAAAGGAAACACGCTGTAGTGATATTCAATGCCTGCTTCCGACTCGCGCACGGTGAAGGAGGTGTCCTTCCCTACATAAAAAACTTTTGATGCGCCAACGCCCATTCCCACATCATAGGTTTGCCCGTCAATGGGCGCATCGGTAACCGCACTGCCGGCTTTGCGCAGCACAAGGTAGCCATCGCTGCTGTTGCCCTTCACGCCCACGCGCATGGAGTATGATTTTATGCTTGAAAAATTAATGGAGTTAGGGTTGGCTGTGGGTTCGGTCGCAAAGTTTCCGCCCACTCCGTTCAGCAAAACGGTGTAGGGGTTTTCATCGGCATCGTTGTTATTGAAAGTAAGCGTTGCAGGAAGGGTGCCGGAGGCAGAAGGTGTAAAATCAATCTCAATGTCAGCCGAATCCTGCGCTAAGATGGAAGCAGGAAAATTAGCTATGGAATAATCTGCGGCTGCTGTTCCGCTCAGTACCGGATTGCTTAGTGTTAATGCGGAATCAAGCCCTAAATTTTTCACTTTCAGTTTCACCATCTGTGTTGCTGAAACAGTGCCACTGAACCAAATGTTGCTGCCGGTGGTAATTTTGCCATCGTTAAAATACAACTGAATTTCCTGATTGGGTCCTGGCACAGGAACATTAACTGCCACATCGTCAATGGCAACGTTTGAGCCTGAAACCTTGTTGGTGAAAAACAAGCGCAGAAAACGGGCTTGCGATGAAGGCGTGTCCACGATGCTTAAAAACGGGCTGCTGCCTGTAGGCAGGGTAGTGAAGGTGCGCATGTCCACCCATGCGGTTCCGTTGATGGAATACTGCGAATTGAACGTGCCGCTCCAACTTCCGCCACCACCTGTGGAGCCTTTTATGTTGTAGGTAAAAAAACCCGGCTCATCGTTGATGTCAATTCTGATGAACTCACCGGTATTGTCTAACCGTGCCGAGGCTGGCGCGCTGGTGTAGAGGTCGGCTGAAACATAGTTTAAATTGGTTGCTGTTCCGGTTTGCACTTGCACCCAGCCTTCGGGTGGCGTTCCGTTGCAATCCCAATTAGTAGGCACGGGTGCGGTTTGCGAAAACAGGTTCAGGCTGATGATGGCAGCCGCAAAAAGTGTTGAAAGTTTATTCATAATTGTTAAATACAAGTTTTTAAAGTGTGTTTAGGCGGTTTTTGTGGCAAAAGTGCTTCCCCGATGCGTTGCAGGGAGCTCCGGCTGTCATTTCCTGACCTCCAAAAATCATTTCCTGACCTCCGGATGTTGCATCGGGGTGTCCGTTCAACCCATCGGGGCATCAAACTTTCACATTCTGACCTCAGGATGCCATTTTCTGACCTCCAAAAATCATTTCCTGAGCGCACATTTTTGCGAATGCAGGATAGCGCTCTGCCAATCTACATCAAAGAACATTCAAATTTAATCCGGCTTCTCCTTCTTCATAAAATTCACCCACGCAATTTCAATGCCTATGTTCCAACGGAAACCCTGCCCAAAAAACACCGAGGCGCTTCTGGCATCAAAGTCGCGGAAAAATGCGTTGTTGTCGGTGGCGTCCTGAATCACCATATTATCGGTAACGTTAAAGAAATTAGTGCGCACGGTGAACTGCCATTGTTTCTTTAACACATAGGTGTAGCCGGCAGAAATATCGAGCATGTAGTAGCCGGGCAGTTTCCACGACTGTCGGTTGGCATTGTCGCCCACCAGCACTTCGGGGTTGAAATCGGCATAGAATTTATCGAAGTAAGTGATGCGGGGTTTGATGTAGAGATTTTTGATGGGTTCAATGCGCACCATGCCGCCCACCTGCATTTGTGCTGCGCCACCCACTTTCACACCCTTGGGGCTGAACGAAAGCACGGTGTCGGTGCCCGATTCAAAAATCCAACCGAATTTCACATCGGAGTTCCATGTCCAATCGCCATAACTGAAAATGCCTTCGATGGTAACCATTTTGTGGGGGCGCACGGCAAAATCCAGCTCGCCACCCACGTGCCTTGCTTTAATGCCGGGCACATACACCAATTCACGGTCATCGGTGTTGTTGGGGTCGGTAAAGTTGGTGGTGTAGGGGCGGTTCAGCCACTCGGTGTAGTAGCCGTTTACGGTGATGCTTGCCCAACGCGAGCGAAACAAGTAACCCATTTCAGCAGCCACAATTTCTTCGTTTTTAATGCCCTCAGCCACATTCAAGCCGCGCAGCGGAATCAGGAAGTTGTAGAAGGGCGCTTTGTAAAGGTAGCCGCCATTCACAAACATGCTGTGTTGGTCGTTGAAGTTGATGTTTACCCCCGCCTTGATGGTGGCGCTGGGCAGCCTGATTAAATCGGTGCGGGAATACACGGCTTCATTGTCATTATTTCGGTAAGCCTTTGCGCCAATAATTTGCTGCGTGGGTTGTGTGCCGTTTTTCACAAAGGTGGTGTCGCCACTTTGGGTGATGATGCCGGTGGCAGTTGCCACCACCAAATCGGTGCCGTTGTAAAAAGCGGTTTCGTTGAAGCCGATAACTTCCTTGCCCACAATTTCGCCATCAATTTTCAGGCTTTTGCGTGCAAAGCGATCTTCTTTTTGGTAGAAAGTTCCTGCTGCCGAAACATTCACAAAAGCCGAAATCATTTTGTTGCTCCATTCGGCTTGTGCAAAGCCACCGCCCCAGTTCACAAAGCCATAATCGAAGCGCCCTATTTTTCCGCCCACACCCAGTGTGTCGCGCCTTTGCCCGTTCAGGTTTGCACTGGTGGGGATGATTACAAACTTGCCCCCAAGCAAGTCAAACACTTCCTGATAGTGCTCGCCTTTGTAGCTTCTGAAATCTAAACCGCCCGAAAAATCGAAACCCTTCGGCAGTTTATAGTTGATGGTTACCAAGCCGCCATACCAATAGTGGTTGTTGGTACTTCTGCGCACGTAATTGCTCGATTGCCCCGAAACATACAGCAGGTTTTCGTCATAAAGGCTTTGCACATTCAGTTGGTTGGCGCTGTCGTAGCGCAGCGTTTGGGCGATGATTTGCGTGCCGCCACCCTTGCCAATGGAGGCATAGAAAGTGGAGGAAAGGAAAAACTTATCGTTTGGCTGAAAAGAATAGCGGGCAATAACCTGCGGCTTGTGGTAAACGTTTTTTGAAGTGTTGAAGCGGGTGGTTCGCCCCGAAGAAATGGTGTCAATAATTTGGTTGGCATCGTTGCGCACAAGGGTTCGCCTGTCCAAATCGCCCCAAGTGGGGTTAAAGGTGTAGCCTTGGTCAACAAACCTGTACTTGGCTTTGCTAATGGCATCGGAAACATCAATGCCGAATTTTTCGCGCGCCAGGGTGGAGTCGTAGGTAAGGATGGGCTGCTGGCTGAAACGCTGCCCGTGCTGCTGCGGTGCGCCAAAAGCCGAAACGCTGATAAGGTGCTTTCCCTCCTTGAACATCTTCTCGATTTTGGCATAGTAAAAACCGCCCTGCACATCGTTGCCATCCACCCAGCCTGCGCCCTGCCTGTAGGAACCCGCAAGCGAAACACCCCAGCCTCCGCGCAGCCTGCCCGAATTGAAAGCAACGGAGGTGCGGTAAAACTCATTGTTGGCAAACTCCTGCTTCACCGAAAGTTCGCTGCGGTCGCGGATGCCCTGCGTGAGGATGTTGATGGTTCCGCCCACCGATGGCAGCGCAAGTTTTGAAGCGCCCAAGCCGCGCTGCACCTGCATGCTGCGCGTGATGGCATCCATGCCCATCCAGTTGCTCCAATACACCTGCCCGTTTTCCATGTCGTTCACCGGCACGCCATCAATTAACACTGCCACATTGGTTTGGTTGAACCCCCTGATGGTGATTTGCGCATCGCCATCGCCACCGCCCTTGTTGGTGGCATAAACTCCGGGTGTTGAGTTCAGCGCCAGCACCATGTCGCGCGAAGCCAAATCTTCCTGAATGGTTTTGGCATCCACTTTTGAAAAAGCCACCGGAGTTTTGCGCTCCACGGCAGGGTCGGCAACAATTACCACCTCTTTCAGCTCGCGGGGTTTCAGCGGCAGGCGCAAATTGAGCACAGGCTGGCGCAGGTTCACGCGGTCGGCAAAAGTTTCGTAGCCCGAGTAGGAAACAGATATGCTGTAAACTCCATAATCGGCTTCGATAGAAAAGTTACCTTCAAAATCGGTGGTAGCGCCCACGCCATCTTTCAGCAAAATGTTTGCCTGAATCAGCCCCTCGCCTGTGGAAGCATCGGTGATTGTTCCTTTAATGATTCCCCTTTGTGCATGAGCCAACAACCCACACAACACAAACACCAACACAAAAAATTTCTGAAGCATAAAATGCGATGCAAAAATGCGGTGCAAGAATAAGTAATGCCTTTGGTGAAATTTAGAGCTTCATCTTATTGTAGCAATTTGATAATGTAAAATTCATGGAGTGGAAGTGAGGAGTGAGACACGAGATGTGAGCTGTGAACAAACAGCCGAAATTACTTGCAGGGCGGGGTGAATAATGGCAAGCAGTGATTTACACAAAACAAAACCTCAAGCCCGATTTAACTTTTTCGCAAAGCCGCTATCTTACGCCCCAAAACAAACAGCATGTATAAGCTATTCGCAGCGGTGGCGCTCATCGCAAGCATTCAGGCAAACGCACAAAGCATTTTTGAACGCACAGGCAAAGTGGTAACCGGAGTTGCCACAGGCGCATCCTCCACAGGCAAAACCAACTTCACCGAAAATGAAGCCGCACAAGCCATCAAGCAGGCGCTAACCAACGGCATCAACACTGCAGTTACCAAAGGCGCAGCCACCGATGGATTTTTCAGGAATCAATTCATTAAAGTGCTCTTTCCGCCCGAGGCACGGGCAGTGGAAAGCACCCTGCGCAGAGTGGGCGCAGGCGCATTGGTGGACAATGTTATTCTTTCCATGAACCGCGCTGCCGAACAGGCGGCACCACAGGCAAAACAGATTTTTATCAATTCGGTGTCGCAACTCACTGTTACCGATGCCATCAACATGGTAAGCAATCAGCAGCAGGATGCCGCCACACGCTTTTTAGAGCGCACCACCACCAATCAGTTGGTGGCAGCTTTTAAGCCTTCCATCGCAACGGCATTAGATAAAACCCTTGCCACAAAATACTGGCGCGATGCCATGACGCAATACAACCGCATTCCGTTTGTGCAAAGGGTAAACACCGACCTGCCCGATTATGTAACACGCAAGGCTGTAAGCGGATTGTTTTACCTGATTGCAGAAGAAGAAGCACGCATTCGCAAAGACCCTGTGGCACGCACCACCGACATTCTGCAAAAAGTTTTTGGCAACATTAAGCTTTAAGCGCTGCGCCAACATTTCACAAAAATGCAGCCACAGACAACCTAGATTATGGAATGTTTCGTTGTGTTCATCTGATTTCAAAAACAAATTGATATGAAATTCTTCATCACCATCGCGGCTGCCGCAACCATTTCGTTTGCCGCTGCGCAAACTGCGCTGCCCTCGAAAAAAGTTACCATCTACAAAAACGGAACAGCCCTTGTTATTAACGAAGGTACCGCAAACACCAAAGCCGGAAATGTATTGTTGCCGCTACCCGAAAAAGCCATTTATGGCGCCTATTGGCTGGGCACTTCAAAAGACAATTCTATCCGCAACATCACTTTCAAAATTGACACTTTGAAAAGAACCAAACGTTGCGAAAGCGTGCAGGATTTTATTGCCGCAAACGTGGGCAAGCAGGCAAGCATTTACTTCACCGCAAGCAACCAAATTGATAAATCACTCAGCGGAACCATCCAGGAGTTTAATCAGCAAACAGGCATGGTGAAAATGAAAACCGACAAGGGAAGTTCGTGGTTAAAAGCATCGAGTGTTTACCAAGTGGAATTTAAAGATGCCGAAAACAACACCTTCCTTGCCGACAGCCTTAAACGCATGGTGGTGATGCAACCCGAAAAAACGGCAGCCACAGTTGCTTTGCAGGAGTTTTATCTGCAAAGCGGCATGAATTGGATTCCTTCTTATTTTCTGAAACTGAAAGACGGCAAAACAGCCCGCCTTGAAATGAAAGCCACCATTGAAAATGGTGGCGAAGCCATCAGCAATGCCGAAACTGAGTTAGTGGTGGGTTCGCCCCAGCTTGCTTTTGGCTTGAAAGCCGACCCCATGACTTATGACCACCTAACAGGCGATGCCGTGCGCGATAACATCTACACCTCAAATGCGCAATTCAACTATAAAGCGTTGCGGGGCGAAGCCGCCATGATGGCTATGGATGAGCCGGCTTTTGAACAAACTTTTGACACTGAAGGCGAAAAAACAGGCGACCTTTATTTCTATAAAATAGGAAAAATCACTTTGGCAAAAAACAGTAAAGGGAACTTCCCAATTTTTGCAAAAGAGTTGGAATACAAGCACAAATACGAATGTGTGATTGCCGACTATGTGAGTTTTTTCAACAATCGCTACACCAACAACGAGGAAACTAAATACGATGTGTTTCACTCGCTTGAAATCAAGAACACCACAGGCGTTCCGCTTACTTCAGCTCCGGTGATGGCAATGAACGAAAAGGAGCAATTTCTTGCGCAGGACAACATGAACTACACGCCTGCGGGTGCAACCACTTCCATACGTTTGTCAAAGGCTTTGGATATTGTTACCAAGAACCAAGAGGAAGAAATTTCGCGCAACGACAGTTTCAAAAAAATTGGCAAATCGAACTATGGAAAAGCTGTTTTGAAAGGCACTGTTACAGTGGAAAATTTTCAGAACACAGCAGTTACGGCAAGCATCACAAAAAACTTAACAGGTGAGGTAACAAAGCAGAGCGATGGCGGAGTGGTAACAAAAAAACGCAGCTACTACACTGCTGTAAATCCCGAATCGCAGCTTAAATGGGACATTGCTTTGAAGCCGAATGAGAAGAAGACAATCACTTACGAATATGAAGTGTTGTTTGGTATGTAATTACTGAACTAAAACATTGCGCTTAGCCGACTTGAAAATACCCACCATTTTCCCACCGGCAGGGCTTGCTTGCGATGCTTCGGTGAAGCGTTCGCGCTCAATGTGAACGGCAGTGATGCCATCAGGCAAACCATCCAATTCACTTGCAGGAATATCAAACTCGTTTGTTCCCTGAACATTGTTTACAAACTTTTTATTGCCAATCACCAACGTAACTTTTTCGCGCGAAGTGATGGGGTCGCCACCCCATTTAAACTTCAGTCCATTGGCGCGTGTGATGGCATTCAGGCTACCCGGCAATGCAATTTCGCGCGGCAAACTGATGGTGTTGGTGAGTTCAATGTTACCGGCAGTGTACTTGTAAACAATTTTATTGCTGTTCTGGCGGTTGGCATACTCGCGAAAGAAAGTGAAGGTGGAAGGTGTATATTCAGCAGCCTTCCCACCAAAAGTAAGTTCAGCCTTCACTGTAAAACCCAAATCAACTTTTGGTCCGGTTTCGCTGCCATCAAAAAATTCAGCACTCACTTTTGTGCCGCCTTCAGCGCCATCGTAAACCAATTTGTAAAGCGCAAAAGTTCTGTCGCGTCCGCTGTTGATGCCACCATCCTTACCGCATGAAGACACAACAATCATTGCAGCAAAACCAAAAACTATAAGACTGAAATTTTTCATAACTAAGTACAAATACGTCAACAAAGGTTCCGAAAATAATAGAAAAATGCCAATCTAATTCACTATTGATGCCAAATGTGCTTTCAATTTGTTCAGCACATCAATTTCCATGGGGTCATAATGCTGCAAATCAGCAAGGTAAAACGAAATCCAATCTGCAAGATGTGTGTGATAGAAATACTGCTGAAAATGTGTTGCGCCAATTGCCTCAAGTTCAATCACCTCGCAGCCTGTGGCGGCAATCACCTCCTTGCTGAAATTCAAACGGTGGATGTTTCGCGGATGCTCGCTTTTGCTGCGGAAAAGCAAAATGGAAAGAATGTTGCGATTGCCGCGCCATGCCACTAACTCGTTATGATTCATTTCCGGAAAAACATTAGCCCAGCAAAGCGATTTTGAATTTTCATTGAACTGTTGCTTGGCACGAACAGTAAGGCTGTGGAACCACTGGTCGGCAAAAATTCCGAATAGCTTATTGTTCAGTTTTCCGGCAACATTTCGGCTTAGGTTCATCATGTTTTCTTGCTCCTGCTCCAGTGTTTGCACCACAGCTTCGTTTTCCAACAGATAGTTCTTTGAAATCAAACCGTTTTGTTCCAACACAAACATTTGAAACAACACCGAGTAACCAAAGCAAGTGCGTGGCGGGAAGCCCGAAGGAATCAATAAACAATCCCAACCGTTTTCGGTAGCCATTTGCTGCAACTTTCCACCCGATGTGATGCACACTGCGCGCAATCCTTTTGCCTTCAAAGCCTTGCCAACAAACAAAATTTCTTCAGTGTTACCTGAATAGGACGATAACAAAGCCAATGTGTTCTCATTCACAAACCGAGGCAATTCATAGCTGTTGTTCACCACCACAGGAACACTGAGTTCCGAGGCGCAAAGTTCAATCAGTGCATGACCGCCAATGCCCGAGCCGCCCAAACCGCTTATCAAAATGTTTTGAATTGGGTGAGGATGCTTTTGAACCGTGAAGCCGGAAATCATTTCTGCCGACTTGCGCAGTTGGTCAGGAAAATTTTTGATGAGTTCAAACATATACTTTGAGAAGAGTGCGCAAACCTAAAATTTTTATTCGCGCTTGGTTTGAACTGAACTTTAAAAAAAATCCCACACAGAAACCTGACGTTAAACCGCTTAACTAATCAGGATTTGGGCTGAGAAGCATCGCTGTAATCTGCCGTTAACCTGTTTTTTGGACGAGGACACCGCGCAAGCGCAGCATTGCAGCCCGCCATTGACACTTCAAGTTTAAGCCCGGTTGAATAATAATATCCGGTTTACGCATCGAAATCTGTGTGGGAAGAACTTTATGAAAAAAGATTCAATTCAAAGAACAGTACGAAGGTAAACAGCTGCCTCAAATTCTTCAACAAAAATGTTTTGAAATATAACCCTACATTTAACCTTTTGTGCAAGCATGATACCATCACTTCAAAAAGCTTTCAGCGAGTTGGAACAACTCAAAGCTGCAACACTGAAACCCCTTGAAACTTTACCTGAAGCGCAGCGCGCGCAAAAACCCGATGCCGAAACATGGAGCATCAACCAAGTGTTGGAGCACCTTTATCTTTCAGAGCTTGCCACAGTGGAATACATGAAAAAGAAAACCGGGGGAAACGAAACACTAAAACCATCGGGATTTAAGCACTTCTGGCGTTCCATGTTGCTCAAGTACTTTTTGCGCTCGTCAAAAAAATTCAAACTTCCCAAAACAGCGCCCATTGACCCATCGGGTAAAATTGGTTTTGACGAGTTAATTGAGAAGTGGAAAACTGTGCGCAGCGACTTTGCAAAGCTTTTAAATCAACTTGACGAAGCCACAGCCGAGAAACTGATTTTTAAACACCCGTTGGCAGGCTACTTTAACGCCCGCCAAACCATCCGTTTCACCTACGAGCATTTCCATCATCACATCAGGCAAATTGAGGCTTTAAAAAACACTGCCAAGGCTTAGTGTTTTGCCTTCACTAATTATTCTACTTTCGCGCCCGTCATGTTTATTACAGTTTACAAATCAAAAATTCATCGCGCCACCGTAACGCAGGCCGATCTTAACTACATTGGTTCTGTTACCATTGATGAAAACCTGATGGAAGCAGCCAACATTGTGGAGCACGAGCGGGTGCAAATCGTGAACGTGAACAACGGTGAGCGATTAGAAACCTACGTGATTAAAGGCGAGCGCGGCAGCGGGGTGATTTGCCTGAACGGACCTGCTGCCCGAAAAGTTGCCGTTGGCGACATCATCATCATCATTTCTTACGCAATGGTTTCCACCGAGGAATACAAAACCCACAAACCGGCCACTGTTCATGTGAACGCGGCTAATCAATTAACCGATTAGTGTGTGAAGAAAGCGCTGAACAACATCATAAAATTCTCAGTCTCGTTGGGCTTGGGTTTTTTTTTGGTGTGGCTTGCCGTGCGCAATCTTTCAGCTTCAGACATTGCAGAAATTAAATCTTCGTTTGCCAAAGCAAACTGGTGGCTTCTTATTGCAGGTTCATCGGTTGGGTTTTTCAGCAACTTTTTGCGAGCGCTGCGCTGGCGTTTACTGCTTTTTCCGCTTGGCTACCGCCCAGGCCTACTAAATACTGCTCATTCTGTAAACATTATGTATTTAGGAAATTTGGCATTTCCGCGCTTAGGCGAAGTTTCGCGCTGTGCCATGCTTTCGCGCTATGAGAATATTCCATTGGATAAATCTATTGGAACCATGATAACCGAGCGATTGATTGATGTGGTTTCGCTGCTGATTGTGGGCGTTTATCTGTTTATCACACAATATGAAATACTTGCCGGATACTTTGAAAAAGTGTTCCTGAGCAATAAAAATCAGGGCGATAATGCATGGATAAAATGGGTGATAATGTTTATTGGCATTGCAGGTGCAGCAACGGCATGGTTAGTGTTGAAGAGATTTAGCAACCACCCCTTTTTGAAAAAAATACTTGAACTTATTGAAGGGCTTTTTACCGGTGTAAAAAGTATTCTTCAAATGAAAAACACCGGCTTGTTCATTTTCTACAGTGTGATGATTTGGATTAGTTACGCCCTGATGGTTTACATCTGCTTTTTTGCTTTGGAAGAAACGCGCGGGTTGAATTTCAATACCGCATTGGCGTTGGTGTTTTTTGGCGGCTTTGCTTACATCGCCACACAAGGCGGCATTGGCGCCTATCCGCTTGCAGTGCAGGGGGTTTTGATTTTGTACGGCATCGGCAGCATTCTTGGTTATGCCTTCGGGTGGATTGTGTGGGTGTTGCAAACCGGCTTGGTGGTGGTGCTGGGTTTATTGTCGCTGATTTTGATTACAACAACTAAAAGTAAAACCGGAAGTGATTAAGTTATTCGGCTTACAGGAGTTGGAATCGCAGCTTGAAAAGTGGCGAAGCGCAGGCGAAAAAATTGTTTTCACCAATGGATGTTTCGATGTTTTTCATGCAGGGCATGTGCATGTGTTGTGCGAAGCAAAAAAACTGGGAAGCAAATTGATAGTGGGCTTAAACAGTGATGCATCGGTGAAAAAACTGAAGGGCGAAACACGACCCATTCACGCGCTCAAACATCGCGCCATGGTAATTTCTGCATTGGAAGTAGTGGATGCGATTGTTGCGTTTGAAGATGAAACTCCGTTAAGTATCATTCAACATATTCAACCCGATGTTTTGGTGAAAGGAGGTGATTACAAGCCCAATGAAATTGTTGGAGCATCGGTGGTGAATACCAAACAAGGGAAGGTGGTTACCATTCCACTGCTCGAAGGATTTTCCTCTTCGCTGATTATTGAAAAGCTACTGAAGTAACTCTTTTATCTTCTTATTACCTGCCTTCGGTAATTTTTTTGCCCGTCATTCAACTCCAACAAGTAAACGCCTATAGGAAGCGTTTCGGTGTTGAAGTTGATATAATTTAATCCGTTTAGTTTTTCGTTTGGCGATTGCTGTAACACCACCCTGCCCGATGCATCAATCATTCGGCATTGCACCCAGCCGGGTTGATGTGCATAGTATTGCACAATCAAACCATCGCTGAAAGGATTCGGATAAACCCCTAGCAATGCAGAGATAGGAACCGCTGTTGCGCTGTTCACATTTACATAAACCAAAATTTGCACGGTGTCGCAGTTATTAGGCGAAGTATTGCTGCACGCAATGGCATAAACGGTATCAACACCCGTAAAATTTGGCGCAGCAAAGTAGTTAAAGCAGGTATCGCTCACCACTTGCACTAACCCGTTGATGTTTGGCTGAACAATGTTCACAGACGAGTATGGCGCACTAAGCTCATCGAAGTAATAACACACCGGAGTGGCAACGCCATTTGCACCGCTAAAGGTGAAAGTTTGCGTGGTGAAGGATGGAATGATGTTAAACAAAATTTCGATGGTATCGCAGTTTTGAACGTTGCAGTTGTCGCAGCCGGCAACAATCAACACATCTTGTGTGGCTGCATTGTTTGGCTTGTAAGAAAAGCAAGTGTCGTTAATGAAATTTACGCTTCCATTCTGCGCAGCAACAAGCACCTGCGTTGCATTCACTTTTGATTTCAGGTCGTTAAATTTGATGCAATAGCTGATGGAATCATTCTTCAAAACCGAAAGTGTAACGGCATCTTTCACCACAGGCAAGTTCACTCTGAAACGGTAAAGCACAGTATCGCATTTTGCAATAGGTGCATTATCACACGCAACAAGGTAAACATAGTCGTAGCCGCAGAAGCCGGGGTTTGGCGTGTAAAGCAAACAGCTGTCGTTGCTTTGCAATGCCACTCCACCGTTTGGCAAAATCATGGTGGATGAAACTGCCTCGCCAAACAAATCATCGAAGGCGCGGCAGTTGTTATACACACTGCCTGATGTTATATTTACTTCAACGGTGTCAGTTTTTGTGTTCGGCAACACGGTGATGTAAATCGGAATAGTGTCGCATGAATTTGGATTCAACGATTCGCAAACTGTGAGTAAGATGGTGTCATAACCGCTGAAATTATCTTGCGGTTGATACAACACATCACGCCCTGCAACAATGGTGTTTGCGCCAAAATTGGCATCGCTGATGATGTTCATGCCAATGGAAGGACAAACAGGCGCATTGGGTATGATGTTAATGGCAACAGCATTATTCTGTGGAATTGAAACTGTTTTACTGCTTTCAATTTTTGCAAATGGAACTGCATTGTTTGGCGTTGCAGATGGCGAAACTGCAACCTGTGGCGCCACAATTGGCGCATTGGCTTTGCGCAAATGTCGCTCATTGCGGTTCACAAACCAGTTTTCGCCATTGTTAACTGTGTTGGAAATTTGATTGATGGGCACATAGCGATAATCAGCCTGGGTTCTATTCTTCTTTACATCCAAAGTGTAATATCCCCAGCCATCTAAATTCACATACTTCATGTGCGGGTTGAATGATTTAATCAAATTCACACCAACTGCAAACGGAAAATTGGAAGATGTAACGCTGCTTCCCACAAACTCCACACACACCGAGCCTGCTCCGGTGCTGGAATTATAGTTGCTACCGGGTACGTCATTAGCCCAAGCGGTGTGAATGTCACCTGTGAGGATAACTACATCATTGATGTTGTTGTTGAGGATATGGTTTTGAATTTGCGAGCGCTGAAATGCATAGCCATCCCATTGGTCGTTGTTCACCGGGGAGCCAAAAATTCTGAGCGGTGCAAACATCACCTGATTGCCGATGATTCGCCATTGCGATGCAGTGTCGCTCAACTGCTGCAAAAGCCAGTTTTGCTGCACAGGTCCAAGAATGTGGTGCGTGGAATCATTGCGCTTACTGCCATCTTCTTCATCACGGTCGTAAAGCCGCGAGTCGAGCATAATGAGGTTTGCAAGTTTACCCCAACGGAAATTTCTGTAAATGCGAAAACTATCGGCAAGGTCGGGTCTGCGGATAGGCATCCATTCATAATAAGCATTCACTCCGTTCCATTTGCGTACGCTCCAGGGTCCTTCATTGGGCTGATGGTTTTCTGCTCCATCGCGCCAACTGTTGTTGGCTGTTTCGTGGTCGTCCCAAACAGTGATGAACGGATACAGCTGATGACAACGTTTGAGCTGATAGTCTAACTTTTGGTTTGAATGGCGCAGCCTGTAATCGCTTTGCGAAATAATTTCATTGGCAGGCACAATCGTGCGATTGCTGTTTCCACCGCTGTTGGCATACTCATAAATGTAATCGCCAAGGTGCAACACTGCATCCACATCGTTGCGGTCGGCAATGTTTTGATAGGCATTGAAAAAACCGTTTTTAAAATCTGAACAACTCACTATGGCAAATCGTGCACTGTCGTTATCCGAGGTTTCAAGTGGCGCGGTGCGTGTTCTTCCCGTTACCGAATTTCTTCCATCGTGCTGAAACATAAAATAGTACCATGTGTTAGGTGTTAAACCACACACATCCACCTTCACGGTGTAATCATTTTCAGGCAGTGCTTTTGCCACTCCATAATTCACAACGTTGTTGAAGTTCGTATCGGTTGCCATTTGCCAATAAACATCCAATGAACCGCTTATGCCGGTGTCAGGAGTGCAACGCGTCCAAAGAATTACCTGTTCCGGCAGCGGGTCGCCACTTGCCACTCCATGATAGAAAGGCTTAAACTCAGGCAACAAATTGGTTCGCGCAGCAGCATCATTTTGAGCGTAAACAGATAAAGTGAAAAAAGACGCAGCAAGAAGTAGAAATCTAAACATGAGTATTCGATAAAATAAGGGCGCGAAGGTAGTTTATTGACAAAGGATGAAATCTTAAAATGTCATTACCTGGTTAAAACTTACCAATCAACTATACTTTTGGCTGATTGCATTTGCATTCGTTCCGCTTATTCTTTCTCTTTACGCAGTTTTAAAAACCAAACTGTAATGGCAGAAGCGATAAGATTAGGACGAATGACCGACACCATGGAAGAAGGGTTCATTGCAGAGATAAGCATCAAAGTGGGCGATGTAATTAAAGTGGGTGATGCTATAGCCGAAGTGGAAACCGACAAGGCAACCCTGCCGTTAGAGTCTTACTACGCAGGCGAAATTCTTCACCTTGCAGCAAAAAAAGGCGACTCGTTGAAAATTGGCGATTTGATTGCCGTGGTGGGCAAAAAAGGTGAGGCATTCGATGAATTATTGAATGCTGTCCAACCTGAAAAACCTCAAGAAACCAAAGTTGAAGCACCTTCCTCATCACCTGCTGAGCCAATTGCAGAAACCGCTCCAGCGCAAACACCTGTAGCAGTAAGCAGCGATACCGACCGACTGAAAGCAAGCCCATTGGCACGCAAACTTGCAGCCGAAAAAGGCATAGACATTCGCAACTTAAAAGGCACGGGCGAAGAAGGCAGAATTGTGAAACGCGATGTGGAAAATGCCAAGCCGGGTGTTGCAGCTAAACCTGCGTTTGTGGGTAAAGAAGCATCGCGCGAAGTGCGCGTGTCGCAAATGCGCAAAGCCATTGCAAGGCGGCTGAGCGAAAGCCTTTTCAATGCACCGCACTTTTACCTCACCATGGACATTGGCATGGATAAAGCCATTGCCCTGCGCACCGAGCTAAACAACATTGCGGATGTGAAAGTGAGCTTTAACGATTTTGTGATAAAAGCAGTTGCCCTTGCACTGCGCGAAAATCCAAATGTGAATACCTCGTGGTTGGGCGAAAGCATCCGCTACAACGAGCATGTGCACATTGGCATGGCAGTGGCAGTGGACGAAGGCTTAGTGGTGCCCGTTATACGTTTTGCCGATGGAAAAACGTTGCAGGAAATAGGAAACGAAGCCCGCACTTTGGCATCAAAAGCCACATCGAAAAAATTGCTGCCCGATGAAATGCAAGGCAACACTTTCACCATCTCCAACCTTGGCATGTTCGGCATCGAGGAGTTTACCGCCATCATCAATCCACCCGATGCGTGCATTCTTTCGGTGGGTGCCATTCGCGATGAAGTGGCTGTGCTAAACGGCAGTTTTCAGGCAGTGAAAAAAATGAAAATCACGCTCGGCTGCGACCACCGCGCGGTGGATGGCGCCACAGGTGCAAAATTTTTGCAAAGCGTGAAAAAACATTTAGAAGAGCCACTGCGTTTGGTGCTGTAATTCTTAAAAACTGACGAACATCAATCTGCGCTAAAATTTTGTGCCCTATATTTGCCGCGCTTTGAAAAATATACTTGCCATCATTCTCGCATTTACCATCGGCTCGCAGCACTGCATGCAGTTAGGTTTGTTTGCGTGGTATAGCATCAACAAGCAAGCGATAACCGAGCAACTTTGCGTGAACAAAGCCAAGCCTGAGCTGCACTGCGAAGGCAAATGCTACCTTGGCAAGCAACTGAAAAAAGCTGAAGAAGGCGAAAAAAACACTGCATCAAAATTGCTGAAAGAAAAACAGGAATATACTCAGGAGTTTTTTGCACTCAACGAACCTTCTCCGAGGGTTACGGCTTCTGATTTCCTCTTTCCTACCAAAGAATTTACCATGCCGGGAAGTCCGGTATTGGATGTGATTTATCCTCCCGGATAGTTGTTTCTTGTTAGTGACACACATTTTCATAACGGCATTTGCCCGTTTAGTTTTCTATCTATTTTTCTTTTAATCATCAATCTCATTTACATGAAAAACAAATTCATTTATACAGCCTATGTAACCCTTTTTGCCCTTATTGTTTCATTCAGTTCCTGCAAAAAAGATGCGATGGACGGAACCGGTGATGTGGAGTTTGAAATTGAGCATGGCTGGGGAAATGCAGCGTTTGCATTAGGCACAAACTTTGAAACCAGTGAAAGCCAAACCGTAAACCTCAGCAAGTTCAAATATCTGCTCAGCAATTTTAAATTGGTGAAAGATGATGGCACCGAAGTAAGCATTCCTGAGAGCTATTTTTTGGTGGATGCGGCTGTTGCTGGTTCAGGAAAAATTATGCTTACAAAAATTCCTTCGGGCGATTACAAAGGGGTGAAATACATCGTTGGTGTTGACAGCGCACGCAACACATCGGGCGCACAAACAGGAGCTTTGGCAACCACCAATGATTTATACTGGAGTTGGACAACCGGCTACATTTTTATGAAAGTGGAAGGCACAAGCCCGCAAAACGCCATGGGAATTTCTTACCATATCGGTGGTTTCAGCGGGGCAAATGCTGCGCAAAGAGAAATCAGCATCAACTTTGGCAGCGAGCGCTTGAAAGTTCGCAACGGCAAAGAAGTTACTATTCACACCAAAGGCGATGTGAAGAAAATCTTCACAAGTTTTGATGTTTCATCAGCGAGTATGATTCACATGCCGGGTGCGAATGCTGTGAAATTGGCTAACAACTATGCCACTATGTTTTCGTTTGAGCATTTACACAACTAATTTTTTGTAAAGGGCAGTGATGTTGCTTTTTCAACCAAGCAACATCACTGCTTTATTCTTTAAATGAAGCGTAAGTATTTTATAGGATTTTTTTTGGCAGCAGCACTCACGGGCTGTTTTAAGGATGTGGAAATTGAAAAACCGATTCAGTTTCTTAAGCCTTCAAACTTCCCTGCGCCTCACTATGAATTTAAAACCAACACACTCACTCAAGATGGTTTTATACTTGGCAGAAAGTTGTTTTATGACCCAATCCTCTCGCGCGACAGTTCCACTTCCTGCGGCTCATGCCACCAACAGTTTGTGGCTTTTGCCCACAGTGGTCATCGGCTAAGTCATGGTGTTGACCATCTTTTCGGCACACGAAATTCACCAGGAATATTTAATGCTGCGTGGAACAAAAATTTCATGTGGGATGGTGGTGTAAATCACATTGAAGTGATGCCCACTGCACCTATCACTAACCCTGTGGAAATGGATGAAACCATGCTGCATGTGGTGCAGAAACTCAACCGAAATTCCGCCTACAAACAGTTGTTCAAAAATGCATTTGGAACAGATACCATTGATGACCGACACATGCTTTACGCACTATCACAATTCATGGGTGCTATGGTTTCGGCAAACAGCAAGTATGATAAATATGTACGCGGTGAGAAGGGCGGAACTTTCAATACAGATGAAAAAGCGGGATTGGAATTGTTCAAAAAAAATTGCACTTCATGCCATTCAGGGGAACTGTTCACGGACTATAGTTTTGCAAACAATGGTTTAGATAAATCTTTCAGCGATGATGAAGGCAGAGGACTCATCACCTTGCTGGATGAAGACAAAGGCAAGTTCCGCATTCCTTCGCTGCGCAATGTGGAAGTTACTTCACCCTATATGCACGATGGACGTTTCTGGACATTGGAAGAAGTGATAACGCACTATGCAGAAAAAGTAGTTTCATCATCAACCATAGACCAACGCTTAATTCAAGAGAATGGCAAACTTGGCATAGTATTAACCAAGCAAGAACAAACCCAAATTATCACCTTCCTCAAAACCCTCACCGATTATGAATTTATGAACGATAAAAGATTTAGCGAACCATGAGAACGTTTTTATTCTCAGCATTTGTGCTGTTGCACCTTGTTTCCAACGCCTGCGATGTTTGCGGATGCAGCATGACAAGTTCTGCGGCTGTACTTCCGCAAATCAATAGAAGCATTGTCGGTTTGCGCTACAGCCATTCTTTGTTTCGCTCCGCACATCCCACAACTATGGGCAACGACTTTGCGGGCATTGAAGCGAAGGAACAGTTTCACACATTGGAAGCAATAGGCAGATATAATGTTACCGAAAGGTTCCACCTCACTGCCATCGTTCCGGTAAATTTCATTTTCCAGCAGTCAACGGTTGACGATGTGCGCAACATTGGTTTGGGCGATATTGTGCTGATGGGGCAATTTTTAACCATCAACCCAAAACTTTGCAATGGCAAACGCGCACAACATCAGTTTCGCGCGGGTTTGGGCGTGAAATTTCCAACAGGAAGTTTCAATAAAAAATTGAATGAGTCCATGCTTCATGCCAACCTTCAAAACGGCACCGGCAGTTTGGATGTTTTGCTTTCAGGCATTTACACTTTGCGTGTTGACCAATGGGGATTGAATACTGATGTTTCATATCGCATCAACACCCGAAACGAAAATCGTTATCAATTCGGGAACCGTATCGCAGGAAGAGTTACAGCATTTTACTGGTGGAAACTGAGCGAAGAAATCAGCTTGCTGCCAACGCTTGGTTTTGCTGCCGAGCAAACGATGCCCAATAGGGATGGTAGAAAAACCGCTCCCTACACCGGAGGTTGGGGAACAAGCGCTGTTGCGGGTTTCGACATGGTGCTCAAAAAAGCTGTGCTAAGTTTCAGCGCAATGCCACCTTTAATTCAAAAATGGAGTGATGGCAATGTGAAGCGCGCTTTTGCTTTGGAAGCAGGTGTGTTCTATAATTTTTGAGGTTTTTGCATCTGACCTTTTGAATATTACTACACCCACAAAACAAAAAATCCCCTAACTTTTTGAAATCAAGGGATTTTAGAGGTCGGAAGCGGATTCGAACCGCTGTAGCAGCTTTTGCAGAGCTGAGCCTAGCCACTCGGCCATCCGACCATCGGGCGGCAAACCTAAACGAAATTTCTCATTATTTGATTACCTCGGCAAGTTTATCCTCCAAAGCCTGACCGCGCAAGTCGCGTGCAATGATTACACCATTTTTATCTAACAAAAACTGTGCAGGAATGCCTTGAACATTGTAGGCTTTTGCCGCAGCGCTGTTCCAAAACTGCAAGTCGCTCACATGGTAATCCCACACCAAGCCATCAGCTTTTATGGCATTCAACCATGCATTTTTTTCCTTGTCGAGCGAAACGCTGTAAACAGTAAACCCTTTGTTCTTAAACTTGTTGTAAGCCGCTACTACCGAAGGGTTTTCTCTGCGGCACGGACCACACCAACTCGCCCAAAAATCGAGCAAAACATACTTTCCTCTAAGTGAACTTAACTTGATAGATTTTCCATCAGGATTAGGCAAATCAATATCCGGTGCCGGTTTTCCAACAGCAATGCTTTCCATTGCTTTTTGCTGCGCTTCCATTGCTGCCTGCTGCTGCTGAATTTGCGAAGCAATGCCCTGAAGTTCGGCTGTGTAAGGTGAGTTTGGCAACTCCTTTTGAAACCTTGCTGCCACAGCCATAAACTCCTTCTGAAACTTATTGATGTCGCTCATCACGGCAATCATGGCAACAAACGGACTTTTTGCGCTGCCCGCTGTTTGCACAATGAAGTTGCTCATTGCTTCTCCTTTTTCATTCAGAAACTGTACCACTTTAATCATAGAATCCTGCGGAATCATACCCTGCTGACCCATCATATATGCCTGATTCATTGTTTGCATATCCAACTGGTACTTCTGCAACTGATGTAGTATTTTCTGCAATTCATCTTGCCCGGGTGTGCCTTTAACCGATGAATTCAAAGGGCTTTCCACATCAAGACTTGCGGTGTAATTCTTATTATCCAAAAGCATCATCCAAAATGCCTGCGGATTGTTTTTGAGCCTGAGGCGATACAATCCTTCGCCATCGGCAGCACCGCTCAGCTTAAACTCGCCCTTTGGCGAAATCACAGCAGAGTCAACAACTGTTACCTGCTGCAACGACAACTTTTCCAAAATTAAAGTTTCGCTGCCTTGTACATTAGTGATGGCGCCCTCAATTTTGTAACCGGTTCCCCCTGCGCTATTGCAGGAAACTGTGGAATAAATCAGCGTAATGAAGAGTAAAAACTTTTTAATCATAGCTTGCAAACTTAGTGAATATAGTTTGGGGCATACAGAAGATTTCTTAAAACCAGAAGCCTCACAAGTGCCCCTTTTTAAATGTTGGTTTTTGTTAAGTGAAACAAAACTGCCTGCCATATTTAAACACTTTAAATAGGTTAGTGTTTTTATAGAAAATTAAATCAATGAAATTTATTTCACTCATCATCATGCTGTTTATGATTCCTTCTGCAAAATCTGTTCACGATTTCACCATGAAAAACATTGATGGGAAAGACGTAAAACTCAATGATTTCAAAGGCAAAACCTTGCTCATTGTGAATGTTGCCAGCAAGTGCGGCTTAACACCGCAATACAAAGATTTGCAGGCGCTTCATGAAAAGTACAAAGACAAAGGGCTGGTGGTGATGGGGTTTCCGGCAAACAACTTTATGGGGCAAGAGCCGGGCACCGAAAAAGAAATCAAAGAATTCTGTTCCTTGAAGTATGACGTTACTTTCCCTATGTTTTCAAAAATTTCAGTGAAAGGGAAAGACCAACATCCACTATATGCTTACCTTACACAGAAAAGTGAAAATGGGGTGGTTGATGCAAAAGTTTCATGGAACTTTCAGAAATTTTTGGTGGATAAAAATGGTAAGGTAATAACGTCTTTCAGCCCGCAAACATCGGTTAGCGACAGTGAAGTGATTAAAGCCATTGAGCAAGCGTTGGCAAAGTAATTGCTCGTAAACACGCTCAATTGCTCATTAAATCACAAAGTCAATTACCGACTTCACTTCGCTTTTATCGCGCACTTTAACTTCGCTTTTGTGGTAAGCAAATGAAAATGCCGGAATACTTTCTGTTAGAAAAACATTGCCACCTATAATTGAATTTCTGCCAATCACTGTGCTGCCACCCAAAATGCAACTTCCTGCATAAACAATCACATCATCTTCAATGGTGGGATGGCGTTTTTTTCCCGCTTCTTCTTTCAGCACAGCAAGCGCACCTAGTGTAACACCCTGATAAAGCTTAACTCTTTTACCAATTACAGTTGTTTGCCCCACCACAATTCCCGTTCCATGGTCAATGAAAACCGGTGAAGCAATGCTCGCGCCCGGGTGAATGTCAATTCCGGTTTTGCTGTGCGCATATTCGGTTATCAGGCGGGGGAGAATAGGTATGCTTAACTCATAAAGAATGTGTGCCAACCTATAAGAAGTTACGGCATAAAAACCCGGATAAGAAACAATTACTTCCTCGAGCGATTCCGCTGCCGGATCGCTTTGCAAAAAAAAGGCGGCATCTTCCATCAACTGATTTTTCACTTGAGTGAGTGCCTGAAAAAAATCGTTGCAAACTTCCACCGATGACTTGCTTAGCTTTCCATCAATGGGAGCAAGCAATTCAAGCAGCATTTTTTTTAAATCGGCTTCGGTGCACAATACCTTCGGCTCGATGGGAAACAAATGTTCATGCAGTGCATCAGTGAACCGATGTGTTCGCTCGCGCGATGGAATGGAATGAAAATTGATGGCGGGTTGTTCACTCATGTGGCAAAAAGAAGAAACATCTTCATCAATCGGTGTTTTTGTTGGCGTTAATTTTTTCATAGAACCTGCGCTGTCCACGAATGTTCATCCAAATCACAAGGCAAAAAACTCCACAAAAAGTTGGAAAGTAAACCCGATGATCAAAAGTGAACAAGGTTACAAAGTTGTAAATGGCAACTATGAACGAAGCTGCTGATGCCATTATCCATGCTTTTTCGAAGTAGGCTAAAATTTTCATTCCGGTTTATTTTAAGTGAAAACAAAACTCATGCAGGTAAGTTGCGAAAGCTACAACCGTTGCATCAGTTTTTTTACCATTTCATTTTTCCATGTTGCATAATTTCCTTCAATAATCTTTTTGCGCGCCTCGGCAACCAACCACAAATACATACTCAGGTTATTCACCGAAGCAATCATTGCGCCAAGCATTTCGCCACTGTGCACCAAATGTCGCAAAAATGCTTTTGAAGTGCTGCGCACTAACTCGCTTGAACTGTTTTCGTCTATGCTGCTGAAATCATCTTTCCACTTTTCGTTTTTTATGTTGATGATTCCACTAGTGGTGAAAAGCATTCCGTTACGTGCATTGCGTGTGGGCATCACACAATCGAACATATCAATGCCCAAGGCTATGCACTCCAAAATGTTTGCAGGTGTGCCCACACCCATCAGATAACGGGGTTTTTCCTTTGGTAAAATGCCACACACCACTTCGGTCATGGCATACATTTCCTCGGCAGGTTCACCCACACTCAAACCACCAATGGCGTTTCCTTTCAGGTTTTGTGCTGCCACAAACTCTGCCGATTGCATGCGCAGGTCATTAAATGTGCTGCCCTGCACAATGGGAAAAAGCACCTGCTCGTAGCCATAATGCGGCTCCGTGTTATTGAATTGTTCAATGCACCTGCTTAACCAACGGTGTGTCATTTCCATTGATTTTTTTGCATAGCGAAAATCGCAGGGATAGGGTGTGCATTCATCGAAAGCCATAATAATATCGGCTCCTATGATGCGCTGAATATCCATCACATTTTCCGGTGTAAACAAATGCTTTGAACCATCAATGTGCGAACGAAAAGAAGCGCCCTCTTCCTTAATTTTTCTGATTTCGGCAAGTGAATACACTTGGTAGCCTCCACTATCGGTCAGCATGGGTTTATCCCAACCATTGAAGCGATGCAAGCCGCCCGCTTTAAAAATCACATCCATACCCGGACGCAGATACAAATGATAAGTGTTGCCAAGAATGATTTGCGCTTTCACCTCCCGCTCTAACTCTTTAAAGTGAACTGCCTTCACCCCTCCAAGTGTTCCCACGGGCATGAAAATAGGCGTTTGAATTTCGCCATGTGCGGTTGACAACACCCCTGCACGGGCTTGGCTGTTTTTATCGAAAGCTGCAATAGAAAAACTCATGAAAAGTGGCTTGTGCGGCTCGCAAAATGCGGGCAGGCTATTTCTTGCTTAATGTTAAAGAAGGTTGCGAAAGTATAAAATCGAAAAACTATTAAACCGCGGCATGTTAGATTTGTCAGGAACCAAAATTCAGTGCTATGAAAAGGTTTGTTTCTATTTTGAATGTTGCATTGTTTGCAACTTGGTTTTTGCCGGCTTTCAGTCAGGATGATGTTTATTACAGTCCGTCCAACGACAGGGGGCGCAACTCGCGCAACAATCAAAACTTTGAACGCCAATTCAATAATGATAATCGGTCAACCGATCCATACAATTACAGCGAAGCAAGCCGTTCAACATCTTCGCAGACATCGTCATCACAATTCAACGATGGATATGAAATGGATGACAACGATTTCTATTACACTTCGCGGTTAAGGAGGTTTTATACACCCACATTTGGTGTGAACTATTGGGACCCTTGGTACACCGATGCGTTTTTCTACACCCGCGACCCTTGGATGTGGGGTAACAGTATTTACGTGAACATTATTCCAAGTTGGCATTGGTGGCGTCCGCGCACAGTTATCGTTTATGACCCTTGGTATTCATGGAACTCATGGGGTTTAATGAATAACTGGAACTCATGGAATTCACCTTGGTATGGCAACGGTTGGATGAACTGCGGATGGAATTCGTGGGGAATGGGCTTTGGTTGGAACAACTGGGGTTGGAATAATTGGGGCTGGGGTTGGAACAATGGATGGAACAACGGCTGGGGAGGCTGGGGTGGTTGGGGTAACAATTGGGCTTACAACAACGGCTTTTGGAACGGCTATAATCAAGGCTATTGGAATGGCTACTATGATGGCATGTGGAACAATCCATGGACGGGTGGCAGAAATTACAGCATGAGCGGACCGCGCTTTCAGCAAACGTCAACCAACAATAACACCGGTTCAAACACTTCGGGTAAGTTTGGGAAAACCGATGAAACAAGAGATATACCTCGCGAAGGCATCACACGCCCGCGCGACAACAGCAATGCAGGCTCCGGAGCCATCACACCCGGTGGAAGAGCAGACCAACCTGCTAACCCTGCCGAGCGATACAGCGACAAGCGTGCACCAAACGATGGCTGGAGAAATGCCCCAACAAATCCTGCACCTGTTGAAGACAGATTCAGAGATAATCCGAGGCGAGAAAACGACAGGTTTGTTCCAGCACCGCGCGACAACAATGTTCCTGCTGAGCGTGTTAACCCCGACAGGTTTAACAACCGCCCTGTTGAGCGCGTGCCCGCACCTGCCGAGCCGAGGAGATATGAAAACGTGCCTATTGAACGCGAGCGCTTCAGCCCGCCTGCCGAGCAGCCAAGAAGGTTTGACAACACTCCTGCACCTGTAGAGCAGCCACGCAGAATTGACAGAATGCGTGATGACTTGAACCGCCAGATGGAACCCACCCCTGCGCCTTCGCGCCCGGCAGAAACGCCACAACGTTTTCAGCCGCGTGAGGAGTTGAGGAACGAGAACATTCAGCGCCAGCAGCCTGCACCGGCTGAAAGGGAGTTCAGGCAAAGAAATGCTCCGCCTCAGCAGGAAATGCGTCAACCGCAGGCACCTGTTCAGCGCAACGAGCCGCAGCGCATGGAAAGGCAGATGCAACCACGCGAACAAAGCCAACCACAGCGCATGGAAAGGCAAATGCAACCGCGCGAGCAAAGTCAGCCGCAACGCATGGAGCGGCAAATACCGCAGCGCGAGATGCAGCGATTTGAACAGCCGCAAAGGCAGTTTTCGCAGCCGCAGCAAAGCCCGCAGCGCATGGAGCGAAGTGCGCCACAACCTTCTTCTCGCCCAATGCAAATGAATCCGGGTGGCAGAAGACCATAATTTTTCTGAAAAGCGGAATCGAAAGGTTCCGCTTTTTGTTTTATAGTTGAATTTGCAGGATAGATGCCTCAGTTCGTTTACACCAATGAAAAATTGCTATAAAATATGAAGCCTCACTTTTTGCTTTTTGCATTTTTCCCGTTCATAACTTTTGCGCAAAGCTATGATGCCGATGCGTTGAAATTTTCAAATATCCACACCTCAGGGAGTGCCAGAAGCATGGGGGTTGCCGGAGCCTTTGGCTCGGTGGGTGCCGACCTTTCCACCACACTCAGCAATCCTGCCGGCATTGCGCTTTACCGTTCATCCGAGGTTTCAGCTGGCTTTGGCATTCATGCCACAACCACCAACAACAATTTTTTAAATCAGGATAGAAGAGAAAACCGCACACGCTTCTCATTTTACAATGCAGGATTTGTGTATGCAGGGGCAGTGAATAAAAAAAGTAAAGCCATAAGCTTTTCGTCCTCAGCGCTTCAGTATGTCAACTTTGCACTCACTTACAATCGCCTTTCAAACTTCCATCGCGATGTTTTTTATGAAGGGGTAAACAGAAACAATTCTTATGCAGGCGCATGGGTGAATGAACTCAACGGGCTTGGAAATGATTTGCCGAGTTTTCAAAATGCAAGTGTGGCTTCGGTGCTGGCTTTGCAAAATGAAACCGTTAGGTTCGACACTTTTTTTCGCGAATACTTCACCTACATTGACACTCCGCTAACACAGCGCGGAACCATTCGCGAGCGCGGCTCGTTAGATGAAATGAACCTTGCATTGGGTTTCAACATTAACGATAAAGTTTTCTTTGCCTTCAATGCAGGCATTCCTTTTCTTACCTATTCCGCCACTAATGATTTTAGCGAAACCGATGATGCCGATAACATTCCGCGCTTTAGCAGGTATCGTTTTGTGCAGGAGTATCGCACCAACGGCATTGGCTTTAATTTGAAGTTAGGATTAATTTATCGTCCAGTTGCTTGGTATAGAACTGGCGTGGCTTTTCACTTGCCAACGTGGTTTCGGTTAGATGAAAACTATTATGCCTACTTAGATGAAACTTTTGATGGCTTTCAATACTTTAAGGATGCCGATGCAGCGCCTTTTCGCTACAATGTGCACACGCCCATGCGCGGAATTTTCAGCAACAGTTTTTACTTTAAGCAGTATGGTTTCCTTTCAGTGGACTACGAATTTCAAAATTTTGGAGCTTTGAAACATCGCTTCGGCAGCTACCCCGAAGAAGCCGCTGCCATCAACAGCACGGTGAAGTCAAAATATGGATTCGGGCACACCGTGAGGGTGGGTGTTGAAGGCGCACTGAAATGGTTCAGGGTGCGTGGTGGCTATGCGTGGCAAAGTTCTCCATTTGCCATGAATGCAAGAGAAAAAGGGTTTAATGAGCAGCGACACATGTACAGCTTTGGCGTGGGCTATCGCGGCAATCGTTTTTTTGCCGACATGGCTTTTCAGCAAATGCTCACCAACAGTTATTACCAGCAGTATTCCACCACTGACGGCAATCCGCCCGGTGTGAAAACCAAAAACGCTTTCACCAATGTGTTGTTGACCTTCGGTTGGCGCTTCAGCACAAAAAATCAGTAAGACATATTCAGATAACGTTGTTTTCACTTTGCCTTCTTAAATTGAAAACAAGCCGGCAGCAACTTTGCAGGAAAATTTTCCTGCATGAAAAAGTTCATACTCTCGGCTTCATTTTTTTGTGTTACCACACTTTGCATTGCGCAATCGCAACTGCTTCGCGGTCCTTATTTAAACTCAGGTACGCCCAGCAGCATGGTGGTGCGCTGGCGCACAAGCGGTGCCGAAAAAGGTGTTGTGAAGTATGGCACTTCAGTTCAAAACTTGAACCAGACTTTCGTTGAAGACTCGGCTGTTGCCGAGCACGAAGCATTGATAACAGGCTTGCAACCTGCCACAAAATACTTTTATAGCATTGGAACGGGAAACAGTATTTACAGTGTTTTAGACACCACATATTTTTTCAAAACATCTCCTGCAACGGGCACAGCACCTGACACTCGCATTTGGGTGATTGGCGATTTTGGCAACGGCAGCAAAGCCACAGTTGATGTGAAGAACGGGTTCATGCGTAACTATCGCGAAAAGCATACCGACCTTTGGCTTTGGACTGGCGACAACGCTTATGGGCAAGGCACCGATAGCCAATATCAAGAAAAAGTGTTTGAGGTTTACCCGGAAGTTTTCAGAAACACGGTGGCTTGGCCCTGCCCTGGAAATCATGATTATGGCAGCATAGACATCAACAATAAGGGTCCTTACTTCGATATGTTCACCTTGCCCCAAAATGGCGAGGCAGGCGGAGTGCCAAGCGGAACCGAAGCCTACTTTTCGTTTGATTATGGCGACATCCATTTTATTTCTATCAACTCTGAGTATCTGCTGTATGTGCTCACAGCAAACAATGTGTTTACGCAATGGCTGGAACAAGACCTTCAAAACAACACTAAGAAGTGGACAATTGCCTACTGGCATCAACCGCCCTATTCAAAAGGCACTCACGATTCAGACGACCCCGGAAGAATGCAATTCATGCGCACAAACATTGTTCCAATTTTGGAAAAACATGGTTGCGACTTAGTGCTGAACGGACACAGCCACGGTTACGAGCGCTCATACCTCATCAAAGGGCATACCGGAAAATCGAACACTTTCGCGCCATCCACCATGAGGTTAAACGGCACAAACGGAAAGGCTAAAGATGGAACACCTTACATAAAATACACCCAAGGTATCGAAAAAAATAAAGGCACTGTCTATGCGGTAGTGGGCTGCTCAGGGCAAAAAGGTTCTGGCAAAAGCGACCTGAATCATCCGGTGATGTATATTTCTACAGAAGATTATCACGGCTCGATGGTTATTGATGTTTCCGGAAACAATCTTTACGCGCGGTTCATTGACACGCTCGGTGCTGTGCTCGATGAATTCAACATTGTAAAAGAGAACTCTACAAACTTACAGCAGGCTTTTATTAATGATAGAAGCATTTTGTTGGAAGCCTATCCAAACCCTTTCAAAGAAAGCTTCACTATTGGTTTTAGTTTAGAAGTTGAGGAAAGAATTAGAATTGAAGTTAAAGATACGGAAGGAAGATTGGTGGAACAGTTTGCCGAGCAAACATTTCCTGCCGGAAACCATAAAATCACCTATGCCCCCAAAATGAATGTTGCGCAAGGAATTTACCTTGTGGAGCTTCGCACTGCTGATAAACTTGCTGCAAAACGTTTGGTAAGGATGGAGTGATTTCTGGCTATTTTGTTATGCCCTCAGCAGGAGAGTAAGGTTCAGCTAATCAAATAATACCGTTAGCACAGCCGTAATAGTCCAATTGCATTGTACTAAACGGCTGTTGCTACGGCATTATACAAGAAATCATTGGACTATTTCATAAGTGTATTTGATATAAACTGCTCCCCCCAAACAAAACAGGCGACCGTTTCATTGGTCGCCTGTGTATTGCTTGATTTTAGTTGCAGTGTTACTGCCGCAGTTGCTATCTGTTCACCACCACTCTGCGCACGATTACCGTGTTGCCTGCTACTATGCGCGTGGTGTAAGTGCCCGCTGCCAAATCGCTGAAGT